>Ga0213828_1000045_pt1 | contig 232752 bp, 199 predicted proteins | sample MC6MC0897MG_FD_180664 | JGI IMG/M metagenome (GOLD analysis project Ga0213828, IMG submission 180664) | Enriched soil aggregate microbial communities from Iowa State University, Ames, United States - MC6-MC0897-MG | ecosystem: Environmental > Terrestrial > Soil > Unclassified | place: USA...
ACACGTAGATGTAGCCGGGGCGCAGGGTGCGCAGGGTGTAGGACGAGTGCTGCAGCGGGGCGAAGCCTTGTTCCAGGTTGAAGCCTGCGTCTGCGTAGCGACAGGCAGGCGCATCGCCCGTACGCGGGACGATGGCATAGCGCACCGGCAGGATGGGCACGCGTGGGCTGCAGGCGGGGCCGGAGGTGGCGCTGCCGGCGGCAGTATCAGTCATGGTCGGATTCCTTGATTTGGACCAGTGCGTGCAGCTCGCGAAGACGGGCCTGGGGCGACTCGTTGAGGTTGGTGTAGATCTTCGTAGCCTGGTCACTGCTCATCAGCCACATGTGCCCGGCCATCAGCCGAATGAACTGACCTGCAGTTTCCTCGTCGCGAAAGTTGAGGGACTTCAGCTGCGGCAACAGGGCTTCAATCCATTTCCTAATGGCGGCTAACGTTTGGGCGGCATGGGGTGGCATGGCCAAGACTTCGTGCGCCAGCGTGAGGATGAAGTGCTCGCGTATACCTGCGTGCAGCCGGTCCAGTTCATGTACGCGAAGGCGCAGCGGTGCTTGCGATATCAGGCGGGCAGTAGTCGGGGTGCGTTCGTGTGTTTTCCATTCATGGGCCGGCCCCCAGTTGACTCGCCAGGCCAGTGACGACACAGGCCCAAGCCAGATGGCGCGATGATCGCCGTCCAATGCATCGAACCAGGCTCCAAGATGATCCGGCTTGAAGTAAAAATTGGCTGCTCCCTGATCCGGGAGCGTGACCTGAGTAAGGCTGGTGAAATGGTCCGCTAGCACTGCGAGGCAAGCTTCGCTATCCAGTGCTATGGCCCCTCCAGCGGGCATCCAGGTGGTGATTGCATGGGCAAGCAGCTCGGGCGCTTCTGAAACGTCGACCAGCAAAGGGCCAAATTCGTGGCGGTCGTCCAGCGCGCTGCGCTTCCATAGCCATGCATGTTGAGTATTTCGGCTGACGTTATTGATGAGGTCGAGTACTGATGGGGCATAGGCCGGCACCAATTCGCCTTCTTGCGGTATGGGCCGATAGGCCCAGTACTCGAGCTCGCGGGTCATGAGCAGCATGAAGCGATAAGGATGTCCGAGAGGTTCGCCGGACAGCTGCGAGGGTGTTGTATTCATTGGACTGGCCCTTTGATACAGCGGCAGTCGGGCAACGGGCAGGTGCCATCGGGGCGTCGCCCGCATAGGCGCTCCAGAGGTTTGCCAGTGATGGGTGCGCTGCTGATGGAAAAGTGATTGGTGCTACCGCTTGGAGATTGGAGCAGGACACCGTTGATGTGTATGGTCGGGCTGTCCAGGGTGATGCCCTTGTCATCAATCCGGATGGAGCCTCCAGGCCCTTGGATGATCACAGCTTCCGCTGTTCGAAGGTCGTAGCGTCGGGTGCGCCTGCGGATTTCCAGTCCCGCCTCCAGCTCAGCATGGCCCTCGACCTGCTGCTCAAGATTGCCGCCGACGCTGATGTGGTGATTGGCTGTGATCCGGTCGTGGCGATGATTGCCGACGGCCTCTATACGGTCTTTGGCGATGTTTATTTTCTGATTTCGGCCTATATCGACAAACGTATCCTGGCCAATCCGGACCCGCTCATCATTGCCCACCGTTTGGCTGCGGTCATGCCCGATACTGAGCGTCTCGTCATGATCGACCTGTTCACTGCGGTCATTGCCGACGAAAGTGGTTTCGTTGTGTTTGACGACGTTGTTCTGGTCCTTCTGCGCATGGATAAACACCTCCTGCCGGCCCAGCTCATCCTCGAACCGCAGCTCGTTGAAGCCATCGCCCTTGTGGGTCTGGCTCTTGATGGTCATGCGGGTCTTGTGGTCGGGCAGGTCGTAGGGCGGCAACTGGTTACCGCAATAGGTGCGCCCGGTGACCATCGGCTGGTCGGGGTCACCGTTGACGTACTGGATGATCACGTCCTGGCCGATACGCGGTATGGCCATCGCCCCCCAGCTGCCACCTGCCCATCCCTGGGATACCCGCACCCAGCAGGAGCTGAACTCGTTGTTGTTGCTCTCCCGGTCCCAGGGAAAGCTGACCTTGACCCGGCCCCATTCGTCGCAATAGATCTCCTCACCGGACGGCCCGACCACGGTGGCCATGTGAGGACCGTCGACGCGGGGCTTTTTGAGCGGAGCAGGGCGCCACTCGGTTCTGCCGGGTACCAGCTGAGCGGTTTGCTCGTAGTGCGTGCTCTGGTCGAGGCCAGCGGCTTCTTCCTGCAGACTGGTGAACTGGCTGCCCTTGTGAACCACGCTGTTCACGCGCCAATGCGCATTTAGATCATCACGTGGGTGGCCTGTGAGCGTGAAGCTGAGCCCAGGCTGCAGCCTTACGTCATCGCCCTGAACTTCCGCAATGCGCACATCATGGCGCAGGGCAGTGATCCGGTTTTCGGTGAACGGTTTGCCCACGGCATCGCGTTTGTAGCGGCCGGGATAGTCGAAGCGCTCGTACTCGGTGGACTGGTGTTCCAGGAAAGGGCCGGAAGCACGGTGTTCCTGGCGATACGCTGGGTGAGTGAAGGTGTAGTCGCGCTGGACCTGTCGCGAGGTTCGTACCTGCTCGCTGTAGCGCAAGCGCCGAAGGCAAGGTGTGGCCTGATCGCCGCCACTTTTGGATTGATAGAGGACGGTGTTGGGGTCGATAACGTCCTCGCCTTCGAAGAAGCCTTCGTCATCGTTCTCGGTGTTGAGCGCGCCATGACTGATCTGTCCAAGGGATTGCAGCTGATCCGTGATGATCAACTTGTGCAGTTTTTCGCTGTGCTCAAAGCGATAGACGAAGCCCTCTTCAGCCGCCAAGCGGGCGATGAAGTCGAGGTCGGTCTCGCCCGCTTGCACACAGAACTCGCGCACTTGGTGGTCCAGGCTCGCGCGAAGCTCGTATTGATCAATGCCCTGGCGCTGAAGCATCAGCTCGAGAATCTGCGGGACGGTCTTTTGTTGGAAGGTGCGCCAGTTCGAGCGCAAACCAGCGCGGGCCAAAATGGGTTCGATCAGTGCGTGGTAGTAAGTGCGATAGAAGCCACTTTCGCCTTGGCTAAAACCACTGACCAAGCCATGTACGTACCGTACGGGTCGTTCACCGTCCCAGATCGTGAACAGCACCGGCTTGTCAAGCAGTTGGCCGAAATCGATGTCGGGTTCGAAGCTGATCAATTCCAGCTCGAGAGTGAAAGGCGCGCTGATTTCTTCCTTGAGTTCAAACGACACCACATCGAACTCGGCATTGCCAACGAGTGGCTCGAAGGTGTACCGCAAATCAGATTGGCTGGGCATCAAAAGTCCTTCCGCCGTCCGAGAGTTCAAACGCCCCCGGCAGGGCCTGCCTGCCAGGGATGTTCAGCCGGGTTAGACGACGGGTTTACGCCAGTCGTCGGAGCCTTCGGTGCCTGCGGTGACGTGTGTCCAGGAGATCTTGCGGTATGACATCGATACCTCGATCAACTGGGTGAAGTCAGCGTTCTCCTTGTTTTGTGCATGAGGCAAGGTGGTGTTGATGTCGACGATGGTGGCGTCCTCCAGCTTGGTGGTGAAGAAGTGCTCCTGCTTGCCCTCTACCGAAGTGCGGTACCAGTTGACTTCAACAGTCGGCAGCATTTCGCCGCTGGACAGGGCCTGATACATCAGCGGTGTCGCCTTGTTCAGGGCGCTGGTGAAGATGAAGGGTTTGTGGACCCGTTGGCCTGCAGGTTGACCGCTTTGCGGGTCGGTAGGTACGGTCACCTGGTGCTTGATCTCCTGCACCAGAATCTCGTCTTCGTGGCCCTCGACAAACACGTTGCCGACCGAATCGGAGGTGAAGGCGCCCGCGGTGATGTTGCCTTGGGTCTGGCCTTCGATCTTGATGTAAGCGGGTGTTGGCATGACAGTTTCTCCTGCGTCCATGTGGATAAACACGCGCATAAGCGGCAGCGTGGCCATCGGAATCGATGGGCTTTTTCAACGCGGCAAACGCCGCGTCAAATCGTTGAATACGGTTGTGCCGACTGTCGGCGGTTTACTGCTGCAAGATGCCGTTGAGCGACTCCAGCACTTCTGTGGTTATCAGGTGCAGGCGGTAGCTGTAGATGCCGTAGGCCGTGGCCATGGCAATGGCGGAAATCACCAGCGGGCTCCACCAAGGCCATTGCCGATTCATGCGGAAGTTGCGCGGGGCAACGTTGGTGTAGGGGTCACAGACCGTTGTCGGCGTGGGCCCTCGTAGTTCACGGATGATTCCGTGGAGTTGGTGAATGAGGGTGTTCAGCGTCTCTGCGCCTTTGGGCGCGAGGGCGCACTTGCCTTTGAGCCCCAGGCACAGGGTGAAGTACATGAACTCCAGCACGTCCTTGTAGCGCTGGGGCTCTTGCATCAGGCGCGAGATAACGGTGAAGATCTTTTCGCCGCCAAACGTTTCGCTGTGGAAAATGCTGAGCAGGGGCTCTTGGCTCCAGAGGCTGGCCTGGCCCCATGGCCGTTCCATCACGGCTTCATCGATGAACAGGCACAAACCATAGGAATACGCCAGAAGTTGCGTGGTCTCGTAGCCATGCTGACGCATCTCTTGCTGGATGTTTTCAATCTGGTTGCGTACCTGTTGGTGCACTTCCTTGATGTTGGGCAAGGTATCGAGCGTGCGTAGGCGCATGACCAGTCCAAGCAACGGTGTGGCTGCGTCCAGCATCAGGTTGTCGTAGCCGCCCCGTAGCTGAAAGTCGGGATCGGCGGGGTAGCCCTTGTCATCAGGGGCGGGCTTTGGTGTGGTTGCCTCGGAGGCCACGGCGCCATTGGGTAAAGGCTTTGCAAGCATTGATGGCATCTGCTCAGCTTGAGCTGATGCGGTTTCATTGTGTGCGAGGTTGTTCTCCTGCATCTCATTCACTCCTGATCGCCCAGAACTGCAACTCGAGCCCAGGGAACTCCCCCGCGATATGAATCCCGAAACCGTTGGCCGTCTTCATGCAGACCCAGGCCGGGTCGCGGCGGTCGAGCTCGAAGTAGCTGAAGCCCGCATGGAAGGGCAGATCGCGAGGGGCCACAGGCAGTGGATTTAGCGCAATGCCGGGCAACTGCTTATGCACCAGGTCATTCAAGGTCTCCAGGGATGTGACCTTGGCTTTCTGCAGGAACAGCCGGCGCAATGTTGGCGGCGGCAGGTCCGCGCGCACGGAGAGGACGAAGTCCGCCTCATCGATCATGCGGCGGTCTTCGAGCGTTGTCGTCATCACGCCGTAATCCAGCGCGTCCAGCGGCAGCGAGATGGCCCGCGGTTGCAGGACCGTACCCAGGGCGCGGCGTAAGGTGTCCTGCAGTGGCTTGAACGAGGTGCGCAAAGCGGTGTGCTGATAGGCGGGGAATTCTGGAGGCAGCCGGTTTTCTTCGGTGAAAGTCACGAACTCGCCACAGGCCTGGCTCATATGCAGGTACAACTGCTCGGGGTGTGTCTGCCCCTGCCTGGCCAAGTGCTGGAAGCACGGCCACCAGCGGTTCATGGCCTGCAGCAGGTTGAAGTCGCGGATGTCGGCAATACCGGACTGGCCCGATGCACCTATCCGGCTAGCCAGGTTGCGCGAGCGCTCGCGCAGGGTATTGGTGATCTCCTCGAGGTAACGCTGGAGTGCCGGCACCGCCCGTACCGAGACGCTGGTCGGGTAGAACCCTTCATCCAGTTGCAGGCTGCCATCGGGCCGGCGCTCCAGAATGTGTGCCATGGCAAGACGGGTGTAAGCGCTGCTGTCATCGGCCTTGCGTTTGAGCTGAAGGTTGGGTACTGCCAGATCGACCTGCGCCAAGTCGCCGTCGGCGCTATGGGTGTCCTTGATTTCCTGAGCCTGTGCGCTGTAGCGGAAGTTGGCGGCATTGTCGGGCCAGCTCACCTCTCGGCCACCCTCGGTGCGCAGTGGCAGGCAGAGGTAGATCTCGCTGTCTTTCGCGCCGTTGTCCTCGATTTCCAGCGGCGGCGGCGGTGGCAGATCTGCCGGGATATCGAACACCGTGCCGTCCGGCATGATGCCGCGTGCGCGGGTGATGGCGATCTTGCCCAGGCTCAAATATTCGTCGTTCAGTTGCAGCTCGCTGAATCCATAAAAGGCTGCGTTCAGGCTGCCAAGGCGTTGATGCAGGGCCGCTTCAGCGGCACGGCCAGCCTGCTGGAAATGCTGCGGTTTGACGAATAGACCTTCAGGCCACAGGACGGGATTACGTGAACTCATGAGCGCTCCATGTCAGCGTGAGTAAGTGAGAAGGGCAGGCTTGCAGGCGCCATCAGTCCTCCTCCTTGAGCAGGATCTGCGTGTCGTTGAGCAAGACCGACAAGATGATGTGTTGGCCGCGCGGTGGAATGCGCAGTACCTGGTTCCAGGTCGCGTTTTCCTGGTGGCGGTAGTCGGCGATCACCGCGATGAACCGGGTCTCGGCCTCGATAGCGGCAAACGGAATGAACTTGAATTGCCCGGGGCGTAGCAGGTAGTCGTCATCACGAACGTAGGTGCTACGCAGCACCTTGGCGGGGGCCTTGTCCAACAGCTCATAAATGCTGTTGCGCAGCAGCGAGTCGTCGCGCAGTTGCAGGATCTTGATGGCCATTGGGGTGGCGGCCAGCTCGGGGGCCACTGTGGTTGCACGCGGTAAGGTCAGCACTACATCCGAGTCTTCGTAGTGGCCCGGCGTGCTTTCCTCCAAGGGAGAACGAGGCGGCTCATCGGCCTCGTCCTCTGGCAGTTCGACGGGCGAGATGGCCGGGAATTGCTCGTGAAGAAACTCGAGCAGGGTCCCGACTTTCTCGGTCAGGGCATAGGGGTCGCCCGCGCTCAAGCTGACCGCGTAGGGGCTGGGCTCCAGACTGCTTTCTTGCTCAGTCGCTGCTTGCAGGCTGTTGGGGTTGCTGTTGAGCGTGGGGCTGGCGTTGATGCTGAACGCGATTTCGGTGGGCTGATCCTTGGTCGCGCCGACGGGTATCGAGGGGTCCATCGCCACTTGGCCCATTTTGCTCAGGGCGGTGCAGCCCGAGAGCCCGATCATTGTTGCCAGAAGGCCGGCCATGAGTGAATGACGCATCATGAGTGTTCTCCTGCGAGCAGGCGATCCAGCGGGTTCTCTTGCACCGGCCGTGTCACTGCTTCCAGGGCAGCCAAGGGATCGTTGCCCATGCCCGGATCGAAGACCGAGCAGATCTCAGCGACCTCTGGGGCAGCCGTGGGCTTGTGCAGCCAACGCTGCGCGGATGCATCCAGGATGAGTCGGTCGATCACCCGCAAGTCAGTGTTGAACAACTCTTCCAGCGAACGGGCATCAGCTTGTGAAAGCTGAACCAACAGTCGATAAGCGCCAACACGTAGCCGGTCACCCTCGAGCAAGCGCCTGGCCGATAGCGGCCCCAGGCTATCGAGGTTGTCGTTCAGGTAGGTGCGCTCGCAGCGGTCGATCACGCAGAAGCCGCCTTCGATCCAGCGGATCTCGCAATGGATCGGCGCCACGCCCTGCTCACGATCATTGATCAGCCACGCGGCTCCCGCGCTGCCGACGGTGCCACCTGCACGATCGAATTCGTGCCGGGCGGTGACGTTGTGCTGCAACTGGTCGAGGTTGGTGATGCTCAAGATCAACGTGCTCATGAACGCCCCCGGAACCGCACGATGGGGCTGATCTGGCCGTGGCGGTCATCGACGAAGCTGGTCCAGCCCAATTGGGCGCCACGGCTGGGGTGCAGGCAGAAGGGCGACAGCGCGTGCTGCTTCAGCAGCAGCTCCAGGTCGTAGGCCAAACCGTCGCGCAACAGGAAGTCGATCAGGGCACGCAAGCGATTGAAGTTGATGCCGCTGGGCAACAGGTCACGCAGCTGTGCCTGGTCGAGCTCGCTGATCACGATGGTGAACTTGCTGCTGCGAGTCCGTGTGCGGCTGCCGACCAGGAAGGAATTGCCCAGCTCACCATTGTTGCGGCCAAGGCTTACCTGTTGCTGGATGGTCGTAGGTACCGAGCGGGTTTCGAACTCGCGAATCCGTACCTGCTTCAGGTCGAAACAGTGCGCGATAATGCCGGCGACGGTGCCCGGTGCGCGGCTGCGGCTGGCGATGACGCCGGCGAAGCTGAGCAGCCGGCTCCAGGGCAACGCCGTGTCGCCGCGCAGCTGTTTGTCATTCAACCCGAGCAGGGCAAAGATGTACTGGGAGAACCCATCGCTGGCACCTGGCTGGAAACGAATGTAGTAGCGGTACTTGCGCCAGGTGCGGTGTAGCAGACTGAGCAGGTAGTGATTGAAGAAGTCGAAGAACGCCGGGCGCACGCCGATACCCTGTGCATGCTCGTATGCCACCTGCTCCAGGTAATAGGAGGGCAATGGCGAATCAGTGCCGTGCAGGCCCATGAACGTGGTGCACACGCGATAGCGATCTTGTGCCTCGGGCATGCGTTCGGCCTTGCAGATGTCCGAAACGGGAAAGCTCAGGCGCGGGTCGCTGCCAAGCCGCACGCGCAGGCGGGCTTCTTCGCTGGGCCAACGGGGTTCAAGATCGTCTCCGTGAAGCCCGTGAAGGCGCTCCAGCAACTGGTAGAAGTTGTACCGGTGCGCCCCCGCGAGCAACTTGTCGGCTAGATCAGCGGTTGCTTGCCGGTCTGGATGGGCCATGTGTAGTGCTCGTTGTTGGTGATGTTGATCACTTCCAGCTGATGGAAGGAATTGATGCTGGCGTACAAGGCGAAGAAGTGCGCGAGCACACAGCCGAACAGGTACAGGTCGCCTTCGCAGAGGAATGCGGCCTGGTCGAGCTTCAGTTGCGTGCGCAGGCCGCGAATGGGCTGCCCTTTGATCAGCCAATCCAGAGGCGCCGTTTGGATATCCCGGATGCCGTCGAGGCGTTTGCGGGTGGTGCGTGTCTGCTGGATGTCGTGCAAGGCCGCGAAGTCATAAGCGCGAATAACCGCCTTCAATGGCTCGGCTGAGAGCAACGACAAGTAGTTGAGCGACATGTTGGATATCAAGGCCCATTGCAACTGGCCGTCCAGCACCGGCCGATAGGGGCGGGTCGGTGCACAGATATTGGTGTAGGTGGTCAGCGGCGGGGTGACTTCGGAGAGCACATTGATGTCGTCGATGCCCAGAGCCAGGGGCAGATCGCGGTTGGTGCAGGTCAGGTCGATGGACGCCGTTTCCAGCTCACCGACATAGGTATTGGCGTCGGCACGCACGAAGGCGATGCGATGCGTGACGCCATCACCCCGCAGTGAGTCTTCGAGGGTGTAGCGGTAGTACAGCGCCGTGCGCCCTTGAACATGCTCGATCTCATGGGCGAACGATTCGAAGGGGCGGAAGGTTCGCAGGTGTTTACCTGTACTTCCGTCGCCTGTCGTACGGGTGCTGATCACCTGATCGACACTGAAGATTTCGTAGGCGTGGCGCTCGGCGCCTTTGGGTGTGAGCTCGACCTGGGCGGCCTCGTTGGAGAGATCAATGGGCTCGGCACTGTGCTTGAACAGGTTTACCGCAGGAGCGCAGAACAGGTTGAAATCCGCTTTGCCAATGCGCAGCGAGTCCGGCAACTGACGGGTGAAGTGGAATTCCAGGCCGATTTCCTGAGTCGTCTGATCAGGCCAGATCTTTTCCAGGCTCGTCAGGGCGAAGAAGTGAAAGCGCTCAGGAAAAATGAAGTATTCCTGCAGGATCCGGTAACCATCGAAGACGTTCTGCGGATAAGGCAACAACGCGTCGTCCGGGCTGAAACCTGGGAAGACGATGCTGCTGGCCGGCAGCCGGCGAGCCTGGCCATTGATGGTCACGCTGACATGGCTGAGATAGTGAGCGATCCAGAGGTACAGCGTGCGCGCTGTTCGGGTGGTGCCGCTCAGGTGAAAGTCCAGGCTGGTGCATTCGAGCGTGTTCAATGGGCGCTCGACCAAGGTGTGTAGGTCGATGCGAACCACTGAACTGTCGAGCGTTTGGGTTGAGCCCACCGCGTCGATCTCGAACGGGTGAATGTCCACGGCGGTACAGGTGCGGAACTCACAGGGAATTCCGTCGACAGGCTTGGAGAGCAGGCGTGCCCCCCTTGGCACGCGTTGCGACTGGCTGAGCGCCTGTTTGCGCGGTGTGAACTGGATGATCGTGGCGCTCGGCAGCGGGCGAAGGTAGTTGGGCCACAGCAGTTGCAACATGGGGTGCGTCAGCTCTGGGAGGTCGTCCTCCAACTTGAGGCGCAGCTTGGCCGTCAGGAAGGCGAAGGCTTCCATCAAGCGCTCTACGTCGGGGTCGCTACCACCCTTGCCCAGCAGCCGGGCAAGTTGTGGATTGTCCTGGGCGAAGTCGTTCCCCAGTTCATGGAGGTAGCGCAGCTCTTCGCTGAATCGATCTTTGAGCGACATCGATCACCTCACTCGGGTATGGCGGTTATGGCCGTTGACCAGCAGCTCCAGTTGCAACTGCTCCGTGTGGTTATTCACCTGCACCTGGCAGTCCAGCCTGAAATGCAGCTCCTGGGGGGCGTGACAATCGGGCACGGCTTTGAGTGAACGTACCTGCACGCGAGGCTCGAAACGCTGGATGGTGCGGCGTATGTCGGCGCTCACTTGTTTCAGGAGGTCGCCACTGCTCACGTCATGCCCATTGAAATCGCGCAGGCCCAGCTCAGGGCTGCTCTGTGAGCAACCCTGGCGAGCGTTGAGCAGCGTTTCCAAGTGGCGCTTGATGGCGGCAAACTTGTGGTACGCGTTCTCTTGCCTGGACGGCTCCCGGATCAGGGACTGATCGGCAACCAAACGGTCGAAAAATCCGCTCATTGGGTATCGAGCCGGCCTACGAGCGAGATCTCGAAATTCGCGCCCATGTATTTGAAGTGCGGGCGCACTGCGAGCGAAACCTGATACCAACCCGGATCGCCGGCAACGTCTGAAACTTCGACCTTCGCAGCACGTAGGGGACGGCGGCTGCGCACATCGGCAGAGGGATTTTCCTGGTCGGCGACGTACTGCTTGATCCATTTGTTCAGCTCGGACTCAAGGTCGCGGCGCTCCTTCCAGCTGCCGATCTGCTCGCGTTGCAGCACCTTGATGTAATGGGCCAGCCGGTTGACGATGAACAGGTAAGGCAACTGTGTGCCCAGCTTGTAGTTGGTTTGAGCCTGCAAGCCTTCCGGGGTCTTGGGGAAGTTCTTCGGTTTCTGTACCGAATTGGCCGAGAAGAACGCGGCGTTGTCGCTGTCCTTGCGCATGGTCAGTGCAATGAAGCCTTCTTCGGCCAGCTCGAATTCCTTGCGGTCGGAAATCAGCACCTCGGTTGGGATCTTCGCTTGCAACTGCCCAAGCGCCTCGTAGAGATGCACTGGCAGATCCTCCACGGCGCCACCGGACTGCGGGCCGATGATGTTCGGGCACCAGCGGTAGCGGGCAAAGCTGTCGTTGATGCAGCTGGCCAGCAGGAAGGCGGAATTGCCCCACAGGTAATTGTCGTGTCGCCCGTCGATACTTTCTTCGTAGTTGAAGCTTTTGGTCGGCTGTTCCTGGGGGTGGTAGGCCGAGCGAAGCATGAAACGTGGCCCGGTCAGCGCTGTGTGGCGGGCATCTTCGCTTTCGCGGAATGCGCGCCATTTGGCATGTCGCGGCCCTGCGAAAATGTCTTTGATTTCCTTCAGGTTGGGCAGCTCTTCAAAGCTGCTCAGATTGAAGAAATCGGGGGAGGGGGCGGCCAAGAACGGGGCATGCGACATGGCGCCGACAGAGGCCATGTAGCTTAGTAACTTGATGTCTGGCGAAGAGGGGCCGAAGTTGTAGTTCCCCAGCATGGCCGCCACCGGCTCACCACCGAACTGCCCATAGCCTGCGGTGTAAACGTGTTTGTACATACCGCTGCAGGTGATATCAGCGGCATTGTCGAAATCGTCGAGTAAGTCTTCTTTGCTGACATGCAGGACTTCAAGCTTGATGTTCTCGCGGAAGTCTGTGCGGTCCACCAGAAGTTTGAGACTGCGCCACGAGGATTCGAGCGCCTGGAATTTCGGCTGATGAAGAATGACATCCATTTGCTTGCTGAGCACTCGATCCAGCTCTGCAATCATCTGGTCGACACGGTGTTTATTGATTAGTTGATCTGGATCATAACTTTTGAGTACTTCTGCAATAAGGGCCGATACGCCTTGACGAGCGACTTGATAGCCCTCTTGAGCGGGCACTAGTTTCGTTTCTGCCATGATCTGATCGAGCAAGGTGGCATTGCTCAATGTCTCGCCAGATAGTTCAACGGCGAGGGAAGTGCTGGTTGGCTTTGGCATGGGACGCTCCGTTGTCTCAGTCTTCTTTTGGCGCCTCAAGCACCAGGTCCAATTCTTCGGCGAGTTGTTTGCGGGCCTGCTCGTTGCTCAGCAGGTGTTGCAATTGCTTGCGGAAAGCGGGCACGTTGCCCAGCGGGCCTTTCAGTGCCACCAGCGCCTCACGCAGCTCCAGAAGCTTGCTGAGCTCTGGTACTTGGCGGGCAATGCCGTCTGGCCCGAAGTCATTGATCGATCTGAACTGCAGGTTGACCGCCAGCTCCGCGTCGGCGGCCGTGCTGAGCATGGAAGGTACCGACATGACCAAGCTGACATCGGCGTCGTTCAACACGTTGTTGAAGGTGTGTTTATCGATACGCATGACCGATCGGTCTTCCAGCGCACGGGTGTCATCCAGGCCGAAGTCGCCCATTACCAACATCTTGTGCGGCAGCTCTACTTCGGCCTGTTCATCGCCGGTGGCGGGTACATATTTGATGTTGATGCGTTCTTTGGGGGCAACCGATCCTGTGGATTTTGCCATTGCAGAATCTCTCCGTGTTCTTAAGAGTTGTCCGTATTGGATTTTAGTTACAAATTAGTGTGTAGGAAGATTCCTGGTTACTTGTCTTTGGTATAAACAAAGTTCGGGGTTGGTTGTGCGTCGCGTAAAAACATTGCGCTTGATTTTGTCATGTCGTCGAGTATGAAAATGTAAGAAAATATTTTTTTGTTAGTTGCTGGTCCGATGGGCTAGGCTCTTGCCGTTTGCGGGAATTTGAGTGCCTGAGAGGGCTGTTTCAGATCCGCTAGTTTGAGTAGGTCATATGCATTATATGAAAGGTATTTACTTGCGATGCTTGGTAATAAAACTTGTGGCGTAAGTCTTTGGCTGGTGCTCGGGTGTATGCCACTGCCCGTGTACTCCGATCAGGATTGCTCGCGGATCGTGTCCAACCTTGAGCGTTTGGCGTGTTTTGATGAAGCCGCCGGAACGCCTGCACACTTGGTGCCCATGCAGTGGTCGTCGCCAGAACAGGACTCACCCACGGTTCGCCGGGTGCTGACTCACGAAGCAGGACGCCATCCCGACGACCTAACGTTTCGACTCACGCCTGAAGACGAAGGGCTGACGATCTCTGCACCTGCAATCGGTTCGGCCGCATCGCATCCCTACCTGGTGATCAGTTGTTTGCAGAACATCTCCAGACTGCAACTGGTCGCCGCGCAACCCGTTGATGCTGGTCGGGTGACGGTGCGATTGCAGGGGGAGCGGAGCACCACCGTCGCAACCCCTTGGCAGGTGACGGAGAACGGTCAGGTACTCGATGCGGGCCGGGGCTTGCCCGGAATCGAGCAGATCAAGCAACTGATTGGGGCCCATCGCATTGAGGTCCAAAGCGACAACCCCTCCATTGATGGATTGGTCTTCGATGCTCAAGGCCTGGACCCACTCATCGACGAGGCGCGCAAAACATGTCGCTGGTAGCAGAGGTCAACGCACAGGAAATTGCCCGGCTGCTCGCACCCATCGATGCGCAGGCACCGGTCGGTCTGTTCGATGTGGAGGACGAAACCTATCAGGCCATTGACCAGGAAATGGTCAAGCTGGGCGGGCTGCAGGCATTCACCATCGACTGGGCCTATATCGAGGAAGCGTCACGACAGTATCTGGCGCAGCAGTGCAAGCACTTGCGTATCGTAGCGCACCTGAGTGCTGCGTGGCTTCGCAGTGGATGTTGGGAGCGATGGGGTTTTACCTTGGCGTTGCTGGCCGGCATGGTCGAGCGCTATTGGGAGATTGCGCATCCAAAGCCTGGCCCCAAAGGTTTCCTGGGCAAGCGCAAGCTGGTTGGCCTTGTGCTCGATCGCTTGAACGAAGCGCTGCCGCGCCTGGACCGCTACACATTCACCCCTGCTCATGCGGCCATAGCTCAAGAGGCATTGCAGCGCCTGCAACAGCAGCAAGCCGTTGCTCAGTTGGATGGAGCCCTTCTGAATGATGTAGAGCGACTGCTGCGCAAGCAGGCGGAGCAGGCGGGCGGTGCTGGCGAGCCTGCTGCGGCAAAGTCGTCGGCGGCGGCCACCAGGTCTGCACCGCTGGCCGAGGTCATTGCCACCCCAATGCCTCGTGTGTCGTTAGGCAACGAGCGCGAATCACGACGGGCCGTGCTGGCCATGGCCGAGATGATCAATCAACAAGACCCCTACGACCCGACGGGCTACCAGTTGCGTCGATTCGGCCTGTGGGCCCATATCCAGGCGGCGCCTCAAATCAAGCAAGGCAATCGCACGGAACTGATGGCGGTGCCGCTGGATATCGCCAGCGACTATGAAGAGGCGATTGCTGGCACCGCGATCGACGCGGCGTTGCTTCAGCGGATCGAAAAGAGCGTGACGGCTTGTCCCTTTTGGGTACGCGGCAGTTTCCTCGTGGCCAGTGCGGCGACACGTCTGGCGATGGGGGAGGTAGCTGAGGCAATCCGCGCAGCGACTGCCCGATTCGTCCAACGCATGCCCGCGCTCCAGCAGTTGTGTTTCAGCGACGGCAGGTCGTTCGTGGACGATCAAAGCATGGCTTGGCTCAGAGGCGCAGCTGGGCAAACGCAAGCCGAATCTGCCCACGAGTTCGCAGGCCTGCGCGAAGAGTTGGTCGGTCAGTTGGACGCAGGTGGGGTAGAGCCGATTTTGCTCAAGCTGCAGGCCATGCAGGCGGACCTTCGTGCTCCGCGTGAGCGCTGCCATACCACCGTCATTGCGGCCGATCTCTTGGCAGCGCGGGGCGTGTCCTGGCTGGCCCAGGACCTGTGCGCCAGCGTCGCACGGACCATGCAGCACACCACGGCCGCCGTTTGGGAGCCAGAGGTGTTTCAACGACTGCAACAGTATGCCTCTGCTTATGTGTTGGCTGATCAGAACAAGGACTAGGCCCCCATGAATCAACTATGGACGCTATTGAAACGTTGGGGTTTGCCCCTGATGACTCGGATCGGCCTGGCCATGCCGCTGCTGCTTGTGCTGGGTACCGTGCTGATGCTGGTCGCCATCTGGTGGCTCGGGCCGCAGTGGATGTGGCGTGAACAGCACCCGCTGGCCAGCATGGCGCATCGCAGCTTGGCCAGCCTGGTGCTCGTGCTGGTGCCGTTGTTGTGCTGGCTGGTGGTGCTGCGCAGGCGATACGTTCGCCTGCAGGCTGAGCGCAAGCAGGCGGTGGCCGCTGAGCTGGACAGCGTATTGCCGCTGGTTCAGGCGCAAGAGAAAGCCTTGGACCAAGGACTTTCGCGATTTCTTGATGGCGCAGGCGGGCGACGTGCGTTGTATCGATTGCCCTGGTACTTGGTGATAGGCGATCAGCATGCTGGCAAGACCAGCTTCATCGATCGTACAGAACAAAGCTTCTCCCTGACCCGCATCGACAAGGCACAGGCACGGGGCAGGCAGGCCCAAGCGCTGGCCTTTCCGATAGGTTGGTGGGTCAGCAATGATGCGGTGATCATCGATCCGCCAGGGGCGTTCATCAGGCAGGAGTCGCTGGCAGGCTCGCCCGTCGACGAATCAGCCACACAGCAAGTGCCACCTGGAACCTCGGCCAGGCTGTGGCAGCACCTGCTGGACTGGTTGTTGCGTAGCCGCAGCCAGAGAGCCCTCAATGGCATATTGCTGGTAGTCGACTTACCCGCGCTATTACATGGCACACCCGAGCAGCGCATTGCCTTGGCGCATGTGTTGCGCACCCGTCTGTACGAGGTCAGTAGTCAATTGGGTTCGCGGCTGCCGCTGTATGTGGTGCTTACCAAGTACGACCTGTTGGACGGGTTCGACCAGCTCTATGCTGGGGTCTCCGTCTCCATGCGGGAAAAAATGCTCGGTTTCACGTTCAAGCTGGATGCGATCGGTACGTTCGACGCTTGGCTGGAGGAGTATGGCGATCACTATGAACAGTTGATCAGCCAGCTGTTCGAGCAGGTGGTGGATCGGCTCGATGCGCTGGACGGTGCTCCGCAGCGCGCGCGTCTGTTCTCATTGCATGCCCAATTGATCGGCTTGCGCCCAATACTGCTGGAGTTCCTGAAAGAAGCGCTGGCCAGTGATCGCTACACCACGCCAGCCTTGGTACGCGGAGTGTACTGGTCCTCGGTCATCCAGCAAGGTGACATGTTCAATGCGTTCGTGCGCGAGGCCGCGCAACCCTACAAGACGAAGCTCCCTCTGCTCGAGGGCAAGGCGCAAACCAAGGCGCTGCCGTACTTCATCCTGCATGCGTTCGGGCGCGTCATCTATAAGGAAGCCGGACTTGCTGGGGACAACATCAAGGTGGCACGCAGCAAGCGCCAACTCCTATGGGTGGGCTCAGGTGTAGGCGTGCTGGCTTTTTGTGTCGCCATCGCCAGCTGGCAGCGCTTTTTCGACATCAATGGCGACAAAGCCGCCAACGTGCTTGCCAAAAGCAGGGAATACAGCCATCACGAGGTGGACCAGCGTCTGGATCCTACCGGACGCAATCTACTGGAGCCGCTGGACCAGATTCGCGATGCGGTATCGGTTTTTGGCGACTACCGCGCTGCATGGCCGGGTGTTTCCGATTTTGGCCTGTATCAGGGGCGCGCTATCGGCCCGCGTGTCGATGAGGCATATCTCAGCTTGCTCTCCAAGCGGTTCCTGCCGGCCTTGGCCAGTGGTGTGATCGATGCCATGGATGCGGCGCCGCAAGGCAGTGAGCAGCAAATGGCTGCCCTAAGGGTTTACCGCATGCTGGAAGACCGTCAGAACCGCCGCACTGAATGGGTCGAAGAGTGGATGGCCCGACAATGGCAGCAGAAGTTCCCTGGCCAGGGGCAACTGCAGCGCGACCTCATGCGGCACCTTAAGTACGCCTTGGCCTACGCCGATACCGACCTGCCGCAGTACAGCCAACGTGTCGCCGTGGCGCAGGAAGCGCTGCGCAAGGTGCCGCTACCCGAGCGGGTTTACGCCGGCCTGAAACAACAGGCCGGGGAGCAGTTGCACACCGGGCTGGACTTGCGTCGTCAGGTTGGGCCTGCCTTCGACGTGGTGTATCAGCCGTCCATGGGCGCCAGGAAGGGTGATGATGTGCAGTTGGCGCCGATGCTCACTGCCAAAGGTTTCAAGGAGTACTTCGAGCCACGCAGTCAGAGCTTCGCCGATTTGGCGATGATTGACCAATGGGCGCTGGGCGAGCGTAGCCGGCTCGATTATTCGGACGCCGACAGGGAGGCGCTGCGCGAACGGCTGCGCAACTTATACAGCGCCGATTACATTGACAGTTGGCGCCGTGCCCTCAACGCTTTCAGCGTGGCTGATTTCCGTGACCTGGACCATGGTGTCACGATCCTGCAGCAGTTGACGGGGCCTGCGGCGCCGCTGCATCGATTGCTCGATACGGTAAGGAACAACACCTCGCTCTCATCGACTGGCGTTGTTGAGGTGGCAGATGAAGCCAAGACAGTGCCACCGACAAGTAGTAAGCCTGACCATCAGCAGGCGTGGACGATTCAAAGGGCCTTTGCCGGGCTGAGCGCGATGCTGCAGGTAACAGCAGAGAAACCTAGCTACTACGATGAAACCCTGGCTGCTATCGCAGCCGTGCACGACTACGCCAAGGCGGTGCAGGACAGCCCGGACCGAGGCAAGGCTGCACTGCAGGCCGTGCATCAGCGTTTCTCGATGATCGGGCATGACCCCATCGGCACCTTGCAACGGGTATCCACCGGCTTGCCTGAGCCGATCAACCACCAGGTCCGAAAGGTGGCTGATCAAACGGCACAGGTATTGAACGTTGAAGCCCTGCGCGAGTTGGAACGGCGCTGGGACGCCGAGGTGTACAGCTTCTTCCAGCAGCGCCTGGCAGGTCGATACCCCTTCGTGGCCAGGGCCCCCGACGCGTCCCTGGATGACTTCGAGGCGTTCTTCGGGCCGAAGGGCCGGCTGCAGCAGTTCAATGAGCAGTATCTGAAGGTGTTCCTGAAGGACAACCTCGAAGCCCTGCAAACCGGCCAGCAGGGGCAGTCCCTGATCCGCAGCGATGTGATCGAGCAGTTGGAACTGGCAGACCGCATTCGCGAAACGTTCTTCGATCAGCGCGGCAACTTGAGTGTGCAGTTCAGTATCGAGCCGTTAGGGCTGAGTGCGAACCAGCGCACCAGCCTGCTGGATCTGGACGGTCAGTTGATTTCCTACACCCATGGCACGAGCCAGATCACCGGCATCATCTGGCCCAATACGCTTGGGCAACATGTGCGTAGCAACCTGACGCTGCTCAGGCAGAACGGCAACAGCAGCAGCCTGGAGTACCGAGGGCCATGGTCCATGTTTCGCCTGCTCAGTCGCGGTTCGCTCAATGGGCGGACGGCGACCAGCGTGGATCTGAGTTTCAGGACTGGTGATGGTGTGATGCGCTACCGACTCAGCGCAGAGAAGGCCTTCAATCCAATTACTCAACAACCGTTCAAAGGCTTCCGCTTGCCGCGCGGGTTACTGCAACAGCCATCCAGGGAGACTCTAGTCGGACAGACGGTCGCACCTGTCATGTAAGGAGTGGGCGATACAAAAGGAAGAGCGAGTACAAGCTTTACATTACTGTACCCAGGCGATCGAGCAACTTGAGCCGACCCCAGTCCGCAAGAAACGGAGAGCATCCCCCCGCACCGCACCCGATAGTACCCGCGCACCCTGCAAATCACCTTCAGGACGAGGTACAGATCATGCAACTGGCAGGCAAAGTGGCAATCATCACCGGTGCCAGCTCCGGCATCGGCCGTGCGGCGGCGAAACTGTTCGCCCGGCACGGCGCCACCCTGGTGCTCACGGCGCGGCGTCAGGCCGAACTCGAGCAGTTGGCGGCGGACATCACGGCAGCCGGACACGGCCGGGTCTTTACGGGGGCCGGTGACATCACCGACGCGGCGCTGGCCAGGGAACTGGTGGACACGGCGGTGTCGCGCTTCGGTGGCCTGGACATCGCCTTCAACAATGCAGGCACCCTCGGTGAGCTGGCTGCCGTTCCCGAGCTGACGCTGGACGCCTGGCAACATACCTTGCGCACCAACCTGACCAGCGCTTTCCTCTGCGCCCAGGCGCAGATCCCGGCGCTGCTGGCCCGTGGCGGTGGCTCGCTGATCTTCACCTCGACCTTCGTCGGCCACGCGGTGGGCATGCCGGGCATGGCCGCTTATGCGGCCAGCAAGGCGGGCCTGGTCGGCCTGGTCCAGGTCATCGCGGCGGAGCAGGGCGCCCGGGGTATACGCGCCAATGCGTTGCTGCCGGGCGGTACCGACACGCCGATGGGCCGCAGTGTGATGAGCAGCCCCGAGGCCCAGGCCCATGTCGAAGGGTTGCACGCCCTCAAACGCCTGGCCAGGCCGGAGGAAATCGCCGAGGCGGCACTGTTCCTGGCCTCGGACGCATCAAGCTTCATGACCGGGTCGGCGATGGTGGTGGATGGCGGGGTATCGGTGGTGCGCGGCTGAGGCGGACGGTAGCGTGCCATGGCTGGATCATCACGTCACCGCGGCGATCAGGTCGATTTCCACGGGGGCATTCTTCGGCAGCCTGAGCACGCCGACCGAAGTTCGTGTATGAGCGCCGGCTTCGCCAAACACACTGTACAAGACCTGCGAAGCACCGTTGGCCACCTCGCTCTGTCGGGTGAACGCTTCGGCCGACTGTACGAACACGGTCATGCGCAGGATGGCGCGGATGTTGTCCAGCGAGCCAACCCGTTCACGCACCAATGCCAGGCAGCGCAGGGCGCTGACCATGGCTGCGGTGCGTGCATCCTTCAGGCTGACTTCGCTCCCCACCCGGCCGGAGTGGATCACCTCTTCGTCAATGCGCGGGATCTGCCCGCTGACGTACACAACGCCCTCATGGCGCACGGTGGCGGCGTAGTCGCCACCGAGTTTCAACCCTGCTTCGAAGGAATAACCCAGCTGATCAAGTATCGCGGCAAACTGTGCTTCACGGGACATAGGGCGCTTCTCGGTCTCTTCATGGCCTCGGGGCGGTATGCGCTAGGCGCAAGCCGGATGCCGATGCATAGTAGAAAGGCGCTGGCCACAGGGGCAGGGCAACTTCGGATGGAAACCTCTGAACTTTACTGCCAGGACGACCAGTACAATGCAGCGACAGCGCGCGGTGATCGCCGCCATCGAATTCCAGCCGGGGCAACCGCTGGTGCAGCAGATTGCCGAGGGTTTGACCGAGGCCATCGGGCATGGGGCTTTGGCCCCAGGGGTGCGGTTGCCGCCCATTCGTGAGTTGACCGAGCTGTTGGGGGTGAGCAAGTCCACGGTGGTGGAAGCCCTGGACCGACTGCGCGCCAGGGGGCTGGTGGTATCGCGCCAGGGCGCTGGTCACTATGTGGCACGCGAGGCCCAGGTCATGGGTACTGAGGCTGTGCGCAATCTGCTGCCCCAGGACCCGGTGAGTGTGCTCCGTCACGCACTGCTGACGGACAACGGCATGTTGCGCCCCGGCTGCGGCTTCCTGCCGCCCTCATGGATGCCCGTGGATACCCTGCTCAAGGCCATGCGCGGATGCCTGCGGGCCAGCGAGTTGCGCATGGGGGAGTATGGCTCGGCGGCAGGCTACCTGCCGCTGCGTCAATGGCTGCGCCTCAAGCTCGGTACCTTGGGCATCGATGTTCCGGTCGAGCAGATCGTCACCACGGCCAACACCATGCAAGGCGTGGACATGCTGTTGCGCCTGATCCTACGCAGGGGGGACAGCGTTTTGGTCGACGACCCGTGTTATTTCAACTTCCGCGCCAACCTGCCTTACCACGGCGCTCGCCCGGTTTGCGTGGCGCGATCGGTGGAAGGCATTGATTTCGTGGCTTTCGAGCAACTGCTGATTGCCCATCGCCCGCGGGTCTACCTGACCAACAGTGCCTTGCACAATCCAACGGGGCATTCCTTTTCGGCATTGCAGGTCCACCGCCTGCTGGAGCTGTGCCAGCGCTATGGCGTGCACGTCATCGAAGATGATCTGTACTGCGATATCCAGCATAAACGAACGCCGCGGCTGGCAGGGGTGGGTGGGCTGGACAGTGTCAGCTATGTCTGCGGCTACTCGAAGACCCTCACCGCCAATTGCCGCGTCAGTTACCTGGCCGTGGGCGCCGAATTGGCGGGGCAACTGACGCTGCTCAAGATGAAGTGCGGCGGGGTGACGTCCGAGCTGACCGAGCAGGTTATTCATCGCTTGCTGACCGAAGGCAGCTATGAGCGGCATACGCGCAGGGTCGTCGACCGGCTGCATGAGGCCAGCGGGCGGGTGGTTGGCTGGTTGCGCGAGGCAGGGTGCGAGGTGGCGTCGTGCCAAGGGGAGGGGCTGTTCCTGTGGGCCCGGCTACCCGCCGGTGTCGATGGCGAGGCCATTGCCATGAGCGGCTTGCAACATGGTCTGGTGCTGTCACCCGGCACCTTGCTGAGCGCCCAGGCCGATGCCCGTGCGTTCATGCGTTTCAATGTCGGTCACAGTGACAATGTAAAGGTCCCCGACACCTTTCTGCGCCTGCTCGACAGCCACTGAGCTGTCGAGCAGGCGCGGGCCCCGGGGCTACTTCAATCGGCCTGCTTGGGCGCAAATCGCAGGATCAGGCAGGCAATCACTGCCGATAGCAGCGAGCCCAACAAGATGCCGATCTTGGCTGCATCGATCTTCTCGGCCTGGCCCGGGAAGGCCAGTTCGCCGATGAACAGGCTCATGGTGAAGCCGATACCGCAGAGCATCGCCACGCCGTAGATCTGTAGCCAGCTGGCGCCTTGGGGTTTGCTGGCCAGGCCGGTCTTGACCGCCAGCAGTACGCCACCGAACACGCCGAGCTGCTTGCCAAGCAGCAGGCCCAGGGCAATGGCCAGCGGCAGCGGGGCAAAGATGTCGTCAAGGCCCAGGTCGCCGAACGAGACGCCGGCGTTGGCAAAGCCGAAAGCAGGCACGATGAGGAAACCGACCCACGGCGCCAGGCCATGCTCCAGCCTGAGCAGCGGGCTGGCCTCGCGGGCCTCGCTGCTGCCTGTGCTGTAGGGGATCAGCAGGGCACCGACCACGCCGGCGATGGTGGCGTGCACGCCCGACAGCAGGGTCACGTACCACAGCGCGGCCACGCCGATCAGATAGGGCCACAGGCTGACCACACGCAGGCGGTTGCAGGCCAGCAGGATGGCGATGATGCCGGCGGCAGCGGCCAGTGCCAGCAGGTTCAGCGACGAGGTGTAGAACACCGCGATGATCGCCACCGCGCCCATGTCGTCGATGATCGCCACCGACACCAGCATCACCTTGAGCGACAGCGGCGCATGCCGCCCGAGCAGGGCCAGGGCGCCGACCGCGAAGGCAATGTCGGTGGCGGCGGGGATCGCCCAGCCGTTGGACAGCCCGGGTTCACCGCCAGCCACCGCGAGGTAGATGAGCGCCGGCACGGCCATGCCCATCAGTGCCGGCAGTGCCGGCAGGCGGCGCTGTTCCCAACTGGCAAGGCGGCCGTCGACCAGCTCGCGCTTGATCTCCAGGCCCACCAGCAGGAAGAAGATCGCCATCAAACCATCGTTGATCCACATGTGCACGGTCATCGGGCCGAGTTTGTCGGTCAGTACCGGGCCGACGGGCAGGTGCAGCAGGTGCTGGTAGGCACTGGCCCAGGGGCTGTTGGCGATGACGATGGCCAGCGCGGCGGTGAACATCAGCAATACGCCGCCGGCCGCTTCGGTGGCCAGCAGGTGACGCAGCATCGAGCGCGGCTTGACGGTTGGAAGGGATGCAGTCATGTAACGGTCCTCGTTCATGGCATCACCCTCGCAATGGCAGTGGCGCGGCGGGCAACGGGCACGGCGAGACGCTGGCTCCGGACTGTACGGGCCACTGCGGCGAAGGGCGAGAAGAAGGATGGGGAATGCGGCGCAGCAACCCACGCCGTGAAGACACGGGGCAGGAAAGGCCATGGGGAATGGGGGCATGCGTGCAACATAGACGGATCTCACGGAAAACAAATGAATGTTCTCCGTATTCGGGAAGGCTCCCGGGCGCACGCAGCACACGCCAGGCGGGCATTCTAACCATCCGGGCGATGGTCTGTGCTGAGATTTTGCATCGAAATGTTGCCATGGAACATGTCCGGAGACTGGAGCGGAGTTGTGTCGTGGGCAGCACCGCACCAGCCGAACTGGACTGGGCCACTCTTTTTCCAGCTGAGGTTTGTCCCTTTTGCGATCCCGCTCGGCATAACAGAACGATAATGATTCCCAGTTCCCTGGGGTCGACTCTGCCTAGCACGGACACCCTCGATGCCTTCCGACACTTCGCGTTTCCCGGTAATGTTCTGCGCTTCATTGCTCCTGGCGGCTGTTCCCCCGGCACTGGCCGAATCGTCAACGGCCGCCCGCGAGCAGACCGGCCAGCGACAGTACTTCGCCATTCCCGCCGGCCCCCTGGGCCAGAGCCTGACGCGTCTTGCCGAACACACAGGCGCCCGCCTGGCGTACGACTCGCGCCTGGTGGACGGCTACCATGCGCTGCGCCTGGAGGGGCACTACAGCATCGCCGGCGCCCTCGAAGCCCTGCTGGCCGGCAGCGGCCTGGCGGCCTTCGATACCGGCACCGGTTACCTGATCCGCCGCGACCAAGGCAGTGACGAACAGGCCGTGCGCCTGCAGCCGACCAACGTCAACAGCCTGCACAACGAGGACGAGCAGCGCTTTTCCAACCCCTTCGCGCTCAGCGCCGAACAGATCGAAAAGCGCCCCCAGACCAACAGCAACCTCACCGACCTGTTGCGCAGCCACCCGGTGGTGCAGTTCTCCAACAGCAGCCAGAGTGGCCTGAACCAGGGCGAGATCAAGCCCGATTCGATTTCCATCCATGGCTCGCGCCCTTACCAGGGGCTGTTCAGCCTGGACGGCATGCGCATGAACAACGACCTCGATCCGGTCGACCCCGGCAACGGCGTGACCTTGGCCTCGGGCACCTCCAGCGAGCAGGGCTTCTACCTCGACAGCCGCCTGATCGACAGCCTCGAAGTGCATGACTCGAACATTTCCGCACGCTACAGCGGTTTCACCGGCGGCGTGGTCGAGGCCACCTCGCGCAGCTGGCGCGGCGGGCAGGGTGGGCGCGTTTACTACCGGCACAGCGATGCCGACTGGAACCACACCTTCAGCGACAGCCGCCTGGACTTCGACAGCGCCAACAACAGTGTCGACCGCCCGGCACGCTTCCAGCCCAAGTACCAGAAGAGCGACTACGGCGCCTGGGGCGAGACCCAGCTTGCGGACAACCTCGGCGTGGTGGTCAGCGCCTCGCGGCGCGATTCGAAGATTCCCATGCGTGATCTGGGCGGGCAGGCGGTCATGGTCGAGGGTACGGAACTGGTGCCCATCGACAGCCCGGCCAGGAATCGCCAACAGCGCCGCCAGTCCGACAACCTCTCGGCCAAGTTCAGCCTCTATGCCTCCCCGGAGACCACGCTGCACTGGACAGTGCTGTACTCCGGTTACGAAGAGCAGATGTTCCAGAACAGCATTGCCGACTCTGGTTATCGCAACAGCCACGATGGCCTGGGCAGCATACTCAAGCTCGAACAATTGACCGACCTGGGGCGCCTGGACCTGTCGGCCAGTTATCGGCACATGACCGACGAGCGTGACGGCGATACCGACTTTCGGATCCTGGTGCGCGACTTCACCGACTGGCGGGCCCCAAGGAACTACCAGTATGGTGGCCCAGGCAGCCTGGAGAGCTACCAGAACACCGTCGAACTGTCTGGCCAGTTCGCATTCGATCAACTGCGCACCGGAGTACTGGGGCACCAGGTGACCGTCGGGGCAGGGGTCAACCAGGTCGATGCCGAATTCAAGCGCGATCAGACCTACTACTCGGCAACCTTTACCGGCATGCAGGACTTCTACAACCTGCAACAGGTCGACGCTTTCTTTGCAGGTTCCGCATCTACCCGCTACACCAGCTACCACCTGTTCCTCGAGGATGCCGTGGAGTGGGGCCGGGTGACCGTGCGCCCCGGCGCACGCCTGGACCGCGACGACTTCGTCGGGCGCAACAACCTGGCGCCGCGCCTGGCGCTCTCCTGGGACGTGCAAGGTAACGGCGACACGGTGCTCAAGGCCGGTGCCAACCGTTACTACGGCAGCTCGATGCTCACCTACGCGCTGTATGGCGCGCAGAACGGTGGCCTCAAGCATTGCTACGGCGACGCCAGCTGCCTGGAACTGAACGACAACGGCGACGGCAACTGGGACGCCACCCCCGACTACGAGGGCCTCGACAGCCTCAAGACCCCCTACAGCGACGAGCTGATGGTGGGTCTCAGCCAGCGCTGGGGCAACAGCCTGTGGTCGCTGCAGTACGTCAACCGCAAGCACCGTGACGAAGTGCGCAGCCGGCCCAAGTACCCAGACAGCCGCGCCAGCGACAAGCGCAGCGTCAAGCAGTTCACCAACGACAGCAAGACTGACAGCGACAACGTCTACCTCAGCGTGAGCATGCTCGATCCGTTGCGCTGGCAGGGCGCCGAGCATGTGTTCGGCGCCTCCCTGGCCTGGCAGCGCACCCTTAGCGACACCGCGCTGGAACTGGGTTACACCGATATCGACCTGAGCATGAAGCTCGATCCGGACAAGGCCTGGTACAACGGCAAGGTGATCAGTGCCAAGGACTTGCCCGCCACCGATTTCAACGCGCCCTGGAAACTCAACCTGGACTGGCAGGCTACCTGGCAGGCCCAGGGGCTCTCGTTGTTCAACCGGTTGACCTTCGAAAGCAGCCGTGACCAGGTCTACAAGCACGACACCGATGCCGACGGCTACTACACCCTGCCCGACAGCGGCCTGCGGGTGCGCAAGTACAGTTCGGCGCGGATCGGTTCGCTGTGGCGCTGGGACACCAGCCTGCAATGGAAGCCGGCATTCGCCGGTGGGCTGGGCTTTACCGCCGAGGTGAACAACCTGTTCAACACCCGCAACCAGAGCGACACCCTCAACTGGCGTGGCGGCACCTACAAGGTGTACCAGCCGGGACGCCAACTGTGGCTGGGGCTGTCCTATGACTTCTGAGCGCTCGCTGCCGCTGAACCGACTGCGTCAGTTCTGGGCCATCTCACGGCCGTTCTGGTGTTCGCGCCAGGCCTGGCCAGCCTGGGTGCTGTTGGCTGCGGTGCTCGGCCTGACCCTGTTCGGGGTGTGGCTGAACGTGCGCCTGAACGCCTGGAACGGTGACTTCTACAATGCCCTGCAAGCGGTCGACGGCGGCACGCTGTACCGGCTCCTGTACCAGTTCGCCGGCCTGGCGGTGGCGATGATCCTGTCGGTGGTGTACGCCGACTACCTGCGCAAGCAACTGCTGATCCGCTGGCGTACCTGGCTTACCGAGCATATCGCCGGGCGCTGGCTGTGCGCCGATGCCTGCCACTATCGCCTGCAAGTGCAAGGGCGCGAGCCGGACAACCCGGACCAACGGATCGCCGACGACGTGCGGCAGATGGTCGAGCTTACCCTGCAACTGTTGCTGTCGTTCATCCGCGCGCTGCTGACCCTGGTTTCGTTCGTGGCCATCCTCTGGACCCTCTCGGGCAGCTTCGGTTTCACCTTGTGGGGCAGCGCGTACCATCTGCCTGGCTACATGGTCTGGGCGTGCGTGCTGTACACCGTGGTGGGCATCGGCCTGACCCGTTGGATCGGCGGCGCGCTGCAGCGGCTGAACTACCAGCAGCAACAGCGCGAGGCCGACTACCGCAGCGCGCTGATCCTGCGTCGGCGCGGCAGTGAGGCGATCGCCGGCCAGCGGGGCGAGGCCAGTGAGCGCAAGGCCCTGGGCCGGTGCTTCGCCGAAGTGGTGGGCAACTGGTACCAGCTGATGCGCGCCGAGCGCAATCTGGCGTTCTTCACCGTGGGCTACAAGCAGGTGACGATCATCGCGCCGTTCTTCTTCGCCTTGCCAGCGTTCCTCGCCGGGCAGCTTCAGCTCGGCGGGCTGATGCGCATCCAGTCGGCGTTCGGCCAGGTTTCCAGCTCGCTCAGCTGGTTCATCCATGCCTATCGCGACATCGCCCTGTGGTCGGCCTGTGTGGAGCGGCTGCACGGTTTCGTCAGTCTGCTCGACACCAGCCCTGGCCAGCCGACGGAGGACGGCGCGTCGCGCCAGGCGTTGCTGGAGGCACGCCTGGGTGTCGAGCATGCCGATGGCCGTCCGCTGCTGGCGCCGCTGACCCTGCACCTGCTACCCGGCAGCCTGACCCTTTTGCGTGGGCGTTCCGGGCTGGGCAAATCCACGTTGTTGCGTACGCTGGCCGGCTTCTGGCCCCATTACCAAGGCACCCTGATCTGCCGCGCCGAGGTGTTCTGGATACCCCAGCAAGGGTATCTGGCGGAGGAAACCCTCGCCGAGTTGCTGGCCTATCCCAGGCCGACGGACACCTTCACCGAGCTGCAGCTGCACCAGGCCCTGATGGAAGTCGGGCTAGGCGAGTGGACGGAGCGGCTGTGGCTGCGCGCTGACTGGCGCCAGCGGTTGTCCGGTGGCGAGCAGCAACGCTTGCTGTTCGCGCGCCTGCTGCTCAACCGCCCACGCTTGTTGCTGCTGGACGAGATCACCTCGGCCCTCGACCCGGATACCGCCAGCGAGCTGCTGTCGCTGCTGCACAGGCGTCTGTCCGACAGCGCGATCCTGCTGGTGAGCCACCAGCCTCACCTGTCTGTCCTGGCCGATCAAGTGATCGACCTGGGTGGCGTCCCCTATGCTGCAAAGGAACCCCTCGCCGATGTTCACTAGAATCCTGCTGCTCACCTGTTCATTGAGCCTGGCGGCCTGCAACGTCACCCCCTCGAGCACTGCCGAGCACGTCGAAGCTGCCAAGACGCCGGGCGAGCTGCCGGTGCGCCCGGGCCTGCGTGACTACCGACTCGACAATGGCCTGCGCGTTCTGTTGCTGCCACGCCAGGCGCCTGGCGTGGAGCTGCGCCTGCTGGTGGCCAGCGGCTCGATGCAGGAAACCGCAGAGCAGCGCGGCCTGGCGCATTTTGTCGAGCACATGGCGTTCAAGGGTAGCCGCCACTTCCCCGGCAAGTCCGGCCTGCAGGCGCTGGAACGCGAAGGTATCAGCCTTGGGCCCGACATCAATGCCGCGACCCGCTTCAACAGCACGCTCTACAAGCTGTCACTGCCCGACGGCGAGACCGACTTGGCGTTGCGGGTGATGGCCGATTGGGCCGGGCAGGTGAGTTTCGAACCAGCCGCCTTCGAGGCCGAGCGCGAGGTGATCGTCGAGGAGTGGCGCTTGCGTCAGGGCGTCGGCCAGCGCATCAACCAGCAACTCGAAGCGCTGCGCTACGCCGATAGCGACTACCGCCAACGCGACCCTATCGGCGACCTGGATATCATCCGCCATGCACCACTGCACCAGGCCTTGGCCTACTACCGCGATGGCTATCAGCCGCAACGCATGACGTTGGTGGTGGTCGGCAGCTTCGACGAAGGCAAGGTGCGCCAGGCGATCCACCGGGGGTTCGCCGGCATGCCCCGTGGCCAGGCCGTCAGCTCGACACCGCCCGCGTTCCATGGTGGTACCGACCTGCGGGTTGCCCAGGTGTTCGATGCCGAGCAAGGCCAGCGCCTGTTGCAGTTCACCTTGCAGCGCGACCTGGCGGCGCCACTCGACACACAGAACGGCCAGTGGCGCGACCTGATCGACGCCCTGTGGCTGAGCGTGTTCGACGAACGCCTCGAACTGCTGGTGGAACAGGGTGGTTTTGCCAGCGCTGGCACGGCCGAGCGCTCGACCTTGCTCGATGCGCGGCGGGCCCAGTACCTGTTCCTCCTGCGCTTGCGCGATGACGATCTGCCCGGCGCCGCCGAACGCCTGTTCACCGAGTTGCGCAGGCTGGCCGTGCAGCCGGTCAGTGCCGGCGAACTGCAGGCGGCCAAGCATCGTCTGCTGGAGAAACTGCAGGGCCAGGCCGCCGCCCAGGAACGCTATGCCCATCCGCTGCTTGCCGATGGTCTGGCCGATGCCCTGGAGTACCGCATGCCGATGTTCGACAAGCGTCAGCAACTGGCCCTGACCGAAGCCTGGCTGCCGCGTATCGCTGCCGATCACCTGCGTGCGGCGGTGGCCGAGCTGTTGCAGCAGGCTTCGCCGCGGCTGGCCTTGATCGGGCCGGACAGCGATGCCGGGCGTTTCGATGACCGCCACCTCCAGGCCGTATGGCAGCGGGCGCTGGTCAGCCAGCCGGGGGCGTTCGCCTTGCTGGCGGGCCCGCAGGCGCTGGACCTGGCGCAGCCCAGGCCCGGCAGTCTAAGTGACATGCCCGGGCTGGATGAGGTGGGCGCAGTTCAGTGGCGGCTGGGCAATGGTATCCGGGTCATCGTCAAGGCTGATGCCAGCTTGCAGGACAATGTACGCCTTGAGCTGCGCCAGGCCGGTGGCAGCTCGCTGGAGGCCGAAGGCCTGGCTGGCCAGCAGCACTGGGCCATCCAGTTGGCCGAGCGCAGTGGCTATGGTGGCTACTCGCCGCGTCAGCTGGCCCGCCTGGGTGACAGCCTGGGCGTGCGTGTGCAGCCGTTCAGCGAGAGCCTGTTCCATGGCGTGCGCGGCACCGCGCCGGCCGACCAGATGGAGGCGTTGTTCAAGCTGCTGAACCTCAAGCTGACGGCGGCGCGGTTCGATGCCGGGCAACTGGATGCGCTGCGCCAGCGCATGGCCGATGACTTGCAGCGTCAACCCGCCGAGCGGCGCTACATGGATGCGATCAACCGTGGCGCCTACGCCAATGGCCAGCATCTGGTCAGCGACCCGCAGGGGCCTTGGCGGCACTTCGACGCGGCGCAACTGGCGCGTGCCCATGGCGAGCTGTTCGGCGTGCGACCAGGCATGACCCTGGTGGTCTCCGGCCCCGTGAACCTCGCGCAACTGCGCAGCCTCAGCCGCACCTGGCTGGCCAGTCTGCCGGTCGCCGACAGCACCCGGCCACACTGGCGTGACCGTGGCGTACGCCCGCTGCACCAAGCGATGAACGAGGCCTATGCCTGGTCGAGCAGCCCGAAAAGCATGGTCAGCGTGCTGTACAGCAGCCCGGCCGACTGGCGGCGCGAAGATGTGCTGGCCTTGCAGATGCTGGACCAGGTCGCCAGCCTGCGCTTGCGTCAGGCGATCCGTGAGGACGCATCGGGCGTCTATGCCATTGGCTTCTCCCAATTGCTGGCGCGCCTGCCATCGCCTTACTACCTGGCGCGGCTCAATTTCACCGCTGCCCCGGGCCGGGCCGAGGCGCTGGCAGCCCAGGCCCGCGGGGTGATCCAGCAGATCGCCGATGGCGGTATCAGTGCCAGCGAGTTGCAGCAGGCTCGGCAAACGCTGCTCAACGACCAGCGCCAGCAGCGGCGCAGCGCGTCATACTGGAGCGAGGCCCTGATGCAGGTGGCCATGACCGATGATGATTTCAACGCCCTGGCCGCGGAGCCCGAACATGTGCGTGCGCTCGATCTGCACAGGGTCAATGGCCTGGCGACCCAGTGGCTGGGCCGCAACCCCAAGCAGTTCGTGCTGGCGCCGAAAAACGTCAACAGGGACCTGTAGATGGGGGCTCAGGCCGTCGGCACCAGTGTTGCCCAATAGCGGCTGCGGTAGCGTACCTGCACCGGCAGCACCTGGCCCAGGGTCGCCAGCACCTGTTCGGGCTGGTGCAGGTCGAAGGACCCGGAAATGCGCAGTTGGGCGATCCTTGGATCGCAGCGCAGGATGCCCGGCCGGTAGCGGTCCAGCTCCTGGACGAACTCGCCCAAGGGCATGCCTGCGCTGATCAGCAGGCCGCGGGTCCAGGCATCGGAGGCCAGCGGCAACGGCCTGCGCTCAAGGTGGTGGCGGGTCAGCAGCAACTGCTCGCCGGCCGCCACGCGATGTTCGCCATCGGCCAGCACCACGCCGACCTGGCCTCGATACACCGAAATGCGCGTCGGCTGGTCATCCAGGGCGCGGACGGCAAAGCGGGCCTGGTCGGCCTGGATCAGCGCCTGGCCGCTGCGAACCTGGGTGAGCGAAGGCAACATCTGGCGCGAGTCGACCATCACCTCGCCACGCCGCAGGGCGATCAGCGTGCCGTGGCTTTGCGCCTGGATGTCCAGGGCGGTGGCGGTATTGAGGTCAAGTGTCAGCCGCTCGTCCAGTGCCAGGCGTTGCTGTTCGCCGGTGGCGGTACGCAGGTCGGCGCCTAGGGACGGCCAGGCCAGTTGCTGGCCGGTATAGGCCATGCCGGCGGTACCCCCGAGCAGCAGGCACAGCTTGCCGGCGAAGGCGCGTCGCGAAATGGCCGACGGGGTGGCGCGCCATGCCGAAAGCAGCAGCTTGCCGTCGTCGCCCGACAACCGTTGTTGCAGTGCCTGCACCCGTTGCCAGGCCTGGCGATGGGAGTCGGACTCGTCAATCCAGGCCTGCCAGCGCTGGCGCCGCGGGTCCTCGGCATGGGCCTCGCGCAGCTCGATATACCAGTCCAACGCGGTCTCGATGCATGCCTGCGCGCCGTGGTCGTCGCTCATGCTTGCAGTTCCAGGCAGTGCAGCAGGGCCGTGCGCATGTACTTTTTCACCGAGCTCACCGTCACCCCGAGCTGTTCGGCTGCTTCGGCGTACTTCAGGCCGTCGAGCTGGCACAGCAGGAACGCCTGGCGCACCTTGGTCGGCAGATTGGCGAGCAGGCGATCGAGGGCGTACAGGCTTTCGAGCAGCGAGCAGGTCAGCTCCGGCGAAGGCGCCAGTGCTTCGGGCAGTTGCTGCAGGGTGGCGAGGTAGGCACGCTCCAGCTCCTTGCGGCGCACCTTGTCCACCAGCAGGCCGTGGGCGATGGTGCGCAGGAACGCGCGGGGCTCGCGCAGGCCTTCGAGGTTGCGGCCCAGGACCTTGACGAAGGTGTCCTGGGCCAGGTCGGCGACTTCGCTGGAACAGCCAAGGCGCCGTTGCAGCCAGCCCTTGAGCCAGCCGTTGTGCGCCTGGTAGAGGTCGGCGACGACATTATTGGAGTTCATCGTGGTTCGGCTACGTCGGATTAAAGGCTAATGATAATCATTGATGATTCATTGTGCCATCAATCTGCGCGGTCGAATGCCGACATAGAATCAGCGCTGCACTTCGGTGCCTGCACTGTGGGGGCGGGGTGGGACATGGGTGATCCAGGCGCAGGCGCACAGTGCGATCCCCGCCACGTTCAGCGAGACCGGGTTGAAGGCGTCCACCAGCATCGACGGCTGCATCACCGCCACATCCACCAGCAGCCCAAGCAGCACGCCTGCGGCGACCAGTAACGGCCAGGCCAGGCTCGGCATCAGCAGCAGTGCGGCGAGCACCAGTTCAGCTACGCCGGCAATTTGTGACAGCCAGGCTGCATGCCCGAGTCCGTGTGCCTGCAACAGCAGCTGCTCACCGGGGCTGAGGAACAGCAACTTGGGCACCAGCCCGTGGTAGGCGAAGATGAACGCCAGGCTGGCGCGCGCCAGCCAGTGCACCTGGCGCAGGCGCTTCATGGCTGGGCCTCGAGAAAGCGTCGCTGGTGGTCCGGGCTCGGCAGCAGGCATTGGTCGTGCTTGCCGAACAGGCGATAGCGATTGAGTGCCACGCGATCGTACAGCCAGTCCCGTAGCCCCTGCGGGCAAATGCGCAGTACCCGCAGCAGCGGCCAGGCGCCGGGCAGTTGCCGGACGATTTCGAAAAACGCCGCGGAGCGCACCCAGCAGTTCTGGTCACGGATCACCGCCATGGTGTCGAACGCCGCTAGCGGCAGGCCCGCCCAGGCGAGCAGCGCCTGGCCTTGCGCTGACTGCACCGTGGCCAGGCGGATACGTTGATGGCGATCATGGCGGATCACGAATTTCGCCCAGCCGTTGCACAGCTTGCATACGCCGTCGAACAGCAGGACGGTTTCCCCTGGCGCGAGCAGTGGCGCAGGGGTGGGGCGTTTCAGAGCAGCGGGCATGGTTTGATTCCGTTCAGGCGGTGGGGCGGTATTCTATAGCGTTCAGGCAGGCGAAGGCGCCTGCACGCGCAACGGGTGGATCACCTGCACATGCCCTGGCCTGCACCCTGTAGGTCGAAGCCGGTATGATACGCCCCCGCCAGCGGAGTGCCCCATGGCTAAAGACATCGACAACCCTTGCGTTTCGCTATGCCAACTCAATAGTGAGCTGTGCGTCAGCTGTGGCCGGACCCGGGACGAGATCCGCAAATGGCGCGGCATGAAGCGCCCGGAAAAGATGGCGACCGTGCAGCGCGCGGCGGCGCGTATGAAGGCCATCGTCAAGAAGAACGCCAAGCGCCAGGTCATGGCGTCGTGAACGGGTAGTCCGAGGGTTCGAAGCGTTGGTGCGTGTCCATTTGGACGCCACGCAGATGCGCGGTTTCCTCGAACACGGCATACAGCGGGTCGGCGGCATAACCGATCAGCAGCGCGCGGCGCGGTGCACCGCTGGCGTTCAGGCTGCCGGCATGTACCAGGTCGACATCGAACACCAGGGCGTCGCCCGCTCGCCCGGCAAGCTGGACGCTGCGTGATTCGTCACTGAAGTCGAAAGGTGGCGCGTCCGGGGCGGGGCGATGGCTGCCGGGGACGATACGGGTGGCTCCGTTGTCCGGGCCGTAATCATCCAGGTAGACCATCACCCCCACCGTGTCGCCCGGGCGCTGCGCCGACAGGTCACGGTGCAGGCGCTGATGGCCACCCCCGGCAACGGGGGCGCGCCCCTCGACCTGGTAGAGGAAGAACCGTTCGCCGATCAACGCGCCAACCGCTGCCAGCACATGCGGCAAGCGGCAAACGGCCTGGACCGCTGCTGCGCCATCCAGTTGCGCATGACGCCAGTCCCCGGCGCGGGGCACCGGCCAGTCCTCCGAAGGTTTCACCCCGTCCTCGAACACCCGACGCAGCTCGTCCAGGCATTGTGCCGGGATCGCCTGGCGGAGCAGGGCATAGCCCGCCTGGTGGAGCTGTTGGTGATGGGGCATGGCACTCTCGTTATCCCTGTCAGTCGTGTGTTGGCCAAGGGTAGTGAGCCTGGTCGGCTTTTGCGAGCGCCACGGGTAGCGTGCGTTTGGCCAATCACTTCTAGACTTGCGCACATCACCTGTATCCGTGGGAGAGGCCCATGCGCAGACTCTGGCAAAAGTACCTGGCACTGCTCGACGCCGACCTCAGTGCCAAGGTGTTCGACAACTTGAAGAACCTGCTGGTGTGCGCGCTGCTGTTCGCCGCAGGCACCGAGGCGATTCACGGTGACCAGCAGATCCTGCTGGGCTTGTGGGTGTCGAGTTTCACTGGCTGGGGGCTGATCCTGGTATCGGCGCTGTTGCTGCTGCTGAACGTCAGCGATACCTTGCACCGGCTGGCCAAACTGCCTTATCACACGGCGCTGCAGGTGATCCTGTGTTTGCTTTACCTGGTGCTGGCTTCGCGGGTGGTCGAGATCGTCTGGAGCTTCCGGGCGGAGTAGGGGCTGGCGAAGCCATGAAAGATGCCCGCGCGACCCGTTGCGGCTCGTCCGGCGGTATGCCAAGACATTCGCCGGCGAATCCCGGATAATACCTGCCATTTTCCGCCCCGCTTCCTGGTACCTCCTCGCATGGAAATCAAGGTCAATTTTCTCGACAACCTCCGTCTCGAAGCCAAGTTCGACGACTTCACGGTGATCGCCGACCAGCCGATCCGCTACAAGGGCGATGGCTCGGCCCCGGGGCCGTTCGACTACTTCCTGGCCTCGTCGGCCCTGTGCGCGGCGTACTTCGTCAAGCTGTACTGTCAGACCCGCGACATTCCGACCGAAAACATCCGCCTGTCGCAGAACAACATCGTCGACCCCGAGAACCGCTACAACCAGATCTTCAAGATCCAGGTCGAGCTGCCCGAGGACATCTCCGAGAAGGACCGTCAGGGCATCCTGCGCTCCATCGACCGCTGCACCGTGAAGAAAGTGGTGCAGACCGGCCCCGAGTTCATCATCGAGGAGGTCGACAACCTCGACGCCGATGCCCAGGCATTGCTGATGCCGGTGTCGGACACCACCACCTACATCCCCGGCAAGGACCTGCCGCTGGAGCAGACTATCGCCAACATGTCTGCCCTGCTGGCGGAGCTGGGGATGAAGATCGAGATCGCTTCGTGGCGCAACATCGTGCCCAACGTCTGGTCGCTGCACGTGCGCGACGCGCAGTCGCCGATGTGCTTCACCAACGGCAAGGGCGCGACCAAGGAGGCGGCGCTGGCCTCGGCGCTGGGTGAGTTCATCGAGCGCTTGAACTGCAACTTCTTCTACAACGACCAGTTCTGGGGCGAGGACATCGCCAACGCCGCGTTCGTGCACTACCCCAACGAGCAGTGGTTCAAGCCTGGGCCCAAGGACGCGCTGCCGGCCGAGATCCTCGACCAGCACTGCCTGGAGATCTTCAACCCCGACGGCGAGCTGCGCGGCTCGCACCTGTACGACACCAATTCGGGCAACAAGGAGCGCGGTATCTGCTCGCTGCCGTTCGTGCGCCAGTCGGACGGCGAGACGGTGTACTTCCCGTCCAACCTGATCGAGAACCTGTACCTGAGCAATGGCATGAGCGCCGGCAACACCCTGGCCGAGGCGCAGGTGCAGTGCTTGTCGGAGATCTTCGAGCGGGCAGTCAAGCGCGAGATCCTCGAAGGCGAGCTGTGCCTGCCGGACGTGCCGCAGGAGGTACTGGCCAAGTACCCGGGCATCGTCGCTGGCATCCAGGGGTTGGAGGAGCAGGGCTTCCCGGTGCTGGTCAAGGACGCGTCGCTGGGTGGTGAGTTCCCGGTGATGTGCGTGACCCTGATGAACCCGCGCACCGGCGGCGTGTTCGCTTCGTTCGGTGCCCATCCGAGCTTCGAGGTGGCGCTGGAACGCAGCCTCACCGAACTGCTTCAGGGCCGCAGCTTCGAGGGCCTGAACGATCTGCCGCAGCCGACCTTCGACAGCCTCGCGCTGACCGAGCCGAACAACTTCGTCGAGCACTTCATCGACTCCAGCGGCGTGGTGTCGTGGCGCTTCTTCAGCGCCAAGGCCGACTTCGAATTCGTCGAGTGGGACTTCTCGGGCCACGGCGAGGACTCCAACCAGCAGGAGGCGCAGACGCTGTTTGGCATCCTCGAGGACCTGGGCAAGGAGGTGTACATGGCCGTGTACGACGACCTCGGCGCCACCGCCTGCCGCATCCTGGTGCCGGGCTATTCGGAGATCTACCCGGTCGAGGACCTGATCTGGGACAACACCAACCGGGCGCTGGGTTTCCGTGCCGACATCCTCAACCTGCACCAGCTGGACAACCGCTCGCTGAAGCTGCTGCTCAAGCGTCTGGACAATGCCGAGGTGGACGATTACACCACCATCACCACGCTGATCGGCGTCGAGTTCGACGACAACACGGTGTGGGGCCAGTTGACCATCCTCGAGCTGAAACTGCTGATTCACCTGGTGCTGCAGCGCTTCGAGGACGCCAAGGAACTGGTCGAGATGTTCCTGCAGTTCAACGACAACACCGTCGAGCGTGGGCTGTTCTACCAGGCGCTGAACGTGGTGCTGGAGGTGGTGCTGGACGATGAGCTGGAGATGGCCGACTACGAGGCCAACTTCCGTCGCATGTTCGGCAACGAGCGGATGGACGCGGTGCTGGGCTCGGTGGATGGCAGTGTGCGTTTCCATGGCTTGACCCCGACCAGCATGAAGCTCGAGGGGCTGGACCGCCACCTGCGCCTGGTCGAGAGCTACAAGAAGCTGCATGCCGCACGGGCGAGGGCGGCTGGGTTGTACAACTGATCACGTCTTGAATGCCAAGGGCCGCGTAAAGCGGCCCTTTCTTTTTCGGTCAGCGTTCTGCACGGTTCGCGTTTAATCCTTTGCGCTTTACCGACCTCCAGCTGCGACGATGCACCACAGTTGCGCACTGAACAGGGTTGGTCTTAGCTGTTGCGGGCCCGGCGAGCGGTTGTCGCCCGTCGGGGAAGGATTGTCAGGGATAGACCCAAGGAGGGTTGGATGAACAGGAAAATGCTTGCAGGCGCGATACTGCTGTGGATGTGCTCGATGACGGCGCAGGCCGATTGCGCGGTGCTGGGGCCGTGGGAGGACCCTTGTGCCGGCCCGGTGCTGGGCCCGACGACCTGCGTGTGCGAGCGCTGATCACCGCGAAGGTGCAGGGAAGAATCAATCATTGACCAGGAGTTTACCCATGAAGAACGTCATGTTGGCTGTACTGCTGCTGTGGGGCTTTTCCGTGACGGCCCAGGCGTCGTGCCCGGTATTCGGCCCAGGCGAAGACCCTTGCGCGGGACCTGTGTTCGGGCCTTCCACCTGCGAGTGCCCTTGATCCCATGGCCGCCTGAGACGGCAGGCGCGAGCTTGCGCGGCGGATAACGGCCGGGCTGGCTGCACAACGATCACTACGTATTCGAGGGGCGTGGAACCTCTCGATGGGCGTGCAGCCCGGCCAGCACCTCGGCGGCGGTGGTGACGTGACCGAAATGGTGTTTCCACAGCTCGATGCCCAGTTGCCCGGAGCGGTCCAGCGAGGAACCCATGGTCAGGTCGGTCACCAGTGTCGGGGTAAGGCCTGCATCGAACAGGGCGAAGCCTGCGGCCAGCACGCAGGTCTCGGTCTGCAGCCCGCAGACCAGCACCCGTTCGACGCCGAGGCTTTTGATGTGGTCGAGGGTCTCGGCGGTCTGGCCGTAGCCATGCTTGACGAACACCTTGTCCGCCTCGACCAGGGCCACGTCCTCGCTGGCCGGGTGCCAACCGAGCTGGCGCTGGAAAGGCGTGACCTGCTCGTCGTGCAGCTCGACCGAGGCGATGGTGGGGATATGCGCCGACAGCACGCGGATGCCATCCACCAGTTTCTCGGAGGGGCTGAAGGTGGATTGCACATCGACGATGAGCAGGACTTGCTGCATGGCGGTTTTCCGGGCGAGGTTCGAAGGCTGGCGAGTATACCGCCGCACGCCGGTTTTTTGCGGCAAGGGGCTCTCTATGAACGTGTCGCGTTCACCGGACAAGCCGCTTCAGGGCCTCACCTGCAATTTCGCGGGTCAGTTTCTCTGCGCCCAGGTGCCTTCCCAGGCGTAACGCCTGCCCGGCCCACAGGTTGCTGAAATCACTGTTGCCTTGCGGGTCGCTGATCGCGCGCAGCGGCATGAGCGCGCCGCCGGCCAACGGGAAGCGTGGGGCCAGGGCGCTCATCGGGCCTAGCTCGCGCATGAGGCGGTTGTTGATGCCGCGGGCCGGGCGGCCGGTGAACAGGTTGGTCAGCGCGGTATCGCTGGCGGAGGCGCTGTCCAGGGCGTGGCGGTGCGCAGGTGAGACCTTGGCCTCGGGGCAGAACAGGTAGGCGGTGCCGATCTGCACCGCCGAGGCGCCCAGGGCCAGGGCGGCAAGCAGGCCGCGGTGATCAGCCACGCCGCCTGCCGCGATCACCGGCAGGCTCACCGCGTCGACGATCTGCGGCACCAGGGCGAAGGTGCCGATCTGGCTGGTGATGTCTCTGCTGAGGAACATGCCGCGATGGCCGCCGGCTTCATAGCCCATGGCGATGATCGCGTCGCAGCCATGCTGTTCCAGCCAGATCGCTTCCTCCACCGTGGTGGCGCTGGACAGCACCTTGGCACCTGCCGCCTTGACCCGCTCCAGCAGCGCCGGCGCTGGCAGGCCGAAGTGGAAGCTGACCACTTCCGGGCGCAGTTCTTCCACCAGCTTGCAGCTTTGTTCGTCAAAGGGCGCGCGATTGGACACCGGCGTCGGCGTCTCGAAGTCCGCGCCGACTTCCTCGTAGAAGGGCTTTAGCGCCTGTTTCCAGCGAGCGTCTTGCTCGGGGTCTGGCGCCGGCGGTTGGTGGCAGAAGAAGTTCAGGTTGAGCGGACCCTGGCAGGCGCTGCGAAAGGCTTCGATCTCGCCACGCAGCTGCTCGCTGGAGAGCATGGCGCAGGGCAGGGCGCCCAGGCCTCCGGCATGACCGACGGCAATGGCCATGGCTGAGCCGGTGGCGCCGGCCATGGGCGCCTGGAGGATAGGCAGCTCGATGTTCAGCAGGTCGAGGATGCGGCGGTCTGGCCAGGTGCTCATGGGCGACTCCTTGAGTGCGGTGGGATCCAGAGTGGCTACAGGGCCTTGCTGACCTGGATGTCGCTGATCTTGTCGGCGTCGTCGCCATGGATCTTGCGCAGGGCTTCCTGTGCCTGCGCCATGGACGCGTCGGTCATCAGGGCGAAATCCCAGCGGCGTTCGCCGTCGAGCTTGTACTTGATCACGTACTTGATGGTCTGGGTCATGCTGGTCTCATCCGAGTTTCGACGACGAGCGACGAATGATCTTGATCTTGTGGGTCAGGGTTGGCTTGCGCGTCACGGAGATCGGGCGGGTGGTCACGGTGTCGATGGTGATGTTCCAGAAACCGGTGCTGGGTACGGTGATCTTCGCCGGAAATTTCTCGAAGTGGCCACCGTGGTAGGTATGCCGGCCGCCATTCTTGAAGCTGCGGAAGTTGGCATCGTTCATCAGGCGGATGTTGCAGCGCTGGGAACACTCGATGACGACGATGTCGTCCTCGTTCAGGTGTTCGCGCTGGTGTACGAATTTCATGGGGCGCTCCGCAAGGATTGTTTCTGCAAACGCGAAAGATATCACGATGTGAGGTTACACTTGCGCCCGGGCTGACCAAGCCAAGGAGATTTCCGCCAGACGTGGGAGCAAAAACGCCTGGACGTGGTCAGAGGATGACTTTGAAGTTGGAGAGTGTGTGCATGAAATGGGTAGTAGCGGCAGCGGTGCTGGCATTGGGAGGCTGTGTCAGCGTGACGGAACTCGAGCAGTCCCACGCCACCTTGGACGTGATCTCTGGCAAGACGCCACGTGAATACGCCGACTGCGTGAAGCGCAAGCTGGCTGAAACGCGCGATCCGTTGCAAGAGGAGGTGCGTGGTGAAAACCTGCGCCTGACCGTGCCGCAGAAGCTGACGGCTGGCGTGGGCCCGGCGGCGTTGCTCGATATCGACAAGCGCGGCAGCGGCAGCGCGATCAAGGTCTACGAGCGGTTGAACAACTTCCCGCTGCGCCTGGGCGACGTGCGCACTGCCGCAACCCAATGCATCTCCGGTTCTTGATCCAGCTCAGTTAATCGGTAATTAGCTGGCGTATTGCCATTTTCCTTCCCGGCGGCACGTTGTCGCAGGCCGGGGAATAGGCCTAGTATTTCTGGGCTTATATCGTTTGAGCCTAAGCTTATAACAAGGAAATGGAGCCTCCGTGATGAAACCCCTGAGCCATGTCGTGATCGGCAGCCTGCTGATCTTGGCCTGGCCCTCGGCGCACGCTGCCGACGGCCAGAAAATCTTCAACCAGGGCGGGCAGAATCCCGCCGCCATGGCCTGTCTGGGCTGCCATGGCGCGGACGGCAAAGGCATCGCCGCCGCCGGCTTTCCCCGCCTTGCCGGCCTGCCCGCCGGCTATCTGAGCAAGCAATTGCAGGACTTTCGCAGTGGCAGCCGCAAGCAGGCGGTGATGGAGCCGCTGGCCAAGGCCCTGGACGATACGGAAATCGAAGCGATCAGCGCCTATTTGGCCAAGCTGCCGGCCGATGCCGCACCTGACACGCGGCGTCAGCAGATCACCACCGATCCGGTGGCCCGCCTGGCCATCTACGGCGACTGGAGCCGCAAGATTCCCGGTTGCGTGCAGTGCCATGGCCCGGGTGGCAGCGGTGTCGGCGAGCACTTCCCGCCGTTGGCCGGGCAGCCGGCCAGCTACCTGGTGGCACAGCTCAACGCCTGGCGCGATGGTAGCCGCAGCAACGACCCCAACCAGCTGATGGTGGATGTCGCCAAAGCGATGACCGATGCCGAGGTCAAGGCAGTTGCCGACTACTTCGCACAGCCGGCAAGCCAGGAGGTCAAGCCATGAAGACCCTTATGCCAACCCTGCTGCTGCTGGCCATGGGCACTGCCCAGGCCGCCCCTATTGCCATGGAAGACCAGTCCCAGCTCAAGGTGCCGGGCGTGCAGGCGGCCCCGCAATTCGTACCGCCCGCGGAAAGCGCCATTCCGGACAACGCCTTCGGCAAGATGGTCCGCGAAGGGCATGCGCTGTTCGTCGATACCCGCAGGCTGATGCCCGAAGCCGTCGGCAATGGCCTGAACTGCAGCAACTGCCACCTCGACCAGGGCCGCCTGTTCCATTCCGCGCCGCTTTGGGGCGCCTATCCGATGTACCCGGCGTACCGTAAGAAAAACGACAAGGTCAACACCTTCGCCGAACGCATCCAGGGCTGCTTCACCTTCAGCATGAACGGCAAGCCGCCGGCGGCCGACAGCCCGCAGATGACCGCGCTGAGTGTGTATGCCTACTGGTTGTCGACCCAGGCGCCGACGGGGGTGGAGATCGCCGGTCGCGGCTATCCGGACGTGCCGAAGCCCAAGGATGGCTACGACTTCAAGCGCGGCAAGCAGGTGTATGACGAACAATGCGCGATCTGCCACGGCGGCAACGGCGAAGGGCAGAAGGTGGCCGGGGAGTACGTGATGCCGCCGCTGTGGGGCAAGGACTCGTACAACTGGGGGGCCGGCATGCACCGGATCAACACCGCGGCGTCGTTCATCAAGTACAACATGCCGTTGGGCAAGCCCGGCAGCCTGAGTGACCAGCAGGCCTGGGACGTGGCAGCCTGGATCAATCGCCATGAGCGACCGCAGGATCCGCGCCTGGTCGAAGGCTCGATCGAGAAGACTCGGCTGAAGTTCCATGCCAATGACGGGGTCAACCTGTATGGGCAGAAAGTCGATGGCGTGTTGATCGGGCAGGGGATCGGCGGTTGAGCTGAAACCCTCGCGGGGCAAGCCCGTTCCCACGCCCCGCAAGGGACGATCGTGGGGGCGGGCCCGTCCCGCCATGACGCCGCCAGGCGCTTAAAATTCACGGCCTTCAGGAACTATCTACACTGGAATATCTCTATGATGGCATCGGCCAGCGCGGGGGGCATTGTAAGGTGACCGCCGCCTGATTAGACTGCGCCGAATTTCGTACGCAAAGCCCTTGTTAAGGACGTATATGATCAAGAAATGCTTGTTCCCGGCAGCCGGTTACGGCACCCGCTTCCTGCCCGCTACCAAAGCCATGCCCAAGGAAATGCTGCCGGTGGTCAACAAGCCACTGATCCAGTATGGCGTTGAAGAAGCGCTGGACGCTGGCCTCAGCGAGATCTCCATCGTCACCGGCCGTGGCAAGCGTGCCCTGGAAGACCACTTCGACATCAGCTACGAGCTGGAAAACCAGATCAAGGGCACCGACAAGGAGAAGTACCTGGTCGGCATCCGTCGCCTGCTCGACGAGTGCTCGTTCTCCTACACCCGCCAGACCGAAATGAAAGGCCTGGGCCACGCGATCCTGACCGGCCGCCCGCTGATCGGCGACGAGCCGTTCGCCGTGGTGCTGGCCGACGACCTGTGCGTCAACCCGGAAGGTGACGGCGTATTGACCCAGATGGTCAAACTGTTCAAGCAGTACCGCTGCTCGATCGTTGCCATCCAGGAAGTCGACCCGCAGGAAACCAACAAGTACGGTGTAATCGCCGGCGAAATGATCCGTGACGACATCTACCGCGTGACCAACATGGTCGAGAAGCCGAAACCGGAAGACGCGCCGTCGAACCTGGCGATCATCGGTCGCTACATCCTGACTCCGGACATCTTCGACATCATCGCCAACACCGAACCTGGCAAGGGCGGCGAGATCCAGATCACCGACGCCCTGCTGCAACAGGCCAAGGATGGCTGTGTGATCGCCTACAAGTTCAAGGGCAAGCGTTTCGACTGCGGTGGCGCCGAGGGTTACATCGACGCGACCAACTTCTGCTTCGAGAACTACTACAAGACTGGCAAGGCGTACTGAGTTCGCCCGGCAGGTCCAGAAGCCACCCCTCGGGGTGGCTTTTTTGTCTGTGGCAGGTAACGGCGCTATGCTGGGCGCCTGCCTAGGAGACTGAATGCATGGCCTACGATTTTGATCTGTTCGTGATTGGCGCCGGTTCCGGCGGTGTGCGCGCGGCGCGATTCGCCGCGGGCTTCGGTGCCAAGGTGGCGGTGGCCGAGAGCCGTTACCTGGGGGGCACCTGCGTCAATGTCGGCTGCGTGCCGAAGAAACTGCTGGTGTACGGCGCCCATGTGGCCGACGAGCTGGAACAGGCCGCTGGCTTCGGTTGGACCCTCGAGGAGGGGCATTTCGACTGGGGTACGTTGATCGCCAACAAGAACCGCGAGATCGAGCGCCTCAACGGCATCTATCGCAACTTGCTGGTCAACAGTGGCGTCACCCTGCTGCAGGGACATGCCCGGATCACCGGCGCCAATGAAGTAGAGGTCGAGGGTCAACGTTATACGGCGGCTACCATCCTGATCGCCACCGGTGGCTGGCCACAGGTGCCCGACATCCCCGGCAAGGAGCTGGCGATCACCTCCAACGAAGCCTTCTACCTCAAGGCATTGCCACGTCGAGTACTGGTAGTGGGGGGCGGTTATATCGCCGTGGAGTTCGCCGGTATCTTCCAGGGTCTGGGCGCCGCTACCACGCTGCTGTATCGCGGCGACCTGTTCCTGCGCGGTTTCGACGGCTCGGTGCGCACGCACCTGAAGGAAGAACTGGAAAAGCGCGGCATGGACCTTCAGTTCAACGCCGATATCCAGCGCATCGACAAACTCGATGACGGCAGCCTCAAGGCCACCCTCAAGGATGGTCGCGAGCTGGTGGCCGATTGCATCTTCTACGCCACCGGCCGGCGGCCGATGTTGGACAACCTGGGCCTGGAAAACACCGGGGTGGAGCTGGATCCGCGTGGTTTCATCCGTGTCGATGAGCAGTTCCAGACCACCGAGCCTTCGATCCTGGCCATCGGCGATGTGATCGGCCGGGTGCAACTGACGCCGGTGGCCCTGGCCGAAGGCATGGCTGTGGCCCGACGTCTGTTCAAGCCTGAGCAGTACCGGCCTGTCGATTACCAGAACATCCCGACAGCGGTGTTCAGCCAGCCACCGATCGGCACCGTGGGCCTGACCGAGGAACAGGCGCTGGCCGCCGGGCACAAGGTGCAGATCTTCGAGAGCCGCTTCCGGGCGATGAAGCTGACCCTCACCGACATCCAGGAGAAGACCTTGATGAAGCTGGTGGTCGACGCCGAGACCGACAAGGTCCTGGGCTGCCACATGGTCGGCCCGGATGCCGGTGAAATCATCCAGGGGCTGGGGATCGCCCTGAAGGCCGGCGCGACCAAGCAGCAGTTCGACGAGACCATCGGTGTGCACCCGACCGCCGCCGAAGAGTTCGTGACCATGCGTACCGTCACTCGCTGATACGCCTTGTCGCGGGGCAAGCCCGCTCCCACGCCAGTTATCGCCGGGCGTGGGAGCGGGCTTGCCCCGCGATGCTTTTGACCCCGCGCAATCCTTTGCTCAGCCCAATCCCTTCTATTAATTCGCGCCTTATAGCCAAAACCAATCGCAAGCATGAGCTTTGCCAATGAGCCTTTAACGGGACCAGCGGTTAGGATTCTCTCCGTCAACTGATTTCAACCCATTGAAATTCAATCCATGAAGGAGCGTCTCTCATGCCTATCATCAACAGCCAGGTCAAACCGTTCAACGCCACCGCCTACCACAACGGCGAGTTCGTCCAGGTCAGCGAAGCCGACCTGAAAGGCAAGTGGTCCGTCGTATTCTTCTACCCAGCCGACTTCACCTTCGTCTGCCCAACCGAACTGGGCGACCTGGCCGACAACTACGCCGAGTTCCAGAAACTGGGCGTGGAAATCTACGGCGTGTCCACCGACACCCACTTCACCCACAAAGCCTGGCACGACACCTCGGACACCATCGGCAAGATCAAGTACCCGCTGATCGGTGACCCGACCCACGTCATCTCGCGCAACTTCGACGTGCTGATCGAGGAAGCCGGCCTGGCCGATCGCGGTACCTTCGTGATCAACCCGGAAGGCCAGATCAAGATCGTCGAACTGAACGACGGTGGTGTAGGCCGCGATGCTGCCGAGCTGCTGCGTAAAGTGAAGGCTGCCCAGTATGTCGCCGCGCACCCAGGCGAAGTCTGCCCGGCCAAGTGGAAAGAAGGCGAAGCCACTCTGGCACCGTCCCTGGACCTGGTCGGCAAGATCTAAAGCGAAGCCTTTGATCATGTGCCAATCGCGGGCGGTAGGCAGCCGCCAAAGCTGAAGCAGTTACCGCCCCGTAAAAACGCCCGGGCGATCTCGCCTGGGCGTTTTTGTATCCGAGTATTGAAAAAGGAATCGCCCGTATGTTGGACGCCACGCTTAAATCGCAACTGAAAACCTACCTGGAGCGGGTCACCCAGCCGATCGAGATCGTTGCTTCCCTCGACGACGGCGCGAAGTCCCGCGAATTGCACGACCTGCTGGTGGAAATCGCCAGCCTGTCGAACCTGATTACCTTCGCCGCGGACGGCACCGACGCCCGTCGGCCATCGTTCTCGCTGAACCGCCCGGGCGCCGATATCAGCCTGCGCTTTGCCGGCATTCCCATGGGTCACGAATTCACTTCCCTGGTGCTGGCGCTGCTGCAAGTCGGTGGCCACCCCTCCAAGGCCAGTGCCGAAGTGATCGAACAGATCAAGGCGCTTGAAGGTGAGTTCACCTTCGAAACCTACTTCTCGCTGTCGTGCCAGAACTGCCCGGACGTGGTCCAGGCGCTGAACCTGATGGCGGTGCTCAACCCCAACGTGCGCCATGTGGCCATCGATGGTGCGCTGTTCCAGGATGAAGTGGAAAGCCGCAAGATCATGGCGGTGCCGAGCGTCTACCTGAACGGCGAAGTGTTCGGCCAGGGGCGTATGGGCCTGGAAGAGATCCTCGGCAAGATCGACACCAATGCCGGTGCCCGCCAGGCCGAGAAGATCAATGCCAAGGACGCCTTCGACGTGCTGGTGGTCGGCGGTGGCCCGGCCGGTGCTGCCGCGGCCATCTACGCTGCGCGCAAGGGCATCCGGACCGGTGTTGCTGCCGAGCGTTTCGGTGGGCAGGTGCTCGACACCCTGGCCATCGAGAACTTCATCTCGGTGCAGGAGACCGAAGGGCCGAAGCTGGCCACGGCCCTGGAAGAGCACGTCAAGCAGTACGACGTCGACATCATGAACCTGCAGCGCGGCGAAGCGCTGATCCCGGCCACCGGCGGCGGCCTGCACGAAGTGCGCCTGGCCGGGGGCGCCTCGCTCAAGGCCAAGACCGTGATCCTGGCCACCGGTGCCCGCTGGCGTGAAATGAACGTGCCGGGCGAGCAGCAATACCGCGCTCGCGGCGTGGCCTACTGCCCGCACTGCGATGGCCCGCTGTTCAAGGGCAAGCGCGTGGCGGTGATCGGTGGCGGCAACTCCGGCGTGGAAGCGGCCATCGACCTGGCCGGTGTCGTTGCCCAGGTGACCCTGATCGAGTTCGACAGCCAGCTGCGTGCCGATGCCGTGCTGCAGCGCAAGCTGCACAGCCTGCCGAACGTCAAGGTGATCACCAGCGCGCTGACCACCGAAGTGCTCGGCGATGGCGAGAAGGTCACCGGCCTGCGTTACAAGGACCGCACCACCGATGCGTTGCACGACCTGGCACTGGAAGGCATCTTCGTGCAGATCGGCTTGCTGCCGAACACCGACTGGCTCAAGGGCACCGTGGAGCTGTCGCCGCGCGGCGAGATCATCGTCGACGCCAAGGGCCAGACCAGCATTCCGGGTGTGTTCGCTGCCGGTGACGTGACCACGGTGCCGTACAAGCAGATCGTCATCGCAGTGGGCGAGGGCGCCAAGGCGTCGCTGGCCGCCTTCGATCACCTGATCCGCACTTCGGCCCCGGCCTGACCGCCTGTGGGTGCAACGCAAAAACGCCGCCATCCCTCGGGGATGGCGGCGTTTTAGTGAGTGTCGCCTGCCTCAGGCCGGTTTGCCCAAGGCCGCGTCGGTGGCCTTGCCACGCCCGCCCAGCCACACCAGCAGCAACCCGGCCGCCGCCAGCATGCCCCCGGCCATCGGCACCGCCGCGTAGCCCAGGTCCAGGCTGATCACCGCGCCGCCCAGGGCCGCGCCCACGGCATTGCCCAGGTTGAACGCGCCGACGTTGATCGACGACGCCAGCCCCGGTGCTTCGGCTGCGGCGATCATCACCCGCATCTGCAGCGGCGGAACCACGGCGAAGGTGAACATCCCCCAGACCAACAGCGCCAGCGCCGCGCCGACATGGCTGCCCAGTACCAGCGGCATCAGCAACATGATCGCCGCCAGTGCACCGAGGAATATCTTGGCGGCGCCGTCCAGCGACCAGTCGGCCAGCTTGCCGCCCAGGCTGTTGCCCAGGGTAAAGCCGACGCCGATCAGTACCAGGCCGAGGGTGACGAAGCTGGCAGAGGCGCCGGTCAGTTCGGCGAGCACCGGGGCGACATAGGTGTACAGGGTGAACATGGCGCCTGCGCCGAGCACGGTGGTGGCCATGGCCAGCAGCACGTTGGGACGGGCGATTACCGCCAGCTCCTTGCGGACATGGGGCACGTTGCCGCGCTCGCCCTTGGGCAGTGCATACCACAGTGCGGCGATGGCCAGCAGGCCGAGCACCGCGGTGCCGGCAAAGGCCATGCGCCAGCCGACCTGCTGGCCGAGCCAGGTGGCGGCCGGCACGCCGCCGATGTTGGCGATGGTCAGGCCCATGAACATGGTGGCCACGGCGCTGGCCTGCTTGTCCCGAGGCACCACGCTGGCGGCCACCACCGCGCCCAGGCCGAAGAAGGCGCCATGGTTGAGGCTGGTGATCAGGCGCGAGACAAGCAGGGTGTAGTAGTCCGGCGACAATGCCGACAGCAGGTTGCCCAGGGTGAAGATGCCCATCAGCATCATCAGCGCGGCACGCTTGCCGAAGCGGCTGAACAGCAAGGTCATGATCGGCGCGCCGACCATGACGCCGATGGCATAGGCGGTGATCAGCATGCCCGCGCTGGGAATGCTGGCGCCGACGCCATCGGCGATCACTGGCAGCAGGCCCATGGGGGTGAACTCGGTGGTGCCGATGCCGAAGGCGCCGATGGCAAGGGCGAACAGCACCCGTTTGGGGGAAAGCGTGCTCATTGGGAGCTCCGAAAAAGCGTTTGAAATCAGGGAGGTGGGCCTCCATGCCCGAAGGATATCAGTCCCAGGCCGGCGCCAGGCCGTCCGGGCTGACTTCACGGCCGTCACGCTCCAGGGTGGCGATGCGCGCCATGTCGTCGGCGTCCAGGCGCAGGCTCTGGGCGAGCAGGTTGCTGGCCAGGTTCTCGCGCTTGGTCGATGAAGGGATCACCGCGTAGCCCAGTTGCAATGCCCAGGCCAAGGCCACCTGGGCCACGGTGGCCTTGTGCTTGGCGGCGATTTGCGCCAGCAGCGGATCCTTCAGGACCTTGCCATAGGCCAAGGTCATGTAGGAGGTTGTGGCGATGCCTTGTTCCGCGAGGAAGGCGGTGAGCTTGCGGTTTTGCAGATACGGGCTGAGCTCGATCTGGTTGGTGGCGATCTCCCCCTGGCCGACCACGGCGATGGCCTGGCGGGTCAGCTCGATATTGAAGTTGGAGATGCCGATCTGGCGGGTCAGGCCCTGGCGCTTGGCCTCGGCCAGGGCCTGCATGTATTCGGGCAGTTCGACGCCGTTGCCGGGCGCCGGCCAGTGGATCAGCAGCAGGTCGACATGCTCGGTGCGCAGTTTGGTCAGGCTCTCGCGCAGGCTGGGGATCAGTTTGTCGGCGGCGTAGTTGTCGACCCAGATCTTGGTGGTGATGAACAGCTTGTCGCGCGGCACGCCGCTTGCGGCGATAGCCTGGCCGACCTCGGCCTCGTTCTTGTAGATCTGCGCGGTGTCGATGGCGCGGTAGCCCAGCTCCAGCGCCGCACTGACCGAGTCGATGACGGCCTGGCCGGTGAGGCGGAATGTGCCAAGGCCAAAGGATGGAATGCTCATGGATGTGCTCCTGTCGAGTGAATGAGTGCAGTGTGCAGGGTTCGTCGGAATTGATTAAGGCCTCGACAAACCAAGGTCCTTTGAGCTGGAGTCATGAATGGAGGGTTGGGTTGTGATCGGTGCGTGACAATAATGGCGCTCACCCGCGGAGGGATACGCTGGATAAGACCGGCCGGGCCGATAATCGCAGTCAGGCCAGCGTTACCGGAGGATGTTGTGATTGAGCTAGTGCGGCTAGGCGTGGCCATGGCTGGATCGACGAAGCTGTGGCCTGCCGTATTTCCAGGAGCAGCCTGATTTGTCAGTCAATGCCCTTTACCAGCAGCGGTTCGAGACCGTACTTACCTATATCGAGGACAACCTCGAAGGTGACCTGTCGGTGGAAACCTTGAGCGCCGTGGCACATTTTTCGGCGTTTCATTTTCACCGCCAGTTCAGTGCCTATGTGGGCGTCCCGGTTGCCCGTTATGTGCAGCTGATGCGCCTGCGCCGTGCCGCGCATCGGTTGGTCGGGCAGCCCGAACACTCGGTGCTGGACGCGGCGCTGGCGGCGGGCTTCGAAAGTCCGGAAGCGTTCAGCCGGGCGTTTCGCCGGGCCTTCGGGCATGCGCCCAGCGCGTTGCGCCGGCGGCCGGACTGGCAGGCGCTAGCGCGCAGCCGATCCGCAAATGAAACGGCCCGCCATAAGGCGGGCCGTTCAATGCAGCAGGCGACGATCAGCGGCGGCGGAACAGCGGCAGCGGCTCGTCGGTGGCGCCCTGGTAGGTCACCGAGAAGTCCTTCAGGCTCTGCAGCGCGTCTTCCGGGTCCTTGTCGGCACGGATGGCGAACGCGTCGAAACCGCAGCGGGCCATGTAGAACAGTTGGTCGCGCAGCACGTCGCCAATGGCGCGCAGCTCGCCCTTGAACTTGTAGCGGTCACGCAGCAGGCGCGCGTTGGAATAGCTGCGCCCGTCGGTGAAGGCCGGGAAGTTCAGGGCGATCACCTGGAAGTGCTCGACGTGCTCGCCGATTTCCTCGGCTTCTTCGTCGCTGTCCAGCCAGATGCCCAGGCCGCCGTCGCGGGCCTTGAGCAGGCTCGGATGGTCGCGCCACAGCTGCAGCGGCACGATGTAGTCGTCGCAGTTGGTCAGTTCGTCGATCGAGACGTCCTTGGGCAGCAAGTGCCAGGTTTCGTCGACGATCTGGTTGTTCTTAATGATTCGCTGCATAGACGCGTTCCTTGAAGGGGTCGATGCCGATCCGCTGGTAGGTGTCGATGAAGCGCTCGTCTTCGGTGCGCCGCTCGACGTACACATTGATCAGCTTCTCGATCACGTCGGCCATGTCGTCCTGGGCGAAGGAGGGGCCGAGGATCTTGCCCAGGCTGGCATCGCGCGCGGCATTGCCGCCCAGCGAGACCTGGTAGAACTCCTCGCCCTTCTTGTCCACGCCAAGGATGCCGATGTGGCCGACGTGGTGGTGGCCGCAGGCGTTCATGCAGCCGGAGATGTTCAGGTCGAGCTCACCGATGTCGAACAGGTAGTCCAAGTCGTCGAAGCGGCGCTGGATGGACTCGGCGATCGGGATCGACTTGGCGTTGGCCAGCGAGCAGAAGTCACCGCCCGGGCAGCAGATGATGTCGGTCAGCAGGCCGATGTTCGGGGTGGCGAAGCCTTGCTCGCGCAGTTCCAGCCACAGCGCGTGCAACTGACGCTGCTCGACGTCGGCGAGGATGATGTTCTGCTCGTGGGAGGTGCGCAGGTAGCCGAAGCTGTAGCGCTCGGCCAGGTCGGCGACCGCGTCGAGCTGCTTGTCGGTCAGGTCGCCCGGGGCGACGCCGGTGGGCTTGAGCGACAGGGTCACGGCGACATAGCCCGGCTTCTTGTGCGCACGGGTGTTGCGCGAGCGCCAGCGGGCGAAGCCCGGGTGCTCGGCGTCCAGCGCGCTGAAGTCGGTGTTGTCCAGGGCCAGGTACTCGGGGTCGACGAAGTGGCGGGCGACGCGCTGTACTTCGGCCTCGGTCAGGGTGGTGTTGCCGCCACGCAGGTGGACCATCTCGGCCTCGACCTTCTCGGCGAACACTTCCGGGGTGAGGGCCTTGACCAGGATCTTGATCCGCGCCTTGTACTTGTTGTCACGACGGCCGTAACGGTTGTACACGCGCAGGATGGCGTCCAGGTAGCTGAGCAGGTCCTGCCAGGGCAGGAACTCGTTGATGAATGCGCCGATCACCGGGGTACGGCCCAGGCCGCCTCCGACCAATACGCGGAAGCCCAGTTCGCCTGCGGCGTTGCGCACCGGCTCCAGGCCGATGTCGTGCACCTCGATGGCGGCGCGGTCATCGCTCGAACCGTTGACGGCGATCTTGAACTTGCGTGGCAGGTAGGCGAATTCCGGGTGGAAGGTGGTCCACTGGCGGACGATCTCGCACCACGGGCGCGGGTCGACCAGCTCGTCGGCGGCGACACCGGCGAACTGGTCGGTGGTGACGTTGCGCAGGCAGTTGCCGCTGGTCTGGATCGCGTGCATCTGCACGGTGGCCAGCTCGGCGAGGATCTCGGGGATGTCTTCGAGCGCCGGCCAGTTGTACTGCACGTTCTGGCGCGTGCTGATGTGCGCATAGCCCTTGTCGTAGTCGCGGGCGATCTTCGCCAGCATGCGGGCCTGACGTGCGTTCAGCTGGCCATAGGGCACGGCGACTCGCAACATCGGCGCGAAACGTTGGATATACAGGCCGTTCTGCAGGCGCAGAGGGCGGAATTCTTCTTCGCTCAGCTCACCGGCCAGGTAGCGGCGGGTCTGATCACGGAACTGCTTGACGCGGTCCTCGATGATCCGCTGATCGTACTCGTCGTATACGTACATATAAGTCCTGTCTCAGGCTGCATGCAGCTAATCGCGCGCACGGCCGCGCACTCCGGGGCGGAGCGGAGGAACGATAGCAGAGTGGGTTTATGCGCTAAAGTGATGTTTTTGCATATGAAAAGAACCATTTGGACTAAGTGAGACTGACTGGCATTTGTCCGTTGCGGTACATCGCAGGGCTATAATCCGGGGTTTGCTTCGCAGGGAAGTAACAGCATGCTCAAGGCCTTGTGCCAGAGCCTGTGCCTGAGCCTGCCACTGGCAGCGAGCGCGCAGGCCGCTTCGGTGGTATTTATCAACCCGGGCTACTCCGATGAAACGTTCTGGGTTGACTATTCACGTTTCATGCAGGCCGCCGCCAGCGACCTGGGCATGACCTTGCGCGTGCAGTACAGCGAGCGTCGTGCCGACCTAGCGCTGAACCAGGCTCGGGAGGTGCTGCAAGGACCGCAGCGCCCGGACTATCTGGTGCTGGTCAACGAGCTGTACGTCGCGCCGGAGATCATCCGCTTGTCGCGGGGCACCGGGGTCAAGCTGTTCCTGGTCAACAACGGCCTCACCGACAGCCAGGCACACAGCGTCCAGGCGCAGCCGGACAAATATCCTGAAGTACTCGGCACGTTGGTCAGCAACGACGAGGAGGCCGGCTACCAGATGCTCAAGGCGCTGGTGGCGCAACTGCCTGCCGAAGCCGGGCCGGTCGACCTGCTGGCCTTCGCCGGGGTCAAGACCACGCCGGCTTCGCAGCTGCGCGTGCAGGGCATGCGCCGGGCACTGGCCGAGTGCCCCCGGGTGCGCCTGCGCCAGGTGGTATACGGCGGCTGGAGCCGCGAGCGCGCCTTCGAACAGGCGCAGATGCTGCTCGAGCGCTACCCCGACACCCGTCTGGTGTGGGCGGCCAACGACCAGATGGCGTTCGGTGCCATGCAGGCGTTCGAGACGCTGGGCAAGGTGCCGGGGCGCGATGCCCTGTTCAGTGCGGTCAACAGCTCGCCGGAGGCCCTGCGTGCGCGAATCGACGGGCGTTTGAGCGTGCTCATGGGTGGGCATTTCACCTTGGGCGGCTGGGCCATGGTCATGCTGCATGACGATGCCCAAGGGCTTGCAGTGGATCGCGGCGGCCAGCGTGAGCACAGCGCGCCCGCCCTGCAACTGATCGACCCGGCCAAGGCGCGGCGCTGGCTCAAGCTGCTGGAGCAGGATGACCACGGCATCGACTTCCACCGTTTCAGTGCCGAAGGGCGGCGGGCGGATTTCCGCTACCCGTTTCTCACGTCACCCGTCGAGTATTGAAAGACCCTGCTTGAGCGAAGGGCATTGCTGGACTTAACTGCTGCTTGTGAAGTGCATTCCCATAACCACTACAAGAGGCAATGCAATGGGAAACTCTACCAAGGTCCGCAAAGCTGACAGCAGTGTCGATGCCTGGGCGATCCTGTGTCTGATCGTGCTGGTGGTGGTCACCGCGGTGTACTGGGTCAGCCATCAATAGCGGATAACTGCTCAAGACCGTGAGAAACACCTGAACCGCCCGCGGAAGGGATATCCGCGGGCGGATTGCGTTTAGCCAAGCAGTAGTGCCCGGCGCGACTAGCGCGCCGTCAGGTGCATCGCCAGCTGCACCAGGCCGATCAGCACGAAGATGAAGATCAGCGTGAACACTGTCCCCATCACGATGAAATGGCTGGCCTTGCCATAGGTGAAGTCGCGGGCGCGGTTCTTGCCGCTTTGCACGCCAAACGCCGCGGCAAGGATGCTCTGCAGCATCTGCCAGAAGGTCGGTGGCTTGCCATGTTGGCTGTCGTCCATGAGTGGCTCCTGGGTTCAGAGGCAATCATCGACAGTGTAGGCGACTCAGGCCGATGCGATTGCCGGGCTTGCCTGTTCCTGCTCATCCTGGGCCACCACCCGCTCGCACAGCTCGATGATCTGCTCGCGCATCCAGCGGTTGGCCGGGTCCTGGTCGGTGCTTTCGTGCCAGTACAGGTGGGTCTCCAGCGCCGGTACCTCCACCGGCAGGGGTTGGTGGCGCAACTGGTGGCGGCGGGCGAAACGCTCGGGCACGGTCATCACCATGTCGGTCTGCTGCAGTACCTGGGAGGCCATCAGGTAGTGCTGCGAACGCAGGGCGACACGGCGCTGCACGCCCATCTTGCCCAGGGCCAGGTCCACGTAGCCCAGGCCGTTACGGCGGCTGGAGATATGGATGTGGGTCATGGCCAGGTAGTTGTCCAGGCTCAGCTTGCTGTCGGCGTGTGGGTGGCCGGGGCGCATGGCGCAGACATAACGGTCCTGCATGAGCTTGACGTGACGCACCTGAGGGTCGGTGTTCAGCGGCGCGTCGACGGCGAAGTCCAGGCGCCCGGCGGCCAGTTCCTTGGTGGTCTCGCGGCGCTTGCACAGGAAGCTCTCGATCACCAGGGCTGGCGCGAGCCGCCGCAGGCGCTGGAACAGCGGCGGCAGAATCACCGCCTCGGTGAGGTCGGTCATGCTGATGCGGAAGGTCTTGCTCGCCTGCAGCGGGGTGAAGATGCGGCTTTCCTGTACCGAGGTGCGCAGCAGCGACAGCGCGTTGCGCACCGGGCCGATGATGTTCTGCGCCATGGGCGTGGGCACCATGCCCTGGGCGGTGCGCACGAACAGCGGGTCGTTGAACGTCTCGCGCAGGCGTGACAGGGCGTTGGACACCGCCGGCTGGGTGATGCCGACGATCTGCCCGGCGCGGGTCAGGTTGGCTTCGGTGTAGATCGCGTCGAAGACGATGAACAGGTTGAGGTCGACCTTGCTGAGGTTCATGGGCGCCGCTCTTTGTTGGAGTTATGGATCGATCATATATTGGTTATGAATGTTTATACACGAAGAAAATAGACTAGGTGGATGAAGGGTGGCTGTTCTAGGCTCAGGTCCATGTTCTTCATTGACGGAAGGTAGCCCCGATGGATTTCGCCTATTCGCCCAAGGTCCAGGCACTGCGCGAGCGCGTCAGCGCATTCATGGATGCATACGTCTATCCGGCCGAGCCGGTGTTCGAGCGACAGGTCGCCGAGGGCGACCGCTGGCAGCCCACCGCGATCATGGAGGAACTCAAGGCCAAGGCCCGCGCCGAGGGACTTTGGAACCTGTTCCTGCCCGAGTCCGAGTACGGCGCAGGGCTGAGCAACCTTGAGTACGCGCCGCTGGCCGAGATCATGGGCCGTTCGCTGCTGGGGCCCGAGCCGTTCAATTGCTCGGCGCCGGACACCGGCAACATGGAAGTGCTGGTGCGCTACGGCAGCGAGGCGCAGAAACGCCAGTGGCTCGAGCCGCTACTGCGTGGCGAGATCCGTTCGGCGTTCGCCATGACCGAGCCGGACGTGGCCTCATCGGATGCCACCAACATGGCTGCCACCGCCGTGCGTGACGGTGACGAGTGGGTGATCAACGGCCGCAAGTGGTGGACCTCCGGCGCCTGTGACCCGCGCTGCAAGGTGATGATCTTCATGGGCCTGTCCAACCCGGAGGGGCAGCGTCACCAACAGCACTCGATGATCCTGGTGCCCACCGACGCAGCTGGCGTGAAGATCGTCCGCCCACTGCCGGTGTTCGGCTACGACGACGCGCCCCACGGCCACGCCGAAGTGTTGTTCGAGAACGTGCGAGTGCCTTACGAGAACGTGCTCCTCGGCGAGGGCCGTGGCTTCGAGATCGCCCAGGGCCGCCTCGGGCCTGGGCGCATCCACCATTGCATGCGCTCGGTCGGCATGGCCGAACGCGCCCTGGAGCTGATGTGCAAGCGCTCGGTCGAACGCACTGCCTTCGGCCGGCCGCTGGCACGGCTGGGGGGCAACGTCGACAAGATCGCCGACTCGCGGATGGAGATCGACATGGCCCGGCTGCTGACCCTGAAGGCCGCGTACATGATGGACACCGTCGGCAACAAGGTGGCCCGCAGCGAGATCGCCCAGATCAAGGTGGTGGCGCCGAACGTGGCACTGAAGGTGATCGACCGGGCGATCCAGATCCATGGCGGGGCAGGGGTGAGCGGTGATTTCCCGCTGGCCTACATGTACGCGATGCAGCGCACCCTGCGCCTGGCCGACGGGCCGGATGAGGTGCACCGGGCGGCGATTGGCAAGTATGAGATTGGCAAGTATGTGCCGAAGGAAATGCTCCGTAGCGAGCGCTAGGGTTTGCCGCCTGAGTCGTGGTGGCTGGCATTGACGACAGAAGACCCGCCTAGGCGGGTCTTCTGATCGGCATTCGGCCTGGCAGGATCAAACCCCCGCCGCCAGCTTTGCACCCATCTGCCGACGACGATACGCACTGTCGCGGCTGGCCAGCCACCAGTACAGCGGCGAGGTGATCGCCAGCCCCACCAGCCACGACAGGTCGGCGCCGTTGATGTGCGCGGACACCGGCCCGACATACAGCGGCGTGTTCATGAACGGGATCTGTACCACGATACCCACCGCGTAGGCGATCAGCGCCTGGGGGTTGTAGCGGCCGTAGATGCCGCCGTCGACCTTGAAGATCGAGTCGATGTCGTAGTCGCCCTTGTGGATGACATAGAAGTCGATCAGGTTGATCGCCGTCCACGGCACCAGCACCACCAGCAACACCAGCACCATGTCGACGAAGTGGCCGATGAAGTCCGCCGAGGCGAACACCGCCACCACGCAGCAGGCCGCCAGGACGACCAGCGACAGCACGGCGCGGCTCTTGGCAGTGGGGATCCAGCGGTAGGCGAAGGTCTGCACCAGGGTGATGATCGACAGCACCGCGCCGTACAGGTTGAGCGCGTTGTGGCTGATCACGCTGAGCAGGAACAGCACCAGCATCAGCGGGCCGAGAGTGCCGGTGGCAAGCTTGACCGCGTCCATGGTGTCCATCCCGGCAGGAATCGCCAGCACCGCCACCGCGCCGAAGATGAACGACAGGCTCGAGCCCAGGGCCGAGCCCAGGTAGGTGGTCCAGAAGGTCGAGGAAACCTTCACGTCGGCCGGCAGGTAGCGCGAGTAGTCCGACACGTAGGGTGCGAAGGCGATCTGCCACAGCGCCGCCAGGGACACGGTGGCCAGCCAGCCGGCCAGGTTGAAGCCGCCACGGGTGAGGAAGTCGTCGCTCTGCACGTGGCTGAAGATGTAGCCGAAGCCGACCACGATGCCAACACCCAGTACCCAGGTACCGATGCGGTTGAGCACGTGGATGAAGCGGTAGCCGATGATGCCGATGATGCCGGAGCCCAATGCGCCGATGACGATGCCCACGGAAACCGGCACCGTCTCGACCACGCCATGCAGCGACTTGCCGGCCAGGACGATGTTGGAGGCGAAGAAGCCGATGTACATCACCCCGGCGATCACCACTACCAGCAGGGCGCCGAGCGAACCGAACTGGGCGCGGCTCTGGATCATCTGCGGGATGCCCATCTGCGGGCCCTGCGCTGAATGCAGGGCCATGAGCACGCCGCCGAGCAGATGGCCGACCAGGATGGCGACGACGCCCCACACCAGGTTGAGGTGGAACAACTGCACGCCCAGCGCGCCGGTGACGATGGGCAGTGGCGCGATGTTGCCGCCGAACCACAGTGTGAACAGATCCCTTACCTTTCCATGGCGGTCTTGCGGCGGCACGTAGCCGATCGTGTGTTTCTCGATGAGGGGTGCCGAATTGGCTGCACTGGTCATGACTGACTCCAAGGCAAGGTGGGGCATCGGGTGTTGCCCGGGTGCGTGCCGGCAAGGGGCGACGCGTTCTTGTTGGCGCGATGATGCGGCGCGGGCGGGGATCGAGAAATTAGTAAATTTGTGCTCATGAGCCTTAAAAAACCTAAGGCTGGCAAAAGCTTGGGCGGCGGAGGCACAAGCCCGCCGCCATGATGCGCAGGCGTGAACACGCCTGTGGCGCAGCGGCTATGCTGTCTAGTGCGCGGGTTGAGTGGGGGAGCGCCTCATGGCGACGCTGGAGCGGGCCATCGCGATGGCCATCAAGGCACACGAAGGGCAGTTCGACAAAGGCGGGACGGCTTACATCCTTCACCCGCTGCGGGTGATGGGGCGGGTGATCACCCCTGAGCAGCGCATCGTCGCGGTGTTGCACGATGTGCTGGAAGACACGCCGCTGACCCTGGCCGACCTCGCCCGAGAAGGTTTTCCGCTGAAGATCCTCGCCGCGCTGCTGGCGCTGAGCCGGCGCGAGGGCGAGAGCTACGAGGCGTTCGTCATTCGCCTGGGTGTGGACCCCTTGGCGCGCCAGGTGAAGCTGGCGGACCTGGCCGACAACAGCGACCTTTCGCGCATCCCCTGCCCAGGCCCGGCCGATGTGGCCCGGCTCTGCCGTTACCAGCAGGCCAGCGCCTACCTGCAGACGCTGGCCTGAAGGCCTTCAGCCGCAGGCCTTGAGGTTGACCGGGCCGACGAAGGCGTTGCCGCGCCCCATCACGCATGCCACTTGCTGGTTGCGCTGCAGTTCCCAGGCCTGCGGCGGGTAGGTCTTGTTCCAGGCCTCGAACAACTGGCGGTCCTGTTTGGACAGGCGCAGGTCGTACTGTTTGCTCATGTAGAAGTAGGTGCGCGCGATCATTCCGCGGATCGACGGGCGTGGCATGACCTTCTTGGCCTTGAAGTCGACCTGGGTCAGGCAACTGCCGTACTGGCCATGCTGCTCGGGCAACCAGCCGAAGCTGAAGTTGCTGCGGTCGCCGTTGACCTCGCCGATGCTCGGCACCAGGTTGTGCAGGTCGGCCTCGGCCCGCTGGTAGACCTTGTCGTTGCGCGAGCAGTTCTTGCGCCCGCCGTCCTGCCAGCACTGGCGCTGATGGCCGATCTGCCAGGCCGGGACAATGTGCTCCCACTCGATGCGCGAGGCACGGTTGAGGTTCTTGCGCGGCGCATAGCCACAGGACGCCAGGTCGACTTTGTTGCCCTGGTACTTGCAGCCGCAATAGAACTCGGTGGACTGCGGCGCGTACAGCTTCCAGGCGACCTTCTTGGCCTCCTGGAAGGTGCGCGGGGCGTCGGCGTGGGCGAGGGGTGTGAGCAGCAGCAGGCAGGCAGCGAAAAGCGAAACTCTCATGTGCAATCAGTCTTCCTTCGGCACGGTCCAGAACACCTGCACGCCGCCATCGTCGCGGTGGGCGAGGGTGACGTTGTCGTTCTCGGCGATTTCCTCGAGCAGCGTGGCCCAGTCGTCAGGCGATTCGTGCTCCAGGCGGAAGATCAGGCCGGCGCGGCTGCGCTGGGCGGTGGGGCTGTTGATGATCTTCTGGATGCGCTGACCCAGTAGTTCATAACTGCTTGGCGACGCTGGGGCGGGTTTGGCCACGGGGCTGTTCCTTGTTTTGCTGTATGTGCATACAGTATTTCACTGTAAGCCGTTTCGCAACAGCAGGTAGGATGAAAGCCGTATAAGACCGTGGTAGAGGGATTGGTTCCATCGAAGGTGTTGCGGGGGCCAGCCCGCTCCCACAAAGTCGCCGCAGACCTGTGGGGGCGGGCTGGCCCCGCGATGGGCCGGTATGTTCAACACGCCAGCCCGAGGTGCATGCCGATCAGTATTCCCAGAAGATTCGCTGCAGCTCTTTGCTGTCCTGGGTCTTGGTCATTGCGACCATAGCCAGGATCCGCGCCTTCTGCGGGTTCAGGTCATGGGCCACGACCCAGTCGTTCTTGTCGTCAGGCTGTTCGGCATTGCGCAGCACGAAGCCGCCCTGGTTGACGTGGGACGAACGGATGATCTGCACGCCTTCCTTGCGCAGCTCCTGCAGCGCCGGCACCACGCGCGACGACACCGAGCCATTACCGGTACCGGCGTGGATGATCGCCTTCGCGCCACCCTGGGCCAGCGCCTTGTAGGCGGTGTCGGTCACGTTGCCGTAGCCGTAGGCGATATCCACGGCCGGCAGCTTGCTGATGGTCTTGATGTCGAACTCGGAGTTGACGGTGTGGCGCTTGGCCGGCAGGCGGAAGAAGTACGACTTGCCTTCGACCACCATGCCCAGCGGGCCCCACTGGCTCTTGAAGGCTTCGGTCTTGATGTTGACCGCCTTGCTCACGTCACGGCCGGACTGGATCTCGTCGTTCATGGTCACCAGCACGCCCTTGCCACGGGCGTCCTTGCTGCTGGCCACGGCCACGGCGTTGTACAGGTTGAGCATGCCGTCGGCGGACATCGCGGTGCCCGGACGCATCGAACCGACCACGATGATCGGCTTGTCGGTCTTCTCCACCAGGTTGAGGAAGTAGGCGGTTTCTTCCAGGGTGTCGGTGCCGTGGGTTATGACGATGCCATCGACGTCCTTGCTGTCGGCCAGTTCGGCGACGCGCTTGCCCAGCTTGAGCAGGTCGTCGTTGCCGATGCTTTCCGAGGCGACCTGCATCACCTGCTCGCCGCGCACGTTGGCCAGGTCCTTCAGCTCCGGCACGCCGGCGATCAGCTTGTCGATGCCTACCTTGGCGGCCTGGTAGGTGGCGCTGTTGGCGGCGCTGGCGCCAGCGCCGGCGATGGTGCCGCCGGTGGCGAGGATGACCACGTTGGCGAGTTTCTGTTGTTGCGCGGCTTCCTTGGCGGAAACGCCGGTCGGCAGTACCAACAGCAGCGCCAGGGCGCTCGGTGCGAAGGTCTTGATAGCGGATTTCATCATTACTGCTTCTCTCTTCCTGGGTGAGATGTGCGTATGTCGCACGGCTATAAGGCAGATTTCGTACCATCAACTACCGTTCGTCGCATTTCATCTTTAAACCCCTGTTCTGACTGGGAGTACTCGATGAGACCGTTGGGTCAACTTGCTGCTGGTTGTTCGGTGGGCCGAACAAGCGTAGGAAATGTGTTCGGTTTTTCGGACTAATTGCGGATAATCCGGCCTGCGTAGATGCGGCTTCCTACGCTGTGCATTGACAAACCGGCAGCCTGTTTACATAGTTAGCCACCGCAAACGTTTGCGATCCGATAAAAACCACAAGATTCGGAGTCATTTCCATGAAGCTGCCGTTTTCCGGCCGTCCGCTGGCCCTCGCCGTTCTGTCGTCGCTTATGTTCTCCCTGCCTGTCGCCCACGCCGAGGAGGCGCCCAAGGTCGCCCTGGTGATGAAATCCCTGGCCAACGAGTTCTTCCGCACCATGGAAGACGGCGCAAAGGATTATCAGAAAACCCATGCCAGCGAATTCGAGCTGGTCGCCAACGGCATCAAGAACGAGACCGACACCGGCGAGCAGATCCGTATCGTCGAGCAGATGGTCAACGCGGGCGCCAAGGCGCTGGTCATCGCCCCGGCCGACTCCAAGGCGCTGGTATCGGCGGTGAAGAAGGCCATGGACAAGGGCGTGATCGTGATCAACATCGATAATCGCCTCGATCCCGAAACCCTCAAGAGCAAGGGCATCAGCGTGCCGTTCGTAGGCCCGGACAACCGCAAGGGCGCGCGTATGGTCGGCGACTACCTGGCCCAGCAAAAGCTCAAGGCCGGTGACCAGGTCGGCATCATCGAAGGCGTGCCGACCACTACCAATGCCCAGCAGCGCACCGCCGGTTTCAAGGACGCCATGGAAGCCGCGCAGATGAAGATCGTCTCGGTGCAATCGGGCAACTGGGAGATCGACAAGGGCAACGCCGTGGCCGCCTCGATGCTCAACGAATACCCCGATTTGAAGGCGCTGCTGGCCGGCAACGACAGCATGGCCCTGGGCGCCGTCTCGGCCGTGCGCGCCGCCGGCAAGACCGGCCAGGTGCAGGTGGTCGGCTACGACAACATCAAGGCCATCGAGCCGATGCTCAAGGACGGCCGCGTGCTCGCCACCCTAGACCAGGCGGCCAGCAAGCAGGCGGTGTTCGGTATCCAGGCGGCGCTGAAGATGCTCAAGGGCGAGCAGCCGGAGAATCTGAACGCCGACAATGTCATCGAGACCCCGGTCGAGCTGATTACCCAGTGAAGTGATATCGCAGGGGCGTGGGAGCGGGCTTGCCCCGCGATGGCGTCGGAAGATGCAACAAGGGTATCTGCCCTGACGCTATCGCGGGGCAAGCCCGCTCCCACGAAAGCCCGCCTTCTAAACGCGTCATGCTTCGTCCTAGGAGAGAATGGCCATGTCAGTACCGGCCAATGAAACCGTGCTAGCCGTCAGCGGCCTGGGCAAGACCTACGCCCAGCCCGTGCTCGGCGATGTCACCCTCGAGCTGCGCGGCGGCGAGGTGCTGGCCCTGACCGGCGAGAACGGCGCGGGCAAGTCGACCCTGTCCAAGCTGATCAGCGGCCTGGAAATCCCCACCACCGGGCAGATGCTCTACCGCGGCCAGCCCTACGCCCCCGGCAGCCGCGCCGAGGCCGAGCGCCTCGGCGTGCGCATGGTGATGCAGGAACTCAACCTGCTGCCGACGCTGACCGTGGCCGAGAACCTGTTCCTCGACAACCTGCCCAGCCGCCTCGGCTGGATCAGCCAGAAGCGTCTGCGCCAGCTGGCCACCGCAGCCATGGCCCAGGTCGGCCTGGATGCCATCGACCCGGACACCCCCGTCGGCGAGCTGGGCATCGGCCACCAGCAGATGGTCGAGATCGCCCGCAACCTGATCGGCGACTGCCATGTGCTGATCTTCGACGAACCCACGGCCATGCTCACCGCCCGCGAGGTGGATCTGCTGTTCACCCAGATCGAACGCCTGCGCCAGCGCGGCGTGGCCATCGTGTATATCTCCCACCGCCTCGAAGAGCTGCAGCAAGTGGCCCAGCGTATCGCCGTGCTGCGCGATGGCAAGCTGGTGTGCGCCGAGCCGATCCAGCGCTACAACAGTGAGCAACTGGTCAACCTGATGGTCGGCCGCGAGCTGGGCGAGCATATCGACCTGGGCCAGCGCACGATCGGTGCGCCGCTGCTCAAGATCGACGGGCTCAGCCGCGGCGACAAGGTGCGCGAGGTGTCGTTCGAGGTCAGGGCAGGGGAGATCTTCGGTATCTCCGGCCTGATCGGTGCCGGGCGTACCGAGCTGCTGCGCCTGATCTACGGCGCCGACCGCGCCGACAGCGGCCAGGTCGCCCTCGGCCAGCCGCCGGTGCCGGTGACCATCGACTCGCCCAAGGCCGCGGTCAAGGCTGGCATTGCACTGATTACCGAGGACCGCAAGGGCGAAGGCCTGCTGCTGAGCCAGTCGATCAGTGCCAATATTGCCCTGGGCAACCTCGGCGCGGTGTCCCGTGCCGGCGTGCTCGACGCGGACGCCGAGCGTGAGCTGGCCGAGCGCCAGATAGGCGCCATGCGTATCCGCAGCGCCAGCCCCGCCCAGGCCGTGGGCGAGCTGTCCGGCGGCAACCAACAGAAGGTGGTGATTGGCCGCTGGCTGGAGCGCGATTGCCAGGTACTGCTGTTCGATGAGCCGACCCGCGGCATTGATGTCGGCGCCAAGTTCGACATCTACGGCCTGCTTGCCGAGCTCGCCCGCCAGGGCAAGGCCCTGGTGGTGGTGTCCAGCGACCTGCGCGAGCTGATGCTGATCTGCGACCGCATCGCCGTGCTCTCGGCGGGCCGCCTGATCGACACCTTCGACCGTGACCACTGGACCCAGGACCAACTCCTCGCCGCCGCCTTCGCCGGCTACCAGAAACGTGACGCCCTGCTGCACGACGCAGCTCCCAGGATGGATGCATGAAAACCACAACAAACACCTCGGACGCCGCGCCAGTGCGCCGCAGCGGCACCTATTTCGGCCTGGGCACCTACCTGGGGCTGGCCGGGGCCTTGCTGGCGATGATCGTGCTGTTCTCGTTGCTGAGCAGCCATTTCCTGTCCTACGCCACCTTCAGCACCCTGGCCAACCAGATCCCCGACCTGATGGTGCTGGCGGTGGGCATGACCTTCGTGCTGATCATCGGCGGCATCGACCTGTCGGTCGGCTCGGTACTGGCCCTGGCGGCTTCGACCGTCAGCGTGGCGATCCTCGGCTGGGGCTGGAGCGTGCTGCCCGCCGCCTTGCTCGGCATGGCCGTGGCGGCCTTGGCCGGCACCGTCACCGGCAGCATCACCGTGGCCTGGCGCATCCCTTCGTTCATCGTCTCGCTGGGCGTGCTGGAGATGGCCCGTGGCCTGGCCTACCAGTTCACCGATTCGCGCACCGCGTACATCGGCGATGCCTTCGCCTGGTTCTCCAACCCGATCGCCTTCGGTATTTCCCCGGCTTTCATCATCGCCTTGCTGGTGATCGTGCTGGCCCAACTGGTGCTGACCCGTACCGTGTTCGGTCGCTACCTGATCGGTATCGGCACCAACGAAGAGGCTGTGCGCCTGGCCGGTATCGACCCACGCCCCTTCAAGATCCTGGTGTTCGCCCTGATGGGCGTGCTCGCGGGCCTCGCCGCGCTGTTCCAGATCTCGCGCCTGGAGGCCGCCGACCCCAATGCCGGCTCGGGCATGGAGCTGCAGGTGATCGCCGCCGTGGTGATCGGCGGCACCAGCCTGATGGGCGGGCGCGGCTCGGTCATCAGCACCTTCTTCGGTGTGCTGATCATCTCGGTGCTGGCCGCCGGGCTGGCCCAGATCGGCGCCTCGGAACCGACCAAACGCATCATCACCGGGGCGGTCATCGTCATCGCCGTGGTACTCGACACTTACCGCAGCCGGCGTGCGAGCCGGCGGAACTGAAACCATGGCAACCATCAAAGATGTCGCGGCATTGGCGGGTATTTCCTACACCACCGTGTCCCATGTACTGAACAAGACCCGTCCGGTCAGCGAGCACGTGCGGCTGAAGGTCGAGGCGGCGATCGCCGAACTCGACTACGTGCCCAGCGCCGTGGCCCGTTCGCTGAAGGCGCGCAGCACCGCCACCATCGGCCTTCTGGTGCCCAACAGCGTCAACCCCTACTTCGCCGAGTTGGCCCGGGGTATCGAGGATGCCTGCGAGCGCAACGGCTATTGCGTGATCCTGTGCAACTCCGATGACAACCCGCAGAAACAGCGCAGCTACCTGCGCGTGCTGCTGGAAAAGCGCATCGACGGCCTGATCGTCGCCTCGGTGGGCGAGGACCAGGACCTGCTCGACAGCCTCAGCGGCGTGCGCACGCCGATGGTCATCGTCGACCGGGCCCTGGAAGGCGTCGAGGCCGACCTGGTGCGGATCGACCACGAGCAGGGCGCCTACCTGGCCACCCGCCATCTGCTTGAACTCGGGCACCGCGAGATCGCCACTATCGGCGGGCCGGTGGACACTGGGGTCAGCCAGCTGCGCCTGGCCGGGTTCCGCCGGGCAATGGCCGAGGGCGGCGTGCGCGTTGCCCCGGGCCATGTGCTGCACAGCGATTTCACCAGCCTCGGCGGGCATGCCGCCGCGGCGCGCCTGCTCGATGGCGAGCGGCCCACGGCGATCTTCGCCGGCAACGACATGATCGGTTTCGGCGTGCTGCGTGCCGCCGCCGAACGCAATATCGACGTGCCGGGCGAGCTGTCGGTGATCGGCTTCGACGACATCGAACTGAGCCGCTATGTGTACCCGGCGCTGACCACGGTCGGCCAGTCGATCCGCGAGCTGGGTGAGAGCGCCGCCGGGCTGTTGCTGTCGCGCATCGTCACGCCACGCCGCGACGGCGCCGCCGAACAGCGCATCGTCGCCCCGCGCATCGTGCTGCGCGAATCCACCGGGCCACGCCCGGACCTGTTCAACGATTACCGTTAAGGAATACCCATGGATGCCAAGGTGGTAGTGGTCGGCAGCCTCAACATGGACCTGGTGGCCCGCGCCCAGCGCCTGCCCCGGGGAGGCGAGACCCTGACCGGCGACAGTTTCTTCACCGCGCCTGGCGGCAAGGGCGCCAACCAGGCCGTGGCCGTGGCCCGGCTGGGCGCCAGCGTGGCGATGGTCGGCAACGTCGGCGACGACGCCTACGGTCAGCAACTGCGCCAGGCGCTGCTCACCGAGGGCATCGATTGCCGGGGGGTGAGCGTGTGCCCGGGCGTGTCCAGCGGCGTGGCGCTGATCGTGGTGGATGCCGCCAGCCAGAACGCCATCGTCGTGATCCCCGGCGGCAATGGCCTGCTCAGCCCCGAGTCGGTAAGCCGTTTCGATGCACTGCTGCAGCGCGCCGAAGTGATCATCTGTCAGTTGGAGGTGCCCACGGCCACCGTGGCCTGGACCCTGGCCCGCGGCCGCGAGCTGGGCCGCACGGTGATCCTCAACCCGGCGCCGGCCAGCGGGCCACTGCCAGCGGAGTGGTACGCCTACATCGATTACCTGATCCCCAACGAGAGCGAAGCCGAGGCCCTGGCCGGGGTGCGGGTCAATGATCAGGAAAGTGCCCGCCGCGCGGCCGAGCGGCTACGCCAGTTGGGGGCGGGGAAGGTGATCGTCACCCTTGGCGGCGATGGCGCCTTGCTGGTCGACGCCACCGGCAGCCGGCACTTCCCGGCCCCTCGGGTGCAGCCGGTGGATACCACGGCGGCCGGCGATACCTTTGTTGGCGGCTTTGCCGCCGGCCTGGCGCGGGGGTTGTCGGAAGATGAGGCGATCGGCTTCGGCCAGTGCGCCGCCGCATTGTCGGTAACCCGGGTCGGCGCGCAGCCGTCCATTCCCCTGTTGAAGGAGCTGGCGCCATGAAGAAGACGCCACTGCTGAACATCGCCCTGTCGCGGACCATTGCCGGGCTCGGCCATGGCGACATCCTGGTGATCGGTGACGCCGGCCTGCCGGTGCCGCCGGGGGTGGAGCTGATCGACCTGGCGCTGACGCCGGGTATCCCGGATTTTGCCAGCGTGTTGCGCGTGGTACTGAGCGAGATGCAGGTGGAGCGGCATGTGCTGGCTGACGAAGTGTTTCAGGCCCTGCCGCCGGGGTTGGCCGAGGTCGAGCGTTTGCATGCGGGCGGTGAGCTGGGCCAGCGCCAGGTGCTGAGCCATGCCGACTTCAAGACCCTGTGTCGCCAGGCCCGGGCCGTGGTGCGTACCGGGGAGTGCAAGCCCTACAGCAATATTGCCCTGGTGGCTGGCGTGACTTTCTAGACCGAATGCGAGGGCGTGCGCCCTCGATCGCCGGCAAGCCGGCTCCCACAGGTTAGGCGCAACCTCGGGCTGCCTCTGTGGGAGCCGGCTTGCCGGCGAAAGGGCCGTAATGCGGCCCCTGTGAATCCATCCCCCTAGCAACAAGGAGTGCTGAATGTCCCTCAAGAACCTGCTCCAAGGAGCCGTCCTCATGTCCGCGCTGGCCGCCACTTCCCTCATGGCCGCGCCCCGCGACCTGATCATCGACACCGACCCAGGCGCCGACGACGTCGTCGCCCTGCTGCTGGCCATGGCCTCGCCCGAGGAATTGAAGATCCGCGCCATCACCACCGTGGCCGGCAACGTGCGCCTGGAGAAGACCTCGCGTAACGCCCGCCTGGCCCGTGAGTGGGCTGGCCGCGAAGAGATCCCGGTGTACGCCGGGGCAGGGCGGCCGATGGTGCGCACGCCGATCTACGCCGCCAACGTGCACGGCGAGGAAGGCCTGACCGGCGTCCAGGTCCACGAGCCGAAAAAGCCGCTGGCCCAGGGCAACGCCGTGCAGTACCTGATCGACACCCTGAGCGCCGCCGAGCCTCACAGCATCACCGTCGCCATGCTCGGCCCGCAGACCAACCTGGCCCTGGCGCTGATCCAGAAGCCGGAGATCGTCAACGGCATCAAGGAAGTGGTGGTGATGGGCGGTGCCCATTTCAACGGCGGCAACATCACGCCGGCGGCGGAATTCAACCTGTTCGCCGACCCGCACGCCGCCGAGGTGGTGCTGGCCAGTGGCGTGAAGCTCACCTACCTGCCGCTGGACGTCACCCACAAGGTGCTCACCAGCGACGCGCGCCTCAAGCAGCTCGCCGCGGTCAACAACAATGCCAGCAAGCTGGTGGTGGACATCCTCAACGCCTACATCAAGTTCGACATGGACAACTACGGCATGCCAGGCGGCCCGGTGCACGACGCCAGCGTCATCGCCTACCTGCTCAAGCCTGAGCTGTTCAAGGGCCGTCAGGTGCACATGGTGGTCGACAGTCGCGAAGGCCCGACCTTCGGCCAGACCGTCGCCGACTGGTACGGCGTGCTCAAGCAGCCGGCCAATGTGATGTGGATCGAGGAGGGCGATGCCCAGGGCTTCTTCGACCTGCTCAGCGCCCGCCTGGCCCGATTGAAATAGTGTCGTGGTGCGCGTAGCGCTCGAACACCTGGTCGATGAAGCTGCGCGCCGCCTCGCTGCCACGATCGCGTACCAGCAGGTCGATGGCGATCAGCAATAGCTCTTCGGGGGTTCCCGGGCTGTAGGCGCTCTGGCCCTCGTCCCACTTGACCTTGATATCGGCGTCGATGCTGTGGCTGCTCATGGGGCGGTTCTCGCTTGGGCCTGGGTGATAGGTCGAATACCGCGTCCTGGCGTTCGAAGGGGAGGTGTTTCATGCTCCACTTCTTGCAGTAAATCATGCCTTTGCGCAACGGGATCTGCGACTTAGGCATAAGCCTTGCGTTTGGCCGAACCTGCGGTTCGGTGCAAAATTCGGTGACGATTGCGTTTCGCATCCCCTGGCCGAGTCAGGCAGAATCTTGCGGTTTTGCAACAAACCGTTGGTGGAACTGTCGCATAAGGCAGTTCCCGGATCGATTTAGGAGGATTCATGTTCCGTACCCGCGCTTCCCTGGCGACCCTGCTGGTGGCTACCGTCCTGGCAGGTTGCAGCACCGGTGGCTCTTCGGGCGCTAGCGCCCCTGCCGCCCCGGCCGGCAATGACGGCCGCTGCGAAGCCAGTGGCGCCGATTTCACCGTCGGCAAGCCGGCCAGCGCCGAGCTGCTCGAGCAGGCGCGCAAGGCCAGCGGCTCGCAGATGGCACGCATCCTCAAGCCGCACGATATGATCACCCTGGAGTACCGCTCCGAGCGGTTGAACCTGAATGTCGATGACAAGGGTGTGGTGACTCGCGTCAACTGCGGTTGATTGCCTGCACGCGGTCACCTGGCGCGGGCTGGCCCGCGCCTTCCTGTGCTCACGCCACGGTCGCCGGTTTGCGCCGTCCTTCGCTGGCGAACATCCTCTCTCCCAATGCGCGGGCGGTTCGCAGATGCCGTGCCGGATCCTGCCCTTCGCTGTCGTCCAGCAACGTCGAACTCAACACCCGAGCGCCGCAATAATCGAAGATGCCGTGCTCGATCTGCACGCGCATGGCCTCGCCGTAGCCGTGCCGCTCGAAAGTGCCGGCATCGGCCCCGGCAACGCCAATCAGGTGCGCAGTCAAATCGTGCAGGCGCTTTGTGGTACTACCGTCCGCAGCCTGGTAGAAGGCCCAGCCATTGCTGAACACACGCTCGACCCAGCCCTTGAGCAGGGCCGGGAGCGACCACCAGTAGATGGGATAGACCAGCACCACGGTGTCGGCGCGTTCGATGCGCGCCTGCTCGGCCAGCACATCGGCCGGCGGCGGCCCCAGGCGGCGGTGCACGGCGTGGTCGGCCAGGGTGAAACGGGGGTCGAATCCTTCACGGGCCAGGTCGGCGAACTCGCTGGTGTGGCCCGCCGCGCGCAGCCCTTCGGCGAGCTGCTCAGCAAGGGCATGGGTGAGGGAGGCGGGGTCGTGGTGACCGATGACGATCAGGGCATGCATGGTGGAATCTCCAGAATCAGGATGCGAGTGCGTCGGGAGCGTTATATACTCCCAGTAAGTTACTATTGGTAAGTTACTTTTGGTAGGTAATCAATGTCAAGCGAGGAAAAGACCACGCCGCGCAAACGCCTGTCCCGCGAGGAGCGCCGCCGGCAACTGCTCGATGTGGCCTGGCAACTGGTACGCGAGGAAGGCACCGATGCCTTGAGCCTGGGGCACCTGGCCGATCAGGCGGGGGTGACCAAGCCGGTGGTGTATGACCACTTCGAAACCCGCAATGGATTGTTGCTGGCGCTGTACCAGGAGTACGACGCGCGCCAGACGGCGATGCTCGACACGGCCCTGGCCGGTTGTCCGGCGGACCTGCCGGGGCGGGCCTGGGTGATCGCCGAGGCCTATGTCGACTGCGTGGCGACCCAAGGGCGCGAGATCCCCGGTGTCAGTGCGGCATTGGCCGGCTCGCCGGAGCTCGAGGCGCTCAAGCGCGGCTATGAAGGGCCCTTCATGGACAAATGCCGGGAAGCCTTGGCGCCCTTCGCGGCGGGCGGCGATATCGGCGTGGCCGGCCTGTGGGTGCTGGTGGGGGCGGCGGATGCGCTGTCCCTGGCGGCGGCGGCCGGCGAGTTGGCCGCCGAGGCCGCCAAGCGCGAGTTGCAGGCGACCATCGTGGCGATGGTCCTGCGTCAGTAGCTGCCGGCGCGAGGCAGGCCAGCAATCAAGCCGGCAGGCCCTGGTACGCCTGCTCCTCGCCCGGGCTGCGGGCGAATTGGCGCTTGTACTCGCGGCTGAACTGCGAGGTGCTCTGGTAGCCTACCCGATGCGCCACCTGGGCCACGCCCAGGCCTTCGCCGATCAGCATCTGTTGCGCCTTGAGCAGGCGCAGGCGCTTGAGGTACTGCATCGGCGCCAGGTCGGTGCAGCGCTTGAAGTGCTCATGGAAGGTTGACACGCTCATGTTCGCCCGGCCGGCCAGTTCATCCACCCCCAGCGGCTCGGCGTAGTGCTCGCGCAGGTAGGCCAGGGCCGAGGCGATCCGGGCAAAATGCCCCTGTTGTTCGACCAGTGCCCGCAGCACCCCGGCCTGAGGGCCGCGCAGCGCGGTGTAGAGCACCTCGCGCACCCGCGCCGGCCCCAGCACCCTGGCGTCCAGCGGGTCCTGCAGGCACTGCAGCAGGCGCTCGACACTCTCGCGCATGGCCGTGTCCAAGGCTGCCGAGGTCATCGACTGCGGAGTCTGTACCTGAACCGCGGCATCCGGCCCCAGGTTCATGGCTTGCACCAGTTCGCCGAGCATGGCGCGATCGATGTCCACCGCCACGCCCAGCAGCGGCGCTTGGGGGGTGGCGAAGGTTTCGCAGAGGAAGGGCACCGACAGCGCCTGCACCAGATAATGCCCGGCGCCGTACTCCAGGGTTCGCGGGCCCAGGCGCGCCAGCTTGCTGCCCTGGGCGACGATGATCAGGCTGGGTTCGTAGATCTGCGGGCTGCTGGCCACGTAGTGGTCCCAGGTCAGGACCTGGACCTGGGGCAGGGCAGTGGGCACGAACCCCGGGCGCGTGGCGAGGGTGCGGATCAGTGAGCAGAGCGTGGCATTGGCATCCACGTGGCAAGTCAGGTGCATGGCGAAACCGGGCAGAGAATCGGACACTGTCATCTTCGCAGATTCGATGGCTTGCGCCAGAGGGTAGCAGGCAGGTCCGGAGAATCAGGCATGCATGCCGGAGAATCGGCCGTGGCCGGGGCGGGACAGGCTGCGCACAATGCGCCGCCTGAAACGTTTCACCTGAGAGAGGTCCGCATGTACACCGCCATCGGCTACGCCGCCCAGTCCCCCACCAGCCCCCTGGCCCCCATGACCTTCCAGCGTCGCAGCCCGCGGGCCGACGATGTCGCCATCGAGATCCTCTACTGTGGCGTGTGTCACTCCGATATCCATCAGGCCCGCAACGAGTGGGGCATCGCCGTCTACCCGCTGATGCCGGGCCACGAGATCGTCGGTCGGGTCACCGCGGTTGGTGCGCAGGTCAGCCGCTACCAGGTGGGCGATCTGGTCGGGGTCGGCTGCATGGTCGACGCCTGCCGTCACTGCGAAGCCTGCCGCCAGGGCGTCGAGCAATACTGCCTGGAAGGCCCGACCATGACCTACGCCACCCCCGACCGGGTCGATGGCAGCAATACCATGGGCGGCTACTCCAGCAGCATCGTGGTCAGCGAGCATTTCGTCCTGCGCATTCCCCAAGGCCTCGAGCTGGCCAGCGCGGCGCCGATCCTCTGCGCCGGCATCACCACCTACTCGCCGCTCAAGCACCATGGTGTTGGCCCGGGGCACAAGGTCGGCGTGCTGGGCATGGGCGGGCTGGGCCACATGGGCATCAAGCTCGCCAAGGCGCTGGGGGCGCATGTCACGCTGTTCACTCGTTCCGCGGCCAAGGCCGAGGAGGCGCGGCGCCAGGGGGCTGATGAAGTGATCGTGTCCACCGACGCCGAACAGATGCGCGCTGCGGCCGGCCGTTTCGACTTCCTGCTCGACACCATCCCGGTCCAGCACGACCTCAACCCCTACCTCGAAACCCTGAAGTTCGACGGCGTGCATATCCTGGTCGGCTTGATCGAGCCGGTCGACCCGCCGCTGCATGCGGCCAACCTGGTGATGAAGCGTCGGGTGCTGGCCGGCTCGCTGATCGGTGGTGTCGCCGAAACCCAGGAGGTGCTCGACTTCTGCGCCGAGCACGGGATCAGCTGCGATATCGAGATGCTCGACATCCGCAACATCAACCAGGCCTACGAGCGGATGATCGCGGGCGATGTGAAATACCGTTTCGTCATCGACATGGCCACGTTGAAGGTCTGAGTCGACAGGGCGCCGCTGACGCGGCGCATCGCTGGCAAGCCAGCTCCCACCTCGCCCGCGCAGTTCTTGAGTCTTGCGCTATCCCTGTGGGAGCTGGCTTGCCAGCGATGAGGTCTTTGAAGGCAGTCTGCCCACACACCGGCACGGCACATTATCTGAGGGGGGCCGCATATGCCTGGCGCAGGTCGACGCCCCAACCATCGAGCACGGCCTTGACGTTGTCGGCCGTCATCACCTGGCGGTCGTTCTCCAGCGGCACGCCAGTGCCTGCGAGCATCGCCTCGCCCACCACTCGCCCGCTTGTGCCGGCTTCGAACGACAGTTCGGTGGCAATTTCGCTGTCCCGGTCGCGCATCCCCACGGCACTGCTTACTCCAGCCGCGACCAGGGTGATCGGCAGCCACTCGTAGTACCGCAGGCTTTGTGCGTCGGCGCTGATGCGGGTAATGGCCGGTCTGACAACCAGCGTGTTCGGGCCAGGGCTATCCACTACCTTCATCACCTTGCCTATTTCCTTGCGCAGTACCGCGTCGTAGTAGTGGCTGATCGAGGCGAGGGTAGCCTGGGGAATACGCGGGCTCGGTTCGGGTGTCGGGTAGAAGCGGCTGGGCGCCAGGTAGACCTCGATATAGCGCCCCCGTGGCCACTTCGGGTCGGCCCAGCTCAGTACGGTACCGCCAGACGGCGCCTGGTGCGGGGTGAGCAGGCCGTAGTCCTTGAGAAACCCGGCCGGTGCCGGCTTGTTGCTGCTGCATGCCGAGAGGCTCAGGGTGCTGGTCAGCATGACCGTCAGCAGATGCCGCCTGCTCATGGGCGGCGCTCCTCTTGCGCGGCGGCCTGCCAGGCCTGGGTCGGGGGCGCGTCCTGCGAGGCCTGGATCTGCAACTTGCCATGCGCCATCAGCCAGTGGATCAGCTCACGGATGGGCACGGTATGGCTGTATTCGACCCATTCGCCACAGCCCGGGTCGTAATGCTCGAAGTAGCGCCGCAGGGTGATGTAGCCCAGGTCGTCCGCCAGGCCCAGGCTCTCCTGCTGCACGATCAGTGAGCCCGTCTGGCCGCGGCTGGTGTGGCGCTGGCTGAGGATCAGGGGGGCGGAACCTTCTTGCACATCGGTGCTGTTGCGGCTGTCGGCTATCTTCATGGGGAGCCCTCGGCGAATGGAAGGCCCGCAGGGTGCAGGGTAATGTTTGCCAGGTGATGTCCGAATCGTGTCACTCGTGACGAAATGTTGCCCGATTGAAATAAATGACCCGGGCGGCGCAATGGTTTTAGATACGCCTTTTTTCCGGACCTGTACCACCGTGAGCAGACTGCTGATCGTCGATGACGATGTGGAAATCCTCGCCCTGCTGAAGCAGTTCTTCGTCCAGCAGGGTTACGAGGTGGACCTGGCCGCCGAAGGCCAGGCGATGTGGGCGGCCATCGAGCGCCAGCTCCCGGATGCGATCATCCTTGACCTGATGCTGCCGGGCGAGGGCGGCCTGAGCCTGTGCCAGAAACTGCGTGCGCAGGTCGGGGTGCCGATCATCATGCTCACCGCCATGGCCGAGCTGAGCGATCGCATCATCGGCCTGGAGCTGGGCGCCGACGACTACCTGACCAAACCTTTCGACCCGCGCGAACTGCTGGCCCGCCTGCGCGCCGTGCAGCGCCGTGCCGGCGAGCAGGCCCCGCGCGGCGGGGCGGCCAGGCCGGTGATCGGTTTTGCCGGCTGGCACCTGGACGTCACCTGCCGCGAGTTGCGCTCGCCCGAGCAGGTGATGATCCCGCTGTCCGGCGCGGAGTTCGACCTGCTGGTGGTGTTCCTCGAACATCCCCAGCGCATCCTTACCCGCGAGCAGTTGATCGACCTGACCCGTGGCCAGGGCCATGACGCCTACGACCGCAGCATCGATGTGCAGGTCAGCCGGCTGCGGCGCAAGATCGAGCCCGACAGCAAGCGCCCGGAGCTGATCCGCACCGTGCGCAATGGCGGCTACCTGTTCACTGCCAAGGTCACTCGCTCGTGATCCGTCGCCTGCTGGGCCGCGATTCCTTGCGCAAACGGATCGCCCTGACCATCTTCGTCGCATTGCTGGCGTCGTTGGCGTTCAACGCCTTGTTCGTCAAGCTGGCCGGTAGCTGGGCGCGTCCGCCCATCGACCGCACCGGCCTGCTCGAACAGATCGCCGTCACCACGCGGGTGATCGAGCGCGCACCGCCGGCGCTGCGCAGCCAACTGGCCCAGGCAGCGAGCACGCCGACCCTGGAGGTGACCTGGAGCCGCCAGCGCAGCGATTTCGGCCTGCCCGGTCCTGGCGTACAGTTCACCTCCGGCCAGGTGCCGGCGATGGGGCAGTTGCTGGGGCCGGCACGCGTCATCGAGGTCTACAACCCCGACGACTGGCCCAAGGGCAGCCCCGAGGCCCACTACGTGGCGCTGGTTGCCCTGGCTGATGGTAGCTGGCTGTTGTTCGTACCGCCGGAGCGCAGTTGGGGCATGAGCGCTCCGGCGCGGCTGGCGGTGATCATCGGGCTGGGGCTGGTGGCGACCCTGCTGGTGGCCTGGCTTGCCACCCGTCAGCTGGCCGCGCCGCTGCAGCGCTTCGCGAATGCGGCGCGGCGCTTCGGCGGCGATCTGCAGGCGCCGCCCATCGCCATTGAAGGCCCCGAGGAAATCCGCCAGGCGATCATCGCCTTCAACACCATGCAGGCGCAGATCCAGCACTTCATTCGCGAGCGTACCCATATGCTGGCGGCCATCTCCCACGACCTGCGCGCCCCGCTGACACGCATGCGCCTGCGCAGCGAGTTCATGGAAGACCTGGACCATAAGCACAAGCTGATCCGCGATGTGGAAGAGATGCAGAGCATGATCAACGAGGCCCTGGCGTTCTTTCGCGAAGGCACGCAGCTTGAGCAGCGCACGGCCTACGACCTGTCGGAGCTTTTGCAGACCCTGGTCGACGACTACCGCGACCAGCAGCTCGCCGTCGCCTTCAAGGGCCCGGCGCACCTGGTGCATGACGGCCGTCCGCTGGCGACCAAACGGGTGATCGTCAACCTGTTGGAAAACGCCATGAAGTATGCCCGCGAGCCGCAGATCATCCTGAGTCACGCCGGGCACCTGATCGTTATCGAAGTAGGCGACCGCGGGCCGGGCATCCCCGAAGAGGCCTTGCAGCGGGTGTTCGACCCGTTCTACCGGCTGGAAGGCTCGCGCAACCGCGACACCGGCGGCGTGGGCCTGGGGCTTTCGGCGGCCCGTGCCAGCGTGCGCGAGCAAGGCGGTGAGCTGACCCTGCGCAACCGCAGCGGCGGCGGGCTGGTGGCCCGGGTCGAACTGCCCGATGGGCGCTGAGCGGGTCAGTACACCCAGACTTCGACGCGACGATTGCGCAGGCGTCCCTGTTGCAGATCGTTACCGGCTACCGGCAGTTCGTCGCCCATCCCCGTCACGTCCCTGGCCTGGACCCCGGTCCGGGCCAATTCGCGACGTACCGCCATGGCCCTCAGCCGCGACAGCAGGGCGGCGCGTCCTGGTGTCTCCTTGGGGTCGCCGAAACCCACCAGCACCACCTTGCCCTGCAGCTTGCCAGCCTGGCGCAGGTAGTCGCTGACCCGTTGCACATCGCGCAGGGCCTTGTTGTCGAGGCTGGCGCTGCCTTCCTGGAAGCGGAAGTTGACGCTCAGGCGTTGCGCTTCGCTGGCCAGTGCCCGGTAGCGCGGCGGCATGTCGGCCTGGGTCGTTACCGGCTGTGGCTTGATCTGCTGGGAGACGAACCCCTGGTCGGCGACGATCGCCTGTCCGGCGGGGCTCTGGGCGAACTCCGCCAGGGCCTTGGCCTGGGGCGTGGCGTGGGCGGGCAGGTAGAAGAACAGGCGACGCGACAGCGGGTAGTCTTCGCTGGCCACCAAGGCGCGGCTGGGGAGCAGGGCAGGCGCGTCACCCTCGGCCACCGCCAGCACCTTGGCCTGGTGGACCGTGCCCAGGCCGCTGAAGCCGATGGCCTGGCGGTCGGCCATGACCTGGGCGGCCAGCGCATCGGCGGATTCGAAGCGACGCGCCTGGGTGGCCAGCGCCTGGTTGTGCGGGACAAGCACCAGGGCCTTGAAGGTCTCGAAGGTGCCGGAGTGGTCGTCGCGGGCATACAGGTGGATCGCCCCGCCGGGCACGCCCAGCTGTTCCCAGCGCTGCAACCGCCCGGAAAACACCTGCGCCAATTGCCCGGTGGTCAGTTGCGCGAGGGGGTTGTCCGGGTGGGTGATCACCGCCACGCCATCCAGGGCGATGACCTGCTCCGAGCCCGCGCCGCGCAGGTTGCCCAGGGCCTGCAACTGTTGCACCTCGCTGTCACTGATCGGTCGCGAGGCTGCGGCCAGGTCCGCTTCGCCGCGGGCCAGTGCGGCGAAGCCCGTGCTGGTGCCGTGGGCGGCGATGTCGACACGCAGGGGCAGGCCGTTGCGATCGACAGCGTGAAGCGTGGTCTCGTTGGCGGAGGCACCAGGCTGGCGCTCGATGGCGCTCGCGCCTTGCGCTTGCAACAGGCCCCGCACCAAGGCGGGGCCAAGCGCGGCGCCGATGGTGTTGGAGCCCTGGATGCGCAGTTGCGCCGGCGCGGCGCAGGCCAGGCCGGCAAGCAGGCACAGCAATAGGGGGAGCAGGCGAGGCATGCCGAAGACCTGTGGCACAGAGTTGCACCGCAGATTACGACAGTTGTTTGACCAAAAAATGACAGGTCTGGCTCCCGCAGCAGCCAAGCGCGCTGCTGCGGGATCTGTACCCGCGACCAGGCTCAGCGTGCTTCAGGCACGATGATGCTCGCCGGCGCCTCGGCCGCCCGACGGCGCGCCACGCAGTAGTACAGCACGCTGGGTACCACCAGGCCGATCAGCCACGACACGTCCACGCCGCCCAGGTGCGCGACCATGGGCCCGGTGTACAGCTTGGTGTCGATGAACGGCATCTGCACCAGCACGCCGAAGGTGTACACGCCGATGCCTGGCCAGTTCCAGCGCCCGTAGCGGCCATCCGGGTCGGCCAGTGCCGGAATGTCATAGCGTTCCTTGGTGATGAAGTAGTAGTCCACCAGGTTCACCGCGCTCCAGGGCACGAAGAAGGTCAGCAGGAACAGGATGAACGACTTGAACGCGCTGAGGAACGAATGCTGCCCGAGCAGCGCGACCAGGGTCGCCGCGCCGACGATGCCGAGCACGAACACCAGGCGCTGCACGCGGCTGATCTGCAGGTGGCCACGAAAGCCGCTGATGATCGTGGCGATGCACATGAAGCTGCCGTAGCTGTTGAGAGTCGAAATGGTCACCTTGCCGAAGGCGATGCAGAAGTACAGCAGCGCCGCCGTGGTGCCGGCACCACCCAGGCCGACGATGTAGGCCACCTCGCGGCCGGAGAACTGGCCACCGGCGATGGCTGCGGCGAACACGCCGAGGATCATCGAGGCCTGGGCGCCGATCACCGAGCCCAGGCCAGCGGCGAGGAAGGTCTTGAGTGGCGAGGTGTGGCTGGGCAGGTAGCGCGAGTAGTCGGCCACGTAAGGGCCGAAGGCGATCTGCCAGGAGGCGGCCAGCGACACCGCGAGCAGGAAGCTGGCCCAGCTGAAGTGGCGATTGTCGAGCAACTGGCCGATATCGGCCAGCATCAGGATGCGGCTGAACAGGTAGACGAAGGCGATGATCCCCAGCACGCTGGCCACGCGGCCGATCCAGTGAATCACCCGGTAGCCGGCCAGGGTCGCCAGCACGATCACCCCGGCGAAGATCAGGATGCCGGCGCTGTCGCTGATGCTCAGCAACTGGCCGATGGCCTGGCCGGACAGCACCGTGCCGGTGGCGGTAAAGCCCAGGTACATCAGGCACACCAGGGCCATGGGGATGGCCGCGCCGTAAACGCCGAACTGCACACGGCTGGAAATCATCTGCGGGAGCCCCAGGCGCGGACCCTGGGCGGCATGCAGGGCCATCACCGCGCCGCCGACCAGTTGCCCGAGCAAAAGGCCGATCAACGACCAGAACACGTCGCCGCCCAGCACCACGGCCAGGGCGCCGGTGACGATCGCGGTAATCTGCAGGTTGGCTCCCAGCCACAGGGTGAATTGGCTGTAGACGCGTCCATGGCGCTCAGACTCGGGGATGTAGTCGATCGAGCGGCGCTCGATCACGGGTTTGCTGGACATCGGGGAGGCTCCGCTTCGTTGTTTTTGTGAAAGGCGGCGGCTATCGGCGGGACGCAGGGCGGATGGCCGAAGCCCGATATGAGCATGTATATACAAGTCTGGTCAAGTGAAGCTTGCCAAGGTACGCCTAGGCTTTTGCCGGCCATCACAGCCGACTGTTACACAAGGCTGGTACGCAACTGTGCTGGTCCGCGGCGGCGTGATGCCCGTATGCTGTAACCAAATATGTCTACAACAAGCCTGAAGAAGGAATGCCTGCAATGCCACTCAAGGACCTGCTGATCGCCCTGGTGGTGATCATCGCCTGGGGCGTCAACTTCGTGGTCATCAAGGTGGGGCTCGACGGCCTGCCGCCGATGCTGCTCGGGGCGCTGCGTTTCCTGCTGGTGGCCTTCCCGGCGGTGTTCCTGATCAAGCGCCCGAACCTGCCGTGGCGCTGGCTGATCGCCTATGGCGCGACCATTTCCCTGGGCCAGTTCGCCTTCCTCTTCCAGGCCATGGCCAGTGGCATGCCGCCTGGGCTGGCCTCGCTGGTGCTGCAGTCCCAGGCGTTCTTCACCCTGGGCTTCGCCGCGATGTTTCTCGGCGAGCGGCTGCGCCTGGCCAGCGTGCTCGGCCTGCTGGTGGCCGCCAGCGGCCTGGCCGTGATCGGCAGCGAAGACAGCGGCCACGTGCCGCTGGTCGCGCTGCTGCTGACCCTGTGCGGCGGCGCCATGTGGGGCATGGGCAACATCATCACCCGGCGTTTCGGCCAGGTGGACCTGGTCGCCCTGGTGATCTGGGGCGGGCTGATTCCGCCGCTGCCGTTCCTGGTGCTGTCGTGGTGGCTGGAAGGCCCCGAGCGCATTGGCCATGCCCTGGCCAACATCGGCTGGAGTTCGGTGCTGGCCCTGGCGTACCTGGCGTTCGTCGCCACCATGGTCGGCTACAGCCTGTGGAGCAAACTGTTGTCGCGCCACCCGGCAGGCAAGGTGGCGCCGTTCTCGCTGCTGGTGCCGGTGGTGGGCCTGAGCTCCGCGGCGCTGCTGCTGGGCGAGCGCTTGAGCGAGGCACAAGGCTGGGGGGCGCTGCTGGTGATGCTGGGCCTGTTGATCAACGTGTTCGGGCCGCGCCTGGGAATGCGCCTGCGCACCGCCAGCCCCGGGCGCACCTGAGCGGCGCTCATACCAGCAAGGCCGACCAGGCCGACACCAGCAGCAACCCCGCCAGACCCTGGTTGAACAGGCGCAAGGCCCGCGACGAGCGCAACCAGCGTGCGCTGCCGATGCCCATCAAAGCCCAGGCGGTCATGCTGGGCAGGGCGACCAGCAGGAACACCAGGGCCAGCCAGCCCATCGGCAGTGCCGGGGTGGCGAACAGGCCGACCATCGCCACCGCCGTCACCCATACCTTGGGGTTGACCACCTGCAGGGTCGCCGCGCTCAGTGGGCCAAGGCCGCCGTCGCTACCCGCCAGCAAGGGGGCGCCGGCACTGCGCAGCATCTTCCAGGCCAGCCAGCTGAGCCACAGGGCGCCGGCCCAGCTCATGGCCATCTGCGCCAGGGGGTAGCGCAGCAGCAACGCGCCCAGCCCCATTCCCACCAGCCACACCACCGCCGCCGCCGCGCAGCAGGCCGCCACGATCGGTGCCAGGCTGGCGCGTAGCCCGCGCCGGGCACCGTGGGCGAGGATCAACAGGTTGGTCGGCCCGGGGCTGATGCTGGCGGCCAGGGCAAACATGATGAAGGGCAACAGCGAGTGCGACATGGTCAGGGCTCCGTGTGATCGAAGCACCATGGTCGCGGCCTGCGCGGCTTCAGTCTGGAAGGTTTGAGCAGCGCTTGCGGTAGTCCGCCGGGGTCAGCCGGTAGGCGCGGCGGAACCAGCGGCCCAGGTGGCTCTGGTCGGCAAAGCCCAGGGCAGTGGCGACGCTGGCTGGCGTTTCGCCCAAGGCCAGCAGCCGCCGCGCGCGGGCCAGGCGCAGCTGGATCAGGTAGGCATGCGGCGCCAGGCCGAAGGCTGCCTTGAACGCCCGGGTCAGGCGGAAGCGGTCGATGCCGCAGACCTTTGCCAGCTCGACCAGTCCGATGTCCTGGTCCAGGTGCGCGTGCAGATAATCGCGGGCGACCTGGGCGCACAGCGGCAGGCGTGGATCGGGGTCCAGGCGTTTGCGCCAGTGCAGGTGGCCGGTGAGGCAGCTCAGCAGATCGTCCAGGGCGGTCTGGCGGACAATGCGCAGGTCGTTGTAGTGCACCGTCTCGAAGGCCCGGGCGGTGGCGCCGGCAAGGCGCGGATCCTGGTGCAGCAGGGTGCCGAAGCAGGGCAGGGCGCCTGAGGGCGCGTGCTCGAACAGGGCGCGCAGCTCGGTTTCCAGCCAGTTGGCGTCCAGGTACAGGGTCGAATAGGTGAAGCCTTCCACGGTCGGCGCATGGCCGTCATGCAGGTCGCCAGGCTCGAGCACGAACACCTGGCCGGGCGTGCTGCAGTGGCGCTCGCGGCGGCAGTTGAACTGCTGCACGCCTTGTTCGGTGACCCCGACCAGGAAGCTGTCGTGCCAGTGCGGGTCGTAGGCGTGGCCGGTGAAATGCGCGCGGACCGACTCGATGCCGGTGTCGGCGTCCTGTCTGAGGTCGATCCAGTTGCTCATGGGGCGGGCCGTGTGGGTGGTCGATGGATGACCTTAACGCACAAACGACCCGGGTGTTTAGAACGATTGTGCAGCCTTCAGCGCTGCGCCAGTGCCAGGTTGAGGCCAAGCCCGGCGAATGAGGCGGCGAAGCCGCGGCGCAACCAGGCTTGCACCCTCGGCGACTCGATCACGGCGCGGCGGAACAGGTGGGCGAGCAGGCCATAGATCACGAAGACGATGAAGGTCATGGCCATGAACACCGCGCTGAGGCTGAGCATCTGCACGGTCGCGGAGCCGGCCTGCGGGGTGATGAACTGTGGCAGGAAGGCGAGGAAGAACAGCGTCAGCTTGGGGTTGAGGATATTCAGCAGGCAGGCTTTGATCACCAGTTGGCTGGCGGCGGCGGGGGTGGCGTGCGCGTCCACGGCGAAGGCCGCACGGTCGCGCCAGGTGGCGTAGGCCAGGTACAGCAGGTAGGCGACGCCGGCGAACTTGAGGCCCTGGAAGGCCAGGGCACTGGTGTGCAGCAAGGCGGAGAGGCCCAGTACCGACGCCAGCAGGTGCGGGACGATGCCCAGGGTGCAACCGGTGGCGGTCCACAGGCAGGCCTGTCGCCCGGCCACCAGGGCGCTCGACACGGTGAGGATGACCCCGCTGCCGGGGATCAGCACGATGATCAGCGCGGTGACGAGAAATTCCAGGCTCGGCATGAATGACAGCTCCTTGCGGTCGGGGGTGGATGCACTATACGCCCGGCGACAACGGCTGCAACATGTCGTCCGGGCGCAGCGCGGCGAAACGCTCGCGCAGCCAAAGGTGCAACTGGGCCACGGCGGGGGTGAGCTGCTTGCGGTGCGGGCACACCAGGGTCACCGGGGTCAGCTCGCCGGGGTACTCGGGCAGCAGCAGTTCCAGCTCGCCGGCGGCGACATCGGCGCTGACATCCAGCCACGACTTGTAGACGATGCCTTCGCCTTCCAGCGCCCAGCGCCGCACCACGTCGGCATCGTCACTGAACAGCGGCCCGCGCACCTGCACGGTGCGGTTGCCCAGGCGCCATTTGTCGTACACCCGGCTTTGCTGCAGGTACAGCAGGCAGTCGTGTTGCTGCAGGTCCTCGGGGGTCAGCGGGCGACCATGGCGCGCCAGGTAGTCCGCAGAGGCCGCCAGCACCCGGCGGTTCCACGGCGCCAGGGGCAGGGCGATGTAGTTGGCGTCCTCGTTCTGGCCGTAGCGGATGGCGACATCCACCGGGTCGCGGTACAGGTCGGCCAACTGGTCGGAGAGGAAGAAGCGCAGGCCCAGCCCCGGGTGCTCGCGGCGAAATGCACTGAGCCAGGGCCGCAGCAGGTTGCGGCCCAAGTCCGAGGGCGCCGCCACCTGCAACACACCGCGCAGGCAGCTGTGGCTGCCATGCAGGTCCTCGCGGCCCTGGCGCAGGGCATCGATCACGCGCTGGGCGGTGGGCAGGTACAGCTCGCCTTCGGCGGTCAGGCGCAGGCTGCGGGTGGTGCGGGCGAACAGGCGCACATCGAGCTCGCGTTCCAGGCGCTTGATCGCCGCGGCCACCTGGCCGGGCAGCAGGTCGGCCTCGTGGGCCGCGGCGGTGAAGCTACCCAGGGCGCTGGCACGGGCGAACAGTTCGAGGTCGTTGATGCGCAGCATTTTCACTCCAGGGATGAAAGTGTTGCTGCATTGTGCTGGTTTTTCTTTGCGGTCGGGAAGATAAGATGCCATTCATTCACGAACCCTTGAGGTATTGCCGTAGATGGACACCGTTGCCCTCGCCAAACGCCGTTACACCACCAAGGCCTACGACGCCAACCGCAAAATCCCCCAGGCCACCATCGACGCGCTGCTCGAGCAGTTGCGCCACAGCCCGTCCTCGGTCAATTCGCAGCCCTGGCACTTCGTCGTGGCCGACAGCGCCGAAGGCAAGGCGCGCCTGGCCAAGGCTACCGACGCGCGATTCGCCTACAACAGCCCGAAAATCCGTGACGCCTCGCATGTGATCGTGTTCGCTGCCCGTACCAACATGACCGAAGCCCACTTGCAGGCCGTGCTGGGGCAGGAAGCCGCCGATGGCCGCTTCCGCAACGAACAGGCCCGCGAAGTCCAGGACCAGACCCGCCGCGGTTATGTCGACCTGCACCGCCATGACTTCAAGGACCTGCAGCACTGGATGGAGAAGCAGGTCTACCTGGCCCTGGGCACCGCGCTACTGGGCGCTGCCGCCCACGGCCTGGACGCCACGCCGATCGAAGGCTTCGACGCCAAGGCCCTGGACGCCGAACTGGGCCTGCGCGAGCAGGGCTACACCAGCGTGGTGCTGCTCAGCCTGGGCTATCGCAGCGAGGAGGATTTCAATGCCGGGCTGAGCAAGTCGCGGTTGGCGGCGGGGCAGGTGTTTACCTTCCTGTGAGTATCGGCAGTGGCGCTTGACCTGGGTCAGCCCTGAATCAGCGGCCCCAGGCGCTCGGCCAGGGCCTGGACCATCGCGCTCACCTTGGGCAGGTGTCCGCGGTTGCGGCGCCAGGCCAGATTGATCGGCAATCCTTCCATCGCGTACGCCGGCAGTACCTGCTGCAGCGTCCCGTCATCGAGCTGGCGCTGCACCAGCCAGGTCGGCAACTGGGCGATGCCGTGCCCGGCGCTGACGGCAAGTGCTTGCCCTTCGGCATCGCCGATGGCCAGGCTCCCGGGCATGCCGCGCAGCTGCGTCAGGCCCGGGCGGGCGCCGGCAAAGTGCAGGGCCGGCGTGCTGCCGTCTGCGCAGGCATAGAGCACGCAGCCCTGGGCCTGCAGTTGCTGCAGGTCGTGGGGCGTGCCGTGGCGGGCCAGGTAGGCGGGGGCGGCGCAGAACACCAGGCGCTGGCTGCCCAGGTAACGGTGCTCGATGCCTGGCTGCCAGGTTTGTGGTCCGCCGATGCGCACGACGATGTCGATGGCGTCCTCGACCAGGTCGACGAAGCGATCGGAGAGGGTGATGTGCGGTTGCAGCCGTGGATGCCGCGCGGCGAAGTCCAGTACGGCAGGAAGCCCGTGCAGACGGCCGAAGGTGGCCGGCAGGTCGATGCGCAGCTTGCCGCAGGGCGTCTGGTGTTCGTCGTTGAGGGCCAGCTCGGCTTCCTCGATGTCCGCCAGCACGCGGGTGCACGCGCGGTAATAGTCGGCGCCGCTGTCGGTCAGGGCCAGGCGCCGGGTGGTGCGTTCGAACAGGCGTACCTGCAGGCGTTTCTCCAGGCGCGCGACGCCCTTGCTCACGGCGGAACTGGTGAGGCTCATGCGTTCGGCGGCGGCGATGAAGCTGCCAGCGTTGGCCACGCTGACGAAGAAGTCGATGTCCTTGAGGCGTTCCGAGGCAGACATGGCGAGGCCTTTTATTAATGAATCTGATTCACTTGATAAAGGAATAACTACCAGTAATCGGAACTTAATTCCGGATTAAGCTGGCCTGCCATTTAACCAGGATCGCAGCCGATGTCCACTTCCAGCCTGACCCACGCCACCCTCACGCGCCCAGCGCCGCGTACGGGGTTGTCCATCGGCCTGTTCGCCATCGGCGGCTTCGCGGTACTGACCACCGAATTTCTGATTCTCGGCCTGCTGCCGGCGCTGGCCCGCGACCTTGGCCTGTCGGTTGCGGGCGCGGGCCAGTTGGTCACGCTGTTCGCCGTGACCGTGATGCTGTTCGGGCCGCCGCTTACCGCCTGGCTGTCGGCAGTGCCGCGCAAGGGACTGTTCATCGCCATCCTGCTGGTGTTCGCCGCGTCCAACGCGCTGTCGGCGCTGGCGCCGAACATCTGGGTGCTGGCATTGGCACGCTTTATCGCCGCGCTGGCCTTGCCGGTGTATTGGGGCACCGCCAGCGAAAGCGCCGGGCAATTGGCCGGGGCGGGGCGCGAAGGCTGGGCGGTGTCACGGGTGTACCTGGGCATCACTGCGGCATTTGTCTTCGGCATTCCATTGGGCACGCTGGCCGCCGGGCTGGTCGGCTGGCGTGGCAGTTTCGCGTTGCTCGCCGGGCTGTGCCTGCTGGTGGCGCTGTTGATGTGGGCGTGGCTGCCGACTGTGCCGGCGGCACCCGCCCGTGCGCCGGGGGAGCGGCAGACGGTAATCCTCAAGGACCGCCGTTTTATCGCCCATGTGCTGCTCTCGGCACTGGTGTTCACCGCCATGTTCACTGCCTACACCTACCTGGCCGAGACGCTTGAACAGCTGGCCGCCGTGCCGGCCGGCGAAGTGGGCTGGTGGCTGATGGGCTTTGGCGTGGTCGGCATGCTCGGCAACGGCCTGGCCGGGCGCATCGTCGATCGCAGCCCGTTGCGGGCGACCCTGTTGCTGTTGGCGATGCTGGCGCTGGGCATGGGCGCGGTCACCCCGTTGCTCGGCACTGCATGGCTGCTGGGCGGCGCGCTGGTGCTGTGGGGCATCGCCTACACGGCGCTGTTCCCGGTCTGTCAGGTGCGGGTGATGCAGGCCGGCGCCAAGGCCCAGGCCCTGGCCGGGACCTTGAACGTGTCGGCGGCCAATGCCGGTATCGCCGCCGGTGCGGCGTTGGGCGGCGCGACGATCCAGGTACTGGGTCTGGGCGCCCTGGGCTACGTGGCGTGTGGGTTCGCCGTGCTGGCGATGATCGCGACCCTGGCCATGCTGGCGAGCGAGTGAGGCCTACACCGCCCGGGTGTTGAGCAGACGCACGCCCAGGCCGATGAACAGCGCGCCGCTGGCGCGCTTGAACCAGGCCGCCAAGGACGAGGCCTTCAGGCGCAGGCCGAAGCGCCAGGCCGTGAAGCAGTAGAAGGAGTGCACCAGGCAGACGATCAGCGAGCCGCTCAGGTACATGGCCGCGAACTGGCCGAAGATCGGCCGCCCGGGCTCGAGGAACTGTGGCAGGAAGGCGCAGAAGAACACCAGGGTCTTGGGGTTGCTCGCCGAGACCAGGAAGGCTTCCACGGCGATCCGCCATTGCGTCTGGGGCGGCGTCGCGGCCACCTGCGCCGTCGACGCGGTGGGGGCGCCTTTATCCAACAACTGGCGCAGGCCGAGGTAGATCAGGTAAGCGGCGCCGGCCAGCTTCAGCACCAGGAACGCCGTGGGCAACGAGATCAGCAGGGCGCCCACGCCCATGGCCACGGCGGTGATCGTCAGCAGTTGCGCGGTGAGGTTGCCGAACAGGGTCATGCCCATGCCGGAAGGGCCATAGCGCAGGGCATTGCGCACGGTGAGCAGGACATTCGGGCCGGGCAGCAGCGAGGTGAGCAGGTAGGCGAAGGAGAACGTCAACCAGAGGTGCAGGGCCATGGAGCGCGTCCTTTGCGCTGGGAAAGACACACAATGCCAGTAATCGGCGCGGACCGCCATTGGGCACCGTTGAGGGAGCGGCTTGCCCGCTCCCAGAGAAGGTGCCCAGGCCAGTTCAGCGCGCCAGGCGCCCGCTGACGAAGTGGGCGACATCGTTGAAACCGGGCGTGGAGGCATGGCCAGGCGTCACCAGCGAATCGATGAAGGCCTCGTCCTCCGCCGTGACCTTGACCTCCAGCGCACCGGCATAGGTGTCCCACTGCGCCTCGGTGCGCGGCCCGACGATGGCCGAGCTGACCAGGCGGTTGTTGAGCACCCAGGCGATGGCGAACTCGACGATGCCCACGCCCTTGGCCTCGGTATAGGCATGGATCTTCTGGGCGATGGTCAGCGATTCCTGGCGCCATTCCACTTCCATGATGCGCTTGTCCTGGCGGCCGGCACGGCTGCCTTCGTCGGGAGTGGAGCCTGGCGCGTACTTGCCGCTGAGCACGCCACGGGCCAGCGGGCTGAACGGCACCACGCCCAGGCCATGGTAGGCGGCTGCGGTGAGTTGTTCGGGCTCGGCCTGGCGGTTGACGATGTTGTACAGCGGCTGGCTGACCACCGGCTTGGCCACGCCGAGCCTTTGCGCCACGTTGCAGATCTCGGCGATGCGCCAGCCGCGGAAGTTGGACACGCCCCAGTAGCGGATCTTGCCTTGCGCCAGCAGGTCGCCGATGGCGCGCACGGTTTCTTCCAGCGGTACCGAATGGTCCTCGCGGTGAAGGTAGTAGATGTCCAGGTAGTCGGTGCCCATGCGCGTGAGGGTGGCCTCGATGGCATTGAACAGGTGTTTGCGCGACAGGCCGCTGCGGTTCGGCAGGCCATCGACCGGGCCATAGCCGGCCTTGGAGGCGATGATCCACTCGTGACGGTTGCGCGCCACCGCCTCGCCGACGATCTCTTCGGAGCGGCCGCCATTGTAGACATCGGCGGTGTCGACGAAGTTGATGCCCTGGTCCCAGGCCTTGTCGATGATGCGCAGCGAGTCTTCGGTGCTGGTCTGTTCACCGAACATCATGCTGCCGAGCGTCAGGGCCGAGACTTGCAGGCCGGAGTGGCCAAGGGGGCGGTAGATCATTGCAGATAATCCTTTTCTGACATCCTGAGAGGGGTTCCCCTCTTTTACACAGTTCCGCCCTGCTTTGAAAGCGCGGGCCAGGCGCCGTTTCCAGGCGCTGGCGAATGGCTCATCCCTCTGGCCAGGCATCGATCAGCTCACGCGCCTCGCGGCTCGACAGCGGCCGTTTCATGCGCTGCGACAGCACGGCCATGGCCCGTGAACAGCCCTTGGCAATCACTGCCTCGACCTGGTCGTCCAGGCATTGCAGGGCAACGAAGTCGCCTTGCTCCGGCGTGCCGACGTACTCGATCCGGTTCCAACCCACGGCATGCCCGAGCACCTCGTAGGTGCGCCCGTGCTGGTAGGTCCAGAAAAACGGCACGTCGTCGTAGCGGCGCCGCTCGCCGAGCATGTTGGCGGCGGCGATCACGCCGTGCTGCTGGGCCAGGCGCCAATGCTCGATGCGCACCGGGCGGCCGGCCAGGGGGAAGGTGGCGATATCGCCGGCCGCCCACAGGCCGTCGGCGGCCTGCAGGTGTGCGTCCACCGTGAGCGAATGGTCTTCGGCCAGGGGCAGGCCCTGGACGAAACGGGTGGCCGGGGTGACGCCAGTGCCCAGCAGCACCAGCGCGGTCTCCAGGCGCTCGCCATTGGCCAGCAGCACGGCCTCGACGCGCTCGTGGCCGTCGAAGCCGATCACCTCGGTCGGCCCGTGGAACTGCACACCCTTGCGCTCATGCAGCTCGCGCAGGGTCTGGCCGATGCGCTCGCCCAACTGCCGGGCCAGCGGGATGGCGTGGCGCGTGACCACATGCACCTGCAGGCCGTACTTGCGCAGGGCGCTGGCGGCCTCCAGGCCGATGAAACCGTCGCCGACGATCACCACCGGCTGGCCCGGCTCGGCCAGGTCGAGCAACTGCGCGGCATCGGTGCGCGAGCGCAGTACGCAGATGCCGGGCAGTTGCACGCCGGGGAGCTGGGGGCGGTTGGGCTTGCCGCCGGTGGCCAGCAGGGCGGCGTCGTACTTCAACTGCTGGCCGTCGGCAAGGCTGATCACGCGCTTGCCGGCATCCAGCGCGCGTACCTTGCCGTGCATGCGCTGCAGCTGGCCTCGGTGCAGGTCGACTGGCGCGAGCAGTGAGGCTACCTCGTCCACCGGCATCTGCCCGGCGATGACGAATTTGCTGAGGGCAGTGCGATCGTAGGCGTTCGGCTGTTCCTGGTCGATCCACAGCAGGCGGCCGGCAAAGCCATGGTCGAGCAAGGTGGCGATGGCGGCCGCCCCGGCGGCGCCGGCACCCACCACGACGAAGGTGCGCGCGTCGCTGTGGCGGGGCGCTTCAGCCTCGGGCAGTGGCTGGTCGTCCACCCATACCTGGCCGTCCCTGACCTGCACGGCATGCCGGCGCAGACCGGCCAGCGCCGGGGGCTCGCACACCGCGCCGTCGTCCACGGCGAAGGCAGCCTTGTGCCAGGGGCAGATCAGTAACCCACCACAGACCGCGCCTTGCTCCAGTGGCGCGCCCTCATGCGGGCAGTTGGCCTGGTAGGCACGCACCCGCTCGCCCTGGCGTACCAGGACGAGGTCTTCGGTGCCGGCCTGGACGCGCAGGGGACGGTGTTCTTCGAGCTGGTCGAGGCTGGCCACGGCATGGAAGGTCATGGGGATCTCCTCAGCAGATAGTGTTCATTTGACGCCTGCCATGGAGCCAGGCTGCGCTCAGCCGACGATCGGAAGGGTGATTACAACATTTCACAAAAACTTCAAATGAGACCAAATTGACTCAAATTCAATCTGTAAGTACCATTCGGGCCAATTTTAGTTAACGGCTCGGGTGAGTTCATGAGCAATTTGCGTGCAATAGGGATGGTCAGCTGGCTGGCAGTGGCGGTAGCACTGGCCGGCTGCGGAGCGGCTGAAGAACAGCAGGCCACGACTGAAACGGCATTTCCGGTGGAGACCGTGACGCTGGCCTGCGAACAGTTGGCCCTTACCTCGACCTTGCCGGGCCGGGTCGAACCGATGCGGGTGGCCGAGGTGCGTGCCCGGGTGGCCGGTATTGTCCTGCACAAACGTTTCGAGGAAGGCGCCGACGTCAAGGCCGGCGATGTGCTGTTCCAGATCGACCCGGCGCCGTTCAAGGCCGCCCTGGCGCGCGTCGAGGCCGACCTTGCGCGGGCCCAGGCGGTGCAGCAGGAGGCCCAGGCACGGGTCAAGCGCTATGAGCCGCTGGTCAAGATCGAGGCGGTCAGCCAGCAGGACTTCGACACCGCCAGCGCCGAGTTGCGCAGCGCCCAGGCGGCCGTGCGCTCGGCCCAGGCCGACGTGCAGACCGCGCGCCTGAACCTGGGCTATGCCACGGTCACCGCGCCGATCTCCGGCCGCATCGGCCGCGCCCTGGCCACCGAAGGCGCCCTGGTCGGGCAGGGCGACGCCACCTTGATGGCGCGCATCCAGCAGCTCGATCCGATCTACGTCGACTTCACCCAGTCCGCCGCCGAAGCCCTGCGTCTGCGTCAGGCCCTCAAGGACGGCGCGCTCGGTGATGGCGACGACAAGGCGCTGACCGCCCAGGTGGAAGGCACCGACTACCAGCGCCAGGGCGCGCTGATGTTCACCGACGTGGCGGTCGACCGTGGCACCGGCCAGGTCACCTTGCGCGGTCGCTTCGACAATGCCGACGGCATCCTGCTGCCGGGCATGTACGTGCGCGTGCGTACCCCACAGGGCACCGACCAGCAGGCCATCCTGGTGCCGCAGCGCGCGGTGCAGCGCGGCAGCGACGGCGAGGCGCGGGTGCTGGTGGTCGGCACCGGCAACCTGGCCGAGGCGCGCAGCGTGCGCACCGGCGGGATGCACGGCTCGCGCTGGCAGATCACCGAGGGCCTGCGCGCCGGTGACCAGGTCATCGTCGGCGGCCCGGCCGGCCTTGCGCCTGGCATGTCGGTGCAGCCGGCCCAGGCGCAACAGGCCGCGGCACACTAAGGCGAGGGTAGCGAGATGTCCAAGTTCTTCATCAATCGGCCGAACTTCGCCTGGGTCGTGGCGCTGTTCATTTCCCTGGCCGGCCTGCTGGTGATCCCGGCGCTGCCGGTGGCCCAGTATCCCAGCGTGGCGCCGCCACAGATTTCCATCACCGCCTCCTACCCGGGCGCCTCGGCCAAGGTGCTGGTGGAGTCGGTGACCAGCATCATCGAGGAGTCGCTGAACGGCGCCAAGGGCCTGCTTTACTACGAGTCCACCAACAACTCCAACGGCGTGGCCGAAGTGCTGGTGACGTTCGAGCCCGGCACCCAGCCGGACATGGCCCAGGTCGATGTGCAGAACCGCCTGAAGAAGGCCGAGGCGCGCATGCCCCAGGCGGTGCTGACCCAGGGGCTCAAGGTCGAGCAGGCCAGTTCCGGCTTCCTGCTGATCTACGCCTTGACCAGCACGGCCGGTAATCAGGGCGATACCACGGCCTTGGCCGATTATGCCGCGCGCAACATCAACAACGAGCTGTTGCGCGTGCCGGGTGTGGGCAAGCTGCAGTTCTTCTCTTCGGAAGCGGCCATGCGGGTCTGGGTTGATCCGCAGAAACTGGTGGGCTATGGCCTGTCCATCGACGATATCAACAACGCCATCCGTGGCCAGAACGTCCAGGTGCCTGCCGGCAGCTTCGGCAGCACGCCGGGGGCCAGCGAGCAGGAACTGACCGCGACGCTGGCTGTGCAAGGCACCCTGGAAACGCCGGAGGCGTTCGCCGCCATCGTCCTGCGCGCCAACCCGGACGGCTCCAGCGTACGCCTGGGCGATGTGGCACGCATGGCCATCGGTAGCGAGAACTACAACCTGTCCTCGCGCCTGGATGGCAAACCGGCCGTGGCCGGCGCGGTGCAGCTGGCACCTGGCGCCAATGCCATCCAGACCGCGACGCTGGTCAAGGAGCGCCTGGCCGAGCTGTCGCAGTTCTTCCCGGAAGGCGTTGAATACTCGGTGCCGTACGACACCTCGCGCTTCGTCGATGTGGCCATCGAGAAGGTCATCCACACCTTGATCGAAGCCATGGTGCTGGTGTTCGTGGTGATGTTCCTGTTCCTGCAGAACGTGCGCTACACCCTGATCCCGTCGATCGTGGTGCCGGTGTGCCTGCTGGGTACGCTGATGGTCATGAAGCTGCTCGGTTTCTCGGTGAACATGATGACCATGTTCGGCATGGTGCTGGCCATCGGTATCCTGGTGGATGACGCCATCGTGGTGGTGGAGAACGTCGAGCGGTTGATGGCCGAGGAAGGCTTGTCGCCGGTGGAGGCCACCATCAAGGCGATGGGGCAGGTATCCGGGGCGATCATCGGCATCACTTTGGTGCTGGCCGCGGTGTTCCTGCCGTTGGCGTTCATGTCCGGATCGGTCGGGGTGATCTATCAGCAGTTTTCCGTCTCGCTGGCGGTGTCGATCCTGTTCTCCGGCTTCCTCGCCCTGACCTTCACCCCGGCGCTGTGCGCCACCCTGCTCAAGCCGGTGCCCCATGGCCACCATGAAAAGGGTGGTTTTTTCGGTGCCTTCAACCGCGCCTTTGCCCGCGTCACCGAGCGCTACTCGGTGATGAACAGCGCCCTGGTGGCCCGTGCCGGGCGCTGGATGCTCGCCTACGTCGGGATCCTGGTGGTGCTCGGCTACTCCTACCTGCGCCTGCCGGAGGCCTTCGTGCCAGCGGAGGACCTGGGCTACAGCATCGTCGACGTGCAGCTGCCGCCCGGCGCCAGCCGGGTTCGCACCGACCACACCGCCGAGGCACTGGAAAAGTACCTGATGTCGCGCGACGCGTTGGCCAGCTCGTTCATCGTCAGCGGCTTCAGCTTCTCGGGCCAGGGCGACAACGCCGCGCTGGCGTTCCCCACCTACAAGGACTGGTCCGTGCGCGGCAAGGAGCAGTCGGCAGAGGCGGAAACCGCAGCCATCAACGCCCAGTTCGCGGCCAATGGCGATGGTGCCATCACCGCGGTCATGCCTCCGCCGATCGACGGCCTGGGCAACTCCGGCGGTTTCGCCCTGCGCCTGATGGACCGTGGCGGCCTGGGGCGCGATGCGCTGCTGGCGGCCCGTGACCAGCTGTTGGCCCGCGCCAACGGCAACCCGGTGATCCTCTACGCGATGATGGAGGGCCTGGCCGAGGCGCCGCAGCTACGCGTGCAGATCGACCGCGAGAAAGCCCGCACCCTGGGCGTGAGCTTCGAGACCATCAACAGCACCCTGGCCACCGCCTTCGGTTCAGCGGTGATCAACGACTTCACCAACGCCGGGCGCCAGCAGCGCGTGGTGGTGCAGGCCGAGCAGGGCGAGCGCATGACCCCGGAAAGCGTGCTTCGCCTGTATGCACCCAATGTCAGCGGCGAGCAGGTGCCGTTCAGCGCCTTTGTCTCCACTCGCTGGGAGGAGGGGCCGGTACAACTGGTGCGCTACAACGGTTACCCGTCGATCCGCATCGCCGGTGACGCCGCGCCTGGCTACAGCACTGGCCAGGCGATGGCCGAGATGGAGCGTCTGGTCAGCGAGCTGCCACCTGGCATTGGTTATGCCTGGACCGGCCTTTCGTACCAGGAAAAGGTGTCCAGCGGCCAGGCTGCCGGCCTGTTCGCCCTGGCCATCCTGGTGGTGTTCCTGCTGCTGGTGGCGCTGTACGAGAGCTGGGCAATCCCGCTGACGGTGATGCTGATCGTGCCGATCGGCGCCTTGGGCGCGGTCTGGGCGGTACTGCTCACCGGCATGCCCAACGACGTGTACTTCAAGGTCGGCCTGATCACCATCATTGGCCTGGCGGCGAAGAACGCCATCCTGATCGTCGAGTTCGCCAAGGAGCTGTGGGAGAAGGGTTACAGCTTGAGCGACGCCGCCATCGAGGCCGCGCGCCTGCGTTTGCGCCCGATCGTGATGACCTCCATGGCCTTCATCCTCGGCGTGGTGCCCCTGGCCATCGCCACCGGCGCCGGCGCGGCCAGTCAGCGCGCCATCGGTACCGGGGTGATTGGCGGCATGCTCAGCGCCACCCTGCTGGGTGTGGTGTTCGTGCCGATCTGTTTCGTCTGGGTGCTGAAGCTGCTCAAGCGCAAGCCGGCCCCTGTGCAACACGCTGTCGAGGTAAGGAAGTGATGGTCATGGGTAAATGTGCACTCCCGTTCGCGCTGGCCGTTACCCTGGTCGGCTGCTCCCTGGCACCGACCTACCAGCGCCCGGAGGCGCCGGTGGCGGCTGCCTGGGGCGATGCCGCCGGCCATCATGGCAAGTCGGTGGAGCAGCTGGACTGGCAGGCGTTCATCGTCGATCCGGCCTTGCGCCAACTGGTCGCCACGGCACTCGACAACAACCGCTCTCTGCGTCAGACCCTGCTCGACATCGAGCAGGCCCGAGCGCAATACCGCATCCAGCGGGCCGATCGGGTGCCTGGCCTGAGTGCCGGAGCTTCCGGCAATCGCCAGCACTTGCCGGCGGACCTGTCGAACAGCGGCAGGGAAGGGGTCAGCAGCAGTTACCAGGTGGGGCTGTCGCTGCCAGAGTACGAAGTGGACCTGTTCGGTCGGGTCAAGAGCCTGAACGATGCGGCGCTGGAGCAGTACCTGTCCACCGAGGAAGTCGGCCGTGCCGCGCGCATCGCGCTGATCGCTGATGTCAGCCAGGCCTACCTGACCCTGGACGGTGCCGAACGGCGCCTGACGCTGACTCGCCAGACCCTGGCCAGCCGCGAGGACTCGCTGGCCCTGGTCGGCCAGCGGCGAGGCGCCGGCACGGCCACGGCGCTGGACCACCAGGAAGCGCTGGGGCTGGTCGAGCAGTCACGGGCCGAGCTGGAAGGCATCGTGCGCGAGCAGCGCCAGGCCTACAACGCCTTGGTGCTGCTGCTGGGCAGCGCCGAGGCGGCCAAGTCGATTCCTGCCGAGCGGGCGCAGGCGCCGATGGTCCTGCAGGACATCGCCCCAGGCGCGCCGTCGGCGCTGATCGAGCGCCGCCCGGACATCCTCGCCGCCGAGCACCGGCTGCGGGCGCGCAATGCCGATATCGGCGCGGCGCGGGCGGCGTTCTTCCCGCGGATCAGCCTGACCGGCAGTTTCGGCACCTCCAGCGCGCAGATGTCCGGGTTGTTCGACGGTGGTTCGCGTAGCTGGACGTTCATGCCGCAACTGTCGCTGCCGCTGTTCGACGCCGGGCGCAACAAGGCCGGCCTGAACCTGGCCGAGGCGCGCAAGGACTCGGCGGTGGCCGCTTACGAAGGCACGATCCAGAGCGCCTTCCGCGAAGTGGCCGACGCCCTGGCCGCCACCGATACCTTGCGTCGCGAGGAAGCCGCGCGGCGTGCCCTGGCCGACACCAGCCGGGCGACCGTGGCGCTGGCCAAGGCGCGCTATGAGGGTGGGGTGGACAACCACCTGCGCTACCTGGACGCGCAGCGCAGCGGCTATGTCAACGAAGCGGCGTTCATCCAGGCCAGCACCCAGCGCCAGCTGGCACTGGTCGATCTGTTCCGTGCCTTGGGCGGTGGCTGGCCGGCCCAAGGTTGAAATGCCTCCTTTGGTTGGCAAATCCAACCGCTTGGCCCCAGGTGTCCCTGCCTTGGGGCCTTTTTTTGCCCAGTGATAGGGGCCGAACAGGCGAGCGTTAATCGCGCAACAGATCCGGACTGTTGAAGTTGCTCAACCGCGCATCGTCCTCGGCACACGCCAACCCCTGCACATTCGCCTGCAGCAAGGCCTTCTGCAAACTCCGTTCGCCCACCTGCCAGGCTTGCTCCAGCAATGGCAACACGCGCCGGGGCAACACACTGAACATCGGCTGCCAATACCCACCCTGGCGCACCATGGCCGCACTGTCGTGCGCCACGGCCAGGCGCAGCAGGTCCTCGACCAGCGCCCGGTCGATGCGCGGCGCATCGCAGGCCAGCACTACCACCCATTCGTGCCGGGCTGCCCTGAGCCCGCTGATCACGCCGGCCAGCGGGCCGGGAAAGTCCGCTTCGGCGTCGGTGACGAGCTGGTCGGCGTAGATCGCGTAGGCCGCCTGGTTGCGGTTGCAGGAGATCACCAGGTCATCGCTCAGTGCCCGCACGGCGCGTTGTACATGCGCCACCAACGGCTCGCCGCGCCAAGGCACCAGCCCCTTGTCGCGCCCGCCCATGCGCTGGCCACGGCCGCCGGCAAGAATGAGGATGGAGCAGGGGGGAAGAACGTCGGGCATGAAAAAGGGTTCCGGGCAGTCAATGCCGGGAACCCTCCCATTTACCGCAGGGCTTGTCCAGTCAGGCCTGGTGGGTGGCCACCTGCGCCGCCTTGGTCTTGCCACGCCCGGCCAGGCGCATCACCACGACGAAGAACACCGGCACGAACACCACGGCGAAGGTGGCGCTGAGCATGCCGCCGATCACTCCGGTGCCGATGGCTTGCTGGCTGGCCGAGCTGGCGCCGCTGGCGATGGCCAGCGGCACCACGCCGAGGATGAACGCCAGCGAAGTCATCACGATCGGGCGCAGACGCAGACGCGCGGCCTGGATCGCCGCGTCCGCCGCATCGACGCCCTGGTCCACCAGGTCCTTGGCGAACTCGATGATCAGGATGGCGTTCTTCGCCGACAGGCCGATCAGGGTGATCAGGCCGACCTTGAAGAACACGTCGTTGGGCAGGCCACGCAGGGTCACCGCGAGCACCGCGCCGAGCACGCCCAGTGGCACCACCAGCAGCACCGCGGTGGGGATCGACCAGCTTTCGTACAGCGCGGCCAGGCACAGGAACACCACCAGCAGCGACAGCGCCATCAGCAGTGGCGCCTGGCTGCCGGACAGGCGTTCCTGCAGCGACAGCCCGGTCCACTCCAGGCCGGCACCTGCCGGCAGCTGCGCCACCAGGCGCTCGATCTCGGCCATGGCCTCGCCCGAGCTGTAGCCGGCCGCCGGCTCGCCGGAAATCGACACCGCCGGGTAGCCGTTGTAGCGGGTCAGCTGCACCGGGCCGGACTGCCAGCGGGCGCTGACGAAGGCGCCCAGCGGCACCATCTTGCCGCTGCTGTTGCGCACGTGGATCTTCAGCAGGTCCTCGACCTGGCTGCGCCGGTCGCCTTCGGCCTGCACCACCACCCGCTGCATGCGGCCCTGGTTGGGGAAGTCGTTGACGTAGTTCGACCCCACCGCGGTGTCGAGCACCGCGCCGATATCGGCAAACGACACGCCCAGGGCGTTGGCCTGGCGGCGGTCCACTTCCAGTTCAACCTGAGGGCTTTCGGCCAACGACGCTTCGCGCACGTTGACCAGCACCTTGCTCTTGCGCGCCGCGTCCAGCAGTTGGTCACGAGCTTCCATCAGCCCGGTGTGGCCCATGCCGCCGCGGTCCTGCAGGCGGAACTCGAAACCGGTCGACTCGCCCAGGCCGTCCACCGGCGGCGGCAGCACCGCGTAGGCGATGGCGTCCTTGAGCTGGGTGAAGGCCAGGGTGGCGCGCTCGGCGATCGACTGCGCGCTGTCGTCGCCACCGCGCTCGGACCAGTCCTTGAGCGTGGTGAAGGCCAGCGCCGCGTTCTGCCCGCTGCCGGAGAAGCTGAAACCGAGGATCAGCGTGGTGTTGGCCACGCCGGGCTCTTCGGCGTTGTGCGCCTCGATCTGCTGCCCGACCTCGATGGTGCGTGCCTGGCTGGCGCCCGGCGGCAGCTGGATGTCGGTGATGGTATAGCCCTGGTCCTCGGTGGGCAGGAAGGCGGTGGGCAGTTGGCTGAAACCGTACACCAGCACGCCGACCAGCGCGGCGTACACCAGCAGGTAGCGACCGCTGCGGGCCAGGGCGTGGGTCACCCAGCGCTGGTAGCCGTTGCTCATGCCCTCGAAGCGGCGGTTGAACCAGCCGAAGAAGCCCTTGCGCTCATGGTGCTCGCCTTTCTCCAGCGGCTTGAGCAGGGTGGCGCACAGGGCCGGGGTCAGGCTCAGGGCGAGGAACGCCGAGAACAGGATCGACACCGCCATCGACACCGAGAACTGCTGGTAGATCACCCCCACCGAGCCTTGCATGAAGGCCATCGGCAGGAACACCGCCACCAGCACCAGGGTGATGCCGACGATGGCGCCGCTGATCTGGCCCATGGCCTTGCGCGTGGCTTCCTTGGGCGGCAGGCCTTCCTCGGCCATGATCCGCTCGACGTTTTCCACCACGACGATGGCGTCGTCCACCAGGATGCCGATGGCCAGCACCATGCCGAACAGGGTCAGTACGTTGACCGAGAAACCCAGCACGTTCATCACCGCGAAGGTGCCCATCAGCGCCACCGGCACCACCAGGGTCGGAATCAGCGTGTAACGGAAGTTCTGCAGGAACAGGAACATCACCGCGAACACCAGCACCATGGCCTCGAGCAGGGTGTTGATCACCTGCTTGATCGAGACCTTGACGAAGGGCGAGGTGTCGTAGGGGATGTCGTACTTCACCCCGGCCGGGAAGTAGCGCGCCAGCTCGTCGAGCTTCTGCTTGACCAGGGTCGCGGTTTCCATGGCGTTGGCGCCGGGCGACAGCTTGACGCTGAAGGCGCTGGTGGCCTTGCCGTTGAGGCGGGTGCCGTACTGGTATTCCTGGGCCCCGATCTCGACCCGCGCCACGTCACCGACAGTGACCGTGGAGCCGTCGGTGTTGGCGCGCAGGACGATGGCGGCGAACTCCTCGGGGGTGCTCAGCTGGCCCTTGACCACCACGTTGGCGGTGATCTCCTGGGTCGGTCGGCTCGGCAGGTCGCCGATGCTGCCGGGGGCGACCTGGGCGTTCTGCGCGGCGATGGCCTCGGCCACGTCGTTGGGCGTGAGGTTGAAACCGACCAGCTTGGCCGGGTCGATCCAGATGCGCATGGCCCGTTCGGAGCCATACAGCTGCGCCTTGCCGACGCCCTTGAGGCGACGGATCTCGTTCATCACGTTGCGCGCGAGAATGTCCGACAGGGCGATCTCGTCGAGGCTGCCGTCCTCGGAGGTGAGGGTGGCCAGCAACAGGAAGCCGGTAGACACCTTCTCCACCTGCAGGCCTTGCTGGGTGACCGGGCGCGGCAGGCGCGACTCGATCACCTTGAGGCGGTTCTGCACGTCGACCTGGGCCATGTCCGGGTTGGTGCCGGGCTGGAAGCTGGCGGTGATGGTGGCGCTGCCCAGGCTGCTCTGGGATTCGAAATAAAGCAGGTTGTCGGCACCGTTGAGCTCCTGCTCGATGATGCTGACCACGCTCTCGTCCATGGTCGCCGCCGAGGCGCCGGGGTAGACGGCGTAGATTTCCACCTGCGGCGGTGCCACGTCGGGATACTGGGCCACCGGCAACTGCGGGATGGCCAGGGCGCCGACCAGGAGGATGAACAGGGCCACCACCCAGGCGAACACCGGGCGGTCGATGAAGAACTGCGGCATGGATCAGGCCCTCATTGGCCGTTGTGTTGGGCGACTGCGGTGGCGCCTGGTTGTTCGTCGACTTGCACCTGGTCGCCGGCCTTGACGTGTTGCAGGCCCTCGACCACCACGCGGTCACCCGGGGCCAGGCCCTCGCTGACGATCCAACGGTCGCCCTGGGCGCTGCCCAGGGTCACCTGGCGTTCGCTGATGCGGTCCTGCGGGTCGACCAGCAGCACCTTCGGCACACCGGCGCTGTCGCGCAGGATGGCGCGTTGCGGCACGCTGATGCCCTGGGGCTGCACGGCCTGGTCCAGGCGCACGCGCACATAGCTGCCGGGCAGCAGGTCGAGGTCCGGGTTGGGGAACTCGCTGCGCAGGGTGATCTGGTTGGTGCTCGGGTCGACGCTGATATCGGAGAACAGCAGCTTGCCGGCCAGCGGGTAGGCGCTGCCGTCGTCCTGGATCAGCGTGGCCTTGACCTGGTCGCGACCGACCTGCTGCAGCTCGCCGGCCCGCAGCGAGCGGCGCAGGGCGTTGAGTTCGCGGGTCGACTGGGTGACGTCGGCGTGGATCGGGTTCAACTGCTGGATGGTGGCCAGCGGCGTGGTCTCGCTCTGGCCGACCAGCGCGCCCTCGGTCACCAGGGCGCGGCCGATGCGCCCGGAGATCGGTGCGGTGACGGTGGCATAGCCCAGGTTCAGGCGCGCGCGTTCCAGCGCCGCCTTGGCTTCGCCGACCGCTGCGTCGGCCTGGAGGAAGGCGGCGCGGGCGTTGTCGTACTCCTGGCGGCTGACGGCCTTGTCCTCGACCAGTTCACGGTAGCGTTGCTCCTGCAGGCGCGCCTGGTACACGGTTGCCTCGGCCTTGGCCAAGGTGGCGCGGGCGCTGTCGAAGTCAGCCTTGAACGGCGCCGGGTCGATCAGGAACAGCACATCGCCCTGTTTCACGTCGCTGCCTTCGCGGTACACCCGCTTGAGCACCACGCCGGCCACCCGGGCGCGCACCTCGGCGGTGCGGGGGGCAAGGATGCGGCCGCTGAGTTCGGTGCTGATGGCCAGCGGCTGCACGGCAAGGGTTTCGACCCGGACCTGGGAGGGCGGGGCCTTTTCTTCCTGCTCGGCGGCGTCGTTGCAAGCGGCCAGGGAAAGGGTCATCAGCGCCAGCAGCGCCAGAGGGCGCAGGCGCAAAGCACGGAGCGTGGACATACGGATCTTCCAGGTTTGATCCAGCGTATGCTAAAGCAGCCGTTCGGGTGGCGGCTGTTAAGCTGTGTTGGGCGTGTGTGAAAAAGTGTGAACAATCGGCGGTGGCCCGCTCGGGATTCTATATCCTGCCTTACTTCAATCTTTCGTCAAATCCCCTTATGCCGAACATTCTCCTGGTCGAAGACGACAGCGCGTTGTCCGAACTGATCGCCAGCTACCTGCAACGCAACGATTTCCATGTCCGGGTGATTGCCCGCGGTGACCACGTGCTGGACGAATTCCGCCGGCAGAAACCGGACCTGGTGATCCTCGACCTGATGCTGCCGGGCCTGGACGGCCTGCAGGTATGCCGGCTGCTGCGCCAGGAGACGCAGAGCCTGCCGATCCTCATGCTGACCGCCCGCGACGACAGCCACGACCAGGTGCTGGGGCTGGAGATGGGCGCCGACGACTACGTCACCAAGCCGTGCGAGCCCCGCGTGCTGCTGGCCAGGGTGCGCACGTTGCTGCGCCGCAGCAGCGTCAACGAGCCGCGCCTGGACTGCGACCTGATCCAGATCGGCGGCCTGTGCATCGACCTGGCCGAGCGCACGGTCACCTGGCGCGGCGAAGAAGTGGAGCTGTCCAGCGGCGAGTACAACCTGCTGGTGGTGCTGGCGCGCAACGCCGGCGAGGTGATGAGCCGTGACCGCATCCTCCAGCAATTGCGCGGCATCGAGTTCAACGGCACCGACCGTTCGGTGGACGTGGCCATCTCCAAGCTGCGCCGACGTTTCGACGACAGCGCAGGTGAAGCGCGCAAGATCAAGACCGTATGGGGCAAGGGCTACCTGTTCAGTCGCGTCGAGTGGGAGTACTGATACGCCATGCTGAAGATCCTGGTGCGGTTGTACCTGGTGATCATCGTCGCCTATGCCGGGGCGATCGCGCTGATTCCCGACACCATCGTCGGTTTGTTTCACGATCGCTTCATGGCCTACAACCTCGACCAGGCCAAGGGCGTGCAGACCCTGATCGTGCGCCAGTTCCAGCAGGCCCCGCGGGAGCAGTGGCCGACGGTGGAAAAGGAACTGGCCGCGGCGTTCAAGCCGTTGGAGGTGCGCTTGCTGCGCATGGACGACGCCGAGCTGAGCAGCGAGGAAAAGGCCCGGCTCGAGCATGGCCTGTATGTGGTGCGCATGGCCGACTGGGGCTATTACGAAACGGCGCTGGCGCCGCTGGACCAGGACTGGCTGGTACGCCTGCACTCGCCGGACGACCCGCTGGACATCAACGTGCTGTCCTGGGGCGTGACCGTGCTGATCGGCGCGGCCATGCTCGGCTGCCTGTTGCTGTGGGTATGGCCGCACTGGCGCGACCTCGAGCGCCTGAAGGACACCGCCCGGCGCCTGGGGCGCGGCGAGATGTCCGAGCGCACGCATATCTCGCCGCGCTCGAACATCGGCGAGCTGGCCGGGGTGTTCGACACCATGGCCAGCGACCTGGAGCGCCACGTCAATCAGCAGCGTGAACTGCTCAACGCGGTGTCCCACGAGCTGCGCACGCCATTGACCCGCCTGGACTTCGGCCTGGTGCTGCTGTTCGACGAGGTGCCGCCGGCCAGCCGCAAACGCCTGCTGGGGCTGGTGGGCCATGTGCGCGAGCTGGACGAGCTGGTGCTTGAGCTACTGTCCTACAGCCGCCTGGAAAGCGCCGACCAGGCCCGCGAGAGGGTCGAGGTGTCGTTGCTCGAGCTGGTGGACAGCGTGCTCGGTGGTTTCGCCGAAGAACTCGACGATCGCTGCATCCAGTGGGAGGTGCAATGCGACACAGACCTGCCACGCTTTGTCCTCGATCCGCGGCTGACTGCCCGCGCGGTACAGAACCTGGTGCGCAACGCCATGCGCTACTGCGACGAAAGCCTGCTGCTGCGTTTGCGCCTGGAAGAGGATGGCGCCTGCCTGGTGACGGTCGAGGACGACGGCATCGGCATTCCAGTCGAGGAGCGTGAGCGGATCTTCCAGCCGTTCTACCGCCTGGACCGCAGCCGCGATCGCAACACGGGTGGTTTCGGCTTGGGCTTGGCGATCAGCCGGCGGGCCATTGAAGGGCAGGGTGGCACGCTCACAGTGGCGCAATCGGCGTTGGGCGGGGCGCAGTTCAGGATTCGCTTGCCCCGCGATGCTCATTGTCCTGACAAGCTTGCCGACCAGGTCACGAAGCGGTCCTTGCCCGTGTGCTTGGCCTCGTACAACGCCTGGTCCGCCCTGATCAACGCCAGGCTCAGGGTATCACCGCTGTCGATCCGGGCCAGGCCGATGCTGATGGTCACCGGGTGAGCGCCGAGGTCCTCGCGTACCCGCCGGCACAGCGCGGCGACCTGCTGCTCGGCAGCGGCCTCATCCAGCCCCTGGAAGAAGATCGCGAATTCCTCGCCGCCTAGCCGGGCGATTTCGTAGCCGATCATCGCCGCCTTGATGTGCGCTGCCACGCGCTTGAGCACCTCGTCGCCGATGTCATGGCCGAAGCGGTCGTTGACCTGCTTGAAATTGTCGATGTCGATCATCGCCAGGTACTGTTCGCCGGCCTGTTGCAGCTGCTTTTCGGCCTTGGCCATGAACGAGCGACGGTTGGGGATGTCGGTCAGCGCATCGATATAGGCTTGCTCCAGCAGTACCTTGGTCAGGTAGTAGTTGTGCAGCTTGGCCTGGCGGATGCGCAGGTAGCTGTAGATCACCAGGCCGCTGAGGCATACCGCGTAGCTGATCAGCATCGCGCCTTCGAGCTCCAGGGCTTCGATACGGGTGTGGAGGAAAGGATTGAGCATGATCCAGGTGATGCCCATGGCGCAGAAGAACGACCAGCGTCGCACCGGCAGCACCGACACGGTGTACAGCACGGTGGAGACCCCGAGCACCAGCCATACCGGGCGCAGGGCGATGGGGATGCCCTCGATCACCAGGCGCATGGCCAGGGTGATCACCGCCACGAACAGCAGGTTGAGCACGTCGAAATGCTGGCTCCTGCGGGTGAAGCCCAGGACCACGGTGAGGCTGCACAGCAGGGCGATGAATACTCCGGACAGCCAGGTGAAGCCCTGGCCGCCGAGGTAGCTGACGATCAGGTCGAAGACCAGCCAGATGGCAATGCCGATGCAGAAAATCAGCAGGCAAAAACGGCGCATGGCCTCGAATTCATGCTGGCGGAACTCGGCGCGCAGGGCGGCGGGGGCTACCTTTTGGCGGATGTGGGCTTCGAGGGTCTTGTACATGTTGGAGGATGCCCTCGGCTATTGTGCTGTTCTTGCCGGTCCCGCGTTGGGATTCGTTCAGGCGGCTGGTTTCAATCCCTGGAAAGCGTCCCTCTGGCCCAGGGCCGATAGCGCAGGGCGAACACAGCCTCGGCGTGGCAACCTCCGCTCAGCGCCGGCTGCGCAGGTTCTGCGCGGAACGGTTGGCCAGGCTTGCTGACCTGGCGAAACGCCTCGCGCACGATGCCTACCTGGCAGGGCAGGGCCTGTTCGTAGCCTTGGCGCACAACTGGCGCCAGGCGGCCCGTGCCGGCGCCATCCTGCCACCAGACGTTCAGGCCAAGGCTGGCCAACTGCTCCAGCCACGCGCCATTGACCCGCGGCGACAGCTGGCCGGCGCTGAACGCGCTGATATGCAGGGGCTTGTCCAGTTGCCGGTTGAAAGCCTGCAACTGCGTGTGCAGCGCATCGCGCCTGGCCGGGTCGCGAAAGTGCAGGTCGTCCAGTTCCATGGGCAGGTACCAGCCGGCCACCGGCAGCGCCCAGTCGGCCTTGAGCTGCTGGTACTGGGTGAGCGAGCGTCCCAGCTGCGCCTTGAAGTAACTGTTCAGGCCTTCGCCGTCGAGCTGTTCGAGGCGCTGGTAGTAGGCCGGATCCATGTACAGGCCCAGCACCAGCTCCAGGCCTTGGGCCCGGGCTTCGCGCAGACTCCCGGCCAGCCAGCCCTCGGAGCCTCCAAAGTCGCTGTCGCCGTAGGCGCTCCACTGCACGATCAGGGTCTTGCCGCCCTGGGCCACGGTGGCTCGCCAAAGGTTTTGCCACTGCGCCGGGGTGACGTTCGCGTCACGGTTGAGCGGCTGGTAGAACAGGCGTTGGTCGGCCTGGGCGGGTAGCCACAGGATGAACAGGCAGAGAGCCAGGAAGCTACGCATCAGAAGTTCATCTCCACACCCAGCAGCACGCCGTTGCCACGTTCGTAGAGGTTGCCGCCCAGTGCCTGCTGGTACTCGGCGCGTACTTTCAGCGAGCCGCGATAGGCGTTGTAGCGGTCGTCGTCGAACCACCACTGCCAGCGCACGCCGACCCCGGCGCGGGCGTCCTGGCGCCATTCGTTGCTCGGGTCCTGGCTGGAAAATTCGAGAAAGCCGTAGGGCATGATCGTCTGTGGCGACTGGCTGGGCAGTTTCCACGCATGGCCCTGCTGGAAGCGCGACAGCCAGGCATGGTCGCCGGCACGGGTCCACCAGGCGGCGTCGAGGTAGAGGAAGCGCTCGTCCCAGTCGTCCTCGTCGATACGCCAGTCGTTGCGGTACTTGCCCTGATCCAGGAACGAAGCCGTGGCGCGCAGCAGCAGGTCGTTGCTCGATTCGGCGTTGTGACGCAGGTCGCCCCAGTTGCCACCGACCTTGGCCGGGCTGAGCAGTTCGCCCAGGCTCAGGCCGCTGTAGTGCGTGCTGTCGATCTGGCGCTGGTGGTACAGCTCGGCGTACAGGTTGAGGTTGGCCTGACCGAGCGGCTTGTAGCGCAGGCCAACACCGGTGCCCATGCTCTGCGCATAGTCGGTGCGGCTCTGGCCACCGAACAGCACGCGGCCGTAGACCGACAGGGTGCTGCCATTGCGGCTGGGCTCCTCGCCCAGGGCGTGGTCCCACATCGCCAGCTGCACGTTCTGCGAGCGGGCCCGGCGCGAGCTGCCGCTGCGTTCGCCGTTGTCGAGGAACTTGTCGTTGGTCGAAGTGCCGGCGGGCGACCAGGTGCTGGCCAGGGTGATGCTGTCGCGGCGCGACAGGGCTTCATGGGCGCGGCGCTGGCGGTACTTGCGCGCCTCCAGGCTGCCGTACTCGTCGTCGCCGTCGACCAGGTTGCGCTCCACGTCCAGTACCCGGCGCAGCTCGCGGCGGGCCGAGGCACTGTCCTCGACCTCGTCGTAGCGCAGGGCCAGGGTCTCGCCCAGGCGGTAGTCCTCGGGGAAGTCGCGGCTGGCGCGCTCCAGGTAGCGTATGGACTGGCGGCGTTGCTGCTTGTCCGCCGAACCCGCCAGGCGCATGCCATAGTCGGCGCGGTAACGCGGCTGGTCCGGCGCCAGGCGCACGGCCTCGGCCAGCCAGGCGCTGCTCTGGGCGCTGTCGCCGGCCTGCTGGGCGGTGCCGGCGGCGGCGTAGTAGTGATCGGCGCGCGGGGCATGCCGCAGCGCTTCGCGCTGGAAGCCCAGGGCCTGCTGCGGGTCGCCCTGGCGCTGGGCAATGGCGGCGCCCAGCGCCCAGTCGTCGGCACTCTGGTGCGCCGCCGCATCCCAGTGGCGGCGGGCGGCGTTGGCGTCACCGGCGTTCAGCGCGCCACGGGCGGCGGTCAGGCGCGCATTGTCGGTCCAGGCGCTGGCCGGCAGGCTGTTCCAGATCGGCAGTGCCGCCTGGGAGTCGCCGGAGGCTTCCAGGGCGTAGGCCAGGGGCAGGCGACTGCCGCTATCGCCCAGGCGTTCGGCGGCCTGGTAGTAGACCACCGCTTCGCCTGGCTGATCAGGCATGGCGCAGCGCCCCAGGGCGCGATACTGCCCGGCTTCGGCCGGGGTGGCCGGGATGGCCTTGCGCACGGCGTCGCACTGGCCGGCTTCGGCCAGGCGGCCCAATAGCTGACCACGGGTGATGGCATCGACCCGTGGCACCAGGGCGAGCATGCGTGGACCGTCCAGCGGGCCGTCGTTGCGCGCATAGAGATTGCCCAGGCGTTGCAGCAGCGAGGGCGTCAGCCTGCCCTGGTAACGCGCATACGCGTTGTCGAGCAGCTGCCGGGCGCGCTCGCTTTGGCCGCTTTCGAGCAGCATGAAGCTGGCTTGTTCCAGGGCGGCGAGATCGCCGGTCTGTCGGTAGCGTTGCTCCCACTGCGCTGCGGTGCGCGGTTGCGCAGGCTGCGTGGGGTCGCCATACAGGCGTTGCCTGAGGATGGCATAGCTGCGCGGGTTGTCGCGGGCCTGGCATTGGCCGAGCTGCTCGCGGGCCAGCTTCAGGTCCTTGTGGGACAGCCAGTCGACGGTCTCCAGGCACGGGCGTTGCAGTTCATTGCTCAGCTGGCGCACCAGCGACGCATCATCGCCTTCACGGGCCAGCTGCCACAGCTGCTGACGCTGCTCGGGGTGCTGCAGTTGCTCGGCGGGCAGGCTCTGCAGCCAGCGCTCGGCCTGCTGGTTATGGCCCATGGCGATGGCGCGGTTGGCCATGGCCAGGCGGGCGCGGGTCGCCGCTTCCTGGGAAGGTGCGCTGGCCAGGAGTGAGTTCAGGCCCTTTTCATCGACCTGCTGGATATAAGCATTGGCCAGGCGCTGCCAGTCCTGCGGGGGCAGCTGGCCCTGGTCGGCCAGCGGTTGCAACTGGTCGATGGTCTCTCCCCAGTTGCGCAGCTGCTCGGCGAAGTTGGCCCGGGTCATGCGCAGCACCATGCCATCGTCGCGTACCGGCAGATGGTTCAGCCACTCCAGGGCCTTGGCCGCGCCGCCGAACTTGGCCAGGCTGACGCTGTAGGCCTGCCACAGGCGCACGCGCTGCTGGCCCTGGCTGTCGGCGAGCCAGGCCTCCACCTGGCTCGCGGCCGGCGGGTCCTGTTCGATCCAGGTCAGGCGCAGTTCCAGCAGGGCATCGGCGTGTTCAGGATTGTCGTCGAGGTCTTCGGCAATGGCCTGGGCTTCCTTGTACCGCCGTTGATGGGCCAGGGCTTCGGCCAGCAGGGCGCGGGCCTCGTTGTTGTTCGGCACGCGTCCCAGCACGTGGCGGGTCAGGCGCTCGACCTCGGCCCAGTTGTCCTTCTGCGCCTCCCGATAGCCACGCTCCATGAAGGGGTAGCTGGTGAAGCGCTGGAAGTCGGTCATCGGCTTGGTCGGCGCGGCCAGGGCGGAAGAACACAGCAGCAGGTTGGCGATGGTCAGGGAAAGACGGGGCGTCATGCCACCTCCCGGGTCAGGTCGTAGGCGGCCTGCTGTTCGCTGGCCTGCTCGGCGAGGGCTTGCTGCAGCACTTCCTCGGTGATGATGCCGCGGGCGATCAGGTGCTCGCCCAAGCTCTGCTGCTCAGGGTTGAAGTCGATCAGGGCCTGGTTGAACAGGGTCACCGGCACCATGCCGCGCACCTGCAGCAGCGAACCGAGCATCACCTGGTGGGTGCCGACCTTCTCCAACAGCGCGGCATCGTCCTGGTGGCGTTCGAGTACCTCGAGCATTTTGCGGGTTTCGGGTTTCTGCCAAGGGCTCGGGTAGTGGTAGCGCAGGCCCAGGGTCACACGCCCCTGTGGCGCCAGGCGGGCACGCACCGGGCGCTTGAGCTGGCGGCTGATGACCCCCAGCGAGACCTGGCTGACCGGGCTTTCGCTGGCCAGCACCAGGGTGTCGCCGTCTTCGTCCACCGGCAGCACGCCGTAGTGGGTGGCGAGCTTGCGCGGCAGCTTGGCGATCAGCGCCGGGGCGATCCTGAACGGATTGAGCGGCGCCCAGGGCAGGTCCAGTTGTTCGGCCAGGGTCTCGACCAGCTGTTCGCTGGTGAGCCAGCCGCGCAGCAGCAGCTCGCGGCCCAGGCGCCGGCGTACCGGGCTGGTGATGGCCTGCTCCAGCTGTTCTTCACTGATCAGGCCCTTCTCCACCAGGCGATGGCCCAGCGGCGTGCGTGCCGGCGCGGCGAGGGCAGGGAACTCGTGGGTGGTCTTGTCCCAGGCCACCCGCCGCGAATCGCCCATCTCCATCACCTGGCGCAGAGCGCGCAGGTTGGCGAAGAAGTTGACGAAGTTGCTCCACATCATCCGTGGCGCCGAGAGCAGGCCTTCGAAGACGCCGTAGTAGCGGGTGACGAACCAGAACCGCTGGAACAGGCGGTTGAACAACAGCAGGCCGTTGAGCCACAGCAAGGTGCTGAGCAGCGTGCTGTCGCTGAGAATCGACATGAACCGCCACGACTCCGGCGCGATCACCGTGACCAGCCACATGGCCAGCAGCACCAGCAGCAACAGGTTGACCAAAAAACTCAACAGGTAGGCGAACAGCCCGCGGCGGTCGCGCCAGAGGAAGTAGTTGAGCGCGCCCTTGCGGCTCCAGCCGAGGTTGCTGGTGCCCTGGAACACGATCCCGACGATCCACCGCGATTTCTGGCGGATGGCGTGCTGCCAGTCACGGGGGAAATGCTCGCGCACGCAGATCACCTGGGCAAACTCGCGGCTCATGCCGGGGCGCCACTCCTGCTTGAGGGCCAGCGCAGGGTCGGTGATGGAATAGCGGGCGAAGATGCACTTCATGCCCTTTTGCTTGAGGCGAAAACCGATGTCGTAGTCTTCGGTGAGGCTCTGCACATCGAAGGCGATGCCGTCGCCGTCCTCCAGCAGCGCGCTGATCGCCCGGCGGCTGAAACAGGTGCCGACTCCGGCGCTGGGCACCTGGCCGGTGAGCGCCTCGCGCACGATGACGTCCTTGCCGTGGTTCTCGGCGAACTCGTCGACATAGTGGCCGGCGGTGAAACCCTTCCATTCCGGGGCGTAGGGGTACACCGGGATCTGGATCATGTCCTTGTTCGGCAGCAGGTAGTTGAACAGGCGCAGTTCCATGGGCGAGATGACGTCCTCGGCGTCATGCAGGATGAAGCCGGCGAACTCGATGCGCGCGTCCTGCTGGAAACGCAGGATGGCGTCGATGATGTTGTTCAGGCAGTCGGCCTTGCTGGTGGGGCCGGGGCGGGCGCAGACCACCTTGTGCACGTTGGGGTAGTGCAGGCACACGGCGTCGACGTCGGCCTGGGTCTGCGGGTCGTTGGGGTAGGTGCCGACGAAGATCTGGTAGTTCTCGTAGTCGATGGTCGAGGCGGCCAGGCGCGCCATCTCGCCGACCACGCCGACCTCGTTCCAGGCCGGCACCATGATCGCCAGGGGCTTCTCCGGCACTTCGAACAGGCGCTTTTCGTCGGCCTTGTCGAACTTGTCGTAGATGCGGAAACGCCGGATCAGCTTGCGGCCCCAGTAGCACAGGTCGATGAACAGGTCGTCCAGGCCCAGCAGGAACATCAGTGTCGCCAGGATGATGGCAAGGATCTTCAGGCCGAACAGGACATAGGTGAGGAAATCGATGAAGGCCAGGCTCATGCGTTGTCCCGTGCGGCGGATTGCTCGGCGAACCAGCGGCTCAGGCGTTCGGCGATGCGCTCGCTGGCATGGCCGTCGCCGAAGGGGGTGTAGACTTGGGCCATGCGCTCATAGGCAACCGGGTCGTCGAGCAGTTGGCTGGTCTCCTGGACGATGCGCTCGGTGAGCGTGCCGACCAGCTTGACCGTGCCGCCCTTGAGCACCGCGGGGCGCTCGGTGACCTTGCGCAGCACCAGCACCGGCTTGCCCAGCGCGGGAGCCTCTTCCTGCACGCCGCCCGAGTCGGTGAGGATGATATGGGCGCGGTTCATCAGCCAGACGAAGTGCGGGTAGTCCTGGGGCGCGACCAGATGGATGTTGTCGCGGCCCGAGAGCACGCTGTACACCGCGTGCTGCACCTGCGGGTTGAGGTGCACCGGGTAGAGGAACTGTACGTCGGGGTAGCGCAGGGCCAGTTCGGCCAGGGCCAGGCAGATGCGTTCGAAACCGCTGCCGAAGTTCTCGCGGCGGTGGCCGGTGATGAGCACCATGCGCTGGTCGTCGCGCAGCACATTGAGCGGGGAGTCGGCGGCGGGGCGCCAGTTGTCCTTGTTCAGCTTGTCGCGCATCCACAGCAGGGCGTCGATCACCGTGTTGCCGGTGACCTCGATGTGCTCGGGCGGCACGCCTTCGCGGATCAGGTTGGCGTCGGAGTCGCGGGTGGGGGTGAAGTGCAGGTCGGCGAGCACGCCGGTCAAGCGTCGGTTGGCTTCCTCGGGCCAGGGCTGCTGCAGGTTGCCGGTGCGCAGGCCAGCCTCGACATGGCCGATGGGAATGTGACGCTGGAAGGCGGCCAGCGAGGCGATGAAGCTGGTGGTGGTGTCGCCGTGAACCAGGACGATATCGGGCCTGACCTGTTCATAGGCCTGGTCGAGCGTGTCCAGCAGGTCGCGGGCCAGGCCGTTGAGGGTCTGGTTCTGGGTCATCACCTGCAGGTCCTGGTCGACCTCGAGGCCAAAAGCGGTGAGGACCTGTTCGAGCATTTCGCGGTGCTGGCCGGTGGAGCAGATCTGCAGGTCGACCTCGGGCCAGTCGCGCAGGACGCGGGCCAGCGGGGCCATCTTGATCGCTTCGGGGCGGGTACCGAATACCATCATCACGGTGTAAGCCATCGTGTAGTTCCTCGTTCGATTCCCTGGACGAAGGTGTACGACGTGTCGACGCTTGCCAGTCATGAATACAAGCAGTCGATCATAGGGTTGTCCAATGCGCGGCATGCCCCAAGACGTGCCGGGCAGGCCTTGGCCGAGAGGCTTCTAGGCATGGGTCGTGCCGGCGGAAGGTGGTGCCGGACGCCAGGGATGGGTGTTGCGGAAACGTTTATGCTAATTTTTCTTGATTGAACGGTCAGTCAATAAAGTATTTCTGACTTTTTCTTGAGGCTTACTTCTTGTAGCTTTGCGGGTCTTTTATTCAAGGAGTTGAACATGCAAGGCAAGGCGCGCAAGGTCGTCCAGGCCATCCTTTACGAGGCCATCGCCGTGGCTTGCGTGGCACCGGCGCTGGAGCTGGCGTTCGGCGCGGGCATGGCGCAGTCGACGGTATTGTCGGTCCTCATGTCGGGCATCGCGATGAGCTGGAACATGGCCTACAACTGGGCCTTCGAGCGCTGGGAGGCGCGCCAGCACCAGCGCAGCCGCACCTTGCTGCGGCGCCTGCTGCATGCCTTGGGTTTCGAGGGCGGGCTGGTGCTGATCCTGCTGCCGCTGGTGGCGTACTGGCTGGATATCGGCCTGTGGGCGGCGCTGGTGACCAACCTGGCGTTGTTCGTGTTCTTCTTCGTCTATGCGTTCGTGTTCCAGTGGGGCTTCGACAAGGTTTTCGATGTGCCGGTCTCGGCGCAAGAAGTGGCGAAGGGCTGCTGATATCGGGGCTTTTCGCACAAGCCCTGGATTCCCCTTTGCATCGCGTATCGCCAATAATCCCCATTCACCTTTGCCAGGCTCGCATCAATGCCGCGCCCGATCATCCTGCCGCTTGCCGAGAACTACCGCCATGGCGAGCACATCGCCCCGCACTGCCATGACCGCGCCCAGCTGATCCATGCCATCAGCGGCGTGGTCACGGTCAGTGCCCGCGAGGGCAACTGGGTGGTCCCCCCCGGGCGCGGTGTGTGGGTACCGGCGGCCGTCGAACACGAGCTGCGCATGGCCGGCGTGGTGCGCATGCGCACCCTGTTCGTCGACCCGGGCGCGCGCCCGGACCTGCCGCGCCAATGTCAGGTGATCGAGATCTCGCCATTGCTGCGCGAGCTGATCATCCGTGCCATGGACATCGCCCCCGATCATCCGGCGCAAGGCCGCGAGGCGCGGATCCTGCAACTTATCCTCGACGAGATCCGCGTGCTGCCGGTGTTCGCCCTGCATGTGCCAAGCCCGCATTCGGCGCACCTGCAAAGGTTGTGCGAAGCGCTGCGCCAGGCCCCGTCCGAGGACTGGGGCCTGGCCCGCGTAGCGGCCCACAGCGGCTTGAACCCGCGTACCCTGACCCGCGCCTTCCAACGCGAGACCGGCCTGAGCCTGGTGCAGTGGCTGCGGCGCATGCGCCTGTTGGCCAGCCTGGATGCCCTTGCGGCCGGGCAGTCGGTGCTGGAGGTGGCGCTGGACCTGGGCTACGACAGCCCCAGCGCGTTCAGCGCGATGTTCCGCCGTACCCTCGGGGTGTCGCCATCGGTCTACTTCGGCAGGACCGCCGAGCGCTGGTAGGCCAGCCCCGGTGCTTCGTCCCAGCCGCCGCCCAGCGCGGTGAACAGGTTCACCTCGGCCAGCAACTGTGCCAGGCGATCACTGATCAGGCCTTGCTGGGCGCTGAACAGCGAGCGCTGCGCATCGAGGAACGTCAGGCTGCTGTCGATGCCGTTGCGGTAGCGATTCTCGGCCAGGTCGTGGTAGCGCTGGCTGGCCTCGACCAGGTCGCGCTGGGCCTGTAGTTGCTGCTGGTAGGTGGTGCGCGCCGCCAGGCCGTCGGCCACTTCCTGGAAGGCGGCCTGGATCGATTTTTCGTAGCGCGCCACCTGCATGTCCTTTTGCAGCTTGGCGTAATCGAGGCTCGCGCGCAGGCTGCCAGCGTTGAACAGCGGCAGGTTCACTTGCGGCTGGAACAGCCAGCTGCCGGTGCCGGCATCGAACAGGTCGGCCAGCTCGCGGCTGCTGCTGCCGGCGTTGGCGGTCAGGCTGATGCTTGGGAAGAACGCCGCCCGTGCCGCGCCGATGTTGGCGTTGGCGGCCTGCAACTGGTATTCGGCCTGGCGGATATCGGGCCGGCGCTGCAGCAGGTCGGCGGGCAGGCCGGCCGGCACCCGGGCGATCTGCTCGTTGGCCAGGGGCAGGGGCGGCAGGTGCTCATCGACCTGCGCGCCGACCAGGCGCTGTAACTGGTTGAGGTCCTGGGCGGCCAGGCGGGTATAGCGCGCGACGGCGGCGCGGGTGCTGTCGACCCGGGTGGTGGCCTGGATCTGGTCGAGCGCCGACAGCGTGCCGGTGCGGCGCTGGCGCTGGGTCAGGCGCAGGCTTTTCTCATCGGCCTGCAAGGTCTGGCGCGACAGGGCCAGCAACTCCTGGTCGGCGCGCCAGGTCAGGTAGGCGCCAGCGACGCTGCTGATCAGGCTGAGCTCGGCGCCGCGCCGGGCTTCGTCGGTGGCCAGGTAGGTCAGCAGCGCCTGGTCGCTGAGGCTGCGCAGGCGGCCGAACAGGTCCAGCTCGTAGGCGCTGATGCCGACAGTGGCCGATTGCTGGGTGCTGATCACGCCCTCGCCACCGGTACGCCGCCGGGGCAGATACTGGCGCGTGCCTTGGGCATTGGCGGCGATTTTCGGCAGCAGTTCGGCGCGCTGGATGCGGTACTGGGCGCGGTACGCTTCGGTATTGAGCAGGGCCATGCGCAGGTCGCGGTTGTTGGCCAGCGCGGTGTCCAGCAGTTGGCGCAGCACCGGGTCGCGGAAGACCCCCTGCCAGTCGCGGGGCAGTGCCGTGGTGGACGGCCCGCCCTGATAGGCGGGGCCGCTGGGGTATTGCTCGGCGCTGGGCGAGGGGGGGCGCTGGTAGTCGGGGGCCAGGCTGCAGCCGGTCAGCACGAGGGCAAGCAAGGAGGGTGTGATTCGCCGCATGGCAGGGTCTCTGGGTTCAGGTGCCGGCCATCCAGCGGGCCAGGCCGTGGCGTCCGCTGACGCCGAGCTTGGCGGTGGCGCGTTTGAGGTAGGTCTCGATCGAGCTGCTCTTCACGTTCAGGCGCTGGGCCATCTGCGGCACGGTGCCACCGGTGAGCAGGCCGATGCACACTTCCTGCTCGCGGCTGGACAGGCGGATCGCCTCTTGTTCCAGGCGCTCGGTGAAGACCTGGCGCAGCGACCCGGCCTCCTCGGGCAGCAGGCCGCCCGGGCGGCGACTGGCCGCCTGCAGGAACAGCTGGGCGTGATGCTCGACCAACGGCAGCAGTGTGTCGGACAGGCGCTTGAGCAGCGACAGCTCGGCCAGGGAGAACATTCCCTCGCTGCGCAGCCGTTGGCAGCAGATGACCCAGCGCCGGTTGCCGCTGCGCGATACCAGGTTGCATTGGTGCACGGGGGCATTTATCTGGATCAGCAGCGGGTCTTCCATGCGCATGATGCTCTGCAGCAAGGGGTGGCGCAGAGGTTCTTGAGCCGGTACCTCCTCGGGGCGGCCGGCACTGCCCAGTACCTTGACCTGGCGGATGCTGGCCTGGTCGCTGTCGAGGGTCCATTCGCTGAGGTCGAGGCGATGGAGCGGCACCTGGTCGCCGATCAACTGGAACATCTGTTCGGCGAAGGTGCCATCGCCGGTGCTGGCAACCAGTGCCCCCAGTTGCAGGTACAGGTGCGGGTCGTGGCAGTGTTCGAGGCTGTCGATCAGCTTCATGTGCTTGTCTTCCTTGATCCGGTAACGCGGCGGGGTCTCGCGGTCGAGTCCTCTCTGTGCTGGGGCTTGGCGCTATTGAATAGCAGGCTCCAAGCCTGCGTCTGTAGCGGAAAGCGGGGACAGGAAATGCCAATTAATCCGACAAGAAAAGTCGGTGTTTTTCCCCTGATGTACCTTGCGGATCGCAGGATTGTCGGACAATTGGCGCCAGTAAGCGGCGAGATCGGCGGCGTTTGCCACGCTCGCTCACAGGGGTAGGCCGCTGCCCGCTGCCCGCTAGCGTCAATGTCCTACAAAAGATTCCGCAGGTTCAGGCTGAGCAAAAAGGCCCTGCCATTGTCCGGGTTTGGGGGGCCATACAGGGGCCGGGGTGGGTGCTTGAATCCGCGAACGACCCCGTTTCAAGGAAGATCCACGCCATGTCCGCCGCCGACACCTTTCCCCTGACCTGCGCCCAGCGCGACATCTGGCTCGACCAGATCAGCCATGGCGATTCGCCGCTCTACAATGTCGGCGGTTATGTCGAGCTCGATGGCCGTGTGGACTGCGGGCTGTTGAGCCAGGCGCTTGACCATCTGGTCCGCGTGCACGACGGGTTGCGCACGGTGCTGGTGCGCCATGCCGGTGGCGATGGCCTGGCGCGCCAGCGCTTCGCCCGCGACGTGCGGGTCGCGCTGGACGAGCATGACCTGCGCGACCACAGCGCACCGTTCGAGGCGGCGCAGGGGCTGATCAAGACGTTGCTGCAACAGCGCTTCGCCCTCGAGCGCGGGCCACTGGTGCGCATGGCGCTGCTCCACCTGAGCGAGTGCCGCAGCCTGTTGGTCCTGCAAGGTCACCACCTGATCTTCGATGGTTGGGGCCTGGAGCAGTTCGTCTACCAGTTGGGCCAGTACTATGGTTGGCTTGAACAGGGCCTGGCGTTGCCGGACTCGGCGCCGTCCTACCAGGCCTTCATCGAGGACGACCTGGCGTATCAGGGCTCGGCACGCCAGCAGCGTGACCTCGCCTACTGGCTGGACAAGTACCGGACGCTGCCCGATGCGTTGCTCAGGCCACGTGACCAGGGGCTGCCCGCCACCGCCACGCCGAGCAATGCGCTGGAGTGCAGCTTCGACACCAGATTGCTGACGCGCATGCACCAGCTGGCCGCCGAGTTGCAGGGGTCGGCCCTGCATGTGTTGCTGGCGGCGCTGCATGTCTGCTGCGCCCGGGCCTGGCAGCGTGACGACTGGGTAATCGGCTTGCCGGTGCGCAACCGCGGCAATGCCCGGGCCAAGGCGACGCAAGGGATGTTCGCCCAGGTCAATGCGTTGCGCATGGACTTCGGCAGGACCTTGAGTTTTGCCGATCTGGTGCGGCGCATTGGCGACACCCTGAAGCGCGACCTGCGCCACCAGCGCTTGCCGCTGAGCGAGCTCAACCGTGCGCTGGGCCTGTCCCGCGAGGCCCGCGGGCAGTTGTTCGAGATCACCGTGTCCTACGAGGAAGAGGGTCACGACTTGCGTTACGGCAGCCTCGGCGCACACAGCGTCAAAGTGTGCAACGACCACGAGCCCACCCCGTTGTCGATTTACCTGCGCAGCAATCCGCACAATGGCAAGGCCTGGCTGCACCTGGTGTACAACCAGGCCTGGCTGGCGTCCGAAGAGGTCGAGGTGTTCAGCACTCGCTTGCTTCACGTGCTGGCCCAAGGGCTCGAGCAACCCCAGGCGGGCATCGACAGCTACGACTTGTTGCTTGCCGAGGAACACCAGCGCCTGCGCCAGTGGAACGCCACCGCCCAAGACCCCGAGGGCCCGGCCTTGATTCACCGCCGTATCGAGGCCCAGGCTGCAACACGCGCCCAGGCGACGGCTGCGGTGCATCAGGGGCGCAGCCTGAGCTACGGCGAGCTGAACGACCGCGCCAACCAGCTGGCCGCGCAACTGCTGGCCATGGGCGTGCTGCCAGAGCAGCGGGTGGCGGTGCTCGCCCGGCGCGGCCTGGACACCCTGGTCGGCTTGCTCGCGGTGCTCAAGGCCGGCGCGGCCTATGTGCCGGTGGACCCGGCGCACCCAAGCGAGCGCCTGCAGTACCTGATCGATGACTGTGCGCCGAAGGTGGTGCTGACCCTCTCGGGCCTGCGTGACCGCCTGCCGGCCACGAGCGTGCCGGTGATCGAGCTGGACCGTTTGCCATCGGCCACGGTAGGGCTGGCCAACCCCCAGGTAGCCCAGCTGTCCGGCGCCAACCTGGTCTACGTGATCTACACCTCCGGTTCTACCGGCCAACCCAAGGGCGTGATGGTCGAGCACCGTATGCTGGCCAATCTGGTCGACTGGCACTGCGCTGCCTTTGACCTGCACGCGGGCAGCCATACCTCCAGCCTGGCCGGCTTCGGCTTCGATGCCATGGCCTGGGAAGTCTGGCCAGCCCTGTGCGCCGGCGCGACGCTGCACCTGGCGCCGGTGGGCGAGGGGGGCGAGGATATCGATGCGCTGTTGCGCTGGTGGCGCGCCCAGCCGTTGCAGGTCAGCTTCCTGCCCACGCCAGTGGCCGAGCACGCCTTCGCCCAGGGCGAGCCACACCCGACCTTGCAGACCTTGCTGGTCGGCGGCGACCGCCTGCGGCGCCTGGCCCGGGAGCGGGGTTGCCGGATCATCAACAACTACGGCCCGACCGAGGCCACGGTGGTCGCCAGCGCTGGCGAGGTGCACCCCGGACAGGTGCTGCATATCGGCGCGCCGGTGGCCAATGCGCGCCTGTACGTGCTGGATGCCCAGGGGCGACAACTGCCGGTTGGCGCCGTGGGCGAGTTGTACATTGGTGGCGCGGGGGTCGCCCGTGGTTACCTGAACCGCCCCGAGCTCACCGCCGAACGCTTCCTTGACGACCCTTTCGCCCAGCAGCTTGGCGCGCGGATGTACCGCACAGGGGATCTGGTGCGCTGGTTGCCCGAGGGCACCCTGGAGTATCTGGGCCGCAGTGACGACCAGGTGAAGATCCGCGGTGTGCGAGTGGAGCTGGGCGAGATCGAGAGTGCGCTGGCGAGCCACGCGGCCGTGCGTGAGGCCGTGGTACTGCTGCGTGACGGGCACTTGGTGGCCTGGTATGTCGCCGGGCAGGTACTGACCCCGCTGGACCTGCATGAGCACCTGCGCAACCGCTTGCCCGCGGCATTGCTGCCTTCGGCCTATGTGGCGATGGCGGCCTGGCCGCTGACCGCCAATGGCAAGCTCGACCGTCGCGCCTTGCCGGCACCGGACAGCGAGGCCTCGGTGCGGCGTACCCACGAGCCGCCGCAGGGCGAGCTCGAGCAGCGCCTGGCCGCGCTATGGGCCGAGCTGCTGGAGGTAGAGCAGATCGGGCGGCATGATCACTTCTTCGAACTGGGTGGCCATTCGCTGCTGGCGGTACGCCTGATCGAGCGCATGCGCCAGGCAGGGCTGCACGCCGATGCCCAGGTGCTGTTCGGCCAGCCGACCCTGGCCAGCCTCGCCGCGTCGCTCGGCAGCGCCCCCGCGCAAGCGGTACCGGCCAACCGCGTGGCGCCGGGTTGCCAGCGCATCACCCCCGAGATGCTGGCCTTGACCCACCTCGACCAGGCCAGCATCGACCAGATCGTCGGCACGGTTCCGGGCGGCGCGGCCAATGTGCAGGAGATCTACCCCCTGGCGCCGTTGCAGGAAGGGCTGCTGTACCATCACCTCACCGACGAGCGCGATCCCTACCTGCAGCAGGCGCTCTTCGCCTTCGACAGCAGGGCGGCGCTGGAGGCGTTCAACCAGGCCCTGGCCCGGGTCATCGAGCGCCACGACATCCTGCGCACCAGCCTGGCCTGGGAAGGCCTGGCACAGCCCCAGCAGGTGGTGTGGCGCCAGGCTTGGCTGCCATTGAGCGTGCTCGGGCCCGGCCCGGGCGATGCGGCCGCGCGGCTACGCGAACAGGGGCTGCGGCTTGACCTGCGCCAGGCACCGATGATGGCCCTGGCCTGTGTCGAGGACAGCGTGCAGGCGCGATGGCTGGGCCTGCTGCATTTCCACCATCTGGTCAACGACGCGGTCTCGGTTCAGGTGCTGCTCGCCGAGCTGGCGACGCTGATGGCAGGCGAAGGCCATGACCTGCCTGTTCCGGTGGCTTACCGCAACTATGTTGCGCTGAGCCGCGATGAGCGCCGGCAGGCCAGCCATGAACGGTACCTGCGCGAGGCCCTGGCCGGTGTGCTGGCGCCGCCCCGGCTGGCCGGCATGGCTGAAGGGCCGCAAGGGGGGGCGCAGGTCGAGACCTGCGCCATCACCGTGCCCGAGGCCCTGGCCGCCACCCTGCGCCAGCGCGCGCGCCAGCACGATGTCGGCCTTGGCAGCCTGATGCACCTGGCCTGGGCGCAGGTACTGGGGGCGCTGGGCGGCCGTGACGAGGTGGTCTTCGGCACCGTGCTGCTGGGCCGGGTGATGGCCGGCGAGGGCGCCGACCGTGCGCTGGGCATGTTCATCAACAGCCTGCCGTTGCGCGTGTCGCTGGCCGGGCGCAGCGTGGCCCAGGCCCTGGCCGGTACCCATAGCCAACTGGCGGCGCTGCTCGGGCACGAGGACGCGCCATTGGTCCTGGCCCAGCGTTGCAGCGGCCTGCCAGCCGGCGTGGCACTGTTCGACAGCCTGCTCAACTATCGGCATGGCGCGGCGCAGACTGTGTCGTTGCCGGGCGTGTCGCTGCTCGAGGCCAGCGAGGTGTACAGCCATGCCCTGGTGCTGACCGTGGACGAGGAGGGCGACACCTTGCGCCTGAGTGTGCGTGCGCCCCGTGAGCTGGGCGCCGAGCGCGTGCTCGGGCATGTGTCGTGCGCGCTGCGGGCCTTGGCCGAGGCACTGGCCGGCCAAGCCCCGGTGGCGCTGGAATCGCTGTCGACGTTGCCGGAGGACGAGCGCCGCTACCTGCTGGATACCGTCAACGCCACCGAGCTGGCGCTGGACCCTGGGTACCCGCATCTGCCTGCCCTGTTCGCCGCCCAGGTGAGGCGCGCGCCGGATGCCGTGGCGCTGCAGACCGAGCAGATGCAACTGACCTACCGCGAGCTCGACGCCCAGGCCAATCGCCTGGCGCACCACTTGATCGGTCTTGGCGTGCGGCCCGACACCCGGGTCGCCGTATGCCTCGAGCGCGGCGTGGCGCTGATCGTCGGCCTGCTGGGCGTGCTCAAGGCCGGTGGCGCCTATGTGCCGCTGGACCCCGACCACCCCGACGAGCGCCTGCACTACCTGCTCGCCGACAGCGCACCGCTGGCGCTGCTGGTGCAGGGTGCCACCCGCGGCCTGTTCGATGGCCAGCAAACACCGTTGGTGGACCTGGACCAGGGCGCCTGGCAGGCGCACGGCGACCAGGCGCCCGCGCTGGCGGAGCTTGGCGGCGGGCACCTGGCCTATGTCATGTATACCTCAGGCACCACCGGCACGCCGAAGGGCGTGATGGTCGAGCACCGTGGGCTGTGCAACCTGATGCGCTGGGGTAGCGACCTGTGCCCGCCGCAGCCCGATGATGCATTGCTGCAACGGGCGCCGTTCAGCTTCGATGGCTCGGTATGGGAGCTGTTCTGGCCATTGTGCGCGGGGCTGCGCCTGGTACTGGCGCGCCCTGACGGGCACCGTGACCCGGCCTACCTGGTGCAACTGATCCAGGCCCGCCAGGTGACCACCGTAAAGTTCGTGCCGGCCTTGTTGCATGCCTTCCTCGACACCCCGGGCGTAGAGCGCTGCACCAGCCTGCGCGATCTGTTCTGCGGGGGCGGCGAACTGACCCTGGCACTGGCGCAGCGCGTGCGCGAGCGACTGCCCCGGGTGCGCCTGCACAATGTCTATGGCCCCACCGAGGCCACCGTCGACAGCACAGCCTGGACCTTGGAACCGCAGCAGCCACTGCCCGTCGTCGCCCCACCGATCGGGCGGCCAATCGGCAACACCCGCCTGTATGTGCTCGACGCCCATGACCGCCCGGTGCCCATGGGGTGCGCCGGCGAGCTGCACATCGGCGGTATCGGCGTGGCCCGTGGTTACCTGGGCTTGCCGGCACTGCAGGCCGAGCGCTTCATCGCCAGCCCGTTCGTGGCCGGTGACCGGCTGTATCGCACCGGCGACCTGGTGCGTTACCGCGCCGATGGCGAACTGGAGTTCCTTGGGCGCAACGATTTCCAGGTCAAGCTCAATGGCCTGCGTATCGAGCCAGGCGAGATCGAGGCTCTGCTGGCGAGCCACCCGGCCCTTGGCCAGGCCGTGGTGCTGGTGCGCGAGGATCGCCTGGTGGCCTATGCCAGCTGCCGCGATAACCACGACGCGCCAACACCTGAGGCGTTGCGTAGCTACCTGCTGGCGCGCCTGCCGGCCTACATGGTGCCGTCGGCCTACGTGCTGCTGGCCGAGCTGCCGCTGAGCGCCAATGGCAAGGTCGATCGCAACGCCTTGCCGGTGCCAGGCGCTGCGGCGGTGATCAGCCGGGCCTACCAGGCACCGCGCGATGAGCTGGAGCAGGCGTTGGCGCAGATCTGGACCGAAGTGCTGAAGATCGAGCAGGTCGGTCGCGACGACAACTTCTTCGAGCTGGGCGGGCATTCACTGCTGGCGGTCAGCCTGGTGGCACGCATGCGCCAGGCCGGCTTGCACGCCGATGCACGGTTGCTGTTCAGCCAGCCGACGCTGGCGGAACTGGCGGCCAATACCCGGCGCGAGCAGGTACAGGTGGAGATCGCCCAGACCACCATCCCGGCGCTCAAGGGCAGGCGGCGGATCTGATGGCGTAGCGTGACGAGCACTGCGTGGGGGGCTACTTCGGCGAGATGCGATAGACGCAACGCCGGTCCCCCGAGATCAGGTGCTCGCAGCGCTCCACCAGCCCTTGCTCGCCGATTGCCGCCTGGAACACCTGCAGCTCGCTGCGGCAGAACCCCTGGCAACGGGTGGCTGCGATACAGATCGGGCAGTGGTTCTCGACGATCAGCCAGTTGTCGCCGTCGGCCTGGATCTCGGCCATGTAGCCTGCGCGCTCACGCAGTTGCACAAGGATGCGCACCTTGTCTTCCAGGCTTTCGGCACCTGCGCAGGCTTGCTGGTACTCGCGGCTGTTGCTGTCTTCCATGCGGCTGATCAGGCGGTCGACGCCGTCGCTGCCGAACACCTGCTCGACGCTCTCGATCAGTTGCAGGGTCAGCACGCTGTGGGAGTCGGGGAAGCGGCGCTGGGCGGTGGCGGTCAACGCCCATTTCTGCGAGGGCCGCCCGGCGCCCTTGGCCGGCACGCTGATGCCGCTGATCAGCTCGGCCGCCTGCAGTTTCTGCACCTGCTGGCGGGTGGCTTCGAAGGTGATGGCGAGCAATTGGGCAAGGTCGGCGGTCTTGAGCGGCCCGCGGGTCTTGAGCAGGAACAGGATGCGGTCGGCGGTGCAGTTCGAATCTACGGTGGTCGAGGTCATGGAGCGCTGGAAACCGGGCGTGAATGAGCGGATCGGGCACTCTCCTGGGCCATCCTTTGCGCAGGCAAGTGGGCGAAGGATAGCCCGGATTCGCGGTGATTTGTGCAAGGGGGAACGATTATCGATGAGAAAATTCATATGCGATAAAAATATAAAAGGTATTAGTTGTATTTATTAGATCCGCGTCTAGGCTGATCTGCGGAGCCTGTGCTTGCCGGTCCCAGGGAGGGGTGCGTGCAAGTGCGTCAACACCTTGCTGGCAAATGCCGGGCATGGGCCCATCAACAACAACTCGACAGGGATGTGAGTGCATGAATGCCCAGAAACCCGTGACCATCTATGAACACGCCGATGAAGTGAGCAGCCTGCAGGGCGTGGTCGACCTGGTGAAGCTCTCCGACCAGTACCGCCAGTCCGCCATCCTGCATTCGGCGCTGGCCCAGCGCGTGTTCGACCACACCCGCCAGCCAGTCGGTGCCGAGGCTTTGAGCGATGCGCTGGGTTGGGTGCCGAACAAGGGCCGTATCTTCCTCAACGCGCTGGTGGCCATGGGCCTGCTCAAGCGCACCGCACAAGGCTTCGAGAACCTGCCGCTGAGCCAGCGTTTCCTGGTTAGCGACAGCGCCGAGTTCATCGGCCCGATCATCGACCATCAGCGCCTGCAGTGGCACAACTGGCCACGCCTGGACGAAGTCCTGCGCAGCCGCGATTCGCTGGACTTCCAGCAGGAAAATCGCTTCAAGCACGACCTGGCGGCCCGCGATGCCTTCAACGACGCCATGGTCCGTTTCAGCCAGCCCATGGTGGACGTGCTGCGTGACCTGCCGCTGTTCGACAAGGCCCGTCGGGTGATCGACCTCGCCGGCGGCCACGGCACCTACCTGGCCGAGATCGCCAGCCGCCATCCGCAGGTCAAAGGGGAGGTCTGGGACCTGGAGCCCACCCGCGAGGCGGCCGCGGCCACCTTCGCCAAGTACCGACTCGACGAGCGCCTGGGTTTCCATGCCCGCAACCTGCTGGACCTGGCCCAGTACCAGGGCGAGCGCGCCGATGTGGTGATGCTCAACGACTGCCTGCACTACTTCACCCGCGAGCAGGTGCGCACCCTGATCGCTGGCGCCGCCGGCATGGTCGAGGGCGACGGCGCGCTGCTGGTGCTGAGCATGGCCCTGGAAGACGATGAGATTCATCCGGCCCTGTCGGCCGACTTCTCCCTGCACATGATGCTCAACACGGTCAACGGCGAACTGCACCCCAGCCGTTACCTGATCGACAGCATGGCAGCGGCGGGGCTCACGGTGGAGCAGGAACCGATCGGCCGCTACACCCTGCTGATCGGCCGGAGGGCTGCCTGATGTTGCGTCTATTGGCATTGCACGCCGCGCCGCTCGGTGACGCGGCGGCCCAGGCCCTGGACAGCCTGGGCAGCGCCGCGGCCGCAGCGGGTTTCAGCCTGCAGGTCAGCCAGAAGCCGGTCGGCCAGGGGCCGGTGGACGCGGTCTGCCTGCTGCTCGACAGTGCCACGCCCCCTGCGGCGCTGAACACGCTGCTCAGCGAGGCCGCCGGGCTGTGCCGTAGTACCGCGCTGGTGCTGGTGCGGGTGCAAGGCACGCTGGCGCAACTGCCGTCCGCCACGGGGGTGATCGCCCAGTGGCAGCAGGCCAGCCAGGGCTTCCTCTACCCGTATCCGCTGGATATCGCCAGCGGGCAGGTGCCCGGGGTGGCGATCAAGGACTGGCTGGCGGGCTTCGCCAAGTTCGCCGCGGCAACCAAACTGTGGCGTTCCCTCGACGGCCTGGGGCTGGACGAGGCGGCGCGGGCCAGGCAGCGTCCGGAAATGAACCACGTGAACATCCTGACCCGCGACCTGGAGGCGTCCAAGGCCTTCTACAGCGACATACTCGGCGCCAACTACTGCTACAACCTCGGCCCGCGCAAGGCAGTCATGGAGCTTAACGGCTTCGACTTCTTCATCGAACAGAGCGAGTCGTTCAGCTACCCGGCCGGCTACCACATCGGCATACGGGCACTACCCGAGGATGTAAGGCGCATTGCCGACCAGGTCACCGCCGCCGGCACCATCAAGCTGGTCAAGGGCAACGGCCCGGCGCCGGGTTATCACCATGGGCCGGACAACGTGCGCAGCGCCGTCTACTTCGAAGACCCCGATGGGCTGGTGATCGAGGTGTACAGCGCCGAAGTGGAGATGATCGAAAGCAACCCACGGTTGCTCCTCGACCGTCTCTGACCCCACGTCGTCACACGCCTGCCGTGCCTTTGCGCGCGCAGGTGTGTGCCCAGGCAGGTATTCGCATGAACAGCTACAAACAGTGGCATTGGCCACGGCTGCCCAGCCCGCTGCCCAAGGATGTCAGTGACCGGGCGTTGATGGGCTATTCCGAGCAGTACCAGGAGCATCCCCTGCAGGCCAAGGTCGGCGAAGCGTTCGCCAATCTGCTCCAGGCTCCGCTGGACGTCCTGCTCGCCATTCTGGAACAGCCGCGCCAGCCTTTGGCGCGTCGCATCGGCGCCGGCGAGGTGCTGGCGCTGCGCGGTGATCCACGCATCGACACCTTCGCCCCGGACATGATCGACATTCCCGCGGCGCGGGTGCACATCGGCCTGGACCCAGGAACCGTGGCGCAGGTGATGGACCAGTTCGACGGGCTGGGCCTGGACCGCAGCTGGATCGAAAAGGAGACCCCGCGCCATGCGGTCGAGCTGGCGGCGTTCCGCATCGCCCGCTTCCCGGTGACGCACCAGGAGTATCGCCAGTTCCTGCTCGACAGCGGTCATGCCGGTATCCCCGACGGCTGGGCCTTCGGCCGTTACCCACGACACCATGCCAACCACCCGGTGTACAGCGTTTCGGCCAGCGATGCCGATGCCTATGCCCGCTGGCTCAGCGAGCGTACCGGCCGGTGCTTTGCCCTGCCCACGGAGGCGCAGTGGGAGTATGCCGCCGCCGGTGCCGAAGGGCGCCAGTTCCCCTGGGGCGACGCCTACCAGGTCGAGCACGCCAACACTGCCGAGCTGGGCTACCTGGACAGCACGCCGGTCGGTGTGTTCATCGATGCGGCCTCGCCGTTCGGCGTGCTGGACATGGCCGGCAACGTCGAGGAGTACGTTGCCGAGGACTACCAGCCTTACCCCGGTGGCCCGCGCATCGAGGACGACCTGGTGCTCGATGTTGGCACCCACCGCGTGGCCCGTGGTGGCAGCTTCACCCGTTTCCGCGACCTGGCGCGTACCGCGCGCCGCCACGGGCGTTACCCGCGACCGATCTACGTCATGGGTTTGCGCCTGGTTGAAAACCACAACTGAGTTTTTCCGTCTTCCGTGCAAGAGGTCTGATTCCATGAACAAGGATGTTTCGCTTCACACCATCGTGCCGATTTCCATCCTCGGCGGCGATGTCGATGCTCATTTCTTCGGCTTCCACGGCTTCGAGCGTGACCAGGAGCATTTCGCCGTGGGTATCGGGCGCGATCAGTGCGACGTGCCGCTGGTGCGGGTGCATTCCGAATGCATCACCGGCGATGTGTTCGGCTCGCAGCGCTGCGATTGCGGCCCGCAGCTGCAGGAGGCCCTGCGCACCCTCAAGGAGGTCGGCGGCTACCTGATCTACCTGCGCCAGGAAGGGCGCGGTATCGGCCTGTACTCGAAGTTCGAGGCCTATCTGCTGCAGGACTCGGGCCTGGACACCTACGAAGCCAACCTGCGCCTCAACCACCTGGCTGACTCGCGCTCCTTCGACCCTGCCGTGCAGATCCTGCGCGCCCTGGGCGTGGACCAGTGCCGCCTGCTGACCAACAACCCGGAGAAGGTCGCCCAGTTACGCGCCGGCGGCATCGATGTGATCGAGCAGGTACCCACCGGGGTGTTCCTGACCAACCACAACCGCAACTACCTGCAGGCGAAGGCCGTCAAGTCCGCCCATTCGATCAAGCTCTGACCCCCAGCGAAAAAGGATCTTTCGATGAAACACATTGGCCCTATCAGCGGTATCGCCGCCCATGCCGCGCACTTCGTCGCCACCGCAGGCTACGACAACCAGGTGATCCTGTGGAACGCGGCCACCGGCGAGCCGATCCACCGTGTGCACCATGACCACCTGGCCAACCAGTGCGCCTTCAGCAGCGACGGCAAGCACCTGGTCAGCGCCAGCAGCGACTACACCGCGCGTATCTGGGAAGTGCCGAGCATGCGCCTGAAGGCCGTGTTGCAGGGGCACAACGACGACGTCGAGATGGCGGTGTTCTCGCCTGACAGCCAGCGTGTGGCGACCTGCTCGCGTGACCACGTGCTGCGCATCTTCGACCTCGATGGCGTGCAGCTGCAGGCATTCCATGGCCACCAGGCCGACGTGATCTCGGTGGTCTGGTCGCCGGATGGCCAGCGCCTGATCTCCAGCAGCGATGACGGCACCGTGCGCCAGTGGGACACCCGCAGCGGCCAGCAATGCGACGAGGTGGACATCGGCGGCGTGGAAACCGACACCATCGCCATCACCCGCGAAGGCGTGGTGTTCGCCGGCGATGACGAGGGGCGTATCTCGATCATCGCCGACGGCCAGGTGCAGACCGTGCCGGCCCATGCCGCAGGGATCAAGCGCATTGTCTGGAACGACGACAAACGCCTGCTGGTGAGCCTGAGCTACGATCGCTCGGCGATACTCTGGACCTTCGACGCCGGGCGCAACCTGGTCAAGCGCCGCAGCACCGCACTGCCGAGCATCGTCTGGCCACGCAGCTGCGCCTTCGTCGGCGACGAGCAACTGGTGTTCGCCACCTTCGGCTCGCGCTACGCCACCTGGAACTACGAGCAGGACCAGTGGCAGGTGTCGGGCATCGAGCCGGCGGTGAGCATCAATGCCGTAGTGCGCAGCGAAGAGCGCCAGTACAGCATCGGCGACGCCGGTATCCTGCACCGTGACGACCAGCCGGTGACCTGTGTCGGCAGCCTGTGCAACTTCCTCCTGCCGTTCGGGCCGCTGCTGCTGACCGGTGGTCAGATGGGCCAGGTGTTCGATGGCCTGTCCGGGCGCATGCTCTACCAGCACCGTTCGCCGCTCAACTGTGGCGCCACCTTCGTCAAGCAGGGCGAGGACCTGGCGCTGATCGGCACCTACACCGGTGAAGGCCTGGTGTTCGGCCATGACGGCAAGGGCGGCCTGCGCCTGGTGGCGTCGATCCCCATGCACGACAACGCGATCAAGGGCGTGGCCGCCGACGAGCGTCACCTGTTCAGCGTCTGCGCTTCGGCCGACGCCGCGTTGCACAGCATTGCCGACTTCAGTTGCGTGCGGCACATCGAGGCGGCGCATACGCGCATTTCCAACGGCTGCTGCCCGATCACCGGCGGTTTCGCCAGCATCGGCCGCGACCTCAAGTTGCGCCTGTGGCTGGAGACCGGCGACGAGGTGTTCGATTCGCCGCACCAGCACTCGATCAAGTGCATCGCCGCCTCCAGCGATGGCCGGGTGATCGCCACCGCCGCCTACAACGGCACCGTGGCGCTGTTCGACCTGGCCTCGCGGCGCTGGCTGCCGGTGCAGCGGCCCACCGCCAGCGGTATTTCCTGCCTGACCCATGACGCGGCCAGCGATGCGTTCCTGGCCAGTTCCTATGACGGGCGCATCTACGGCATCGACGCCCGCCTGGCATCCTGAAGGAGCAGCACGATGAGCAAGCAAGCAAGCGACTTCATGCCCCAGGGCGACTACCGCAAGGCCCTCGACACTTCGTTCGTGCACCGCTACAGCCACGGCGAGGACGAGTGGTCGTGGGATATCGGCATGATCCAGGCGGCCAAGGCTTTCCTCGAGCGGCTTGACCCGCAGGGTGACCAGCATGTGCTGGATATCGGCGTGGGTCGTGGCCGCGATGCCTCCACCTTTATCCTCGCCGGGCACCGCGTCACCGGGCTGGATATCGTCGAGAACTCCAGCTGGCCACTGCTGCGCAAGCGCTGGGGTGATCGCCTCGACCTGGTGAACAAGGCCATGCAGGACTGGCAGCCGGCGCCGGGGACGGTGTTCGACGCGGCCCTGGACAACGGCTGCTTCCACCATCAGCACCCGGACGAGTGGGGCCCTTACCTGGCCCATGTGCGCCGCCTGTTGCGCCCCGGCGCGCTGGTCGGGCTGAACGTGTTCGGGGTCGATGATGCCCACCCCGAGGCGGGGTGGCGGGAAATGGACAACCAGCGCCAGGGCTATTTCTTCACCGACGCTGGCATCCGCCAGACACTGGAGGCCCATGGCTTCACTTGGCAGGGCCTGGAGGTGATCGAGCGTCAGCATGGCGAGGCCCGCTATCTGCTGGCGCTGGTCCGCACGTGAGTGCGCTCGACCGCCATTACCTGGACATGGCCCTGGCGCTCGCCAGCCAGGGCCTGTACAGCACCATGCCCAACCCGCGGGTCGGCTGCGTGATCGTCAACGATGGCCAGGTGGTAGGGCGCGGCTGGCACCAGCGCGCCGGCCACGCCCATGCCGAGGTGCACGCCTTGCAGGAGGCAGGCCCGGCGGCGCGCGGGGCCACCGCCTATGTGACGCTCGAGCCTTGTGGTCACCATGGGCGCACCCCGCCGTGCGCCGATGCCCTGGTGGCCGCCGGGGTGCGCCGGGTGGTCACGGCCAGTGCCGATGCGTCGCAGAGCATCGGTGCGCTTCGGCTGCGCGAAGCGGGCATTGCGGTCGAGGCCATGCCCTGTCCCACGGCGCGAGCACTCAATCGCGGGTTTTTTTCGCGCATCGAGCGCCAGCGCCCCTGGGTGCGGGTGTTGCGGCCGGCGGCGTTGGCCATTGGCGCGATGGGTGAGGGCGCGATGCTCAGCCATTGCGACGAGCAAGCGCCGCTGGAGCACTGGCGGGGCAGGGCCTCGGCGTTGTTGACCACCTGTGACTGGGTCAAGGCCTGCGACCCGTCGCTGCTGGCGCAGGTTCCGGCACAGCGAGTCGAGCCGGTGACTCCGTTGCGGGTGGTGGTTGATCAGCGGCTCGATTGCCCGGCCTCGGCCAAGGTGCTGGATGGCCTTGCTCCGACGCTGGTGCTGCATACGGCGCAGGCGATGCGTGACGGGCGCTATGCCCGGGCGCGCTGCCAGGTGATCGAGGAGGTTGATGCTCAGCGGGTGTTGCAGGCGTTGTACGCGCTCGACTGCAATGAAGTCCAGGTCGAGGCGCAGCCTGCGTGGTGCGAGGTTCTGGCGCGCCAAGGGCTGGTGGATGAGTGGCTGGTGCAGGTCTGAGCGGGGACGCCTTGTGCGTCCCATCGCTGGCAAGCCGGTTCCTACAAGATGGCGCATGGCTTGAGGTTGGACGCGATCGGTGTGGGAGCCGGCTTGCCGGCGATGCGCCGCGTTGGCGGCGCCAGCGATCTCAGCGGCTGCAGATCAACCCGACTTGCAGGCTGTTCTGTTCGAACAGGTCCCAATACCCCGGCGGATGCGCCTTCTTGCGGATGCCGCTGATCAGCGGGGCGATCCAGCGCACATTGCGCAGGCCCACGTCATGGGCGGCCTGCTCGTAGACCGCCTTGTGCCAGCGGTAGTAAGTAAAATCCGCCGGCGGCGTGCTCATGAACTGTCCCTGGCAGCGGAAGCCGCCTTCGACCGGTTGTTCGTCCAGTACGCGGATGCCGTACTCGGTGAAATTGCCACGGGCCAGGTCGAAGGCCGGGTTGGCGGTATAGGCAATCAATCGACCGGACGGCTTGAGGTTGAGGGCGACGCTTTCGAACATGCGCCGCAGCTCCTCGACGCTGCCGGCGTAGTTGAACAACCAGGCGGCGGTGACCTTGTCGTACTGGCCGATGCGGCCCATCTGCGCCACGTCGCGCACTTCGTAGGCGATGCCGTCGTTGGCCTGGCGCGCCTGATAGATCATGCTCGGCGAGATGTCCACCCCATGCACCCGCGCCGCGCCCCAGTCCTTCAGGCGGCGGCTGAAGAAACCATGGCCGCAGGCCAGGTCGAGGATCTCCTCGCCGATCACTTCGCCGGCCATGTAGCGAAAGGTGTCGACCTCGACCCCGCGCTGGCTGGCGTGGCTGGTGAAGTCTTCGAACTGCTCGCTGATGCGCTCGTAGACTTCCTTGGATTCCTTCATGGTCACTCCTTGCGTTCAGAGGTGAGGCGCAGCGCCAATGGCAGGGCCAGCAGCGGTGCGCAGGCGAATACGGCGAACAGCCACAATGCCGCCCGGCGCGCGCCCTCGACGCCACCGGGCTCGACCAGCCCGGCGCTGTTGGCTACCAGGCCGGCCAGGGCCGCGGCCAGCGCGGTGGCATACAGCTGCACGGTGGTGATCGAGGCCGAAGCGAGGTTTTCCTCGCCGGGGCGCGCCGCTTGCAGCACGCGGGTAAGCAAGTGCGGCCAGCCCAGGCCGATGCCCAGGCCCACGCCGGCCAGGGCCAGGGCAAACACGGCCAGGCCCGGCGTGCTGGCCACCCACGCCACGGCGGGTGTCAGCAGAGCCAGGGCCAGTAGCGCCAGGGCCACCAGCAGCGGGCCGCAGCGGATCTGCCAGGCGCCGCCATCGCGGTCACGCCCGGCGCTGGCCAGGGCGCCGACCGTCCAGCCGGCGGCCATCACGGCCGTCAGGTAGCCCGCGGCCAGGGGGCCGAAGCCATGGATGCGCTGGAGGAAATAGGGCACATAGATCTCGGTGGTGATGGCCGCCACCAGCAGGCACATCATGGCGAACAGCGCGCCCATCGGTTGCCTGAGACTGTAGGCGCCGGTGGGCAGCAGGTGGTGACGGGCACGGGGATCGAGGCGGGCGATCAGCGCGGCGATGGCCAGCCCGGCGACGATGCCGGCCAGGTTGACCCACAGTGAGTCGGCCAGGCTGGCCGCGCAGATCGCCAACACCGAGGCCACCAGGCAGGCGATCAGCCCATAGGCCGGGCGTGCGCCATTGTCGTCCAGCGCCTGGCGCGCCGGCAGGCGCAGGCAGACGATCAGCGCCAGGGCGGCGGCCACCGGCAGTAGCGACCAGAATGCCCAGCGCCAGTGCCCGCCCTCGGCGAACACGCCGCCCACGGCGGGGCCGCACAGCGTGGCCACCCCCCACATCGCCGAGACCAGGGCCATGGCGCGGGGCCACAGGCGGCTCTCGAACACCAAGTGGATCAGCGCATAGCTCAAGGCGAACAGGATGCCGCCGCCCAGGCCTTGCACGCTGCGCCCGATCAGCAGCAGCGGCATGCTGGTGGCCATTGCGCACACTGCCGAACCGAGGGTGAACACCAGCAGTGCCAGCAGGTAGGCGACCCGTGGCCCACCGCGGGCCAGCAGGCGGGTGGAAAGGGTGGAGCCGATGATCGAGGCCACCACGAACAAGGTGGTGTTCCAGGCATAGAAGGCCAACCCGCCGATTTCGTCGATCACCGTGGGCAGCAGCGTGGTGACGATATAGACATTGACGGCGTGCAGGGCGACACCGCCGGCCAGGGCGATCGAGCGCAGCGCATTGCCACCGCTGAGCAATTCGCTCCAGCGTGCGGGGGGCTGTTCGGGGATGGCGGTCATGAAGGCTCCTTGCGTGATCCTGCGCTGGGAGTCTAGGAGCCGGAAAATCATTATTCAAGAAGTTGCTTGTGTAATTTGGCCGCGGAGGATTTGTTAGGATCGTGCTCTTTTGTCTTGTTCCAGGAGCTTCACCCATGATCATCAGCACCACCAGCCAGCTCGAAGGCCGCCCCGTTGCCGAATACCTCGGCGTGGTCAGCGCCGAATCGGTGCAGGGGATCAACTTCGTGCGCGATTTCTTCGCACGCTTTCGCGACTTCTTCGGTGGCCGTTCGCAGACCCTGGAGAGCGCCCTGAAGCTGGCCCGTGAGCAGGCCACCGAGGAGCTTGTGGCGCGGGCACGACAGTTGCAAGCCGATGCAGTGGTGGGCGTGGACTTCGAGATCAGCATGCCGTCGGTGCAGGGCGGGATGGTCGTGGTGTTCGCCACCGGTACGGCGGTGCGCTTGAAGTAAGGCCAGTTGCCACTGGTCGGGCAAGGAGTTTTTGTCCGGCTGGTCTGCAAATGACCGGCTAGTCTCACTTCAACGGGCCGCTGCTTCACTAGGCAGGTGCATTGCCTGCCGGCACGGTCGCCATTGGAGGGAGTCAGGGCATGAGCGAATCTTTTTTTGAAGACCTGAACGATGCGTTTCCGATCAACAGCCAGGTGCGCTGCGGGCAAGCGGCCTTGCGCCTGGGCTTTGCCAACATGACCCTGGACGAATCGGAGCAACTGCAGCCGGCGCACCTGCAACGGGCCAAGAAGGGGCGGTTCACGCCGCGTGTCCCGTCGAAAAAGTGAAACAGCACATTAGCGGGGCAAGCCCGCTCCCACAGACCTTGCTAGAAATCTGTGGGGGCGGGCTTGCCCCGCGATCATGTTGGTCCGAACACTGCAAAACCGCCCAACGGCACGCATTTCCCGCCATTTCTTGATCCCGCTCATGGTATCGGCGCGTCCCCCTCGCCGCCGGTTCGAGGCTGTGCTTTTCTTGCGCGGCATGTCAGACACGGAGTATCGACTTCAATGCGAATCAGGGAAGAGACCTACTGGCAATGGGCCGATGTGCAGTTGCACAGCCGCAGCCATGACGAGGAGTTGAGCGACGGCACCAGCATCGATGTGCAGGTGCGCCTGTCCAGGGTTGGCGCCACGCAGCTGTTTCTCGGGCTGTACGCCCGCGACGGCAAGGCACTGCTGGAGGAGTACTACCCCTCGCGTCCGGGCGAAACCATGACACGGGCCCTGGTGTGGGGCGTTGACCGTGCCCGCGCCCTGGCCACGGGGGCCTTGCCGCTGCCGGAAGCGATGCCGCGCAGGCGCCAGGCATGAAAAAGCCCGGCCTTTGTCGGGCCGGGCTCAAGAAACGGTGTAAAGCCGCGGTATCAGTTCAACGCGTCGATCACCTTGATTGCCTGCCGCTCACGGGCGGTAGGCCATTCTTGTTGCAGGGTCTCGAGTACGCGACCGACGAAGGAGGTGTCGGCGGCGGCCTTCTTGCCGACGTAGCCCTGGCCACGGCGGTAGACCTTGAAACGGGCGCGCATGCTGGGCATGTGCGATTCGAACTCGTCTTCGACCGTGTTCGGCGGCAGGCGATCCAGGCGGACCTCGCCGGATTGGCTGACCCACAGCAGGTGGTCGTCGAGGCTGTCCTTGCGCGCGGCGAACAGCTGGGCCAGTTGGTCGATGGTTGGATTGTTGTTCAAGTTCATCATAAAGCCCCCATTACTCACATTCGTTGGTGAAGTTCGTCTGAAGTTCACATTGGCGCCACACCATGTAGCGCGCTAACCAAGGCTGCTACAGCAGCTTCGCAACAGGGGCTTTCTCACGCTGCCTTCTGGGCAGTTTCCCTCTCCACGGACGGCCTGCGTTACCGCGCAGGCCGTCTGGAACACCCTTGCCACCGCTCCCGATCAGGGAGACGGCCTCATCATGCCCAAGGCGCAGGAAGGGCGTCAACCGTTTTGTAGTGATTATTTTTAGTCACTACATCTTGTCGGACAATCCTCTTCGTTGTGTCTGTCGAGTCCGTTCGCCGGCGCCAGGAATCGGCCGTCATGGCTCCAGGCTTGAGAGGATGCGTTGCGCGACACGTACCCGCTCCTCGTTGGGGTAGTTGCGGTTGGCCAGCAGCACGATGCCCATCTGTTTCGACGGCACGAATGCCACGTAGGCGCCGAAGCCACCGGTGGCGCCGGTCTTGTTGTACCAGGCGGCAGGCTCGGCGGGCAGCGCCGGGTTCAACGCCTTTATCGGGTTTTCTCCGCGGATGATCTTGGCACCGTTGTATTCCAACAGGGTGTCGAGGCTGACCGGGTAGGGGTAGCGCTCCCAGCCCAGGCCCTGGGTCATGGCGCCGACCTGGAAGTAACCGGCCTGGGTGATGGCGATGGCCTGGCGCAGGGCAGGGTCGAGCGCGGCAGGTTGCAGTTGCAACTGGACATAGCGCAACAGGTCGCTGGCGCTGCTCTTGATGCCGTAGGCCTGCTCGGCGTAAGGGCCCGGGCTGACCCGTACCGGCTTGTCCTTGGCATCGTAGCCCTGGGCATAGAGGCCACGGGCGTTGGCCGGTACTTCCAGGTAGGTGTGCTCGAGGCCCAATCGAGGCAGCAGCCCCTGGGTCATCAGTTCGGCGAATGGCCGCTTCTGCGCGCGGGCTGCCAGGTCACCGAACAGGCCCAGGCTGGGGTTCGAGTAGCAGCGCTGGGTGCCGGGTTCGGCGCGGCGTTGCCAGTGCTGGAACCAGGCCAGGGTCTGCTCCTTCGTCTGCACCTCGTCGGGGAACTGCAGTGGCAGGCAGTCGCCGCTGTAGGCGCCCAGCTCAAGCACACTGGCGCTGCCGATCGGCGCCTTGGCCAGGCCGGGCTGGTAGCGGCTGGCGGGCGCCGCGAGGTCGAGCTTGCCCTCGGCGCTGGCCAGGGCGGCGAGGGTGGCGGTGTAGGTCTTGCTCACCGAGCCGACCTCGAACAGGGTGTCGCGGGTCACTGCCTGGCCGCTGGCCTTGTCGGCCAGGCCATAGTTGAAATAGTGCGCTTGGCCATTGGCATACACTGCCACGGCCATGCCGGCGATGCCGTGCTCGCGCATCAGCGGCTGGATGACGCCATCGACGCTGTGCTGCAGGTCGCCTGCTAACAGGGGTGGCGCGGCCAGCGTCAGGGCAGTGGCCAGCAGCAGGTGCGGGGGACGTTTCATGGTGCAAGGTTCCTTTTCGTGATTCAGTCGCCGGGTTGTCCGTTGGGCGACACTGACGGGGGTTCCGGCGTTAGCGGCATAAAGGCCGGGACCTTATCGTCCAGGCTTGCACAAAGACAAGGCGGAATCTGTGATGAGATATTTGCGCATGCTGTTCGACAACTTCACCCTGGCCCTGCTCGGGGTGGTGTTCATCGCCACCGTGCTGCCGTGCGCAGGCGAGGGCGCGGTGCTGTTCGGCTGGCTGACCAACCTGGCCATCGGCCTGCTGTTCTTCCTGCACGGCGCCAAGCTGTCGCGCGAGGCGATCATCGCCGGCGCCAGCCACTGGCGCCTGCACCTGCTGGTGTTCTCCTGCACCTTCGTGCTGTTCCCGCTGCTGGGGCTGGCGTTCAAGCCGCTGTTCGTGCCGCTGGTGGGCAATGAGCTGTACCTGGGCGTGCTCTACCTGTGCGCCTTGCCGGCCACGGTGCAGTCGGCCATCGCCTTTACCTCGCTGGCCCGTGGCAACGTGCCTGCGGCGATCTGCAGCGCGGCGGCCTCGAGCCTGCTGGGGATCTTCCTCACGCCGCTGCTGGTGGTGATGTTGCTGGGCGCCTCGGGCGACACCGGCTCCGGGCTGGACGCGGTGCTGAAGATCACCCTGCAGTTGTTGGTGCCCTTCGTCGCCGGGCAGATCGCCCGCCGCTGGATCGGTGCCTGGGTCAAGCGCAATGCGCGCTGGCTGAAACTGGTGGATCAGGGCTCGATCCTGCTGGTGGTGTACACCGCCTTCAGCGAGGCGGTGGTGACCGGGTTGTGGCACACGGTGTCGCCGCAGCACCTGGCGGGCCTGTTCGCCGTGTGCGGGATCCTGCTGGCGGTGGTGCTGCTCGGCACGCGGCTGCTCGGGCGGCTGCTGGGCTTCAATGTCGAGGACCGCATCACCATTCTCTTCGCAGGTTCCAAGAAGAGCCTGGCAACCGGCGTGCCCATGGCCCAGGTGCTGTTCGTCGGCGGTGGCATTGGGGCGATGATCCTGCCGTTGATGCTGTTCCACCAGATCCAGCTGATGGTCTGCGCGGTGCTGGCGCAGCGTTATGCGGCGCGGCTCGAGGAGGGCGGGCAGGCGACGGCGGCTTCCTGAGACGGATCCCTGCCGCCGGCGCGCGCCAGCGATCTACCAGGCCAGAGGCCGGTCGAACCCTTTCCAGCACAACCAGCGCCGCACCTCGGCATGCGCCCCCGTGCCGATCTGCCACTGCGGTCGGCCACGATCCAACGCGATCTGCGAAATGAACCCGGCATGGCTGGCCACCACCAGGGTGCGGCCGTCGGCGCTGATGTCCATGGCGCTGATCGTCGAACCAAGATAGTGCTGCCAGTGCTCGTGGCCGTCCTCGCCGAAGGCGCGCAGGTAGCCATGGGCGTCACCGACGATGTATTCGCCATCGCGGGCCACCCCGGCGTAGACCCTTGCGCCGTCCTGCAGCAGTGGCGTGCGCGGGTCATTGCTGTAGAAACCGGTATCCAGCCCCGGCAGGTCGGCCACCCGCACGCCGACGGTGCCGCCCTGATAGAAGTGGCAAGCATTGAGGATCAGCTGGTCGCCCCGGCGGTTGAACAGCGCGAAGTGCGGGTACTCGCTGGCCGGGCCGACCTCTGCGATGCGCCTGAACTGCTCGTCGAGCACCAGGTGACGGCCGCATTGTTCGCCCAGGGCGACCAGCCTGCCGTCCGGTGACAGTGCGGCATGTGCCATCGTCAGGCCCAGGGCGATGTCGTCCGGGTCAGTGCCCCGGCGCAGCTCCTCGAGAATGTCGTCCTCGCGTGGCAGCAGGCGCGTGGCACCAGCGGCGGCAAGCACGAAGATGCCGTCGCTGCTGACCAGCAGGACCCGCTGGCCATCGGGGAAGGGCAGCAGCGCAGTGGGCGTCGGCGGCAGGTCGAAGGGGTCGAACGGGTAACCCGCCGGTAACCCTTCCAGACCATGGGGCCAGGCCAGCCGGGCCACTTGCGGGCCACCCCAGCCATCGGTCACGCGTACCCCCTCGGCGTTGGCCAGGGCGAAGTAGCGCCGCCCTGGGCAGCGCCCGAAGTGCTCGACACCGATCACCGAGGTGACGCCCTGGCCGTCGAGGCGCAGCACCTGGCCGCGCTCGAACGGCATGCCGATGCGCACCAGCAGGCTGCCGTCGTCGAGCAGCAGCAGGTTGCCGATGCCCTGGGCCTGTTCGTCGAGCAATGGCAACAGCGGCAGATGCGCCGGGGGCCAGGCTTCGCGGAACAACTGGCGTTGCTGTTCGTCGGTGCCCGGGCGGTTTATCGCCAGCAGCGCCGCCTGCCAGGCGTCGAGCAGATGCTCGGTGGCCGGCGCCTGTGGTTCCTCCAGATCGTCCCAGCCTTGCGCGCGGCCCTGCGCGACATAGCGGTTGATGGCCTCGGCATAGGCGATGACCGCCTCGCGCCATTGCTGCTGGGGGTGCTGCTTGTCCATGGGCGGATCGAACTCCTTGTTCCGCAGGGTAGGTGATGTGCGACAAAAGGGTGCACGCAGGCGCGCATGGTACTCTGTCCGCGCCCGCGGTTGTGAGGCTCAGCCTTGATGCGTACCATGCCGGACATCCTTTCAATAAGAAAACGTGCGTCACCGGCCTGGAACCTGGGCAGGCGATGCGCGTCCTGTTGCCTTGTCCGCGGAGAAAAACATCTTCACATGAATGGTCCCGTCCCCACCTCCATGCCTCCCACCGCCGGCAGCGGCAGTTGGCTGAGCGTCATCGCCCTGGCGCTGGCGGCGTTCATCTTCAATACCACCGAGTTCGTCCCGGTGGCGCTGCTCAGCGATATCGGCCGCAGCTTCGAGATGAGCACCGCACAGGTCGGCCTGATGCTGACCATCTACGCCTGGGTGGTGGCACTGGCCTCGCTGCCGATGATGCTGGTGACCCGCAACATCGAGCGCCGCCGCCTGCTGCTGCTGGTGTTCCTGGTGTTCATCGTCAGCCACCTGATGTCGTGGCTGTCGCAGAGCTTCGCCATGCTGCTGGTCAGCCGCATCGGCATCGCCCTGGCTCATGCGGTGTTCTGGGCCATCACCGCGTCGCTGGCGGTGCGCGTGGCGCCGCCCGGCCAGCAGGCCAAGGCGCTGGGCCTGCTGGCCACCGGCACCACCCTGGCGATGGTCATGGGCATCCCGCTGGGGCGTGTGGTGGGTGAGGCGCTGGGCTGGCGCATTACCTTCCTGTGTATCGCCGGGGTGGCGCTGGCGACCATGCTCTGCCTGATGAAGTCGCTGCCGCTGCTGCCGAGCCAGAACTCCGGCTCGCTGCGCAGCCTGCCGGTGCTGTTCAAGCGTCCGGCGCTGGTGATCACCTACATGCTGGTAACCCTGGTGATTACCGCGCAGTTCACTGCCTACAGCTACATCGAACCCTTCGCTCTGCACGTGGCACGGATCAGTGGCGAACACACCACGTTGCTGCTGTTGCTGTACGGCGGTGCCGGCGTGTTCGGCTCGGTGTTGTTCAGCCGCTACAGCGAGCGTTTCCCCCATGGCTTCCTGGTGGGCGCCATCGGCGCGCTTGCCGCGTGCCTGCTGCTGCTGTTGCCGCTGTCGGGCAATTTCCAGGTGTTCGCCGCCCTGAGCATGGTCTGGGGCGTGGCGATCCTGAGCTTCAGCCTGGCCTTGCAGTCCAAGACCCTCAAGCTTGCCTCGGATGCCACCGACGTGGCCATGGCGTTGTTCTCCGGTATCTACAACATCGGTATCGGTGGCGGTGCGTTGCTTGGCAGCATTGTCAGCAGCCAGGTGGGCGTGGCGCATATCGGCCTGGTGGGGGGCGGCGTGGCGGTTGTCGGCCTGGTGCTGGCGCTGGCCAGTACCCAGCGCTTTCGCGAAGCCCTGACTCGGGTGCCTGGGCAGGCGTGAACCACGCCTTCTGCAGGAGCGGTCAAAGCCGCTCCTGCAGGCATTCCATTGACCCAGAATCCCGGTTCCTGGCACCTCCAGCCCTGCAAATGTCTCCCGACTGATCCGCATCAACTTCCCTGGCAACACGCGCCCCTGTAATAGGGGCGCTTGTGTATCGGCAAGGCTGCCTCTAATATCCAAGCGTTTTCTTGTGTAATTGCCTGGCGTCCCGCCCAGGCCATCAATACGGACGTTGATATGGATTTGCACACCTCCCTGTGGCTGTTCCAAGCCATCCAGGCCGTGGGCCTGGCGTTGTGGCTGAGCATCGCGGTACTGAACAACCTGCAGGCCTTCGCCAGCTCCGTCGGCGCCATTGGCGCCACCTTGGCCATGGCGCCACTGCGCCAGCCGCCGGCCATCGAATTCCCCTTGTTGCGCAGGGCCTGTCATTCGGCAGGCTTGGCCCGCGCCGCGCTGCTGGTGATCCTGCTGCTGCAGATCGTCGCCAGCCTGGCGGCCTGGGTCGGCACCTATGGGCTGATCGTCGCCCAGGATCCGCTCCTGGCCCGGGCCTGGTTGAACCTGGCACTTGGCGCCTTCCTCGCCTTCACTTTCGCCATGCTGCTCGGGGGCCTGTGGTTCGGCTACTGGATACGCCAGGAAGGCCTGCAGCTCACCCACCTGGTGCTGGTGCTGTGGGCGACCCTGGCGTTCTTCCTGTTCAACCTGGATTGGGCCTGAGGCGAGGACGCGCAATGAATAGCAAGGCAATACTTGGCAGTGCCCTGGTGCTGGCCCTGGCCACCGCCGGTGGCCTGGCCTGGCGCCACACCGGGCAGGCCCAGGCCACGGCAGCCGCGCCGCGGCACCTGGTCAAGGTGGCCCTGGCCACGGTACAGAAAGCACCGCAGAAACGCGCCTTCGCCGGCGTCGGCGAGCTGGAGGCGGTGCACCAGGTGCTGGTGTCGGCCGAGATCGGCGGGCGGGTGACGGCGATCAACTTCAGCTCCGGCCAGCAGGTGCGCAAGGGTGATGTGCTGGTCACCCTCAACGATGCCCCGGAGCAGGCCGAGCGCCTGCGCCTGAAGGCCCAGCTGGACAATGCGCGGACCAACTACCGGCGCGTCAAGGACCTGCTGCGCGAGAACGCCGCCACCCAGGAACAGCTGGACAACGCCCTGGCGGCCCGCGACATGGCCCAGGGCGAGCTGGCCCGTACCGAGGCGGTGATCGCCCAGAAGGCTGTGCGCGCACCCTTCGACGGGCGCCTGGGTATCCGCCGGGTGAACCAGGGCCAGTACCTCAATGTCGGCGACCCGGTGGTCAGCCTGATCGACACCCGCAGCCTGTACGTCAACTTCTCCCTCGAGGAGCAGCTCAGCGCCCAGCTGCGCACCGGCCAGGCGGTCGAGGTGCGGTTGGATGCGTTCCCCGATAAGGCCTTCACCGCGCACATCACCGCCATCGACCCCTTGATCGGCCGTTCGCGCACGGTGCAGGTGCAGGCCACCCTGGCCAAGCCCGATGCGCGCCTGTCGGCCGGCATGTATGCCAGCGTGCAGGTAGCCAGCCCCGATGACGGCCAGGTGTTGACCGTGCCGGAAACCGCCGTTGCCTATACGGCTTACGGCGACACGGTGTTCGTCGCCCGCCACGATGCCGCCGCCGATGCCCTGGTGGTACAGCGCGTGGCAGTGCGTACCGGTGAACGCCAGGCCGGGCGGGTGGTGATCGAGCAGGGCCTGCGCGAGGACGACCAGGTAGTGGTGTCCGGACAGTTGCGCCTGAGCGACGGCGCCGCCGTGCAAGCCACCGAAGACACCCTGCAGGCCCCGGCCAGCGGCGCCTGACCCCAGCGAGAAAACGCCATGACATTCACCGACCTGTTCGTGCGCCGGCCTGTGCTGGCGCTGGTGGTCAGCACCTTGATCCTGCTGCTGGGGCTGCTGTCGCTGCTGCAGTTGCCGATCCGCCAGTACCCCTTGCTGGAAAGCTCGACCATTACCGTGACCACCGAGTACCCCGGCGCCCCCGCCGAGCTGATGCAGGGTTTCGTCACCCAGCCGATCGCCCAGGCGGTGTCGTCGGTGGAAGGTATCGACTACCTGTCGTCCTCGTCGGTGCAGGGCCGTAGCCTGGTGACCGTGCGCATGGAGCTGAACCGCGACTCGACCCAGGCCCTCACCGAGGTGATGGCCAAGGTCAACCAGGTGCGTTTCCGCCTGCCGGAGCGGGCCTACGATCCGGTGATCGAGCGTTCGGCGGGCGAGTCCACGGCCGTGGCCTACATCGGTTTTGCCAGCGCGAGCCTGCCGATCCCGGCCATGACCGACTATCTCACCCGGGTGGTCGAGCCGCTGCTCAGTACCATCGAGGGTGTGGCCAAGGTCCAGGTGTTCGGTGGCCAGACCCTGTCCATGCGCCTGTGGATCGACCCGGCGCGCCTGGCCGCCCGGGGCCTGACCGCGGCCGACGTGGCCGAGGCGGTGCGCCGCAACAACTACCAGGCGGCGCCGGGCAAGGTGAAGGGCCAGTACGTGATCGCCAATATCCGCGTCGACACCGACCTGACCTCGGTCGGCGACTTCCGTGAGCTGGTGATCCGCAACGACGGCAACGGCCTGGTGCGCATCCGCGACATCGGCACGGTCGAGCTGGGCGCGGCTTCGGCCGAGACCAGCGCCAGCATGGACGGCGTGCCGGCGGTGCACCTGGGGCTGTTCGCCACCCCGGGCGGCAACCCGCTGGTGATCGTCGACGGCATCCGCCAGTTGCTGCCACAGATTCGCCAGACCCTGCCGCCGGACGTCAAGGCGGAGCTTGCCTTCGAGACGGCGCGCTTCATCCAGGCCTCCATCGACGAGGTCACCAAGACCTTGCTCGAGGCCTTGGCAATCGTCGTGGTGGTGATCTATCTGTGCCTGGGCTCGCTGCGCACGGTGCTGATTCCGGTGGTGACCATCCCGCTGTCGATGCTCGGGGCCGCGGCGCTGATGCTGGCCTTCGGTTTCAGCGTCAATCTGCTTACCCTGCTGGCCATGGTGCTCGCGGTGGGGCTGGTGGTGGACGACGCCATTGTCGTGGTGGAGAACGTCCACCGCCATATCGAGGAAGGGCGCACGCCGGTGGCGGCGGCATTGATCGGCGCCCGTGAGGTGGCCGGGCCGGTGATCGCCATGACCATCACCCTGGCTGCAGTGTACGCGCCGATCGGCATGATGGGCGGCTTGACCGGCGCGTTGTTCCGCGAGTTTGCCCTGACCCTGGCCGGGGCGGTGGTGGTCTCCGGCGTGGTGGCCCTGACCCTGTCGCCAGTGATGAGCTCGTTCCTGCTCGACGCCCGCCAGTCCGAGGGGCGCATGGCCCATGCGGCCAACCGTTTCTTCGACTGGCTGGCCGAGCGCTACGCCCATGTGCTGGGCTTCTCGCTGAAACACCGCTGGATCAGCGTCGGTTTCGCCTTGCTGGTGCTGGTCAGCCTGCCGCTGTTGTACGCCTTGCCGCAGCGCGAGCTGGCGCCGACCGAGGACCAGGCCGGGCTGCTCACCGCGATCAAGGCACCGCAGCACGCCAACCTGGCCTATGTGGAGCGCTTCGCCGACAAGCTCGATGCGGTCTACCGGACCCTGCCGGAAACCGTCAGCACCTGGATCATCAACGGCAGCGACGGCATCGCCTCGGGCATCGGCGGCATCAACCTGCAGCCATGGGGCGAGCGCGAACGCAATGCCTCGCAGATCCAGCTCGACCTGCAGGCGGCGGTGAACGATGTCGAGGGCACCAGCATCTTCGCCTTCCAGCTGCCCGCGCTGCCGGGCTCCACCGGTGGCCTGCCGGTGCAGATGGTGTTGCGTAGCTCGCAGGACTACCGGGTGCTGTTCGACACCATGGAGCAGGTCAAGGCCAAGGCGCGGCAGAGCGGCCTGTTCGCCGTGGTCGACAGCGACCTGGACTACAACAACCCGGTGGTGCAGGTGCGGGTCGACCGGGCCAAGGCCAACAGCATGGGTATCCGCATGCAGGACATCGGCGAGTCGCTGGCGGTGCTGGTGGGCGAGAACTACCTCAACCGCTTCGGCCTGGATGGCCGCTCCTATGATGTGATCGCGCAGAGCCCGCGTGACCAGCGCCTGACCCCGCAGGCCCTGACCCGGCAGTACGTGCGCAGCGAGGAGGGCAGGCTAGTGCCGCTGTCCACCGTGGTGCAGGTCAGCGAGCAGGTCGAGCCCAACCGCCTGACCCAGTTCAACCAGCAGAACGCCGCGACCTTCCAGGGTATTCCGGCGGCCGGCGTCACCCTGGGCGACACCGTGGCCTTCCTCGAGCAGGCCGCCGCCGAACTGCCGGCGGGCTTCAGCATCGACTGGCAGTCCGACGCGCGCCAGTACCAGCAGGAGGGCAACGCCCTGATGCTGGCCTTCCTCGCCGCCGTGGTGGTGATCTACCTGGTGCTGGCGGCGCAGTACGAAAGCCTGGTCGATCCGCTGATCATCCTGATCACCGTGCCGCTGTCGATCAGCGGTGCGCTGCTGCCGCTGGCGCTGGGGGTGGCCACGGTGAACATCTACACGCAGATCGGCCTGGTGACGCTGATCGGCCTGATCAGCAAGCACGGCATCCTCATGGTCGAATTCGCCAACACCTTGCAGGCCGAGCAGCACCTGGACCGGCGCACGGCCATCGGCAAGGCAGCGCAGATCCGCTTGCGGCCGATCCTGATGACCACGGCGGCCATGGTGGTGGGGCTGATCCCGCTGTTGTTCGCCTCCGGTGCCGGTGCTGCCAGCCGCTTCGGGCTCGGCGTGGTGATTGTCACCGGGATGCTGGTCGGCACCTTGTTCACCCTGTTCGTGCTGCCGACCATCTACAGCCTGCTGGCCCGTGACCATGCCAGCACGGCGCGTTCGGCACGGGCCCGATCGTTGGCCGAAACCCTGGAGGGGCAGCCATGAAGCCGGTATTCGTCGTATCCCTGCTCGCCCTGGCCTTGTCGGCCTGCAGCGTCGGCCCCGACTACCGCAAGCCCGAGGCACCTGGCAGTGGCCTGCACAGTCCGCAGCGCGCCGCGTTCGCCGCCCGTGGCGAGATGCCGGAGCAGTGGTGGCGGTTCTTCGACGATCCGCAGCTGGTGCGCCTGGTCGACCAGGCCCTGGTCAACAACCACGATATCCGCCAGGCCCATGCCAACCTGCTGGCGGCGCGGGCGCTGTTCGACGACCGCAGCCTCGACCGCTACCCCTGGGTCACCGCCCGCGCTGGCTACAACCAGAGCCTGGAGCAGCAGCAACCGGCCGATGGCAGCGACCCGCGGCGCATGCGCACCGAGCAGTACCGCGCCGGATTCGACGTGCAGTGGGAGATCGACCTGTTCGGCCGCCTGCAGCGCCTGACCGACGCCGCCGAGGCGCGTGCCGACGCGGCGGCGGCTGACCTGCGCCAGGTGCGCTTGAGCATCGCCGCCGAGGTGGCGCGCAATTACTACCTCAAGCTCGGGCTCAAACGCAGCCTGGTGGTGGCCGAGGATCAGGTCGAGGCCTGGCGCGAGACCCTGCAACTGACCAGCGCCCAGGTGCGCGCCGGCAGTGGCCAGTACGAAGACCAGCAGAACGCCCATGCCAACCTGTTGCTCAGCGAGGCGGCGGTACCGCCGTTGCAGGCGGCCATCGAGCAGGCCAGTTATCGCCTCGATGTGTTGACCGGGCAGGTGCCGGGCAGCCTGGAGCAGGGCGCCGCGCCGTTCCTGCCGCCGTTGGCGCGCCAGTTGCCGCTGGGTGACGTTGATGCGCTGATTGGCCAGCGACCTGATGTGGTCAGTGCCGAGCGTGAGCTGGCGGCCAGCACCGAGGACGTCGGTGCGGCCACTGCCGAGCTGTACCCACGCCTGGACCTGGGCGGCTTCATTGGTTTCTTCGCCTTGCGCAGCGGCGACCTGGGCAGCGCGGCCCGCGCTTATGAGCTGGCACCGGTGGTCACCTGGCCGGCCTTGCGCCTGGGCAATGCCCGCGCCCGCCTGCGGGTGCGCGAGGCGCTGGCCGAGGGCAGCCAGGCGCGCTACCAGCAGGCGGTGCTGTTGGCCCGCGAGGAAGTGGAGAACGCCGTCACGCAGTTGGTACGCAACCAGGCACGGCTGCAAAGCCTGGTGGCCTCGGCCGGGCACGGCAGCGAGGCCATCGATATCGCCAACAAGCGCTATCGGCGCGGTGCCGGCACCTACCTGGCGGTGCTCGAGAACCAGCGTGCGCTGTTCTCGATCAAGCGCGAGGTGGCGGAGGCGGAGACGGCCTCGTACCTGGATGCGATTGCGCTGTACAAGGCCTTGGGGTGGGGGAGCGAGGCGATGTAGCCTGTGTTGCCAGGTACGCTGTGGCAGCCCGGCAAGACATGCGGGCTTCCCTCCTTTGGCAAGACCACGAGCAATGGCCTAATTTTCCCCGCGCGCCTTTCGTTTTCATGGAAGCCGCCCTGCGCCCGGCGCGTTCGGCCCTCATCATTCAAGGAGACAGGCAATGACTTCCGTTTTCGACCGCGACGATATCCAGTTCCAGGTAGTGGTCAACCACGAAGAGCAGTATTCCATCTGGCCCGACTACAAGGCGATCCCCAATGGCTGGCGCGCAGTGGGCAAGAGCGGCCTGAAGAAGGACTGCCTGGCCTACATCGACGAAGTCTGGACCGACATGCGGCCCCTGAGCCTGCGCCAGAAGATGGCCGAAGTCGCGGCGCAGTAAGGCGGTGTCGACCCTGAACCTGTTGTGCCTGCCGTATTCCGGTGCCAGTGCGATGGTCTACAGCCGCTGGCGGCGCAAGCTGCCGGCCTGGCTGCAGGTGCGCCCGGTGGAGCTGCCCGGGCGCGGCGCGCGCATGGCTGACCCGCTGCATACCGACCTGCGGGCCCTGGCCCGGCAGTTGGCCCATGAGCAGCGCGCCGTCACCCATGCGCCTTACGCCGTGCTCGGCCACAGCCTGGGGGCGCTGGTCGCCTTCGAGCTGGCCCATGAGTTGCGTGCACTCGGCTGCCCGCCGCCAGTGGCCTTGTTCGCCTGCGGCACTGCGGCGCCGACCCGGCGCGAGGATTACGCCGGTGGCAAATGGACCGAGCCGCGTGGTGATGCCGAGTTGATCGCCGAGCTGCGCAAGCTCGGTGGCACCTCCGAGGAAGTGCTGGCCAACGAAGAGCTCATGAGCCTGACCTTGCCGATCGTGCAGGCGGATTTTCTGCTTTGCGGCCGCTATGCGTACGAGCAGCGCCTGCCGCTGCAATGTCCCTTGCATGTATTCGCCGGCGAGAACGATCGCGCCAATGACGAACAGTTGCAGGCCTGGGGGCGGGAGACGGTTGGCGAGTATTCGCTGGCGAAGTTTCCGGGAGGGCATTTCTTTATTCACGAGCATGAAGAACGCGTGCTTGATGTGCTGTGCAGGACATTGGAGCCATTGCGGCTTTGTGCGTGATAGGTGGGGCAGTTTCTAGAATTCGCCTTACAGTTTTATAATTCTGCAGTGGCTTCATGCCTGGTTGTCTACGAGAGGCCTGACTGCATATAAGAACTTCAAACTCCCAATCCAGAACTTATTTTCTTGCTCTTGCTCTTGCTTCTAAGCGCGCGATAGTTCAGGCGCCACAAATTGCGACTTCAGGAGGCCGAGCGGAGTTCTTGCGAAGGGAGGTGACGGCCATGGATGGCCGTCAAGCGCTGCGCCCCAGGATGGGGCGTTCAGCGCGGTACTCCCGGGAGCAAGAACGGAGCGAGGGAACCCCGGAGCGAAGCGCAGGGGCCGTATGAACGGAGCCGAACGGTTTTGCCTACTTTTCCCACGAGAAAAGTAGGCCGCCGTAATGGCGGAAAGGTGACTAAAAGTCGACATCACCTACGAATGTGCATACAAAAACCAAAACAATAACCAAAGAACCTACTCCAAAACCATCTCCAAAAACGTAGCCACCACCCGCCGCATCCGCTGTTCCTGCAAACACACCAACGTCTCCGTCAAATGCCGCTGACAATCCACAATCGGCAAAGCACAAACCCGAGCATCGGCCCCGAATTCAGCCGCGGACACCACCCCCACACCAATCCCCACGACCACCGCCTCCCGCGCCGCCTCCCGCCCTTCGACCTGGATCGCCGACCGAATCCGCAACCCCGCCCGCTGCATCTCCTCCTCCAGCGTCTGCCGCGTCACCGACCCCGGCTCGCGCAGCACCAGCGGCATATCGTCCAGGTCTGCCAGGCTGATCTGTCCACGGCTGGCCCAGGGATGCTGGTGCGAGACGAACGCCACCATCGGGTCGCGCCGCATCGGCACGCAGAACAGCCGCTCGTCATCGACATCGCGCCCGAGCAGGGCCAGGTCGGCCTGGTAGCTGAACAACCGCGCCAGCGACTCATCGGTGTTGCCGGTCTCGATCTTCACCTGGATCCCCGGATAGCGCTGGCAGAACCGGGCAATCTGCGGCAGCACATGCACTGGCGCGTCCACCGCCAGGGTCAGGCTGCCGGTGTGCAGGGCGCGTGAGTCCTGCAATAGCTCCTGGGCCTCGGCCTCGCAGGCGAACAGGCGCTGGGTGACGCCCAGCAGGCGCTCGCCCAGGTCGGTCAGCTGCACCGAGCGTTTGTTGCGGTGAAACAGCAAAACGCCAAAGCGTTCCTCCAGTTTGCGCACCTGGTCGGACACCGCCGGCTGGGTGAGAAACAGCTTTTGCGCCGCGCGGGTAAAGCTGCCTTGCTCGGCAACCGCGTGGAAGGCCTTGAGTTGAGCGTGGGAAACCGACATCGAACACTCCGCTTACAAGCTGGGCTTATGTGTGAAATACGATAAATCGATTTTATTTATCAGTCAGTAGCTGTTTCCATGTGTTTCAACCCGACGCCGCTGCCACGAGCAGCGGCATGTCGGCCATGGCGGCACCACCGCCATCTGACCAGGTGACGTCCCTCCGTCACGCAGTGCGCAACACAACAACAAGACAGGCGTTTCTTCACATTCTGCCGGCACACTCAAACAAGAGGTCAGAGTCAAATGAACCAATCCCTGGGCGCCATCAAGCGCTGGCGCGTGCAGATTTTCGCGATCACCTGGCTGGCCTATGCCGCCTTCTACTTCACCCGCAAGGCCTTCTCGGTGGCCAAGCTCGGCATCGGCGAAGACCCAACCTTCATGCTGGACAAGGCCGCCATGGCCAACCTCGACGCCATCTACCTGGCCGCCTACGCCGTGGGCCAGTTCACCTGGGGCATGCTCGCCGATCGCTTCGGGCCGCGCGTGGTGGTGCTCGGCGGGCTGCTGATCTCGTCGGCCGCCGCGGTGGTGATGGGCAGTTACGCAACCTTCCCGATCTTCGCTACCTGCATGCTGGTCCAAGGGCTGGCGCAGTCCACCGGCTGGGCGGGCTTGTGCAAGAACATCGGCAGTTTCTTCCCGGCGTCCCAGCGCGGACGGGTACTGGGGCTGTGGAGTTCGTGCTACGCCTTCGGTGGCCTGGTGGCCTCGCCGTTCGCCGGCTGGTGGGCCTACACCCTGGTCGGCACCTGGCACGCGGCATTCTTCTCCAGTGCCGTGGTGGTGGCCGTGGTGGCGGTGCTGTTCTTCATCTTCCAGCGCAACAAGCCCGAGGACGTCGGCCTGCCGGCGGTGGAGCCCGAGCCACAGAGCATGGCCCCAGGGGCGAACCTGTGCAGCGTGTGGGCGCCATTGCGCGAGATCCTGCGCAACCGCACGGTGCTGACCCTGGGCCTGGCCTACTTCATGCTCAAGCCGGCGCGCTACGCCATCCTGCTGTGGGGGCCGGTGATCGTCTTCGAGCAGATGCCCTCGGTGGGCAAGGTCGGCGCGGCGATCATCCCCACGGCGTTCGAGCTGGCCGGGCTGCTCGGGCCGATCCTCATCGGCCTGGCCTCGGACAAGCTGTTCGGTGCCCGGCGCATGCCGGCCTGCGTGATCAGCCTGGTGCTGCTGACCCTGACCCTGGCCGGCTTCATGGCGGCGATGCACAGCGGCAGCGTGGCGCTGGTGGTGGCCTTGCTGTTCGTCATGGGTCTGACCCTCTACGGCCCGGACTCGATGATCAGCGGCGCCGCGGCCATCGACTTCGGCACGGCCAAGGCCGGCGCCACCGCGGCCGGTTTCGTCAACGGCTGCGGCTCGGTGGGCGCAGTGCTTGGCGGCTTGCTGCCGGGCTACTTCGACAGCGTCACGGTATTCATCGTCTTCGCCGGCACCGCGCTGTTCTCCGCCCTCGTGCTGCTGCCGCACTGGAACAGCCGTCCGGCAACGGCACCCCAGGCCACCGACGTGGCCCCCAATACCGGCATGGCGATCAAGCCACTGCGTACCTAGAGGAAAGCGAGCAGATGAGACCCTTCTGGCTGCAACAGGCCCTGGACCAGGAAGACGAGGCCCTGTGCCCGCCGCTCGCCGGCGATGCGCGCTGCGACGTGTGCATCGTCGGCGGTGGCTACACCGGGTTGTGGACTGCCTTGATGATCAAGGAACAGGCGCCGCAGCTGGAGGTGCTGCTGATCGAGGCCGACATCTGCGGCGCCGGGGCCAGCGGGCGCAACGGTGGCTGCGCGCTGTCCTGGTCGGCCAAGTACTTCACCCTCGAACGCTTGTTCGGGGTGGCCGAGGCGGTGCGTCTGGTGGGCGAGTCCGAACGCAGCATCGGCGCCATCGGCGAGTTCTGCGCGGCCAATGGCATCCGCTGCGACTTCCGCATGGACGGCACGCTCTACACCGCCACCAACCAGGCCCAGCTCGGCGGCACCGATGCGGTGATCGCGGCGCTGGAGCGCCACGGCATCAACTCGTTCCAGCGCTTGGCGCTGGAGCAGGTGCAGCGCCTGGCCGGCTCCCAGCGGCATCTGGAGGGCTGGTACTCGCCGGCCGCGGCCACGGTACAGCCGGGGCGGCTGGTGCGCGGCTTGCGCCGGGTAGCCTTGCAGCGTGGCGTGCGCATTCACGAAGGCACGGCGATGACCGGCCTGGAGCATGGCGCGCCGGCACAGGTGCGCACCCGGGCCGGCACCATCCGCGCCGACCGCGTGGTGTTGGGCCTCAATGCCTGGATGGCGCGGGCTTTCCCGCAGTTCGAGCGCAGCGTGGCGATCGTCTCCAGCGACATGGTCATCACCGAGCCGTGCCCCGAGCTGCTGCGTCAGATCGGCCTGGACAGCGGCGTCAGCGTGCTCGACTCGCGGATCTTCGTGCACTACTACCACAACACCTCCGACGGTCGGCTGATGCTCGGCAAGGGCGGCAATACCTTTGCCTACGGCGGGCGCATGCTGCCGGTGTTCGACCAGCCGTCGCCGTATCAGCCGTTGCTGCGTGACAGCCTGGCCGAGTTCTTCCCGGCGCTGGCCGAGGTGCCGTTGGCGGCGAGCTGGAACGGGCCGTCGGATCGCTCGGTGACCGGCCTGCCGTTCTTTGGCCGGCTCGATGGGCAGGGCAACGTGTTCTATGGCTTCGGCTATTCAGGCAGCGGGGTGGGGCCGTGTCACATGGGCGGGCAGATCCTCTCGTCGCTGACCTTGGGGCTGGACAACGCCTGGACCCGCTCGCCGCTGGTCAAGGGTCCGCTGGGGCGTTTCCCGCCGGAGCCGGTGCGCTACCTGGGGTCGCTGATGGTGCGCAACGCCATTCGCCGCAAGGAGCGCGCCGAAGACCGCGGCGTGCGTCCACGCGGGCTGGATGTGCGCCTGGCGAAGTTCGCGGCGGCGGCGGGGAAGGCCGACAAGGGCTGAAGCTGATGCGATTTCTTGTCGAACCCGGTGCGCAGGGCGTATAAACTCTCCCCACTTTTTGGCCGGTCGCTTCCTGAACCGGCCGCTGAAACAAAGAGAGTCGATATGGGCGCACAGTGGAAAGCCAAGCATAGAGAAACGGCGGCCAACGCCAAGGGCAAGATCATGGGCAAGCTGGCCAAGGAGATCCAGATCGCCGCCAAGTCCGGCGCTGACCCGGACATGAACCCGCGCCTGCGCCTGGCCATCGTCCAGGCCAAGAAAGCCTCGATGACCCGTGAGACCCTGGAGCGCGCGATCAAGAAGGGCGCAGGTCTGGACGGCGAGGCCGTGCAGTACCATGCCGTCAGCTATGAAGGCTTCGCCCCGCACCAGGTGCCGCTGATCGTCGAGTGCCTGACCGACAACGTCAACCGCACCGTGGCGCAGATCCGCGTCCTGTTCCGCAAGGGCCAACTGGGTGCCAGCGGTTCGGTGGCCTGGGACTTCAACCACGTCGGCCTGATCGAGGCGACCCCGGAAGGCGACGCCGACCCGGAAATGGCAGCCATCGAAGCCGGTGCCCAGGACTTCGAGGACGGCGAGGAAGAGGGTTCGACCCTGTTCATCACCGATACCACCGACCTGGACGCCGTGCAGAAGGCCCTGCCCGAGCATGGCTTCACCGTCACCTCGGCGAAGATTGGCTACACCCCGAAAAACCCGGTGAGTGCGGCCAGCCTGAGCGCCGAAGCCCTGGCCGAGGTCGAGGCATTCCTCGAGGCTATCGACGAGAACGACGACGTGCAGAACGTCTATGTCGGCCTGACTGACTGAGCCGCGCGTTATCCTCGCGGGGCAAGCCCTCTCCCCAGTGCGTCTGTGGGAGCGGGCTTGCCCCGCGATCATTTCCGGACCTGTGCCATGCACCCCAGCTTCGCCTCCCTCAGCCTTGCCCACCTGCGTACCCTCGACTGTCTCCTGCAGCTGAAGAACCTCAGCCACGCAGCCGAGCGCCTGGGCTGCAGCCAATCGGCGCTGAGCCGCCAGCTGGCCAGCCTGCGCGAGGCTTTCGACGACCCGCTGCTGGTGCGCCAGGGGCGTGGCTATGTGCTCAGCGAACACGCCGAAACGCTGGTCGAGCCATTGCGCCAGGTACTCGACGAGCTCAACGCCCTGCGCCAGCCCGCAGCGTTCGACCCGGCGCGCTGCGAACGGCGCTTCTGCCTGGCCGCCTCGGACTACGTGGCCGAACATATGCTGCCGCAGCTGGTGAAAGCGTTGGAGCAGGAGGCGCCAGGGGTATCGCTGGAGTACCGCACCTGGCAGGCCGGGCAGTACGCCTTGCTCGCCAGCGGCGAGATCGACCTGGCCACCACGCTGTTCGACGAGTCGCCACCCAACCTGCACGGTCGGCTGCTGGGCGAGGATCGGGCGGTGTGCCTGATGCGCCATGACCATCCGCTGAGCGCCCGCGCCGAACTGAGCCAGGATGACTACCTGGCCTTCAAGCACGTGCGGGTGTCCGGTGGCGGCGACAAGGACAGTTTCATCGACCGCCATCTGCGTGCCCAGGGGCTGCAACGGCGCGTCAGCCTGGAGGTGCCGTTCTTCAGCGCGATGGTCCAGGTGGTCGGCAACGGCCAGGCGCTGGCCACGGTGCCCGAGCATATCGCCCGGCAACTGGCGCGGTTGCATGGGCTGAGCTGGCGGCCGATGGGCTTTGTCGAGCACACCCAGCGTTACTGGGTGGTATGGCATCAGCGTCTGCAGGCCTCGGCCGAACATCGCTGGCTGCGTAACCGGGTGTTCGAGGTGTGGCGCCAGTCGCAGTTCGGCGTGCAGGGTGGGCATGCGCCTTTGCCATAGCAGCTATGCGTGAAGCGGGGTTATTCGGCGGGTGATGGAGGCCTAGACTGCGAGGCATTGTCCGCCAGGAGACCGCCCATGACCCCCGAGCAATTCCGCCAATACGGCCACCAACTGATCGACCTGATCGCCGATTATCGCCAGACCGTCGGCGAACGCCCGGTCATGGCCCAGGTCGAACCCGGCTACCTCAAGGCCGCGCTGCCCCAAGGCGCGCCGCAGCAAGGCGAGCCGTTCGAGGCCATCCTCGCCGACGTCGACAAGCTGGTGATGCCCGGCCTGTCCCACTGGCAGCACCCGGACTTCTACGGCTACTTCCCCTCCAACGGCACTCTGTCATCAGTGCTCGGCGACTTCCTCAGCACGGGCCTGGGCGTGCTCGGCCTGTCGTGGCAGTCCAGCCCGGCCCTCAGCGAACTGGAGGAAACCACCCTCGACTGGCTGCGCCAGCTGCTCGGCCTTAGCGGGCAATGGAGCGGGGTGATCCAGGACACCGCCTCGACCAGTACCCTGGTGGCGCTGATCTGCGCCCGCGAGCGTGCCACCGACCATGCCCAGGTGCGCGGCGGCCTGCAGGCCCAGGGCAAGCCCCTGGTGGTCTACGTCAGCGCCCATGCCCACAGTTCGGTGGACAAGGCCGCGCTGCTGGCCGGATTCGGCCGTGAAAACATTCGCCTGATCCCCACCGACGCACACTACGCCATGCGCCCGGAGGCGCTGCGCGACGCCATCGCCGAGGACCTCGCCGCCGGCAACCAGCCCTGCGCCGTGGTGGCCACCACCGGCACCACCACCACCACCGCGCTGGACCCGCTGCGCCCGATCGGCGAGATCGCCCAGGCCAACCAGCTGTGGCTGCACGTGGACTCGGCCATGGCCGGTTCGGCGATGATCCTCCCGGAATGCCGCTGGATGTGGGACGGCATCGAGCTGGCCGACTCGGTGGTGGTCAATGCCCACAAGTGGCTGGGCGTGGCCTTCGACTGCTCGATCTACTATGTGCGCGACCCGCAGCACCTGATCCGGGTGATGAGTACCAACCCCAGCTACCTGCAGTCGGCGGTCGATGGCGAGGTGAAGAACCTGCGCGACTGGGGCATCCCCCTGGGGCGGCGGTTCCGCGCCTTGAAACTGTGGTTCATGCTGCGCAGCGAAGGTGTCGAGGCCCTGCAGCAACGCCTGCGCCGCGACCTGGAAAACGCACAGTGGCTGGCCGCGCAGGTGGAGGCGGCTGCCGCGTGGGAGGTGTTGGCGCCGGTGCAGTTGCAGACCTTGTGCATCCGCCATCGTCCGACGGGTCTCGAGGGCGAGGCGCTGGATGCCCACACCCGTGCCTGGGCCGAGCGCCTCAACGCCTCGGGTGATGCCTACGTGACCCCGGCGACCCTGGACGGGCGCTGGATGGTGCGGGTCTCGGTGGGGGCGCTGCCCACCGAGCGTGAGCATGTCGAGCGGCTGTGGGCTCGGTTGCAGGGGGTGGTGGCGGAGTAAGCTTCGTTCAGGCCAGCAGGTCCTCGTGGAAGGCGCCGTAGGCGTGCTCGGGATGAGCGATCTGGATCTCGAGGATCCACAGCCCGGCGCCGGGGGCGCCTTCGAAATCACCCAGGTCACCCGCACGATAGATGGCGTGGGGGAAGTCGCTGACGCGGTGCCCCTTGATGTCCATGTTCAGCTTCCAGCCCAGCTGGCGAGCACGCTCGGCGGCGAAGTGATAGAGCTCGACGCCGCTGACCCCCTGGCCGCGCCACTGGGCCTGCACCTCATCGAACAGGGTGCGGGCCGCCGCTGCGCAGGCGGCCATCTGCGGGTCGTTCCCGCTGACGAAAGTGGTGCCGGCATCGCCTTCATGGCCTTGCCAGACCACGCCCATGTCGATGAAGAAGATGTCGTTGTCGCCCAGCACCGGATCGCCGTCGGAGCGCTGCTTGAAGGTTTTCAGCGTATTGCTGCCGAAGCGGATGTGGGTGGGGTGCCAGATGCGCTGCATGCCCAGCTCGACCAGCACCTGTTGGCCCAGCTCCCGGGCCTGTGATTCACGCATGCCAGGATGGATGCCTTGGGCGATCCGCTCGACGGCCTCCCAGGTCATGCGCTGGGCATGCCTCATCAGTTCCAGCTGGTAGGGGGGGCCTACGGCTTCCTTGGCGGCGTTGACCGGGGTCATGACGGTGCTCCTTGTCGATAGGTCAGTCGTTGTATTTTTAGTTATATATCGGTCATGCGCTCCTGCCCAGTGCGCAGGGCTCCGGACGCAGGCCGCGCAAGAGTAGCTCGGCCTGGGCCTGGGTCGAGGCGCGGGATGGCTTGATCTGCACTGAGCTGCCGGGGGCCATGCCGAAGCGGAAGGTCGCCAGGGACGTAGACCACAGGTACAGCAGCAGGTGCTCGGGCGTGGTCCGCACGATCAGCCCGCGCTCCATCCACTGCGCCAGGCAGGCCAGCGTCTGCCTGCCACTGCTGCGCAGCAGCTCGGCGCGTTCACCGGGCAGTTGCCGGGCGCCATGCAGCATTTCCTTGAGCCAGACGCGTACCGCGCCGGGGTGTTGGCGCGCCACCTCGGCCTTGGCCTTGAAGTAGCGGGGCAGGGCCTGTTCGGGGTGAGCCTCCGGCACCAGGCTGCGCGAGGCGCGCAGCAAGGGTTCCATCACCAGGTCGAGCACTGCGGTGTAGAGCAGGCGTTTGTTGCGGAAGTAGTAGAACACGTTGGCCCTGGGCAGCCCGGCGCGGGCGGCGATAGCGTCGACCCGGGCGGCGGCGAAACCATGGTGGGCGAATTCCTCGCTGGCGGCGGCGAGGATCAGTTGCAGGTTGCGATCACGGATACTGGGCATGGCAAACACGTACTTCTGAATCGATATGTTCAAAAGTATATAGCGGTAACGTGTTCGCCGACAGCTGCCCAGGCTCGTGTTCAAGCGAGCCTGTGTCGGATCAGCAGGCTTCGCGCCAGGCGCGGATCTGCTCCAGCGTTGCGGTGGCGCCACCGCAGACGATCACCAGGACATTGCCAAAGGCCGCCACTGCGTCGGGGTGTTCGAGCAAGGCCAGCGCCGCGCCGCAGGCCGGCTCCACCAGCAGGCGGTGATCGCGCAGCAGGCGTTCGCAGGCGTCGAGCGCCTCGCGATCACTCACCAGGTGGCTGACCACCGGGTGCTGGCGGGTGCAGGCCAGCGCCTGTTCGGCCACCCGCTTGGCCCCCAGTGAAGTGGCTACCGAGGTGATCCCCGGCAGTTCCACGGTGTGCCCGGCAGCCATGGCCGCGTGCATCGACGCCGCGCCTTCGGTTTCCACGGCCAGCACCGGCACATCCTGCCAGCCATTGCGCTGCAACCCTTCGACCACGCCGCGCAGCAGGCCGCCGCCGCCAACCGACAGCACCACCGCATCCGGCTTGCAGCCGGCCTGGGCCACTTCATCGATCATGCTGGCGTGGCCAGTCCACAGCAGCGGGTCGTCGAACGGGTGGATGAAGGCGTCACCCGCGCCCAGCAGGGTCTGCGCGTGCTCGTTGGCTTCCTGCCAGGAGCTGCCGCGCACCACCACGCTGGCGTCTTCCAGGCGCAGCAGTTCCTTGGCCCGTTCGGTGGTGGTCTCGGGCACCACCACGGTCACCGGCACGCCGAGTTTGCGGCCGGCGTAGGCCACCGCCAGCCCGGCATTGCCGCCGGACGAGGAGACGAAGTGACGGGCGCCGCGAGCATGGTGCGCCTCGCAGGCGTGGCCGACGCCGCGCAGCTTGAACGAGCCACAGGGTTGCAGGGCTTCGAGCTTGAGCCACACCGGGCGGCCGGCGCTCAGCGACAGCGGGCGGGATTCGATCAGCGGGGTAGGGATATGCAAGGGCATGGTGGGCTCCGTGGCTCAGTCGCGGGCAGCCGCGGCGGGCTCGCCGCGCAGCTGCTCCAGGTAGTTGTAGACGGTGTAGCGGGTCACGCCGAGGGCCTCGGCGGCTTTCTCGACGCCGCCCTTGACGATGAACAGGCCGCGCTCCTGCATCACGCGCACGGCCTCGACCTTGGCCTGCTTGGTCATCCGCCCCTGGCCGCTGCGCTGCAGTGCGTCCTGGATGATCCCGGCCATCAATGCAGTCATGTCGGCGGGCTCGTCGGCGGTTACCGTGGCTGGCGCGGCGCCCAGCGGCTGCAAGTGCCGCAGAAACGCCATGGCGGCGTCCAGGCCGGTGACGTCGGTGTTCACGCACAGGCTGGCGAAGGGCTGGCCGGTGCTGTCACGGTAGATCGCCGTGGCGCTGCGCAGGCTGCGCCCCTTGAGGGTGGTGGGGTAGTCGGGCAGCACCACAGGGTCGCAGCCCTGCTGGTCGGCGGCGGCCTGCATCAAGGCCTTGAACCCTTGGTCCTGTTCGGGAGCGGCGAGTATCGGGCTGCCGACCTGGCGGCCGGAGAGCTCGCCATTGACGATCGCCACCACCGAGCGTTCCGGGTGTTCGAGGTCGTGCAGAAGGATTTCCACATTTCGCGGGACGACGCTGCCCAGCGCCTGCAGGGCGGTCTTGAGCACGTTCAGGGTGAGCTGGCGTTCGTGGGCGAGGGTGAGCATGGTCGGCACCAGATTCAATATTGTGTTGAATATTACACAAAAAGTTGAATTTGGCGAAGGTGTCGAACGCTCAAAAGCAATCGCGGGGCCCTCCCGTTCCTACCCAGGGCAGGAGCGGAAGGGCCCCGCGATCAGGTGCGTCAGCCCAGTTTCGGCGTACGCGGCGGGACGATGCGGCGCGAGCCGGTAGACTCGAAGGCGGCGGCGAATTTCAACAGATTGTTGTCGCTGTACGCCTTGCCCGCGAAGGTCAGGCCCACTGGCATGCCGATATCGGCCATCACGCCCATCGGCACGGTCACGGTCGGCACGCCCAAGTGACGGATCGCCAGGTTGCCGTTGGCCACCCAGATGCCGTTGCTCCAGGCGATGTCTGCCGATTCGGGGTTCACATCGGCGTCCGCCGGGCCGACATCGGCCACGGTGGGGAACAGCACCGCGTCCAGGCCTTGGGCGTCCATCCAGTCTTCCAGGTCGAGCTTGCGGGTGGCTTCCAGGCCGCGCAGGCCGTCGGGCACGGTGGCGATCTGGTCCCAGCTCTTCAGGCCGCGCTTGGCCATGTTGACGTACTCGTCCATGCCGGCGGCAAGGTCGTCTTCACGGTTGGGCAGGGTGCCGGGGTCGTGGGGGAAGATCTGCGGGCCATCGACATCGGCCAGGCGGTTGAGCTTGGGATCGTCGTTGGCGCGCAGGAAGTCGTCGAAGGCCCAGCCGGACAGTTCCCACAGTTCGTCATGCAGGAACTCCTTGCTGACGATCCCACGGGTGAACACCGTCGGCGCGCCGGGGCGGTCGCCCTCGCAATTGGAGACCAGCGGGAAGTCGGTCTCGACCACTTCGGCACCGGCCGCTTCCAGGGCCTGGCGGGCTTGCTGCCACAGCTCGATCACGCTGGCACGGGTATTGATGCGCTGGCCGGTCGGGCCGCCGATGCCGGGCTTCTCCGAGGTGCCGGCTTCGGCGTCGGCATTGATGTACATGCGTGGCACGGCGAAGCGCTTGCCCTTGAGCGACTCGGCGCCCACGGCCAGGTCCAGGTACGAGGCAGGGCGCACGCTCGAGGCGGCCGGGATCGGCACCCAGGGTTGCAGGCGCCACAGGTCGCCGCGCTTGTCGGCGTCGTCGGCCACCACCACGTCGAGGATCTCCAGCAGGTCGGCCATGGTCCGCGCATAAGGTACGACCACGTCCATGGTCGGCGTCAGCGGCCAGTTGCCGCGCACCGAGATCACCCCGCGCGACGGGGTGTAGGCGCACAGGCCGTTGTTCGAGGCCGGGCCGCGGCCACTGGACCAGGTTTCCTCGGCCAGGCCGAAGGCGCTGAAGCTGGCGGCGGTGGCGGTGCCGGCACCGTTGGAGGAGCCGGAGGCGAAGGGGGCTGTGAGGTAGGCGGCGTTGTACGGGCTTTCGGCGCGGCCATACACGCCACGCTGCATGCCGCCATTGGCCATCGGCGGCATGTTGGTCTTGCCCAGGCAGATGGCGCCGCCGGCGCGCAGGCGCTCGACGGTGAAGGCATCGCGCTGGGCGACCAGGTCCTTGAACGCCGGGCTGCCGGAGGCGGCGGTCAGGCCCTTGACCAGGTAGCTGTCCTTGGCGGTGTAGGGGATGCCATCCAGCGGGCCGAGGGTTTCGCCACGGGCACGGCGGGCATCGGAGGCTTCGGCCTCTTTCAGGGCCTCGGGGTTGCGCACCACCACGGCATTGAGCCGCGTGGCGGTGTCGGTGCCGTCGTAGGCGTCGATGCGGGCCAGGTACGCCTTGACCAGCTCGACGGCCGTCGTGCGGCCAGACTCGAGCGCGTCGCGCAGCTCGGCAATGGAAACCTCGGTTACCTCGATCATGCTGTCACCACAGTTGTGCAGGTGGAAAATCATGGCGGCGAGTGTAGCAAGAAGGTCTTGGTGGGCGCAGGCATGCAGCGGGGAAATGGTTGGTTGCAGCCGGGCAATCGAACGGCGGGTCGGTGTGCGCAGTTGCCTATGCCCCTCGAGGCATAGGCAACACGAATGAGGTGCACGCGTCGCTATGTGCGGGGTGACTGGGTCACTCCAGATCGCTGGCCGCGTGGCGCTCCGCCACCTGGCTGGCTTCCTCGCCCCAGGTGCGGTTGACCCGGGTGCCGCGCTGTACCGCCGGGCGCTGGGCGATGGCCTCTGCCCAGCGCTGCACATTGGCGTACTCGTGTACCGCGAGGAACTCGGCCGCGCCGTACAGGTTGCCGCGTACCAACTGGCCATACCAGGGCCATACGGCGATGTCGGCGATGCTGTACGTATCGCCGCCCAGGTAGGCGCTTTCGCCCAGGCGCCGGTCGAGCACGTCGAGCTGGCGCTTGGCTTCCATGGTGAAACGATTGATCGCGTATTCGAACTTTTCCGGCGCGTAGACGTAGAAGTGGCCGAAACCACCGCCCAGATAAGGTGCAGCGCCCATCTGCCAGAACAGCCAGTTGAGGGTCTCGGTGCGCGCGGCCAGGTCCTGGGGCAGGAAGGCGCCGAATTTTTCCGCCAGGTACAGCAGGATCGCGCCGGACTCGAACACCCGCACCGGCGGTTCGACGCTGCGGTCGAGCAGGGCGGGGATCTTCGAGTTGGGGTTGACCTGCACGAAGCCGCTGCCGAACTGGTCGCCTTCGCCAATACGGATCAGCCACGCGTCGTACTCGGCGCCGCCGTGGCCGAGGGCCAACAGTTCTTCCAGAAGGATGGTGACCTTGACCCCGTTGGGCGTGGCCAGGGAGTAGAGCTGCAGCGGATGCTTGCCGGTGGGCAGCGGCTTGTCGTGGGTGGCGCCGGCCACCGGGCGGTTGATGCTGGCGAACTGGCCGCCGGAAGGGGCCTCGAAGGTCCAGACCTTGGGCGGGACATAAGGGGGCTTGCTCATGGGAATCTCCTGGAGGGCGCGAGGTGGCCGGGTAAGGACGTGGACAGCTTTTCTATGCCATGGGTTCGCCGTGCAGGGCAAATGCAATGCGTGCCCGCAGCGGATGCATGGCGCCTACAGGGACCGCGCCGAGGCCGGGATCGGTGCGGTTGGCGCCTCTGGCTTTTTCGCCGGTTTCAGCCGCGATACCCCGAACAGCACCAGGACCAGCCCGGCCACTTGGTACAAGGAGATCGCCTCGCTGAGGATCAGCCATGAGGCCAGCATCGTCAGCACCGGCCCCAGGTTGCCCACCGCCGCCGTGTGCGTGGGCCCGAGGCGCTGGATCGCCAGCGCCACCCAGTAGATCGGCAGCACCGTTGAGAACAGCGCCATCAATGCCGCGTTGAGCCACACCGTGCCGGGCAGCTGCAGCAGCGGCGCGACATCGGCCACCAGCAGGTAGTGGGCCAGCACCATCAGCGAGGAGGCGGTACCGCACAATCCAGCCAGGCGCATCGAATTCATGCGCTTGAGCATCATGCCGGTGCCCGAGTAGTACAGGGCATAGGTGACCGCGCTGGCGAACACCCACAGCGAGCCGACCAGCACCGCATTGCCGCCGCCCGAGGCGCCGATGTCGTGGACAAAGGCGATGCCCAGCCCCAGGTAGCACAGGCCCATGGCCGCCAGGGTGCGCAGGGTCGGGCGTTCGCGCTGGACGATGGCCTGGATCACCAGCACCAGGGTCGGGTAGGTGAACAGGATCAGCCGCTCGAGCCCGGCACTGATGTATTGCAGGCCGTAGAAGTCGAACAGGCTGGCCAGGTAGTAGCCGAACAGGCCAAGCAAGGCTACGCGCAGGCCGTCGCCGGCGCTCAGCGGCGCGCCGCCCTGGCCACGGCTGGCCCACACCAGCCAGGCGAACAGCGGCAGCGACAGGGCCATGCGCAGTGCCAGCAGGCTGATGGCGTCCACCGGGCCTGCGGCATAGGCGAGCTTGACGAAGATGGCCTTGAAACTGAAGCCCAGGGCGGCGAGTACGGCGTACAGGCTGCCGTTGGCAAGGGCGCGCTGGAGCGGGGCGGGCAGGCGGGTCATGGCGGGTCCGTGGCACAGAAGAAGTGCGGTTTATTCTGCGCAGAACACACCCGCGCTAGAATCGCTTTTTCTCGAACATGGCGTTCTGATTTGGAGAAGCCCTGATGCACTTCGACCTGGCCGACCTGCGGCTGCTCGCCGCCATTGCCGCCACCGGTAGCCTGAGCAAGGCGGCGGCGACCTTCCCGGTGGCGGTATCGGCCGCCAGCACCCGCCTGCGCCTGTTCGAGGCGCGCAGCGGGTTGACCCTGTTCCTGCGCAAGGCCGACGGCATGCAACTGACCCCGGCCGGGCGCCTGGTGCTGGAGTCGGCGCGGGGCGTGCTGGGCGAGGCGCAGAAGCTGCAGGACACGCTGCGCGAACTCGCCGGCCAGCGGCGCATCACCCTGCACCTGGCGGCGTCCACCGTGACCAACAGCACCCTGTTGCCGGCCGTGCTCGGGCCGTTCCTGGCCGACTACCCGGAGGTGGACCTGCAACTGGTCGAGCACAAGAGCATCGATGTGCTGCGGGTGGTGCTGGCCGGGGAGTGCGAGATCGGCGTGTACGACGGCAACCTGGTCAACGAGGGCGTGGTATCGCTGCCGTTTCGCACCGAGCGCCTGGTGCTGCTGGTGCCGCTCGATCACCCGTTGGCCGGGCGCGGCCAGCTGCGCCTGGCGGACGCGCTGGGTTTTCCCTTCGTCTGCCTGCCCGCCGAGCGTGCCATGCAGCGCTTCGTCGAGGAACTGGCGATGAACCTGGCCATGCCGCTGAAGGTGCGGGTGCGCGCGCCCAGCTTCGAAGCCATCGCCCAGCTGGTGGCCCAGCACGCGGGTATCGCCATGCTGCCGGAAACGGCGGCCGTGCGCGCCGAACAGGAACTGGCGGTGCGCCGGGTGGCGCTGGAGGAGCGTTGGGCGACCCTGGAGTTGCGTATCTGCTTCCGCAGTTGGGAAGCGCTCAGCTCGCATGGGCGACAGTTGGTGAGCTTCCTCTCCGGGCAATGACAGGTGACTGTCGTCTGGTAGGCGGATGAATGAGTTATCCGTCCGAATGCCATCATTTGGATATCATTTATGCCTGTGCATTGACCCTTGAACGCATACAATCACCGTTCTGAACGGTAACCCAGATACAGGCCACTTCCACCCATGGCGTTCGACGCTTCCACCATGCTGACCCTCACCATCGCCCTGGCCGCGGCCGCCGCGCTGTATCTGGCCGTGGAGTGGCGCAGTGTGCGCGAGTCTTCGCTGCTGTGCTGGAGCGCCAGCTTCGCCACCATCAGCGTCGGTTCCTCGCTCGCCTTGCTGCGTGGCAGCGGTTATCTGTTCATCGGCATCTGGTTCGCCAACGGCATGCTGGTGGCCGCCCACTGGCTGTTCCTGCTGGGGGTGTCACGCTTTACCGAAACCCGTCTGTCACGGCTCTGCTACCTGGCCCCGCTGGCCTGGCTGAGCCTGTTGCTGCTGCCGCAGTGGCCCACCTGGTCGAAGACCTTCCTGGTGGCCAACTCGCTGCTGGTCGCCGCGTTCACCCTGTACGCCAGCGCGTTGCTGCGCCCGCACGGCAAGTCGTTCAGCGTCGGCGCGGTGCAGTTGCGCTGTATCCTGCTGCTGCACGGGCTGTTCTACTTGGCCAAGACGCTGCCGGCGCTGCTGCCGGGAACGCTGATCGACCTGACCGCGTTTCGCGGTCAGATCATCCAGGTGTCGCTGGTGGAGGGGGCCATGGCGATCATGCTGATCGCCCTGTCGATGACCGGCACCGTGCGCTACCGCCGCGAGGAGCGCATCGAGCGCCTGGCCGCGCGCGATCCGCTGACCGCGCTGTACAACCGCCGCGCCCTGGAAATGCGCGCGGCGAGCCTGTTCAACGAGGTTTCCCCGGCAAACCCCGGGGCCTTGCTGCTGATCGACATCGACCACTTCAAGCTGGTCAACGACCTGCATGGGCATGCCGCCGGCGACCACCTGCTGGTGGCATTGAGCGAGATGATCCGGGCCATGCTGCCGGAGCGGGCGATCGCCGCACGGCTGGGCGGCGACGAGTTCGTCATCCTTCTGACCGGGGCTTCGCGCGACGCCATCCAGCGCCTGGCCGAGGCCCTGCGCCAGCAGTTCCAGGGCACCGCCGAACAGGCATTCCGCACCCCCGAGGCGGTGACCCTGAGCATCGGCGCCAATCTGTTCGACCGCCCGCCGGCCAGCCTGGCGGCGTTGATCGAGCAAGGCGACGTGCTGCTGTACGCCTCCAAGCGCAGCGGGCGCAACAGCCTGCAACTGGTGGACGGGCTGCGCGGCTGAACTACTTGTTGTTGATGCACTGCGACTGCACCGCGTAGCGCACGGTGCGCAAGGTGCCCTGGCTGTCTTCGAAGGTCATCAGCCGCGGTACCACCTCGCAGGTGCGCGGGTCGCCCGATTGGCGGACGAGGCGGGCAACGTCGAGCTTCATGCCATAGCGGTAGTCGACGATCTCCGGCATGGGCTTCGCCCGCTTGGCCGCATAGGCCGCCACGGCCTGCTGGTGGTCCGCCAGCAGCTGTTCGCTGTCCAGCCTGGAAAAGCCGCTGGCCTGGGTCGAGAGGGAAAGCGCCAGCAGGGCGGCGGTGAGGGTCGGTCGTAGCATGGTCGTGCCTCCGAAAAATTCGTTTCGCAGACCACGCTAGCGATGCCCGGCAAACAGGGGCATGACGGCCGGGTTACAGATCTGAAAGCTGGGCGCGCACGCGGCTCCCCCCGCTGCGCATGACACGATTGTAATGCCCCCATCACCTTCCCGTTATCCGCCAGCGGCGAGCATCAGGCTCGGCCAATGGGGCTGGGTGCGTGCGCATCTGGCCAGACCAGGGAGGCTCCAGCGCCAGGGTCTGACAACAAGAACAGCCGCAATCGAAGGAGCAGTGGATGAAGAGCAATCCGACACTTTCCCTGGCCGCCCTGGTGGCGCTGGCCGGCTTCGGCCCGGCGGCCTGGGCCGCAGAAGAGCAGAAGGAAGGGTTCATCGAGGGCAGCCGCCTGAGCGTGCTCAACCGCAATTACTATTTCAATCGTGACCATCGTGATGGCCCGGCCCCCACCTACAACAGCGGCAAGGACAGCGGCAACGGCTACTCCGAAGCCTGGGCCCATGCCGTGATCACCCGCTTCGAGTCCGGCTTCACCCAAGGCACGGTGGGCGTCGGGGTGGACGCCTTCGCCATGCTCGGGCTCAAGCTCGACACCGGTGGCGGGCGCAACGGTGGGCGCAGCTCGTTCGACGTGCTGCCGGTGGACCGCGATGGCCAGGCCCGCGACGAATACACCAAGCTCGGCGGCGCGGCCAAGGTGCGCCTGTTCGACACCGTGCTGCGGGTGGGCGATGTGTTCCCGGTCAACCCGGTGGTGGCGGCCGGCGACTCGCGGCTGTTACCGGAAAGTTTTCGCGGCGTGACCCTGGAGAACACCAGTGTGCAAGGCCTGACGCTGCAGGCCGGGCGCCTGCACGCCATGAGCCAGCCGGTGTCCAGCGACTTGCGCGACAACTTCGTGACGTTCTACGGCGGCCCGGTGGATTCGCCGTGGATCGCCTACGGCGGTGGCGACTACGCGATCAACGAAAACGTCAGCGTCAGCCTGTTCGGCAGTCGCTTGAAGGATGTGTGGAACCAGTACTACGCCGGCACCAGCGTGACCTGGCCGCTGTCGGATGAGCTGGCGCTGATCGGCGGGTTCAATTTCTACAACGCCAGGGACGAAGGACGTCAGCGCCTGGGCCAGTTCGACAACGACATCTGGAGCGCCAAGCTCGGCGTGCGCTACGGCGCCCATACCCTGGCCCTGACCCACCAGCGCAACAACGGCGACGACGACTTCGACTACCTGCGCCAGTCCGATTCGATCTTCCTCGACAACTCCATCCAGTACAGCGACTTCAACTCGCCGAAAGAGCGCTCATGGATGCTGCGCTACGACTTGAACATGGCCGCCTACGGTGTGCCGGGGCTGTCGTTCATGACCCGCTATGGCCGTGGCAGCGACGCCGACTACAGCCATGCCAACGCCTACTACATGCGCCGCGACGGCAACGGCGACCCGCTCACCGACCAGAAGCGCTGGGAGCGCGACATCGAGATCAAGTACGTGGTGCAGACCGGCGCGGCCAAGGACCTGGCACTGCGCGTGCGCCAGGCCACCACCCGGGCGACAGCCTTCGAGTCGGACCTGGACGAGGTGCGGGTGATCGTCGAGTACCCGTTGTCGATTCTCTGAACCACCCGGATTCACCTTGAGAAGCCCCTGTGCTCCTTTGGTTGCGGGGGAATGTCTTGACGCCTCTGACGAGGCGTCTTTCTTTCGGCACCGCCGATGTCAGTGGCCGAACGCTTTCAAGCTGCCCTTGCGGCTCGCTTCATAGGCTTCCCGCGCCATGGGTCGTGCCTGCGGGTTGCCCAGGTCTTCCATTGCCAGCCGGTGGGTTTCCGGTGCCAGGTAGGCGGCCAGCGCGCACACGCAGGTAATGAGGAACGCCAGCCCGCCGACCACCAGCGGGATATTGTCCGAGCCCGGCGGCGCGACTGCGGCGAACAACGCCGGCAGCATGGCAGTGATCATGGTGCCGAGGTTCTGCGCGATGGCCATGGCCGAGACCCGGTAGCGGGTGTGGAACAGCTCCGGATAGAAGCTCGGGAACACTGCGTTGTAGCCCTGGTAGACCATGCCCCACATGACGATCGAGGCGGCGAAGGCCAGTGGCACGTTCTGGATGCTGATCGCATACAGGTAGACGAACGCCAGCAGGCCCGAGCCCAGGCAACCGGCGATCATGGTCGGGCGCCGGCCGATCCTGTCGCTGAGGTTGCCGACGAAGGGGATCACCAGCACCGCGACGATGTTGCCCACCACCGGGATCCACAGGTACACGCTCTTGTCAAAGCCGATGCCGTAGGCCGGCTGCACCGCGTAGGCGGCGCCGAAGATGGTGGCGACCACCGGGATCACGTTCATCAGCGCCATGAACATCACCAGCACCATGTGCTTCCAGCTGTGGCGGAAGGCCTCGCTGATCGGCGACTTGGCCACCTTGTCCTGTTTCTCTTCCCTAACGAAGGCCGGGGTCTCGTGGACCTCCTTGCGGATGATGAAACCAGCCACCAGCACCAGCGCGCTCATCAGGAACGGAATGCGCCAGCCCCAGTCGTTGAAGGCCTCGCTGGGCATGAAGTAGGCCAGCGGCAGGAACACCGCGGCGGCCATCACCTGGCCGGCCTGCACCCCTTGCAGGGTGTAGCTGGCGTAGTAACCACGCCGGCCGAACGGCGCGTGCTCCATGATCATCGAGCTGGCGCCGGAGATCTCGCCGGCCACGGCGAAGCCCTGGACCAGGCGCAGCAGGACCAGCAGTGCCGGGGCCAGCAGGCCGACATCGTGGTAGGTCGGCAGCAGGCCTACGGCCATGGTCGAAAGACCCATGAGGAACATGCACAGCAGCAGCACGTTCTTGCGCCCGCGGGTATCGCCCCAGTGGCCAAGCACGAAGGCGCCCACCGGGCGCGCCAGGTAACCCACGCCGTAGGTGGCCAGCGAGGCGATGATGGCCATCTTCGGGTCGGCGGACGGGAAGAAGATCTGCGGGAAGATCAGCGCCGCGGCCTGGGCGTAGATGAAGAAGTCGTAGTACTCGAGGGCAGAGCCGATCCATCCGCTGGCGGTGGCTTTCTTGGCTTGGGAACTTGAGCGGGCCATGTTGTCTCCGTTGTTCTTGTCAGGGGCCGGATTGGTCAGCGCTTGAGGCGCGGGCAGGGGCTGTGTGGAGAAGACGAACGAGGCGGCGCGGATCGCAGGGCGAGCAAGGTGTGCATAGGTCGGTACCCGTTTTCTTGAACTTATTATGTGGTGACGTTGGGTATTGCAGCGCAGGTTCCGCCGAACGACCGGCGTGGCGGCGGGAAGGGGCGGCGGGCCTGCGACTGGTGTTCATGGTTGTTCACGGGGGTGGGTGACGCAATTCGCTGGAACGGGTTTTGTTCGGTAATCGAACAAAAACTAACTGTTCCGTACAAAGTTCGTTGCCGGGGCGACTTTACCTGCGAATAATCGATCGTGCCAGGCCTCACTCAATAACAAGGAATACCCGCCATGCACCGTTCGATTGCCACCGTTTCCTTGAGCGGCACCCTGCCGGAAAAGCTCGAAGCCATCGCCGCCGCCGGTTTCGACGGCGTCGAGATCTTCGAGAACGATCTGCTGTACTACGCCGGCAGCCCCCGCGAAGTGCGCCAGTTGTGCGCGGACCTGGGGCTGGCCATTACCCTGTTCCAGCCGTTCCGCGATTTCGAGGGCTGCCGCCGCGACCGCCTGCGCAAGAATCTCGACCGCGCCGAGCGCAAGTTCGACCTGATGCAGGAGCTAGGCACCGACCTGGTGCTGGTGTGCAGTAATGTCCAGCCCGACGCCCTGGGCGACGAACAGTTGCTGGTGGACGACCTGCGCCTGCTCGCCGAACATGCCGGCGCGCGGGGCCTGCGCATCGGCTACGAGGCCCTGGCCTGGGGGCGCCACGTCAATACCTGGCAACAGGTGTGGAACCTGGTGCGCCAGGCCGACCACCCGGCACTGGGGGTGATCCTCGACAGCTTCCATACGCTGTCGCTCAGGGGCGACCCCAGCGGCATCCGCGATATCCCTGGCGAGAAGATCTTCTTCGTGCAGATGGCCGATGCGCCGATCCTGGCCATGGATGTGTTGGAGTGGAGCCGGCACTTCCGCTGCTTCCCCGGCCAGGGGGAAATGGACCTGGCGGGCTTCCTGGCGCCGATCCTGGCCAGCGGCTATCGCGGCCCGTTGTCGCTGGAGATCTTCAATGACGGTTTCCGCGCGGCGCCAACTCGGCAGAACGCCGCCGATGGCCTGCGCTCGCTGCTGTACCTGGAGGAGAAGACCCGCCGCCAGCTCGAGCGCGAGGCGCGGGCGGTCGAGCCGGGCGTGCTGTTCGCGCCGCCGGCCGCCAGCCGCTACGACGGCGTGGAGTTCCTCGAGTTCGCCGTCGACGAGGCGGTCGGCGCACGCCTGGGCGCCTGGCTCAAGCGCCTGGGCTTCGCCGAGGCCGGCGAGCACCGCAGCAAGGCCGTACGTCTGCTGCGCCAGGGCGATATCAACATCGTCCTCAATGGTGAACCTTATTCGTTCGCCCACAACTTCTTCGAAGCCCATGGCCCGTCACTGTGCGCCACGGCCTTGCGGGTCAACGCTGGCCAGGACGCCCTGCAGCGCGCCATGGCCTACCGTGGCCAGCCGTTCCGCGGCCTGGTCGGCCCCAACGAGCGCGAGATCCCGGCGGTGCGCGCACCGGACGGCAGCCTGTTGTACCTGGTGCAGCCCGACGGCAACGGTCAGACCCTCTACGACACCGATTTCCGCCTGGACCCGACAGCCCGCGCCAGTGGTGGCCTCAAGCGAATCGATCACATGGCCCTGGCGTTGCCGGCCGAGGCGCTGGACAGCTGGGTGCTGTTCTACAAGAGCCTGTTCGACTTCACCGCCGACGACGAGGTGGTGTTGCCCGACCCCTATGGCCTGGTCAAGAGCCGTGCCCTGCGCAGCCACTGCGGCACCCTGCGGCTGCCACTGAACATCTCGGAAAACCGCAACACCGCCATCGCCCATGCCCTGGACAGTTATCGCGGCTCGGGCGTGCACCACGTCGCCTTTGACTGTGACGACATCTTCCGCGAGGTGGCCAGGGCCAAGGAAGCCGGCGTGCCGTTGCTGGAAATCCCGCTGAACTACTACGACGACCTGGCGGCGCGCTTCGACTTCGATGACGAGTTCCTCAGCGAGCTGGCGTACTACAACGTGCTGTACGACCGCGATGCCCAGGGCGGCGAGCTGTTCCACGTGTACTCCGAGCCGTTCGAAGGGCGGTTCTTCTTCGAGGTCCTGCAGCGCAAGGGCGGCTATGCCGGCTATGGCGCGGCCAACGTGGCGGTGCGCCTGGCAGCGATGGCCAAGGCGCGCAGCGGGGCAGGGCGCAAGGTGGTGTTGTGAGCGAGGCCCTTGGCCGGCGACGGCGCCTCTAGGCCAAACCTGACCAGCCGACCAACACCGCGCTTCCCAGCATCGCCCGGCTCACGGATAATCGCCCGGATTACTACAACGAGCCTGTGAGTCGGTATGAGTGATTCGGTCGTCAAGCCTGAAGTCGAAGGCCTGCGCAAGACGCGCAAGAACAATCCGGAAAAGACCCGCGAGAACATTCTCCAGGCCGCCATCACCGAGTTCGTCCAGCAGGGCCTGGCGGGCGCCCGGGTCGATGCCATTGCCGAGCGCACCGCCACCTCCAAGCGCATGATCTACTACTACTTCGGCAGCAAGGAGCAGTTGTACGTCGAGTGCCTGGTCAAGCTCTACGGCGACATTCGCAAGACCGAGCACAGCCTGGACCTCGACTCGCTGGCGCCCGAGCAGGCGATCCAGCGCCTGGTGGAGTTCACCTTCGACCACCACGCCAACAACGTCGATTTCGTGCGCATTGTCTGCACCGAGAACATCCACTACGGCGAGTACGTCAAGCAGTCGCCGGTGATCCGCGAAATGAGCAGCATGGTGCTCGACGCGCTGGGCAAGATTCTCGCCCGTGGCGTTGCCCAGGGCGTGTTCCGCCCCGGCATCGAAGTGATCGACCTGCATATGCTGATGAGCTCGTTCTGCTTCTACCGGGTGTCCAACCGCCATACCTTTGGCGACATCTTCCAGATCGACCTGTCCGACGAGCAGGTCAAGCAGCGTCACAAGCAGGTAATCTGCGAGGCGGTGATGCGTTACATCAAGGCCTGAATGCAAGCGCGGGGCAAGCCCGCTCCCTCTTTCATGGGAGCGGGCTTGCCCCGCGATGAGCTGCCTGGCGACTAGAAACTGGCGAAATGCGCCTGCATCCGCGCGGCATCCGCCGGGCGCCCACTGAACAGCTCGAACGCCTTGACCGCCTGGAACACTGCCATGGTGCCGCCATCGAGGGTGCGACAGCCCAGGGCCCGGGCCTGGCGCAACAGCTCGGTCTCCAGCGGAAAATAGATGATCTCCGCCACCCAAAGCCCTGCGTGCAGCAACGCCGGCGGCAAGGGGGTGCCCGGCAGCTTGGCCATGCCCACGGGCGTGGTGTTGACCAGGCCATCGGCGCCGGCCAGGGTCTCGGCCAGATCGTTGCCGAGCATGGCGCGGCCCGCGCCGAAGCGCTGTGTGAGATTGTCCACCAGCGCTTTGGCGCGGGCCGGATCCACCTCGAACACGTGCAGTTGCTCGACGCCTTCGGCCAACAGTGCGTGAGCCACCGCCGCGCCCGCGCCACCCGCGCCCAGCTGCACCACGCGGCGTCTGGCCACCCCGGGCAGGCCCCGGCGCAGACCTTCGGCAAAGCCCAGGCAGTCTGTGTTGTGGCCGACCCGCCTGCCATCGTGCAGCACCACGGTGTTCACCGCGCCGATGCCGCGGGCCTCGTCCGACAGTTCGTCGAGCAACGGCAGGATCGCCTGCTTGAACGGAAAGGTGATGTTGAGCCCGCTGAACCCGGTGTGTTGGGCCGCGTCGAGCAACGCGGGCAGGGCGCTGTCGTCCAAGCCCAGCTGGTCGGCGTCGATCAGCCGGTACAGGTAGCGCAGCGCCTGGGCGTCGCCTTCGCGCTCGTGCAGCGCCGGTGTGCGCGAGGCCTGGATGCCACGGCCGATGAGGCCGGCGAGGATGCCTTGGGTGCTCATGCCGCGTGCTCGCGCAGGTGTTCGCTGAAATAGCCCAGGGCCATGCGGTAGCCCTGGCTGCCAAGGCCGCAGATGACTCCCACGGCGATGCTGGAGACGAACGACAGGTGACGGAACGGCTCGCGCTTGTGCACGTTGGACAGGTGCACTTCGATCACCGGCAGTTCACTGGCCACCAGAGCGTCGCGGATGGCCACCGAGGTGTGGGTCCAGGCGGCGGGGTTGATCACGATGCCGTGGCAGCGGCCACGGGCGGCGTGAATCCAGTCGAGCAGCTCGCCTTCGTGGTTGGTCTGGCGGAACTCCAGTTCCAGGCCCAGTTCGCGGGCACTGCCGGCGCAAAGGCTGGCAAGGTCGGCAAGGGTTTCATGGCCGTACTGGGTAGGTTCGCGGGTACCCAGCAGGTTGAGGTTGGGGCCGTTGAGCACGAGGATTCGGGGTGTCATGGCGGGTATCGCTTTGTTGTTTTTGAATACTCCGATATTTGTACTATCTGGTTAGTTTCGTCAAATCCCGAAGGATTGAAAACGGGCGATTATCGAACTGGGTGGACTGGCCTTGTCGCGGGGCAAGGGATCAGAAAACACTGCGACCATGCCCGAGCAAAACACTCGGCTAAGCTTGTCCTCCAGGCGCACGGAATGACCAAAACGGGAGAGCACATGAACCTCTACAAAACGCCCAGATGGGCATTGGCGGCCCTCACCCTGGCCCTGGGGCTGCATGCCCAGGCCGCCGACAACAAGCGCGTCGATGTGCTGCTGGTGGGCGGCGGCATCATGAGTTCCACCCTGGCGGTGTGGCTCAACGAGCTGGAGCCGGGCTGGTCGATGCAGATGGTCGAGCGCCTGGACAAGGTGGCCGAGGAAAGCTCCAACGGCTGGAACAATGCCGGCACCGGTCACTCGGCGCTGGCCGAGCTCAACTACACGCCGGAGAAGGACGGCAAGATCGACATCAGCAAGGCGGTGGAGATCAACGAGTCGTTCCAGGTCACCCGTCAGTTCCTCGCCTGGCAGGTCAAGCAGGGCGTGCTGAAGAACCCGCGCTCGTTCATCAATACCACGCCGCACATGAGTTTCGTCTGGGGCGACGACAACATCCGCTTCCTCAAGAAACGCTACGAGGCGTTGCAGGCCAGCCCGCTGTTCAAGCCGATGCAGTACTCCGAGGATCACGCGCAGATCGCCAAATGGGTGCCGCTGATGATGCAAGGGCGCGACCCCAACCAGAAGCTCGCCGTCACCTGGACGCCGATCGGCACCGATGTCAATTTCGGCGAGATCACCCGCCAGTACGTGGGCTACCTGCAGACCCGGCCGAACTTCGACCTCAAGCTGTCCAGCGAGGTGCAGGACATCACCCGTAACGACGACGGCAGCTGGCACGTCGAGTACAAGAACCTCAAGGACGGCGGCACCGCGAGCACCGACGCCAAGTTCCTGTTCATCGGTGCCGGCGGCGCCGCGCTGCACCTGCTGCAGAAGTCGGGCATCGACGAGGCCAAGGACTACGCCGGCTTCCCGGTGGGCGGCTCGTTCCTGGTCACCGACAACCCGGCCATCGCCCAGCGCCACATGGCCAAGGCCTACGGCATCGCCGCCACCGGCGCGCCACCCATGTCGGTGCCGCACCTGGACACCCGGGTACTCGATGGCAAACGCATGATCCTGTTCGGGCCGTTCGCCACCTTCTCCACCAAGTTCCTCAAGGAGGGCTCGCTGCTCGACCTGTTCGCCAGCATGTCGCTGCACAACACCTGGCCGATGGTGCGGGTCGGGGTGCGCGAGTTCGACCTGGTGCAATACCTGATCGGCCAGCTGATGCAGTCCGACGACGACCGCTTTGCCGCGCTGCAGACCTACTTCCCCGAGGCGAAGAAGGAAGACTGGCGCCTGTGGCAGGCCGGGCAGCGGGTGCAGATCATCAAGAAGGACGACAACCTGGGCGGGGTGCTGAAGCTGGGTACCGAGGTGGTCACCGCCAAGGACGGCAGCATCGCCGGTCTGCTCGGCGCCTCGCCGGGCGCCTCGACCGCGCCGCCGATCATGCTCGACCTGCTGAACAAGGTGTTCAAGGACAAGGTGGCCACGCCTGAGTGGCAGGCGAAGATCAAGCAGATCATCCCCTCCTATGGCATCCGCCTGAACGAGCACCCCGACAAGGTCCAGGAAGAGTGGACCTATACCAGCGAACTCCTGCAACTGGCATCGCCCAGCGAGGTGGCCGCGCCCTGAAAGTCCGGCCATGACCAACCGGCCACTGGGAAGTGGCCGGCGCTGGCACACAGTTTTTTCTCCCCTTGGCCCAACTCCCGAGTGCCTGATTCGCCATCCTCCGGAGCGTCCCCTCCCGTACCGCCTGCGCCGGCTCATGGCCAGCCCGCCGCACACCCGAAAAGCGCCCGCCGACACCCGAGCTTTTCCCCGCCGAACTCCCGATGTTTTTTCCTTTGCCTGTCACCACAAGCTGCGAATGTTGGCCCCGTGGACAGGCCTCAGCCCCTCTGGATCAGGGTATACGGCCTGTGGCCACAGCAATGTGCGACCCACTCAACGTATGAACACGACGATAGGAGATTGCTTCATGTTTAAGCGTACTGTGATCGCCGCCTCCCTGGTGGCTGCTACCCTGGCTTCGGCCCAATCCATGGCTGCTGTTGTCGGTGGCGGCGCCACCCTGCCGGAAAACCTCTACAACGGCACCTCGAGCCTGCCGCGCCTGCTGCCGGCCGACTTCAGCTACACCGGTGTCGGCAGTGGTGGCGGCAAGACGGCGTTCCTGACCAACGCAGCGGCCTCGATCAACCAGCCGGCCGGCACCAACGTCGACTTCGCCGGCAGCGACTCGGTCCTGAGCGCCTCGGAGCTGTCGACCTACAACAGCAGCAAGGCCGCCACCTGGGGCAAGCTGGTGCAGATCCCATCGGTGGGCACCTCCGTTGCCATTCCCTACAAGAAGTCGGGCGTGACCAACCTGCAACTGACCGGCGCCCAGCTGTGCGGCGTGTTCTCCGGTACCACCACCACCTGGGGCCAGCTGCTGGGCACCGCCGACGCCACGCCGATCAAGGTCATCTACCGCTCCGGCAGCAGCGGCACCACCGAGCTGCTGTCGCGCTTCCTGGCTGACGCCTGCCCATCGTCCTTCGTGGTCAGCAGCACCTTCACCACCGCCAACGTCGGCAGCGAACCGGCCACCTGGCAAGCCGTCGCCGGCAGCGCCGATGTGGTCAACGCGGTCAACGCCACCGATGGCACCATCGGCTACGTCAGCCCTGACTATGTCGCCACCGGCAACAACGCCGTGGTCGCCCGCGTCAGCAAGAACGCCATGGCCGCCGGTACCGCCCCACTGCCAACCGCCGCCAACGCCCGCACCGCCCTGGGTACCGCTGTCGCCCCGAGCACCGCAGCCGACCGCGCCGACCCAAGCAAGTGGGTGCCGATCTTCAACGCCGGTGGCGTGGTACCGACTTCGGGCTATCCGATCGTCGGCTACACCAACCTGCTGGTCGGCCAGTGCTACCAGACCGCCGCCGATGCCACCGCCATCCGCAGCTTCCTGAACGATCTGTACACCGGTGCCAAGGCCGCCACCATCGCCCAGCACTCCTTCGTCAGCCTGCCGGCCGCCTACGCCGCCGAGATCAAGAAGGTGTTCCTGGACAACGGCTACAACGAAGGCACCAACATCGCCAACGCTTCGGTCTGCAACGGTATCGGCCGTCTGTAAGCGTCACGCGAAGCGCCAAGCCCGCAACGGGCGGACAACCGACGGTGGCCGGCACGGCACCGTCGGTTTTCGCGTGTGCGCGTACCCCAGGCAGATGAACTTTGCATGACAAAGCTTCGGTCCGCGCCCGGGCCGACTGCCTTATGGCAAAGCGGCATCACGGCCGCACCGACCTGCCTTCCATGACCCTGCACAAGGAACCCTGCAATGTCGCGCGGCCAGCACCAGCCAGACCTACCAGCCACCGTCGCCCGCCGGCGTCGCCAGCCTGCAGGCCACGCGCCGATGCTGCTCAAGCCCTTGGCCCAGGCCATCGCACTGTTGTTGCTGTCCGGCACGGCCCAGGCCGCGCAGCCGTTCAGCTCGGCCTGGTTCGCGGCCAAGGGCGCCGCGCCCGCAGCCGGTGGCGGCGCGGCAGCGGGCCACGTGCAACTGCCCGGCGCGCCACCTCCGCTGGCCCAGCAGCAGCGCCTGCAGCAACGGTTCCAGCGCTCCCTGGGCAACCTCGACAACACCGTGGCCGCCATCGCCGCGCAGCAGGCGGCGCAGGCCGCCGGCCGCACCCTGGCGCAGGTGCAGCCGCAGACCGTGCCCAACGGCCTGGGCGAGGGCGGCCTGAAGGTCGACGAGAACCCGCTGACCAAGGGCTGGCAGAACGCCAAGGCGCCGCAGCAGAGCCAGGTGGGCGGCAAGACCCAGGTGCTGATCGAACAGACCGCCGACAAGGCGATCCTCAACTGGGAAACCTTCAACGTTGGCCGCGACACCACGGTCAAGTTCGACCAGCAGGCGCAGTGGGCGGTACTCAACCGGGTCAACGACCCCAACGCCCGGCCGAGCCAGATCCACGGCCAGATCGAGGCCCAGGGCACGGTGATGCTGCTCAACCGCAATGGCGTGGTATTCAACGGCAGCAGCCAGGTCAACGTGCGCAACCTGGTGGCGGCGGCGGCGCAGGTCAGCGACGAGCAGTTCCGCGAACGCGGGCTGTATGTCGACAGCAACGGCAGCCAGGCCACCTTCACCCAGGCCGGCGGCAAGGTCGTGGTGCAACGGGGCGCGCAACTGCAGACCCGCGCCCCAGCCACCTCCACCGAGGGCGGCGGCTATGTGCTGCTGCTGGGCAGCGAGGTGAGCAACGAAGGCCAGATCATCACACCCCAGGGCCAGGCAACGCTTGCCGCCGGTGACGACTTCTACATCCGCCGGGGCAGGGGCACCCAGGCCAACGCCTTCTCCACCACCCGCGGCAATGAGGTCGCCAGCAGCCTGAAGCCCGGCAGCAGCGCCGGCAACGTGGTCAACAACGGACTGATCCAGGCGGCGGGCGGTGATATCACCCTGACCGGCCATGCCGTGCGCCAGGATGGCGTGGCCCTTGCCAGCACCGCGGTGGACCGGCGCGGCAGCATCCACCTGCTCAACTCGGCCAGCGACACCAGCGGCACGGTCAGTTTCGGCAAGGGCAGCGTCACCGCCGTGCTGCTCGACGACAGTCAGGCCCTGGATAGCCAGCGCGAGGCCTCGCGGCAGGGGGTGGATGGGGTCAGCGGCAACAATGCCACGGGCCGCTTCGACAACCTGAGCAAGGTCATCGACCGCCCCGAGCAGTCGCGGGTGGAGGTGGTCAGCGGTGGCACCGTGCATTTCCAGGAAGGCGCCCTGACCCTGGCCACCGGTGGCCAGGTGGCCGTCAGCGCCGGGCTGCGCAGCCTGGTGGACGATGGCGCGCGCATCGACGTGGCCGGGGCCCTCGGGGTCAAGGTCGCCATGGAAAGCAATGTCATCAAGATCAACGTGCAGGGCAACGAACAGCGCGACGCGGCCGGCAACCGTGACAAGGGCGGCCTGATCAACCGCGATGTGTGGGTGGACGTGCGTGAGCTGGTGCATGTGGAAAAGGGCGTCAACGGCTACGCCAGCGAGCGCTGGTACACCGCCGGTGGCCTGCTCGAGGTGGGCGGCTACCTGGGCACGCGCAACCACAGCGTCGGCGAGTGGATGGCCCAGGGCGGCACGGTGACCTTCACCGGCCAGGACCTGGTGACCCGCGCCGGCGCCGAGATCAACTTGTCTGGCGGCACCCTGGCGGTGCAGGACGGCTACATCCGCCAGAGCTGGCTGCGCGGTGAGGACGGCCGCCTTTACGAACTGTCGAAGGCCCCGGGCGACCTGCTCTACACCGGCCTGTACAACGGCTACGAGGCGCACAGCGCGCGCTGGGACCAGACCCGCACCTTCTACAACCCGCTGATTGCCCCCGGCCAGCGTTACGAGCAGGGTTATACCGTGGGCCGCGACGCCGGCAGCCTGGTGGTGGCGACCCAGAGCGCGCTGCTCGACGGCCAGTTGCTCGGCCAGACCTGGCAGGACGAGCGCCAGGTGCAGGCGCCGGTACGCGGGCGCGACGGCTATCGCCAGGTGCACACCGCCCGGGCCCAGGGCGCGCAACTGGTGATCGGCCAACAGCTGCCCGGCTACCTCAGCGACGCCAAGGAGCTCGGCTTCAGCCTGACCCCGGTCATGCAGCAGGTGCTGATACGCCAGGGCGCCGGGGGGCAGAGCGCCGACGTCGGCCTGCAGGCACCGTTGGACGAGCAGCGCCGTGGCCAGCTGGCACTCGACAGCGACTGGCTCAACGGCCTGGAGCTGGGTGGTTTGAGCGTTGCCGCCCAACAGCGCATCGAGGTCGATGATGCCGTGCGCCTGGCCGATGGCGGCAGCCTGACCTTCTATGCCCCGCAGGTCCAGGTCAATACCGACCTGACCGCCAGGGGCGGGCAGATGGTCCTGGGTGATGTGCTCCGTCAACGTGTTCTCGCCGGCCTGCAGGACCAGGCGCTGGCCACCCCGGCAGGGCTGCGCGCGCAGGTCGGCGTGGCCGCCGGGGCGCGCCTGGATGTCAGCGGTCTGCGCAGCGAGGGCACCGACCCGGGTGAGCGCGCCTGGCGCAACGGTGGCAGCCTGAGCCTGCGTAGCAGCGGCGATGTGCTGCTGGACAACGGCAGCGTGCTGGACGTATCCGGCGGTGTGGTACGCCGCGAGGGCAACCGCCTGCTCGGTGGCAGTGGCGGCAACCTGACCTTGCAGAGTAGCGCGCTGGACAACAGCGGCACCGGGCGCATGCGCCTCGATGGCGAGCTGCGCGGCTACGGCAGCAGTGGCGCAGGCACCCTGACCCTGGCCGCCGAGCGGGTGAGTGTGGGGGGCAGCGGGCAGGGCGAGATCGGCGTGCACTTGGCCGAGGATTTCTTCAACCGTGGTTTCGCTCATTACGCCATCACCGGCAACCATGGCCTGAGTGTGGCCGCTGGCAGCCGTATCGACGTCACCCGGCCGGTGGAGCAACTCGACGCCAGCCGGCCGCTCGGCGATCCGGCGCTGATCGTGTTGGCGCCGCTGTTGGCACAGAACGCGGTGGCCGGCAAGCTGGAGCCGCGCGCCGGCGCGAGCCTGGCCCTGGCGGCGGGTGATAGCCGCTTCGACCAGGCGAGCCGTGAAGCGGCGGTGCTCGAGGTCGGGCGCGGCGCGACGATCAGCGTCGACCCCTTGCAGTCCATCAGCCTGACCAGCACCGCGCAGTTGAACCTGAACGGTACCCTCAATGCCTGGGGCGGCAGTGTCAGCCTGCTGCAGCAATGGTTGCCGACCATGGACTCCGGCGTGACGGAGGGGGCGCACCAGCGCTCGATCCGCCTGGGTGACCAGGCCGTGATCGATGTGTCCGGGCGGGCGGTCACCGCCCTGGATGCGCAAGGTCGCCGTTATGGTCGGGTCGACGATGGCGGCAGCATTGTCATTGGCGGGCAGATCGACCATGACCAGGGCACCAGCAACGGCGCCTATCTGTTCCTGGACATGGCCGAGGGCGCTCGCCTGCGCGCCGACGGCGCCCAGGCCACGCTGGATATCCGTGGCCAGGGTCCGCTGGCCATGGCCAGCAACGGCGGGCGCATCAGCCTGTCGTCGAGCCACGGCCTGCGCCTGGACGGCAGCTTCAGCGCCGCCTCCGGTGGCCTTGGTGCCGCGGGCGGCAGCCTGGAGGTGGCGCTGGATAGCGGTCTCTACCTCAACGGTAGCCTGGTCGACGCCGTCAAGGCGCCACGCGAGCTGGTGCTCGGCCAAGGCGCGGCCAATGCCGAGCAAGGGCCGCTGCGCTATGGTCAGGGGCGGCTCAGCGTTGCTCAGGTTGCTGCGGGGGGCTTCGACAGCTTGTCGCTGCTCAGCGATGGTGTAGTGGCCTTCGAGGGTGACCTGGACCTGCGCATGGCCCGTAGCCTGCAGCTGTACACCGGCTCGCTGGTGCTGGCCCAGAGCAGTGCCGGCGATGCCCGTGTGCACTTGCAGGCGCCCTATGTGCGGCTTGCCGGCAGCAACCATCGCAGCGCCGACCAGGCGACCCGGCCGACCCTCAAGGGCGGGCTGTCGACGCAAGACAGCGCGGCGCTGTTGCAGGTCGACGCCCACCTTCTGGACCTGCGCGATGCCGTGACCTTGGGCGCCCATGGCAGCCTGGCGCTGGCCGCCGGTGGTTCACTGGACTTCGACCGCCGTGGTTTTGCCTTGGGCAGCCTGCGCAGCCAGGGCGACCTGCGGGTGCTGGGCAAGGTTGGCGAGGGCACCGACAGGACCCTGCTGCGCAGCAATGCCGACCTGGAGCTGCTCGCTGCCCAGGTCTATCCGACCACGGGCGCCTTCGGCCAGGTCGAGACGGCCAGCGACGCCACCTTGCGCATCGGCAGGGCTGGGCAAGGCACGCCCGACCAGCCGTTCTCGGTGTTTGGCCGGCTGGCGCTGGTCGCCGGCAAGGTCGAGCAGGGCGGTGTGCTGCGCGCGCCCCTCGGCGGGCTGTCGCTGGGGCAGGAAACGGGGGGCACCAAGTCCGTCACCCTGCTGCCGGGCAGCATCACCTCGGTCAGCGCGGCAGGGCTGGTCATGCCCTACGGCGGGACGGTGGATGGCCTGAGCTACCTGTTCGGTGGCCAGGCGGTGAAGCTGCTGGGCGCGGCGGGCGACAGCCTGTACGGGGTATCGCTCAACGGCAAGTCCATCGACATCCGCCAGGACGCGCTGATCGACCTGTCCGGAGGCGGCACGCTGACCGGCGCCGGCTTCGTCTCCGGGCGTGGCGGCTCCACCGACGCCCGCTACCATCCGCTGATGCAACTCGATGGCGAGGGCCGCCTGGTCCTGCCCACGCTGGGCAGCAACCCGGTCTACGCCATCGTGCCGAGCTTCACCGGCCCTTACGCGCCGGTGACCGGCGAGGCCGGCGTGACGGCGCCGGGGATCGGCCAGCAGATCACCCTGGATGGCAGCGTGCCTGGCCTGGCGGCGGGTACCTACACCTTGCTGCCGGCCAGCTTTGCGCTGCTGCCGGGAGCGTTCCGGGTCGAGCTCAATGGCCTGGCCATGGCCGGGGGCAGTGCTGACAGCCTGGCGATGCGCAATGGCTCCTGGACTACCACGGGCAGCCTGTCGGTGGCCAACACCGGTATCCGCCAGCCGCTGTCGAGCCAGGTGATCCTGACCTCGGGCGACGTGCTGCGGCGCTATTCGCAGTACAACGAAACCTCCTACGCCGCCTTCGCCCGTGCCGATGCCTCGGCCAAGGGCGTGCCGCGCGCGGCGATCGAGGCCGATGGCAAGTGGCTGAACCTGCGGGTGCAGGGCAACAACGAGGCCGCCAGTACCTTGCGTGTCGCCGGCCGGGTGAACTTCGCCGCCGCCGAGGGCGGTCATGCTGGCAGTGCGGCGGTGTTCGGCGCCCGTGGCCTTGAGGTGGTGGCCGATGGTGGCGCTGGCCAGGCCAGCGGCGAGAACATCGCGGTGCTGTCGGCCCGCGAGCTCAATGCCCTGCAAGCCCCCCGGCTGACCTTGGGCGGCCGCGCCAATGTGCTCTACGGCCAGGGCGGCAACCAGATGACCTTCCTCGAAGGCACCAGCGATATCTGGCTGCGTTCGGGGGCGGTGCTGCAGGCCGGTGAAGTGTTCCTGACCAACAACGACCCGCGTGGCAGCATCGTCGTCGAGCAGGGGGCCGGGATCGTCACCCTTGGCCGAGGCGCGGTGCCTTTCGATGCCGATGACGGCTACTTCATCAACAGCAACGGCCGTGCCTTGCTGGCGGTGTCCAACGGCCGGCTGGATGTGGTGTCGTCGCAGTTCACCAGCAGCTGGTCGCCGGGCTCCATCCTCATTGGCGGTTGCAGCGCCGGCGGTTGCCAGGGCACCACCCGGCTGTACTCGGAAGGCTCGTTGTTCGCCGCCACCGACAAGACCTTCAGTCTCGATGACGGGGTGGCCTTCGGGACCCGGCACCTGGGCCTGGCGGTCGGGCGGATCAACGTCGGCAGCGCCGACGCGCTGGCTCGCGCCCTGGCGGACGGCGTGCTGGGCCAGGGCCTGACCCTCAACCAGCAAGTGCTCGACCGTCTGCTGCAGGGCAGCCCGGCCGAGGCTGTGCCGGCACTGGAGACCCTGACCCTGGCGGCGTCCGACTCGCTGAACTTCTTCGGCACCACGGCGCTCGACACCTACGACCCGGTCACCGGCAAGAACCGCCTGCAGGCGCTGGTGCTCGGCGTGCCGGCCATTTATGGCCATGGCCAGGCCGGCGACCAGGCGACCATTCGCACCGAACGGCTGATCTGGAGCGGTGCGCGCAACGCCGCGGGCGCGCCGATCGCAGGCGGGGCCGGCAGTGGCGATGGCCTGCTGGCGATCCGTGTCAAGGACCTGGAATTCGGTTACGGCGCCAACAGCCAGCCCGATGGCAGCGCCGACATGGCGCGCCAGACCCTGGGCTTCAGCCGCGTGGAACTGCACGCCAGCCACCAGGTGAGCGCCAACCACAAGGGCAGCCTGCTGGTCCACCACCGCCGTGGTGACTACCAGGCCGACGGCAGCTTCGCCTACAGCGGCGGTGACCTGCTGGTGGACACACCGCTGTGGACCGGCAGCGCCGGCTCGCTCAATCGTATCGAGGCCGGTGGCACCCTGCGCGTGCAGGGCGGCGGTGGCACCCTGGCCAGCGGTCGTCAGGCCCTGGGCGCCGAGCTGAGCCTGAAGGCGCGGCAACTGCTGGTCGATGGCACCTTCAGCCTGCCCAGCGGCCGCCTGACCCTGCAGGCGCTGGACGACCTGCGCCTGGGTGACGCCGCACGGCTGGACCTGGCCGGGCGTACCTTGACCCTCAACGATGTCACCCAGTACAGCTGGGGCGGCGAGCTGGTGCTGGGCAGCCAGTTCGGCGACATTCACCAGGCCGCTGGCGCGCTGATCGACCTCAGTGCCCGCGGCAACCGCGCCGGGCGGCTGACGGCCATTGCCCTGGGCGAGCAGGGTGGGCGCATCGAACTGCTCGGCCAGATCCTCGGCGCGGCCAGTGGCCGTTACGACGCCGCTGGCACGCAGGTCCCGTACGCGGGCGGAGTGGTCGATATCCGCACCCGGCAGCTGGACGACTTTGCCGGCCTCAACCAGCGCCTGAACCGCGACCAGGTGTTCGGTGCGCGCAGCTTCCAGATCAAGCAGGGCGACCTGGTGATCGGCGATGAGCTCAAGGCCCAGCAGATCAACATCTCGCTGGACAACGGGCAGCTCACGGTCAACGGCCATGTCGATGCCAGTGGCGAGCAGGTCGGCAGCATCCGCCTGGCCGCCAATCGAGGCCTGACCTTGGGCGCCGGGGCCTTGCTTGACGCCCATGGCAGTGTGCTGCGGGTCGACAGCTACGGCGCGATCATCGATGCGCCGAACCGTGCCGTGGTCGAGCTCAACAGCGGCCAGGGCCAGTTGACCCTGGCCAGCGGCGCACGCATCGACCTGCGCCACGGCACCGCCTCCGGGCAGGGCGATGGCCGCCAGCGCGGCACCCTCGAGCTGATCGCCCCGCGCCTGGGCAGCGATACGGCGGGCGACATCGCCATCGACGTGCGTGGCCCAGTGGACATTCTCGGCGCGCGCACCATCGCCGTGGTCGGCAACCAGCGCTACACCGATGCGGCGCCGGGCGGCACTTCGGCCAGTGGCCGGCCGATCCAGGTCATCGACCAGGACTACTTGACCCGCAAGCACGACCTCAGTGTGCTGTTCATCGACAACCTGCTGCGCAACCGTGACCTGCTCGACGTGCGCCTGGCCGGGCTGAACAACGCCCGCTACGCCCAGGCCCTGCACCTGCGCCCGGGCGTGGAGATCGCCACGGTCGATGCCGGCACCGACCTGGTGGTGCAGGGTGATCTGGACCTGTCTGGCCACCGCTACGCCAGCCTCAACCCGCTGACGCCGAAGACTGCTGTCCACGGTTCGGGCGAGGTGGGCAACCTGGTGCTGCGCGCCGGCGGCAACCTGGAGGTGTATGGCAGCATCAGTGACGGCTTCATGCCGCTGGACCTGGCCAGCGACGAAGCGCGCATGGACGGCAAGGGCTGGTTGCTGCTGCCCGGCAAGCAGCCGTTCGACAGCGACCTGGTGATCCCGCGCAGCGGCGTCGAGCTGGCCGAGGGCACGCAGTTCCCCGAAGGCAGCCTGCTCAACTTCGACCTGCCGTTCGCCGCCACCACCTTGCCGGCCAACCTGCGGCTGCCCAGCGCCATGAGCCTGTCCACACCGCTGACCCTGCCCGCGGGCACGGTACTCGAGGCCGCGGTACGCGACGCTGGCGGCAACCTGTTGTACGCCGCCGGCACGCTGCTGCGCGAGGCGGTCACCCTGGCCTTGGGCACGCGCCTGGACGCCGGCAGCCGCCTGCCGGTCAGCGTGGCTGTGCAGGGCGGTATCTGGAGCAAGGGCATCGCCCTGCCCAGTGGCGGCCTTACCCAAGGCAGCGCGCTCACCCTGGCCGTTGGCTCGCGGCTGCCGGCGGGCACCGATGTCAAGCTCGCCGCAGGCGTCGACCTGATCGAGCTGCGCCCCGCAAGCAATGGCCAGCAGGGGCGCAACTGGGCGCTGGCGCAGATGCTGCCGGCAGGCTCGCAGTCGTGGTCGATGCGCCTGGTGGCCGGCGCCGACCTGGACGCCGCCGACAGCCGCATCACCCGCGCCGACACCGATGCCGGCGTGCTGCGCCTGGCCGACCTGCACTACATCGCGCAGCAGAAGCGCAGCGGTGGCGGGGCTGGCGGCACCGGCATGGTCTGGGGGCCGGACAACACCTACGGCATGGAGCCCGGTACCCCGGTAGCCCCCGAGGACCTGGCGTTGTGCGACATCGCCGGTTGGTGCGAGCCGGCGGTGAAGACCATCAAGGTGTGGGGCCCCGACAACACCTACGGCATGGAGCCGGGCACGCCGGTGGCGCCCGAGGACCTGGTGTTGTGCGACATCGCCGGCTGGTGCGTGGACCAGACGCTGGGGGGCAAGAAGCTCTGGGTCTGGGGGCCGGACAACACCTATGGCATGGAGCCCGGCACCCCGGTGGCCGACGCCGACATGGAGTTGTGCTCGATCCCCGGCTGGTGCGTGGAGATCGACGCGCCGACCGAGCCCGAGCGTATCGAGGTCACGCCGCACACCCTGATGTTCAGCGTGTTGCGCACCGGTACCGGCGACCTTGACCTGCTCAGTGCCGGCGACTGGCGCATGGACTCGCTGTTCGGCGTCTACACCGCCGGCACCCAGGCGCCGTCGCTGTGGCGCGACGGCGTCGATCCGCACCAGCTCGCCCGTGGCCGGCTGGCCGACGGCAGCGTGCTCGGCAGCGCCGGCGCGCCCTATGAGGCGCTGACCGAAAGCCTGTACCGCGCCTGGTATCCGGAGCAGGGCGGCAACCTGCGGATCACGGCCGGGGGCGATCTTGCCGGCAACCTGGTGGCGAGCAAGACCGGCGGCGCCCTCTCCAGGCCGCAAGTGGCATCGGCCGCGCTGGGCAACTGGCTGTGGCGCCAGGGCCAGACCAGTGCCGATACCCCGGCGGCGTGGTGGGTCAACTTCGGCACCTTCGCCCAGCAGCCCCAGGCCTTGGTGGCAGAACCTTGGCTGGTGGGCTTCACCGGCATCGGCACCCTGGGGGGTGGCAACCTGGACGTCGGCGTGGGTGGCTCGGCCGGCCTGTTGCAGGCCAGCAACACCGCAGGCGTCGAGGCCGAGCGCAGCCAGGGCCTGAACCTGGTGGTCGGCGGCAGCGGCCGGATCGTCGAGGATGGTCGCCTGGTGCAGACCGGCGGCGGCGACCTGAACCTGCGGGTGGCCGGTGGCATCAACCCGGCGTCCGCGGCACTGGAGATGGCGCGGGTCACCCCCGACCTGGGCGGCACGCTGGTCAACCTGCGGGGTGCGCTGAATGTCCAGGCGGGCAGCGTCGGGGTGGTCAGGCAGGTGTATGGCAGCAGCTTCGCCTTCAATGACAGCAGCGAGTCGCGCGCCTACGACCCCTATACCTCGACCAAGGCCGCGGCGCTGGGGGGGCTGACGCTCATGCCTGGTGATGCCGCGGTGCGCCTGGACAGCCGCGGCGACCTGGTCGTGCAGGGTGTCGGTGACCCGGGCCGGGTGCCGCAGTTCAACATGACCGGCTTCCTCGGCGACAACGGTGTGCGCTATGCCGGGCAGGGCAACAGCTGGTTCTCGTTGTGGCGCGAGACCACCGCCGTGGACATGCTCGCCCTGGGCGGCAATGTCACGCCGGTGAGCTTCGATGAGCTGCGTCCGGGCCGTAACCTGCCGCTCTACGGTGGCCGCCTGTTCTACCCGACGGCGCTGCGGGTGACGGCGGCCAACGGCAGCCTGTACTACGGCAGTTCGGCCAGCGAGCGTGGCATCGCCACCTCCGCCTATTCGTTGATGACCGCACCTTCGGCGCGCAGCGCTTTGCAACTGATCGCCGGTGAGTCGATCTACGCCGGCGGCTATGTGATCAGCCAGGCGGGCACCGACACCTCGGCCATCGCCACGCCGCAACGGCCGGCAATGCTTGGCCAGGACTTCTCGTACGTGTACCAGGCCAGCAACCTGAGCGCGGATATCGCCGCGAGCCTGGATGCGTCGCCGCTGTTCACCTATGGCCTGAACACCTACAAGGCCGGGTCGCGGCCGCAGACACCCGCGCGCTTCTATGCCCTGGCCGGGGATATCGTCGGCTTGAACACCGGCGAGATCATCGAGTACCAGCAGACCGGGCTCAAGCTGTACCAGGGCGCGGGGCCGGTGCGGGTGATGGCCGGGCGCGACATCGTCAACGCCGGCAAGGCGCTGGGCGTCGAGCGCTTCGGCGCGCCGGGCATGGTGGCGGGGGACCAGGGCAACGTCTATTCCTCGGGCAACCTGGTCATCCATGGCGATGCCCTGGATGTCTCGCTGATCAGCGCCGGGCGCGACATTCGCCTAAGCACCTTCAATGTTGCCGGGCCCGGCCAGCTGGAGGTGGTCGCCGGGCGCAACCTGTTCCAGTCCGGCCAGGGCGTGGGCTCGGCTTACCAGGAGGCGGCGATCAACAGTATCGGCCGGGTCGATGGCAGTGGTGGCGGCAACGATGGCGCGGCTATCGCCATCGTCGTCGGCGCCGGCAAGGCCGGCCCGGACTACCAGCGTCTGCTCGAGCGCTACCTCGGCGCGGAGCAGCCCGCCGACAGCGGCCAGGCGGACAACGTGTTCAAGCGCTATGACCTGGAGCTGCAGGCCTGGCTGCGCGAACGCTTCGGCTTCAGCGGCGACAGCGCCGACAGCCGCGCCTACTTTGCCGCCTTGCCCGACGAGCAGCAGCGCATCTTCGCCCGCCAGGTCTACTTCAGCGAGCTGCGTGAAGGCGGGCGCGAGTACAACGACGTCAACGGCCCGCGTACCGGCAGCTACCTGCGCGGTCGCCAGGCGATCGCCGCGTTGTTCCCCGACAAGGACGTGGCCGGCAATCCGATCCGCTACGACGGCAGCGCCACCTTCTACGGCGGCGCGGGCATCCACACCGATTTCGGCGGCGGCATCCAGGTGCTGACCCCAGGTGGCCAGCAGGTGTTCGGCATCGAGGGCGAAGCGCCGCCGTCCACCGCCGGGGTGATCACCCAGGGCAGCGGCGACATCCAGCTGTACTCCCAGGGCAGCATCCTGCTCGGCCAGAGCCGGATCATGACCACCTTCGGCGGCTCGATCCTCGGCTGGTCGGCCCAGGGCGACATCAACGCCGGTCGCGGCTCGAAGACCACCGTGGTGTACACGCCGCCCAAGCGCACCTACGACCTGTGGGGCAACGTCGGCCTGGCGCCGAGCGTGCCGAGCACCGGTGCCGGTATTGCCACGCTCAACCCGATTGCCGAGGTGGCGCCGGGGGATATCGACCTGATCGCACCGTTGGGCACCATCGATGCCGGCGAGGCGGGGATCCGCGTGTCGGGCAACGTCAACATCGCCGCGCTGCAGGTGATCAACGCTGCCAACATCCAGGTGCAGGGCGATGCCAAGGGCATGCCGGTGGTGGCCGCGGTGAATACCGGGGCGATCGCTTCGGCCAGCGCCGCGGCGTCGTCGGCGAGCCAGGCGGCCGAGGAGGCGGGCCGCCAGCAACAGGCCGCGTCGCGTCAGCGCCAGCCATCGGTGATCACCGTGCAGGTGCTGGGCTTCGGTGGCGAGCGGCTGGTGCCGGGGCAGGACGGGGCGAGCCTTAATCCGCAGTACAACCGCCAGAGCCCGGTGCAGGTGCTGGGCGCGGGGGCGCTGGATGAGCGGGCCAAGGCGCAATTGACCGAGGAGGAGCGGGGCAACCTGTTGCTGTGAGGGGCCGCGCCGCGGCCCCTGGTTGGCTCAATGTGCCCCGGCGCCCTTGCTCAGGTCGCTCTCGGCCCAGTCGGTGTAGATGCACGCATCCGCTACGGCCCAGCGCACCCTGACCTGGTCGCCCGGCTGCATGGGCATGCCCGCAGCGGACAGCGCCTTGACCGTCAGCGCCGTGCCGCCCTGGGTGACCACATGGCAGGTCTGGCTTTCGCCGAGGAACAGCAACTCGGCGACCGTGGCGCTGACTTCGTTCCAGCCTGCCGGCAAGGGTTCGCGCGCGGCCTGCTCGACGGTCAGTGCCTGGGCCTTCTCCGGGCGCACCATGATCAACGCTTCCTGGGCGTTGGCCAGGCCCGGGGTCAGGCGCACCGCCACCGGCTGGCCCTCGAAGTGCCCGCCGCCATTGCCGCTGGCAGTGAAGCGCAGGAAGTTGGAGTTGCCCAGGAACGAGGCGACGAAGGCATTCGGCGGGTTCTGGTAGAGGTCGTAGCCGGTGCCCAGGCCGACGATGCGGCCATGGCTGAAGATGGCGATGCGCTGGGACAGGCGCATTGCCTCTTCCTGGTCGTGGGTCACGTAGACGATGGTGATGCCCAGGCGCCGGTGCAGCTGGCGCAGTTCGTCCTGCAGGTCTTCGCGCAGCTTCTTGTCCAGCGCGCCGAGTGGCTCGTCCATCAGCAGGATGCGCGGCTCGTACACCAGCGCCCGGGCGATCGCCACGCGCTGCTGCTGGCCACCGGACATCTGCGAGGGCTTGCGGTGGGCGAAGGGTTCCAGGCGCACCAGCTTGAGCATCGCCTCCACGCGCTTGCGGGTCTCGTCGGCGCCGAGCTTGCGGATGGCCAGGGGGAAGCCGATGTTGTCGCGCACGTTCAGGTGCGGGAACAGCGAGTAGCGCTGGAACACCATGCCGATGTCGCGCTTGTGCGGCGGCACGTTGACCAGCGACTGGCCGTCGACCAGGATCTCGCCGCTGCTGGGCGTTTCGAAGCCGGCCAGCATCGACAGGGTCGTGGACTTGCCCGAGCCGCTGGAGCCGAGGAAGGTGAGGAACTCGCCGTCCTGGATCTCAAGGTCGAGGTTGTCCACGGCGGTGAAGTCGCCGTAGTGCTTGTTCAGGCCGCGCAGGCTGACCAGGGTCTGGTTGCGCGTATCGTCTTTGATCACTGCACTCATTGTCATTGTCTCCAGGCAGTCAGGCGTTTTCGGCGCGCCGGCGCAGGGCGGCGGCAATGAACATCACAAGCAGGGACAGGCCGATCAGCAGCGTCGAGGCCACCGCGATCACCGGGCTCAGGTCCTGGCGCAGGGTGGTCCACATCTTCACCGGCAGGGTCTGCAGGTCGGGGCTGGCCATCATCACGCTCAGCACCACCTCGTCCCACGACACCAGGAAGGCGAACAAGCCGCCGGCGATCATCCCCGGGCGGATCGCTGGGAAGGTCACCTTGACGATCGCCTGCAGGCGCGAGGCGCCGCAGATCACCGCGGCGTCCTCGATGGACTGGTCGAACAGCTTGAGCGAGTTGATGATCGAGATGATGGTGAAGGGCAGGGCGACGATCACGTGGCTCACCACAAAGGCGAACAAGGTGCCGGTGTAGCCCAGCTTGAGGAACAGCGCGTACACCGCCACGGCGATGATCACCAGGGGCACGATCATCGGCATGGTGAACAGCCCGTACAGCAGCTCGCGGCCCGGGAAGCGACCGCGCACCAGGGCAAAGGCAGTGGGCAGGCCCAGCGCCACGGCGGCGAAGGTGGTGAGCAGCGCCACCTTGAGGCTGGCCAGCGCCGCGTCCATCCACTCGGGGTTGGCGAAGAACTGCGCGTACCACTTCAAGGTCCAGCCTGGTGGCGGGAACACCAGCCACTGTGACGAGCCGAACGACAGCAGGATGATGAACACCACCGGCAGCAGCAGGAAGGCAGCGATCAGCCCGGTGGTCAGGTACAGCCCGGTGCGCAGCGGGCGACCCATGGCATTGGGGGAAAGCAGCATGGCGGTTTACCTCGCGTTGCCGACCGGGGACTCCGGCTGCAGCTTCAGGTATAGGTAGAAGAGCACCAGGGTGATCACCACCAGCAGCGCGGCGGCGGCGCTGGCCAGGCCCCAGTTGAGGAACGACTGAACCTGCTGGATGATGAATTCGGGCAGCATCATGTTCTGCGCGCCGCCGAGCAGGGCCGGGGTAACGTAGTAACCGAGCGACATCACGAACACCATCAGCGCGCCGGAGAACAGCCCCGAGCGGCACAGCGGCAGGAACACCTTCCAGAAGTTGGTCCAGGGGCTGGCGCCGCAGATCGAGCCTGCCTGCAGCACCATCGGGTCGATGGCGTGCATGGTCGCCTGCAACGGCAGGACGATGAACGGGATCATGATGTAGCTCATGCCGATCACCACGCCAGTGAGGTTGTGCACCATCTCCAGCGGCGCATCGATGATGCCCAGCGCCATCAACACCTTGTTGATCACCCCCGAGCTCTGCAGCAGCACCAGCCATGAGTAGGTGCGCGCCAGCAGGCTGGTCCACATCGACAGCAGCACGATGTTCAGCAGCCAGCGGCCCCAGCCCTTGGGCACCAGGGTGATCGCCCAGGCCAGCGGGAAGCCCAGCAGCACGCTGATCAGGGTGACCAGGCCGGCCACCGAGAAGGTGTTGAACAGCACCCGGGCATAGGCCGAGTTGGCGAACAGCTGCGCATAGTTGCCAAGGCCCGGCTCGGGCTCCAGCACCCCGCGCAGCAGCAGGCCGACCAGCGGGGCGAAGAAGAACAGGCCGAGGAACAGCAGCGCCGGCAGCAGGTTGCGGCTGCCGCGCCAGCGTTGGCTGATGGGCGGGCGACGCTCGGCCGCCCCGGGCGCGCCGGTGCCGCTGGGGGCACCTTGCGCGTTGTGCAGGGCATTGATGGCGACTTTCATTTGACCAGCCACTCATTCCAGCGGGCGGCGATGGCCTGGCCGTTCTTCGCCCAGTAGGCGAAGTCCAGGGTCACCTGGTCCTGGGCGTAGGCAGTCGGCAGGTTCGGCGCCAGGTCTTTGTCGAGCTTGGCCACGCTGTCGACGTTGACCGGGGCGTAGGCGGTCTTGTTGGCGAACTCGGCCTGGCCTTCGGCGCTGCTGGCGTTGGCCAGGAACTTCATGGCTGCGTCCCTGTTCTTCGCGCCTTTGGGGATGACCAGGAAATCGGCCATGACCAGGTTCTGCTTCCAGCTCACGCCGACCGGCGCGCCGTCCTGCTGCAAGGCATACACGCGGCCGTTCCAGAACTGTCCGAGCGAGGCTTCACCCGAGGCCAGCAGTTGCTGCGACTGGGCGCCGCCGCCCCACCAGACGATGTCTTTCTTGATGGTGTCGAGCTTCTTGAAGGCGCGGTCCAGGTCCAGCGGGTAGAGCTTGTCTGGCGCCACGCCGTCGGCCAGCAGGGCCAGTTCGAGCACGCCGGGGCTGGGCCACTTGTACAGGGCGCGCTTGCCGGGGTAGGTCTTGGTGTCGAACAGGGCGGACCAGTCCACCGGTTTGTTGGCGCCGAGCTTGCCCTCGTTGTAGCCGAGCACGAAGGAGAAGAAGAACGAGCCGACGCCATGGTCGGAGACGAAGCGCGGGTCGATCTTGTCGCGCTGGATCTGCTTGAAATCGAGGGGTTCGAGCAGGCCTTCGCTGGCGGCGCGCAGGGCGAAGTCGGCTTCGACATCGACCACGTCCCACTGCACGTTGCCGCTTTCGACCATGGCCTTGAGCTTGCCGTAGTCGGTGGGGCCGTCCTGCACCACCTTGATGCCGGACGCCTTGCTGAAGGGTTCGGCCCATGCGGCCTTCTGCGCATCCTGGGTGGTCCCGCCCCAGCTGACGAAGTTCAGGCTGTCGGCCGCCTGGGTGGCCTGGCAGGCCAGGGTCAGCAGGCTGGCGGACAGCACTGCGGTTACTCGTTTGCTCAACAGCATGGTTACGCCCTCGTTGCTTTTGTTATTCGAGGCGGGCTTCTGTCGCCCGCCAATCATGTTCGGGGAGCAGCGTCAAACGGGTGGAGCGTGGCCGTCATGTCAGTGTAGGTGCGGCCGGCAGAATCAAGGTCTACGGAATGTCATATTATGGTATTCCAAACTTTTCGCAAGAGGTCGGTGCTGACCGGCCATCACTCCGCGTGGCGACAGGGCCGCTTTGCGGCCCATCGCCGGCAAGCCGGCTCCCACAGATACGGCGCGGGTCTCAGGAATTGCGAGGTCCCTGTGGGAGCCAGCTGACAGGCAGTGCTTGCAGCCCCGTGAAATCAATTGCCCTCGAACGGAATGCTCTGCACCACCTCCAGCTCGTACCCGGCCAGCCCGGCGTACTTGAGTGGCGGCCCCAGGTGGCGCAGCTTGCCCACGCCCAGGTCCTGGAGAATCTGCGCGCCGGTGCCGACCTCCGAGTAGACCTTCGACTGGCCACGCTGGTAGGGCCGGGCCGGCTGAGTCAGTTGCGGCACGCGTTCGAGCAGGGCCTGGGAGGATTCATGGTTGGCCAGGATCACCACCACCCCGGCACCTTCCTCGGCGACCTTCTGCAGCGCCGCCCACAGCGTCCAGTTGGCCGGGCCTGCGTACTCGGCGCCAACCAGGTCGCGCAGCGGGTCGATCACATGCACGCGCACCAGGGTGGGCTGCTCGCGGCGGATTTCGCCCATGACCATGGCCATGTGCACGCCGCCTTCGATGCGGTCTTCGTAGGTGACCAGGCGGAAGTTGCCGTGCACCGTGGGCAATGCGCGTTCACCGATGCGCTTGATGGTCTGCTCGGTGCTCAGCCGGTAGTGGATCAGGTCGGCGATGGTGCCGATCTTGATGCCATGCCGGGCGGCGAACACTTCCAGGTCGGGCCGGCGGGCCATGCTGCCGTCGTCATTGAGCACCTCGACGATCACCGATGCCGGGCTGAAGCCTGCCAGGCGGGCCAGGTCGCAACCGGCCTCGGTGTGCCCGGCGCGGGTCAGCACGCCGCCTTCGCGGGCACGCAAGGGGAAGATGTGGCCGGGCTGTACCAGGTCTTCGGGGCGGGCGTCGGCGGCCATGGCCGCGGCCACCGTGCGTGCCCGGTCGGCGGCGGAAATGCCGGTGGTCACACCGCTGGCGGCTTCGATCGAGACGGTGAAAGCGGTACCGAACACGCTGGCGTTGCTTGGCACCATCTGCTCCAGGCCCAGGCGCTGGCAGTGCTCATCGGTGAGGGTCAGGCAGATCAGGCCACGCGCCTCGCGGGCCATGAAGTTGATGGCCTGGGCGTCGCAGCGCTCGGCGGCGATCAGCAGGTCGCCTTCGTTTTCCCGGTCCTCGTCGTCCACCAGCAGGACCATCCGGCCCTGGCGGTAGTCGTCGAGGAGTTCTTCGATGTTGTTGAAGGCCATGTTGCACGCTCATACTGGTCAGGAAAGTTTTATGGTATACCATAATACCAAAATGACTATGCAACAGGAGCGCGACGAATGAAGGCCTACTGGATCGCCCATGTGGACGTCACCGACCCCGAGCAATACCTGCAATACACCCAGCGCGCCCCGGCGGCGTTCGTCGCCTTTGGCGGGCGCTTCCTGGCCCGGGGCGGGCGCAGCGAGGCGCTGGAGGGGCGGGCGACGCCGCAGCGCAGCGTGGTGATCGAGTTCGACTCCTATGAGCAGGCCGTGGCCTGCTATCGCTCGGACCTGTACCAGGAGGCCTGCCGCCATCGCCAGGGCGCGGCGATGGCGCAGGTGATCATCGTCGAGGGGCTCTCGCCCTGATCAGACCCGCAGGTGCGGGCCTTTCTTCTCGGGATCTCTGTCGGTGGCAATGGCTGTCGGCTTGTCCACTGTGGGCAGTGGTTCCTCCTGCACGGGTTGATGTTCGGCCGGTTGCTGCTGATTGCGCGTGCGCAGCAACGACAGCAGCACGCCGCCGAACAACAGCCCGAACGTGACCCCCAGCGAAATCCCGGCTGGTACCTTGCCCACCAGCCCGTGCCAGAAGATCTTGCAACCGATGAAGATCAGCACCAACGCCAGCGCGTACTTGAGGTAGACAAAGCGGTGCATCAGCGCCGCCAGGGCGAAGTACAGCGAGCGCAGGCCGAGGATGGCGAAGATGTTCGAGGTGTAGACGATGAACGGGTCCTGGGTGATGGCGAAGATCGCCGGCACGCTGTCGACGGCGAACACCAGGTCGGCCAGCTCGATCAGCACCAGGGCCAGGAACAGCGGCGTGGCATAGCGGATGGCGCGGTCGGTTCCGGGCGGCGTGAGATGGACTAAGAAGTGCCGGCCATGCAGCTGGTCGGTTACCCGCATGTGCCGACGCACGAAGCGCAGCACCGGGTTGTTGGCCAGGTCCGGGTGGGCGTCATCCTTGGACAGGGCCATCTTCACCCCGGTGAACAGCAGGAAGGCGCCGAAGATATACAGCACCCAGGCGAAGTGCTGCACCAGCGCGGCGCCCACGCCGATCATGATTGCCCGTAGCACCACCACCCCGAGGATGCCCCAGAACAGCACGCGGTGCTGATAGCGGCGGGGGATGGCGAAGAAGCTGAAGATCATCGCCATGACGAACACGTTGTCCATCGACAACGACTGCTCGACCAGGAAACCGGTGTAGAACTCCAGCGCCGGCTGCGCTCCGAGCTCATACCAGACCCATACACCGAACAGCACGCCGACGCTGAAGTAGCCCGAATACAGCAGCAGGCTTTCGCGCATCTCGATCTCGCGGTCCTGGCGGTGCAGCACACCGAGGTCGAGGACCAGCAAGGCGATGACGATGGTGATGAAGACCAGCCACAACCAGGTGCTGGTGCCGAGAAAAGGCGTGAAAAGGAATGTGTGCAGAGCCGTCATAAGCCCCTCCTTGATTGTCGACGTTGCATGGCAACAGTGATTCCGACATGGCGGCGCAAACCGTCAGAGGGGCCCGGCATCACATGCCATTGAGCCTAGTCGCGTTCGCCGGGGTTGCCGAATGGCAGGCTGTTACATTTCTTTGCCTGGATCCAATTAATGCGAAATGTTCGCAATTGTAAAAAGTTCGTAAAAACCCTAGGATGCGCCGCAGCCGTCGCAGAACGGGCGCACAACCACAACAATCGCCAGTGATTAGCCCCACCTGCATCAAGCAGACACAACAACTAGGGGTCGACAAGCGTGCAACGACAGCACTCTCTGAACACGGTTCAAAGGGCAGGGAACGCCACCACCGTCCGCCAGCGCCATCCGCTGGCACTGGCCATCCTCGCGGCAAGCCTCGCCGCGCCGGCCGGCCCGGCCTGGGCCGAAACCGCCAGCGGCAAGGGCACCCTGGAGCTGGGCGCCACCGCCATCACCGATACCGCGCTGGGCGAGGCCACCGAAGGCAGCGGGTCCTACACCACCGGCGCCAGCCGCACCGCCACGCGCATGGCCTTGTCGCCACGGCAGACGCCGCAGTCGGTCACGGTCATCACCCGCCAGCAGATGGATGACCAGAGCCTCACCAGCATCAGCGATGTGCTGGGCAAGACGCCTGGTGTCACCGTCACCAAGCTCGACAGCAACCGCGCCAGTTTCAAGGCCCGTGGCTTCGATATCGACAACTTCCAGGTCGATGGCATTCCGGCGGCCTTCCGCTTCGGCAATGGCATCGACCAGACCGACCTGGTGATTTACGACCGGGTCGAGGTGCTGCGTGGCGCCACGGGCCTGCTCAGTGGCTTCGGCAGCCCGTCGGCGACCGTCAATCTGGTGCGCAAGCGGCCGACCCGCGAGTTGTCCGGCTATGTATCGCTCGGCGCCGGCAGTTGGGACACCTACCGTGGCGAGTTCGACATCGGCGGCGCGCTGACACCGGACGGCAATGTGCGCGGGCGCCTGGTCACGGCCTACGAGGACGGCCAGTCGTTCATGGACAACCTGTCCGAGAAGAAACAGGTGATGTACGGCATCGTCGAGGCCGACCTCAGCGATGACACCTTGCTCAGCGTCGGCCTGAGCCGCCAGAGCAACCGCCCGGAAGGTTCGTCCTGGGGGCCGTCGACACCTTTGCTGGACAGCCAGGGCAACCGCTTTGGCATGTCGCGCTCGTTCAACCCCGGGGCCAAGTGGAGTGCCTGGGACAACACCGCCGACAACCTGTTCGTCACCCTCGAGCAGCGCCTGGCCAACGACTGGACGCTCAAGGCCTCGGCCACTCGCAGCGAGACCGATGCGCCGATGCGCCTGGGTTCGGCGGCCAGTGGCTACCCCGATGCCGCCACGGGAGGCGGCATGGGCGTGTGGCTGGGCCGCTACCGCTACCAGACCGACCAGAACGCCTACGACCTGTACGCCAGTGGCCCGTTCCAGTTGCTGGGGCGTGAGCACGAATTGGTAGCGGGTATTTCCCACCGCGACGTGCGCGCCCATGAAAGCAACTGGCCGTTCCTGTTCGGGGGCGCCAATATCTACCAGTGGCGCGGCGAGTTCAGCGAACCCGACTGGGGGCGCCCGCTGTCGAAGGTCGATACCCGTGTGCAGGAAGACGCGGCCTACCTGACCGGCCGCTTCAAGCCCACCGACAAACTGTCGGTGATCCTCGGTGGTCGCCTGTCCAACTGGCAGCTCGACAGCACCCGCCTGGACACCGCCAGCGGCCAGCGCAGCAAGACCCAGGACCTGGAAGAGAACGGCGTGGTCGTACCCTATGCCGGCGTGGTCTATGACCTGGACGACAGCTGGTCGGTGTATGGCAGCTACACCAGCATCTTCAAGCCGCACGAGACCGAGCAGGACGCCAACGGCAAGATGATCGAGCCGGAGGAGGGCGACGCCTATGAGCTGGGCCTGAAGGGCGAGTTCTACGACGGGCGTCTCAACGCCAGCCTGGCGCTGTTCGAGGTTCGCCAGGACAACCTCGCTGAACTCGACCGCACCGACCCGGCCACCAACCGTGGCATCTACCGGGCGATCCAGGGCGCCAAGACCCGTGGCTTCGAGCTGGAAGTGGCGGGCGAGCTGACCCCGGACTGGCATGTGCAGGGTGGTTTCACCCACCGTATCACCCGCGATGGCGAGGGCGACAAGATCTCCACCATCGAGCCGGAGAACCTGCTGCGCCTGTCCACCACCTACCGCCTGCCGGGGGTGTGGAACAAGCTTACCGTGGGCGGCTCGGCCAACTGGCAGAGCAAGATCTGGAAGGACCTGGACAGCCCGGTGGCGGCGGGCGAGACCATCCGCTACACCCAGTCGAACTACCTGACCCTCGATGCGCTGGCGCGGTACCAGGTGACCGAGCAGTTGTCGGTGACCCTCAACGGCAACAACCTCACCGACAAGAAGTACTTCAACAACCTGGGCTTCTACAACGGCGGTTACTACGGTGACCCACGCAACTTCATGCTGACCACGCGCTACGCGTTCTGAGGGTACACGCCACGGGGGAGCGGGCACGCTCGCTTCTTACGTGGAGGGCGCAGCCTCGGCGCCCCCGAGCAACGTCTGCAACCGCGCCAGCGCCGGCCCTTCATGCTGGCGGTCGAACACCTGCAGCGACACCTCCAGCAGCCCTTGCCGCGAGCGCGACACGCGCTGCTCGCAGCGCAAGCGCAGGCGGCCCTGGTCGCATTCGAACTGCCTGACGCCCGGCCTGGCGCTGCCTTCCAGGCGCAGTTCGGCCAGGCGTCCCTGGGCGGCGAGCAAGGCCAGTGCCTTGTCGCGCAACAGCCCGTTTCCCTGGGTCATCAAGCCGCTGGCGCGCACGGCGGCGGCCATGGCCACCGCCACGATGGTCAACGCCACCAGCACTTCGATCAGGGTGAAACCATCCTCGGTGGCACGCACAGGACACCTTTCGCGCAAGGCAAAGCAGCACTGTAGAGCGGCCCGATGACGCTTTGACGACGCCGACTCCCGAGCTTTTTCAATATCCGTGACATACCGCCTTGCCACAATCGGCCCCCGATTCGAACTCACGCAAGGAATGCCGAGATGCAGATCGCCCGTCGCAACCTTCCCGCCCGCTGCTTGCGCCAGCAGGGTTTCACCCTGATCGAGATCATGGTGGTGGTGGTGATCCTCGGGATCCTCGCGGCGATGGTGGTGCCCAAGGTGCTCGACCGCCCCGACCAGGCGCGCGCCACGGCGGCGCGCCAGGACATCGGCGGGCTGATGCAGGCACTGAAGCTGTACCGCCTGGACAACGGCGCCTACCCGAACCAGAACCAGGGCCTGAAGGTGTTGGTGGAGAAGCCGGCACAGGCCAAGGATGGCCAATGGCGTGCCTACCTCGACCGCCTGCCCAACGACCCCTGGGGCCGCCCTTACCAGTACCTGAATCCGGGCGCCAACGGCGAGATCGATGTGTTTTCCCTGGGCGCCGACGGCCAGGCCGGGGGCGACGGGGTGAACGCCGACCTCGGCTCCTGGCAGTTGTGACCGGCCATGGCGCGCCAGGAAGGCATGGCCGTGATCAGTGCGCTGTTGATTGCCGCGGTGGTGGCGGTGATCGCCGCAGGCATGATCGAACGCCAGGGGCTGCAGACCCGGCAGATAGAGAACCGCCAGATGGCGCTGCAGGGACAATGGGCCCTGGAAGGCGGCCTGCAGTTGAGCCGTCGGGTGTTGTTCGAACAACGCCTGCGCGACCCGCTGGTACGTGGCGGCCAACCCTGGACGCGACCGATGCGCGATGTGCCGTCCGGTAGCGTGCGCTTCGATGGGCAGCTGGAGGATGAGCAGGGCAAGTTCAACCTGCGCAACCTGGTGGTCGATGGCCAGGTGGACAGCGAGGCACTGGCGACCTTCCAGCGCCTGTGCGCATTGATCGGCATCGGCGAGCGGCTGGCCACGGCCATCGCCGGGCAGGTGATCGACAGCTACCCACAGCGTCCGCCGGTATCCCCCGGCAGTGCCGGTCAAGGCCTGCAAGGCGGCCGTGCGACCTCGCCAGCCGTTGCCGCCGAGCCGTTGCCGGCCAAGCGTCCGATGCTGCGCAGCGTCGATGCCCTGGCCCGGCTCAAGGGCATGGATGGCCAGGCCCTGCAACGCCTGCGCCGATTCGTCACGGTACTGCCGGCGCTGACCTGGATCAATGGCAACACTGCCAGTGCCGAAGTGCTTGCCGCGCAGGTGCCGGGGCTGTCGCTGCAGCAGGCCATGGCGCTGGTGGCCGAGCGCGACAGTGGGCGCTGGTTCATCAACCGGGGCGATTTCGTCAACCGTTTGCGCATGCCGCAGTTGGCCATGGCCAATGTGCGGGTGGGGATCAACAGCGACTGGTTCCGCCTGCGCGGCCAGGCGCGCCTGGGCAGCCGTGAACTACCCCTGCAGGCGCTGCTGCGCCAGCGCGAGGGGCAGTTGCCGGATGTCATCTGGAGCCGGGTGGGCGCATGAGTACGCTGGTTGACGTGCAGCTGCCGCCGTTGGCGGAGCTGGAGGATGCCTCGCTGCTGGATTACCGCCAGGCCGAGCGTGGCGGCCAGGCCACCCGCGCGCAGTTGCAGCGCCAGGCCAAGGGCGCGCCCTGGCGCCTGCACTTGCATGCGCACGACAGCCTGGCCCTGGCCCTGGCCTTGCCACCGCTGACGGGCAAGCGGTTGAGCGCGGCGGTGGGCTGCGCGGTCCAGGGGCTGGTGCTTGGCGATGTCGGGCAGGTCCATGTGGCGCACGGGCCGCGCCAGGCTGATGGGCAGGTCGCCGTGGCCTGGCTGGGCCTTGCGCAGATGGCGCGTCTGCAGGCGTGGCTGCAGGCCGATGGCATCCGCGTGGCCGGGCTGTTCGCCCGGCAGGACGATACAGCGTCGTCGGTCGATTTGGCCGGCGGGCTTGCCGGGCCAGTGAAATCGCCAGCGTTGGGACGCACCTTGGCGATCTGGGGCGCGGCGGCAGTGATCTGGTGCCTGGGCTTGAACCTCTATGCCGCGCACCTGGCCGACGAGGGCGAGCGGCTGCGCGCCTACATGGTCGCCCAGGTGCGCATGGCCTTCCCGCAGTTGCCGGTGGTTCTCAACCCGTTGCAGCAGGCGCGTCAGCAACTGCAGGGCGGGCAGGGCGGCGCCGGCTCGGGGCTGGCGGCCTTGCTCGACGGCGCCGGACAGGTCATGCCGTTCCTCGCGGGTAATGTCGAGGCACTGGACTATCAGGATGGCGTGCTGCGTCTCACGCCCCTGGACGATGGTGGCAAGGCCCCGGCGGACAGCGCCTGGCAGGCCGACCTCGCCGCACGCGGCATCGAGGGCCAGGCCAGTGGGCAAGGCTGGACCCTGAGGGCAGCCAACCCATCCGGTGAGGAGCTGGCCCATGTCGATTAAGGCCCACCTGGGCCTGCTGCGCGGGCAGGGCCGGCAACGCTGGCAAGCCCTGGCCGCGCGGGAGCGTCGTGCGGTCGCCCTGGCAGGCGGCTTGCTCGGCGCGCTGTTCTGCTGGCAGGTACTGGTGCTTCCCGCCCTGGCCCGGATCGACCACTGGCAGGCCGAAACACCCAAGCTGCGCAGCCAGGCGCAGGCGCTCGATGCCTTGCTCGGCGAGCGCCTGGCACAACGGCCTGCGGATACCGCCCAGGCTTTGCGCCAGAGCCTGGAGCAGGCTGGCCTGCTGGCGCAGTCACAGCTCGACGGCGAGGGCGATACCTGGCGCTTGGGCTGGCAGCGGGCCCCCGCGGAAGCGGCCATGGCCTGGCTGCAGGCAGTACCACCGCGCCTCGGGCTTGGTGTTGGCCAGCTGGCGCTGCGCCGAGACCCGACCAGCGGCCCAGGCAGCCCGGTGACCTTTTCCGGAACCCTTCGCATGACTCAGGCGCATGGCGCTAAGGACCCTTCATGACGTGCCTCCGTTCACCGCGATTGCCGTTCGCGCCCTTGCTCCTGGCCCTGGCGCTCAGCGCCTGTGCCAGCGCGCCGAGCGTGCAACGCCCCCTGGCCAGCAGCGAGCTGGGCCGCCCGCTGGCCGAAGCCGGTGCCACGGCGGGCACCCTGGATCATCGCGAACCGCAGAGCCGCCCGCTGCAGCGCCAGTCGCCGCCTCGGGTCGGGCAGCGCCACAGCCGCGCCGTGGCCGCACCCGCGCCGGCCAATCCACTTGGCGACCAGCCGGTACAGCTGAACTTCGTCGATGCCGATATCCAGGCAGTGGTGCGCGGCCTGTCCCGCGCCACCGGTCGCCAGTTCCTGGTCGATCCACGGGTCAAGGGCCAGCTGACCCTGGTTTCCGAAGGCGAGGTGCCGGCCGCCAAGGCTTATTCCATGCTGCTGTCGGCCCTGCGCATGCAGGGCTTCAGCGTGGTCGATGTCGGCGGTGTGGCCCAGGTGGTGCCCCAGGCTGACGCCAAGCTGCTGGGCGGCGCGCTGGTGAGCGGTGACCGCGACGCGGGCAACGGCATGGTCACCCGGACCTTCCGTCTGCAGTATGAAAATGCCGTTAACCTGATCCCGGTGCTGCGCCCGATCGTCTCGCCGGACAACCCGATCAACGCCTACCCGGGCAACAATACCCTGGTCGTCACCGATTACGCCGAAAACCTCGAGCGGGTCGCGCAGATCCTCGATCGGGTCGACATCCCCAGCGCCATCGACACCGATGTGGTGGCGATCAACAACGGTATCGCCAGCGACATCGCCAGCATGGTCAACGAGCTGCTCGACAGCCAGGGCAGCGACCCGACCCAGAAGATCAGCGTGCTGGGCGATCCGCGTTCGAACAGCGTGGTGATCCGTTCCGGCAGCCCCGAGCGCACCCAGCTGGCCCGCGACCTGGTCTACAAGCTCGACAATGCGCAGAACAGCGCCGGCAACCTGCACGTGGTGTACCTGCGCAACGCCCAGGCCGACAAGCTGGCGCAGAGCCTGCGCGGGCTGCTGACTGGCGAGAGCGACAGCGCCACTGCCGACGGCACGCGCGCGCTGCTCAGCGGTGGCGGCATGCTCACCGGCGGCAGTGGCAACGGCAACAGCGCCAGCACCGGCAACAACACCGGCATGCAGAACAACAGCACAACTGGCAGCCAGAACCGCGGCAACGGCCTGGGCGCCGGCAGCACGCCGAACGGCTACGGCGCCAGCGCGCAGCAGAATGACCAAGGCACCGCGTTCTCCGCTGGCGGCGCGACCATCCAGGCCGACAAGACCACCAATACCCTGCTGATTTCCGCCCCCGAGCCGCTGTACCGCAGCCTGCGCGAGGTCATCGACCAGCTTGACCAGCGCCGCGCCCAGGTGGTGGTGGAAAGCCTGATCGTCGAGGTCGGCGAGGACGATGCCAATGAATTCGGCATCCAGTGGCAGGCCGGCAACCTTGGCAAAAATGGCGTGTTCGGCGGTGCCAACCTCGGTGGCAGCGGGCTGGTCAAGGGGCCGAGCAGCATCGATGTGCTGCCGAAGGGGCTGTCGGTGGGCGTGGTCGATGGCACGGTGAAGATCCCCGGCATCGGCGAGGTGCTCGACCTCAAGGTGCTGGCCCGTGCGCTGACCAGCAAGGGTGGCAGCAACGTGCTGTCGACACCCAACCTGCTGACCTTGGACAACGAGGCGGCGAGCATCTTCGTCGGCCAGACCATCCCCTTCGTCAGCGGCCAGTACGTCACCGATGGCGGCGGCAACAGCAACAACCCATTCCAGACCATCCAGCGCGAGGAAGTGGGCCTGCGCCTGAACGTGCGGCCGCAGATCTCCGAGGGCGGCACGGTCAAGCTCGACGTCTACCAGGAGGTCAGCAGCGTCGATCAGCGCGCCTCCAGTGCCGCCGGCACGGTGACCAACAAGCGCGCCATCGACACCAGCATCCTGCTCGACGATGGCCAGATCATGGTCCTGGGTGGGCTGCTGCAGGACGGCTACACCCAGAGCAACGAAGGTATCCCGTGGCTGTCCGGGCTGCCGGGGGTCGGCGCGCTGTTTCGCAGCGAGCGCCGGGCCAGCACCAAGACCAACCTGATGGTGTTCCTGCGCCCGTACATCGTGCGCGATGCCGCGGCCGGGCGCAGCATCACCCTGAACCGCTACGACTTCATCCGCCGTACCCAGGGCAACCTCAAGCCCGAGCATTCCTGGGCGCTGCCGGACATGGACATGCCGCTGCTGCCGCCGGTGGAGCAGGGCGTGCCCGACCAGGGCCGCGCGCGGTCGGTGTCATCGCAGGCACCACGGGCCTCGATCCGTGCCGTGCCGGTGGACGAGGTGGCCCGTTGAGCCGCCTGCCGTATGCCTGGGCCAGGGCCCAGCGGGTGGTGCTGCAGGCCGATGGCGAGGCGAGGGCGTTACTCTCGTGCTGCCCTTCGAGCCCGGGCTGGGCGTTGGCAGAGGTGCGTCGGCGCTTTGGCCCGGTGGCTGTCGAAGCGGTGACCGATGCGAACATGGACACCTTGCTGGTCAGCGCCTACGCCGATACCGGCAGCGCCGCGGCGGTGGTGGGCGCGGCGGAGAACGAAGTGGACCTCGACCGCCTGCTGCAGGACATCCCGGAAGTCACCGACCTGCTCGAGGCCCAGGACGACGCGCCGGTGATCCGCATGATCAACGCCTTGCTCACCCAGGCGGCCCGCGACCAGGCCAGCGATATCCATATCGAGCCGTTCGAGAGCCACTGCCTGGTGCGCTACCGGGTCGACGGCACCCTGCGCGACGTGGTCTCGCCGCGCAAGGCGTTGCACGGCGCGCTGGTGTCGCGCATCAAGATCATGGCGCAGCTGGACATTGCCGAGAAGCGCCTGCCCCAGGACGGCCGCATCGCCCTGCGCGTGGCCGGGCGGCCCATCGATATCCGCGTTTCAACCGTGCCCACCGGCCATGGCGAGCGCGTGGTGATGCGCCTGCTGGACAAACAGGCCGGGCGCCTGCGCCTGGAGGCGCTGGGCATGGACGCCGCAGTGCTGGCGCGGCTGGACCAGTTGATCCGCCAGCCCCATGGCATCGTGCTGGTCACCGGCCCCACCGGCTCGGGCAAGACCACCAGCCTGTACGCCGCATTGGCACGGCTGGATGCCAGTGTCAGCAACATCCTCACCGTCGAGGATCCGGTGGAATACGACCTGCCGGGGATCAGCCAGATCCAGGTCAACGCGCGCATCGACATGAGCTTCGCCGTGGCCCTGCGCGCCATTCTGCGCCAGGACCCGGACGTGATCATGATCGGCGAGATCCGCGACCTGGAGACCGCGCAGATTGCCGTGCAGGCCTCGCTGACCGGGCACCTGGTGCTGGCCACGCTGCACACCAACGATGCGGTGTCGGCGGTCAACCGCCTGGTCGACATGGGCGTCGAGCCGTTCCTGCTGGCCTCGGCGCTGCTCGGCGTGCTGGCCCAGCGCCTGGTGCGGCGCCTGTGCCCGCACTGCCGCGAGCCTGACCCCGCCGCGCCCGGGCAGTACCGGGCGGTGGGCTGCGCGCATTGCAATCACTGTGGCTACAGCGGGCGCACCGGTATCCACGAGCTGTTCTGCGTGGACGACACCGTACGCGCGCTGGTGCATCAGGGTGCTGATGAACAGGCCCTGCGCGCCGCCGCGCGGGGCAACGGCATGCGCAGCATGCGCGAGGACGGCCAGCGCTGGGTCGACAGCGGCAGCACCTGCCTGGAAGAGATCCTGCGCGTGACACGGGATGCCTGATGAACCGTTATCGCTATGAAGCCGCCGACGCCCAGGGGCATATCGTCAAAGGGCTGCTCGAAGCCGACAGTCCGGGCGCCGCGATGGCACAGCTGCGCGGCCTGGGGCTGACCGCGCTGGAGGTCGAGGCCCAGGCCGCTGTCGGGCAGGGCGCGGGCCTGTTCAGCGCCAGGCTGAGTGATGGCGACCTGGCCTGGGCCACGCGTCAGCTGGCCAGCCTGCTGGCCGCCGGCCTGCCGCTGGAAGCGGCGCTGGGCGCGACCTTGGAGCAGGCCGAGCGCAAGCATGTGGCGCAGTTGTTGGGGGCGGTGCGCGGCGATGTACGCAGTGGCATGCGCCTGGCCGACGCACTGGCCGAGCGGCCGCGGGACTTCCCCGAGATCTACCGGGCACTGGTGGCGGCGGGTGAGGAGTCCGGCGACCTGGCCCAGGTGATGGAGCGCCTGGCCGACTACATCGAGGAGCGCAACACCTTGCGCGGCAAGATACTCACCGCGTTCATCTACCCTGGCGTGGTCGGGCTGGTGTCGGTGGGTATCGTCATCTTCCTGCTCAGCTACGTGGTGCCGCAGGTGGTCAGTGCCTTCACCCAGGCGCGCCAGGACCTGCCCGGGCTGACCCTGGCGATGCTGGCGGCCAGTGACTTCGTGCGTGAATGGGGCGCGCTGTGCTTCGCCCTGATGGCCGGGGCGTTCTGGGCCTGGCGGGTCTACCTGCGCGCCCCGGCGGCGCGCCTGGCCTGGCACGCCCGGATCCTGCGGCTGCCGTTGTTCGGCCGTTTCGCGCTGGGCCTGAACACGGCGCGTTTTGCCTCCACGCTGGCGATCCTCGGCAGCGCCGGGGTGCCGCTGCTGCGTGCGCTGGAGGCGGCGCGCCAGACCTTGGGCAACGATCGCCTCGACCAGTGTGTCAGCGAGGCCACCGCGCGGGTGCGCGAGGGCGCCGGGCTGGCCTCGGCGCTGGCGGTGGAGAAGGTCTTTCCGCCGCTACTCATCCACCTGATCGCCAGCGGCGAGAAGACCGGCAACCTGCCGCCGATGCTCGATCGCGCCGCCGACAGCCTGGCCAAGGACATCGAGCGCCGCGCCATGGGCATGACCGCGCTGCTCGAGCCGCTGATGATCGTGATCATGGGCGCGGTGGTGCTGCTGATTGTCATGGCGGTGCTGATGCCGATCATCGAGATCAACCAGCTGGTGCAGTGATTTGCTGCGCCACCTCCCACACCTTGTTGGCGGAACCAGTATCAAGAAGGAAGGTTGAGCTGTGAAGCGAAGAGGCCCTCGGCATTTGACGCAGACTGTCTTCGTTCAGGCGGCAGATGGCTTGCGTGGCTTGTGCGGTCGGCCTGCATAGGCAGAACCTTCAACTTTGGCAAAAGCGTCGATGGCGTCATCTGACAGGAAATCATCGTATTGCGCCGAAGCTCGAAAGCGGGCCAGCTTCTTGTCGGCAATCGCCTTGAAACGGGCCACGTTGGCGTTGAAATCGCCGGGATCATTGACCATTGGGGAAACCCTCCAGAGTGTGGGAAGCATAGCCACGGGCCAAGTCGTAGGCAAGGCCGATGCCCTTTACCTGGCGGAAACCATCCAGTTCGTAGGCCGCTCGCGCCTGCAGCAGAGGGTCCCGGATGACAACCCATTGCAAGCCCAACATCAGGGCGTAGTAGCGTACGCCGCTAAGGCAAAGAGGCGCGACGTAGCCTCTGGTCGGCAGGGTGCTGTCGGGGTTGCGCTGCAGATAAAGGACCATGATCTTCTCTTTACTGGCCTGGGGCGATGCCCAGCACATTCCCGCCAGTTGATCGTCATGCCAAAGTGCGATATCGAGTGCGCGGGCATTGGCAGGACGGGTTTTCCATTTCAGCACACGGTCCCAGCCGAAATCGTAGTGATCCTGGTGCCAGGCTTCGTGCGCGAGGATAGCGCGCTCATCGATCTCGTCGACTTTCAATCGAACGGCCAGCGTACCGTTCTTCTGCCAGGCGTCCTGGGTGACTTGCTCGCGTGCGGCCTGCTTGAGCCCGGCAAACTCGGCCAATTGCCATCCGTCCATGCGCTGCCCTCGAATGCAGGAATACTGAGGTAGCGTGAAGTTAACCCGAGCTGCTCTCGGACTGGGCCTTGAGAGTTGAAGGAGATTTCCTTGGAATGTGTGGCTGGTATCTGGTCAGGCGAAGTCGGAGGTGGGACGTGGTTTGGCGCACGCCCCCTCGCAAGAGGGGGACGGATCTTGGCCGGTTTCTTCCATGCAGCCAAGGCCAGTGGAGCAAAGGCGCCTCCCGCGAGGCGCCTTTGCGGTGCTCAGCTCTCTTCTTTCGGCTGCACCACGATCGCCAGGGCATCCGGCTCGGGGCCGGCTTTCCAGCGGGCCTTCTCGGTCCAGTTGGCTGTGCTGATCACCGCGACTTCGTCGCCGCCGCTGATCGCCACATAGACCCGCTTGCCATCCGGCGAGACCACCGCGCCAATCGGCAGCGCCTCTTCGCCGAGCATCGTACGGCGGTATTCGGCGCCTTCGCGCGCCAGGCCGATGCGCTTGATCTCTTTCTTGGCCACCACGTCGATCACCGCCAGTTCCGCCGACTTGGCGCAGGTGACGAGTGCATACTTGCCATCCGGGGTCATCGCGACGCGGATCGGGAACAGGCCGGTGCGGATACGGTCGGTGACTTCCAGGCGCTTGCTATCGACGATGACCACTTCGTTGCCGTCGCGGTTGCTGACCCATACCTGGGTGCCGCTGGGGGTTACCGCCACGCCTTCGCTGCCGGCGCCCGTGGGGATCTCGGCGATTTTCTTCTTGTGCAGCAGGTCGACCACCGACAGCGTGCCGCTCTCGACATGGCTGACGTAGGCGCGGTCGGCACCGGGTGACAGCGCGACCATGTGCGGTTTGCCGCCACCGATGTCGATCCGGTCGAGCACTTTGCCTTGGGCCAGGTCGACCACCAGCAGACGTTCGCTGGCTTCGCTGGTGACCACCACACGCTGGCTGTCGGGCAGGAAGCGAATGCCGTGGGGGCGGGCGTCTTCGCCCAGGTCGATGGTGCGCACGACCGTCCGGGTCGGCCAGTCGATCACGCTCAGGCTGTTGTTCGCCGTGCCTTGCGCGCCGTAATTGCCAACCACGGCCAGCAGGCCATTGCCACTGACCACCACCTCGTGGGGGCCGGTGCCTACCGGCAGGCGGATCATTTCCTGGCCACTGCGAGTGTCCAGAGCCGACACGCTGGCGTCGGCCTTGTTGCCGACCAGCAGCACGTCGTCGGCGTTGGCCAAAGTGGCGCAGGCCAGCAGGGCACCGGCCAGGGCCAGCAGGCGGAAGGGGGGTGTGAAGGTCATGGGGTAGGGCATGTCCAGTCTCCTTGAAGGTGTGATCCATGTTGCATGCACTGGCTGTGACCCGTCGGGCCGCCCGAGAGTTTCAGTGGACATGTGCACGCCGACGGTGGCCTTCTGGCAGAGGAGGGCAGGTCATGGACGAGGCAAGGCTTCACGAGTTCATGGGCAAGCTGGTGGGCGATATGGGGGCGGTGGTGCTGCTGATCGTCATGGCGGTGCTGATGCCGATCATCGAGATCAACCAGCTGGTGCAGTGACCTGCTGCGCCACCTCCCATACCTGTTGCCGGAACCAGCGACGCAAGGGGTCGGCGTGGGTACGCGCGTGCCAGATTTGCATCACTTCGACCCGGGGCAGCGCCAGGGGCAGGGTGTGCAGGCGCAGGCCGGGGTCGCGCTCGACCGCTTCGATGGCCAGCGAGCGCAGGCAGGTGAGTAGCAGGTCGGTGCCGCGCACCAGGCGCGTAGGGGCAATGAAGCTGGACAGGCCGGCCACTACCCGACGTTGCCGACCAATAGCCCGCAGGGCGTGATCGACCCGGCCATCGAGGTCGCCGGTGAGTGTGGTCAGCAGGTGCTCGCAGGCCAGGAACGCCTCCAGGCTCATGCCCTTGGTCAGGAGCGGGTTGTCGGCGGCGGCCAGTACCACGAAGTCCTCACTGAGCAGGCGCTGTTGATGGAAGGTGTCCGGCAAGCCGTTGTAGAAACCGGCGATGGCCAGGTCGCAGGTGCCTTTTTCCAGCGCCTCGCGTGGCAGGTTGCCCTGGGTGTTGTGGGTGATCAGGGTCAGGTTCGGTGCCTGGGTGCGCAGGATCGGCAGCAGCCTGGGCAGCAGGGTCTGCTCCAGGTAGTCAGTGCTGTAAAGGTGCATCTGGGTCGCGCGGGAGAGGAAATCATCGCCGTCGCAATCCCTGTAGAAGTCCTGTAGCTGTGCAACCAGCTGCTGTATCCGGGGCGCCAGCTCATGGGCCCTGGGCGTTGGCGTGAGGCCACGCGGCGCACGCACGAACAAGGGGTCGCCGAACTGCTGGCGCAGCTTGTTGAGCTTGTGGCTCAGGGCGGGCTGGCTGAGGGCCAGCCGTTGCGCTGCATGGGAGGCATTGCGCTCTTCATAGAGCACCTGGAACAGGTGCAGCAGGTTGAGGTCCTTGTTGCTGATATTCATAAAACGAATCACAGGAATAAGTGCTTTCGAATTATCGAATCATAACGCGATGGTTAGGATGGGCCCAACTTGTTGAGGGAGACGCCCAGTGACCATTGCCATCTTCGCCACTATCCAGCCGCATCCTGAACACCGTGAGGTCACAGAACAGGCCTTGCGCCTGATGGTGGAGCAGACCCGCGCCGAGCCCGGCAACCTGCGCTATGACCTGTTCGTCCGCGAGGGCGAGGTAATGGCGTTCGAGCTGTTCGAGCTGTATGTCGATGCCGCCGCCGTCGAGGCCCATCGCTACAGTGCCCATTACCAGGCCTATCGCGCCGCCAGCGCCGGCTGGTTGGCCGCACCGACTCAGGTGCAGCTTGCCCACGGGCTGGATATCGCGCCATTCAACTGATCAGGAAAACACCATGAACATGATTGCTCCCGTCGCGCTGGCATTGGCTGGCACCCTGTTGGCCGGCCAGGCCGCCGCCGCTGCGAAGGGTGAGGTACTGGTGCTGTTGTCCAGCGAGAACCAGCTGCAGCTCAAGGACGGCAAACCGTACCCCACCGGTTACTACCTCAACGAATTCGGCGTGCCTGCCGACCAGTTGCTCAAGGCCGGCTACAAGCTGGTGCTGGTGACGCCCAAAGGCAATGCGCCGAGTGTCGATGAGCGCTCGATCGACCCGATGTACTTCGGCGGCGATGCCCGCGAGATGCAGCGTATCCGCCAGGTGGTCGACAGCCTGCCGGATATCGACGACACGCTGTCGGTGAAGGAGGTACTGGCGGGCGATATGGGCCGCTATGCCGGGATCTTCATCCCGGGGGGCCATGCGCCGCTGATCGACCTGGCCAACAACCCCGACGTCGGTGCCCTGTTGCGTCACTTCCACCAGGCCGGCAAGCCCACGGCTGCCATTTGCCACGGCCCGATCACGTTGCTGTCGGCGCAGCAGGATCCGGTTGCCTACCGCGCCGCGCTCGCTCGTGGCGAAACCCCGGCGGCCAGCGACTGGACGTACCGGGGCTATCGCATGACCATTTTCTCTGACCCTGAGGAGCAGGTGTTCGAGGGCTCACTCAAGGAGCAGCGTCTGCAGTTCTATCCCGCCAAGGCCATGGACGTCGCAGGAGGCGACATGAGTTATGCCCAGGCCTGGCAGCCCCATGTAGTGGTCGATCGTGAGTTGATCACCGGGCAGAATCCGTTTTCCGACAAGGCGTTGGCCAAGGCGTTGCTTGAGCAGTTGGAGAGTGTCGGTAGTCGCAAGAACTGAGCGAGTGCAGGTGATCGAGGCCTTGCGGATGCTGGCAGGGCCTCGGTCATTCAGGTGCGCAGGTTTTGCCTCGCTTGGGGCGGCCCGCAGTGCGGCCCATTGGATAGGCGGGGTCAGCGTTTGCTCGGCCGAGTAATGCCGTCCACCACCAGCACTGTGGCACCGGCCATGATGGCGATGTCGGCCAGGTTGAACACGCCGGTGTGCAGGGTGCCGATGTTGAGGACCAGGTAATCGACCACGTGGCCGTCGCGAATCACCCGGTCGATCAAGTTGGATAGCCCGCCCACGGCGATGAACCAGGCCGCGCTGGCCTTGACCGGTGCCGATTGCCAGTGGCGCCAGGCCCAGACCATGGCCCAGGCGCACACCACGCCGACGGCGACCACGAACACCAGTTGCTTGAGCCACGGAGCCAGCCCGGCGCCGAGGCTGAGGAACGCTCCGGGGTTGAGGCTCAGGGCCAGGTCCAGCCAGACGCTCTGGTTGCCATAGACATAGCTGTGATTGTTCAGGGCGACCAGGGCGATCAGTTTTACCCACTGGTCGAGAATGATGAAGGCAACGCCCAGGGTGAGGACGAGTGTACGGCTGGAAAACATGCTGACAGTTCCTTTAGTGCGCGAATGCGGTCGTCCGCCATTGGCGGGCAAGCCTGCGGCGCGGCGAAGATAGCGCAGGCGGGTCTAGACTTAAAGCCCGGGTCGGTTGCAGATGCGGCCCGATCAACCATCCGACCACCGCCTATCGGACCGGACGTCGCCGACGGTGGCCTTCTGGCAGAGGAGGGCAGGTCATGGACGAGGTGCGGCTTCACGAATTCATGGGCAAGCTGGTGGGCGACATGGGGGCGGCGGCGACGCTGGCCAATGTCATCCTTGGGGATGAGCTGGGGCTGTATCGGGCCATGGCCGACAGTCAGCCAGTCACACCCGAGGCCCTGGCCGAGCGCACCGGCTGCCAGCCACGGCTGGTACGCGAGTGGCTCAATGGCCAGGCTGCGGCGGGTTACCTGGTGCATCACGATGGACAGTTCACCTTGCCCGAGGAGCAGGCCATGACGTTGGCGTTGGAAGATTCGCCCGCCTACATGGCCGGCGGCGCCTCGGTGCTGGCGGCACTGTTCCATGACAAGGACAAGCTGGTGGCGGCCATGCGCGGCGATGGCGCCCTGGCCTGGGGCGATCATCATCCGTGCATGTTCAGTGGCACCGAGCGCTTCTTCCGACCCGGCTACCGAACGTTCCTGGTGGCTGATTGGCTGCCGGCTCTGGACGGGGTGGTGGAAAAGCTGCAGGCCGGCGCCCAGGTGGCCGATGTCGGCTGTGGCCATGGTGCCTCGACCATTGTCATGGCCGAGGCGTTTCCCGCCTCGCGCTTCATCGGCTACGACTACCATGCGCCTTCGGTGCTCACCGCCAGCGAGCGCGCGCGTGACGCAGGCGTGGCCGAGCGGGTCGGCTTCCAGCAGGCGTCGGCCAAGGACTATCCCGGCCACGATCTGGACCTGGTGTGTTTCTTCGATTGTTTACACGATATGGGTGACCCGGTGGGCGCGGCACGACACGCCTATCAGGCGCTCAAGGACGACGGCACGGTGATGCTGGTGGAGCCGTTCGCCGAGGATACCCTGGATGCCAATATCAACCCGGTCGGGCGCTTGTTCTACGCGGCTTCGACGTTCATCTGCACGCCGAATTCGCTGTCGCAGGAAGTGGGGCTGGGGCTGGGTGCGCAGGCTGGGGAAGCTCGGTTGCGGGCGGTGTTCGAGGAGGCGGGGTTCAGGCGCTTCCGGCGGGCGACGCAGACGCCGTTCAACTTGATACTGGAGGCCAGGAAGTAGCGATTTGCCGGTGCTAGCGCTATCGCGGGGCAAGCCCGCTCCCTCAGTTAGATCCCACAAACAGAAGGGGCGCCATCTAGCGCCCCTTCATCGTGCAGCTTAGGCTTCAGCGTCCCATGGACGATCGCCTTTTTCATCCTTGACGCGGGTCGGCAGGCCCATCACGTCCAGCGCCTTGAGGAACGGCTCGGCCGGCAGCTCCTCGACGTTGACCATGCGCCCGGCATCCCACTGACCACGGGCAACCAGTAGCGCGGCGGCTACCGGAGGCACGCCTGCGGTGTAGGAAATACCCTGGCTGTCGGTCTCGGCGTAGGCTTCTTCGTGATCGGCCACGTTGTAGATGAACACCTCGCGCGGCTGACCGTCCTTGGTGCCCTTGACCAGGTCACCGATGCAGGTCTTGCCGGTGTAGCCCGGGGCCAGCGAGGCCGGATCCGGCAGCACGGCCTTGACCACCTTCAGCGGTACCACTTCCAGGCCTTCGGCGGTTTTCACCGGTTGCTCGGAGAGCAGGCCGAGGTTCTTCAGCACGGTGAACACATTGATGTAGTGCTCGCCGAAGCTCATCCAGAAACGCACGTTCGGCACGTTCAGGTTCTTCGAGATCGAGTGCACTTCGTCGTGGCCAGTCAGGTACAGGTTCTGCGAACCCACTACCGGCAGATCGTCGGTGCGCTTGACCTCGAACATGGTGTTGCTGGTCCACTGGCTGTTCTGCCAGCTCCAGACTTGCCCGGTGAACTCGCGGAAGTTGATTTCCGGGTCGAAGTTGGTGGCGAAGTACTTGCCGTGGGAACCGGCATTCACGTCCAGGATGTCGATCGAGTCGATCTGGTCGAAGTACTGCTGCTGCGCGAGTTTCGCGTAGCTGTTCACCACACCCGGGTCGAAGCCGACGCCGAGAATGGCGGTAATGTTCTTTTGTTGGCACTCTTCGAGGTGTTTCCACTCGTAGTTGCCGTACCACGGCGGGGTCTCGCAGATCTTGCCCGGCTCTTCGTGGATGGCGGTGTCAAGATAAGCGACACCGGTATCGATGCAGGCGCGCAGCACCGACATGTTGAGGAAGGCGGAGCCAACGTTGATCACGATCTGCGATTCGGTCTCGCGGATCAGTGCCTTGGTCGCCTCGACATCGAGGGCGTTGAGCGAGAAGGCCTGGATGTCGGCGGGTACCTTGAGGCTACCCTTGGCCTTGACGCTGTCGATGATGGCCTGGCATTTGGAGATGTTCCGTGACGCAATCGCAATACGACCCAGTTCGTCGTTATGCTGTGCGCACTTGTGGGCCACCACCTTGGCGACACCTCCTGCACCAATGATAAGAACGTTCTTCTTCAATTCAGCTGCTCTCCTTCATGAAAGCCTGTCTTACGACAGGCTCGAAACGTAGTCTTCGAAACCGAACTCGCGCACCACTTCGACGCTGCCGTCGAGTTGCTTGACCGCGATGGATGGCATTTTCAGACCGTTGAACCAGTTTTTCTTGACCATGGTGTAGCCCGCCGTGTCGACGAACGACAGCCGATCACCGATGGCCAGTGGCTTGTCGAATTGGTACTCGCCGAAGATGTCGCCGGCCAGGCACGACTTGCCACAGACCATGTAGGTGTGCGCGCCGTCGTTGGGGGCCATCTTGGCGTTGAGGCGGTAGATCAGCAGGTCGAGCAGGTGCGCTTCGATGGAGCTGTCGACCACGGCCAGGTGCTTGCCGTTGTACAGGGTGTCGAGCACGGTCACTTCCAGCGAGGCGCTGTTGGTGATGGCCGCTTCGCCTGGCTCCAGGTAGACCTGCACGCCGTAGGTTTGCGAGAACTGCTTCAGGCGCGCGCAGAAGGCGTCCACCGCGTAGTCTTCGCCGGTGAAGTGGATGCCGCCGCCGAGGCTGACCCATTCGACCTTGTGCAGCAGGTGGCCGAAACGTTCCTCGATGTGCGTGAGCATCTTGTCGAACAGGCCGAAGTCGCCGTTCTCGCAGTTGTTGTGGAACATGAAGCCGGAGATCTTCTCGATCACCTTCTCGATCTTCTCTGGATCCCACTCGCCGAGGCGGCTGAACGGGCGCGCCGGGTCGGCCAGCAGGTAGTCGGAGCTGCTCACCTGCGGGTTGACGCGCAGGCCGCGCACCTTGCCCTCGGACTGCTCGGCAAAGCGCTCGAGCTGGCCGATGGAGTTGAAGATGATCTTGTCGCAGTTCTCGAGCATCTCTTCGACTTCGTCGTCGGCCCAGGCCACGCTGTAGGCATGGGTTTCGCCGGCGAACTTCTGGCGGCCGAGCTTGAGCTCGAACAGCGAAGACGAGGTGGTGCCGTCCATGTACTGCTGCATCAGGTCGAATACCGACCAGGTAGCGAAGCACTTGAGGGCAAGCAGTGCCTTGGCACCGGAGTGTTCGCGCACGTAGGCGATCTTCTCCATGTTGCCCAGCAGCTTGGTTTTGTCGATGAGGTAGTACGGCGTCTTGATCATTTAAAGGCCCCCGGCCAGGCCGGCCAAAAAAAGGACACGCATTGTGCCTTCACTTGCCGCGGTACGAAAGGGCGCGAGGCGCATTTCGTCCGAGTTGTACATGCACTTGGCCAGGCAAGTGCCATCAGACCCGTGACTGCGCCGTCCCTGGCGCGGGGGCGGCCGCTATCGCGAAGGACGGCCGAATGTGCTTTTGCATCGGGGCGAGCCCAGTTGAACAGATCAATGTGACGATCCTGATCTGCCGGCGCCACAGGCTGACAGAGCCAGGCTATCACCCCCCAATATCGCCTCTATTAGACCTCTGCCCAGGCTCGGCTAGTCTTTCTGCTGGTTCCGTGAAAAGCCGGTGCACAGGTGTGCCCGGCCATAACCGATGAGGGGCAGGCGCGCTTGGCGAACGCCTGATCCAACACCTGGCAGCGCAATTACAAGAACGCCCGGAAATCTGAATTGAACCGACCCTAAAGGTAGAAGCAGATGGCGAACGAATCGAAATGCCCGTTCCACCAGACCGCCGGTGGCGGCACCAGCAACCGTGACTGGTGGCCTGACCAGCTCAACCTGAAGATCCTCCACCAGCACTCCAGCAAGTCCGACCCCATGGACCCGGACTTCGACTACGCCAAGGCGTTCAAGAGCCTCGACTTCCAGGCCTTGAAAAAAGACCTGAGCGCCTTGATGACCGACTCCCAGGACTGGTGGCCGGCCGACTTCGGCCACTATGGCCCGTTGTTCATCCGCATGGCCTGGCACAGCGCCGGTACCTATCGCATCGGCGATGGCCGTGGCGGCGCCGGCTCCGGCCAGCAACGCTTCGCCCCGCTCAACAGCTGGCCGGACAACGTCAGCCTGGACAAGGCCCGGCGCCTGTTGTGGCCGATCAAGCAGAAGTACGGCAACAAGATCTCCTGGGCGGACCTGATCGTGCTTACCGGCAACGTCGCCCTCGAATCCATGGGCTTCAAGACCTTCGGTTTTTCCGGTGGCCGCGCCGATGTGTGGGAGCCCGACGAGGACGTGTACTGGGGCTCGGAGAAGGTCTGGCTGGGTGGTGACACCCGCTACGGCAAGGAACAGGTCAAGGCCCAGCCGCCCGGCCAGGGTGACCTGGTGGCCGAGCCCGCCAAGCATGGCGAGGAGCAGAACCGCGACCTGTCTGCCGAGCGCAACCTGGAAAACCCACTGGCCGCCGTGCAGATGGGCCTGATCTACGTCAACCCGGAGGGCCCGGAAGGCGAGCCCGATCCGGTGAAATCCGGCAAGGATATTCGCGAGACCTTTGGCCGCATGGCCATGAACGATGAAGAGACGGTGGCGCTGATCGCCGGCGGCCATGCCTTCGGCAAGACCCACGGCGCCGGCCCCGCCGACAATGTCGGCGCCGAGCCGGAAGCGGCGGGCCTCGAGCTGCAGGGCCTGGGCTGGAGCAACAAGTTCGGCACCGGCAAGGGCGGCGACACCATCACCAGCGGCCTGGAAGTGACCTGGACCTCGACCCCGACGCAGTGGAGCAACGAGTACCTGAACAACCTGTTCAACTTCGAGTGGGAACTGACCAAGAGCCCGGCTGGCGCCCACCAGTGGCGGCCGAAGGATGGCAAGGGCGCGGGGACCGTGCCTGATGCCCATGATCCCGGCAAGAAGCACGCGCCGTCGATGCTCACCTCTGACCTGGCGCTGCGCTTCGACCCGATCTATGAGCCCATCGCCCGGCGCTTCAAGGATAACCCCGACCAGCTCGCCGATGCCTTCGCCCGTGCCTGGTACAAGCTGATCCACCGCGACATGGGCCCGCTGGCACGCTACCTCGGGCCGGAAATGCCCAACGAGGAGCTGCTGTGGCAGGACCCGCTGCCCAAGGCAGGGCCTCAACCCAGCGACGCCGATATCGCCGCGCTCAAGGCCAAGGTGCTGGCTTCGGGGCTGAGTGTCGGCGAACTGGTGTCCGCGGCCTGGGCCGCGGCCTCGACCTTCCGCGGTTCCGACAAGCGCGGCGGCGCCAACGGCGGCCGCCTGCGCCTGGCGCCGCAGAACGGTTGGCCGGCGAACCAGGGGCTGGACAAGGTGCTGGCGGCGCTGGAGAAGATCCGCAGCGAGGGCGGGAACACGATCTCCCTGGCCGACCTGATCGTGCTGGCCGGCAGCGCGGCGGTGGAGAAAGCCGCCAAGGATGCCGGGCACAACATCAGCGTGCCGTTCCATCCGGGGCGCGTGGATGCCTCGCAGGAGCAGACCGATGTCGAGTCGTTCGCGGTGCTTGAGCCTCTGGCCGACGGTTTCCGCAACTTCAGCAAGGCCCGCTACAGCGTCAAGGCCGAGAAATTGCTGCTGGACAAGGCCCAGTTGCTGACGCTCACCGCACCGGAGCTGACCGTGCTGATCGGCGGCCTGCGGGTGCTTGGCGCCAATCATGGCGGCAGCAAGGAGGGCGTGTTCACCGACAGGGTCGGCGTGCTCAGCAACGACTTCTTCCGCAACCTGCTGGACATGGGCGTGGAGTGGAAGCCGATCTCGGCGGACAACGAGGCGTTCGAAGGCCGTGAGCGCAAGACCGGCCAGGTGAAATGGACCGCCAGCCGGGTCGACCTAGTGTTCGGCTCCCATGCGCAACTGCGTGCCTTGAGCGAGGTGTATGGCAGCAGCGATGCCAGGGAGAAGTTCGTCAAGGACTTCGTGGCGGCGTGGGTGAAAGTGATGGAGTTGGACAGGTTCGACCTGGCATAACGCCGATCGCGGGGCATGTTGCATCGGCGCTTCGATGCGACATGCCCCGCGATGGTTGCTTTCCCAGTCTTAAAGCCCCTGGGATGCCTGCAACGGGTCGTTGCCCAGGTTTTCCTCATGCAGCGAAACCTGCGCGGTCTCCGGCAATGCCAGCCCGCCGATCAATGCCAGCAAGGCAATCACCACCAGGTAGAACGCCGGCGCCAGGCGGCTGCCGCTTTGTTCGATCAACCAGGTCGCCACCAGCGGCGCGGTGCCACCGAACAGGGTGTAGGCAACGTTGTAGGTGATCGCCGAGGCGGTGTAGCGGCTGCGGGTGGGGAAGCACTCCGACAGCAGCGCGGCGGTGACCACGCCACTCATCAGCGCGCCGATGGCCAGCAGGATCACCCCCAGCAATGCCCCGGTCAGCGACCCCGAACTGGCCAGCCAGTAGGCCGGGAACACCGCGACCATCACCCACAGGCAAGTGAAGCCAATGGTCCGGCGTCGCCCGACACGATCGGAAAAGGCGCCTGCCAGTGGGCAGCCGGCCGCGGCGAACAGCAGCGCCACGGTCGAGACCAGTAGCGCCTGGGCGCGGCTCAGGTGGCCGACCGTCTGCAGGTAGGTGGCGAAGTAGGTGGTGAACATGTAGAACGACAGCGCCGTCAGCGAGATGAACGCGCCGAGGTTGCGGATGGTGCGGCCATGGTGGCGCAGGGTATCGCCCAGCGGCGAATGGTTGTGTGCCTTGCCTTCGGCCACTGCCTGGCGAAACGCCGGGGTTTCCTCCATGCGCCAGCGCAGGTACAGGCCGACCAGGCCCAGCGGCGCGGCGACGAGGAACGGAATACGCCAACCCCAGGCATTCATCGCCTCGGCTGTGAGGCTTGCCTCCAGGCCATAGGCGATGACCGCCGCGCAGGCGAAAGCGGAGAAGGTCGAGACTGGCACGAAGCTGCCGTAGAACGCCCGTCTGCCCCGTGGCGCGTGCTCCATCAGGTAGGCGCAAGCGCCGGCATATTCACCCCCTGCGGAAAACCCCTGCAGGCAACGGGCAAGGGTGAGCAGCGCCGGGGCCAGCACGCCAATGCTGGCATAGGTCGGCAGCAGGCCGATCAGCGTGGTGGAGCCGGCCATCAGCAGGATGGTCAGCGACAGGATGCGCTTGCGCCCGAGGCGGTCGCCCAGCGCGCCGAACACGATGCCGCCCAGCGGGCGCAGGGCGAAGGCCACGGCAAACACGGCGAAGGTCTTGAGCAGGGCGACGCTTTCATCCTCGCTGGCGAAGAACTGGCTGGCGATCAGCGTGGCGAGGAAACCGTAGACGGCGAAGTCGAACCATTCGACGAAGTTGCCAATGGCCGAGGCAGCGATCACCCGCCGCAAGGTGGCGGGTGGGACCTCGTGGGCGATGGACATGGGGTGCTCTCCGGTGGTCTTGGCAGCCTGGACGGATGCGACGCGCTCGGGGCGCGCCGTCGTTGTTCTCGGGCCAGTAGACAAGCGGCAGGGCGAGGGCGCTTTGTCGGGGGCGACATCCGGATGCCTGTTAGCACCGGATGTGGGACTCAGGGCCGCGGCATCGGCAGGCGAGAGATCAGCACAAGGGGGGCGATCACTTCCACCTGGTCGTTCTCGAACAGGCCTTCAGGCACTGGCGGGTAGGTGGTTCTCCAGCATTCGTGCTCGACCAGTTGCTTCAATTGGCTCAAGGGAGATGCCGTGACGCCCAAGGGCAACAGCCGTTCATGGACAATCGAACTGCGCACGGCCTTACAGGCGATGGGGCGATTGTTCCGGTCCAGGGTGAGCTTGAGCGTGACTACGCCAACCAGAGTGCCTTGGTTGGCGGCATCGATGCGGTTGATGAGGGCGCTCTGCATGGCCGCCGTGAAACCGGACAGGGCGGCGGCGTCGACTTTCGCGCTGGCCTCGGGGTTGGCGCTGCAGGCCACGAGGGTGAGCAGGCCAAGCGCTGCCAGTGAGGAGAGGGTGAAACGCTGGATCTTCGACACGGCAACGTCCTTGGCGGCAAACACCGGTACCTGCGTGTACCGGTTTGAAAAGGGACAGTAGTTTAACGTGACTGCGCCTCATTCTTCAGGGGGAAGGCTTCCCCTCACTCTCGGTCGCAATGCGCCGTCAGTGGCCAGGTGTGGGGCGGGCGCTGATCTTTCAGCTGCTCGGGCACCTCGATCGGCGGCTCGTCCCGGCCAAGCGCAGTCTCGATCTGGCGAACGCTGCGCAAGTATGGGTCCAGGTCGGTGCCCAGTCCGGCCTGGTGCGGGATCCACCAGGCGATGACCTGGCGCTGTCCGTGTTCATCCTCGGTCAGCAGCACCTTCCAGAACGCCTCGGGCGTGGCGATGCCGTGGGACTGGACGAAGGCATCGTTGTCCAGGGCCGCGCCGGCATGGCCGAACACCACGCCACCGATTACCTTCACCGGGCGCAGGTCGCGGTAGCACTCGGTCAGCAGCTCGGTCTGGTACCAGGTGCGGCTATTGTGCGAGGCCAACTGCGGGACGATATTGGTCATCAGGTTGGAGGCGTCCATCGCCGCCCGGTCGTCGTCGAAATGATTGTTGGCTGCCAGGTGGCCGCGGTGATAGCCCTTGGGTGTCGAGTAGGCCTTGGCCGAGAACTGGCCCATGCAACCCTCGGGCAGGCTGCGATCGATACGGAAGTTATCGACGCGAGGCAGGTGACCCTGGTCCTTGTCGAGGGTGAAGCTGAAACGGTGCGGCTCGCCGCGCTGGCAGTCGTACCAGAGCCGGAAGCGCCCATGGTCGAGCAGGGTCAGCGGCGTGGCGGCAGGCTCGGGAGGTGTTGGGGAGGGCAGGCGGGGCGCGCACGAGGTCAGGCTCAGGGCCAGCAACAGGAACAGCAAACGGCGCATGGCGCGTCTTCCTTGAACAAAAGCGCGGGATGTTACAGCAGTCTGCAGGAGGCCGGCCTTTTTCCGGCCTGTGCTGGCGAAGTGTCAGGCCTGGCTGTCGATGCACACGCGGTTGCGCCCCTTCTGCTTGGCCCGGTACAGCGCCTGGTCAGCTTTGCGCAGGGTATCGCCAGGCTCGTCACCCGTCAGGGGCTGCCAGCTGGCCACGCCCAGGGACAGGGTAATCCCGCCGATAGGTTCGATAGGGGTGTGCTCCACGGTCAGGCGCAGGTGGCCGGCGATGGCGGTCGCCACCTCCAGTCCCGCGCCCGGCAGGAGCATCAGGAACTCCTCGCCACCGGTGCGGCACAGTAGGTCGCCCTCTCGGCAGGTACCACGCATCAGGCCTGCCAGCCGCTGCAGGACCAGGTCGCCGATGTCATGGCCGTGGCTGTCGTTGATCCGCTTGAAATGGTCGATGTCCAGCACCACCACGGCGAAGCCGCGTTTCTCGGCCTGCAGCAAACGCAGTGCCTGCTGCATGCCACGGCGGTTGAGCAGTCCGGTGAGCGGGTCGGTCTGGGCGTCATGGTTGAGTCGGCCGATGCGCTCCTGCAACAGGTTCAGGCCGAACAGCAGGGCGCGTTTGAGCTCCGCAGCCTCGGCGTACCAGGCGCGAACCTGGTGGATGCGCTCGGTGGTCTGCTGCTCGCCCGGGCCCCGGGCGACCGTGGCCAGTTGTCTGAGCGGGTGGGCGATGACTTGCGTCAGCCAGCACAGCAGCAGGCAGCCGAACAGGGCCAGCGGCGCGGATATGGCGATGACATTGAGGATCAGGTGGCGCAGCGGTGCCACGGTCTGTTGCAGCGGTTGCTGGGAAACGATGGCCCAGCCGGTGCTGGGCACCGTGGCGAAGCCGGCAAGCATTTCCACGCCCTGGCTGTTGATCAGCCGCCGGGTACCTTGGTCCAGGCCAGGCAGATCGTCGACCAATGGGTTATCGCCCACCAGGGTGCCGACCCGCTGGCTGTCGGGGTGAAACAGCAGTCGACGGTTGCGATCGATCACGTAGAGGTAGGCGCCGTTCTGGTAGAAGTGCGTACCCAGCAGACTGTTGAGCAAGTTGCGTTCGCGCAGGTACAGGCTGCCGCCGATATAGCCCTGGTAGCGTCCGTCGGCGTCGAAGATCGGCTGCGACATGATCACCAACAGATTGCCGGCCGCCGATAGGAAGGGGGTGGAAACCAGCGTACGGCGCTCGCGCAAGGCTTCCCGGGACGCGGCCGAGCTGGCCTGGGTACCGGCCAGGTGTTGCAGTGGCGCTGGCGCAAGCGTGCGCACCACACCTTGGGCGCTGACCCGCAAGGTTGAGTTGAACAGGTTGCTTTGCTGTTGCAGGCGGTCGATTTCAGCCTGTACCAGGTTATCGTCATCGGGGTGCCGGGCACATTGGCTGGCGCTGTAGGCCAGTTGCTGCAGGGCGTTGCCCAGGGTGTTCTCGGTCACGGCGGCCACTTTGGCGGCGTACGCCCGGTTGGCCTCCAGGGCACTGTCGATAAGCAGTTGGCGTTGCACCCGGTAACTGGCGAAGTAACTGGCCAGCAGCATCACCAGCGCGGTGATGGCGCAGAGCACGAGTATAAGTGTGCGCAGGTCGGGGCGCCGAGCGTGGGGTGGCATGTATCGCAATCCTTGGCCTCATGGGATGCAGCAGGTGCCTCACCTTACGCGCTAGGCGCGAGGTGAACCATGCAGGCGGGCAATTGCAGGATTAGATTACGGAGGACGCTCCGATTTCTCACAACAATCACGGACTTTGCCGTGATTGATTCCTGTGCCCTCCAGGTCAGGGCGCGGCCTGTTGCAGTACTTGCAGGTCATCCTCGACCTGCTGCATGCGCGCCTGAGCCAGGGCCTGGACCTGGGGGTCGCTGGCGCTCTCGCGCATCAGCCGGGTGAGCTTTTCGCTCAGGCGCTTGCCCTCGTCGCTCTGGCCCAGTTCCTTGGCTTTGGCCGGGTCGCGGGTGGCCTGGACGATGCTGGCGAATTCGGCGTCGTCGAAGTGCTCCTCGCTGTACAACTTGAACAGGTCCTGGCGCTGATCCTCGACGGTGAGGTGTTTGCGCAGCACCTCCTTGATCTTGTCCTGGGGCACCTGCGCGTGGGTCATGGCCAGCAGCCCGGCCATGCGCTCGATGTTGTGGTCGTAGGCTTCCTGCAAGGGCAGGTTGGCGAGGATCTGTTCCTCGCGGCTGGGCTTCTGGTCGCAGGCGGCGAGGGCGCCGAGCAGGAGCACGGGCAACAGCAGTCGGGTCAGGCGGGACATGGGGCAGCCTTGGGCACGTTAAGGCCTACGAGTTTACTGCAAACCCATGCGCAAATTCAGCGTTGCAACGGATTGCGCAGGCGCACCCAGACAATCGCCGGCAGGGCCATCAGCAGCCATTTCAGGTAGCGGTTCACTTCATAGTGCTCGCAGGCGATGCCGATGCTGGTGCAGACCACCACCACCGCCACGAACTGGATCATTCTTTCCATCGGCAGGTTTCCATCATTGCTGGGGCCGGGAGGGCCGCGGCGCGCACTTTAGCAGTGGCGCAGGCGCGCAGGCCAGGATGCCATACGGCGTAACACTTTTACGGCGCCCCATGCGCAAGAAGTTGGCTATTGTGCGGCAACCTCCACGGAAGGCGACCCGATGACTACCTACAAGGGCGGCTGCCTGTGCGGCCGTATCCGTTTCAGCGCCACGGGCGAGCCGCGGTTTCCGCATACCTGCTCGTGCGGGCAGTGCCAGCGCCACTCCGGCAGCCTTACCCTGTGCTGGGTTGAATTCGACAAGGCGGCGGTCACCTGGACCGGGGAGGGCGGGGCTCCGGCGCTGTACCGTTCCTCCGACGTTTCCAGCCGCGCCTTCTGCGTCACCTGCGGCAGCTCCCTTGGCGCGGTGGATGACGCCCCCACGGTCGCCTTGCTGCTGGGCTGCTTTGATGCCAAAGGCGCCCAGGCCTTGCGGCCCACATCGCATTCGTTTCGTGCTTGCCGGCCACGCTGGTGGAAGTTGGGGTAAGCGTTATCATGTCGTCCGCTTGCCCATACCCCTCAAGGACGATCCGCATGCTACAGCGCAACAGGATGGTGCCCGAACTGATCGTCAGCGACCTCGACAGCAGCCTGGATTTCTGGGTATCGCTGCTGGGCTTCGAGATTGCCTATCAACGCCCGGAGCAGCGTTTCGCCTACCTCGACCTGCACGGCGCGCAGGTGATGCTCGAGCAGCTCGATGCCGATGATCACTGGCTCACCGGGCCGCTGGAAAAGCCCTTCGGGCGGGGAATCAACCTGCAGATCGATGTCGCCGCTGTCGCGCCGCTGCTCGAACGGCTGGAGCGCCGCTGCTGGCCGTTGTTCCGGGCATGCGAGGAGGTCTGGTATCGCGCAGATGCCGTCGAAGTGGGGTTGCGCCAGTTCCTGGTCCAGGACCCCGATGGCTACCTGTTGAGGTTGGCGCAGAAACTGGGCGAGCGCCCGGTTGCGTTATCCGCGCGGTAGCCCTTGCTACCGGCCCCTGCCGTCGACGTCTGACAGGCCGTCCCAACCGGCACCCGCCATGCTCAACACCGTGTTCATTTCCCTTCCCGCCGTATTCGCCTACCGTCTCCTTCCACCCCATCACAAGGAGATCACGCATGCCCGAGCTTGCGTTGTACAAGGTGAAACTGCTGGACGAATTCGAGGCTCGCGAGGACGACTGGAGCTTCGGCCACTTCGAGCGCCGGCTGACCCAGGTCAAGCCCGCCGCCAACTATCAGGACGCCAAGGGCATCATCAAGGCCGCCCATCTGGCGAACAACTGGCCGAATACGGTGAAGCGCTACCTGCTGAGCAACTACCGGGCCCACGGTAATGTCAGCTGCGAGCTGACCGAAACCTTCATGCAGGTACTGGCCAGCCTGACGCCGCAGGAGTTGCAGGTGTGGAAACTATCGCGGGAGGGCATTTGACCTGAGGCACCATACCGAGATCCTTCGCCAAACTGCAGGTAATCGCCCAGTTGTCATGTTGTCGCCATCACCAGCGTGGGAGCGGGCTTGCCCCGCGATCACCGGCGTAGCCGGTGCCATGCAGTTGCAAAACATGAGCGATCACTTGTAGGAGGTTTGCCGGTGATGCTCTATCACCTCTGGCCCCATGCAGCTCCGCTGGGAGCTGTGAGAGAAACCCAATCACCAATCCTCGAAACAGTCACTCAAAGCGTCTGGCGACAGACCTGCCAGCCAGACACGTATCCCACTCCTAGCTGAAATCCTCTCGTCTGATCGGTTTTTCCAGTCGCCCTGGCCGATCAGGCGCAGGTGGATTGGTCGGCAACAGCACCAGCCCATCCAGCACCTTGTTCAACAGCGCCTCTATCATTTCCAACGACAACTGCGCGCCGCCCAGCATCCGCCGGGCATCGCCCTGCACCTCTTCACGGGACAAGGTTGTGGCCTGGTAGACCTGTTGTACGAGTTGAATGGCATGGACCAGCGCATCCTCGGCAAAAACGCCGGGACGGACGGTGAAGAGTGGGGCGTGATGGTTGTTACAGGTGCCGAAGGTGTATGTGGCACAGCAGGGTGGGTCGGGTATTCCCTTGCTCATGGCGGAACTCCTTTTGCAGTTAAGCTGCCAGCTATCGCCGCGAAACGATTAGGGTGGCAGCTGTACGCGGGTTCGCGGACCGAGGCAAAAGGAAACCCGGCAGACCCGAAGGTCTCCCACGCACAGCCGCCATTGCACAGAAAGCGGGCACAAAAAAAGCGCCTGCGATTGTGGTGGTGGGGCGCTGAGCGCCTTTTGCATTGCGGGCCGCGACGCCCGGTCACTGGATTGACAGCGACGTGTGAATGGTAGTTATCGGTGTGAGGAATTTCAAGCCATTGACCAGATTTGGTTAGAGAATGATGTAATATTGCCCGGACACTGCAAGCATCTAGCACCTATGGGAAAGGGCGGCTTTCAGTTTTTTATCTAGCTGAGGAGCGGCTATGAAGTGGGTTGTAGGCTGGTTTAGAGGTATACCTTCAAAATTTGTGGCTTTGTTTTTCGTGGTCATGGTCGCGGTTATGGCTATCGCGTTGACGGTGAAAGAGGCAGATCCATATTCATATGTGGTGTCAGCTGCATTTTTTATCATCGGTATTATTGTCTCCTATAATATCGCCGCCGCTGCGGGGGTCGAATCAGCGCTGGCGCACTTTAAAGATGTAGTGGTTGGATCCACTAATATTGGCTTGACTTCGATAAAAAAGCTTTCTGATACCCCGCCGGAGAGTATTTCAAAAAAAACAAAGAGTAGCTTTCGGTTTTTTGGGATTGCGGGAGAGAAGTTTTTAAAGGAAACATTAGAAAAGACTGAGTTTTTCCGTCGGAATAAGACGCCGGGATTGGTCAAGATTATGCTAATGGATCCTTTTAGTAACGATCTTGATAGGTTGAGTGCGGATAAGGGAAAGCAGCGAGACTTTAGAAATAAAATAATTTCGACTATCAAGATGCTTAATGATTTACGTGAAAATGGATACCATTTTGAGTTGAGGCTTTATCCGAAAAAGCCACCCCTTAGGCTATTGATTGTTGATGGGGTGGTAACGGCTTTGTCGGTGTACGAGGCGGACTCGTCGGGTTGGAAGAATGCCCAGCTTATTTTTGAGGGTAAGGATAATGACGATTCACTTGCACCCTATTTTGTCGAGACCTTCGATGATTTATGGGAGCGTGGGGTGAATATCAATTTAGATCAACGAGCTGGAGCTCTTTACCCGTTCAGGCTTGAAGATCAATCCTTGAGTTTGTTGCGGCATGGAAGTAAGGTTGAAAAAGTCAAGATTGGTATGGTGCATGGGCGTTTTCAACCATTCCATCATGAACATTTCGAGTATGTGTTGCACGGGATTTCAAAGTCTGAATTTTGCATAATTGGTATAACTCAGCCAGACATAAAATTAGTGGAAGAATGTCAGATTTTACCTCACAGAGGAACGCTGGAAGGAAATCCATACTCTTTCGAAGATCGTAAGCGAATGATTACGCTTTCGCTAACCAGTTGGGGTGTTTCGGAAAAACGCTATAAGATCGTTCCGTTTAAAATTGATTGTCCAGCTGCATCTCTTCCTGAAATAAAATTAGAGTTTGGGGCTGAGGTTGTGCATTTTATGCGGGTTTTTAGTGAGTGGGAGGAATATAAGAAAAAATTGATCGAGGATCACGATATGGTAGTCGAAGTTTTTCGCCCCTCACATAGTGACTATATGACAAAGAACGTTACCGGTACGCTGGTGCGTGAATTGATCTCCTCAAGGAGGAATTGGAAGGATTTTGTCCCCTTTGGTACGAGGATGGTGGTTGGGGCGATGTTGGGTAGGAGTAAATAATATGCTTTCCGATCAAGGTATTCGTTCAGTCATTGGCTCGGGTGAGCTGGTCGTTAAGTCCGAGAGGGATTTATCTGTTCGAGCGTCTTCCATTTGTCTTCATCTGTCTAAAGACATTGTTGTTTTTGAAAGGACTGAGGCAGAGGTCGATGTATTGAGGGGGGGCAGCTACCCGCAGGGCAAGCGTAGGACTATTGGTGTTGATGGTTACGTCATCGCTCCTGGTGAGTTCTTATTGGCTGCTACGGTTGAGAATATTGGTCTTTCTAGGCGTTTGGTGGGTGGGCTGTCTAATATTTCTGGATTGGCTCGACTTGGTCTAAATACATTGCTCTCTACCCATGTGTCTCCTGGCTTTGGGGAAGGCTGCGCACGCCCTATTACTTTGGAGGTCTACAACTCCTCAAAAAATCATATAAGAATATACTCCGGAATGAGAGTTTGCCACCTTATGATTAGCCTTCTGGAGGCCACGGCGACTTTGGGGTATGACGCTCAATTTCCGGGGAAATACCTGAGCAACTCTCCGGATGTATCTGAGTTTTTCAAGAATTCCGGTGTATCGTAAGGTGCCGTATCAGGCTTGAGGGTGATTGCTGTCATTCGTATGTAATTCGCGACTAATCAGGAACTCAGCAAGCCGGTCGAATCGATCGAGTGAAGTCAGTTTCAACTGAAAGTAGCTGATTAACCGGTGTAGCAATAGGTATGCACAGGCCTGTTCAAGAAGCACGAAACCGCAGGACCCGCGCCCCATCATAGGGATCAACCAGATAATGCCCCCGCACCCCAAACGTCTCCAATAACCGCTCCGGCGTCAGCACCACTTCAGGCTTCCCCAAGGCAACCAATCGCCCTTGGTCCAGCACGGCCAGCCGATCGCAAGTCAATGCCTGGTTGAGATCATGCAGCGCCACCAGCGTCGTCACCGGCAGTGCCTGCACCTGGCGCAGCAAGCCGAGCTGGTGCTGGATATCGAGATGGTTGGTCGGCTCGTCCAGCAACAGCACCTGCGGCCGTTGCGCCAGGGCCCGGGCGATATGCACGCGCTGGCGCTCGCCGCCAGACAGTTCGCCCCATAGCCGCCGGCGCAGGTGGCTGGCGTCGGCGTCGGCCAGCGCCTGTTCGACGATGGCGCGGTCATCGTTGCCGAACGGTGCCAGGGCCGAGAGCCAGGGTGTGCGGCCCAGGGCGACGGCGTCGTACACGCTGATGGCGTCCAGGGTGTCGGCCTGTTGCTCGACCAGGGCCAGGCGCTGGGCGATATGCCGGCGCGGCATGCGCTCCAGCGCTTCGCCGAGCAGGCGCACGCTGCCACTGCTGGGCGTGCGCAGGCCGGCGAGCAGCTTGAGCAGGGTGGACTTGCCCGAGCCGTTGGGGCCGACCACGCCGAGGGTTTCGCCGGGCATCACGCTCAGGTCGACTCCGTGCAGCACGTCGCGTCCGCCCAGGCGCAGGCTAAGCCCTTGGCAGGTGAGCGGCGCGTCGGCGATGGTGGTCATCACGCTCATGGGCGCCCCCGGCGGCTGATCAGGATCAGCGCGAACACCGGTGCGCCGATCAAGGCCGTGACCACGCCCACCGGGATCACCTGGCCGGTGATCAGGGTGCGCGAGAGGATGTCGGCGATGATCAGGAACAGCGCACCGCCCAGGGCGCTGGCCGGCAGCAGGCGGCTATGTCCGGGGCCGAGCAGCAGGCGCAGGGCGTGGGGGATGACCAGGCCGACGAAGCCGATGGCGCCGACGATGGACACCATCACTGCGGTGACCAGCGCCGCGCAACTGATCAGCAGCAGCTGTGTACGGCGCACCGGTACGCCCAGCGAGGCCGCCGAGTCGGCGCCGAAGGTAAAGGCGTCCAGTGCCCGGCGCTGCCACAGGCATATCGCGATGCCGAACAGGGCGACCGGCACCGCCAGCCACACCGACGGCCAGCGCACGCCGCTGAGGTTGCCCAACAGCCAGAACAGGATGCCGCGGGCCTGCTCGGCGGTGGCCGACTTGGTGATGAGGAAGGCGGTGAGGGCGTTGAACAACTGCGAGCCGGCGATGCCGGCGAGGATCACCTGGGCGTTGTCATGGCGGCTGCCACTGGCGCGCGACAGCAGCAGCACCAGGGCGAACGCCGCCAGCGCGCCGATGAAGGCGCCGGCCGACAGCGACAGCACCGCGCCGCCCAGACCGAACAGTCCCACCGCCACCGCACCGGTCGAGGCACCGGCCGACAGGCCCAGCAGGTACGGCTCGGCCAGCGGGTTGCGCAGCAGCGCCTGGAGGATCACCCCGCAGGTCGCCAGCCCCGCGCCACAAGCGGCGGCGACCAAGGTGCGCGGCAGGCGGTAGTTCCAGACAATGCCGGCGTCGATCGGGTCGACGGAATGGCCGGCCTGCCACAGCTGGTTGGCCAGCACCTGCCAGATCGCCTCGGCGCCGACTCGGGTCTCGCCGATGGCAATCCCGGCAAGCATGGCCAGGCACAGGGCGAGCAAGGCAAAGAGGCTGATGGGCAGCAGGCGGCTCATGGCTGGGGTGCTTTACCGCTGGCGAAGGCGCTGGACAGCACGTCCAGGCCGCGGAACAGGCGTATGCCGGCCTGCATGGCGTCGGCATCGAGGACGATGATGCGGCCGTGCTTGACCGCGTCCATATTGCGCGTGACCGGGTCGCTGCGCAGGAAGTCGAGTTTTTTCTGGTAGTCGTCGGCCGGGTAGCGGCGGCGGTCCATGCGCGCGACGATCAGCCAGGTGGGGTTGGCTTTGACCAGGGTCTCCCAGCCCACGGTAGGCCATTCTTCGCTGGACTCGACCACGTTGCGCACGCCAAGGGTCTGCAGCATGTAGTCGGCCACGCCCTGGCGGCCGGCGACATAGGGGTCGGTCTTGAGGTCGGCGCTGGAGAACCAGAACAGCGCACTGGTGTGCGCCAGGTCCTGGCCGGCCAGGCGCTGCCTGGCCTGTTCCAGCTGGCCCTGGAGCTCGGCATTCAGGCGCGCGCCACGCTCCTGCACGTCGAAGATCTCGGCCAGCTGGCTGACGCTCTTGTAGATGCTCTGCACCTTGAACGGCTGCAGGCGGGTGCCGTCGGCGCCCACCAGGTTGTCCTTGCCCTCGCAGTCCGAGGGCAGCAGGTAGGTGGGGATGCCCAGCTCCTGGAACTGCTCGCGGGTGCCTACCGCGCCCTGGGCGCCGATCATCCACTCGAACTGCGCCGTCACCAGTTGCGGACGTTTGCCGACCACCACCTCGAAGCTCGGTTCGTTGTCGGCCAGACGCGGGACCTTGTCGTTCTGCGTCTTGAATTCCGGCAGCACGTTGTTGAACCACAGCGAGGTGCCCGCCAGCCGCTCACCGAGGCCCAGGGCATAGAGCAGCTCGGTGCCGGCCTGGCCGACGGTCACCGCCCGTTGCGGGGCCTGGGTGAAGGTCTGCGGCATGCCGCAGTTGTCGACGGTCAGCGGGTACTGGGTGGCGCTGGCGTGGGCCAGGCCCGACAGGGACAGGCCGGCGAGGAGGGCGGCGAGGCGGTGCGGCATGGTGGGGCGATCTCCTGGGTGGTGCACGGAATGGCCCACGGACAGGCATCGCCCGACAGCCTGCGCAAGCACGCGGCCAGGGCGGATGACCATCCCGGACACCCCGCCGGTTGGTGAATGCGTGCCGGCAGGTCTCCTGACTGGTGCGTCCAGGCCGGCGCCAGCCTTCCCGGGTCGGCAGACCCAGTGGCGTCGATGGCGCAGGCTCGGCACCTACAGTTGCGGGGGCAGTTCCCTTTGGATCGCCAGTGGCGAGCCCGGGATTCCCTTTTGATTCCGTGTGGAAACCGGCGGGCGGCATGGTAGACCATCGGGCTGTCGGGTGAAAACGCTTTTACAGGTACTTGAGCCAGGCGATATCGCGCCGGCGCGCTTTCAGCCCGGCGAACCAGCGCACCGGCAGGTACAGGGCAAGCGGCAGCAGCACGGCGGTCAGCCATACCGCCCCGATGCCATCGAAACCGAAATAGCGGCCCTGGTTCAGGCCGAACAGCGCCACGCAGGCCACGTACAGCAGCTTGAGCGCATACAGGTGCAGCAGGTAGAAGAACATCGGCGCTGCGCCAAACACCGCAAGCGGGCCGATCCAGCGGGCGTCGCCGGCACGCTCGAAGCCGCGCAGCAGGAGCAGGCCGACGCCGAGGGTCAGGGCCAGGAACAGCAGCGACGGTGGGTATTTGGTGATATTGAAGAAACTCATCAGCGTCTGCCCGACGCTGGCGTAGAGGCTCCAGGGGGCTTCGCCGTAGCCATTGAGCAGGCGCAGCGCGCCGAACCCCAGCAGCAGGCCCGCGCCGACCCATAGCAGACGCTGCTGGCGCTTGCCGGCGTCGCTGCCCCGGGCAAACCACGGCCCGAGGCCATAACCCAGGGCGATCACGCCGATCCACGGCAACAGCGGGTAGGACGTGCGCAAGCGCAGATGTTCGCCCACCTCCAGCCAACTGCGCTCATGCAGGATCGCCCATGGCACATGCAGCGCCGATTCCGGCCCGAAATGCAGGCCATCGAGCAGGTTGTGACCGGCGACGATCAGCGCGCCGAGGGCGAGTAGCGCCGGACGCGGCAGCCACACCAGCAGCGACAGGGCGAGCATGCTCAGGCCGATGGCCCAGATCACCTGCAGGTAGATCACGCTCGGAGGCAACTGGAAGGTCCAGGCGAAGTTGACCAGGGTGAATTCCAGCACCACCAGGAACACACCGCGCTTGAACAGGAACACCGAGACATCGCCACGGCCCTGGTGCTTCTCGCCATACAGCCAGGCCGATAGCCCGGTAAGCAGCACGAACACCGGCGCGCACAGGTGCGCCAGGGTGCGGCTGGCGAACAGGCTGGGTTCGGTGGCGTCGATGGTCATCGGGTCGCTGACCTGGCGATGCAGGAAGAAGGTTTCGCGCACGTGGTCAAGCAGCATGAACAGGATCACCAGGCCGCGCAGGGCGTCGACGCTTTGCAGGCGTTGGGTGGGGAGGGCGGTTGGGGGACTGGTCATCGAGGAGGGGTCGCAGGTTGGAAGGGTGTTCGAATGAAACGTTATCTTATTTCATTTTAATGAGGCCTGGGTACTGAAATGCGCTGGAGTAGGCAACGTCATCGCAAGTAATGCGTCGTTCTGGACGACACAGCGCGGCGACTCAGGAACTCCAACCTGTCTCAGGCAGACGTTGCAGGATCTGGCTTCTCTTTTGGCAATCGCGACTTGCTCCAACCCATAATTGAAGTCGTCCTCGTTGCGGCGCGGCAGCCCGGTGACACTGACTGTGAACCGGGCAGCTTCGAAGCGACACCGTGTCGGCCTTATGCAATCAGCCAAGCGGGGTCACATTCGATCAGGGCGCGCCTTGGCTGCTCTTGTCGCCTTGGCGCGCTACGGGGCTACCTTGGATTAACGTATGCGCGTCACCGGTCTCGATGACCGCACTGCAACTGAGCTCATCCCCTATGCGTGCGATTGCACGACCATTCACTGTGGCACTGTCCGCGCCGCTGATGACGGTGCCTTCCCCGTGGAGAGGGCAAAGATGGCGATGGTCGGCTCGGGCGGTGACCAACGAGTCAGTTGACCCTCATTTGCGCCTCTTCTTACTTGGCTGGACAGGGGCTTGCTCGAAGGCCTCCGGCGGAGGAGGTGCAGCACGGACGTTGAACAGGTGGCAGACGATGTACCAACAGACGGCGAGAGTGAAGTTGTAAGGAAACAGCATTGCCCAAAACGGTAACTGCCAATTTTTTTTGCCCTGCATTTCCCCAGGCTCGCCGGTTCGCCAAGGGGCGTAGTGGCGCCAGGCTTCTGCCGGGGTCAGGCAGATGGCATGAAGCGGCCGGTGCCACCAGTTGGGTTCGCCGGGCGGAGGGAGTTTGGCCGGGCCGTGGTTCATGAAGTGGCGAAGGTATTCCCAGACTTCGGCGACGTGTTTGATGTCGGATTCAGTGGGTTCGTTACTGTCGACCCATAAGCAATCTTTTTGATGCAGGCTGCCATCCTCTCTAGGTGGGGCGAAGGCAAGTGCATAACTGGTACTAAAGGATGAGCCTCCAAATTCGGTACGTTTGAATACACCCCCATGGGTCTTGTTCCAGTCAAAAATGATAAGTTTTTTACCGCGCTGGTATAGGATTTTTTTGGTTGAGCGGCTGAAGTGGAAGTTTGAAAGCTTTTTTATGAAATAGATTCTATAGGCGAGAAAAGGTGTGAATATGAAGGGTGTAATTATGTATTGAGCCATTGAGTGCGTGCTTGCTAGTAATATGTCTCTGTATTCGGGATTTGCAATTCTTGGGTAAAAATAAATGGCTAGTAGTAGTGTCATGGCGGTGTATAGTTTCCCCATGAATACAGAGTCGGACACCCACGGATTTCGCAGGGTTAATGTATTTGTGGATAAATTTTCTAGCTGTCCAGTAATTGCTGGCTTGTGTCCGGAGTTTGAGCTGTTATTGAATATCCATATAACTGCCATGATTAGCGCTCGAGGCGAAAAGTTGAGTTAACCTCATTTCCTTCATTCAGGCCTTGATTGGAGCTATAGGCTAAATGCAGTAAGGCATGATTTTGGTTATTTATCGTGTTCTTGAAATTCAGAATTAAGCCGGCGCCTATAACGTAGCAAACAGCAGCAAGTGGGAAGACGACCATTTCTCCGTCTTCACGAAGGCTGCTCAAGCTAGCTGACCATTCGCTTGTGCCTAAGATGAAACCCGGTAGGAATACTGTGAATTCCACGGTGGGTTGTGTGGTGGTGACTTCGTTGTGGGTGATGGTGGTCCAGTTTGCTGGCGCCCAGTAATTATTTTTATGCCAGCCGCTGTCGACTCCGGTTATACCAAAGGATTGCGCTTCCTCTGCGGATATTAACCTTGGTCTGTAATGCTCATCGTGCCAGGCTTTAAGTTCGTCTTGCAGAGAGGGGAATTTAGGAAGTTTTTTTTCATGGTCCAGAACGACTTCGGGATGCACCTCTCCATCGTTTTTACGATTGCCGAATATGCTCCTTGCTGCCCACAGTTCGATAGGGGTATGGAGATGTTCATACGATTTGGCGTGAAGGTATAAGCCACCAGCGATTATCACTGCTCCCAGGAGTACAAGCGCTGCCGCGCCCCACCCGGCAAAGGGTACAACTGACGTAACTCCCGCAACCGCGAGCCCACCCTCTAGTACTAGAATTGAGCCTGTCGCGACAGCGCTTCCGC
>Ga0213828_1000046_pt1 | contig 229266 bp, 196 predicted proteins | sample MC6MC0897MG_FD_180664 | JGI IMG/M metagenome (GOLD analysis project Ga0213828, IMG submission 180664) | Enriched soil aggregate microbial communities from Iowa State University, Ames, United States - MC6-MC0897-MG | ecosystem: Environmental > Terrestrial > Soil > Unclassified | place: USA...
TCGGGAACACGCTGATCCGCATACACCTCCGGTCGGGTGTAATGCGGGCAATCCAGCAGACCATCCGTGAAGGAATCTTCCTCCGCGGAATCCACATGCCCTAAAGCTCCAGGCAGCAGTCGCGTAACCGCATCTATCAGGACCATGGCCGGCAGCTCACCGCCAGACAACACATAGTCTCCAATCGACCACTCTTCATCGACATGAGCATCAATAAAACGCTCGTCAATGCCTTCATAACGACCGGCAATCAGGATAAGTGCTTCTTCCTGCGCCAACTCGCGTACCGCAGACTGATCCAGCTTGCGGCCTTGTGGCGACAGGTAAATAACCTTCGCCGCGTCCCCGGCAGCCTGCCTGGCCTGAACCAGTGCATCTTCCAGAGGCTTGATCTTCATCACCATGCCAGGGCCACCGCCAAACGGGCGATCGTCCACAGTGTGATGCCGATCCGTGGTGTAGTCCCGCGGATTCCAACAAGTGAGCTGCAACAGCCCTTGTTTCACCGCACGGCTGGTAATGCCGTATTCGCTGATGGCGGAAAACATCTCGGGAAACAAACTGATGACTTCTATGCGCAGGCTAGCCATTGCTTAGAAATCCGCGTCCCAATCCACCTTCATCTCGCCTGCAACCAGATCGACGGCCAACACGCATTGCTCTGTGTAGGGCAACAAGCGTTCGCGATCATCCAGACTGCCTGCGCAGGGCTTGACCACCATTACATCGTTCGAGCCGGTTTCCAGAAGATGATCGATCTTCCCGAGCAGTTGCCCAAGGTGGTCGATGACCTTCAAACCTACAAGCTGGTACCAGTAGTACTCGCCGTCGGTCAGTTCAGGGAACAGGTTGCGCGGCACGCAGATCTCATAACCCGCCAGAAGACGAGCTTCTTCACGATCATCAAGACCTTTGAGCTTCGCGACCAGGAACTTGTCGCTCCCGCGTCCACTGACCAGCTCAACCTGCTTCACATTGCCTTCGCGCTTGAGCGTCCAGGTTTTGTACTGCAACAGGTTTTCAGTCGGATCAGTAAAGGAATACACCTTCACTTCGCCGCGAACGCCATGAACAGAATAAATTTTGCCAACAACGATCAGGTCATCAGCAACAACTGGCGTCGCGTTCATATTGCTCAGGCCGCAGCCTTGGCAGATTCCTTCAACAACTGAGCAACGCGCTCAGAAGGTTGTGCACCAACGCTCAGCCAGTAGGCAACGCGCTCTTGGTTCACGGACAGACGGATTTCCTGACCACGGGCAACCGGGTTGAAGAAACCTACTTGTTCCTTGTGCGAACCGTCGCGTGGGTTACGGCTGTCGGTCACAGTCAGGTGGTAAAACGGGCGCTTTTTGGAGCCGCCAAGGGCAAGACGGATTGTTAGCATTGAACAAAGTTCCTGTAGTCGGTGCTGCAAATCTAAGATGCACAGCGGGCATAGGTGCCCGAAAGGCCGCATATTCTAAGGAATATCCGGACTTTTGCAAATGACTTTTTCCGGCGCACGCCGTCAGGCCATCAAGATTTGCCATGGAGCCGTCATCAACAACGGCCATTAAGCGCCTGCGCAAGCAGGCCAGTGGGACGGTTGCCCCAAAGAAGGACGCGCGGAAGAGCCTCCCGCGCGGTGCAAATCACATCTTGGGCATGCCACCGCCGGGCAGCATTCCGCCCATGCCGCGCATCATTTTGGCCATGCCACCTTTGGTGGAAAACTTTTTCATCATCTTCTGCATCTGCTTGTGCTGCTTGATCAGACGCCCGATGTCCTGCACCTGAGTGCCGGAGCCCATGGCGATACGGCGTTTGCGCGAACCGCTGATCAGCTCAGGGTCGCGGCGCTCGGCCGGGGTCATGGAGTTGATGATGGCTTCCATCTGCTTGAACTGTTTCTCTGCCGCGCTCTGGGCGTTGCCCATCTGCGCCAGGTTGACGCCGCCCATGGTCGGCAGCTTGTCCATGAGGCCGCCGAGGCCGCCCATGTTTTTCATCTGTTGCAGCTGATCGCGGAAGTCTTCGAGGTCGAAGCCTTTGCCTTTCTTCAGCTTTTTGGCCAGTTTATCGGCCTTTTCCTTGTCGAGGGTCTGCTCGGCCTGTTCGATCAGGCTGAGCACGTCACCCATGCCAAGGATGCGCGAGGCGATACGGTCAGGGTGGAAAGGCTCCAGAGCATCGCTCTTCTCGCCCATACCGATGAACTTGATCGGCTTGCCGGTGATGGCGCGAACCGACAGCGCAGCACCGCCTCGTGCGTCACCATCGACCTTGGTCAGGATCACACCGGTCAGCGGCAGCGCGTCGCCGAATGCCTTGGCGGTGTTGACGGCGTCCTGGCCGGTCATGGCGTCAACCACGAACAGCGTTTCAGCCGGCTTGACCGCCGCGTGCAGCGCCTGGATCTCGCCCATCATCTCGGCGTCGATGTGCAGACGGCCGGCGGTGTCGAGGATCACGACATCAATGAACTTGAGTTTGGCTTCCTTAATGGCGGCTTCGGCGATCGCCACCGGCTTCTGGCTGATGTCGGACGGGAAGAACGTCACGCCGATGTCGTTGGCCAGGGTTTCCAGCTGCTTGATGGCCGCAGGACGATACACGTCCGCCGACACCACCATCACGGTTTTCTTTTTGCGCTCTTTGAGGAATTTCGCCAGCTTGCCCGCAGTGGTGGTCTTACCCGCACCCTGCAAACCCGCCATCAGGATGACCGCTGGCGGCGTGACGTTGAGGGTCAGCTCTTCGTTGGCGGCCCCCATCATCTCTTCCAGTTCGGCCTGGACGATCTTCACGAAGGCCTGGCCCGGGGTCAGGCTGCGCGACACCTCGGTGCCGACGGCGCGTTCCTTGATGCGGTTGACGAAGTCTTTGACCACCGGCAAGGCGACGTCGGCTTCGAGCAGCGCCATACGCACTTCACGCAGAGTGTCCTTGATGTTGTCCTCGGTCAGCTTGGCCTTGCCGGTGACCTGGCGCAGCGTCTGCGAGAGACGATCTGTCAGATTTTCAAACATGCGTGATCCTTTGAGTTCGTCATGAACCCCAGTTGATGCGGCCCTGCTCCCCGGTGCAGCGCCAAAAAGTGGTGCACATATATAGAGGGAACAGCGCTCGACGAGCCTGTGGCTTGAGCAGGTCGCGGATTATAGCGAAGAGTCTGGCGCACGGACACCACGACGTCTGCTTCTGTGGTCTTTCGTGGACTGTCGGTTCTATGCCAAACTCAGCGGCTTTCGGGCACGCCCATCAGGATCTATGTTCCCCTTGTCACCGAGTTTGCTATTCAGCCTCGCCGCCGCCGTTCTCTACGCCGCTGCGACCCTCTATCAAGGTACTCGCCTGCGTCAGGGCAAAAAGGCCGATAAATGGCTGCTGTGCCTGATCGGCACCCTGGCTGTCGCCTGTCAGGCCAGTGCGCTTTTCGGCCAGTTGGTGCGCCCGATCGGCCTGGGTCTGGACTTCTTCAGCGCCGCCAGCCTGATTGCGGTCGCGGTGATCATCGTGACCATGCTGGCGTGCATCCGCATTCCGGTGGAAATCCTGCTGATCCTGTTATTCCCGCTGGGTATCCTGACCACGCTGATGGCGCAGTTCGCACCGCCGGGCACGCTGCAACCGATCGTCGCGGAGCAAGGCCTGATCGGGCACATCCTGCTGTCGATCCTGGCGTACGGCATGTTCACCATCGCCGTGTTCCAGGCGCTGCTGCTGCTGTTGCAGAACCATCAGCTGAAAAACAAACACCCTTCCGGCCTGATCCGGAATTTCCCGCCGCTGCAAACCATGGAAAGCCTGTTGTTCGGTTTCCTGTGGGCGGGCTGGACCCTGCTCTCGATGTCGCTGATTTCCGGCTGGTTGTTCGTCGAGAATCTGTTTGCCCAGCATCTGGTGCACAAGACCTTGCTGTCGATCCTTGCGTGGATCGTGTTCAGCGTCCTGTTGTGGGGGCGCACTCGTCTGGGCTGGCGCGGCCACAAAGCCATTCGCTGGACCCTGGGCGGCTTTCTGCTGTTGATGCTGGCCTATTTCGGCAGCAAGCTCGTCCGCGAATACATCCTGCACATCTGACGGGCGCCGATCATGGATAACCTGCCCACGGGCACGATGCTTGCGCTGCTCGCCCTGCTCACCTTGTGGTCGGCGCTGTTCACCGCCGTTGAAGCGGCTCACCACAACCTGCGCGCCGTCCCGGTCAATCCGCGCTCGTCCGAGCCGCCCAAACCGACGCTGGCGTTCAACCTCAACAGCCTGATTCTGGGCAACACGCTGCTCAAGGTCTTGATCACCGTACTGGCAACGCTGCTGGCCATCAGTCAGTGGTATTTCCATGGCCCGCTGATTGCCTGGCTCGCAGTGGCCAGCGTGCTGGTCATCGTCACCGAATTCATTCCACGCAAACTGGCCGCACGTCGCCCCGAGGCGATCCTGCTGCTGGGCAACAACGTCCTGCGCATTCCCGTCCGCCTGCTGCGCCCGCTGACCTGGATCTACAAGAACATCGCCAAACTGCTGCTGCGCCCTTTCCTGTCAAAACGCCGGCCGGACGATGCGGACGATGACGACGACATGGGGGCGACGATCTATCAGGACAACGAAAGCCAGTTCGGCCGGGCGCATATCATTTCAGGGATCCATGCGCTGGACAGCATGAGCGTCAACGACATCCTCGTGCCGCGCAGCGAAGTGGACGGCATCAATCTGGATGACACCATCGAAGAGATCGCCGACAAGCTGATCATTTCGCGCCACACCCGTCTGCCGGTCTACCACAACGACATCAACCAGGTTGAAGGCGTGATCAACACCCGCATGATCAGCCATCTGCTGCCGCGCGGGGAATTGACCAAAGAGGCGCTGAAAGCCGCCTGCTATGAACCCTACTTCGTGCCGGAGAGCACCCCGCTGCAGCTGCAACTGCTGAATTTCCACAAGCAGCAGCGACGCATGGGCGTGGTGGTCGACGAGTACGGAGAAGTGCTGGGCATCGTCAGCCTGGAAGACATTCTCGAAGAGATCGTCGGCGAATTCGAAAGCGAGCAATCCCTCGACAACCCGCACATTCATCCGCAACCCGACGGGCGTCTGGTGGTGGATGGCGCGGCCTCGATTCGCGACCTGAACAAGACCCTCAGTTGGCACCTTCCGGCCGACGGCCCGAAGACCCTCAACGGACTGATCACCGAAGCACTGGAAACCATTCCCGACAGTTCCGTGTGCCTGAAAATCGGCCCGTATCGGCTGGAAACCCTCGAAACCGAGGACAACCGCGTTACTCGCGTGCTCATGTGGCAGAACACCCGCACCAAAGACGTGATCTGAAGCGCGTTTGAAACACTTGTTTCCGCGCTGACGCCCTTCCTATAATCGAGCCGCTTACCCAGCCCCGCCGATCCGCGTGCTATCCGCACAAAGCGCGATCCGGCCAGTCACTCAGCCTGACGTCTTCACGCAACACCCTGGCCTGCTCATATCCCGAGCGCAGCCAGTCGCCTTCGCCCGCATCCGGGCTAGTCTGTTCAGCGCTGTACCCAAAAATAATTAACGATTGCCCCAGCGCGCGTACGATTTTTCGTCTCTCGCTGACAGGCAAGATGACTGCCAGGGATAACCGCATGACCAGCACTTCCACCTATCAGCCAAGCGAAGAGCGCGAGGCACGTCCTGCCAACTCCGCTGCCCGCGTGGCCACCGCGAGCTTCATCGGCACCGCCATCGAGTTCTACGACTTCTACGTCTATGCCACCGCCGCCGCGCTGGTGATCGGACCGGTGTTCTTCCCGCAGACCTCCAGCACCGCACAAATGCTGTCGGCGTTCCTGACCTTCGGTATCGCCTTTCTGGCGCGCCCGCTGGGCTCCGCGCTGTTCGGCCATTTTGGCGACCGCATCGGCCGTAAATCGACACTGGTCGCTTCTTTGCTGCTGATGGGCATCTGCACCACATTGATCGGCGTGCTGCCGGGCCATGAGGCCATAGGCTCATGGGCGCCGATCCTGCTGTGCGTCCTGCGTTTCGGCCAAGGGCTCGGACTGGGTGGCGAATGGGGCGGTGCCGCATTGCTCGCCACCGAGAACGCGCCAAAAGGCAAACGCGCCTGGTTCGGCATGTTCCCGCAACTCGGCCCTTCGATCGGTTTCCTCGCGGCCAACGGCCTGTTTCTGACGCTGGCCATGACCCTGACCGACGAACAGTTTCGCTCGTGGGGGTGGCGCGTTCCGTTCCTGCTCAGCGCGGTGCTGGTCGTGATTGGTTTGTACGTGCGCCTGAAGCTGGAAGAAACACCGATCTTCGCCAAGGCCATCGCGCGCCACGAACGCCTGAAAATGCCGATTGCCGAATTGTTCTCGCAATACTGGGCGCCGATGCTGTTGGGCGCGGCGTCGATGGTGGTGTGTTACGCGCTGTTCTACATCTCCACCGTGTTCTCGTTGAGCTACGGGGTCAAGACGCTGGGCTACAGCCGTGAATCGTTCCTGGCCATGCTGTGCTTTGCCGTGCTGTTCATGGCACTGGCGACCCCGCTTTCGGCGTGGGCCAGTGACCGTTTCGGGCGCAGGCCGGTGCTGATCATCGGTGGCGTGCTGGCGATCCTGTCGGGCTTTCTGATGCAACCGCTGCTGACCCACGGCACGACCTGGGCCGTGACGCTGTTTCTGTCGATCGAGCTGTTCCTGATGGGCGTGACCTTCGCCCCGATGGGCGCGATGCTGCCGGAACTGTTTCCTACGCGCGTGCGTTATACCGGCGCGTCGGCGGCCTACAACATCGGTGGCATCGTCGGCGCTTCCGTCGCCCCGTTCTTCGCGCAGCAACTGGTGGAAATGGGTGGATTGAGCTGGGTCGGCGGCTATGTATCGGCAGCGGCACTGATCAGCGTCATCGCGGTGCTGTGCCTGAAAGAAACCCGCCACGCGGATCTGGATACGATCAGGTAATGCTTTATCTGTAGGAGCGTGGCTTGACCCGCGATCTACCGGGTACCGGCAGCAAAACCTGCGATTGCGGTTTGCCTGAGACGGCCAAGTCGCCTGATCTTACTGCCGGTGCCCGGCAGATCGCGGGACAAGCCACGCTCCTACAGGGATCGCAACACACAAAAACGGCGCCACTAAGGCGCCGTTTTCTTATTGCGGGTAAGGCTTACAGCTGAACCTTGACCGCTATCGACGAGCGAGTCGCTTTGGCGCGGGCGGCTTCGATCGACTCGTCACGCGCCAGGGCAACGCCCATGCGGCGCTGACCGTTGACTTCCGGCTTGCCGAACAGACGCAGCGCGGTGTCTGGTTCGCTCAGGGCTTGTTCCAGGTTGGCGAAGGCGGTCTGGGTCGACTTGCCATCCACCAGGATCACCGCCGAGGCCGATGGGCCGAACTGGCGGATCAACGGAATCGGCAAACCCAGAATCGCGCGAGCGTGCAGTGCGAACTGCGAGAGGTCTTGAGAGATCAGCGTGACCAGACCGGTGTCGTGCGGACGCGGCGAGACTTCGCTGAACCAGACTTGATCGCCTTTGATGAACAGCTCGACGCCGAACAGGCCGCGGCCGCCCAGTGCTTCGGTCACGGCCTTCGCAACGCGCTCGGACTCTGCCAGCGCAATCGGGCTCATGGCTTGCGGCTGCCAGGATTCCTGATAGTCGCCCTTCTCCTGACGGTGGCCGACCGGCGCGCAGAAGGTGGTGCCGCCGACGTGACGCACGGTCAGCAGGGTGATTTCGTAGTCGAAGTCGATGAAGCCTTCGATGATCACGCGGCCTTTGCCGGCACGACCGCCTTCCTGCGCGTAATCCCACGCCTTCTGAACGTCAGCGTCGGTTTTCAGCAGGCTCTGGCCCTTGCCCGACGAGCTCATGACCGGCTTGACCACGCACGGGAAGCCCAGGTCTTCGACGGCCTTCTTATAGTCTTCGAAGGTGTCGGCAAAGTGATACGGCGAGGTTGGCAGGTCCAGCTCTTCAGCCGCCAGACGGCGAATGCCTTCGCGGTTCATGGTCAGCTGTGCGGCACGCGCGGTCGGGATCACGGTGAAGCCTTCGGACTCCAGTTCCACCAGCGTCGCAGTGGCAATGGCTTCGATTTCCGGGACGATGTAATGCGGCTTCTCGGCCTCGATCACGGCACGCAACGCAGCGCCGTCGAGCATGTTGATCACATGACTACGGTGCGCGACCTGCATGGCCGGAGCATTGGCATAACGGTCGACGGCAATCACTTCAACGCCCAGACGTTGCAGTTCGATCACCACTTCCTTGCCCAGCTCACCGCAACCGCAGAGCAAAACGCGGGTCGCGGTCGGCGACAGTGGAGTTCCGATTTGAGTCATCACAGGTCCTCGTGGAGCAGATATCGAGGGCAGCCCGCCATGGACGAGCAACCGCAGGGGAGAAAGGCGCGCAATTTACCACGAAGGCCGGGGATTGGGGTGTGACGGCGGACGGGTGATCTGATGATTACCCCTGTTCCGGCACCTATTCTTGGCAAGGGACCTTGCCACGGAGCATGAGCAAACACCGGTTCACTGTGGGAGTGAGCCGGTCACGAGGATCAACTCGAACCGGGCACCGAGAACATCATCCCGCTGGCCCGGGCGCGGTCGTCGCACAGCACCAGTACGGCGCGCCGCTCGTCGTTGCTCATGCGACTCCAGCCGGTGATTTCGGCGACGGTGCGCTGGCAGCCGACGCAGATATCGGCCTCGTCCAGTGCACAGATGCTCACGCAGGGCGAACGAACGGGTTTCTCGTGTTGTGCAGTGTCGATGGACATCAGTCTTCCTGTGGCGCCAGATCGCGTGCGTAACGCTGTGCATTGTGAACGTAATGCGCGGCACTGGCCTCCAGCATTTTCTTCTGCGCGTCGGTCAACTCGCGAACGATCTTGCCCGGCGACCCCATCACCAGCGAGCCATCCGGAATCACCTTGCCTTCGCCAATCAGCGAATTGGCGCCGATGATGCAGTATTTGCCGATCTTCGCGCCGTTGAGGATCACCGAGTTGATGCCGATGAGCGTGTTGTCGTCGACGGTGCAGCCATGCAGCATGACGTTGTGGCCGATGGTCACGTTCTTGCCGATGGTCAGCGGCGACCCCATGTCGGTGTGCATGACCGTGCCATCTTGCACGTTGCTGTTCTCGCCGATGTCGATTAACTCGTTATCCCCGCGCAGCACGGCGCCGAACCAGACGCTGGCGTTGGCTTGAAGCCTGACCTTGCCAATCAGGGTGGCGGTCGGTGCGATCCAGCTTTGCGGGTGGGCTTCGACGCGGGAATCCCCCAGGCGGAATTTCATGTTGTTGTCCTCAAGGCTCTGCGGCCGTGGGTCGAGCGCATGGCTCACGGTTGAATGAAAAGGTGCGGTCAGGACTTCAAGGTGTGAATGATCGAGCGCTTGGGCGGATGGTTGAGGCTGATATTGCTGTCGAACAGCACGTTCATCAGCTCGACGATCATGATGGCCGTCAGTCCCCAGATCTTGTACTCACCGAAACGGTAACTCGGCACGTACCAACTGCGGCCCTGATAGTCGATGCGGTGGGTGTGCTCGCGGGCATCCTGACGGAAGAACTCCAGCGGAACACTGAACACGGCGGCAATTTCGCCGTCGTTGGGACGGTATTCGACGAAGTCGGGGATCACGCCCACGTACGGCGTGACTTTGATCCCATGCTTGGAGATCAGCGGACTGAGAGGGCCAACGATCTCGACCAGCCCAGGCGGCAGGCCGATTTCTTCTTCGGCCTCGCGCAGCGCCGTGAAGATCAGGTCCGGGTCTTCCGGGTCACGCCGACCGCCCGGAAACGCCACTTCGCCACCATGCGTCGACAGACTGCTGGCACGCAGGGTCAAGACCAGTTCAGGTTCGTCACTGCGGGTGATGGGCAATAACACCGCCGCCTCGGGAAAGCGTTTGTCCGTTTCCAGAGTGCCCGGCGTGTGGCTGCTTATTCGGCCAAGTAGCTCGTCCAGCATGGGAATTCTCGTCCTGTTGCCTACCCGGCATCATGCACCAAAGCGCGAAAGTGCCCAACCCCTTGCAGGACAATGGGCCGTCGTTCACGAGACGCCACTTGCCGACCACCCGCGCCGCACGCCAAGATAGCCGCTGACGACAGGAACCCGATTCGATCATGAAATTCTGCAGCCAATGCGGCGAACAGGTTATCCAGCGCATTCCCGAGGGCGACAGCCGCCCGCGCTACGTGTGCGAACACTGCCACACGATTCATTACCAGAACCCGAATATTGTCGCCGGCGTGCTACCGGTCTGGGACAACAAGGTGTTGCTGTGCCGACGCGCCATCGAGCCGCGCCTGGGTTACTGGACGCTGCCGGCCGGCTTCATGGAGAACGGCGAAAGCGTGGAACAGGCCGCCCGACGTGAAACCGTCGAGGAAGCCTGCGCCCTTCTGGAAGACCTGCACCTGTACGCAATGATCGATGTGCCGCACATCAGTCAGGTGCACATCTTCTATCGGGCCAACATGGCCAGCGCGGATTTCGCCGCAGGCGTTGAAAGCCTTGAGGTGAAGCTGTTCGATGAAGCCGACATTCCATGGTCAGAGCTGGCTTTCCACACGGTTCGACGTACCCTAGAATGCTTCTTTATCGACCGGCGGCATCAAGAATTCCCGGTGCATACCGATTGCCTTTCTGTCTCTCCCCCTCTTAAAACCACTTGATCAGATGACGACGCGCGATTGCCGCGGGCGCTTCAGGGATACCGTGTAAATGCGTGTGTTGCTTGCCGTTCTATGTCTGTCGTTCGTTCCGCTGTCGCAGGCGGCGTTCACTCAGACCATCGTCCCTAAAGGGAGTGAGCAGAAGTTCATCGGCGGAAAGGTCGTGGACACGCAGGACATCTCCGAGCGCAGCATCGACAAGATTCTGGTGCTCAAGTCCGCGCATCAGCTGCAGTTGATGAGCAAAGGCGAAGCGCTGAAAACGTATCGCATCTCCTTGGGCAAGGCACCCAAGGGGCCGAAACTGCAGGAAGGTGATCAACGCACACCGGAAGGTTTCTACTGGCTGGACTACCGCAAGACCAGCGACGCCTACAACCTGTCGCTGCACATTTCCTACCCCAACATCTCCGACTCCGCCCGCGCACGCCGCGAGGGTGTGAACCCGGGCAGCATGATCATGATCCACGGCACGCCGGTCAGCGAGGACTACCCCGAGTGGTATTTCCAGACGCTCGACTGGACCAATGGCTGCATCGCCATGAAGAACAGCGACATCCGCGAAGTCTGGGACTTGGTCAAAGACGGCACGATGATCGAGATTCGGCCATAAGCTCGATACCGCTTGGCAGGCAGCCGATTTCACGCGAGGACGAGGCAGATCCCTGTGGGCGCGAATTCATTCGTGATTGGGTGGGGTGTTCACAGGATTGTTGTGGCCGTACGGTTTTTCGCCAATGAATTCGTTTTCACGGAGACGTCCGTGGCGATCCATCACACTCAAAAATCCGCCAGTTTCCACACTTCATAAGCGGGTGTTTCATAGGGGTGGCTGTGCTTGAGCGCCGCCACCGCCTTTTGAATCAACGCATCGTCGACGACCAGCTCGACTTTCCACTCCTCCACGTGCTCGACCCCACCGGTTTGCCCAATGAACGGCTGGCTGCCGTCCAGCGGACGAAACTGACCTTGACCGAGCACCTGCCATGAGCAGCAGTCATACGCGCCGATTCGCCCCGCACCGGCGGCGAACACTGCGCGCTTGACCTGCTCCACATGGCTCGGTGGAACAAAGAAAGCGAGCTTGTACATCGTCTATCAGTTAACCCACACACGGGCGTTGCGGAACATGCGCATCCACGCACCGTCCTCGCTCCACTCGTCCGGACGCCACGAGTTGTTCACCGCACGGAACACGCGCTCAGGGTGCGGCATCATGATGGTGACGCGACCGTCGCGGGTGGTCAGGCCGGTGATACCGCGCGGCGAGCCGTTCGGGTTGGCCGGATAGGTTTCGGTGACCTTGCCGTGGTTGTCGACGAAACGCATTGCCACGGTGCCGGACAGATCGCTTTCGAGCATCGCCTCTGGCGACTTGAATTCCGCATGACCTTCACCGTGAGCGATGGCGATCGGCATGCGCGAACCGGCCATGCCCTGCAGGAAGATCGACGCCGACTTCTGGATCTCAACCATCGCCACGCGCGCTTCGAACTGCTCGGAGCGGTTGCGAACGAAGTGTGGCCAGAACTCGCTGCCCGGAATCAGCTCGTGCAGGTTGGACATCATCTGGCAACCGTTGCACACGCCCAGCGCGAAGCTGTCGGTGCGCTCGAAGAAGCCCTGGAAGGCATCACGGGCGCGGCTGTTGAACAGGGCCGATTTGGCCCAGCCTTCACCGGCGCCCAGCACGTCGCCGTAGGAGAAGCCGCCACAGGCGACCAGACCTTTGAACTCGTTCAGATCGACACGACCCGCGAGGATGTCGCTCATGTGCACGTCAACCGAAGCGAAACCGGCGCGGTCGAACGCAGCCGCCATCTCGACCTGGCCGTTGACGCCTTGCTCACGCAGGACCGCCACTTGTGGGCGCACGCCTTTCTTGATGTAAGGCGCAGCGATGTCGTCGTTGACGTCGTAGCCCAGCTTGACGCTCAGGCCCGGGTTGTCTTCTTCCAGCAGCGCATCGAATTCCTGATCGGCGCAGTCAGCGTTATCACGCAGACGCTGGATCTGGTAGCTGGTTTCGCTCCACTGACGTTGCAACAGACGACGATCGCCCTTGAACAGACCTTCTTCATTCAGGCTGATGGTCACTTCGCTGTTGTTCACTGGCTGACCGATGACCGCAACACAGTCATCGCCCAGGCCGGCAGCGCTGAACTGTGCAAGCACCAGCGGGGTGGCGTCATGACGTACCTGAATCACCGCACCCAGCTCTTCGTTGAAGAGGATGGCCGCGACTTTTTCACGCTTGCCGGTCAGGGTGTCGAGTTGCAGGTTCAGACCGCAGTGACCGGCGAACGCCATTTCCAGGACGGTGGTCATCAGGCCACCGTCGGAACGGTCGTGATAAGCCAGCAGGTGGCCGTCGGCGTTCAGGCCCTGAATCACGGCGAAGAACGCTTTCAGGTCTTCAGCGTCATCGACGTCCGGTGCAGCCTTGCCGAGCTTGCCGTGGGTCTGCGCCAGAATCGACGCACCCATACGGTTCTGGCCGCGGCCCAGATCGATCAGGATCAGGTCGGTCAGGCCTTTGTCCATACGCAGTTGCGGGGTCAGGGTGCCACGAATGTCGGTGACCGGTGCGAAGCCGGTGACGATCAGCGACATCGGCGAGGTGACGGTTTTTTCCGCGCCTTCATCGCTCCAGCGGGTTTTCATGGACATGGAGTCCTTGCCCACCGGAATGGTGATGCCCAGCTCAGGGCACAATTCCATGCCGACCGCTTTCACGGTGTCGTACAACCGAGCGTCTTCGCCTGGGTGACCGGCTGCGGACATCCAGTTGGCCGACAGTTTGATGTCGGAAATCTTGCCGATGCGCGAGGCCGCGATGTTGGTCAGGGTCTCGCCGATCGCCATGCGACCAGACGCTGGCGCGTCCAGCAGTGCCAGCGGCGTGCGCTCGCCCATGGCCATGGCTTCACCGGTGTAAACGTCGAAGCTGGTCGCGGTGACAGCCACGTCAGCCACAGGCACTTGCCAAGGGCCGACCATCTGATCGCGATTGACCAGACCGGTGATGCTGCGGTCGCCAATCGTGATCAGGAAGTTCTTGCTCGCCACGGCCGGGTGATGCAGAACGCGCTGAACGCTTTCCTCGAGGTCGAGGGTGCTCGGGTCGAAATCGTCGCCCAGTTCGGCTTCGCGGTTGGCCGAACGGTGCATGCGCGGCGCCTTGCCGAGCAGCACTTCCAGCGGCATGTCCACAGGACTGTTGCCGAAGTGGCTGTCGGTCACGGTCAGTTGTGGCTCTTCGGTGGCTTCACCGACGACCGCAAACGGGCAACGCTCGCGTTCGCAAATGGCTTTGAAGCGTTCGAAATCAGGCGCGCTGACGGCCAGAACATAGCGTTCCTGGGACTCGTTGCTCCAGATTTCCAGCGGGGCCATGCCTGGCTCGTCGTTCGGCACGTTGCGCAATTCGAAACGGCCGCCACGGCCACCGTCATTGACCAGCTCTGGGAAGGCGTTGGACAGTCCACCCGCACCGACGTCGTGAATGAACGCGATCGGGTTCTTGTCGCCCAGCTGCCAGCAGCGGTCGATCACTTCCTGGCAACGACGCTCCATTTCAGGGTTTTCCCGCTGAACCGATGCGAAATCCAGATCAGCCGAGCTGGTGCCGGTCGCCATGGAGGAAGCCGCGCCGCCACCCAGACCAATCAGCATCGCCGGGCCACCCAGCACGATCAGCTTGGCGCCGACCGTGATTTCGCCCTTCTGCACGTGCTCTGCACGGATGTTGCCCATACCGCCCGCCAGCATGATTGGCTTGTGGTAACCACGGACTTCTTCGCCGTGCGGGGTGTTGATCGACTGCTCGAACGTACGGAAATAACCGGTCAGCGCCGGACGACCGAACTCGTTGTTGAACGCAGCGCCGCCCAGTGGGCCTTCGATCATGATGTCCAGCGGGGTGACGATGCGCTCAGGCTTGCCGTATGGCTTTTCCCAAGGCTGTTCGAAACCCGGGATGTTCAGGTTGGAAACGGTGAAGCCCGTCAGGCCAGCCTTCGGCTTGGCGCCACGCCCGGTCGCACCTTCGTCGCGGATCTCGCCACCGGAACCGGTGGAGGCGCCCGGGAACGGAGCGATCGCGGTCGGGTGGTTGTGCGTCTCGACCTTCATTAGGATGTGCACCGGCTCCTGCACCGCACCGTACTGGCGGGTTTCAGGGTTCGGGAAGAAACGACCCGCCACGCTGCCGACGATGACCGATGCGTTGTCCTTGTAAGCGGACAGAACGCCTTCGTTGTGCATCTGGTAGGTGTTCTTGATCATCCCGAACAGGCTTTTTTCCTGGCTCTGACCATCGATGTCCCAACTGGCGTTGAAGATCTTGTGGCGGCAGTGCTCGGAGTTCGCCTGGGCGAACATCATCAGTTCGATGTCGTGCGGATTGCGCTTCAGGCCGGTGAAGGCGTTGACCAGATAATCGATTTCGTCTTCGGCCAGGGCCAGGCCCAGCTCGACGTTGGCTTTTTCCAACGCGGCGCGGCCGCCACCCAGCACATCGACTGCGGTCAGCGGCTTGGGCTCGGCGTGGCTGAACAAGCCTGCTGCCTCTTCCAGCGCACTCAGGACCAGTTGGGTCATGCGGTCGTGCAGGAGGTCGGCGATGATCTGCGCTTCGGCTTCGCTGAACTGACCTTCTACATAGAAGGCAATGCCACGCTCAAGACGCTGGATCTTGGTCAGGCTGCAATTGCGGGCGATGTCGGTGGCCTTGCTCGACCACGGCGAAATGGTGCCGAAACGCGGCAGCACCAGGAACAGACGGCCACGAGGCTCTTGAACCGGCACGCTCGGGCCGTATTTCAACAGACGGGCAAGGACTTGCTGCTCATCCTCTGTCAGGACGCCGGCAACCTCAGCGAAGTGAGCGAATTCAGCGTACAGGCCACTCACAGCCGGAACTTTATCGTTCAGCTGCTCAAGTAATTTCTTGTGGCGGAAGGCGGAAAGGGCGGGAGCACCACGCAAGATCAACATCGTCGGGACAGCCTCGGGGAAGGGGGTGTGCTTTGAGGCCGTGCATTCTAGCCTAAACCGGGGGCTTTCGGCACCCGAAACAAAGGCTTCTACGCATCCGAATGTCGGTGTTTGCGGATCCCCTACTGAGATGAGTAAAAAATCCGACTGCTCTATCAGACGCGATCATCTCTGTCGAGATATGGCGGTCAGTGCGCTTTGCGTATACTGCACCGATGTTTTCCCCATCTGATTTCCGCCCACGCTGTGCCAAGTGGCTCATCGCAACCGGAATCTTCCTGCTGCTCGGTGCCTGTGTTGAGAAACCCAACACGCTGGAACGAGTCAAGGAGGATGGCGTCCTGCGCGTCGTCACCCGCAACAGCCCGGCGACCTACTTCCAGGATCGCAACGGTGAAACCGGTTTCGAGTACGAACTGGTCAAGCGTTTCGCCGACGATCTGGGCGTGGAGCTGAAGATCGAAACCGCTGACAACCTTGATGACCTGTTCAATCAGATGAATAAACCCGGTGGCCCCGTGCTGGCTGCCGCCGGTTTGGTCAGCACCGAAAATCGCGCGAAGCAGGTGCGTTTTTCGCACTCTTACCTTGAGGTCACGCCGCAGGTCATCTACCGCAACGGTCAGTCGCGCCCTACCGATCCGGGCGACCTGGTCGGCAAGCGCATCCTGGTGCTCAAAGGCAGCAGTCACGCCGAGCAACTGGCAGCGCTGAAGGTCAAGTATCCCGGCATTAACTACGAAGAATCCGATCAAGTCGAAGTCGTTGATCTGCTGCGCATGGTCGATGAAGGCCAGATCGACCTGACACTGGTGGACTCCAACGAACTGGCAATGAACCAGGTCTATTTCCCCAACGTGCGCGTGGCGTTCGATCTGGGCGACGGGCGCGACCAACGCTGGGCCGTGGCGCTGGGCGATGACAACAGCCTCCTGAACGAGATCAATAGCTTTCTCGACAAGATGCAGAAAAATGGCATGCTGCAGCGGCTCAAAGACCGCTATTACGGGCATGTCGACGTACTCGGTTATGTCGGTGCCTACACCTTCGCCCAGCACTTGCAGGAACGCCTGCCGAAATACGAGAAGCACTTCCAGGCCGCCGCCAAACAAGAGCAGGTCGACTGGCGCTTGCTGGCCGCGATCGGCTATCAGGAATCGTTGTGGCAACCGGCCGTGACGTCCAAGACCGGTGTTCGCGGCTTGATGATGCTGACCCAAAGCACCGCGCAAGCGATGGGCGTTTCAAACCGGCTGGATGCCAAGCAAAGCATTCAAGGCGGCGCCAAGTATTTCGCCTACGTGAAGGATCAGCTTGAGGACACCATCCAGGAACCGGATCGCACCTGGCTGGCGCTTGCGTCCTACAACATCGGCACGGGCCACCTCGACGACGCACGCAAGTTGGCGGAAAGCGAAGGCCTGAACCCGAACAAATGGCTGGACGTGAAGAAGATGCTGCCGCGTCTCTCGCAGAAAAAGTGGTACAGCAAGACGCGCTACGGTTACGCCCGAGGGGGCGAGCCTGTCAGCTTCGTCGCGAACATCCGCCGTTATTACGACATTCTGACATGGGTCACCCAGCCGCAGCTGGAAGGCAGTCAGGTGGCGGAAGGCAACCTGCATGTGCCGGGCGTGGACAAGACCAAGCCGCCGGAAGAAAAGGCCCCGCTCTGATCACTGCCTGCATGATGGCCGGACTGCTCACAGGAAGTTGAGCATGTACCTCATTTTCCGGGGCCAGTTAAGACTGTGGGAGCGAGCTTGCTCGCGAAGGCGGCATTACGGTCGCGGTTCATTTACCGGCCGAACCTCGCACGACCACTCCATCATCCCTTCGCCCGTCGCATCCTGAAAAACTCGCTCAACATCGCCCCACACTCCTCGCCCAGCACGCCGCCCTCGAACAACACCCGATGATTGAGAAACGGCTGAGTGAAGAATTGCCCCTGACTCTGCACCACGCCCGCCTTGGGCTCGGTGGCACCGAACACCACGCGCGTGATTCGCGAATGCACGATCAGGCCTGCGCACATGCTGCAGGGTTCGAGCGTGACATAGAGCGTGCTGCCCGGCAGACGGTAGTTGCTGACCGCCTGAGCCGCCGCGCGGACAGCAACCATTTCAGCGTGCGCGCTCGGGTCGCTGCCACTGATCGGGCAGTTGAAACCGCGACCGATGATCTCGCCGTCCTGAACCACCACCGCGCCTACCGGAACCTCGCCCAGCAGCGCGCCTTCGGCGGCCAGCGCCAGTGCTTCTCGCATGAAATGCTGATCGCGGCTGCGATCAATGATGTGCGGCTGCCGCATTACGAAACCTCAATAGCTGCCATAAGACCGGTTTCCATGTGATCGATCACATGGCAGTGGAACATCCACACGCCGGGATTATCCGCTACCAGCGCGACGCGCGCGCGCTCGTTTCGACCCAACAGGTAGGTGTCGGTGAAATACGGGATCACGTCCTTGCGGTTGGACGCGATCACTTTGAAGCTCATCCCGTGCAAGTGGATCGGGTGCTGATACTGGGTCATGTTCTTCAGTTCGAGGATGTAGCTCTTGCCCTTTTCCAGCCTGGCGATTGGCCGGTCAGCGCAGGTCTTGTCCGTGATGTCCCAGGCTTTGCCGTTGATCTGCCACAGGCTTGGCGGCTTGCCCTCGGCAGTGACCGACATTGAGCCGACCCATTCGAAGTTGAAGTTGAGCTTCTCGGCGTTGGCCAGGTCGGGCTCAGCGACGGGATTGGCGGGCAGCTCGGGCGGCCACTCGCCAGGCGTGCCATTGTTGGCCACTGAGCGGAACGTTCCCAATCGCACCGGACCGTTGCGCAACGACAGCTCCTCACCGGCTGCTGGTGCCCTGATCGCCAGACAAATGCGCATCCCCGGCCCGAGCCAGTAATCTTTGCCCAAGGGACGCGGCTTGACCGGGTTGCCGTCCAGCGCATAAATCTTCGCCTCGGCGTCCGGCAGGTTAAGGCGATAGGTCACGGTGTTATCGAGGTTGAGAATGCGCACGCGGGTGATCTGCCCTGCCGGCAGCTCGATCACGCCCTGCGGCACACCATTGATCGTCGACAAGCGCCCCGCCGTCCCTTCACGAGCCGCTTCGCGAGTGACGCTGAAATCAGTGAAGGCGCCCTGCTCGTCGACATGCCAGCTTTTCAGACTGACGACCCGTTCGTGAGCAAATCCGGTTGGCTCGCGTTCCTCGACGATCAACGGCCCGACCAGCCCGCGCCCCAGTTCTTCGCTGCTGCTGACGTGAGGGTGATACCAATAGCTGCCCGCGTCAGGCACGCGAAACTTATAGTCGAAGTACTCGCCCGGCTTGACCGGCAGCTGCGACACATAAGGCACGCCGTCCATCTCCAGCGGCAGCCGAATGCCATGCCAGTGAATGGTCGTCTCCACAGGCAATTGATTGATGAAGCGCACACGCAGCCAGTCACCTTGCCGAACCCGCAACTCAGTCCCTGGCGCCGTCGCCCCAAACGCCCAGGCGGGCGTCTTGAAACCAGAAACCAGCTCGACATCCAGCGGCGCGGCAATCAACTCGTAGTCATGCCCTTCACCCGGGCCCGTGCGCCCAAGCCAGTACCGCGATGCCCCACCCGCGCCGAGCCCGACCACGGCGAGACCGGCAAGACCTCCGAGAATTTGTCGACGGGTGAAAGACATCGGCCACGGCACCTGTATAAAGCCTGAAACGAAACAAAGCGCTGAATGAGAGACTTTGCGAAGGGCGGATAAGATACACCCGCGTTTGCACAAACTTAAGCGCAGGAGTGACACGGTACATATTTCGTATCAAACGAGCCCGGATGACACCGAAAGCCTGCCAGCTCGCACTTGCCGTTTGCTTGTCGCAGAAACCCGCCTGCGCCAGAATCGCCCCGACCCGCTCAGCGGAGCTGGATTGATGCTTACCTCACAGGATGTTCCAAGGATGATCGACTTCAACAACAAAGGCTTTTTCAAACTCAAGCAAAACAACGAATACGCAGAGCGCGTCACGGCTTTGCTGCTGGAGGGTGAAACCGTCATTGACGCCTACAAGTCCATGCGCGACGGCGTGGTCTTCACCAACAAGCGCATCATCGCGGTGAACGTGCAGGGCATCACCGGAAGCAAGAAAGACTTCACCTCCCTCCCCTACAAAAACATCGTGGCCTACTCGGTCGAAACCTCCGGCACATTCGACCTCGACTCGGAGCTCGAGATTTACTTCTCCGCACTGGGCAAAGTGAAATTCGAATTCACCGGCAAGACATCGATCATCGAAATCTCACAGCTGATTTCCAGACACATTTTTGGTTGATCAGAAACGACAAAGCCGGATGGGCCTCGACGAGGTCGCATCCGGCTTTGTTGTTTAGAAAGGGCTGAAGACTAGCGTTAATTTTAAATTTCATAAGGTCGATGATGGTGAGCATTATTTTCCGGCCTGCCCGCATCGCACACGCGAAACTCAATGCACAAAGCTGCAAAAATCTCCCAGCCCCCAAAAAACCAAAAGCCCGCAATTACGCGGGCCTCTGGCTATTTCTTGCTAGCTCGTTCTGGAAGATGCCGGACGCGGGATCATTCCCACTCAATCGTCGCCGGCGGCTTGCTCGACACGTCGTAGGTAACGCGGGAGATGCCTTCGATTTCGTTGATGATGCGGCCGCTGACGGTTTCCAGCAGTTCGTAAGGCAGGTGCGCCCAACGTGCGGTCATGAAGTCGATGGTTTCCACGGCACGCAGGGCGACGACCCAGGCGTAACGACGGCCGTCACCGACCACGCCGACCGATTTGACCGGCTGGAAGACGACGAAGGCCTGGCTGACTTTGTGGTACCAGTCGGCTTTGCGCAGCTCTTCGATAAAGATGTGGTCGGCGCGACGCAGCAGGTCGGCGTATTCCTTCTTCACTTCGCCGAGGATGCGCACGCCCAGGCCTGGCCCCGGGAACGGGTGGCGGTAGACCATGTCGTACGGCAGGCCGAGTTCCAGGCCCAGACGACGGACTTCGTCCTTGAACAGTTCGCGCAGTGGCTCGACCAGTTTCAGGTTCATTTCTTCCGGCAGGCCGCCCACGTTGTGGTGCGACTTGATCACGTGAGCCTTGCCGCTTTTGGCGCCAGCGGACTCAATCACGTCAGGGTAGATGGTGCCCTGCGCCAGGTATTTGATGTTGTCCAGTTTGCTCGACTCGGCATCGAACACGTCGATGAAGGTACGGCCGATGATCTTGCGCTTCTTCTCTGGATCGCTTTCGCCTTCCAGGTTGCTGAGGAACTGCTCTTCGGCGTTGGCGCGGATCACTTTGACGCCCATGTTCTCGGCGAACATGGCCATCACTTGCTCACCTTCGTGCAAACGCAGCAAACCGTTGTCGACGAAGACGCAGGTCAGTTGGTCGCCAATTGCCTTATGCAGCAGCGCGGCAACGACGGACGAGTCAACACCGCCGGACAGACCCAGCAGGACGTTGTCGGTGCCGACTTGCGCGCGAACCTGAGCGATGGCGTCTTCAGCGATCTTCGACGGCGTCCACAGCGCTTCGCAGCCGCAGATGTCGAGGATGAAGCGCGACAGGATGCGACCGCCCTGCTTGGTGTGGGTCACTTCCGGGTGGAACTGCACGCCGTAGTAGCCACGGGCGTCGTCGGCCATGCCGGCGATCGGGCAGCTTGGGGTGCTGGCCAGAATATGGAACTCAGCTGGCATCTTGGTGACCTTGTCACCATGGCTCATCCACACGTCGAGGCCAAACAGGCCGTCAGCGTCGATGTGATCTTCAATGCCGTCGAGCAGGCGGCTCTTGCCGACGACGTCGACACGGGCGTAACCGAATTCACGCAGCTCGGAACCTTCGACCTTGCCGCCCAGTTGCTCGGCCATGGTCTGCATGCCGTAGCAAATACCGAAAACCGGAACGCCAAGATCGAAGACCGCTTGCGGGCAACGCGGGCTGTCAGCGACGTGCACGGACTCGGGGCCACCGGCGAGGATGACGCCTTTTGGAGCAAATTCGCGGATCGCTTCGTCGTCCATGTCGAACGGGTGCAGTTCGCAGTAAACGCCGATCTCACGTACGCGACGGGCGATCAATTGGGTGTACTGGGAACCGAAGTCGAGGATCAGGATACGGTGGGCGTGAATGTCGAGGGCCATGAGTCATTCTCGTCGAAAATCAGAAACAAGACGGGGCTGTAATGAACAGCCCCGCTACACAATTCTTGAAACGCGCCCGGTTTATCAGGCGCATTTCAGATCAACCTACGCGATAGTTCGGCGCTTCCTTGGTGATCTGCACGTCGTGAACGTGAGACTCGGCCATGCCGGCGCCGGTGATGCGTACGAATTCAGGCTTGGTGCGCATTTCCTGGATGTCGGCGCTGCCGGTGTAACCCATGGAAGAACGCAGGCCGCCCATCAGTTGGTGAACGATGGCGGTCAGCGAGCCCTTGTAGGCAACACGGCCTTCGATACCTTCCGGTACCAGTTTCTCGGCACCTTCCGATGAGTCCTGGAAGTAGCGGTCCGAGGAGCCTTGCGCCTGGGACATTGCACCCAGAGAGCCCATGCCACGGTACGCCTTGTAAGAACGACCCTGGAACAGTTCGATTTCGCCCGGTGCCTCTTCGGTACCGGCGAACATCGAGCCCATCATCACGCAGTAGGCACCGGCCACGATGGCCTTGGACAGGTCACCGGAGAAGCGGATGCCGCCGTCGGCGATCAGGGGAACGTCGGTGCCTTCAAGCGCCGATGCAACGTTGGCGATGGCGCTGATTTGCGGAACGCCGACGCCAGCCACGATACGTGTGGTGCAGATGGAACCAGGGCCGATACCGACCTTGACGCCGTCAGCGCCCGCTTCGACCAGTGCACGTGCAGCAGCGCCGGTGGCGATGTTGCCGCCGATGACCTGGACGTCGGGGAAGTTCTGCTTGACCCAGCGAACGCGGTCGATCACGCCTTTGGAGTGACCGTGGGCGGTGTCGACGACGATGACGTCAACGCCGGCAGCGACCAGGGCACTGACGCGCTCACCGGTGTCTTTACCGGTGCCGACCGCAGCGCCAACACGCAGACGACCCTGGTCGTCCTTGCTGGCCAGCGGGTAGGCTTTGGATTTTTCGATGTCCTTGACGGTCATCATGCCCTTGAGCGCGAACTTGTCGTCGACGATCAGGACTTTTTCAAGGCGGTGCTTGTGCAGCAGATCGCGTACTTCGTACTTGTCGGCGCCTTCGCGAACAGTGACCAGACGCTCTTTCGGCGTCATCACTTCCCGAACAGGGATGTCCATACGATTTTCGAAACGTACGTCGCGAGAGGTCACGATGCCAACGAGCTCGCCGTCGTGCAGAACCGGCACACCGGAAATGTTGTGTTGACGGGTCAATTCGAACAGATCACGAACGGTGGCATCCGCCTCGATGGTGATCGGGTCCTTGACCACACCCGCTTCGAACTTCTTGACCTTGCGCACTTCGGCAGCTTGCTGCTCGATGGTCATGTTCTTGTGGATGATGCCGATGCCGCCTTCCTGAGCCATGGCGATTGCCAGACGGGCTTCAGTAACGGTGTCCATAGCGGCGGAAACGAGGGGGATGTTCAGTTCGATGCCACGGGTCAATCGGGTTTTCAGACTGACTTCGTTGGGAAGCACCTCGGAATAACCGGGCACAAGGAGAATGTCGTCGAATGTAAGGGCTTCTTGGCTGATACGCAGCATCGCTGGGCTCCCGAGCGGGAAAATGGAAGCGCGCCATTATACCCAGACACCTGCGGTTGCTCAATGTAAAGATCAGTCTATTTAATAATCAGAATGATCGACCCGCTCTATCACTGCTTTCCTTACTTATAGGCGAACTTTGACGAACGATACGGGACGATCCAGACGTTCGGCGAATTCTTCCAGGAAGCTCGCCTTGAAGCCGGCATCCAGCCAGTCATTGAAGATGAATCCCAGGTTGGAAAAGCCGCACGGATCCAGAAACAGAAAGCCGTTGATGTCGTCTTCATGGCGGCATTCCGGGCAGATGAAGTTGTCGGTGTGGCCCGGCATCCATTCTTCCAGACTGTCGAACAGCGCCTCACCGATCTCCCGCCGACACTCGGGGCAACCGGCCTCCTCCTTGAAACCCTGCTGCGGGGTATAGATGCAGCGCTTGAGCACGATTTCCAGGCCATTGACCGCCTGACCGTAAGGCAAAGCATCCGGGTTTTCGACGAAACGCCGCGCGCCGGGTGCGATGGCGTACGCCATCCGATTGAAACTGCGCCCGCAGGTGGTCAGCGATGCTTCCACCACGTCCAGCTTCACCAGCCAGCGCAGGATCGCCCGCGCCTTCGCTTCGTGCGCAGGAAAGCTGGAGATTTGCGGGACGATGATGCTTTGGGTGTTCATGACGGGCCTGTCTGACGTTTAGTCGGGGGCGGCAGCTTAATACCACCGCTGTCGACGTCAAGTATGGCTTCCTCAGCCGGCAAAATAACGACCGATGAGCGTGATGCCGCTGAGCAACACCATCCAGGTCACCAGACGCACGAACATCTCACGCGACAGGCGCATGACCAGACGCCGACCGATCCAGGAGCCGATAATCATGGCCGGCAACAGGCACACCGCCAGTAACAGCAGGGAGATCTGGGCGTACACGCCGGTGATGACAAACAGGCTCAGGCGTACGATGGTGCTGCAACTGATCAGCGCGTTTTGCGTGGCACGGGCCTGCGTCTTGTCGGTCAGGCGGCCGTTGAGGTAGATCGCATATAAAAAGCCGCCACTGCCAAACAGCGCACCAAACAACCCGCCCACGGTGCCCATCGGAACCGACCAGCCTGCCGAGAGCTGGGTCGGGCGCACCTTCACGGCAAGGCTGTAAACCGAATAGCCGATCAGAAACAAACCCATCAGTAACAGCAGCACATCGGACTTAAGATTCAGCAAGAACAGCACACCCAGCGTACAACCCACCGCCATGCACGGCACCATGCGCAGCAGCTCGGCGCGCACCACTGATTGACGCGACGGCAGTAAATGGCTGAACGCGGCGAGGAAATCCAGCATCACCAGCAGCGGAATGATCCGCGACAACGGCATGAAATGAATCAGGACGGGACCAGCGACCAGGGCGGTGCCGAAACCGGCAATGGCGAACACCAGATAGGCGGCGATGACGCCGATCTCTATAAACAGCCAGTCGGTCGGGCTCAATCCCAACTGAGTGAACGCACTCGACAACTCGGCGAGGGTGGTGAGCATCATGTCTTCCATGAATGAACGGCGGCCCACAGAATATCCCGGGACGCAGGATGGGTCAGCGGATATTCAAGGTGGAATACAGATCCATCTGTGGGAGCGAATTCATTCGCGAAAGACGTATCAGGCGAGAGATATCTACTGAATGTAACGATCCATCGCGAATGAATTCGCTCCCACAGGGTTTCCTGGGTCATCTATTAGTCTGGTGACCCTGGCCCCAATGCCTTTATCATGCCCGGCATGATCAAAGACCCCTTCGCAAGACTCGGCCTTGACCGGGAAGTCCTCACTGTCAGCCAGCTCAACGGCCGCGCCCGCGTGTTGCTGGAGGACGTTTTCGCCAGCATCTGGGTCGAGGGGGAGATTTCCAACCTGTCGCGCCCGGCGTCCGGTCACGTGTACTTCACGCTGAAGGACACAGGCGCCCAGGTGCGTTGCGCCTTGTTCCGCAGCAACGCCGCGCGCGTGCGTCAGGCGCTGAAAGATGGGCTGGCGGTGAAAGTGCGGGGTAAGGTTTCCCTGTTTGAAGGTCGCGGCGACTATCAGTTGATCCTCGATACCGTCGAACCCGCCGGTGACGGCGCGTTGAGACTGGCGTTCGATGCGCTGAAAGAAAAACTCAGCGCTGAAGGACTGTTCAGCGCCGAGCGCAAAGTCGCCCTGCCCTTGCACCCTCAACGGATCGGCATCATCAGTTCGCCCACGGGCGCGGTGATTCGCGACATCATCAGCGTGTTCCGCCGTCGCGCGCCGCAGGTGGAACTGACGCTGATCCCCACCGCCGTGCAGGGACGCGAAGCCATCAACCAGATCGTCCGCGCACTGAAACTCGCAGACAGCCGCGGCTTCGACGCCTTGATCCTGGCCCGAGGCGGCGGCTCGCTGGAAGACCTGTGGTGCTTCAACGAGGAAGCCGTCGCTCGCGCCATCGACGCGTGCGTGACGCCCATTGTCAGCGCGGTCGGTCACGAAACCGACGTGTCCATCAGTGACTTCGTCGCCGACGTTCGCGCGCCGACGCCCTCCGCTGCGGCTGAACTGCTGGCACCCGATTCCAGCGACCTGCACCGCCGCGTCGACAACCTGCAACGGCGTTTGATCAGTCGTATGCAAGATCGCCTGATGCGCGAGCGACTGAGGCTGGACGGCATCTCGCGTCGTCTGCGTCATCCGGGTGAACGACTGCGCCAGCGCGCTCAACGTCTGGATGATCTGGACATGCGCATGCGCCGTGCGTTCGAGCAGCAGATGCACAAACGGCAGGTGCGCATGAGTCACCTGGAAAGCCGTCTGGCCGCGCAACACCCTGGACGCACGCTGGCGTTCCTGCGCCAGCGACTGGACGTCCTGGCCGAACGCCTGCCGCGTGCGATCAAGGAGAACATCAAGACCCGCCGCCTGCAACTGCAAACGCAGGTTCAAACACTCAACGTGGTGAGCCCGTTGGCGACGCTGGGACGCGGCTACAGCATTTTGCTGGACGAGCGCGGCAAGGCGATCCGGACGGCCGAACAGACTCACACCGGCCAGCGCCTGACCGCGAAACTGGCCGAGGGCGAACTGCACGTGCGCGTTGAAGATAACCACCTGACGCCCGTCACCCTTTCTCTTCTGGATTGACCGATGCTGCCTTTTATTTCCCGCTCTCTGGCCGGCGTCGCGCTGGCCCTTTGCGTGACACTGCCCGCTTACGCCGACAGCTACATTTCTCGCCTGTTGAACAAACCCGTGCCCGGTGGCGTGGCGGTGGTCGATCTCGGTCCGGCCGCTCAGGCCCCTAAAGCGACCTGGCAGGGCAAGCCGGTGCTGGTGGTCAAGGATCAGGACGCCCGCTGGCTGGCAATCGTTGGCATCCCGCTGACGATCAAGCCGGGCACGTCCCAGCAGGTGAGCAGTGGCGGTCGCACGCTGCCGTTTGTCGTCGCCAGCAAAAAGTACCCCGAGCAGCACATCACCCTGAAGAACTAACGCCAGGTCAATCCGAATCCGGATGACCTGAAACGCATCGAGCAGGAGCTGGAGGTGCAAATGCGCGCCTACCGCAGTTTCACGCCAGGAACGCCGAGTAACCTGTTGCTGGACAAACCGGTCGACGGTCCCCTGTCGAGCAAGTTTGGTGTGCGGCGCTTCTTTAACGGTGAAGAGCGCAACCCCCATGCCGGCCTGGACTTTGCCGTCCCTGCGGGCACACCGATCAAGTCACCCGCTGCGGGCAAGGTCATCCTGATCGGCAATTACTTTTTCAACGGCAACACAGTGTTCGTTGATCACGGGCAGGGCTTCATCAGCATGTTCTGCCACATGTCGAAGATTGACGTGAAAGTCGGCGACGCCGTACCTCGGGGTGGTGTGGTGGGTCGCGTCGGTTCAACCGGTCGCGCGACAGGCCCGCACATGCACTGGAACGTCAGCCTGAACGATGCGCGCGTGGACCCGGCGATTTTTATCAACGCGTTTCAGCCGTAGGCCCAGGGATTCGCCGGTCTGAACCCTGTAGGAGCGCGCTTGCCCGCGATTGCGAGAGGTCAAGTCAGCTAAGTGTTGCCTGACACAGCGCAATCGCGGGCAAGCGCGCTCCTACAATTAGCCGAGTTGCGCAGACTGAAACAGCCCGGCAATAAAATCTCGCAAAACAGAGATAACCTGCCGATAAATCTCATTAGCGCGGGGCTATCGAAAACTTCTCCCAATTTTTTTCAACTGCTTGCCACCTTTCACCCCATTGGTTACGGTTGAGCACATGAAAGCCTCTCAAACCCTCATTCTGCTGCGTCAACATCGCTGCCTCAGTCTCGTCAGTGCACGACTGCCAGGCTAAATCGCGGTGCCTCGACGCTACACCTCGCATTAATCGGCTGGCCGCCTTCTCTCGGCCCTGAGTACAAAAAGGACTGTCCACATGACCATGCTCAAAGATCCCTCGCTGAAGTATCGCGCGTTTCCTGTCATCGACCTGCCTGACCGCACCTGGCCTTCCAAGACCATTACCGAGGTGCCGATCTGGTGCAGTTCCGACCTGCGTGACGGTAACCAGTCGCTGATCGAGCCGATGGATTCGGTCAAGAAGCTGCGTTTCTGGAAGACGTTGGTGCAGGTCGGTGTGAAGGAAATCGAAGCCTCGTTCCCGGCGGCCTCCCAGACTGATTTCGACTTCGTGCGCACCCTGATCGAAGACGGCCACATCCCGGACGACACCACCATTCAGGTGCTGACCCAAGGCCGTGAAGACTTGATCGCACGCACCTTCGAATCCCTGCGCGGCGCCAAGAAAGCCATCGTTCACCTGTACAACGCCACGTCTCCGTCCTTCCGTCGCATCGTCTTCAATCAGGACAAGGACGGCATCAAGGCCATCGCGGTCAACGCCGCCAAGCTGTTCGTCAAATACGCCGCACAGCAGCCGGAAACCCAGTGGCAATTCGAGTACTCGCCTGAAACCTTCAGCGCCACTGAGCTGGATTTCGCCAAGGAAGTCTGCGACGCGGTCATCGAAGTGTGGAACGCCACGCCGCAGAACAAGGTGATTCTCAACCTGCCGGCCACCGTGGAAGTGGCTACCCCGAATATCTACGCCGACCAGATCGAGTGGTTCTGCCGCAACATCAGCCGTCGTGACAGCGTGATCATCAGCCTGCACACCCACAACGACCGTGGCACCGGCGTGGCGGCGACCGAGCTGGGCCTGATGGCGGGCGCAGATCGCGTCGAAGGCTGCCTGTTCGGCAACGGCGAGCGTACCGGCAACGTCGACCTGGTGACTGTCGCACTGAACATGTACACCCAGGGCCTGAACCCGCAGCTGGACTTCTCCGACATCGACGGCGTGCGCAAAGTCGTCGAAGAGTGCAACCAGATTCCGGTTCACCCGCGTCACCCGTATGTCGGCGACCTGGTTCACACCGCGTTCTCCGGCTCTCACCAGGACGCCATCCGCAAGGGCTTCGCCCAGCAGAAGGAAGGCACGCTGTGGGAAGTCCCTTACCTGCCCATCGACCCTGCGGACATCGGTCGCAGCTACGAGGCGGTGATTCGGGTCAACAGCCAGTCCGGCAAAGGCGGTATCACCTACCTGCTGGAGCAGGAATACGGCATCTCCCTGCCGCGTCGCATGCAGATCGAGTTCAGCCAAGTGGTTCAGGGCGAAACCGACCGTCTGGGCCTGGAAATGACTGCTGAGCAGATCTATTCGCTGTTCAAGCGCGAATACCTGCAAGCCAACAAACCGTATGCGCTGGTCAGCCATCGCCTGCAGGAAGAAAACGGCCACAGTGCGGTAGAAGTCGAAGTCACTGCCAAGGGCGACGGCGAGAGCAACCTGCACTGGCGCGGCAAGGGTAACGGTGCGCTGGAAGCGCTGGTGGCCGGCTTGCCAGTCAATGCCGAGATCATGGACTACAACGAGCACGCCATCGGCGCAGGCACCACGGCCAAGGCCGCTGCCTACATCGAACTGCGGGTGAACGGCGAGCGTGCGGTCCACGGCGTGGGCATTGATGAAAACATCACCACCGCCAGCTTCAAAGCCCTGTTCAGCGCGTTGAACCGTGCGTTGTCTCAAGCGGAAGACGCAGCGAAAGCCGCGTAATCTGAAGCCACAGTTCGATCCTTGTAGGAGCGAATTCATTCGCGATGCGGTATTCAAGACGATAACGATTCGTCGACTGTACTGGCCTCTCGCGAATGAATTCGCTCCCACAGATCTGAAACAACCGCGCAGATGACCGTTGTATGCACGCTACGAAAAAGGCCCTGAAGTGAATGCTTCAGGGCCTTTTGTTTGTAAACGAGGGTTAGATCAAGCGGTGGTCTTGACCGTGCCTTTCATCAATTCCAGCAGCGCCGCCTGCTGCGCGCTCAATTGCGCCATCGTGCCGGAAATCTGCTGCTGAATAGCAAGCACCTGCGTGGCCTTCTCCTGCTCCGGCGCCTTACTGTTCTGGGCGACGGCCAATTGCTGCTGCTGTTGCTGGAGGATCTTCTGCGTCTGCTTGATCTGCTCCTGCAACTGCTTGATGGCCTGCTCTCGCGGACTCCCCCCGCTCTCCGCTTCGCCTGACTTTGAAGCGCCAGGCGATTGATAAACGTTGCCGCGCAGGTTCACGCTGGCGTTAGTGGCATCGCTCTTGGTGGACTCATCATTCTTGAAGCCAGCCGTGAACACGCTGGAGTAAGCACTCAACGAACTGGTGTTGATAGTGGTCATGATCAAACTCCTGTTTAGTGCACTTTGTATCGGCTGGCTTACAAAGAACTGAAGGCCATCTTTCATACGCGCGCAAAAGCGCCCCACGGCGTGGGCCATGGAGCGCTTTCGTCAACGTTTTACGCGGTGGTGTTGATGCTGCCGGACTTCTGCAGTTGCACCAGCGCCGCTTCCTGAGTGGCCAGGCTGGCGGTGGTCGTCGAGATCTGACCTTGAATGGCCATCACACGCTGAGATTTTTCTTCATCGGAGCCTTTGCTCGCCTGAGCCGCCGCCAATTGCTCTTCTTGCTCCTGCAAGCGCTTCTCGGTTTCCTTGATCTGCTGCTCAAGCTTCTCGATCGCCTGCTCGCTTTCGCTGGAAGAATCAGAGTTGCCGCTGGCGCCGCCCGCAGCCTGTGCGCCGCCTGCAGCGCCCGATGCGGTAGCCGAAGTCGGTGCGGCGGCTGCGGTGGTCGAGGTGTCGTCGCTGTCAGCCGTCGCGGTCGTGGTGTCTTTCTTGACGGCAACGGTGAAGGTACTGGAGTACGAAGTGAGTGAGGACGCGTTGATGGTGGTCATACCGATCTCCTGTTTGGGTACAACGCTATCGACCGCATCCCCCTCTGACTCTATGAACTTAGTGTATCTCGAATGTATCAGCGTCGAGATAGGCCGGGAATTTCTGCCGGTACGCGGCCAGGCTCTCGGCAGACAGGCTGACATGGAAAACACCGTCCGCCTCCCCGATGTTCAACAGACTCTCGCCCTGAAAATCCAGAACCTGACTGTCGCCGGTGTAGGCAAACCCTTTGCCGTCGGTACCGATACGGTTCACTGCCGCCACATAACACAGGTTCTCAATGGCCCGAGCGGGCAACAGGCGGTTCCAGTGTTGACGGCGGGCCCCCGGCCAGTTGGCGGTGTACAACAACAAGTCGGTGTCGCGCGCATCTCTGCTCCAGACCGGGAACCGCAGGTCGTAGCAGATCAGCGGACGAATCCGCCAGCCCTTGAGTTCGAACTGCACCTGCCGCTCGCCCGGACTGTAATGCTCATGCTCACCCGCCATGCGGAAGAGATGGCGCTTGTCGTAGTGCAGAAGCTCGCCGTCAGGTCGCGCCCACAGCAGACGATTGCGATGACTGCCATCGGCCGCACGCACGATCACGCTGCCGGTCACCACAGCGTTGATGCGTTTGGCCTGCGCCAGCAGCCATTTATACGTCACGCCGTTCTCGGGTTCGGCGAGTGCTTCGGACTCCATGGAGAAGCCGGTGGTGAACATCTCCGGCAGGATCACCAGATCGGCACCTTGAGCCTGGTCGAGCAAATCTTCGAAGTGCGCGTGGTTGGCTTTGCAGTCGTGCCAGACCAGGGTGGTCTGTACCAAGGCGATGTTCAGGTTCGGCAGATCGCTCAGATCGCGCATAATTTTTCCGCTGCCTGACGCAACGTCTCCTCTCGCTTGGGAAAGCACAGCCGGATGATGCGCTGGCCTTCAGGCGGATTCTGATAGAACACGGAGATCGGAATGCTCGCGACGCCATGCTCACGGGTCATCCACAGCGACATCTCGACGTCGTTCAAGTCCGGACGGATCTGCGAGTAATCGACCAGTTGGAAGTAGGTCCCTGCGGCTCGCGTAAAGGTGAAGCGCGACGACTCCAGCTGATCGCAGAAGAAGTCCCGTTTAGCTTGATAGAACGCGGGCAGCTCTTCTACATGCTCAGGACACTCAGCCATGTAGTCGGCCAACGCCCACTGCAAAGGCGTCACACCGCAGAACCCGACAAACTGGTGGACCTTGCGCATTTCGGCGGTCAGTGCGGGCGGCGCGACCAGATAACCGGTTTTCCAGCCCGTCACGTGGTACGTCTTACCGAAGGAACTGACAACAAAGGCACGCTGATAAAGCTCTTCGTGCGCCAGCACGCTGGCATGCTTCACGCCGTCGAACACCAAGTGCTCGTAGACTTCGTCGCTGACCAGATAGATGTCGCGATCCCTAATCAACGCGGCCAGTTGGTCGAGTTCACCACGTGTGATCAAGGCACCACTCGGGTTGTGTGGCGTATTGATGATGATCATGCGCGTACGCGGGCTCAGCGCCGCATTGAGCTTTTCCCAGTCGATGGAGAAATCACCGTCCTTGAGTTGCACGTGCACACAACGGCCGCCCGCGAGCTCCACCGAGGGCTCGTAACTGTCGTAGCTCGGATCGAAAACAATGACTTCATCGCCGGCACGCACCACGGTCTGAATCGCGCAGAAAATCGCGTGGGTCGCACCCGGGGTGATCGTGACCTCGGTATTCATATCGACCTGACGCCCGTAGGATCGGGCGATCTTGGCGGCCACCTGCTCGCGCAATGCGGGCAGGCCGGTCATCGGCGCATATTGGTTGTGGCCGTCCATGGTGTGACGGCAGAGGGCTTGACGCAGTGCGTCGGGCCCATCGAAATCGGGAAAACCCTGAGAAAGATTGATCGCCCCGGTTTCGGCTGCAAGCTGGGACATCACGGTAAAGATGGTGGTGCCAACGTTCGGCAATTTGCTGGTGATCATAGGGTTTTCCTGCTCCACACCCGGCTCCAGAACGGCACGGGGACTCGCAGGATAGCCCATACGGCGAACACAAAAAAAGGCGCCAAAGGCGCCTTTTTCGAAGAAAGACCGTTACACAATCAGCGCTTATCCTTGCGCTTCTTGTCGGCCTTCTTGTGGTGCGACATCAAGCGACGCTTCTTGTTGACCTGACGGTCGGTCAGCGTGTTCTTGTTGCCTTCGTACGGGTTTTCGCCGCCTTTGAACTCGATCCGGATCGGCGTACCGACCAGCTTGAGCACACGACGGTAGGTGTTTTCGAGGTAGCGGACGTACGACTTCGGTACCTTGTCGACCTGGTTACCGTGGATCACGATGATCGGCGGGTTCGCGCCGCCCAGGTGGGCATAACGCAGTTTGATGCGGCGGCTGGCAACCATCGGTGGCGCATGCTCGCTGACGGCATCTTCGAGAATCTGCGTCAGGCGGCTGGTCGGCCAGCGGGTCACGGCAGATTTGAACGAGTTCTGAACCGACTGGTAGAGGTTACCCACGCCCGTGCCGTGCAGCGCCGAGATGAAGTGGATGTCGGCGAAGTCGACGAAGAACAAGCGGCGTTCCAGCTCGGTCTTCACGTAGTCACGTTCACTCGGGACCATGCCGTCCCACTTGTTCAAAGCGATGACCAGTGCGCGGCCTGCTTCCAGAGCAAAGCCCAGCAAGTTGAGGTCGTGGTCCACCACACCTTCGCGGGCGTCCATCACGAAGATCACCACGTTGGCGTCTTTGATTGCCTGCAGGGTTTTCACCACGGAAAACTTTTCGACTTCCTCGTGGATCTTGCCGCGCTTGCGCACACCGGCGGTGTCGATCAGCGTGTACTTCTCGTCGTTGCGCTCGAACGGGATGTAGATGCTGTCGCGGGTCGTGCCTGGCTGGTCGTAGACGATGACGCGGTCTTCGCCGAGCATGCGGTTGACGAGCGTCGACTTGCCGACGTTCGGACGACCAATGATCGCGATCTTGATACCGTCTTTTTCGCTCGGGCCCGGAATGCGCTTGGCTTCTTCGCCTTCAGCAACGTCCTCTTCTTCACCCTCTTCCACTTCGTCCGCGTCTTTCGGAAATTCGCTCAGGGCGATTTCCAGCATCTGGGTGATGCCGCGACCGTGAGCACCGGCGACCGGAATCGCGTCGCCCATGCCCAGTGGCGCGAATTCGGCGCGGGCCATGTCAGGGTCGATGTTGTCGACCTTGTTGGCGACCACGTACGAGGTCTTGTTGCGCTTGCGCAGGTGCTCGCCAATCATCTGGTCGGCGGCGGTGAAGCCGGCCTTGGCGTCCACCAGGAACAACACGACATCGGCTTCTTCGATGGCCAGCAGCGACTGCTCGGCCATCTTTTCGTCCATGCCGTGCTCATCACCGGAAATACCGCCGGTGTCGATCAGGATGTAGGTACGCCCTTGCCACTTGGCCTCACCGTATTGGCGATCACGGGTCAGACCGGACAAGTCGCCGACGATGGCGTCGCGAGTCCTGGTCAGGCGGTTGAACAAGGTGGACTTGCCGACGTTGGGTCGACCCACCAGGGCGATTACGGGAACCATGCGGCTCTCCACTTCGTTATTTCAGAAAATACAAAAGCCGCTGCAAGGCAGCGGCCGGAGTTCGGAGCGGCACCCGAAGTGCCGCAAGCCCCGTCAGAGCGGGGCCGCTCGAGGAAAGCCGGTTGACTGGCCTCCTCAAGCATAGACAGCCACTACTTGATCGTCAGGGCTTCCAGCTTGCCGCTGTTGCCGAAGACGTAAATGGTGTTGCCCGACACCAGCGGGCGTGCACGCAGGCCGTCGCTGTCGATCTTTTCCCGGCCGACGAAGTGACCGTCAACCTGGCTGAGCAGGTGCAGGTAACCTTCCATGTCGCCCACTGCTACATAGCTGGAGAACACTTCCGGCGAACCCAACTGACGACGCGCCAGCGAGTCATTGCTCCACAGTGCGGTGGAAGAACGCTCATCGACGCCTTCAACCGTGCCGTTGGCCAGGGAAACGTAGACGCTGCCAAAGCCCTGGGCAACGCCCGAGTAGCTCGATGCATCACGCTGCCACAACACACGGCCGCTCTGCAGTTCCAGACCCGCGACACGGCCTTGGTAGGTCGCGACGTACAGGGTCGAGCCGGACAACAGCAGGCCGCCATCGATGTCGACCACGCGGTCCAGTTCCGAACGACCTTGTGGAATCGCTACGCGCTGCTCCCAGACCGGCACGCCGTTGTTGATGTCCAGTGCCACGACCTTACCGGTCGACAGGCCCGCAACCGCCAGCTGGTTGGTGACAATCGGAGCACCGGTGCCGCGCAGGGTCAGAACCGCAGGACTACTTTCGTAGATCCAGCGCTGATTACCGGTCGCAGCATCGTAACCGATAACCTTGTCATCCTGGGTCTGAGCAACAACCACATCACCGTTGGTGGCCGGCGAAGACAGCACTTCGCTGGTCGCCTTGGCTTTCCACTTCTGCTCGCCCGTGGCTTCGTCCAGGACGATCACTTCACCGCGCAGGGTGCCGACCATGACCAGGCCGGAGCCCACGCCGACGGCGCCGGACACAGGCTGTTCGAGCTCTTTCTTCCAGACCACGTCGCCATTGCTACGGTTGATCGCCATGACCAGACCGTTAGCGTCCGCCGCGTAAATGTTCTCGCCGTCGATGGCCGGAACCAGCATGTTGTAGATGTCGCCCTGGCCGTCACCGACCGAGCGGCTCCACAGCTTTTGCAGGACCACTTCTTCTTTGAAGTCGGTCAGCTCGGCCGGAGGCAATTCCTTTTTGGTGTTGCTGCTGCAACCCGCGGCCAAAACGGCCAGAGCCAGCAATGCTGCATGTTTCCAACGAATCACGTCACGCATCCCCTTTCGCCAGATCGTCGAGCTTCATTTGCAAGCCACCCACTGCCGCTTCCTCGGACAGCGAAGCCTTGGCCTTTTTGTATGCAGCATAAGCATCGTCGGTACGACCCAGCTGAACCAGCAGATCACCGCGCAGCTCTTCACGACTGGCCGCGAATGCCTTGTCGACCTGACCGTCGAGCAGCTTCAGCGCGTCTTCTGCCTTGTTCTGTGCCGCGAGCACGCGAGCCAGACGCTGACGGGCGATTTCACCCAGCGTCGGGTTGGCTGGCTTGTCGTTGACCGCTTTCAGTTCGTTTGCAGCATCGTCCAGCTTGCCGGTTTCGACCGCGACCTTGGCCACGAACAGGCTGCCGTACTGTGCGTACGGGGTGCCGCCAAATTCGCTTTTCAGCTTGCCGGCGATCTCCGCCACACGGCCGGCATCGGCCTGGCCACTTGGGGTCAAGGCTGTTTCCAGCAACTGTTGGTACAGGGCCGAAGCACCTTGTGCCTGGTTGTTCTGATAGCGGTGCCAGGCTTGCCAGCCCAACACAACGATCACCGCGAGCAGACCGCCGGTGACCAGGGGCTTGCCGTTACGCTGCCACCAGTCTTTTACCGCCGCCAGCTGTTCATCATCGGTACTCGACACCCCAATACTCCTATCTGATTCGGCTGTTTATCAGCTTCAACCCTGCACGATGCAGGTGGCCAGGTGCTCGGAAAGAGCATCCCAGGCAATATTTTGTTGTTCGCCCTGACCGCGCAGAGGCTTGACGCCCACTTCCTTGCGAGCCAGCTCTTCATCGCCCAGGATCAGCGCATAAAGCGCGCCGCTCTTGTCGGCTTTCTTGAACTGGCTCTTGAAACTGCCAGCTCCGGCGTTGACCTGCAGACGCAGGTTCGGTGCCTGATCGCGCAGACGTTCCGACAGCGCCAGGGCAGCCAGCTCTGCGGCTTCGCCAAAGGCACAGACGTACACGTCGATGGTGCGCGAAATCTCTTCCGGGACCTGCTCCAGGGTTTCCAGCAGCAGCACCAGACGTTCGATGCCCATGGCGAAACCCACGCCGGTGGTCGGCTTGCCGCCCATCTGCTCGACCAGACCGTCGTAACGACCGCCCGCGCAGACAGTGCCCTGAGCACCCAGTTGGTCGGTGACCCATTCGAAAACGGTCTTGCTGTAGTAATCCAGACCACGAACCAGTTTCGGGTTGATCACGTAGGGAATGCCGGCCGCGTCGAGGCGCGCCTTGAGGCCATCGAAGTGAACCCGTGACTCGTCGTCCAGGTAGTCCGCCAGCTTCGGCGCATCGACCAGCACCGCCTGGGTTTCAGGGTTTTTGGTGTCAAGCACGCGCAGCGGGTTGGTTTTCAGACGGCGCTGGCTGTCTTCGTCCAACTGTTCGAGCCGGGCCGAGAGGTACTCGACCAGCGCTTCGCGATAACGTCCACGCGCTTCGCTGGTGCCCAGGCTGTTGAGTTCGAGCTTGACCGCATTGCGGATGCCCAGCAGGCCCCACAGACGCCAGGTCAGCACGATCAGCTCGGCGTCGATGTCCGGACCGTCGAGGTTGAACACTTCGCAGCCGATCTGGTGGAACTGACGATAACGGCCTTTCTGCGGACGCTCGTGGCGGAACATAGGGCCGATGTACCAGAGCTTCTGCACCTGACCACCGCCCGTGATGCCATGCTCGAGCACCGCGCGTACGCACGCCGCCGTGCCTTCAGGGCGCAGGGTCAGCGAGTCGCCGTTACGGTCGGCGAAGGTGTACATCTCTTTCTCGACGATGTCGGTCACTTCGCCAATGGAGCGCTTGAACAGCTCGGTGAACTCGACGATCGGCATGCGAATCTGGCGATAACCGTAGTTATCCAGCAAACGCGATACGGTGCCTTCGAAGTAGCGCCACAACGGCGTCTGGTCCGGCAGGATGTCGTTCATGCCACGAATGGCTTGCAGGGACTTGCTCACAAAAATTCCTTGGAAACTGGGTTAGCCGCGAACGATCAGCGCTGCGTCGGCCTGGACCTTCTCGGCCGCTTTCTCGCGGATCAAGCGTTCAAGCTCGTCCACCAGATTGTCATTGGTCAGCTTTTGCGACGGCTTGCCATCGATGTAGATCAGGTTCGGCGTGCCGCCAGTGAGGCCGATATGGGCTTCCTTGGCTTCGCCCGGACCGTTCACCACGCAACCGATCACCGCGACATCGAGCGGGACCAGCAGATCTTCAAGGCGCCCTTCCAGCTCGTTCATGGTCTTGACCACATCGAAGTTCTGCCGCGAGCAGCTCGGGCAGGCGATGAAGTTGATGCCACGGGAACGCAGGTGCAGCGACTTGAGGATGTCGTAACCGACTTTCACTTCCTCGACAGGATCGGCGGCCAGCGAGATACGGATGGTATCGCCGATTCCTTCGGCCAGCAGCATACCTAGGCCGACGGCCGATTTCACTGTGCCTGAACGCAATCCACCGGCTTCGGTGATGCCAAGGTGCAACGGCTGAACGATTTGCTTGGCCAACAGACGGTAGGCTTCCACGGCCATGAACACATCGGAGGCTTTGACGCTGACCTTGAAGTCCTGGAAATCAAGGCGATCGAGGTGCTCGACATGGCGCAGCGCGGACTCGACCAACGCCGCTGGCGTCGGTTCGCCGTATTTCTTCTGCAGGTCTTTTTCCAGCGAACCGGCGTTTACGCCGATACGAATCGGAATGCCGCGATCACGCGCAGCATCGACCACCGCGCGAACACGGTCTTCACGGCCAATGTTGCCCGGGTTGATCCGCAGGCAATCGACACCCAGCTCGGCCACGCGCAGCGCGATCTTGTAGTCGAAGTGGATATCGGCGACCAGAGGCACCTTGACCAGCTGCTTGATACGACCGAACGCCTCGGCGGCATCCATGTCCGGGACCGAAATGCGGACGATGTCCACGCCTGCGGCTTCCAGACGGTTGATCTGTGCAACGGTTGCAGCGACGTCGTTGGTGTCGCTATTGGTCATGCTCTGTACAGCGATCGGGGCATCGCCACCGACCGGGACCGAGCCGACCCAGATTTTACGAGATTCGCGACGTTTGATCGGAGATTCGCCGTGCATGACTTATTGCCCCAACTTCATGCGAGCCGTCTGGCCCGAAGTGAAAGGTGTGACGTCGACCGGATGACCGTTGTAGCTGACCTGCGCAGCACGGGCCACGCCCAGTCGGACCGCCAGAGGCGGCTTGCCGCTGACATCGACGCTGTCGCCAGCGCGCTTGAGGCCACTGGTCAGCACCTTGCCGTTACCGTCGGTGATCTGAAACCAGCAGTCGGCATTGAATGTGATATGCACCTGACCGAAACCCGCGGGAACCGGCGCAGCCTCAGTGGTGGCTGGCGTTTGAGCAGGGGCTGGCGCAGGTACGGCAGCCGTGGCGGGCGTCGTCGGCGCGGTGTGCGCGGGAGCAGCAGGTGTGGCTGCGGTGCCATGCGCAGGCGCAGTCGCCGCTGCACCTGTGGTTGGCGCGGCGGTGGTCGGTGCAGTCGGCGTCGTCGGTACGGCGGCGGCCGGCTCGGCGTTATTCAATGGCAGCGGCGCAGACGTATTGCTCTGGGTGTCAGCGACAGCCTGATCTTCCGGCTCGTCCAGCGGATGAATCTGTGTGGTGCCGTCTGCGCTTTCGACTTCGACGTGCTCCATGCCCAGACTGGTCGGCTCTTTACCGCGCAGGGTCGCCTGATCCTGCCACCAGACAAAGCCGCCACCGATCAGCGCGATCAGCAGCAACAGGCTGACAATGCGCAGGATATTGTGGGACAGGCGCACAGGTTCTTCGATACGACCCAGGGCATGAACGTTGCTGCCCTTGCCGTCGGTGCCGGTGTACTGATCGAACTCGCTGACCAGGGCTGCCTGATCCAGGCCCATCAGTTTCGCGTAGGCACGAATGTAACCCCGGGCAAAGGTATGGCCGGGGAGCTTGTCGAAATCGCCCGACTCTACATAACCCAGGGAAGTCGCGGTGAGGTTCAGCCTCAAAGCCACATCTGGCAGCGACCAGTTTCTGCTCTCGCGAGCCTGGCGCAACGTTTCACCAGGATTTCTGCGAGTGGCTGCTACAACTTCGGGATGCGCCGCTTTCATCATTGCTCCGACAGGTATTGCTGATATTCCGGCGTACCGGGATAGAGTCTTTTTAGTTGCAGGCCATAACTGGCTGCCTTGTTGCGATCGTCATAAACCTTCGCTAACCGTGTGCCCAGCAACAGGCTACGTGCATTCTGCTCACTAAGCTGGCTGAAACGGTCGTAATAGTCACGTGCCGGCACATAATGCCTGTCTTCGTAAGACATCTCAGCCATTTCGAGCAACGCGCGCGGTTGTTGACGATCAAGCCTCAAGGCTTTGGTGAATTCTTCCAGTGCTGCGTCACGATTTCCCAGCATCAGGGACGTCATGCCCAGATTCTCGAATACCCTGGCGCGCTCGGCGTAGAGATTATCATCGGCGGCCTGCTGAAAGCGCTCATAAGCTTCCTTGTAGCGCTTTTGCTCGTAAAGAAAGCCGCCGTAGTTGTTGAGAATGCGTGCGTCCTTGGGACGTGAGGACAGTGCCTTGGTGTAATACTCATTGGCCAGCTCAGGTTCGAGTTCGGCTTGAAACACGAGTCCCAGGGCAGCGTTTGCGTCGGCGTCCGAGCTGTCCAGCTCAAGCGCCTTTTTCAGCGGCGCCTTCGCCCGCTCCATCTGACCCTGCTGCAGATAGCCGAGGCCCAATTGCACATATGCATGACGAGCTTCATCACGTCCCTTGCCGGTACTCAGCGGATCGACGTTGCCAGTGGATACACAACCTACCAGCAACGTGACAAAACACAGCAGCAGCGCAGCGCGCAGGGACATAGAGATCCTCTCAGTCAAGTTCGCAGTCAGGTGCGCGCCGCCGCGACCTGGGTCCCGTCGGTCTCTGCGCTGAGCTCACGCACAGCGATGTAACGTTCGCTGCGACGCGTGCGGTCCATTACCTGCCCGACCAACTGGCCACAGGCAGCATCGATGTCCTCGCCGCGCGTGGTACGCACGGTGACGTTATATCCGGCTTGATGCAGCAGATCCTGGAAACGACGGATCGCGTTGTTGCTGGGACGCTCGTAACCCGAATGCGGGAACGGGTTGAACGGGATCAGGTTGATCTTGCAAGGCGTGTCCTTGAGCAGCTCGATCATCTCGACCGCGTGCTCCGGACGATCATTGATGTCCTTGAGCAGCGTGTATTCGATAGTCAGCACACGCTTCTCGCCCAGTGCCGACATGTAGTTGCGGCAGGACTCGAGCAGCATTTTCAACGGGTACTTCTTGTTGATCGGCACCAGCTGGTTGCGCAGCGCGTCGTTTGGCGCGTGCAGCGACAGGGCCAGCGAAACGTCGATGTGCTTGGCCAGCTCATCGATCATGGGTACCACGCCCGAGGTGGACAAGGTCACCCGGCGCTTGGAAATGCCATAGCCGAAGTCATCCATCATCAGATGCATGGCGGAGATGACATTGTCGAAGTTCAGCAATGGCTCGCCCATGCCCATCATCACCACGTTGGTGATGGCACGGTCGACGGTAGCCGGGACACTGCCGAAGGATTTGTTGGCAATCCACACCTGACCGATCACTTCGGCGGCGGTGAGGTTGCTGTTGAAGCCTTGCTTGCCGGTAGAGCAGAAACTGCAATCCAGCGCGCAGCCCGCTTGGGACGAAACACACAGGGTGCCGCGTTTGCCTTGCGGAATGTAGACGGTCTCGACGCAGCTGCCGGACGCCACGCGAACGACCCATTTACGGGTACCGTCGGTGGAAATGTCCTCGCTGACGACTTCAGGACCACGAATTTCGGCACGACGCTCGAGCTTTTCACGCAGCGCCTTGCCGACGTTCGTCATGGCTTCGAAATTATCGACGCCAAAATGGTGAATCCACTTCATGACCTGACCGGCGCGGAAGCGTTTCTCCCCGATGGACTCGAAGAATTTTTCCATTTCCGGCTGGGTCAGACCCAACAGGTTGATTTTGCCAGTTGTATCAGTCATGGATTCACCCTCACTCGCAGCGGCAGCTTAGCGAGCGGTTACCTCGGTAGCAGCGAAGAAGTAAGCGATTTCGCGAGCGGCAGCAGCTTCGGAGTCCGAGCCGTGAACAGCGTTGGCGTCGATGGACTCGGCGAAGTCAGCGCGGATGGTGCCGGCAGCCGCTTCTTTAGGGTTGGTAGCGCCCATCAGCTCACGGTTCAGAGCGATGGCGTTTTCGCCTTCCAGAACCTGAACGACAACCGGACCGGAGATCATGAAAGCAACCAGGTCACCGAAGAAGCCACGCTCTTTGTGCTCAGCGTAGAAACCTTCTGCTTCGGCCTTGGACAGTTGCTTCAGTTTCGAAGCCACAACACGCAGACCGGCTTTTTCGAAGCGGGTGGTGATTTCGCCGATTACGTTTTTAGCAACGGCGTCAGGCTTGATGATCGAGAAAGTACGTTGAACAGCCATGGTGTAACTCCAGAAACAGTGATTGTTGCGAAAAATTAAACCCGCGAATTATACGCGGGTTCTGGTGTATTGCCTAACGTGCAAAGATGATCAGTCTATTTCGGCGGCCCAAAGGGTCTGAACCGCTTCGAGCACCTTCTCGCCGACCCGGCCAGAGGTGTCGTCGAAATCAGGCAGTTGCTGAATCATCTGCTGCAGTTTGACGAAGCCGACCGAATACGGATCAGTGTCCGGATGAGCCTCGTACAATTCCTCGGCGATACGCTGTACATCATTCCAACCGTAGCTCATGACAATCCCTCGGTCAGTGCGGCGCTTCAGCTGCATGGTTAAGCGAATATTTCGGAATCTCGACGGTCAGGTCTTCAGTGCCGACCTTCGCCTGGCAGGACAGACGCGATTGCGCTTCCAGGCCCCAGGCACGATCAAGATAGTCCTCTTCCAGCTCGTCAGCCTCTTCCAGGGAATTGAAACCCTCGCGGATGATGCAGTGACAAGTGGTGCAGGCACAGACGCCGCCGCAAGCACTCTCGATTTCGATGTGGTTGTCATGTGCCACTTCGAGAATCGACTTGCCGGTTTCGGCCTCGACAACCATACCGTCCGGGCAATGCTCGGCGTGTGGCAGAAAAATGACCTGCGGCATCAGTTATTCCTCAATCTCATTCAGGTTGCGCCCTGCCAACGCGGCTTTCACCGTCGAGTCCAGGCGGCGGGCCGCGAAGGCATCGGTCACCTGCGACAGACGCTTGGTCTGCTGCTCGATGGCCGCACCGTCGGTGCCCTTCATCAATTCACGGAGTTCGTCCACCTGCATATCGATAACCATGCGCTCTTCGGCGTCGAGCAAGCGCTCGCCATCCGCCTGCAGCGCACCTTCGACAGCCTCGATCAGACGCTGGGCGTCGACCTGCTGCTCACGCAGCACACGAGCGACCTTGTCGTCACCGGCATACTGGAACGAATCCTTGAGCATGCGAGCGATTTCGCCGTCGGTCAGCCCGTAGGACGGCTTGACCTGGATGCTGGACTCCACGCCGGACGCCAGCTCGCGAGCGGACACACTCAGCAGACCGTCGGCGTCGACCTGGAAGGTGACACGAATCTTGGCGGCACCCGCGACCATGGCGGGAATGCCGCGCAGGTCAAAACGCGCCAGTGAACGGCAGTCGCTGATCAGTTCACGCTCGCCTTGCAGCACGTGAATCATCATGGCCGACTGGCCGTCTTTATACGTAGTGAACTCTTGCGCACGCGCCACCGGAATCGTGGTGTTACGCGGGATCACCTTTTCCATCAGACCGCCCATGGTTTCAAGCCCCAGGGACAGTGGAATCACGTCCAGCAGCAACAGCTCGCCGCCGTCACGCTTGTTGCCCGCCAATGTGTCGGCCTGGATCGCGGCACCGATGGCCACCACTTGATCAGGGTCGATTTCGGTCAACGGCTGACGACCGAACAGATCGGCAACGGCCTCGCGAACACGGGGCACGCGGGTCGATCCGCCGACCATGACCACGGCTTCGACTTCATCCAGCTCAATACCGCTGTCACGCACGGCGCGACGGCAGGCCTTGAGGCTGCGGGCAATCATTGGCTCGATCAGCGCGTCGAACGCTGTGCGGGTCAGCACGCCCGTCCACGCACCGTGTACGACGTCGACCGAATCGGTGTACGTCAGCGCTTCTTTGGCCGCACAGGCAGTCTGCATCAGACTGCGCTGGGCCGAAGGATCGAGGTCATCGGAAAGACCGGCTTCAGTAATGATCCAGCTGGCGATGGCGTGGTCGAAATCGTCGCCGCCCAGTGCGCTGTCGCCACCGGTAGCCATGACTTCGAACACACCGCCGGTCAGGCGAAGAATCGAAATATCGAAAGTGCCGCCGCCCAGGTCATAAATGGCCACGACACCTTCGGCGTTTTGGTCCAGACCGTAAGCCACGGCTGCCGCAGTCGGCTCGTTGAGCAAACGCAGGACGGTCAGACCCGCCAGTTTGGCGGCGTCCTTGGTCGCCTGGCGCTGAGCGTCGTCGAAATAGGCTGGCACGGTAATCACTGCACCGACCAGATCACCACCCAACGTCGCTTCGGCACGCTGACGCAGTACCTTCAGGATATCGGCAGAAACTTCAACCGGGCTTTTGGCGCCCTGAATCGTCTCGATGAACGGCATATGCGACTCACCGCCGATGAAGCGGTAAGGCAGTTGATCGCCCAGATGCTTCACATCGGAGATGCCGCGGCCCATCAGGCGCTTGACCGAAATGATCGTGTTCAGGGGATCGGTAGCGGCAGCGTCTTTGGCCGACTGGCCCACTTCGACGCGATCGGCGTGGTAACGCACCGCCGACGGCAGGATGACCTGCCCGTTCTGATCGGGAAGCGGTTCACTGATGCCGCTGCGCAACGCAGCCACCAGCGAGTTGGTGGTGCCGAGATCGATCCCGACGGCCAGACGACGCTGATGAGGTTTTGGACTTTGGCCGGGTTCGGCGATCTGCAGTAGAGCCATTGCTTTTCTGATATCACTGGCGCGCCGCCCAAGGGCGGCGCGGGGTTAATCGTCGAGGCGCTCTTCCAGCTGGCGCACTTCGTAAGAGAGCTTGTCGAGGAACTGCATGCGGCGCATCAACCTTTCGGCCTGCTCACGCTGTGCAGCATCGTCCCAACAGGCCGCGAAGCTTTCGTTCAGTTCTTCCTGCGCCACCTTGAGCCGACGCTTGAACGTCGCAACACCGTTCAGGTCCGCTTCGTCCTGCAAGTCCTCGAGTTCTTCGCGCCACTGCATCTGCTGCATCAGAAACTCAGGGTCCTGCACGGTGACTTCAAGCGGAACTTCGCCCTTGAGCGCCAACAGATAACGCGCCCGTTTAGGCGCGTTCTTCAGCGTCTGATAGGCATCGTTCAAGCTCGCCGAGCGCTCCAGCGCAACGCGCTGCTCACGCTCGGAAGCGTCAGCGAAGCGGTCGGGGTGCACGCTACGGGCAAGCTCGCGGTAACGCGTCGCCAGCAGGTCGAGATCCAGACGGAAACCCGGCTGCAGATCGAATAAAGCGAAATGACAAGGAGTGCCCACAGTCAGCCTCAAACGTTGAAGCTTTCGCCGCAGCCACATTCACCGCGCGAATTGGGATTGTTGAACTTGAAGCCTTCGTTCAACCCTTCCTTGACGAAATCGAGCTCAGTGCCGTCGAGGTAAACCAGGCTCTTGGGATCGATGATCACCTTGACGCCGTGGTACTCGAACACCGTGTCTTCGCCTTCCGGCTCGTCGACGAACTCGAGAACGTACGCTAGGCCAGAACACCCGGTCGTGCGGACACCCAGACGAATGCCGTCACCTTTGCCGCGCCCTTCAAGGGAGCGACGCACGTGGTTAGCGGCAGCTTCGGTCATGCTGATAGCCATCGGAACTCCTTACCTCTTGCAAGCGGGATGAAGACTGCTTAGAGCAGGCCTTTCTTCTGCTTGTAGTCGCGAACAGCGGCCTTGATGGCATCTTCAGCGAGTACGGAGCAGTGGATTTTCACCGGCGGCAACGCCAGCTCTTCCGCCAGTTGAGTGTTCTTGATGGTTTCTGCTTCGTCCAGGGTCTTACCCTTCATCCACTCAGTGGCGAGGGAGCTGGAAGCGATGGCAGAACCGCAGCCGTAGGTCTTGAACTTGGCGTCTTCGATGATGCCTTGCTCGTTGACCTTGATCTGCAGGCGCATCACGTCGCCGCACGCTGGAGCGCCGACCATGCCGGTGCCGACATCAGGATCTTCCGCGTTCATCTTGCCGACGTTGCGCGGGTTCTCGTAGTGGTCAATGACCTTTTCGCTGTAAGCCATGGTGCAATCCTCTCATCAGGTAAATCGCTCTCGCGACACTTCAAAAACCGTACAACGCGTTTTTAGAGCGCCGCATCTGTGGCGACTTTAAATTAGTGCGCCGCCCACTCGATTTTGGAGATGTCGACACCGTCTTTGAACATGTCCCACAGCGGCGACAGAGCGCGCAGCTTGGTGACAGCCTCGCAAACTTTCTGCGCAGCCCAGTCAATCTCTTCTTCCGTGGTGAAACGGCCGAAGGTGAAACGGATCGAGCTGTGAGCCAGCTCGTCGTTGCGACCCAGGGCGCGCAGCACGTAGGACGGCTCCAGGGAAGCCGAAGTACACGCAGAACCGGACGACACCGCGAGGTCCTTGAGCGCCATGATCAGCGACTCGCCTTCGACGTAGTTGAAACTCAGGTTCAGGTTGTGCGGTACGCGTGCGGTCATGCTGCCGTTGACGTACAGCTCTTCCAGGTGCTCGACCTGCTTGTAGAAGCGGTCGCTCAGTGCCTTGATGCGCACGTTCTCGGCAGCCATGTCTTCTTTGGCGACGCGGAACGCTTCACCCATGCCGACGATCTGGTGAGTCGCCAGTGTGCCTGAACGCATGCCGCGCTCGTGACCGCCACCGTGCATGGTCGCTTCGATGCGAACACGCGGCTTGCGGCTGACGTACAGCGCGCCAATGCCCTTTGGACCGTAGGTCTTGTGGGCCGAGAAGGACATCATGTCGACTTTCAGTTTCGACAGGTCGATGTCGACCTTGCCGGTGGACTGAGCAGCGTCGACATGGAACAGCACGCCGCGCGAACGGGTCAGCTCGCCAATCGCAGCGATGTCGTTCACGGTGCCGATTTCGTTGTTCACGTGCATGATCGAAACCAGGATGGTGTCGTCACGCAGGACCGCTTCGATCATGGCCGGAGTGATCAGACCGTCTTCGGTCGGCTCCAGGTAGGTGACTTCGAAACCTTCACGCTCCAGTTGGCGCATGGTGTCGAGGACAGCCTTGTGTTCGATCTTGCTGGTGATCAGGTGCTTGCCTTTGGAGGCGTAGAAATGCGCAGCGCCTTTGATCGCCAGGTTGTCGGACTCGGTAGCACCGGAGGTCCAGACGATTTCACGCGGGTCGGCGTTGACCAGATCAGCGACCTGACGACGGGCATTCTCGACCGCTTCTTCTGCTTTCCAGCCGAAGACGTGGGAGCGCGACGCCGGGTTACCGAAGTTGCCATCAACCAGCAGGCAATCGCTCATTTTCTGCGCAACACGCGGGTCGACCGGGGTCGTCGCGGAATAATCGAGGTAAATCGGCAATCTCATTGAATATCTCCTATCGGGCAGGCGCGCCGCGCGTTCATCTGCGTTCACTCAACGGCGGATGTTTCAATCTTGTCCAGTTGCTGCGTCTTGTTGTTGCAACGACGCAGATCCTGACGTTGGGCGACTTCCTGCACTTCACGGCGAGTGACGAGGTCGGCCAGGCTGATACCGCTTAGAAATTCGTGAATCTGCTGGCTGAGGTCACACCACAAGTGGTGGGTCAGACAGGTATCGCCAGCATGGCAATCACCGAGTCCCTGACAGCGTGTCGCGTCGACCGATTCGTTGACCGCATCGATCACCTGCGCCACTTGAATGCCTTGCATCGTACGGGACAGCTGGTAGCCACCGCCGGGCCCACGCACGCTGGACACCAGATTGCTGCGGCGCAGCTTGGCGAACAGTTGCTCGAGGTAGGAAAGGGAAATCCCCTGCCGCTCGGAGATATCGGCCAGAGACACTGGCCCATGCTGCGCGTGCAATGCCAGATCAAGCATGGCAGTGACGGCGTATCGGCCCTTTGTAGTCAGTCGCATGACGTGTACCGCGGAGGTTCGGAATGAGGGCGAGTATGCTATTCCCGAGTATTTAAGTCAACTATAAGACCTAGTGAAACAGTCGGGATTACCCGCAAAACAGCGGGCCGTATCATAGCAAAACCCAGGCTGGAATGGCACTTATGCGTTTTCCAGCCTCCACCCCCTCCTTTAGTCGTGGACGGCTTTGGTATCGCTGCGCTCTTTAATGCAATCGAAGACTTCCTGATGCAACTCCGGAAGCGCCTTCTCACGGTATTCGCACCCCAGACTCTTGAGTGCCTTGCCCATGTCTTCCATGCGCACATCCACTGCCTGCAAGTGATCCAGCAACTGACCGATCGCTTTGGCGACGGGGTCCGGCATGTCCTCGCTCACACCGTACGCATCGAAACCGATCTTCTCGGCCATCGCCTTGCGCTTGGCTTCAGCCTCGCTGTCGTCTGACTTGACGATGATCCGCCCGGGAATACCGACCACCGTCGCACCCGCCGGCACCGGCTTGGTCACCACCGCGTTGGAACCGACCTTGGCGCCCGCCCCCACAGTGAACGGGCCCAGCACCTTGGCACCCGCACCCACGACAACGCCGGACTCCAGCGTCGGATGACGCTTGCCTTTATTCCAACTGGTGCCGCCCAGGGTCACACCCTGATAAAGCGTCACGTCGTCGCCGATCTCGGCCGTCTCGCCAATGACGATGCCCATGCCGTGATCGATAAAGAAGCGCCGCCCAACTTTGGCACCGGGATGGATTTCGATACCCGTCAACCAGCGACCGAAGTTGGAGACCATACGGGCCGGCCACTTCAAGTCATTGCGCCACAACCAGCCAGACAAACGATGCAACCAGATCGCATGCATACCGGGATAGCAGGTCAGCACTTCGAATGCGTTTCGGGCTGCCGGGTCACGGTGAAACACGCTTTGAATGTCTTCTCGCAGACGCTCGAACATCACTGATCCTTCCGCTTGTAGGGCTCGCCGTTGGCCGCTTTCTGGGTCTCGGTGAGGATGCCACGCAAAATGCTCATTTCAGATCGGTTGACAGCGGAGCGTCCGTAGAGCCGGCGCAACCTGGCCATCAAATGACGAGGCTTTTCCGGATCGAGGAAGCCAATAGTCACAAGCGTGGCTTCCAGATGCTCATAGAATTTCTCCATCTCATCCATTGTCGCAAGCTCGGTGCTGCGTACGGAGTTGACTTCGAACTTCTCGACCTTGGTCGCCTGCCCACCTGCCGCGAGCCACGCCATGCGGGTTTCGTAGCTCAGCACCTGCACCGCAGCCGCCAGATTCAGCGAGCTGAATTCCGGGTCGGAGGGGATGTGCACGTGATAATGACAGCGTTGCAGCTCTTCGTTGGTCAGACCGGCGTATTCGCGACCAAACACCAGGGCGATTTCTTCGCCCTGCGCGGCGTGCTCAACGGTCTTCACGCCCGCCTCGCGCGGGTCGAGTAACGGCCAGGGAATGCGGCGGTCCCGCGCACTGGTGCCCAGCACCAGATTGCAGCCCACCAGCGCATCCTCAAGCGTGGCGACCACCTGGGCGCCCTCCAGGATGTCGCCAGCCCCCGACGCGCGGGCGTCCGCTTCGTGGTGGGGGAACATCGCCGGATCAACCAGCACCAGACGCGAAAGCCCCATGTTCTTCATGGCACGAGCAGCGCCACCGATATTTCCCGGATGACTGGTACCGACCAGGACGACACGAATATTTTGCAGCACTGGTGAAGTCTCGCTAGCAGGTGAAAAGGGGGACGAATCTTACAGAAGCGCCCGGCGCAAGGCTATGAACCCGTGCGCCATTCGACCTAGATACACCGTTAAGGCGCGCAGGACCAGCGACGTTCAAGGGGCAATGAGGCGACCGGACGCAGGGTAAAGGCTGCACTCGCGCTGGAAATCGTCGGAAAGAACCCATAGAATGCCCGGCTCTCTTTAACGACCTAGGTGATACATCCATGCAGCCCATGCTGAATATCGCGCTGCGCGCCGCCCGCAGCGCCAGCGAATTGATTTTCCGCTCCATCGAGCGCCTGGATACCATCAAGGTCGACGAAAAAGACGCGAAAGACTACGTAACCGAGGTTGATCGCGCAGCAGAAAAAGTCATCATTGACGCCCTGCTCAAGGCTTACCCCACTCATGGCATTCTTGGCGAAGAAACCGGCCTGCGCGAAGGCAGCGGTGAAGGCGCCGATTACCTTTGGGTCATCGACCCACTCGACGGCACCACCAACTTCGTTCGTGGCGTTCCGCACTTCGCGGTCAGCATTGCCTGCAAATACCGTGGTCGCCTGGAACATGCCGTTGTTCTGGACCCGGTCCGCCAGGAAGAATTCACCGCCAGCCGTGGCCGTGGTGCTCAACTGAACGGCCGCCGCCTGCGCGTCAGCCCTCGCAAGAGCCTGGAAGGCGCCCTCCTCGGCACCGGTTTCCCGTTCCGCGAGAACCAGCTGGATAACCTCGAAAACTACCTGAACATGTTCCGTTCGCTGGTTGGCCAGACCGCTGGTATCCGCCGCGCTGGCGCAGCGAGCCTGGACCTGGCTTATGTGGCTGCCGGTCGCTTTGACGCGTTCTGGGAATCGGGTCTGTCCGAGTGGGACATGGCTGCTGGCGCCCTGTTGATTCAGGAAGCAGGCGGACTGGTCAGCGATTTCAACGGTGGCCACGAATTCCTCGAGAAGGGCCACATCGTTGCCGGCAACACCAAGTGCTTCAAAGCCGTACTGACCTCGATCGCTCCGTACGTTCCAGCCTCGCTGAAGCGCTAAGCTTCGCCGCTGCAAAAAAACCGGCCCTGTGCCGGTTTTTTTATGCTCGCGGCAGCGCTCTGCGCCCGCTGAGCTCGCGCGACAAATCAATGAAGTTCTGCAACGGCGGCAGCTGATTGAAGCTGCGACACACCAGCGTGATCGGCGCATGCAGCCGAGGCCTGGCATGAGCAATCGGGCAATAGACAACACTCTCTTTGTGCACATCCTTCATCGAAGCCGGGACGATGGAGATCCCTGCGCCCGCAGCCACCAGACTGACGTTGGTCAGCATGCGCTCCACCTCGAAGGCGATCTTCGGATTGAAGCCTGCGTTTTGACAGGCTTTGATCAGGTTGGCGTACATCCCGGGAGCACCGGGCCGTCGCACGAGAATGAACTGCTCATCCTGCAGGTCATCGAGCGAAATGGACGGCGGCTTCGCAGACGGGTGATGCGCCGCCAGCAAGCGATGACCCACAGGCAGGGTGAGCAGCATTTCCTCGTTGAGCAGGCGATGAAATTCGATGCTCTGATGACGACTGACCGGAGCCCGCAGAATGCCGACGTCGACACCTCCCTCAATGCTCATCTCCGTGAGCTTTTGCGCACTCCCCTCCTTGAGTGAAACCGCAACGCCTGGATAACGCTCACGGTAAGCGCGAATGATGCGCGGGATCAGAGGATGAGCGGCGGCCGAACTGGTGAAGCCGATACTCAACTGGCCTTCGATACCGTGAGCGGCACGAGACGCCCTGAGCGAACCCTCTTTGACACGGGCCAGAATGCCCCGCGCCTCCTGTAGGAACACCAAACCACCCGCCGTCAGATCCACGCCCTTGGGGTGACGCTTGAACAGGTCGAACCCAAGTTCTTCTTCCAGCGCGCGAATTTGCTGGCTGAGCGGCGGTTGCTGCATGTTCAGGCGAGCGGCGGCACGTGTGAAATGGCGCTCCTCGGCCACCATGACGAAATAGCGCAGATGACGAAGCTCCATGGTGGTCTATCCCGCATCAAGGTTTTATGATGGCCGCCCGATCACCGCGACATTGACCGGCAAGCGTGCCCAATCCATCCAGCGCTGACAAGGCACGCCCATAACAATAAATACGCTGAAAACCCGGAACACCGATGCCACTCAGGCTTCTGCGAAATCCCACGCTCCAACTGCTCATGGCCATCGCCTGCGGCATGCTGCTGGGTGCTTTCGACCCGCGACTTGCCGTGGACATGAAACCGCTGAGCGATGGATTCATTCGCGTCATCGGCTGGCTGATGCCGTTCATGATGTTCCTCTTGATTGCGTCGGGCGTCGCCGGTTTGCAGGTCAGGCAACGCGGGCTGGGGTCCAGGGTCCTGATCTATTTCCAGACGATGGCGCTGCTGTCGTTGTTGCTGGGCTGCCTGATCGCAGAAGTCCTGCATCCGGGTAATGGCGTCGCATCCAGTACGTCAGGTCTGTCCCTGCCCTTGCTCGATGCGGACACGACCCGTAGCGAGTTTTCGTGGTCAGCCGCAGGGGCTGTCGTTACCCGTGCACTTGTGCAAAACCCGATATTGCCGATCATGCTCTCCGGGTTACTGGCAGGAGCCCTGCTCGCCCGCGCGAAGGGGCATCCTCATGCCGATGCTTTGCGCGCGTTGCTGGAAAAGGCCGTGGGCCTGCTCTTCAAGGTTCTGAAAGTCATTCTACGTTTTGCACCGCTTGCCGCTTTTGGCGCCATCGCCTTCACCATCGGACGATTCGGCCCGGCGTCGGCATTACCGCTGCTAAAGTTCGTGGCCGTTATGTACCTGGCATCGGCCGCGTTCGTACTGCTGATATTGGCCCCCGTGGCCCAGGCGTCCGGGGTTCCGCTATGGCGGTTGATCGTGCATCTGAAGGACGAGTTGCTGCTAGTGACCTTCACCGGCTCCTCCGTGGCCGCGCTGCCTGGCCTGATCGAGAAGATGCAGGCGCTGGGCTGCGACCGGCAACTGACTCGCTTGGTGATGACCACCGGCTATACCTTCAACCTCAGCGGTTCAAATATCTATCTGATCACGGCGGCGCTGTTCCTGGCGCAGATGGCAGGGATCGAACTGACCGGCAGCGAACTCCTGACGCTGCTGCTGATATCACTGGTGACGTCACTGGGCTCGACCAGCATGGCGGGTTCGGCCTTCTTCACATTGATCGCCACGCTGAACCTGTTTCACCTCGTGCCCCTGGAAGGGGTCGGCTTGCTGCTGGGCGTGGAGCGGCTGATGAAATGCAGAGTGTTAACCAACGTGCTGGGCAATTGCGTGGCGTGCTTGGCGATTGCGCGTTGGCAGAATGCAATTGCTTTTGTTTCTGCCCGAAGAACGTAGCCCTCCGGACAGAAACCGAGTGACGTCAGCCTTTGGACGACAGCAATTTCTCGAACGCCCGATCCAGGTTACCTTCCGCCTGGGTCAGCTTCTCCCGACGCTCACGCAGCCACGCCTGATCGGCATCCAGCGTCTTGTGCGCCTCGGCCAGCATGCGCTTGACCTCTTCGGGCTGAGGCCCACCCGTGCCTTTACGGGTCTTGACCATGTTTTCCGGCGACAACGACGCGCGGAAAGTCGCCTCATCCAGCGGCAGGGTGTTCTGCTTCCACTGATACTTGTCCGCCGCCTGGGTGTAGAGCTTTTGCGCATCGGCATACGGGAAAGTTTTTGGCGTCAGGCCTTGATCGCGGGCCTGCTCGACGATGAGTGACGCGAAGCTGTGGCCAATGCGAAACGGCACTTTCTGGGTACGCTCAAGCGTGTCCGCCAGTTCCATGGAGGTGGTCCACTCGTTTTCCAGTTCTTCGCGGGCACGCTGCGGATTGACCTGCAGCGCATCCAGCACGGCATCCATCGCACCGAACATCTCTTTGGTCGAATCGAACACACCCAGCGAGTCGAAGGCGAATTTGTAGTCAGTCATGCCGGGCGTGACGTTGTGCGCGCGCAAGGTCACGCTTTGCGCCAGCCCCACCACGTCGGATGCGCTTTCCCGCGCACGCATCAACAACCCCGGATTCCGTTTCTGCGGCATCGCGCTGCTGGTGTAGGTCTTTTCTTCGTCCAGCAACAACCACGGCCGAATCTGGTGATACTGAGTGTGGATGTCGCCAATCATCGCGCCCACCCGAATCGCCGAGGACGAGGCGATATTCGCAGCCTCGATCGGGATGTCGTAGGTGGAAATCTGACTGGAATCCAGAGAGTTTTCACGCACGCCATCGAAACCCAGCAACTCGGCCATGCGCTCGCGATTCAGCGGGTAAGCCGAGTTGGCCAGCACGGCAGTGCCCATCGGGCTCTGATTCAGGCGTTGATACAGCTCGCGGATTCGCTGCCCGTCGCGATCAAACGAGGCCTCGAACGCCAGCAGATAGTGCGCATAAGTGATCGGCATCGCCTGAACACCGTTGGTATAGGCCGGAATCAGGGTGTCGATGTTCTTGTCGGCGAGGTCCAGCAGGCGTTTACGGGTCGCGTTCATGGCTTCGCTGTAGGCCAGCACGTCCGAACGGAGTTTGGCCAGACGGTAAGTGGCGAGCATGTCCTGACGACTGCGACCCGAATGAATCAACGAAGCTTCCGGGCCGATCTTGTCGGTCATGATCTGCTCAAGTTGCAGCACATCGCTCGGGCGCTTGCCGTTGGGCTGGTCGGCCTGATCGATTGCGTAGCGCACGCCGGTCGCGATCTTCTGGCCCATTTCGGGTTTCACAATGCCTTCTTCGGTCAACATGACAATCGAGGCTTTGTTGATGCGGTTCAGCCAGGAAAACTGGCTGTCGCCCTTGTTGCTTTTGGCGCTCGATTTATCGACCGTGGCGCCGATTTTCGCCGCCTGGGCGGCGCATTGCTCCGTCGTCGCACACGGCAACTCGGCCGTGTTGGCCGCATAAGCGCCATAGCTGTTGAACAGAGCGAAGGCGATGGCCAGATGGATAAGGGACTTTCTTGTGGGCATATCAAGCTCCGTTGCGGCGAGTGCCGAAGATGAGCGTTGTCGGGAAGGTGTCAAATGTGTCGGTACTCAGAGCAGCGGCAGCGTGTAGCTGACGATGACGCGGTTCTGGTCGATGTTGTTGCCGCCGTTACTGCGGTAGGTGCCGTTGCGCCACCTCAGTTCGAGGTTCTTCAGTGCGCCACTCTGGAACACGTAGGCAATGTCGGTGTTGCGCTCCCACTCGGTGCCTTCTTTGTTGCCGCGAGCGAAGTTGTCGCCCTGCAGATAGCGCGTCATGAAGCTCAAGCCAGGCAAACCCGCCGCTGCGAAGTCATAGTCGTAACGGGCCTGCCATGAGCGCTCTTCAGGGTTGGCGAAATCCGGAGAAATCATCACGTAATTGACGAGGAAGGAGTCGGTGCCCGCCAGGTGCGGAAACCCGGTTTCGCCGTTCATGCGCTGATACGCCACGCCAAAACCGTGGCCTGCAACGCTGTAGGTGAACTTCGCGCCGACGGCCGTGTTGTCGACGTTGGTATTACCGTCCTTGAGCGAACGCGCGTAACGCAGGTCACTCTTGATTGACTGTGACTCGCCCAGCGGAAAGCTGTGAACCAGCGTCACGATGTGTTGCTTATAGTTGTTCTCAAGCCCCCCGTAGTTGTAAGACGTGGTCAGCCCCTTGCTCCAGTTGTAGCTTGCGCTGGCGAAGTCGAACTTGTCGCTGGGACGGCCACCCTTGAGGCCCTTTCCTTCAGCCTCGATGTCTTCGTGCCCGCTGTCATTGCGCTCGGTATTGCTGGTCAGGCGGCCGACATTGAGGGTCATGTCGGTGATGTCCCTGGACGTCACCTGTGCACCCCGAAAGGTCTGCGGCAACAGACGGCCATCGTTGGGGAGTATCGTCGGCAATCTCGGCAGCAAGGTGCCGACCCGCAACACACTCTTGGAGATTCGCGCCTTGGCGGTCACGCCTGCGCGGCCGTAGTCATCCGGGGCCTTTTCATCCCCGACTGGCAGCAGTCCGCTGTTGCGACGGTCAGGACCGGAATCCAGTTTCAGGCCGAACAGGCCGATGGCATCGACACCGAAGCCGACCGTGCCGTCGGTAAACCCCGACTCATAATTGAGGATCAGGCCCTGGGCCCATTCATCACGCTTGGACTGGCTGGCGCCGTCCTGTCGGTAGTCACTGTTGAAGTAGAAATTGCGAAGTTCGAGATCAGCTTTGCTGTCCTCGAAAAAGTCGGCTTCGGCGAAGCCAGGAAACGCCATGGTCAACCCGAAGGCAGCCGACGTGAGGCCAAGGGCAACAGGGTTTTTATGCATTTTTATTCCCGCGTGTCGTCGCTGATTTTTATTAGATTTGTCGTGCGAGCCCGGTAACGCGTCCGTCGCGGGGCCACATGAAAAAGCTTACGCGGCGAGATTGGCGATTAAAAATATATAGTTACTACCTATTCAATACTTTATGGATATGAAGAAAATCCGGACAAAAAAAACGCCCCATTCAATGGGGCGTTTCTTTGAAGCGGGGCCGACGGTCAGGCTTACTGAGCCTGACTCAACTCCAGCTGACCGTCCTTGTTGACTGGAATCTGGCTGCCCGGATCACGATCCATACGGACTTGGCCAACCTTGTCGTTCAATTTGTACTTCACGTTGTAGCCTACGACCTTGTCGCTGATGTCGTTGACCGTGTTGCAACGGCTCTCAGTGGTCGTGTAAGTGTCGCGGTTTTGCATGCCTTCCTGAACCTTGTTACCGGCATAACCACCACCGACAGCACCGGCAACGGTCGCGATCTTCTTGCCGTTACCACCACCCACCTGATTACCGAGCAGCCCACCGGCGACGGCACCGATGACGCTGCCGACGATCTGGTGCTCGTCCTTGACCGGCGCGCGGTGGGTCACCGCGACGTCTTTGCACACCTGACGCGGCGTTTTGATCTGTTCTTTTACAGGCTCGACGGCGAGTACTTCTGCGTACTCTGGGCCGTTTGATTTTACGAGGCTATAGGTGGCCAAAGCGCCACCGGCGGTGACACCGACAGCACCCAATACTGCACCAACTAGCAACGACTTGTTCACGTGAACCTCCTGGTGATATTCAGCGCAATTGCTCGCGCTACTCCCAGCTTTGGAGCACAAAAAAAGGCGCGAGTTCACACTCGCGCCTTTCTACATGATGACCGGTCGGATGGATCGTTAAGGACGATCGTCCACCTTGTCAGTCGTCACGGGTGGAAGCAGGTCTTCACTGCGCAGGTTCAGCCAGATCAACACCACGTTGGCGATGTAGATCGAGGAGTACGTACCTGCCAGAACGCCGATGAACAGCGCGACGGAAAAACCGTGCAGGCTGTCGCCACCGAAGATCCACAGCGCCACGATGGCCAGCAAGGTGGAAATCGACGTCGCCATGGTGCGCAGCAGGGTCTGCGTGGTCGAGATGTTGATGTTCTCGATCAGCGATGCCTTGCGCAGCAGGCGGAAGTTCTCACGAACCCGGTCGAATACCACGATGGTGTCGTTGAGCGAGTAGCCGATGATCGCGAGCACCGCGGCCAGTACCGTCAGGTCAAAGGTCACCTGGAAGAACGACAGGATACCCATGGTCACGACCACGTCGTGAATCAGCGAGACAATCGCACCGACCGCGAACTTCCACTGGAAGCGGAAGGCCAGGTAGATCAGTACGCCGCCCAGCGCGAGCAACATGCCGATACCGCCCTGATCGCGCAGTTCTTCACCGACCTGCGGGCCGACGAACTCTACACGCTTGACGGTCACAGGGTTGTCAGCACCGGTCTTGCGCAGCGCTTCGGCCACTTGGGCACCCAGCTGTGGATCTTCACCCGGCATACGCACGAGCAGGTCGGTGGTTGCACCGAAGCTCTGCACGATGGCCTCGTGGTAACCCGAAGAAACCAACTCCTCACGCACCTTGCCCAGATCGGCAGGACGCTCGTAAGTCAGTTCGATCAGCGTACCGCCGGTGAAGTCCAGACCGAAGTTGAGCCCTTTGCTGAACCAGCTGAACAGCGCCAGTGCGGTGAGGAGCATGGTGATGGCGAACGCAACGTTGCGAACGCCCATGAAGTTGATGGTACGTTTCATGGCAGCCCCTTAAATCCACAACTTCTTGAAGTCACGACCACCAAAAATCAGGTTGACCATTGCGCGGGTCACCATGATGGCTGTGAACATCGAGGTAAAGATCCCGAGCGACATGGTCACCGCAAAGCCCTTCACAGGGCCGGTGCCCATCGCGAAGAGAATGCCGCCGACCAGCAACGTCGTCAGGTTGGCGTCGAGGATCGCGGTGTAGGCGCGGTCGAAACCTTCGTTGATCGCGCGCTGCACGGTCATGCCATTGGCGATCTCTTCACGGATACGCGAGAAGATCAGCACGTTGGCGTCCACCGCCATGCCCATGGTCAACACGATACCGGCGATACCTGGCAGGGTCAGCGTTGCACCCAGCAGTGACATCAGCGCCAGCAGCATGACCATGTTGAAGGCCAGTGCGACGGTCGCGATCAAACCGAAGAAACGGTAGATGGCGAGGATGAACAGCGAAACGAACAGCATGCCCCAGAGCGATGCGTGAACGCCCTTGGTGATGTTGTCGGCACCCAGGCTCGGGCCAATGGTGCGCTCTTCAGCGAAGTACATCGGCGCAGCCAGACCACCGGCACGCAGCAGCAGCGCAAGCTCGGAAGACTCACCCTGACCGTTCAGGCCGGTGATCCGGAACTGAGCACCCAGCGGCGACTGGATGGTCGCCAGGCTGATGATCTTCTTCTCTTCCTTGAAGGTCTGAACCGGCACGTCTTTCTCGACGCCATCCACCATCTGCTTGGTGTAGGTAGTGGTTGGTTTCTGCTCGATGAAGATCACCGCCATGCTGCGACCGACGTTGGCGCGGGTTGCGCGGCTCATCAGATCGCCACCGTGACCATCCAGCTTGATGTTCACCTGTGGACGGCCGTGTTCGTCGAAGCCAGCCTTGGCGTCGGTCACCTGGTCACCGGTGATGATCAGGCCACGCTCAACCGCTGCTGCCGGACGGCCGCCTTCGCGGAACTCGAACATTTCAGTGGTGGCCTTGGTGTCATCGGGGCCTGCGCCCAGACGGAACTCAAGGTTGGCGGTCTTGCCGAGAATACGCTTGGCTTCGGCAGTGTCCTGCACGCCCGGCAGCTCAACCACGATGCGGTTGGCACCCTGACGCTGAACCAGTGGCTCGGCCACACCCAGTTCGTTGACCCGGTTACGCACGGTGGTCAAGTTCTGCTTGATCGAGTACTCACGAATCTCGGCGACCTTGGCCTGGGTCATCGCCAGACGCAGGATCGGCATCTCGCCACGATCGGTCATGGTGATATCGAAATCGGTGTAATCCTTGCGGATCAGGGCACGGGCCTGCTCGCGGGAATCGGTGTCACTGAAGCCCAACTGAATGGCATTGCCGTCTTGCGGAAGGCTGCGATAACGCAGTTTTTCCTTGCGCAACAGGCTCTTCACTTCGCCTTCGTAGACATTCAGACGAGCGTTGAGCGCCTTGTCCATGTCCACTTCGAGCAGGAAGTGCACGCCGCCGGAAAGGTCCAGACCCAGCTTCATCGGGCTGGCGCCCAGATTGCGCAACCACTTCGGCGTGGTTTGTGCCAGGTTCAGTGCAACGACGTAGTCGTCACCCAGTGCCTTGCGTGCGACATCCTTGGCTGGCAGCTGGTCTTCCTGCTTGGTCAGACGCAACAAACCGCCCTTGCCATTCTCGGCCAGAGACGCGCCCTTGACCGCGATGCCAGCATCGGTAAGCGCCTTGCTTACGCGATCCAGATCAGCCTGAGTGACCTGCAGCGCGGTGCTTGCGCCGCTGACCTGAACGGCCGGGTCATCAGGGTAGAGATTGGGTGCGGAATAAATAAAGCCGACCACTAGCACTGCCAGGATCAGGATGTATTTCCACAGAGGGTATTTGTTCAACATCACGCCGCCTGCTTATAACGCGGGGCGCCTTGCGCGCCCCGTCGATTGGTAAAAGACTGGAATCAGATGGCTTTCAGAGTGCCCTTCGGCAGGGTGGCAGCGATGGCGCCCTTCTGGATCTTCAGCTCAACGGTGTCGGAGACTTCGATCACCACGAAATCGTCAGTCACTTTATTGATCTTGCCCGCGATACCGCCGGAAGTGACAACTTCGTCGCCCTTCTGCAAGTTGCCCAGCAGGTTCTTCTGCTCTTTGGCACGCTTGGCCTGAGGACGCCAGATCATCAGATAAAAGATGATCAGGAAGCCGACCAGGAAAATCCACTCAAAACCCGAACCTGCCGGGCCAGCGGCCGCAGGTGCCGCGGCGTCTGCCATGGCATTGGAAATGAAAAAGCTCATTTAACACTCCAGTTGCATAATTTTAATAATAAGAAGCGGTAAGACCGGATGTCATTCAGTCCAGCGGCGGCACGGGAAGCCCGCGTTTGGCATAGAACGTGTCGACAAAGGCGGCCAATGTACCCTGTTGAATAGCCTCGCGCAAACCAGCCATAAGCAGTTGGTAATGCCGCAAATTGTGGATCGTATTGAGCATGCTCCCCAGCATTTCGCCGCACTTGTCCAGGTGATGCAGATAAGCGCGGGAGAAGTTCTTGCAGGTGTAGCAATCGCAGGTCGGATCCAGCGGCGATTCATCGTGGCGATGAAACGCATTACGAATCTTCAGGACACCGGTGTCGATGAACAGATGACCGTTGCGAGCATTGCGCGTAGGCATCACGCAGTCGAACATGTCGACTCCGCGGCGCACACCTTCAACCAGGTCTTCCGGCTTGCCTACACCCATAAGGTAACGAGGTTTTTCAGCCGGCATGCGGCCTGGCAGATAGTCCAGCACCTTGATCATTTCGTGCTTTGGCTCGCCCACCGACAGGCCGCCAATGGCCAGGCCGTCGAAGTCGAGCTCGTTCAAGCCTTCGAGCGAGCGCATGCGCAGGTTTTCATGCATGCCGCCCTGAACGATGCCGAACAGCGCCGCGGTGTTTTCGCCGTGGGCGATCTTTGATCGCTTGGCCCAACGCAGCGACAATTCCATGGAGGTGCGCGCGACGTCTTCGTCCGCCGGGTACGGCGTGCATTCGTCGAAAATCATCACGATGTCCGAGCCCAGATCACGCTGGACCTGCATCGACTCTTCCGGGCCCATGAACACCTTGGCGCCATCCACCGGAGAAGCGAAGGTCACGCCCTCCTCCTTGATCTTGCGCATGGCACCCAGGCTGAACACCTGGAAACCGCCGGAGTCGGTCAGGATCGGCCCTTTCCACTGCATGAAGTCGTGCAGGTCGCCGTGACCCTTGATCACCTCGGTGCCCGGACGCAGCCACAGGTGAAAGGTGTTGCCGAGGATGATCTGCGCACCCGTGGCTTCGATATCCCGAGGCAGCATGCCCTTGACCGTGCCGTAGGTACCGACCGGCATGAACGCCGGGGTTTCGACCACGCCACGGGGAAAGGTCAGACGACCACGACGAGCCTTGCCATCAGTGGCCAACAGCTCGAACGACATACGACAGGTGCGACTCATGCTTGATCCTCTGAGGCCGAGTCCACTGGGTCAGAACCCTCAGGGGCAGTCGGCGCGGGATTGCGGGTGATGAACATGGCATCACCGTAACTGAAGAAGCGGTAACCGTGCTCCACCGCCGCCGCATAGGCCGCCATGGTTTCCGGGTAACCGGCGAAGGCCGAAACCAGCATCAACAGCGTGGATTCAGGCAAATGGAAGTTGGTGACCAAGGCATCGACCACATGAAACGGCCGCCCCGGGTAGATGAAGATGTCGGTGTCGCCACTGAACGGCTTAAGCACGCCATCGCGCGCCGCGCTTTCCAACGAACGCACACTGGTCGTACCGACCGCGATCACCCGACCGCCACGGGCGCGGCACGCGGCAACGGCATCGACCACGTCCTGCGTGACCTCGAGCCATTCGCTGTGCATGTGGTGATCTTCGATCCGCTCCACGCGCACCGGCTGGAACGTCCCCGCGCCGACGTGCAGCGTCACGAACGCCGTCTCGACGCCCTTCTCGGCAATCGCGCCCATCATCGTCTGATCGAAATGCAGCCCCGCCGTCGGCGCCGCCACCGCACCCGCACGCTGCGCGTACACGGTCTGATAACGCTCGCGGTCGGCGTCGTCATCCGGGCGATCTATATAAGGAGGCAGCGGCATGTGCCCGACGCGCTCCAGCAACGGCAGCACGGGTTCGGCAAAACGCAGCTCGAACAACGCATCGTGGCGCGCGACCATCTCGGCCTCGCCACCGCCATCGATAAGGATCGTCGAACCCGCTTTAGGCGACTTGCTGGAGCGCACGTGCGCCAGCACGCGGTGCTGATCGAGCACCCGCTCCACCAGAATTTCCAGCTTGCCGCCCGAGGCTTTCTGCCCGAACAAACGGGCCGGAATCACCCGGGTATTGTTGAAAACCATCAGATCGCCGGGGCGTAAATGCTCCAGCAAATCAGTGAATTGGCGGTGTGCCAGCGCGCCGCTTGGCCCGTCGAGGGTCAGCAAACGGCTGCTGCGTCGCTCCGCCAAAGGATGGCGAGCGATCAATGAATCAGGGAGCTCGAAGGTAAAGTCAGCGACACGCATGATGGGGTTCGTCTAGCAGGGCCGGGAAGTTTAGCCGAATAAGTGAAAATTGACCATGAAACATGATTGACCAACGGTAGGAGCGTCTCTATACTTCGCCGCCATTGAGCCCTGATGGCGGAATTGGTAGACGCGGCGGATTCAAAATCCGTTTTCGAAAGGAGTGGGAGTTCGAGTCTCCCTCGGGGCACCATCTTTAGCTTTTAAGTCAAGCACCTAGGTATTCGTAGGTTTGGTTTTTGGAAGTGCTTTTTAAGGAAGCAGCTTCGACGTTCAAGGACCGCTAAAACCCAGCTTTGCTGGGTTTTTTATTGCCTGAAATTTGACCAATCGCGGGCTAGAAGGGAGCAAGTCTCGACCTCCCCCCGATAGGCTACAGATAAAACATGCAGCGATGGGACAGCTGGGTTCAAGCCGCAGCATGGCGATTTGCGCCATGCAATCGTGGCACTGCCGAACGTGCCGGATTTTGAGTATGAGGTTGCATTCAGCCTGAACCAAATACTTAAACTAGACGGACTAATGCAGATGAAGCGTAAGAAGCTTTGCTTTTCCCGCTTTGGACGTCCGGTAGCCATCGCCACTGCCTCTCGAAAACATCGGATCTAAGTCAGAGAGGGGCTAACCCACTTGTCAGCCTCCTGCTAGTGGGAACGAAGCAGACACCTGTGAAGCTCAGGTACTACACTCGGTCGTCGTAAGCGGGACAGCCCCTTTCGCGACGGCACTCCAGTCCGATACGAACGGATGGCGCTTTGATGGCGACTGACTGAGTTTTGTGATCCAATCGAGGCAAAGGACTCTGCAAAAAAGGACGCTACATGGCTACCACTGTGATCACTGCTTTTAACGAATTTCTGCAAAACTCCGTTAACTTAGATCCCGAAGACACGAAAGCTGCTCGACTGGATAGAGATAATCTACGAACCCGAATCCAAGGTCTACAAACCACGGTCGATTACTTCCCATACCTTTATATAGACGCTGACATAAATTATGGGTCATTTTCACGCCGAACTAAGAAAAGACCGCTCGACGACGTAGATATGTTTTTCTGCCTAATGGCGCAGGGGGCAACGTATAATGATTACGACCCAAACAATATAACACTTACCCTAACCGACACGTCGAGCAGGCTCTACCAGTATACAAAAGACGACAACAAAACGATAAGCTCAATAAAAATCCTAAACAAATTCAAATCAAGCCTGGCAAATATTTACCATTACAGAAGCGCCGAAATCAATAGGCGTCAGGAAGTAGTATTGCTAAATCTGGTTAACAAGGATTGGTCATTCGATATCGCCCCATGTTTCCTTACCGTCGAGCAGTTCGGAAAAAACTTTTATATCATCCCAAACGGTAGTGGTGATTGGAAGAAAGCCGATCCACGCATTGACAAAACTCGGACAGCTTCAATAAATCAACAAAACAACGGAAAACTGCTTAACTTAATTAGAACGGTAAAATACTGGAATAGCCGTGCGACGATGCATACGATGGGCTCATACCTATTAGAAAATATCATCTTAAACTTTTACCAGTACCGTACGGATTGCTCAGAATTTGTAGATATTTCTTTACCTGCAATTTTTAATCATATTTCTACGGCTGTATTTCAATCTGTTTTAGACCCAAAAGGCTTTCAGGGCGACCTAAATACGCTTAGCTTCGAACAAAAAATGAGCATCAGCGCTCGGGCCAGCCTCGACTATCAGAGAGCGACTGAAGCAAGAAGTTTAGAGACAAAAAAGGACCTAAGAGGCTCTATTAACAAATGGCGTGAAATTTTCGGCAATGAATTTCCCACCTATGGGTAACGATATGGACATTAAAGCGAAACAAAACACTCATCCAAACATTCAGAAAATTGCTGCTTTCAGAAGGTTGTACTCTATAGCAAAGAAATACAACAATGGCTATTTCATGCTCAATGTAGTGATGATGACGACATTAACATCCCTGTCCATAGGACTGAACTCTGAAGATCTTTCGAAATACTTTGGCTTTCAGCAACGCGACTACTCAAATTGGTTAGCAGTAGCATCCATTATCGTTCTGACAATCGACAAGCTTATTATTGGCGAAAAAATAGATTCAATAAGGGAAACGGCGGCAAAGATTCAAGAGAAATTTGACAGAGAATTATTTGACCTTGGATGGAACAACGCATCAGCTGGCATGCAACCAAGAACCGAAGACATAATCAAGCATGGAGAATGGTATCTAAATAAGCACACCGATGCTAAATTGCGAGATTGGTACGCCGTAGAAAACAATTCAGTTCCGCATAAATTTCAGATTTTGATTTGCCAAAATTCATCTCTGTATTGGGACGCGAGCCTGCGTCAGAAAATAAATTATATTTTTATTATTGGTGGAGTAATTATTTTTTCGACTACTCTAATATCATGCTTAGCGCTCGACCTTTCTACCTCAGCCATAGTAACAAATTTGACCGCACTACTTGGACCAGTCCTAGACTACGGCAGCAACACTCTAAAAGAAAATAAAGCGTCAATTGCTAATTCAGAACGATTGCTTGAATGCCTTGAGCAGGGTTTCAAGGATGCAATACAGAATAAAAGCGATACCGAAATCTACAAATCCATCGAATCGATTCAAGACCAGCTCTATGTGAAGCGGAACAGCGATTGGTTGATACCAGATTTTTTTTACAAAATCTTGCGTAACTCTGACGAAAACATCATGAGGCAGACCGCCCGCCAACTTGAGGAAAGATTTAAGTAAAACTCACCTTTTACGCGTTTCGGTAAGCGCGCAGTGAGGGGTATAACCATCGGGCTGATCGCACATGGGAAATACAGTTTGTCGAAGAGTTCAGGGGAATTTCGATATTTTTTCAATAAGGGAAGAGGATCAGAAATGCATCCATTATCCGAAGAAGCAGAAGCGCTCCAGAACATTTTGGTCTCACAGGCTACAGGCGGTAACGAGGACGACACGGCGTACCTGATGCTGAGACGCGCCATTCTGGACGACCCTACTCTTGCCACGATGGTGCCTCGATGCGTGAACACTTGCCGCAGCCTTGGGCAGTTCTGGCAGTTCATCAAAAACAAGTACGGCACCTACGCTGAACGCCGGACCTACCTATGGGACGAGTTTCGCCCGTTGCTGGACTACGTTGAGAAAGGTGGGTCATCCCCAGCGGATCATATGGTGACAGGCGCGATTGAGCGCTTCGACTCTGATCATGTGAGGGTTGCTTGGACGAAATCATTGGAGAGGCGCACTACAGATCCAGAAGGCGCAATCACAATGGCGCGAACCCTTCTGGAATCCGTCTGCAAGCACATCTTGGAGGAAGCCGGGACCGAGTACGACGAGACGCCGGATCTCAACAAGCTTTATCGCCAAACCGCTGAATTGCTCAACCTTGCCCCCTCTCAACACACAGAGAAAGTTTTCAAGCAGATCCTTGGCGGCTGCACGTCAGTGGTTGAGGGATTGGGAGCATTGAGGAACCGCCTGAGCGATTCCCACGGTACTGGCAAGGCAGGCGTGAAACCAGCTCCACGTCATGCTGAACTGGCTGTGAATTTGGCAGGCTCACTTGCCCTATACCTGCTCAGCACATGGGAAGCGAAATTTACCAATCACCAATAACAACTGCCAACGTTAAAAAAATCATTTCGGGGTGCTTATCTCTAAAAAGACATATATTTTTTGTGCGTTTCCGAGGGAGTGAAATAGGTTACGTCATGATCGTTACGGATTGTGAACAATCCTATTCTGACTACCTATACCTAAATCAAACTCATAAACCCTCCTTTCATCCCTATCCATTTTTATCAATCTTATTGCGTTATTGTATTGGCTACCCCATCCGCACGTGATCTGCGTAGACCTGTCTGCATCATCGCTCCCCGCTAAAAATCACTAGCTATTTAACCCAGCATGGCGGGAGATCTGGCCTCTGAAAGCGAATACATCGGGACCGATTTGGGAAGTGGTTTTTGGAAGTAGAACCCCCTATCAGCCTTGTAAATCAAGGCTTACGGGGGCTGCAGCGAATTTTAGAAACGGTTTGAGTCTCCCTCGGGGCACCAAACAGCAGCACCTTCAAGTGGTTACGTAGCTAGAAGCACAGAGAAACCGACCAGATTTGAACCGGTTTTTTTGTGGGCGGGATTTGGAGATGAACGAGTGGACAGATCCTCCAGACAGGAATCCGGAGATCGCTAGGGGCACGTTGTCCTCACACCGATGCCCGCTATCTGCGCATGCGTTATCGCGTCAACTACCCTTCGCCCTACCATCATCTGCCGATCAACTTACCTCGCCATCTGATCAAAACGCTCTTCCAGCCATCGCGGACGACGTTACGCTTCGCACTCCGCTCGACCATGAGTTCGGGCATGTCCCTTAACCGCACCCAATAATCGCTCTGCCATTGCAGTAATCCCACCGAACATCCTGCCCATCTCATGGCGTCCATACTGGGCGAATGCGGCTCGGCCTTGTCACGCAACGCCGGCAACACCTCATGGGTCAGCCAATGTCTCAACGCTCGGTTTTCGGGGACGTAGTGATGGACCAGCATGGCGAAGAGGCCGGATTCGCTGATGAGGAGTTGTTTGCTCCATTGGCCGTTGCTGTTTAGCCAGGCAGTGCGGCGTTGGTCCGGATCGAGTTTGTAGGTGGCGCGTTCGTCGAGGGGTTTGCCCATGAGGCGGGCGATGTCCTGGAGGCAGAACCAGGCTTGGTTTTCGAGTTGGAGGGCGCGGAGTTGACGGTGGTGGCGGATGAAGATTTGGGGTTCGAAGCAGTCGGTCATCGCCTTGTTTCCCTTTCTGGGGTTAGCGATGGGAGTGGGGATTTGGGTTGATGCGATACCTGCATGGGTGAAGCTCCTTAGTTAGCGCTGGCTCCAATGTCGTCAAACATTAGGTGGCAGCTGTGCGAAGGTTGACGAACCGGCCTAAGGCTACCGGCAGACCCGAAGGTCTCCGACGCACAGCTGCCATAACACGTGCTGCAAGCGTAATAGCTCAAAGCATAGTTGGAGCGCTGTGCGCCTTAGTCTCAGATCGTCAAATCCGGTCGCTGATCACAACGACGGCGGGGAGGCTAACGTGGGCATTGTTCGTCGACAACCCGACGGCGGAAATTCAGAAACGTCCTACAAGTTCCTTTGGATCTAGGTCTGCCTGGTAGGGACAGGTTGACGGGTTTTGCTGCCGGTTCCCGGCAGATCGCGGGACAAGCCACGCTCCTACACCTTCCGGGCAGGACCAGACGACTCGATTGTGCCTGGTACTCCGAATGCACAGGTTTTGCTGCCGGTTCCCGGCAGATCGCGGGACAAGCCACGCTCCTACGCCTTCCGGGCAGGACCAGGCGACTCGATTGTGCCTGGTACTCCGAATGCACAGGTTTTGCTGCCGGTTCCCGGCAGATCGCGGGCAAGCGCGCTCCTACGCCTTCCGGGCAGAATCAAGCGACTTGATTGTGCCTGGTACTCCGAGTGCACAGGGTTTGCTGCCGGTTCCCGGCAGATCGCGGGACAAGCCGCGCTCCTACGCTTTCCGGGCAGGACCAGGCGATTCGATTGTGTCTGGTACTCCGAGTGCACAGGGTTTGCTGCCGGTTCCCGGCAGATCGCGGGCAAGCGCGCTCCTACGCCTTCCGGGCAGAATCAGGCGACTTGATTGTGCCTGGTACTCCGAGTGCACAGGGTTTGCTGCCGGTTCCCGGCAGATCGCGGGACAAGCCACGCTTGTACGCCTTCCGGGCAGAAACGGCGACTTGATTGTGCCTGGTACCCCGAGTGCACAGGGTTTTGCTGCCGGTTCCCGGCAGATCGCGGGACAAGCCGCGCTCCTACGCCTTCCGGGCAGGACCAGGCGACTCGATTGTGCCTGGTACTCCGAGTGCACAGGTTTTGCTGCCGGTTCCCGGCAGATCGCGGGCAAGCGCGCTCCTACGCCTTCCGGGCAGAACCAGGTGACTTGATTGTGCCTGGTACTCCGCATGCACAGGGTTTGCTGCCGGTTCCCGGCAGATCGCGGGACAAGCCACGCTCCTACGCCTTCCGGGCAGGACCAGGCGACTTGGATTGTGCCTGGTACTCCGCATGCACAGGTTTTGTTGCCGGTTCTCGGCAGATCGCGGGCAAGGTGGAACGCCATCCCGGTCGCTTCAACAGGGGTGACTCTTGAGACGATCTATTGCAGGGGGCGCGAGCATTGCGTGGGTTGCGACAGGGGCGGGCCTGTCGCAACCCCGCTCACTGGATCAGAAATCCTGCGAGGTCGGGCGCAGGACGATTTCGTTGATGTCCACATCGCCCGGTTGTTCGATCGCGTAGGCAATTGCGCGGGCGACGGATTCGGCGGGGATGGCCTGTTTGTAGAACTCTTTCACGACGTCGGCGCTTGGCTGGTGGCCGCTGCCGAATTTGAGTTCGGAGTCCACGGCACCGGGTTCGATGGTGGTGGTGCGGATTTTTCCGCCGACTTCGTGGCGCAGGCCGTCGGAGATGGCGCGCACGGCGTATTTAGTGCCGCTGTAGACGGAGCCGCCCGGGCTGAAGACTTTGATGCCGGCCACGGACGAGATGTTGATGAAGTGGCCAAAACCTTGGGCTTCGAATTTCGGCAGCGCGGCGGCAATGCCGTAGAGCACGCCTTTGACGTTGATGTCGATCATGCGGTCCCACTCGTCGACGCGCAGTTCGGCGATGGGCGCGATGGCCATGAAGCCGGCGTTGTTGATCATGACGTCGACTTTGCCGAAGTCCTTGATGGCATTTTCCACAAGCGCGGTCAGATCTTCCCGGCGCGTGACGTCGACGGTGTAGGCCGATGCTTCGCCGCCTGTGGCTTTGATGTCCTGGACGATGACGTCCATGCGCTCTTGACGACGTGCGCCGAGGACGACTTTGGCGCCGAGTTTGGCCAGATGGCGGGCGGTTGATTCGCCCAGACCGCTGCTCGCGCCGGTGATGACGACGACTTTGCCTTGGATACCGTTGCTCATTTTGAATCTCCTGCAGAGGGTGGGAGGTGGTTGAGCAGGAGTTTGCAGTGGATCTTCTGCTCAGAAAATGGAAGAGTTTGGCTTTGAGAATTCCACTTTCTGGAACACGCTCGTCATCTCAACGTCGCAACAAGGATCCCGGTCAATGCTCAATCGCATGGAAATGCTCCGTGTCTTTCTGGTCGCGGTGGAAGCGCCGAGCTTTCGTGAGGCTGCGCATCGGCTGGGGACATCGCCGCAGAAGGTGACGCGGGCGATCAAGGAGCTGGAGCGCACCTTTGCCGAGCCGCTCTTTCATCGCAGCACACGACAGGCGACGCTCACGGCGTTCGGGGCAGAGATCGCGCAGCAGGCGCGGGAGACGTTGAATCAGTTTGACCGGCTGTTCGTGTCTCACTCAAAACTGAAGAGCGCCGAGATCGCTGGCCGTGTCGGGATCACCGCGCCCCATGCCATCGGCAAGCTGTATATGGCAGAGTTTCTAAAGCCGCTGATGCAACAGCATCCCGGGTTGCGAATCGAGTTGAATCTGGATGACCAACTGACGGATGCGGTGCTGTCGCGGATCGACATCGGGGTCCGTATCGGGGCGGTGCGTGATCGGCGATTCATCGCGCGGGCAGTGGCGCAGGTGCCGTTGAAGATCGTGGCGGCCCCTGCGCTGATTGCAGCGGTGGGCGCACCGTCGAGCATGGAGGCGCTCAAGCCGTTGCCGCTGTCGGTGCTGATCGACCGGAACACCGGCAGGCCGTGGCCATGGTTCTTTTCGGACGGTGAGAGTTACTTGCCGCCCTCCCCTGCGTTCAGCTGCGATGACCCGGAAACAGAACTGGAGTTTGTCCTGGCCGGGTTGGCGTTCGGGCAGATGCCGCACTATCTGGCCGAGCCTCATCTGAGTGACGGTTTGCTGGTCGAGGTGCTCGCCGACTACGCGCCACCGACGGTGGACTTGATTGTGTACCGCACCCAGTCCGGGCCGGTGCCGCCCAGAGTCCGGTTGGTGTATGACCATCTGATTGCCTGTCTTTCGGACAAAGCAATATTTCCCAAGTCGTCGAGGGAGAACGGATAGGGTTGGCGTGTCCCGTTTTGCTCTGAGCCCGGATTCAACCACCTACCCTTTTTCATCCCCTCGCCCCTGCAAAACCCCAGTTCTCAACTAGCCTGAAAATTGACTGATCCAGAGCGAATGGACCAAACGTTTAACCTCGCTGATCGGATAAAAACAACAATGAAAGATCCTTATGCGTTCGGGTTTTATTGCGCCTTGTTCGCTCTTGCAGCGATGACCGGCGCGGTGTTCTACGAGTCCTACACCGGTGCCGGCTTCTCAGGGTCGGCGCGCGCGTATGACGTCATCAATTCGTGTTCCGCGCTGGTGCAGGCGCTCGCGGCGATAGGCCTGGTGGGCCTGGCGTTCAAGGCGTACCGAGCGTGGAAGAACGAGATGATTCACAACAAGGCGCTGGGCATCATTTGGGATGCCAACGTCGCCTTTCGCGAAATCGAGCTGAGTTTCAACGAGTGGTTCTTCGGCCCCAACGCGGTGGACAAGGCCAACAGCGAAGGGTCGCGCATTACTTCGTTGCTGGCGGCCAGCCCGTTTGGCGCGAGCCTGCGCAACTTCAAGAAGCAGTGCATCCTCATCGACAAGGTGGTGATCAAGGATGACTGGCAGTGGGTCAACCACGCCACGGAACTGGACATGCTGGCGCGCGTGCTGAGCATGGACGCCTTCCGCCCGACCACCAAGGCCAAGGAAACCGCCAACATCATCGACTTCCTCTACTCTCGCGAAGGCGAGGCCCTGAAACGCACTCAGGGTGAGTGGGAAATGTTGATGAAGGTGATCGAAAAAGACCTGGCGGCGCTGGAGGCTGAGTACAGCGAGTGACCCTGCTCGACGTTGAAGCGCGATAGAACTGTTGGCGTTCAGGTTTGGTCGAACGGCATGCCTTCCGCCGGATGACCCTGCGGCTAACCCCTTTCCGAGGCCGCTGGAGCTCATGTTCGAACACGTCGACGTTAATTATCTGCTGGTCAACTACGGCTACTGGGCCGTGTTTATCGGCTGCCTGCTGGAAGGCGAAACCATTCTGATCCTGGGAGGGTTGGCGGCTCACCAGACGTCCCTCCACCTGCTGGACGTCATCCTCATCGCGACCCTGGGCGGGATGCTGGGGGACCAGATTCTGTTTTGGATCGGGCGTTACTTCGGCCCGCGGATCCTGCCTAAGCTGCACCGACAGCAATCGGCCATCGACCGGGTTTCCGATTTGATCAAGCGCTACCCTACCGCGTCGGTCTTCTCCGTGCGGTTTCTCTACGGCATGCGTCTCGTCGGGCCGTTGGTGATCGGCGCGAGTCGTCTCTCGCCCATTCGCTTCGCGCTGATCAATCTACTGGGCGCCGCCGTGTGGGCGACGCTGTTTGTGATGGCGGGTTACTGGGCCGGCGAGGCGTTGCAGCATCTGCTGGGGAACCTGAAGCCTTACCGTTTGCCGATTTTCATCGGTGTGGTTGTATTGGCGGCCGGGGTGGCGCTTTATCGGCATCATCGGGCTAAAGTCAAAGCCGCGCGCTCCCTTGGAAACTGACGCTCATTGCGCGCACGGGACTACACGCTGCCTCTACCGGTCGCGCTTGCACGAAGCTCGACCCCGAGGGCGTGCATGACCTTCACGACGGTGTCAAAGCGCGGTTTAGCACCTGGCGACAACGCTTTGTACAGACTTGCGCGCCCCAACCCCGTAGCCTGCGCGACATTCGACATGCCACGTGCCTTGGCCACATAACCGATCGCTCTTACGAACTCTTCGCTGTCTCCGTCGGACAGCACCTGGGTCAGGTATTCACCAATCGCTTCGTCCGTTTCCAGAAATGACGCGACATCGAAGGGAATCAGTTTATTACTCATGCTCTAACCTCTTTGCCAGTATTCGGGCGTAACGAATATCTGCAGACTGGCTGGCTTTGTCACCACCGGCCAACAAAACGATGCAGACGCCGTCTCGGAACGTAAAGTAAACCCGGTAGCCACTCCCGATGTTCAAACGTATTTCCGAGACGCCGCCCCCAACTGATTTGACGTCCCCAAGATTTCCTGTGGAAATCCGGTCTATACGACGGACGATGGCAAGCTTCGCCTGAGTATTGCGCAACCCGGAGTGCCAACTCACAAACGCCTCGGTTTGCAGAACGGTGTACATAAATGAGTGTATCCGATCGAAGACAAAGCGCAATCGTACTGAACGCCCGCCAAGCTATGGCACTACATATTTACTACCCGGGTTGTATATAAAGCGGACCGCTTCTACGCTTCCCACCCGCCGGAAGCCCCTCTATAACGACGATACGCACAACCGACTCACAGGGATCGACACGATGAAGACATGCTTAACCGCCAGCCTGTTGTTGGGATTGGTCAGCGTCACTCACGCGCAGGCCGCCGAGACGGCGTCGCATCTGGACGCGGTCCAGCAGAAGGGTGAGCTCGCGGTCTGTACCACCGGCGATTACAAGCCGTATTCGTTCCTCAAGCCGGATGGGCAATACGAAGGCATCGATATCGAGCTGGCGCAATCGCTGGCCCAGAGCCTTGGCGTAAAGGTGCAGTGGGTGCCTACGACCTGGAAAAACCTGATGCCGGACTTCACGGCGGGCAAGTGTGACATCGCGGTCGGTGGTATTTCGGTGACGCTCGAACGGCAGAAAAAGGCGTTCTTCAGCAGCACGCTGGACATCGACGGCAAGGTGCCGCTGGTGCGCTGTGAAGACGAGTCGAAGTACCAGACTGTCGAGCAGATCAACCAGCCCGAGGTCCGTTTGATCGAACCTCAGGGCGGCACGAACGAGGCGTTTGCCAAGGCGTACTTGCCCAAGGCCTCGCTGTCTTTTCATGACAACAAAACCATCTTCCAGCAGTTGCTGGACAAGAAGGCCGACGTGATGATCACCGATGCGTCGGAAGCGCTCTACCAGCAGAAGCGCATGCCGGGGCTGTGCACGGTCAACCCTTCCCGTTATATGCAATATGGCGAAAAGGCGTATCTGCTGCCGCGTGACGATGTCGCCTGGAAAAGCTACGTCGATCAGTGGTTGCATCTGAGCAAGGCAACCGGCGCGTATCAGAAGGTGGTGGGCGAATGGCTGGCGGTTCCGGCTGAGTAATGTTGTGTTGGGGTTGTGCTAATCACTGGCGATTCAGCATCATCCCGGCATGATCCCTCGGCACAGGACCCGGCCGCTGTCATGAAGACCCGCAAAAGCATCACCCGCGCGTTCTGTGTCGAATTGCAGCAGGAGCTGTCGATCGTGGCGGCGCGTCGTGAATACTTCTCCCAAGAGCCACCGCGCGCGCGGTTCAACTTCCTGTGTTCGTCCGAGCCGTGTCGTGCGCAGGGCGTGAAGATCACGGGTGTGCGCTATGACGTGAAGCCGCAGGAGCATCCTACTTTTGTGGCGGCGCACTTTCGCGCCAACCCCAATTACGAGCACCATGCCGATTGCGAGTGGGTCGAGGAGGCTGAAGTGGCCGAGGACAAGCCCGGCCCTGAGGAGACCGAGGCGGAAACCGCCCTGCGCAAGGTCAAGCGCAAGCTGGACGATTACATCGATGTGTTCGACCCAGCGCTGAAGGAAAGAACCCGGCCTGCCTCCTCTACCGACACATCCGAACCATCGCCCGAAGAAAAACCCGCGAGCGCGACTCCGTCTTCAACCACCTCGAACAACAAACAGCCCACCGAAACCCGCACCAACAACCTGGAGCGTCTGGTCGACAGTTTCCGACAGGCACAGGCCACCCTCAGCAAGGAAGAGTTCGCCTTGCTGACGCTGCGCATTCCGGGTCAGGGTGAGGTGACGCTGCGTTCCTGGTTCCGCCACATCAAGTTTGCCAAGCTGGAGGATGAGCGACGCGTGCTCTACGGCGGCGGTCTGGTGGAGCGCTATGGCACGGGGTTCAAGTTCAAATTCTTTGATCGGCTACAGGGCAAGCCGGTGACGTTGTACGTTTCGCCGGCCCAGATGCAGGCGTACCGCTCCAGTCGCTACATCAGCGAGTTGCTCAGCCACGCGGACGAGGTGCGGTTTTTCACCGTGTTCGCCTTGGGAACGCTGGCAGCCAGCCCGTCGGGCAAAAGCGTCAGCGTGGAAATCGACGACTTGAGGCACCTGGCGATCGTGCTGGGGCCAGCCAAGGAAGCGACCCCAAACACAAAGGATGACACCGGTTCTCAGGGCGATCCGGTGCCGAAACCTTAAACCCGGAACACCTGCACCATCCCGTTCAGGCCAACCGCCAGTTGCGACAACTCGCCGCTCGCGCCTGACGTCTGACTGGCTGCGGCGGCGGTCTGGTTCGACAGATCCCGGATGCTCGTCAGGCTGCGATCCACTTCGCGAGCGACCTGGGCCTGTTCTTCGGTCGCTGCGGCGATGCCCAGGTTACGTTCGTTGATCAGCACGATGGCTGCGGTGATCTCGACCAGCGCCTGCCCGGCGGCTTCCGCCACTTTCAAGCTGGCCTGCGCCCGGTCGCTGCTGTTGCTCATCGCGGTGACGGCCTTGCCCGCGCCGCTTTGAATCGAAGTGATCATTTGCTCGATCTCGGCCGTCGATTGCTGAGTGCGGTGCGCCAGGGCGCGTACTTCATCGGCGACCACGGCGAATCCACGCCCGGCTTCCCCGGCCCGTGCAGCCTCGATCGCGGCATTGAGCGCCAGCAAATTGGTCTGCTCAGCGATGCCACGAATGACGTCCAGCACGCCGCTGATGCCTTTGACCTGACCCGCCAGACCGTCAATCTCGGTCGCCGTGAAACCTACTGCGCCGTGCAGCTCGGTGATCGCAGTGACCGTTTCTTCGACACGACGGCGACCATTCTCGGCCGACTGACTGGAATCACGCGCCGCCACCGACGCCTGCGCGGCATTGCGCGCCACCTCCTCCACTGCCGCACTCATCTGGTTGATCGCGGTCGCAGCTTGGTTGATCTCATCGTTCTGCCGTTGAACGCCCTGCATGGCGTCGTGGGTCACGGCCGACATTTCTTCGGAGGTCGACGCGAGCTGGTTGGAGGAATCACTCAGCTGCATGACCGTACGCCGCAGGTTGTCCTGCATGATGGACAGCGCTTTGAGCAAACGACCAGGCTCATCCCGACCGTCCGTTTCAACGGGATGACTGAAGTCATTACTGGCGATACGCTCGGCCACACTCAACGCTTTGGCGATCGGCGCACTTAGGCTGCGGGTGAACAGGCCCGCCAGTGTGAGGGTTGCCAGCAAGGCGACGACGATCGTGGCGAGGGTGACGTTACGCGCCTGCACGTAGGTCGCGTTCGCGGCCAGAGCGGTTGCGGTCACTTTCTGGTCGGTCAACTGGCTTGCTTTAGCGATGACCTTGTTCAGCGAATCGGCCGCCTGGGTCATTTCACCACTGGCAGACACCAGCGAGTTGACGACGTCATTGCGCTTTTGCTCGACCGCATCGAGAAAACGCCCATGCACGCTCAGGTAGCTGGCCAACGCTGCCTGCAGGTCCGCGTAAATCTTCTGCCCCTCAGCCGATGGCAACAACGCTTTCAGCTTGTTGACGTTGCCCTGCAAGTCATCACGCGCCTGACTGACACGCTGCCTGGCCTGCTTTTCGGTCTCGGCATCCGGCGCGGTCCGCGCAACCGAGTTCCACAGGCGGATGGAGGTCAGGTTGTTACCAATGTCACCAATGCGCTGCACGGTAGGCAGCACGGTCGTCTCGACGACTTCCTGCGCCTGCTTCAAGGCGGACGATTGCCACAGCGAAAACACACCTTGCACGGTGACCAACAGTGCGAAGAAGCCGAAACAGAGCAACGCCCGTGGCGCAATATTGAGGGATCTGAGGTTCATGGGGCATTCCTTTGAGTCAATAACCAGCATGTTGGAGAAACGTTTCAGCCATTATGCAAAAAACGATTCCAAAATGATGTCACTCTCTTGAAATACCCGATTTAGAGCCGTCGCAATGATGATTTGCGAGGGTTTGGCCTATTTCTACAATCAGCGGGTCATGCCGCCTTGCGCGCCCTGACGTACGAGAGGAAGGCTTCCAGATCCGGTCCGCACAGGTTTCGGGCAACCGACTTCACTTCTTCCATCGGCCAGTCCCACCAGGCGGCGTCGAGCAGTTGTTCACGCACGTCTTCTTCGAAACGCCAGCGAATGAACTTGCAGGGATTACCGCCTACAACGGCGAATGGCGGCACGTCGCGGGTGACCACTGCGCCGGCGGCAACGATCGCGCCGTGTCCAACGGTCACACCGGACAGAATCGTGGCGTCGGCGCAGATCCAGCAATCACTGCCGATGACGACATCACCTTTGCTGGGCGCATAATCCTTGATGTCTTCGAGACCCGTCATCATGGCCGGGAATGGATAGGTGGTCAGCCAGTCGGTGCGGTGTTCACCACCCAGCAGGATCTTCACGCCCGCCGCGATCGAGGTGTAGGAACCGATCCGCAGGATAGTGTCATCGCCGAACTCGAAGACTTCCGGAATGCCGTAGGTGCCCGTGCCCACCACATAGTGCGGATAACGCAGGCGGATCTTTTCCGGGGCGCGCTCGAGTTTGTCGAGGCTACGCAGGTGCTTTCTGGTTTTGCGGGTTTTCAGGAGTTCGAAGAATTTCATGCGGGGTCCGTGAGCTGAAGCGGGCACGACAAGGGCGGATCAACTGCTCTGGCGATGCAACAGAAGACGCTTGAAGCGGCGAAAGGTGGTCCGATTGAACTGCCTCAACGGAATCGAGCGAAGCAGCGTCCAGGCGTACTTCTTGTCGCTGACCACCGCATATTTCAATGCCTTGTTGATGATCGCGGTCAGCCCGCGGTTATAGGCCGGATGCGAGCGATAAGGCGCGATGGTGCGCATGTCCGCGTCAAACAGTACTTTGTATCGGCGCGACAGGTTGTTCGGGTGGCGTCGATACCGGGTGACGCTCACCGGCAGCACATGCACTTCATAGCCCTTACTGGCGATTTTCAGGGTCATCTGAAAATCCTGCACCTTGATCTCGGGATCGTAGAAGTCCACGGTCTTCAACGCGTCCATCCGGTACAGCGAAACAGGGGCGCCCACGACGAGTGCGTCACCCAGGATTTCGTCGAAGCTGAGTTTCTGAATGCCGGCCAGCTTCTGCGACTTGGTGTCGTTGCCTTCCGAGTCCATGTAAATGATCAGCGCGCCGACACAACCCACTTCCGGGTGTTGATTCAGGTAATCGGCACGCAGGCGTACCGACGACGGCAGCATGATGTCGTCCAGATCAGGCGTGCACACGTACTCGCCCTTGGCATACCGAAGCCCGTGATTAAGCGCAGCACTGACGCCCTGGTTGGCCTGGGAGTACAGCTGGAAATCGTATCGAGCTTGCAGTGCTCGAAGCATCGGCACGCTGTTATCGGTGGACCCGTCATCGACGATGATGACTTCGACGTTCGGATAGTCCTGGGCGAATATGCTCGCCATGGCAACGTCCAGATACTTTTCTGCGTTGTAGCAGGGCGCAATGATCGATACGAGAGGCATCGAATCATTTTTGGGCCGAATGTCTGGGGTCGTTTGCTCAGTCATAATTCTGTTTTTTGTATCTCTACGACTGGATCGGATGTATTTCGCGACGATCCTTGTACAAAACTGATACATGATGCGGCAAAGCGGTGGTCTTTGTCATGGGCTGATTAGAGCCTGAAAAGCCCAAATTGCGGATTTTACCGCCTCCTCTAAGCGAATATTCCTACGATCCGTTAACTCGCACGCAACAAAAAACCCCGTGGCTCGAAAGCGTCACGGGGTTTCCTGTGTTTCGGTTCAGGCGATCAAGGGGCTGCGTAAGTGACCAGCAGCTCTTTGGTTACCTGAAAGTCCAGCGACATCGCCACGCTCAAGGCCGTGATGGTGAAGATGGAGAACACGAACAGCTTGCGTGCCCAAACGGTGTCGTCTTTGGCTTTGTACCCTGTCCACGCCATGTACAACCAGTACATGCCCATGGCAGCCGCGACGGCCAGATAGTTGAGCCCGGCGTAACCGCCGAAGGTCAGCATCAAGGTCGCCAGCAGGAACGCCAGGATGTAGATCAGGATATGCCGCTTGGCCACCCGGATACCGCGCTTGACCGGCAGAACCGGAATCGAAGCAGCCAGATAGTCATTGAAACGGAAGATCGCGATGGCGTACGAGTGCGGCATCTGCCACAGGCTGAACATGACGAGCAAGGTCAGCGCTGCGAGGTCGAAGCTGTTGCTGACGGCAACGTAGCCGATGACCGGAGGCATCGCACCCGACAGACTGCCGACCAGGGTGCCGTGAACGGATTTGCGTTTCAGGTACAGGCTGTAGAAGCCGACGTAAATCACAAAACCGATCACTGCGAACAAGGCCGCCAGTGGATTGGCCTTGAAGTACAGCAGGCCAACACCGACAACACCCAGAACCGTGGCGTAGGCCAGGGCCAGTTTCACCGAAACCAGCCCCTGAACCAGAACACGGTTCTTGGTGCGTTCCATCTTCAGGTCGATATCGCGGTCGATGCAGTTGTTGAAAACACAACCGGAGGCGACCACCAGCGAAGTACCGATCATCGCGATCAGGAACAGGCCGAAATCGACATGTCCCTTGGATGCGAGGAAAAAGCCACCAGCCACCGAAAGCACGTTACCGAAAATGATCCCCGGTTTGGTGATTTGGATAAAGTGCTTCAGTGACATCAGGTTTTCCTCACTTCGCCATCATGAAGGTGTGAATGCTGAACATGATCCAGACACTCAGACCCACCAGCAGCAAGATCACCAACGTGGCGAATGCAAACGCAATCACGTTGTTGCGCTGGGCCGCGGAACGATCCAGGTGCAGGAAGTACACCAGGTGAACCAGAACCTGCACGACTGCGAAGATCAGCACGACCCACAGGGTCGCAACCTTCGAGATCGTCGGGAACATCACCAGACCGAAAGGAATCGCGGTCAGGATGATCGACAGGACGAAACCGACCATGTACGACTTGAAGCTGCCGTGGCTGGCATCGTCATGAGAATGATGTGAATTAGCCATTTAAATGGTCCCCATCAGGTAGACAACGGTGAACACGCAGATCCAGACCACGTCCAAGAAGTGCCAGAACAGGCTGAGCATGCTCAGACGGGTTTGGTTGGTCGACGTCAGGCCGTTCTTGCTGACCTGATACATCATGATCGCCATCCAGATCAGACCGCTGGTCACGTGCAGACCGTGGGTACCGACCAGCGTGAAGAACGCCGACAGGAAGCCGCTGCGGTTCGGGCCGTAGCCTTCGGAGATCAGCATGTGGAACTCGTTGACTTCCATGCCGATGAAGCCCAGGCCGAACAGGAAGGTCACGAACAACCAGCCCAGAACGCCAGCCTTGTTACCCTTGTGCATCGCCAGCATGGCGAAACCGTAGGTGATCGAGCTGAGCAACAGGCAGGCGGTTTCGCCCAACACGTATGGCAGTTCGAAGATGTCGTGGCCCGAAGGACCACCGGCAACGTTGTTCACCAGCACTGCATAGATTGCGAAGATCGACGCAAACAGGATGCAGTCGGTCATCAGGTAGATCCAGAAGCCGTAGATCTTCATCTCGCCGGCGTCATGGTGACCGTGGTCATGCTCATGGTCATGACCGTGGTCGTGACCCTTCGCACCTTCAAATACTAAGTTCGACATTGTTTATGCCTGCTCCAGCTTGTTGACAGGAGTGTTCGCCTGGGCGTTACGCACCGAGGCCAGGATCTTGTGTTGCTCGCCTTCGATACGTGCCACTTCCGAAGCAGGAACCATGTAGCCCTGATCGTCACGTGCCGCGTGGATGACGAAGTAAACGATGGTGCCTACCAGGCTCACGCCCGCCAGCCAGAAGATGTGCCAGATCATCGCGAAACCGAAGACGGTGAGCAGTGCGCCCATCACCAGACCGGTTGCCGTGTTGTTCGGCATGTGGATGTCGGAGTACTTGGCCGGAACCGCATACGCTTCGCCATCACGCTTGGCCGCGTAGAACGCGTCGATCTCTTCCGCCTTCGGCAGTTCTGCGAAGTTGTAGAACGGAGGTGGCGACGAAGTGGACCATTCCAGGGTGTGGCCATTCCATGGGTCACCGGTCAGATCGCGGTTCTGCTCACGGTCACGGATACTCACGTAGATCTGGATCAACTGGCAGGCGATACCGACCATGATCAGCGCCGCGCCCCAGAAGGCAACGTGCAGATAAGGCGTCCAGTCCGGGTTGTCAGTGGTGTTCAGACGACGGGTCATGCCCATGAAGCCCAGAGCGTACAGCGGCATGAATGCCACGTAGAAGCCCGAGATCCAGAACCAGAACGCTGCCTTGCCCCACTTCTCGTTCAGCTTGAAGCCGAACGCTTTAGGGAACCAGAACGCGAAACCGGCGATGTAACCGAATACCGCACCACCGATGATCACGTTGTGGAAGTGCGCGATCACGAACAGGCTGTTGTGCAGCACGAAGTCAGCACCCGGGATAGCCAGCAGAACGCCGGTCATACCACCGATGGAGAAGGTAATCATGAAGCCCAGGGTCCAGCACACTGGCGCGGTGAAGCGCAGGCGGCCCTGATAGATCGTGAACAGCCAGTTGAACAGCTTCACACCCGTCGGGATGGAAATCAGCATCGTCGCCAGACCGAAGAAGGCGTTGACGCTTGCACCCGAACCCATGGTGAAGAAGTGGTGCAGCCAGACCATGAAGCCCAGTACCGAGATTGCGCCGGAAGCGTAGATCATCGAGTGGTGGCCGAACAGGCGCTTGCCGGTGAACGTCGAGATGACTTCGGAGAAGACACCGAACGCCGGCAGAATCAGGATGTAAACCTCAGGGTGACCCCATGCCCAGAACAGGTTCACGTACATCATCGGGTTACCACCCAATTCGTTCGTGAAAATGTGGAAGTCCAGGTAACGGTCGAGGGTCAGGAACGCCAGGGTACCGGTCAGGATCGGGAACGAAGCCACGATCAGGACGTTAGCCCAGGTGCAGGTCCAGGTGAAGATCGGCATGTCCATCAGCTTCATGCCAGGGGTACGCATCTTCAGGACGGTGACCAGGAAGTTCACGCCCGTTAGCGTCGTACCCAGACCCGATAGCTGCAGTGCCCAGATGTAGTAGTCAACACCCACGCCCGGGCTGTAGCCCAGCTCGGACAGCGGTGGATAGGCAACCCAGCCGGTACGTGCGAATTCGCCGACGCCCAGGGACACGTTGACCAGGACCACACCGGAGATCAGCAGGTACAGGGACAGCGAGTTCAGGAACGGGAAGGCAACGTCGCGAGCGCCGATCTGCAGAGGCAGAACGATGTTCATCAGACCGGTGAAGAACGGCATCGCCATGAAGATGATCATGATCACACCGTGAGCGGTGAAGATCTGGTCATAGTGTTCAGGCGGCAGATAGCCAGGCGAACCTTCAGTGGCCAGGGCCAGCTGGGAACGCATCATGATGGCGTCGGCAAAACCGCGCAGCAGCATGACCATGGCGATGATGATGTACATCACACCGATTTTCTTGTGGTCAACCGAGGTCAACCACTCGGTCCACAGGTAGGTCCACTTCTTGAAATACGTGATCAGACCGAAGACCGCCGCACCGCCGATAGCGATCATGGCAATCGTGATCATGACTATCGGTTCGTGGAACGGAATCGCGTCCAGACTTAATTTACCAAACATCGTTTACTCCTCTGCCTCAGCAGCTGAATGCTTACCCATGTCCATCCCTTCCATACCGGCCACTTCTTTCTTCTCGTGCTCAATCTTGCCCGGCTTCATACCTTCATACTTGTCGATGATGATCTGGAACAGGTTGGGAGTGACCGTGGAGTAGAGTTCAACGGGGTTACGTTCGCTAGGTTTGGCCAGAGCGGTGTACTCAGCCGATGCCAGCTGTTTAGGTGAATTCTTGACCTCGGCAACCCAGGCGTCGAAACCAGCCTGATCGGTTGCGGTTGCCTTGAATTTCATGCCGGTGAAACCTGCGCCGCTGTAGTTGGCGGAGATGCCATCGAACTCGCCGTTTTCGTTGGCGATCAAGTGCAACTTGGTCTGCATGCCGGCCATGGCGTAGATCTGGCCGCCCAGTGCAGGGATGAAGAACGAGTTCATGACCGAATCAGAGGTGATGCGGAAATTGATCGGGGTGTGCGCCGGGAACACGATCTTGTTGACGGTGGCAATGCCTTGGTCTGGGTAGATGAACAGCCATTTCCAGTCCAGCGCGACCACTTCGATGGTCAGCGGCTTCACGTCAGATTCAAGCGGACGGTAAGGGTCCAGCGCGTGGGTCGACTTGTAGGTCACATAGCCGAGCACGATGATGATGGCCAGCGGAACCAGCCAGACAACCAGTTCAATCTTGGTCGAATGCGCCCAGTCAGGCGTATAGGTCGCGCTCTTGTTCGAGGCGCGATACTTCCAGGCGAAGATGATGGTCATGAAAATGACCGGCACCACCACCAGCAGCATGAGCAGAGTAGCGGTGATGATCAGATCACGCTCTTGCACGCCGACATGGCCCTTGGGATCCAGCAGGGTGTAATCGCACCCGCTGAGCAGGAGCATGCTGAAAAGGGCCAAGAAGCCAAAAAACCTGGGGTACCTTTTTTTACTCATCTCACGACCTCTAAAAGCAGCTTTCGCATCGCAGTTGGGTTTCGACCGCCAACACTTCACCCTGCCAGGTGCTGGCAAATTTTTGGATTGAACAGGGGCCTGTCAGGAAGCGTGTGGCCTCGTAACAAATCCGGGTTTAGCTGTGGTTTCTTATTCGAATGGTGGCACCCGCCTATGCGGACCAAATCCTTTGGCGCAGACATTCTGAACGTAACGCAGGAGGCCATCCAAACGGCGTCTACAAAGGCGTAAAAACGCTTTCTGACCTCGATTTCCGCCGACCATCATGTGAAGGGGGCGTTAAGTGGGGGCGATTGTAGATACGTAAAGTTTTATTGACTATGAGTTATTGCGCAACAGTTAATTTCCGATTCTGTAAGAATGCGATCATTTGTCGCACCTCAAAAACCCTGGATAGCCCCAAATTTGTTAAGGAATTCGGGGCGGTTTTTTACGCAACACTTTGTAATTAACGCGCTTTCATTCGGTTCCGAATGATACCCAGCGGTACCAGAATTACAGTCAGAACAAAAGCGATCAAAGCCCACTGCGCCAGCGACAGTCCGAGGACTGGCGGATATGGCGTCTCGCAAAAGCCGCCGACCTGAAAACCGAGCGGAAACAGCGACGCCAGTGGCAAGCCATCGACAATCGGTTGCAGGACGTCGATGCCGCAGCTCTCGGTCGGGTGGGTCTGAATGTAGACATGACGCCCTGCTGCAACAATCCCGCCGACCGCACTCAATGTGACAAGCCCTTCGCAGATGCTCAGGCTCAGTCGGCCCGGCATGGCTGCACCGATGAAGGCGAAGACCGCGATGAACAGCAACGCGTACCGCTGCAGGATGCACAGCGGGCAAGGTGCCTCACCCAATACGACCTGCATGTACAGGGCTCCGCCGATCAGCGCCAGGCAAATGATGCCCAGCAGCACCAGGAACTGCTTCTCGCGTCGCAGGTAAAACATCTCGTCAGTCATTCACATACCCTTTGAATTGGTGTCCATCCAGATCAACGATCTGCGTTGTTACGTGCCCCGGCCAGTCGGGAAAGCCGGCAATTCTACCATCGTCTCAGCCACACGCTGGCGCAGATGGTGAACATGCCGGAATTACCCGAACATTAAGCGTGACACGTAACAATCGACCGACACCCAACACAACCCCTTCTATATATAGAAGCATGCGACGCTTTGCCGCAGGGACCGATCGCCGCACCCCTTCCTTATATATAGAAGGATGCGGCTTTATGTCGCACCGCCGAATCACTCCAGCGCCGAGGCCGGACCGAAGAACTCGTAACGCGCCTGTTTTTCAGGCACGCCTGCGGCTTTGAGTTGGCGCTTCATCGCGGCCATGAAACCCTTCGGCCCCAGGAAGTACGCATCGACATCGCGGTCGACAGGAAGCCACTGCTCCAGACGTGCCTGATCCAGCAAGCCAACCGCATGAGCGGCCGGGCTGACGCCGTCGTCTTCGCTGTAGCAGTAGAAGCGCTTGAGCTGCGGGTGTTTGCCCGCCAGCTCTTCGATCCAGTCACGGAAGGCATGAACCGAACCGTTGCGCGCGCAGTGGATGAAGTGGATCGGGCGCTGTGTCTTCAGGGCCGCTTCCAGCATCGCCAGCGTCGGGGTAATCCCCACACCACCACTGATCAGCACCAGCGGCTTGTCATTGTGCGCCAGGGTGAACTCGCCCGATGGCGTGAACAGGTTGATGCTGTCACCCACGTTCAACTGGTCGTGCAGGTAGTTGGAAGCACGGCCGCCCGGCTCCCGCTTGACGCTGATGCGGTACTGGTTGTTGCCCGCCAGCGCTGACAGCGAGTAGTTGCGGCGGATTTCTTCGCCATTCAGAAACAGCTGCATGCCGATGTACTGACCGGCAGTGAACGCCAGAATCGGCTGACCGTCGGCAGGCTCGAAGTAGAACGAAGTGATCTCGGCGCTTTCCGGCACCTTGGCCGCGACCTTGAATTCGCGAGCACCGCGCCAGCCGCCAGGCGCTGCCGCCTTCTCGTCGTAGATGGTCTTCTCTGCCCCGATCAGAATGTCAGCCAGTTGCCCGTAGGCATTGCCCCAGGCGTTGATGACTTCATCGGTCGCGATCTCGGCGCCGAGCACCTCGCGGATGGCCTCAAGCAGGCATTCGCCCACCAGCGGATAGTGTTCCGGCAGAATTTGCAGTGCGACGTGCTTGTTGATGATCTTGGCAACCAGATCGCCCAACTGCTCGAGCTGATCAATGTGGCGGGCGTACATCAGCACGCCGTTGGCCAACGCGCGGGGCTGATCGCCGCTCGCCTGGTGCGCCTGGTTGAACAGTGGCTGAACCTGAGGGTATCGGGTGAGCAATTTCTTGTAGAAGTAAGTGGTCAGGGCTTCACCGCCGCTTTCCAGCAGGGGCACGGTCGATTTGACGATGGCACGATCCGATGCATTCAACATGATTGACTCCTGAGACTCGGTTAGTAAGAACTACCTTGGGTATATCAGGAAGCGTGCCAAATATTATTTCCTTATAAATCAACCACTTATTGATTTGTTGTCAATATGACCAAATCTAGCCGATGGTCATAACGACATCCGACAGGTTATTTCGACTACACGGCGTAGTGAACGCAGCTACTCAGGTCTTTGCCGAAAGGGTTAAAGCCTGCCCGCGTGGGGTCGATAAACCGTCATCGACAGCTGATTGCTCGCATAAGAGACGATCAGACACCGCATGACAGAAGGTTCATATGTCCAAAAACGTCCGTGCAGATTCACTCTCGCTTCTGCTGTTCACGTTACGCAGCGGAAAGCTGATGGCGATCAACCTGCTCAAGGTCAGTGAAATCATCCCTTGCCCTCCTCTCACCCGCTTGCCGGAGTCGCACCCGCACGTCAAAGGTGTCGCCACCTTGCGTGGGAATTCCCTGTCGGTGATCGACCTGAGTCGTGCGATTGGTGAACGTCCTTTGCTCGACCCGGACGGCGGCTGTCTGATCGTCACCGACGTCAGCCGCTCCAAACAGGGTCTGCACGTGCAGGCGGTGAGCAAAATCGTCCACTGCCTGACCACCGATATCCGCCCACCGCCGTTTGGTTCGGGCAACAAATCGTTCATCACAGGCGTCACCCAGGTGGATGGCACGCTGGTTCAGGTGCTGGACATCGAGAAAGTCATCCATGGCATCGCCCCGGCGCGGATCGCTGTCGAACCGACCGAGCTCAGCCCTGAAGAGGTTGAAGTATTGACCAAAGCGCGAATTCTGGTAGTCGATGACAGCCAGGTGGCACTGCAACAGTCGGTCATTACCCTGCGCAATCTGGGGATCGAATGCCACACCGCTCGCAGCGCGCGGGAAGCTATCGATCATCTGCTTGATTTGCAAGGCACGGCGCAGCAGATCAACGTAGTGGTGTCCGACATCGAAATGTCCGAAATGGATGGCTATGCCTTCACCCGCACCCTGCGTGAAACGCCTGACTTTCAGGAGCTGTATGTGCTGTTGCACACCTCACTGGACAGCGCAATGAATGCCGAAAAGGCCAAGGCCGCTGGCGCTAACGCCGTACTGACCAAATTCTCCTCGCCCGAGCTGACACGATGCTTGATCGAAGCCGCCCGCACAGTCGAAGCCCAAGGGATCTGAGGCCCGGCCCCACTGACGCGTCCACCGGTCATTACTGGTTGATGCGTCGGGATCTCACGCTTCCACGGCGTCCGGTGGCTTGGCCAGAAACGCTGCACGAGGTGCCGTTCAGTGCCGAGAATGCGGCAGCGGTTCACCGTTTGCTTGCCTTGGGCACGCAGCATGGCGGCGGACGGGTCGCCGACTTCACCACCTGGTTGAACGGGTTCGAAAGCGACCCTGAATTCGATCCGGCACTGTGTTTCGTCGTGGAAGACCCGCTCGGCGTGGTCGCCGTTGCGCAGTGCTGGACCAGCGCTTTCATTCGCAATCTGGTCGTCCACCCTCGCATGCATGGTCGAGGCGTGGGCTCGGCGCTGTTGGCCCGCGTGTTCGAGGCGTTCGCTCAGCGCAACGAGGGTCATGTCGATCTGAAGGTCATGGAAAGCAACCTGACGGCCCGACGCCTCTACGAACGTGTCGGCATGCAATATGTGCAGCGCCGCGAACTGGAATCACGCTAAGCCACTCTAATGCGCCGTCACACACGCTCATAACGACGACGATGGAGATTTGCATGAAGACCACCACCCTGATGTTGCTGGCGCTGACCGCTGTTGCGGGTCAAGCCAGCGCCTCCAGCCCGGACGCATGGAAAGCATTCGACAAAACGTTGGTCGACAGCTGCGTTGCCGCAAGCTCACTGAAAAACGCCAAGCCTGCGGGCACTCCGGCCATGTTCGATGACAGCGTCGGCTACAGCGCGCTGCTGATCAAAGGCCAGTACAAACAGGCGTTCATGAAGAATAAAACCGGCACCGAGCTGTGCCTCTATGACCGCAAGAACAAGAAAGCGCTGATCACCGAGTGGGACAACGCCACCACGCTGCCCAAGAAGTAACGCGCCCTCGCCCACAGCCCGTGTGCGGTACCCATGGAGAATGGGCGCTGGCGCATAACTTGCTGCAATTCCCGCCAACGTGAAAAACACACCCGCGATGACAGATTGCCAACGCGGGTCAGACGTCTTTCTTCCGAGTCGGCGGGTTATCTTTTTCGATGAACACTCAGTTTTCCTGTGTCGGTTGCGGCAAGTGCTGCACCGACCACCATGTCCCGCTTACCCTGTCGGAAGCCGCGCAGTGGGCGGCTGACGGCGGTTCGGTGATCATCCTCACCGAGGCCTTTCTCGCTGATGGCTACGGTGTGCCTGCCGAGCAGCTCACGCACGCTACCCGACGCTCACATCCGGTCAACAGCGGAACCGCTCAGGCGATGGTCGCGATCACCTTTGCCGCCTACAACGCCGGGCGATGCCGAAATCTTGACGCGGAGAACCTCTGCCGCATTTACGAACGTCGCCCGTTGGTCTGCCGGATTTACCCGATGGAGATCAATCCGCACATTCCCCTGCGCCCAGAGGCCAAGGACTGCCCACCCGAATCCTGGGAACAGGGCCCGGACCTGATCGTCGGCGGTCGATTGGTGGATCATCAGTTGATGGCGCTGATCGAAGCCTCCCGGCAGGCAGACCGCGACGACATCGCCCGCAAGCAAGCGATTTGCATGGCGCTGGGAATCAATATCACCGCGCTCAAGGGCAACGGGTTCGTCGCCTACCTGCCCGACATGAACGCCTTTGCCGCTGCCGTCGCGCGTTTCATCACCGGCGAGTTGCCGACAGCCCCCGATGAAGGCTGGCGATTTCGCGTTGCCGGTGAAGCCGCCACACAGGCATTGGCGCGAGCCGGCGCACGACTGGAGACAGCAGAGTCGATGAGCTATATGTTCATCCCTTTGCAGAGCGCCTGAGACTTTTCGATGAGAAGCGTTGCAATCGTGCTGTTTCCACACGTCCAGTCACTGGACGTCGCGGGTCCGCTGGATGTGTTCGCCGAGGCCAACCGTTTCGTCGCCGAAGGCGATGGCTATCAGATCACCACCATCGGTGCCGCGCCTTATCCGATCCTGGCCTCGAACGGCATGCCGCTCGGTGCCGAATACACGCTTGAAAACGCGCCGAAACAGTTCGACATCCTGTTGCTGCCGGGCGGGCCGCGCCTGCACGAAGGCATCGAAATGCCGAACATTACCGAGTGGCTGCGAGAGGCAACCCCGCTGGCCGGTCGCTACGGTTCGATCTGTACCGGCGCTTTCATTCTCGGGCACGCCGGATTGCTGGATGGCAAACAGGTCGCCACGCACTGGAGTCACGCGCAGCAACTGGCTGATTTGTTCCCGAACGCGCGGGTCGAGGCGGATCGCATTTACGTACGCGACGGCACGCTGATGACCTCCGCGGGCGTGACCGCAGGGATCGACATGGCCCTGGCGCTGGTCAGCGAAGATCACGGGCCGGCGATTGCCCTGGCGGTGGCCAAGCGTTTGTTGGTGGTCGCTCAACGTCAGGGCGGACAGTCGCAATTCAGCCCTTATCTGACGGCATCGGTGGACGACGACTCGCCCGTGGCGAAGATCCAGCGCTACGTCATGGAGCACATTGCCGAACCGTTTTCAGTGGAACGTCTGGCCGAGGTCGTGGCGATGAGCCCGCGCAGCTTTGCCCGGGTGTTTGCACGCGATGCGAAAGTCACGCCTGCCGAGTTCGTGCAGCGCGCGCGAATCGACGCCGCCCGCCATTTGCTGGAGGGCAGCGAAATGGCGATCAAGGCCGTGGCGTATCACTGCGGTTTCGGCAGCGCGGCGCGGATGCGCTTGATCTTCAGCCAGCGTCTGGGCGTGACGCCGACGCAGTACCGGGACAGTTTTCGCAAGGAAGGCTGAATCGTCGATGCCGATTTTGAGCCATCGACCTGTGGATCAGCGCTTGCCCATCGAGCGACGAGTGCCGGACGGTGCTGCACCTGGGCGCTTGTCGTGGTTGGATTTACCCGACCCTTTGTAGTGCGACGGATTTTTCTTGGCCTGCAACAGCTCGCCCGGTTTGAACGGAAAGCTGAAAGCCGGAATCTCGGTTTTCTGTGCCTGTGTTTCGGCGCCCGCCTCGACCGATTCGACGTCAACGTCAGGAGCTGGGGTGTGTTCGGGGGTGGTCATGAAAGCTCCAGAATCGCAAAACGGTCTAAGGATGAACAGGCAGTGCCCGGAAGGCGCGCAGCATACCTGAATCATCGTGCAACTGCCTGTGACAACCGAGCAACGGCTTATTTGTAGAACAGATCGACCATCACCTCAGCCGAGAACGGCCCTGGGGTCGGCGCGTTGGTTTGCCACAGCAACTCAGCATTGAAGTCGGCCGTGGCCGAATAGTCGTCACCGAGCAAATGGGTGGCGTGAAACGGCTCGTTGTAACGCACCGGGTTGTTGTTGCGTGCATTCGTAATGCGGATGCCAATGCTGTCGTTGTTCGTCGGCACCAGTACATCGCCAGACAGCGTGCCCGACACCGGGGTAAAACGCGCATTGAGGCTGAACGGCGAATCGCAGATTCGGCTGGTCGCCAGGGCAAATCGCTGAAAGGTCGCCACTTCGCCCACGCGCACATTTCTGATCGCCACATCACCAAACTCGACCGTTTCCGGCATGACCCGCAACTCGGCGTTACACGCGACAAAACGCAGTCCCCTCAGGTCGTTGATGACGTAATTGAGGTTGTTGTCCGGCACCGGATTCATCCCGCTGCCACTGTCGACCTGAAACACACGGTAGTTCAGCACATCGCTGGCCACGCCCGAGGGCGGCGTCGGCCCATACTTCTGGATGAACACCGAGAACGGAAGGTTGAAGCTGACGATTGGACAGGCTGAAATGCGCCCGGACGCTTCGCTGCATCCCGGCAGTGTCTGTTGCGCAGGAATTCGTCCGTTGCTTTGCAGGTAATCGATGCCATTGAGGGTAAGCCCGGCGCGAATACCCTGACCGATCTGCAGGTTTTCCGGATTCAGGTAAAGGAATACCTCTTCGGCGCCACCCGGCTGGTCCCTTGCGCATTCGACGGCAACATTCAGTCGCTCGGAACGCCAGACGACACTGCCATCGGGCAAGGTCGCCGGAATCGCAACGCTGCTGCTCAAGTCCGCGCGAATCACCGCTTCGCCTGCTCCCTGGGTTTTACAGGTCATGGCCATTCCGGTCGCGGGCAGCGCGAGGCTCAGAAGAAAGGTCGGACACCATCGGGTAAAAGAAAACGTCGTCATGGTCAGCATTTCTCTATCGTTGAATCGGCGGCAGGCACTGCGCGGGGAGGTGCGGTAAGGGCTGCGGGCGACTCGGCACCGGCCGCGTTCAGTCGTGCGTTGAAGGGTGTGTCGCCTGGTGCTTGCGCGCAGAAAGCGCGTTGACCGCCGTAATCGGTCAGCGCTTTGAACGTCAGGCGTCCCCGGACGGAGCGGCTGTTCGGGGTCGATGGCCACGTCAGCGAACGCTCGGACAGCGGCTCGATGAGCAGGTATTCGCTGACCTCATGGCCCTCGAATTCAAGGTTCTGCAACGCCACGTAGAACGGCGTCGGATTACGCACCCGGAGCGCGTGATCGTCTGTTGCCGAGCGCTGCCACTCGAGGTTCATCGCGGCCTCGGCGGGATCGCCCGGCAACGAATCAGGGCGGTAAAACACGTTGATCCTTTGCCGTATCGCGATGCTCAACTGCTGGGCGGCTTCACTGCGACGCGGCACCTCCAGCACGTACAGGTGCAGCAGTGATTCACGATCACCCGGCATGCCGACGCCTTCGTAAAGGAGGCGCAACGTCTGTTTTCCCTGCGCGGGCAGTTGCGCGAGGTGCGGTGTCACCACGAACGGCAGGTCGGACGTTACAGACGGCTCGGCGTCAGGTGTGCTCAGCCAGGCTTGAATCAGAGTGCTGGTGGTTGCCGGATTGCTGACCTCGATGCTTGATTCACGGAACCGGCCATCGAACACCAGGCGCGTCCCCGCCAGCGATACCGCGGCTTCCACGGCGGTGCTGAAAAACGCCGACGCAGCCCACAACCGGCACGCCCATTTCATTGGCACACCACCTTGACGCGATCGTAGGTGCGTTGCGGGTTTCGGGCGGGCAGATCAAAACGCGCCCGACATTGCTGATCGCCCCATCTGACGCGTAATTCGCCACTGTCCTGCTCGCTCAAGGCCAAGGCCCGGCTGCCGGGATCGACAGCGGCCAAGAGCTTTCCATTCTCGTCCTCCACAACAGCGCCGAGCGGTATGGCGCTGCCGTCGGCGCGCAGCAATTCGAACTGCACCCGACGACCGACCGATGTCTTGAAGGAGACCCGTGGCACCGCACCGCGACGCGGCACCACTTGAGCCACCGCATTGTCCAGTTCGACATCCGCACCCAATGCACGGGTGTCGAGGCTGACCCAGTTGGCGCGATAGGGTTGGGCGTACGGCAGAATCGCGTAGCCGTTACCGCCCGTTTCAACCTGGCTGAAATTGGAGAGCTTTGCGCCACTGACATCCTTGACCTCAACCAAGGCAAAGGTGTCGCCCAGCGGCTGGCCGACGTTCACGCCGCCCGCATGGGCGACCACCGAACCGGATGCGCCGACACTCAGGGCACGGTAGTCACGACCCTGGCCGTATCCCGTATCGAATCGACCGTAGGGCGTCGTCGTGCTCAGTTTGCCGAACCCCGCCGAGCCCGAGCGGTTGTCGTGACCGGCCTGCACCGAATAAAAGGTATTGCGGTCATCGAAAACCTGTCCGTTGAGGCCGGCCTGCATGTCGTAATCGCCGGCACTGTCACGCACCGCATTCAAGAAAGCACGCGACGCGCCAGGACTGTCGCCCAGTGGAAGGCTTAGCGTCAGCGCAATACGGTTGTCGGTCTGACTGCCGCCCTCACGCTCGAACGTCTGGTTGCGCTCCACCGATAGGCTGTAACTCAGGCTTCGCCACGCGGCGTTCCAGGACAGATAGAACTGCCGTGTCTTGCCGGCTCTGTCCCAGTAGCGTTGTTCGGAGCCGATGAAGCTCAGTGAGCCGGACTGTTCGGGCAGCGCCTGAGTCAGGTTGAACTCGAGGCGATCCTTGGCCCGCGCCGACACCGCGCCGTTGCGGGCTTGCAGGGCTTCGACGTGCTCATCGAGGGTTCGGTATCGGTCGGTCGAGTAGCGATAACCCGCCACTGCCAATGTGGTGTTGGTCAGGTCCAGCGTGTTGGCATACCGCACGCGCAGGCTTTGCCCGCTGTAGCGTTCACGCCGCTGCTGACTGAGTGACTGCGTGAGGTCCAGCGACACAGCGCCCACGCCGGTGTTGACGCCGGCGCCGACGTTGCCCGCCTGATAACCCTCGGCAACCTGAAGGCCTCCGGCCGTCGTCACCTGTTCGGTTAAGCCGTAGATCAACGTCGTGCTGGCGAAGTTTGGCGCCTGGCCACCGTCGTTGCTGTCGTACTGCCCTGCCGCGACGCCGTAACGCAACGCGCCCTTGGGCACCATGATCGGAAGTGACGCATAGGCCTGCACGAACACCCGCTTACGACCGTCCGCCTCGACCACGGTAATTTCAAGATCGCCGTTGGAACCGCTGGGGTAGATATCGGAAATTTCGAATGGGCCGGGCGACACATTGCCGCTGTAGAGCATGAAGCCGTTCTGGCGGACCTCTACCGTCGCGTTGGTTTCGGCGATGCCCCGAATGACCGGCGCATAAACACGCTCGCTGTCAGGCACCATTCCGTCGTCGGACGCCAGGGTTGCGCCGATGAATCGAACACTGTCGAACACCTGTGAATCGGTGAAGGTTTCACCCAGCGTCAGTTGGCTCTTGAGGGCGCTGATGTCGCGCTGAACAAAGGTCCGGTTGCTGCGAAACCGGTAAGGCTGCGCATCTCCATAGACCAGCGAGGATTCATTGCGCAGTCGCCACGCCCCCAGGTTGAAACCGTTTCGCAGCCCCAGGTAATACTGATCCTGCGTCTGATTGCCCCGGGTGCGCCGTGCACCGCTGAAGCTGTAATTGACGAAGCCCACTGTTTCGCCTTCGTCCCACACTTCTGGTGGCACGTAGCCACGCGCGCTGCGGGACATCAATGACTGAGGGATGCTGATGCTCAGGCGCAAGCTCGCAGGCTGGTACTCGACGTGCGCGAACTCGACGTTTGCTGGCAGATCAAAGCACGCGCCGGGCGCTGCGGCTGAGCCGTTCATGGCGTCGATGTTCATGCCGAACTGGCGCAGCATCTCCAGCGTCAGACAGGCTTCGATCGCACCACTGACCGGGTTGGCGACAAAATGGATGTCACGTCGCCCGGTCAATGCCCGGTTGACGTAGACGTCCACGCGATACGTGCCGGGCACGACGCTGTTGCCTTGCAGAAAGGTGTTGAGGTCTGCCGGCTGGTCTGTGCCTTGAATGAACGCCGTGTTGAATTTTACGGGGGCGGCTCCCTTGCTGCCCGCGTCGGTCATCGCCATCGACCCGCTGCTGACCATCCAGGCTGCGGTGGCGATACAGGTCGGCAGGGCGTGACGTTTGAGCGTCCGGGAAGGTTTTGCCGTGCACGTCCGAGTGCCGGGCGCTACTGCTGTCGAGGGACATCCCTTGTTGTGCTTGTCTCGCCGTTCCATTAGCTGGTTTCACTCGTGTTCTGAGTCTCGGTGCGCCGCTGATTCCTTTCTCGCAGGCGCGCGAAGCTGAAGCCGGAAAACAGGTCCGGCCCGAAAAATGGGTCAACGAAAAAATCCCGACCAGCGTGTCGCTGCTAGTCGGGATGAGGCTCGGCCTTGCTGGCCTGGGTCACTCGTTCACTGGACACCCTGGCGTGATAGGGCTCCTGAGCGCCGAAGTCGTTGATGCTGATGAAGGACAATTCCACCGGTCCACCCGGCGCCGAAGGGCTCAAAGGCAACTGGATTCGCTGCCGAGGGGCGAGCATCCGACTCTCCTCTTGAAACATCACCTGTCCGTTTTTCCGAGCCTCAAGCTTGATCATCGACACGTGATAAGGCCCGGGATTGATGACCTCAATGGAGCCGCCGGACACGCGCCACTGCAGTGTCTGCGCCGCTTTCAGCGGGTCTTCAACCAGACCATGCGGCCGATAAAACACTTTGATGCGCTGCCGGACCGCGATCTGCAGCTCGTTTTCGCTGGCGGCCTGAGGGATCTCCTGAACGTTGAGCCAGAGCACGGACTCACGGTCGGTTGCCAGACCCTCGCCTGAATACATCACCCTGATCAGCTGTCTGGCATCCCCCGCCATTCGTGCCAGCGGCGGGGTCACGGCAAACGGTGGCGCGTCCGGGGAGGCGCTGTCGGTGCCGCCCTCAAGCCAGGATTGCGCAAGGATGTCGCTCGTCCCGGTGTTGTGCACGATCAGACTGACTTCCTTGTTGCTGGCCGGGTAAATCAACCGGGTCGTGTTCAGCACGATGCCCGCGTGTGCCTGCGCGGCCAGCCCCATCGCCAGGCCAGAGCAGATCCAGAAGGCGGAGCAACGAAAAAGAGTAGAAAACATGATGGAATGGTCTCAGGTTCAGAGGTAGGCGGAGCGAGCACTGCTCACCCCGCCTGTTGCATCACTGATAGTCCATCACGAACGGCAGGAAGCCGTCGGCATTGCCAGGATTGGTCGCGGCGCCGTTGAGCACATACACCGCGCCGAAGTTGATTTCAGCGGTGGCACCGTCAGCGCCATCCTTGATCAGCGGCGTATCGATGGTTTCGTTACCGCTCAAGTCCATCAACTGATTGGAGGCGTTGAGCAGGCCGATGCCCACACCGTCGGCAGCGCCGGTGGTGCGCAGCAGTTTTTGGTCCAGATTATCGAGGCCACTGCCCTGACGTGCGATGAAACGCATGTTGACGGTGTTGTACTGCGAGGCACCGCCGGTGCAATTGACCAACAGTTGAATCGGCGAGGCGGTTTCCAGTTTGTTGTCGGCGAAGCGGCCGATGTCGGAGAAAGAAACGTTGCCCAGATCGACGTTGATTTCGCCCGGGTTGTTGCCTGGGCTTGCGCCAGTGCCGGCACCGATGTCGCAGGTGATGTTGGTGAGGGTGCCGTTAAATACGAGCTTGCCGTTGTTTGCAGCGTGGGCCGTACCCGATACGCTGAAACCCATTGCGGCCACGATAGCCAGAGAAAGAGAAACCTTTTTCATGTTAACGACGTTCCTTGTGTCAATTCGTGTGTGCCCAGAGGACGGCGAGAACTATAAGCGGACGGGTGATTTGCGGCTGTCAGGCTTTCTACCTTGAACGTGCAGAATCGACAGTGGGGCGTGACAGATGTTTCTGTAGGATCCGGAGGAGCAGGCGTACGTCTGGCGGATGGCGTGGCCTGCAGGGTAATCGCCGGAAAAAAGGTCGGGCGGACCTTTGCAGGTGATTTGTAAGGATTGGCGTTGGGCGGGGTATGGGTGGCACCTTGGGAGCCCAGGCGTGGGAGTGCGATCTGTTCGTTATTTTGGGTGGCGTTGATAGGTTCTGGCTAACGCCAGACCTGTTCCGCCTTCGGCGGGTTACTTGATAACCCCAAGTAACCAAGGGTTGGCTCCCGGTTGGGCCCGACTTCGTCGGGTTCCTTCACTCCGGCGACGCTCCGTGGGCCCGCGCCGAACGGACATCCATGTCCTGACGGCGCTCTCGCGGCATCCATGCCGCTCGGCCCACTCCGCGCCACCTGCGTTCAGCCTGCACCCAAGTCGCATTTTGTGGTGTCTGTACGATTGATGTCGAAGAGCAAAATCAACAGCAGGAGCTGAAGCTGAAATATCAGGCTGACGCAGTCCCTGTAGGAGCGTGGCTTGTCCCGCGATCTGCCGCGTAGCGGTAGCAAAACCAGGCGACTCGGTTATGCCTGAAACTCCGCATGTAGAGGTCTCGCTGCCGGTTCCCGGCAGATCGCGGGACAAGCCACGCTCCTACAGTTGAGAGTGGAGTAAGGGAGATTGATGGACGCTCAAAAATGCGATGAGCGTTAGCTCTAGCCCGTGTTGCTCCTTTACGCGTCAGTCCAGACACCACCAAACGCGACTTGGGTGCAGGCTGAACGCAGGCGGCGTGGAGTGGGCCGAGCGGCATGGATGCCGCGAGAGCGCCGCAAGGACAGGGATGTCCGTTCGGCGCGGGCCCACGGAGCGTCGCCGGAGTGAGCAACCGTGTCGCTTCTCAAGTCATTTTTGATCGTTCCCACGCTCCGCGTGGTAACGCAGCAATCGACGCTCTGCGTCAACGTAGACGCGGGCGTCTTGGCGGGCATTCCCACGTGGATTGTGAGAATGATCCATGCATCAGAATCACCGCCCTTACTGGTAATTCAACGTCACGACGCCAATCCGCTCACCCGCGACCACCGATGAGCGTTCGACATAGACGGCGGACACCGGGGTCAATGCCCCACCACACGCATCGTCGCGCGGGGCGAGTTCCACTGTCAGGTTCTCGCTGACCTTCAGCGCTTTGACCGTGTCCGCCTGCCGGGCAGCATCGAGAACCCTCGCATCACAACCGGCATTCACAATCCGGCCGTGAAACCTCAGTGTGCTCTCTGCCGCCGAAGCGACGGGTCCGGCCAGAACCCAGGCCCCCACTAACGCGATCGAAAAAAACACCGAGACTGTCTTTTTACTGTTCATCGCCATACTCCGCAGTGAAGGCCCGCTTGTAGAAGTCGAGCCAGGGACAGCCAACCAGAAAAATCACGAACGTCGCTGTAGGAATTGTCGTTATTAAGCTAGATCCCGTTGCTTGAAAATCGTGCCCTCTCTCTGGCTATCGCCCTGTTGCGCCGTTTCTTTACGCCACTTCATGCTCCGCCCTATTCCAGCTGACAATATTGACAGGTAGCAGTCATTTTGCTGACCGGGTCGAAGGGTTATAAAGGAGGCTCTCGATTACCTGCCTCCACACTTTCGCTGGCGTTATCTCTGTATGTACAAGAAGAAAAACTCTGTGATTGCCGTTGCCGGACTGGCGGTGCTTATTGCGGTCGGTGTCTGGTTCTCCACTCGCCCCACCGAAAAGAAAGTCAGTGCCCCTGCGGCCGTGCCGGTTCAGGTGATCAACGTGGTTGAAGAGGACGTGCCGCGCTATGTCACCGGCATCGGGTCGGTGTTGTCGCTGCAAAGCGTGGTGATTCGTCCGCAAGTGGACGGCATCCTGACCCGTTTGATGGTCAAGGAAGGGCAGCAGGTCAAACAGGGCGATCTGCTGGCGACCATCGACGACCGTTCCATTCGCGCCGCGCTGGAGCAGGCCAAGGCGCAACTGAGTCAGAGCCAGGCGCAACTCGATATGGCCCAGGTGGACCTCAAACGCTACAAGTTGCTGACCGTCGACAACAGCATTTCCAAACAGCAGTACGACCAGCAGCAAGCCCTGGTCAATCAGCTCAAGGCCACCGCGCAAGGCAATCAAGCCTCGATCAATGCGGCACAAGTGCAGCTTTCCTACACCCAGATCCGCTCTCCGGTGACCGGTCGTGTCGGGATTCGCAACGTCGACGAAGGCAACTTCCTGCGGGTCAGCGATGCCACCGGTCTGTTCTCGGTGACGCAGATCGATCCGGTCTCGGTCGAGTTTTCCCTTCCGCAACAGATGCTCCCTACCCTGCACGACCTGCTCGCTTCCACAACGCCGGCCGCGGTCAACGCCTACCTCGGCGAAGGCGCGACAGGCACCCTGCTCGGCGAAGGCAAACTGACGCTGATCGACAACCAGGTCGCGGCGACCACCGGCACCATTCGCGCCAAGGCCACGTTCGACAACGCCGCCGAAAAACTCTGGCCCGGTCAGTTGGTGACGGTGCGTATCCAGACCGCGCTGGATCGCAATGCGCTGAAGGTGCCGCCGCAAGTGGTGCAGCGCGGCATCGATCAGCATTACGTGTACCGCGTCAAAGGCGACAAGGTCGAAGTCGTCCCCGTCAAAGTCGAGTACCAGGACAGCGACCTGATGCTGATCAAAGGGGTCAACGTCAACGACGTACTGGTCAGCGACGGCCAGTCACGCCTCAAGGACGGTTCACGCATCGAAGTGGTCAAGGCGCAGGGCGTTGATACGCTGGCCGCTGCCAGCAGCGCAAAAGGGGCGGCGAAATGAAGGGCCACGGTTCGATCTCCGCCTGGTGCGTGAATCATCCGATTGCCACGGTTTTGCTGACCTTTGCACTGGTGCTGTTGGGGTGTATCGCGTTCCCTCGCCTGCCGGTCGCGCCCTTGCCGGAAGCGGAATTTCCGACCATTCAGGTCTCGGCGACCTTGCCCGGCGCCAGCCCGGAAACCATGGCGTCTTCGGTGGCCACGCCCCTTGAAGTGCAGTTCAGTGCCATTCCCGGCATGACCCAGATGACGTCGAGCAGCGCGCTCGGCTCGACCAACCTGACCCTCCAGTTCGTGCTGAACAAGAGCATCGACACGGCCGCGCAGGAAGTGCAGGCCGCAATCAACACGGCCTCGGGCCGTCTGCCTGCCGATCTGCCGACTGCGCCAACCTGGCGCAAGGTCAACCCCGCCGACAGCCCGGTTCTGATTCTCAGCGTCAGCTCCAACCTGATGCCCGCGACCGAGCTGAGCGACGTCACCGAATCGCTGTTGGCCCGACAACTGAGCCAGATCAACGGCGTTGGCCAGGTCTCGATCACCGGCCAGCGACGCCCGGCGATTCGTGTGCAAGCGGCGCCGGAAAAGCTCGCGTCCATTGGCCTGACCCTTGGCGACCTGCGCACCGCGTTGCAGCAGACAAGCCTGAACCTGGCCAAAGGTGCGCTGTACGGCCAGAACAGTGTTTCCACCCTGGCCTCCAACGACCAGCTTTTTCAGGCCAAGGACTATGACCAACTGATCGTTTCCTACAAGGATGGCGCCCCGGTTCATCTGCGTGACGTAGCGCGGGTGGTCGACGGCTCGGAAAACGCCTACGTCAACGCTTGGTCCGGCGATCAGCAAGGGGTCAACATTGTGGTGTTCCGCCAGCCCGGCGCGAACATCGTCGAGACCGTGGATCGCGTACTGGGTGAACTGCCCCGGTTGCAGGAAATGCTGCCGGCCTCGGTCGATGTCACGGTGCTCAGCGATCGGACCAAAACCATTCGCGCGTCCTTGCACGAAGTGGAAATGACGCTTTTGATCGCCATCGTGCTGGTGATTGCGGTGATGGCCATTTTCCTTCGTCAGCTCTCCGCGACGCTGATCGTGACGGCCGTGCTGGGCGTGTCGCTGGTCGCCAGTTTCGCGCTGATGTACGTCATGGGTTTCAGCCTGAATAACCTGACGCTGGTGGCGATCGTGGTGGCCGTCGGCTTTGTGGTGGACGACGCAATCGTTGTGGTGGAGAACATCCATCGACACCTGGAAGCCGGCGAAAGCATGCGTGATGCGGCGATCAAGGGCGCAGGCGAGATCGGCTTCACTGTCGTGTCCATCAGTTTCTCGCTGATTGCCGCGTTCATTCCGCTGCTGTTCATGGGCGGTGTGGTGGGTCGGCTGTTCAAGGAATTTGCCCTGACCGCAACCTCGACCATCCTGATTTCCGTAGTGGTTTCGCTGACGCTGGCGCCGACCTTGGCCGCGTTGTTCATGCGTGCGCCGAAACATGATGCCCACGCCAATCCGGGTTTCGGCGAACGCCTGCTGGCGCGCTATGCCCGTGGCGTGCGTTTCGCCCTCGCCCATCAGCGCATGATGCTGGGTATTTTCGGACTGACGCTGGTCCTCGCCGTGGCCGGGTATGTGTTGATCCCCAAAGGCTTCTTCCCGGTTCAGGACACCGGCATGGTGCTCGGCACGAGTGAAGCGGCCGCGGACATTTCCTACCCCGACATGGTCGAGAAACACAAACAACTGGCGAAAATCATCGCTGCCGACCCGGCCGTAAAAGCCTTCTCTCACTCGGTGGGCGTAAGCGGCAGTAACCAGACCATCGCCAACGGGCGTGTCTGGATTGCGTTGAAAGATCGGGGTGACCGCGACGTGTCGGCCAGTGAGTTCATTGATCGCATCCGGCCCAAGCTGGCGAAGATTCCGGGTATCGTCCTGTACCTGCGTGCGGGCCAGGACATCAACCTGAGTTCCGGCCCGAGCCGCGCGCAGTATCAATACGTGCTCAAGAGCAACAATGGCGCGCTGCTCAATGAATGGACGCAGAAGCTGACTGAAAAGCTGCGCTCGATTCCTGCCTTCCGCGACCTGTCCAACGACCTGCAACTGGGCGGCAGCGTGACGCATCTGGACATCGATCGTAGCGCCGCCGCCCGCTTCGGGCTGACCACGGCGGATGTCGATCAAGCGCTGTACGACGCGTTCGGGCAGCGTCAGATCAACGAATATCAGACCGACATCAACCAGTACAAAGTGATTCTGGAACTCGAACCGCAGCAACGCGGCAAAGCCGAAAGCCTGAATTACTTCTATCTGCGCTCACCGCTGACCAACGAAATGGTGCCGCTGTCGGCGCTCGCCAAAGTCGGCGCACCGAAAATGGGGCCGCTGTCGATCGCTCACGACGGCATGTTCCCGGCCGCCAACCTGTCGTTCAACCTGTCGGCGGGCGTAGCGTTGGGTGATGCCGTCGTGCTGCTCGATCAGGCCAAGAACGAGATCGGCATGCCGGCCTCGATCATCGGCAACTTCCAGGGCGCCGCCCAGGCGTTTCAGAGTTCGCTCGCCAACCAACCCTGGTTGATCCTGGCCGCGCTGGTGGCGGTGTACATCATTCTCGGCGTGCTGTACGAAAGCTTCGTGCATCCGCTGACCATTATCTCCACCCTGCCCTCCGCCGGCATCGGCGCACTGTTGATGCTGTGGTTGATGGGGCAGGATTTCTCGATCATGGGTTTGATCGGTATTGTGTTGTTGATCGGTATCGTCAAGAAGAACGGCATCCTGCTGGTGGACTTCGCCCTCGAGGGGCAGCGGCATCGCGGCCTGTCGCCGCAGGACGCCATTTATGAGGCGTGCGTGACCCGCTTCCGGCCGATCATCATGACCACCCTGGCGGCGCTGCTTGGCGCACTGCCGCTGATGCTCGGCTATGGTGTCGGTGCTGAATTGCGTCAACCGCTGGGCATCGCGGTCGTCGGCGGTTTGCTGGTGAGTCAGGCGCTGACGCTGTTCACCACGCCAGTGATTTACCTGCAACTGGAGCGAATCTTCCACCGCAGGCACCCGACCACCACCCCGACGCCTCCGCCAACGGAGAAGAAACCGACGCCCATGCTGGTGGCTGAAAAGTAAGCACTGACACGAAGCACCCGACGGCAAGAATCGAATAAGTGAGAGTGGACCGATGCGTGTCCTGATTATCGAAGACGAAGAAAAGACCGCCGATTATCTGCATCGCGGTCTCACCGAACAGGGTTACACCACGGACGTTGCCCGGGATGGCATCGAAGGGCTGCACATGGCGCTGGAAAGCGAATACGCCGTGATCATTCTCGACGTCATGCTGCCGGGCCTGGATGGCTACGGGGTGTTGCGCGCTTTGCGGGCGCGCAAGCAGACGCCGGTGATCATGCTCACCGCCCGGGAAAACGTAGACGACCGCATCCGTGGGCTGCGTGAGGGGGCCGACGATTATCTGGGCAAACCGTTTTCGTTCCTGGAGCTGGTCGCCCGCTTGCAGGCACTGACCCGCCGCAGCGGCGGTCATGAGCCGGTGCAGATCAGCGTCGCCGACCTGTGGATCGACCTGATCAGCCGCAAGGCGACCCGTTCCGGCGCTCGCCTGGACCTGACGGCCAAGGAGTTTTCGCTGCTCAGCGTACTGGCCCGACGTCAGGGCGAAATCCTCTCCAAGACCTCGATTGCCGAGATGGTGTGGGACATCAACTTCGACAGCGACGCGAACGTCGTCGAGGTCGCGATCAAGCGCCTGCGCGCCAAGCTCGATGGCCCGTTCGAACAGAAACTGCTGCACACGATTCGTGGCATGGGGTACGTGCTGGAGAGCCGCCGTGTCGAGTAACTCCATCGCCCTGCGCCTGAGCGGCATGTTCGCGCTCGTGGCGCTGTTGGTGTTCCTGCTGATCGGCTGGGCCTTGTACCTGCAAGTGGACAAGGGGCTGGGTCTGTTGCCGGAAGCCGAGGTGGACGCGCGCTACAGCGTGCTTGAATCCGCCGTGCAGCGTTACGGCACGCCAGAGCACTGGGTGAAGATCAACGCCAAGCTCAAGCTGCTCAGCGAAGAAGACAAACGGCTGCGCTTCTGGGTCGTCAGCGATAACCCGACCTATGAATTCGGCAATCCCGATGCGCAGATTCGCGCGTTCGCCAATGGCCCGTTGGGCATGCGCGATTTGAACCTGAACGGTCACGATTATCCATTCAAAGTGCTGGTCAGCCAGTTCCCGGCCAAGGACCAACGCCCGCCGCTGCGTTTCCTGACTGCTATCGACACCGAGACGTTCTGGCAGACTCAGCATTCGTTGCTGATCGCGTTGATCAGCCTGGCGGCGATCGGTATCGCGTTGGCCTCGGCACTGGGTTACTGGGTCGCGCGCATCGGCCTCAAGCCGTTGTTCGACCTCTCGCTGGAGGCGCAAAAACTGGCGCCACCACGTTTGTCCGGGCGTTTGCAGTTGTCGCCGCTGCCGCCGGAACTGGATCAGTTCGTGACCTCGTTCAACTCCACGCTGGAGCGCGTCGAGCAGGCCTATTCCCGCCTGGAGTCGTTCAATGCCGACGTGGCCCATGAGCTGCGCTCGCCGCTGACCAACCTGATCGGTCAGACGCAGGTGGCGCTGACCCGTGGACGTTCTGCTGAGCATTACTTCGAGGTCCTGCAGTCGAACCTGGAAGAGCTCGAGCGGCTGCGCTCCATCATCAACGACATGCTGTTTCTGGCCAGCGCCGATCAGGGCAGCAAGGCCACCGAGCTGACTCAGTCATCGCTGGCCGAGGAAGTGGCGACGACGCTGGATTATCTGGATTTCATTCTGGAGGACGCGCAGGTTCAGGTTCAGGTGCGTGGCGACGCGCATGTCCCGTTCGAGAAGGCTCACCTGCGGCGCGCGTTGATCAACCTGCTGCACAACGCGGTTCAGCACACCTCGCCGGGGCAAGTCATTCATGTGGACATCGAGGATGAACGCGATCACGTCAGCATCAGCGTGACCAACCCCGGCGCGCAGATTTCGGGCGAACACCTGCCCAAGCTCTTCGAGCGCTTTTATCGGGTGGATGCGTCGCGCAGCAACAGCGGCGCCAATCATGGCCTGGGGCTGGCCATCGTCAAAGCGATTGCGTTGATGCATGGCGGAACCGTGTTTGCGCGCAGCGAGCACGGGGAGAACACGTTCGGGATCAATTTGCCGAGTTGAGGATCGGCAAACCAGCGAGCTGGCGCGGTCCACCCTGTGGGAGCGAATTCATTCGCGATGGGCCGGTACAGGCGATACACCTCTATCGCCTGCAAGATTTTTCGCGAATGAATTCGCTCCCACAGGGTGGAATGCAGTCATCGGGCGATCATCACCCCTTCTTCACAAACTCCGACTTCAGCTTCATGGCGCCGATGCCGTCGATTTTGCAGTCGATGTCGTGATCGCCATCGACCAGGCGGATGTTCTTGACCTTGGTGCCGACCTTGACCACCAGCGAAGAGCCTTTGACTTTGAGGTCCTTGATCACGGTGACGGTATCGCCGTCCTGCAGGGTATTGCCGACGGCATCCTTGATGACCTTGACGTCATCGCCAGCGTCGGCGCCGCTGTCAGCGGACCACTCGTGGGCGCATTCCGGACAGACGAACTGGGCGCCGTCTTCGTAGGTGTACTCGGAACTGCATTTTGGGCACGGCGGTAAGCTCACGGCGGATCTCGCATCAGGATGAATAGGCGCAGGATTATAAGGGTTTTTATCGCGAGAGATCACGTTGCGGCTGACAATCACGCCAACGCCGTGTCCATCACCATCATCAGGCAGAAGCCCGCCAGCAGCCCGAAACTGGCGATTTTGCCGTGGCCGTTACGGCGTGACTCCGGGATGATCTCGTGGGTCACGACCAACAGCATCGCCCCGGCTGCAAGCGCCAGGCCGAGCGGTAACAGCAGCGCGGCGACCTCAACCAGCCAGGCGCAGAGTACGGCGAACACCGGCTCGACCAGACCCGATGCCGCACCGATCAAAAAGGCATTCAGCCGTGGCATGCCCGCAGCCGCCAGCACCAGCGCGATCACCAGGCCTTCCGGCACGTCTTGCAACGCGATGCCCATGGCCAGACTGTCGGCATGCGCCAGACCGCCGCCCGCCGAGACGCCCACCGCCATGCCTTCCGGAATGTTGTGGGCGATGATCGCGATGACGAACAGCCAGATGTTCGACGGGATCGCCGGTTTTTCCCCGGCGCTGGACCCATGCGAGCCTTGGGAAACCAACGTGTCGACAATAAACAGCCCTGCGGCGCCCGCGAGAATCCCGAGACTGATCAGCACACCCGCGCCCCATGGTGAGAAACCCAGGCCTTGAGCAGCGCTCAATCCCGGCACGATCAGAGAAAACGCCGTGGCGGCGAGCATGATGCCCGCGCCGAAGCCGAGCAGCCCGTCGGAAACCGCCACCGGCATCCGGCGAATGACCAACACCGGAACAGCACCAAGGGCGGTCCCCAAGGCGCACAACGCTCCGCCTTCCAGCGCCCTCAGCATCCGGGGCTCAAGGGTCAACCATGAGAGCCCCTGGGCGATGAGCAGCCCCGTGCCCACCAGCAACAGGATCGAACCGATGGCCAGACGAAACAGGCGTGCGCTGCTAAGGGTGAGCAAATCCGAAGGCATAGAGCGTCTACTTCTCGTCAGGGGATTTAAGCCAGCGCGTCGTTATAGCGCTTGGCGACTTCGTCCCAGTTCACGACGTTATAAAACGCAGCGATGTATTCCGGGCGACGGTTCTGATAGCGCAAGTAGTACGCATGCTCCCAGACGTCCAGACCGAGGATCGGCGTGTTGCCGTTCATCAACGGGCTGTCCTGATTGCCGCTGCTTTCCACGACCAGTGTCTTTTCCGGGGTTACGCTCAGCCAGGCCCAGCCGCTGCCGAAACGGGTCAGCGCGGCTTTGGTGAACGCGTCCTTGAAGGCCTCTACACCGCCCAGTTGCTCGTCAATGGCCTTGGCCAGCGGCCCGGTTGGCAGACCGCCGCCCTTGGGGCTCATGACGTCCCAGAACAACGAGTGATTGGCGTGACCGCCACCTTGGTTGATCACGGCCGGGCGCAGTTTTTCAGGCAACTGAGCGACGCTGGCGACCAGTTTTTCAATCGGCCATTCGGCGTATTCGGTGCCATCGACGGCGGCATTGAGGTTGTTGATGTAGGTCTGGTGGTGCTTGGTGTAATGGATTTCCATGGTTTGCGCATCGATGTGCGGCTCAAGGGCATCGTAGGCATAGGGTAAGGCAGGCAAGGTGTACGGCATGTCAATGGACTCCGAAGGACAGGATGCGACCGCAGCGACAGATCGGGTAGCGCCAGCGCCGAGTGTTTCAGGCGACGTCGATGATCGGCAGGGCTTGGCGACAAAGCTTCAAACCTAGCGAATGATATTCATTATTAAATGAGTTTAATAATCAAAACAACCCCGACATTGGCATGACACCGGTGCGAGAATGCGCATTCAATGCCTGCCCGCTCTCTCGGTGAGAGCTGCCGGGACTTACGACGGGGGCGAACGTGGGGTGTCAGAAGTACCGATTCGCCACCGTCGTAACCTCCGGCAGCTCCCACTGGCTCAGGGACGACGGGGAATGTGGTGTGTCAGAAGACCGCTTCGCCACCGTCGTAACCTCCGGCAGCTCCTACATGCTCAGGCACTACGGGGAACGCGGTGTGTCAGAAGGACCGCTTCGCCACCGTTGTAACCTACGGCAGCTCCCACTGGCTCAGGGACGACGGGGAATGTGGTGTGCCAGAAGACCGCTTCGCCACCGTCGTAACCTCCGGCAGCTCCCACTGGCTCAGGGACGACGGGAATGTGGGGTGTCGGAAGACCGCTTCGCCACCGTCGTAACCTCCGGCAGCTCCTACAGGCTCAGGGACGAGGGGGAATGTGGTGCGTCAGAAGACCGCTTCGCCATGGTCGTAACCTCCGGCAGCTCCCACAGGTTTCAGCGGAAACAGCGAGCGCGCGCGCATAAAAAAGGCCTGCACGAGGCAGGCCTTGGTGATGCTGGGCGAAGGACGCAATCAGCTCCCGGCCACCATCATCTTCTCGATCAACACGGAACCCGTGCGGATGTTGCTGCGCATTTCGAGATCGCTGCCCACGGCGACGATCTGCTTGAACATGTCCTTCATGTTGCCGGCGATGGTCACTTCCTGAACCGGGAACTGAATTTCGCCGTTCTCGACCCAGAAACCCGCCGCGCCACGTGAATAGTCGCCGGTGACCATGTTCAAACCGCTGCCCATCAATTCGGTGACCAACAGGCCGCGGCCCATGCGACGGATCAACGCCGCCTGGTCTTCAGTGCCATGGGAGACGAACAGGTTGTGCACGCCCCCCGCGTTGGCGGTGCTTGGCAGGCCCAGTTTGCGGCCCGAGTAGGTGCTCAGGATGTAGGACACCAGATCGCCATTCTCGACGAAGGGTTTGGCGTAGGTGGCCAGGCCGTCACCGTCGAATGCCGAGCTGCCCATTGCGCGCATCAAGTGCGGGCGCTCGTCGATGGTCATCCATTCAGGGAACAGGCGCTGACCGATGGCGCCTTCCAGGAACGACGACTTGCGGTACAAATTGCCGCCGGAAATGGCGCCCAAAAAGCTGCCGAACAGACCGCCCGCCAGTTCCGCCGAGAACAACACCGGCACTTCGCAGGTCGGCACCGGGCGCGCGCCCAGGCGGCTTGCGGCACGCTCGGCGGCTTTTTTGCCGATGAGTTTTGCGTCCATCAGCAGCTCGCCCTGACGATTGACGTCGTACCAGTAGTCGCGCTGCATCTGGCCTTCGCCTTCGGCGATCATCACGCAGCTCAGGCTGTGGCGGGTCGAGGCGTAACCGCCAATGAAGCCGTGGCTGTTGCCATACACGCGGCAGCCCTGATGCACGTTGAGCGTCGTGCCGTCGGCGTTTTTGATCCGGCTGTCCGCATCAAACGCAGCGGCTTCACAGATCAACGCGCGCTCGATGGCTTCCTCCGGGCTGATGTTCCAAGGGTGGAACAGGTCGAAATCCGGCTGTTCCTTGGCCATCAACGCGGCATCCGCCAGACCTGAACTTTCGTCTTCGGAAGTGTGCTTGGCGATGGCTAACGCAGCGGCCACGGTTTCGCGGATCGCATCCGGCCCGCTGGCCGAGGTGCTGGCTGAACCCTTGCGATGGCCGACGTACAAGGTGATGCCAAAACCCTGGTCACGGTTGAACTCGACGGTTTCGACTTCGCGCTGGCGAACTGATGTCGACAGTCCCTGCTCCAGCGACACCGCGACTTCACAGGCGGTCGCGCCCTGACGCTTGGCTTCGGCGACGATCTGTTCGACCTGTTGTTGCAGTGCCGGCAAGGCCTGCGGGCCGACGCTTTCTGATGCACTCATGACTTTCTCCATCAAATTCCGGTTTCGGCACTGACCAAGTGCCCACTGGGCCGGACAATTGGCCCCTGACTCGTTATCATGGCGGCGTTTATTTGCGGACGGCCCCCATGGTTGATTCTTACGACGACTCCTTTGACGGAGAGAAAAGCAAAACCCAGATCAAAAAAGAGCTGCACGCTCTGGTGGATCTGGGCGAACGCTTGACGACATTCAAACCCGATGTGCTTGCCAAGCTGCCGCTGACCGATGAGTTGCGTCGGGCATTGGCCGATGCTCCCAAGCACACCGCGCACATTGCGCGCAAACGCCACATTTCCTTCATTGGCCGGCTGATGCGCGATCAGAACCTGGATGAAATCCTGGTCCTGCTCGATCAACTCGATGCCTCCACGCGCCAGTACAACGAGCGCTTTCATAACCTTGAACGCTGGCGCGATCGCCTGGTGACCGGTACCGATGACGTGCTGGAACAGTTCGTCAACGAATACCCGGACGCCGACCGTCAGCAACTGCGTTCGCTGATCCGTCAGGCCCAGCACGAGGCCAAGCAAAACAAGGCCCCGACCGCGACCCGCAAAATCTTCAAATACATCCGCGAACTGGACGAAACCAAACGCGGATTGCGTTAAATCTGCCGCGCCCCTGTAGGAGCGCGCTTGCCCGCGATAGCGTCAGGCCAGACACCTTGATGTCGACTGACACACCGCCGTCGCGAGCAAGCGCGCTCCTACAGGTGCAATGTCGCTCCTTACCCGCCTGTCCCGCCAACCGTGATCGCATCGATCTTCAGCGTTGGCTGACCCACGCCCACCGGCACCGACTGCCCATCTTTGCCACAGGTTCCCACACCGCTGTCCAGCGACAGGTCGTTGCCGACCATCGACACCCGGCTCATGCACTCAGGACCGTTACCGATCAACGTGGCGCCTTTGACGGGTGCGGTGATTTTGCCGTCCTCGATCAAATAGGCTTCGCTGGTGGAGAACACGAATTTGCCGCTGGTGATGTCGACCTGACCGCCACCAAGGTTGGCGCAATAAATGCCTTTCTTCACCGACTTGATGATTTCCTCAGGATCACTCTGACCACCCAGCATGTAGGTGTTGGTCATGCGCGGCATCGGCAGGTGGGCGTAGGACTCACGACGGCCGTTACCGGTGCGCGCGACGCCCATCAGGCGGGCGTTGAGTTTGTCCTGCATGTAGCCCTTGAGCACGCCGTTCTCGATGAGGGTGGTGCACTCGGTCTGAACGCCCTCGTCATCGACACTCAGCGAGCCACGACGACCGGCCAGTGTGCCGTCGTCGACGATGGTGCAGAGTTTGGACGCGACCATTTCGCCCATGCGACCGCTGTAGGCTGAGCTGCCCTTGCGGTTGAAATCGCCTTCCAGCCCATGACCGACCGCTTCGTGCAGCAGCACGCCGGACCAGCCCGAGCCCAAGACGACAGGCAGTGTACCGGCCGGCGCCGGAATCGCTTCCAGATTGACCAGCGCTTGACGCAGCGCTTCACGGGCATAGCCCATGGCGCGGTCTTCAGCGAGGAAATAACGGTAATCGGTACGCCCGCCGCCGCCGTGGCCGCCACGCTCGCGACGACCGTTCTGCTCGACGATCACGCTGACGTTGAAGCGCACAAGCGGACGCACGTCGGCCGCCAGACCACCATCGGTCGATGCCACCAGAATGCGCTCCCAGACACCGGCCATGCTCACCGTGACCTGCTGAATGCGCGGATCGAGGGCACGGGTGGCGGCGTCGACGCGCTTGAGCAGCTCGACTTTCTCGGCGCGGGTCATGACTTCCAGCGGGTTGTCCGGCGCGTACAGCTGAGCGACGTCCTGCGTAGTGAAGGCCTGTACACGACCGTTCTGCCCGGCGCGGGAGATCGAGCGCGCGGCGCGGGCCGCCTGGCTCAGGGCCTCCGGGGTGATCGCGTTGCTGTAGGCGAACCCGGTTTTCTCACCCGATTGCGCACGCACGCCGACACCCTGATCGAGGTTGAAACTGCCTTCCTTGACGATGCCGTCTTCCAGAGCCCAGGACTCGGAAATCTGCCCCTGGAAATACAGGTCGGCAGCGTCGATCCCGGGACCGGCAAGCTCTCCCAGCACCGATTGCAGGCTGTCGATGCTCAGGCCGCCTGGCGCCAGTAGGTGTTCGCTGACAGAGGACACGTTGCTCATATTCACTCCGGGGTGTTGGCAGGCCGCAAGGCGTCCTGCGAAAAAAATCGCCGGTGGTTCGATACCGGCATTCGCGCCCGTATAGACGCTTGTTCTTGACTGTCTCGCTCCGCCAGCAGCACGGCTTCACCCTGTGCCTGCTCGGCCAGCACGCGGCCCCATGGATCGATGATCGCCGCGTGCCCAAATGTTTCCCTCGGCCCCGGGTGAACCCCGCCCTGCGCAGCCGCCAGCACGTAGCACTGGGTTTCGATGGCACGTGCGCGCAGCAGGATTTCCCAGTGCGCCGCGCCCGTCACGGCGGTAAAGGCCGACGGCGCGGTAATCAATTCAGCCCCTGCTTCACGCAGAGCGGTGTACAGCTCGGGGAAGCGCAGGTCGTAACACACGGTCAGGCCCAACCGGCCCACCGGCGTATCGACAACCACCACATTGCTGCCATGAGCATAGTCGTCCGACTCGCGGTACCGACCACGGTTGTCCGTCACGTCCACGTCAAACAGGTGCAGCTTGTCGTATCGCGCCACCTGTTGACCCTGATCGTCGATCAACAGCGAACACGCCGTGACTTTGCTCTGCGGCCGACCTTCGGGCGGCAGCGGCACTGTCCCGGCGACAATCCATAACTTGAGGTCGCGAGCGGCAAGTTTCAACCATGGCAGGATCGGACCTTCGCCCAACCCTTCCGCCCGACCGATGGCAGCGACGTCCCGACGGCCCATGGCGGCGAAGTTTTCCGGCAGCACGGCCAGCTTCGCCCCCGACGCCGCGGCCTGCTCAAGCAGCGCGCGCGCCTGAGCCAGATTGCCCTCGACATCGCTCTGGCTGACCATCTGAATCACTGCAAAGGACATGGTTGCTCCTTGATTGATAGAACCGCACCACCTTTATTGACCCCGATTGCCATCGAGCGCCAATGGCTTCTGACTATTGCGGCTTTTCAAACGGCTTGTCGAACGTGATCTTAGGCTCTTTCCACGGGCCTTCGACCTTGTACTGGACACTGGCGAACCGCGCGACGCGATCACCCAGCAGTTTGTCGACCAGGAACAACGCACCACCGATGGCCGGAGCGCCGACGATCAGCGCGGCGATAGGCAGGTTGTTGGTGACCGGCAATGTCACCAGCAGCTTGGCGTCGACGCGGTCCCGCACCATGTCCAGCGTGCCATTGAGTTCCAGGTTGCTCGACGGGCCGATCATGGTGATCGGGTCGCGGGTGACATAGACGCCGTCGCTGGCTACCAGCAGGCCTTTCACACGGTCATAACTCAATCCTTTGCCCAACAAGTCCGAAAAGTCGAGGCGCAAACGACGCCCGATGGAGTTGAAGTTAAGCAGACCGAACACTCGCAGCGCCTGAGCGCCACCTTCAACCTCGACGAACTGTCCGTTCTTGAGCGTCGCATCAAGCGTGCCGGAGTAACGCTTGAGCCCGACCCACGCAGGCGAGCCCGGCCAGCGGCCATCGGCATTCATTTCGAACTCCTGGCTGGTCACCGTCGGCGCAAAACCCCACGCTTTCAGCACGTCGGCCAGATTCTTGCCCTCTACCTGACCCTTGAACCAACTGCTGGTCGCACCCGGCGTGCCTTCCCAGCCGCCATTGCCCAACAGGTTGATGCCTTTAAGGCCCAGGTTCAGATCACTCAGTTGAATACCGTTCGGTGTCGGCCTGACCTTCAGCGACCAGGCACCGACCAGTTGATCACCCTGGAACAGCTGGGTGATCTTGATGTTCAGCGCCGGGATGTTATGGGGATCGACATCGGCCAATGGGTCCGGTGCGTTTTCGACCACTGCCGCATTCGGGTCAGGCGCAGGCAACTTCACGTACAGAAGATTGATGTCAGCGGGCGTTGCCTTGTTATCCGGCAGCGTGGCTGAACCTTTGATTTTCGAACTGTCCAGCGACAGGCCCCAACTCGCGTCACTGCGCTTGAGCTGCACGTCGGCCTGATCGAGTGTCGTGCCCATTGCCGTAAGCTTGCCGATTTGCAGGTCAACGCTGTTCAGCAGCTGTTTGGCGCTGCCGCCCGGATCATTGCCGGCATAACGCTCGGCAATCGCCTGCCACGGCGCGATGTCCAGCTCGGACAATGATCCCCGAACCCGCAGGCCCTTGGCATCCGGAACAATCGCCCCGCCCTGGCCCAGGAACAACTCGCCACGCCCGTCCGCGAACTTGCCCGCCGGCGCCGCGAACGCGAAGTTGGCGAGATTGCCGTACCCCACGCCGACGCGCCGTTCCGGGCCTTGCAGGTTCATCCGGAAATCGGTGTCGCGGGTCTCATCGGCAGCCTTGCCGAACGGCGCAGGCAGATCGACCGTCACCCCTTTGAGATTGGAATTGATCAGCAACTGGCTGTCGGCACCGCTGAGCGTGACCTGCACCTGGTACGGAAGGTCACCCGAGACCGGCAGGGGTTGCGTGACATTCAGCCAGTCGGTCAGACGCTTGATGGTGATCTGACTGCTGGCGGCGATACGCGTCACCGGGGCGCCGGGTTTGCCCTCGGCAAAGATGTCGGCGCTGAGCGGTTTGTCGAACGCCATCGCCTTGATGTTCTTGCCGCTCAGACCTTTGGCGTAGTCAAAGCGGAAATTGCCCTTGAGCTGCGTCAGATCGAGCACGGGGTCTGCCAGCCTCAAGTGAGCGCTGTCAGTGTTGAAATCCACGGCGACCTTGGGCTCTTGTCCTTTGACCAGTGGCACATCGAGATTGATATGGCCCTGCAGCGGACCTTCCGCCTGCCATCCGGCAAACGTCTGGCCGGTGCCGATGGGCGCCTCCTGCAGAATCTTCATGCCGTCCTGAAGGCTACCGTTGAAGTCGCCGTCCACCAGCAGATGGCCCGGCTGGCCAGCCGGGGTGTGGGGAACATCCACGGCGACGTTGCTGACCTGGGTGCCCAGCAGCTGGCCTTTGCTGGCACGGATCCGCACACCGCTGTTTTCGACGAACACGTTGCCGTCCACGCCGGTCAGCTGCGGCCAGCCTGGCTGAAACGCCAGATTCGCGTTCTGTACGTTGAAAAACAGCGTGATGACGCGCGCCACGTCCGGTGCATCGTGGTTGATCGAACCTTGATACTGGAAGAAACCTTCTTTGACGTGGCCGCTCAGCACGGCCGTGCGCAGCCATTGATCGACGCCGGGGTTGAGCATCGCGGGCAGGTACTTGGACGTGTATTTGCCGTCGCCATCGACCATGCCCACGCGCAGGTCCATGTAGTCTTCCTGATCGTGGTTGAAATGCAGACGGATCAGGAAGTCACTGGCGATCTTGCCTTCGTCGCCAAGGACCTTGATGTACGGCGCGATCAGCGTGAAGCCCTGATCGTCCAGCGCGTAGGTCAGGCGTGCCTCGGCATGCCGGTACTTCCATTCGTTGTTGAAGATCGGCGCCAGATGAAGCATGAAGTCATCGGTGTTCAGGCGCAGTTCGCCCTGCCCCAGATCACCACTGATCGAACCGCTGACGTTTCCGGCTGCCGGCGCGCCGTGATAGGCGTCGAAGCCCAGCTTGTCCAGATTCGCCGCAAAGCTGACGCGCTTGGGCCCTACGGCCTGCGGGCGATAGTCGAGCAGCAGATTGCGCACGCCGCCCGTGAAATTCAGGTGATCGAGCACCACCATCAGCTTGTCCGGGAGCGGTGCGAGCGAGTCCAGCAACGGCGTGACCGGCGTCAGGTCCATCCGGTCGGCCTGGACGTGCCACAACTCTTCGTTGTCGGACGTGGCTGCGGTCTGTGTCAGATCAACCCGGCTTTCCCAGCGCTTGCCGGCAATGTCCATGGCCAGCGAATTGGCCGCGACCGTAAAACCTTTGTCGTTGCGCTGAAACCACGCGTTGAGCGCCAGGTTGTCGATCTTCGAGGCCTTGCGGTCGGCATAGGCGCCCTTGAACTGTGGCGCGTTGAACCGCGCAGCAGCGGTCTGCAACGTGCCTTTGCCCCACGTCAGCCAGAACTCACCACCGGCCTTGAGGTTCTTGATCTTCCAGTCACGGGTCAGGCTCTTCGGCAACCATTTCGCCCAGTCGCTCTGCGGGAGGCTCAGGTACGCCTCGGCCTCGCCGTCTCGCCACTCGCTGGCGCGCACTTTTGAACGCACGTTGAGCGACAACGGTTGACCGTCAGGCAAGGTGACGCGCGCATCCAGACGCTGGTGAAAGCTTCCGGTCTTCAGGGTCATGCTGACGTAGGTCAGGGTGAGCGGGGATTGCTCATAAGGTTGCAGGGTGATCTGACTGTCGAACACCGACAGCTGCGAGATCATCTGCATTTGCTTCAACGCCTGTTCCGGGTCGAAAGGCTTGTCATCCTGAACCGGAAGGCCCTGGAGCGCCCAATGACCGTCCTTGTCCTCCTTGAGCCCCAGTTGCAGGCCGTCGAGTTCAAGCCGGGCGATACGCACCTGACGCGCTTTGGCACTCGCCCACAGGTCAGGCACTGCCCGCACATGGTCCAGCCGCACGGTGTTGGCACCCTGGCCGACCATCACATCCCGCGCGACGAAGATCGGTGAAAATCCGCTCCAGCTGCCTTCCAGGCGTCCGATGCTGACGGGCATGCCGACCGCCGCCTGGGCCTTGCTTTCAACGTCGGCGCGGTATTCGGCGACCATGGGCACGAGTTCACGGCCCACGCTGACGTACAACGCCACCAGAACCAAAACCAGTGCGCACAGGCTCAGGCCCCAACGGGTCAGAGCTGCCAGGAAACGGGTCAGACGCTCCATGTCGCCGAACCTCCGTGCAGAGAGCCTGCACAAGGCATCCGGCTCAATCGTGCAGGTGTGTGTTCGTCCGGAAAAAACTCATTCGCCACGCATCGTTCTCTTTGAAGGGCATCCTTGCCATCGGCCGCTCGGGTTCGGTTTTATGATTTCAACAGCGGCACAAGGACGGGCTTCCCCAGCCCGCTCCACTGCTTTCAAGCACTCTCAGAGCAGCACAACGTCATATTGTTCCTGGGAATACATGGTTTCGACCTGGAACCGAATGGTTCTGCCGATGAACACCTCGAGTTCGGCCACGTTTCCCGACTCCTCATCGAGCAATCGATCCACGACTTTCTGGTTGGCCAGCACCCGATACCCCAACGCCTGATAGGCGCGGGCTTCACGCAGGATCTCGCGAAAGATCTCGTAACAGATGGTTTCCGGGGTTTTCAGTTTGCCACGCCCCTGGCAACTGCTGCACGGCTCGCACAGCACTTGCTCCAGGCTCTCACGGGTACGCTTGCGGGTCATCTGCACCAGGCCGAGCTCGGTGATGCCGATGATGTTGGTCTTGGCGTGGTCGCGCTCCAGCTGCTTTTCCAGTGTACGCAGGACCTGACGCTGGTGCTCGCCGTCTTCCATGTCGATGAAGTCGATGATGATGATCCCGCCGATGTTGCGCAGACGCAGCTGGCGGGCAATCGCGGTGGCGGCTTCCAGGTTGGTTTTGAAGATGGTTTCTTCAAGATTCCGGTGACCGACGAACGCGCCGGTGTTGACGTCGATGGTGGTCATCGCTTCCGCCGGGTCGATCACCAGATAACCGCCGGACTTCAGCGGAACCTTGCGCTCCAGCGCCTTCTGGATTTCGTCTTCAACGCCATACAGGTCGAAAATCGGCCGCTCGCCCGGGTAGTGCTCGAGACGATCGGCAATTTCCGGCATCAGTTCGGCCACGAACTGCGTGGTTTTCTGGAAGGTTTCACGGGAGTCGATGCGTATTTTTTCGATACGCGGGCTGACCAGGTCACGCAAGGTCCGCAGCGCCAGACCGAGGTCTTCGTAGATCACACTGGCCGGGTTGATGGTCTTGATCTGTTCGCCGATCTGATCCCACAGCCGCCGCAGGTAACGGATGTCCATCATGATCTCATCCGCCCCGGCGCCTTCGGCTGCCGTGCGCAGGATGAAACCGCCCTTCTCTTTGATCCCTTCCTTGGCCACGCAATCGCTGACCACCTGTTTCAGGCGTTCGCGTTCGGTTTCGTCCTCGATCTTCAGGGAAATACCGACATGCGCCGTGCGCGGCATGTACACCAGATAGCGCGACGGAATGGACAGTTGAGTGGTCAGGCGTGCGCCTTTGCTGCCAATCGGGTCTTTGGTGACCTGCACCACCAGGCTCTGGCCTTCATGGACCAGCGAGCTGATCGTTTCGACGGCCGGGCCTTCACGCATGGAGATTTCCGAGGCGTGGATGAACGCGGCGCGGTCCAGACCGATGTCGATGAATGCGGCCTGCATTCCCGGCAGCACGCGTACCACCTTGCCCTTGTAGATGTTGCCGACGATCCCGCGACGCTGGGTCCGCTCGACATGAACCTCTTGCAAAACCCCGTTCTCAACGACGGCCACGCGCGACTCCATCGGCGTGATGTTGATCAGAATCTCTTCACTCATGGCTTGTCACCTTCCAGGCATTGCCAACAGGGTATGCCGAAACGCTGCAGGATTTCTGCGGTTTCGCACAACGGCAAGCCAACGACCGCAGAATAGCTGCCGCTGAGGTGCTCCACGAACACCGCGCCCAGTCCCTGGATGCCGTAGCTGCCCGCCTTGTCGCGGGGCTCGCCGCTGGCCCAATAGGCGCGGGCTTCTTCAGTGGAGATGGAACGAAAACGCACACGGCTGCTGACGACGCGGGTTTCGCAATGCTGTTCATCGACCACGGCGATGGCGGTCAGCACCTCGTGCTCACGGTTCGACAGCCCGGCCAGCATGGCCAATGCCTCGGCTTCATCGGCGGGTTTGCCGAGAATGCGGCCATCGAGCACCACGGCGGTGTCGGCGCCCAGCACGCAGGCAACGGGATAAGCAGGGTCGTTGGCAAGCTGCAGCAGACCGGCGTCGGCTTTGCCACGGGCCAGACGTTCGACATAAGCGGCAGGGGTTTCGTGCTGGAGCGGGGTTTCGTCGATGTCCGCGCTGAGCGTGGTGAACGGCACACCGATTTGCGTCAGCAGTTCACGACGGCGCGGGGAGCCGGAGGCGAGAAGCAGTTGTGGCATGGGGACGTCTCCGTGTCTTTGACTTTCAGCTTAGGCGTTGCGTGAGAAGTGGCGAAGAGCACGTCGGTGTTCAGATCGATCCGGTTTTTCACAAGACATCTGCCAGACATTGCCCGAGCCATATCCCGTGGGAGCGAATTCATTCGCGAGACGTCGTGTCAGGCGATATCTCTCCATCGGCTGCACCGACATCTCGCGAATGAATTCGCTCCCACAGGTCAATCAGATGATCTGCACGTCAATTGATCTTCAAACGCAGGCGCAGGCCGCGCAGTCCGTAGCTGACCCACGGCCAGAGCAAGGCACTGACCAACGCGGGCAGTACCAGCGCAAGGGTCGGCTGGCGGTTGCCGGTCAGCGCGCTGAGCCACAGCTGGACCAGCTGCGCGAGGCCGAAAATCACCAGAATCACCAGGCATTGCTGCCACATCGGGAACATGCGCAAGCGTTGCTGCAACGACAGGACCAGGAAGGTGATCAGCGTCAGGATCAACGCGTTCTGTCCCAGTAACGTCCCGTACAAGACGTCTTCGGCCAAGCCCAGCATCCAGGCGGTGACCATGCCGATCTTGTGTGGCAAGGCCAGTGCCCAGAATGCCAACAGCAGCGCCAGCCAGAGCGGGCGAAAGATTTCCATGAATTGCGGGAGCGGCGAGACGCTGAGCAGCAGACCGATGGCAAAGGTCAGCCAGACCACCCAGCCGTTTCGTGCGGGAGCGTGACGAGCCATTATTCTTCCCTCTCGCGCGGCGCTGCCGGAGTGGCAGCCGGCGTGGCCGGTTTAGGTGCGGCGGGCTTCGCGGCCGGCTTGGCGGCCGGTTTGCTCGCAGCAGGCTTGGCAGGCGTCGCGGCAGACGCAGGGGCTGCGGCAGGCGTTGTTGCTGCCGGCGTTGGCGAAGCGCTGTGGCCCGTCGCTGCAGGCTTGGGCACCGTGGCCGGCACGACCGGTTTGTTTGGTGTCGCCGTTGGCGCGGCGCCCGGCACGGTGGCCGAAGGCACGGCGGCAGGGTCGGCGGCCTGACGGTCAAGCGACTCCTGCTGTTGCGCGGCGTCGGCGGCGCGTTCTTCAGGAGAACGACCGTCAGAAAACACCAGCAACAGATAACGACTGCGGTTCAGGGCGGCCGTCGGCACCGCGCGAACGATCGCAAAGGGCTGGCCGGAGTCGTGGATCACTTCCTTGACCGTCGCCACCGGATAGCCCGCCGGGAAACGCTGCCCAAGACCGGAACTCACCAGCAGGTCGCCTTCCTTGATGTCGGCGGTGTCGGCCACGTGGCGCAGCTCCAGACGCTCAGGGTTGCCGGTGCCGCTGGCGATGGCGCGCAAACCGTTACGGTTCACCTGGACCGGGATGCTGTGGGTCGTGTCGGTCAGCAGCAGTACGCGCGAGGTGTACGGCATCAGTTCGACCACCTGGCCCATCAGGCCACGTGCATCGAGCACCGGCTGGCCCAGCACCACGCCGTCACGCTCACCTTTGTTGATGATGATGCGGTGCGTGAACGGGTTGGGGTCCATGCCGATCAGCTCGGCGACTTCGACCTTCTCGTTGACCAGCGCCGAAGAGTTCAGCAACTCGCGCAGGCGAACGTTCTGCTCGGTCAGGGCGGCGAGCTTCTGCAGGCGGCCTTGCAACAGCAGGTTTTCGGTCTTGAGTTTTTCGTTTTCGGCGGCGAGTTCGGTGCGACTGCCAAACTGGCTGGCAACGCCCTGATACAAACGTTCAGGCAAGTCGGCGATCCAGTACGACTGCATCAGGACCAGCGACATCTGACTGCGAACAGGCTTGAGCAGCGTGAAGCGCGCGTCCACGACCATGACGGCCACAGACAGGACGACCAGCACCAACAGACGAACGCCCAGCGACGGGCCCTTTGAGAAAAGCGGTTTAATGGGCCGCTCCTTCCAGGGATGCTTGTGTTTGGCTGTGCTTATTCATGCGACATGAAACCGGCCTGGTGCGGATTGATGGAAATACAGGGGCGTCAGATTTGCAGCATCAGGCTTTCAATACAACAGCAGGACGTCAACAAATCAAACACGCACAGGCAGCACCGGGAGATGCTGCCTGTCGAGCTCATCAGGGTAGCGCTCCGGCGAGTTATTCGCTGGAGAGCAGGTCCATGGTGTGCTTGTCCATCATTTCCAGCGCACGGCCACCGCCGCGTGCCACGCAGGTCAGCGGGTCTTCGGCGACGATCACCGGCAGACCGGTTTCCTGAGCCAGCAGTTTGTCGAGGTCACGCAGCAAGGCGCCACCACCGGTCAGGACCAGACCGCGCTCGGCGATGTCCGATGCCAGCTCTGGCGGAGACTGTTCCAGCGCGCTCTTGACGGCCTGAACGATGGTTGCCAGGGATTCCTGCAACGCTTCCAGCACTTCGTTGGAGTTCAGGGTGAAGGCACGTGGAACACCTTCGGCCAGGTTACGGCCGCGTACGTCGACTTCACGCACTTCGCCGCCCGGGTAGGCAGTACCGATTTCCTGCTTGATGCGTTCAGCGGTGGATTCACCGATCAGGCTGCCGTAGTTACGACGCACGTAGGTGATGATCGCTTCGTCGAAACGGTCGCCGCCGACGCGCACGGATTCGGCGTAAACCACACCGTTCAGGGAGATCAAGGCGATTTCGGTAGTACCACCACCGATGTCGACGACCATCGACCCGCGTGCTTCTTCGACCGGCAGACCGGCACCGATGGCGGCGGCCATTGGCTCTTCGATCAGGAACACTTCACGTGCGCCGGCACCCAGGGCCGATTCGCGAATGGCGCGACGCTCAACCTGGGTCGACTTGCACGGTACGCAGATCAGCACGCGAGGGCTTGGCTGCAGGAAGCTGTTTTCGTGCACTTTGTTGATGAAATACTGGAGCATCTTTTCGCACACGCTGAAATCGGCGATGACGCCGTCTTTCATCGGACGAATGGCAGCGATGTTGCCCGGGGTACGGCCCAGCATACGCTTGGCTTCCATCCCGACAGCAACGACGCTTTTCTGATTTCCGTGGGTCCGAATGGCCACAACCGATGGCTCGTTCAGGACAATACCGCGCTCACGCACGTAAATAAGGGTGTTGGCAGTGCCCAGGTCGATGGAAAGATCGCTGGAAAACATGCCACGCAGTTTCTTGAACATGGGAAAGGGACCCTAGGGAACGCGTGGGTAAAAAAGTGCGGCAAACTCTAACAACGACAGGGATTTTGGGCAAGGAGCCAATATGCTAAATTGGCTGTTTTTCCGAGCACTACCCTCGACGATCGCGGCCTTATGACCGTTTAAAGAGCGTAGTGTTCCGCAATCTGACGTACGGTCCATCCCGTACGCATTCCACTGGAGAACCCCATGGCGCTTGATCGCTCCGACGTGGAAAAAATCGCTCATCTGGCCCGACTGGGGCTCAATGACGCCGATATCCCGCGTACTACCGAAGCACTGAACAGCATTCTAGGGCTGGTTGACCAGATGCAGGCGGTCGACACCACCGGTATCGAACCCCTCGCACACCCGCTTGAAGCCTCGCAAAGGCTGCGTGAAGACGTGGTCAGCGAAGCCAATCATCGCGATTCCTATCAAGCCATCGCACCAGCGGTCGAAGACGGCCTTTATCTGGTTCCGAAAGTCATCGACTAAGGGAATGAGCCTGCAATGCATCAAATGACTCTGGCAGAGATCGCTCGCGGACTTGCCGATAAAAAGTTTTCTTCCGAAGAATTGACCCGCAACTTGCTGGCGCGTATCGCCCAGCTGGACCCGCAGCTCAATAGCTTCATTTCCGTCACCGAAGACCTGGCCATCAATCAGGCCCAGGCCGCGGACGCCCGTCGTGCGGCAGGCGAAACCGGTGCCCTGCTGGGGGCCCCGCTGGCGCACAAGGACCTGTTCTGCACCAAGGGCATCCGCACCAGCTGTGCCTCGAAGATGCTCGACAACTTCAAGGCGCCCTACGACGCGACCGTCGTTGCCAAGCTGGCAGCGGCGGGCACCGTGACGCTGGGCAAGACCAACATGGACGAATTCGCCATGGGGTCGGCCAACGAGTCCAGCCACTACGGCGCGGTGAAAAACCCGTGGAACCTGGCTCACGTGCCGGGCGGCTCGTCGGGTGGTTCGGCGGCGGCGGTTGCCGCTCGTCTGTTACCTGCCGCGACAGGCACCGATACCGGCGGTTCGATTCGCCAACCTGCGGCGCTGACCAACCTGACCGGCCTGAAACCGACCTACGGTCGTGTGTCGCGCTGGGGCATGATCGCCTACGCGTCCAGCCTCGATCAGGCGGGCCCGATGGCGCGCACCGCCGAAGACTGCGCCCTGCTGCTGCAAGGCATGGCCGGTTTCGACATCAATGACTCCACGAGCATTGACGAGCCTGTGCCGGATTACAGCGCCGGCCTTAACGCCTCGCTGCAAGGTCTGCGCATCGGTGTGCCGAAGGAATACTTCAGTGCCGGTCTCGACCCGCGCATCGCCGATCTGGTCATGGCCAGCGTCGAAGAGCTGAAAAAGCTCGGCGCCGTGGTCAAGGAAGTCAGCCTGCCGAACCTGCAGCACGCGATCCCTGCTTATTACGTGATCGCGCCGGCAGAGGCTTCTTCCAACCTGTCGCGTTTCGACGGTGTGCGCTTCGGCTATCGCTGCGAAGACCCGAAAGACCTGACCGACCTGTACAAGCGCTCGCGCGGCGAAGGCTTCGGGCCTGAAGTGCAGCGCCGGATCATGGTCGGTGCCTACGCGCTGTCCGCCGGTTACTACGACGCCTACTACCTGCAAGCGCAGAAGATTCGTCGTCTGATCAAGAACGACTTCATGAACGCCTTCACCGAAGTCGACGTGATCCTGGGCCCTACCACGCCGAACCCGGCCTGGAAGATCGGCGCCAAGAACGCCGACCCGATCGCCGAGTACCTGGAAGACTTCTACACCATCACCGCCAACCTCGCGGGCCTGCCGGGCCTGTCGATGCCGGCCGGTTTTGCCGACGGTCTGCCGGTGGGCGTGCAATTGCTGGCGCCGTACTTCCAGGAAGGTCGCCTGCTCAACGTCGCTCACCAATATCAACTGGTTACCGACTGGCACACTCGCTCGCCTGAAGGCTTCTAAGGAGAAAACGCATGCAATGGGAAGTCGTCATCGGGCTGGAGATTCACACCCAGCTCACGACCCAATCGAAGATTTTCTCCGGTAGCGCCACCACGTTCGGCTCCGAGCCGAACACCCAGGCCAGCCTCGTCGACCTGGGCATGCCCGGCACGTTGCCGGTGCTGAACAAGGAAGCCGTGCAGATGGCGGTCAAGTTCGGCCTGGCGATCGATGCCGAGATCGGTCAGCACAACGTGTTCGCCCGCAAGAACTACTTCTACCCGGACCTGCCGAAGGGTTACCAGATCAGCCAGATGGAATTGCCGATTGTCGGCAAGGGTCATCTGGACATCACCCTTGAAGACGGCACCATCAAGCGCATCGGCGTCACACGTGCCCACCTTGAGGAAGACGCCGGCAAGAGCCTGCACGAAGACTACAGCGGCATGACCGGTATCGACTTGAACCGTGCCGGCACGCCGCTGTTGGAAATCGTGTCCGAACCGGACATGCGTTCGGCCAAGGAAGCGGTTGCCTACGTCAAGGCGATGCACGCGCTGGTCCGCTACCTGGGCATTTGCGACGGCAACATGGCCGAAGGCTCTCTGCGTTGCGACTGCAACGTGTCGGTTCGCCCGAAAGGCCAGGTCGAGTTCGGCACCCGCTGCGAGATCAAGAACGTCAACTCGTTCCGTTTCATCGAGAAAGCGATCAACAGCGAGATTCAACGTCAGATCGACCTGATCGAAGACGGTGGCAAGGTCATCCAGCAAACCCGCCTGTACGACCCGAACACCAACGAAACCCGCGCCATGCGCAGCAAGGAAGAAGCCAACGACTACCGTTACTTCCCCGATCCTGACCTGCTGCCGGTGATCATCGAGGACGCGTTCCTGGAGAAAACCCGCGCCCTGCTGCCGGAACTGCCGCCACAGAAACGCGAGCGCTTCCAGTCGCAGTTCGGCCTGTCGCTGTACGACGCCAGCGTGCTGGCTTCCAGCCGCGAACAGGCGGATTACTTCGAGAAAGTGGTCGGCATTGCGGGCGACGCCAAGCTGGCCGCCAACTGGGTCATGGTCGAGCTGGGTTCGTTGCTGAACAAGCAAGGCGTGGAAATCGACGAATCGCCGGTCAGCGCCGAGCAACTGGGCGGCATGCTGCAACGCATCACCGACAACACCATCTCCGGCAAGATCGCCAAGATGGTCTTCGAGGCGATGGCCAACGGCGAAGGCAGCGCTGATGAAATCATCGAGAAACGCGGTCTGAAGCAAGTAACCGACAGCGGCGCCATCGAGTCGATTCTGGATGACATGCTGGCTGCCAACGCCGAGCAGGTCGAACAGTACCGCGCTGCCGATGAAGCCAAACGCGGCAAGATGTTCGGCTTCTTCGTCGGACAGGCCATGAAAGCGTCCAAAGGCAAGGCCAACCCGGGGCAGGTAAACGAACTGTTGAAGCGCAAGCTGGAAGGTTGATCCAGTCAGCATCGGTCTGAACTGTAGGAGCGTGGCTTGTCCCGCGATCTGGCGCGAAGCGGCAGCAGATCAGCAAATGCAAAGGGTCCTGATGTACCGCATTTACCGATTTGACGACTGCTTCGCAGCCGATCGCGGGACAAGCCACGCTCCTACAGGTCATGTGCAAAATTTTCCAAAGGACGGTGACCCATGTGGCGGTTCCTCGGCGCTTGCGCCCTGTTTTCTCTGCTGGCCGGTTGCGCCAGTGAAGGCATCATCGATCCACACGGCTACAACGCAACAGGCGGCGCCTCCTATTACGGCGCCCAACATCAAGGCAAGCGCACCGCCAGCGGTGAACGTTTCGACCAGAATTCCCTGACCGCCGCGCATCGCCAACTACCGTTCGGCACTCGTGTGCAGGTCACCAACCTGGACAATGATCGCAAGGTCGTGGTCCGCATCAACGACCGTGGTCCACACACTCGCGGCCGTCTGATCGACGTATCGCGTGCAGCCGCCGAACAATTGGGTATGCTGCGCAGCGGAACCGCCCAAGTCCGGGTGCAAGCCCTCGACGACTGACCCTGACCGAAAGGTGCCCTGAATTCTCGCCTTCTCTACCCTTTCGCTGCCCACGCTGATCGAACTGATCGGCGGGCTGCTGATGATGATCATCGGTGCCGAACTGTCGGTGCGTGCCGCCGTGGTTCTGGCTGCCCTGCTCAAAACACGCCCACTGTTCCTCGGTCTGACCGTTGTCGCGCTGGGCAGCAGTGCGCCGCAAATGGCGGTCGGCTTGCAAGCGGCGCTGACCGACAGCACGGACATCGCCGTGGGCAGCGTGATCGGCAGCAACATCTTCAACATTCTCGTCACGCTCGGACTGTCGGCGTTGATCATTCCGCTGCGCGTGGCGCGGCAGATGGTCAGGGTCGACCTGCCCTTGATGATCGGCGCCACGGCGTTGGTGGCCGCGCTGGCGTGGAACGGTGTCCTGAGCGGTCTGGACGGCGTGATTCTGTTAATCGCGATGGCCGTTTATCTCGCGGTCGTGATCCGCCAGTTTGCCCACGGTGCACGGCATTTCCAGGTCACCGACGCCGTACCCAAGCGCAAGGTGTGGCCGATTCTGGGCAGGCTGACGCTGATGGCGTGTGGGCTGGCGCTGCTGATTCTGGGCAGCCATCTGCTCGTCGGCGCGGCCGTGGTCGTCGCGCAGGACCTTGGCTTGTCGGAACGGGTGATCGGCCTGACCGTGATCGCGGTCGCGACCTCCCTGCCCGCCTTGATGACCTCGCTGGTCGCCGCCCTGCGCGGGGAGCGGGACATTGCCGTCGGCAACATCATTGGCAGCAACCTGTTCAACCTGCTGGGCGTGCTGGGCATCACGTCGCTGATCGCCTCGGGGCCACTGTCGATCTCACCCAACGCGCTGGATTTCGACTTGCCGGTGATGCTGGGTGTGGCGGTGTTGTGCCTGCCGCTGTTCTATTCGGGTTATCGGATTACCCGAGTGGAAGGGTTGCTGCTGTTGGGACTGTATGCGGTGTACGGCCTGCATATCGTCTCGTTCACCACGGGCATGCCGCTGGCTGGGCGGCTGGAACGCCTGATGATTCATTACGCGCTGCCAGTGCTGGGGGTGTGCGTTCTGATCGGGACAGTCAGGACGTGGCGTCGGCAGCATTGATTCAAAATCTGCCAGGATTTTGTGATCGGTAGGAGCGCGCTTGCCCGCGATTGCATCATGTCAGCCAACAAATGCGGTGCTGCCCCACCCCATCGCGGGCAAGCGCGCTCCTACAGCTTGATGCGCCCTCAGGATCTAAATCCACCCGCCCCACTGCAGAATGAAAATCCCGATATTGGTGGTCACCGCCGCGGCGAGCGTGGTCATGACGATGATCGAGGCCGCCAGTTCGTGATTGCCTTCCGCCGCCCGCGCCATGACGAAGCTCGCTGAGGCGGTCGGTGCGCCGAAGTACAGAAAAAGAATCCCCAGCTCCGCATGCCGGAAGCCCAGCAGCCACGCGCCGATGGTGCAGATCAGCGGCAGCCAGACCATCTTCATCAGACTCGCGCTGACCGCCAGTCCGCCGCTTTCGCGCAGTGATTTCAGCGACAGCGTGCCGCCGATGCACATCAGGGCCAGCGGCAATGTCATTTGTGCGAGGTAACTACCGGAGGTGTCGAGCCATTTCGGCAGGCCGATGCCGAAGTACGCGAAGGGCGTCGCGGCGACAATGCTGATGATCAAGGGGTTGGCCAAGACGCTTTTGCAGATGCTCCACGGGTCCGACTTGATCACCGGGCTGTAGACCGCGAGAACCACGGTGGAAAGCGTGTTGTAGAACAGGATCACCAGCGCCGCGAGAATGGCGCCGAGGGAAATGCCGTAGTCGCCGTACATGCTCGCGGCCAGCGCAAGACCGATCACGCCGTTGTTGCCACGAAACGCACCCTGAACATAGATGCCACGTTCCACGAACGGCACGCGATAAATCGCCCAGCCCCAGACGAGGGCAAAGCCCGCCAGGGTCGCAACGATGAAGTAAATGAGCACGCCCGGTTGCAGGGCCGCGTGCAGGTCGGCGTGAATGATGCCGAGAAACAGCAGCGCAGGCATCGTGCAGTTGAACACCAGCGAGGACGCGGTGTGAATGAAGCTGTCGTTGATCCAGCCAACGCGTTTAAGCACCACGCCCAGAAACAACATGGCGAACACCGGTGCCGTGATGTTCAGGGTTTCCAGAAATATTGCCAGCATGCACGCCAAACCCTGAGCCGTCGTTAGGTGCCTAATGATAGGCCAGCGGGACGGAGAGTGTTACCGGGAATTGCGCAGTGATCGTACAACCGCAGTCATTGAAGGTGACCAGCTTCTCTGTGGGAGCGAATTCATTCGCGGTGCGGTGGTACATGCAGAACAGATGTGGCACATGCACGGGCCAATCGCGAATGAATTCGCTCCCACAGAATTACGCGGTGCTATTCATTCAATTTTTGATCAAACCTGAGCAGGCGCCAGCTTCTTCTCGAACACCGAAACGCCATCCAGATCGCGCAGGGTCACGGTCATCTCGCCGCTCTGCCCATCGATGTTCACCTCGCCAAAAAACTGAAACCCGGCAAACGGCGAAGTGTTCTGCGCAGGCGGGGCTTTCTGGAACACCAGTTCAGGGCCGAAGGTCTTGTCCAGCGTGTTCGGTCCATAGCTGCCGGCGTTCAGCGGCCCGGCGACGAACTCCCAGAACGGGTCGAAATCCTGGAACACTGCCTGGTCCGGGTGATAGTGATGCGCGGCGCAGTAATGCACGTCGGCCGTCAGCCACACCGTGTCGCGAATTTTCTGCTGACGCAGGAAACCGAGCAGCTCGGCGACTTCCAGCTCACGCCCCTTTGGCGCGCCGTTGTCGGTATTGGCGATCGCTTCCCAACGCATGACGCCCGGGCTGATTTCGCCATCCGGCACACCCAGACCGATGGGCATGTCGGCAGCGATCACTTTCCATTGCGCGCCGGACGCCTGCAGTTCGCGCTTGAGCCAGTCCAGTTGCTGGCGCCCGAGAAAGGCCGTGGTCGGACCGGGCTTGTCCGCCAGGTTGGCGTCGTTACCGTCGCGGTAACTGCGCATATCGAGCACGAACACGTCCAGCATCGGACCGTAACTGAGCTTGCGATACACCCGCCCGCCGTTGTCGGCACTTTGCAGACGCATCGGCGCGTACTCCAGAAACGCCTGACGTCCGCGCGACGCCAGCAGCTGGATGTCCTTCACTTTGTAGCGGTCGTCCAGCTGCTTGCTCGGCGACCAGTTATTGCTCACTTCGTGGTCGTCCCACTGCCAGATCTGCGGGACTTCGGCGTTGAACCGACGCAGGTTTTCGTCCATCAGGTTGTAGCGGTAAGCACCACGGTATTCATCGAGCGTTTCGGCGACTTTGCTCTTCTCTTCGGTGGTGATGTTGCGCCAGATCCGCCCGCCTTCGGTGACCACCTCGGCAGGCACCGGACCGTCGGCGTAAATGGTGTCGCCGCTGTGAATGAAGAAGTCCGGCAGACGCAGGCGCATGGCCTCGTAGATACGCATACCGCCGATGTCCGGGTTGATGCCGAAGCCCTGGCCAACGGTGTCGCCGCTCCAGACGAAACGGATGTCGCGACGGGCCTGAGGCACGCTGCGCAGATGCCCGAACCACGGCTCGCTGGCAACGCCGGTCTGAGCGTCTTCGAAGAACACGCGATAGAAGATGGCCTGGTCGGTTGGCAGCCCGGTCAGCTCGACGCGTGCAGTGAAATCGGTGCGCTGATCGGCCAGCAACGAAACCGTGCGGCGCGGGTTAGTGAACATGCTGCGGGTGTCCCACTCGACGACCATGCGCGAGGGCCGATCACTGCGGCTCCAGACCATCGCGCGATCCCCCTGCAGGTCGCCTGACTGCACGCCGTCGGTCATTTTCGGACGGTCCTTGACCGAGGCGATGACGGCGGGCGCCAGACCCGGCAAAAGTAATCCGGCGCCAGCGGCCTGAATGATGCGACGGCGTGTCAGGTCGAACTGAGTCATTGTTTTCCCCCTCAAGCGAATGCCAAAGAAAGGAACCTAACAACGGAATGTTGGGGGAATGTGACAGTCAGCAAGGCAAACGGAATCACGCGGGCCCTGTGGGAGAGAGCTTGCTCACGAAGGGGTCAGTACATCCGCCGCACATGCAGCGTCTGAACATCGGCCTTCGTGAGCAAGCTCACTCCCACAGGGTTTTCAACGTCGGTGAATCAAGCGCCAGCGGGCACTGCGTCCAGCTCCACCGCTTCCGGCCGCTTCAACACGGCATACAACACGCCAGTCACCACGCTGCCCACGATGATCGCCAGCAGGTACAGCAGCGCATGGTTGATCGCGTTCGGGATCAGCAACACGAACAAGCCGCCGTGGGGCGCCATGAGTTTGCAGCCGAAGAACATCGACAGGGCGCCGGTCAGCGCACCGCCAACGATGCTCGCCGGGATCACCCGCAGCGGGTCCTTCGCGGCAAACGGAATCGCGCCTTCGGAGATGAAACACAGGCCGAGCACGAACGCCGCCTTCCCTGCTTCACGCTCGCTCTGGGCGAACTTGCGACGGGCAATGACGCTGGCGATGCCCATGCCGATCGGCGGCACCATGCCGGCTGCCATCGCAGCGGCCATTGGCGCGTAGCTCTGAGACGCCAGCAGACCGACCGAGAACGCGTACGACGCCTTGTTGATCGGGCCGCCCAGGTCGACGCACATCATCGCGCCCAGCAACACGCCCAGCAGAATGGCGTTGGTGGTGCCCATGCTGTCGAGGAAGTGGGTCAGCCCTTCGAGCATCCCCGCGACCGGCTTGCCGACCACGTAGATCATCACAAGCCCGGTGAACAGGCTCGCCAGCAGCGGAATGATCAGGATGGGCTTGAGCGCCTCGACGCTGGCCGGCAGCTTGGCATAACGGTTGATCGCCGCCGCGCTGTAGCCCGCCAGAAAGCCCGCGATGATGCCGCCGATGAAGCCCGCACCCAGGGTGCTGGCCAGCAGGCCGCCGATCATGCCCGGCGCAAGGCCCGGCCGGTCCGCAATGGAATAAGCGATGTAACCCGCCAGCAGCGGCACCATCAGTTTGAACGCGGCATCACCGCCGATTTGCATCAGCGCGGCGGCCAGCGTGCCTTGTTCCTTGAAGGCGGTGATGCCGAACACGAACGACAGCGCGATCAACAAACCACCGGCCACCACCATCGGCAGCATGAACGACACACCGGTCAGCAGGTGCTTGTAGACGCCGGTTTTATCTTTCTTGGTCGAGGCCTTCGACGCTGTGGCGGTCGATTCGACCTGCGCTTCGGCCAGCGCTTTTTTTAACGTCGCCTCGGACTGTTTCAGCGCAATGCCGGTGCCGCAGCGATAGATACGCTTGCCGGCGAAGCGCTCGGTGGCCACCTCGATGTCAGCGGCCAGCAACACGACGTCCGCGTCGGCAATCGCCTGAGCGCTTAGCGGATTACGCGCGCCGACCGAACCCTGGGTTTCCACCTGCAGGTCATAGCCGAGCTTTTTCGCCGCTTGCTGGATCGCCTCGGCGGCCATGAAGGTGTGTGCCACACCCGTAGGACACGCGGTGACGGCCACAAGACGCGGCGCCGCATTGACCGCAGGCGCTTCGGATTCCGCGTTTACGCTGGCGGTGTAAACCGACGCCAGTTCGCTGGCCGAAAGCACAAAGCTGTCGACATCCTGCAGCGCCCGGGACGGCGTCGATTGATACAGACGCTTGCCCGAGAAGCGCTGCAAATCCAGTGGGCCGGTGTTGACCACCAGCACCCAGTCCGCTGCTTCGATGTCAGTGGCGGACAGCTGTTTTTGCGGATGACGCGGATCGTGCACTTCGACAGAGGTGCTCCAGCCTTGGCGCTGTGCGGCCGCGTCGAGCAGACGGGCGCTGAGGACACTGCTGATTTTTCCGTTCGGACAGGCCGTAACAATGGCTAACTTCATCCCGTTTCCTCTCTTCTTGTTCGATTCGGCGTTATGCAGTCAGTGCGCGTACGCTGACGCCGCTTGCCAGCCGTTTGAGTTGCGCGGAGTCGTTAATACCGAAACCGATCTGGGTGACTGCCATCGCCGCAATCGCCGTTGCCGTGCGCAACGTCTGCTCGGGCGTATGACCGCTGAGCAGGCCATGAACCATGCCCGCCAGCAACGAGTCCCCCGCCCCCACGGTGCTCGCGACCGTGACCTTCGGCGGCAACGCCTGCAAGGCGACCGAGGAACTGAACCAGTGCACGCCCTCCGCGCCTTGAGAAATCACCACGTGCTCAATGCCGCGCTGACGCAACTCGGCGGCTGCCTGGGCCTGGGCCGCGATAGAGATAATGGGCGCGTCCAGTGCGTCGGCCAGTTCCTCCGTGTTGGGTTTGATCATCCAGGGTGACGCCTCAAGACCGGCCCGCAGCGCTTCGCCACTGGTGTCCAGCGCCACTTTCAGGCCCATCGCGTTCAGACGCAGAAGCAAGGTTTTCACCCAGTGCGCATCGACACCGCGCGGCAGACTGCCCGCCACCACCACGGCATCGAAATCGCCTGCGATCTGCTCGACACGCGTTGCCAGCGCCTGCTGCGCCGCCACGCTGACCTCAGGCCCCGGGCCGTTGAGGTCGGTGATTCGGCCGCTGCTTTCGGCCAGCTTGATGTTGCTGCGCGTCTCGCCAGGCACACGCACGAACTCGTCGACGAATCCCCGTTTGGCGAACAGCGACTCGAACGGCAACTGATTGTCGACCCCGAGAAACCCCGCCACGGTCAATTCATGCCCCAGATCGGCGAGGACCTGCGCCACGTTGATGCCTTTGCCCGCCGCATGGCTGAGCATGCATTCGCTGCGGTTGACCTGCCCCACCTGCAACGGCCCCAACTGCACGGTCAGGTCGAGCGCCGGGTTCATGGTCAATGTCAGAATTTTCGCCATTACAGCCCCTCCACGAGGGCACGCACTTCCGCGGCACTCCCCACAGCCAGCGCGGCCTGCGCAAGCTGTCGGGCACCGATTACATTCAATTCACGTACGCAGGCTTTCACTTCGCCAACACTGCGCGCCGCGACACTCAATTCATCCACACCCAGCCCGACCAGCACCGGCACCGCCAGCGGATCGGCCGCCAGCTCGCCGCACACCCCGACCCATTTGCCATGGGCATGGGCCGCGCGCACGGTAATGTCGATCAGTTGCAGCACCGCAGGGTGCAAACCGTCGGCCTGGGCGGACAACGTCGGATGGCCCCGGTCGATGGCCAGTGTGTATTGCGTCAGGTCGTTGGTGCCGACGCTGAAGAAATCCACTTCCTTGGCCAGCACCGGCGCCAGCAAGGCAGCCGACGGCACTTCGATCATGATCCCCAGTTGCAGGTCGGCCACCGGAATCTCCAGACGCAGCCGTTCGGTCATGTCCCGCGCCTGACGCCATTCTTCGAGGGTGCCGACCATCGGAAACATGATGCGCAATGGACGGTTGTCGGCCGCGCGCAACAAGGCGCGCAACTGGCTTTCCATCACGTCGGGACGCTGCAGGGTCAGGCGAATGCCGCGCACGCCGAGAAAAGGGTTTTCTTCCTTGTCGATGGGCCAGTACGGCAGCGGTTTGTCGCCACCGACGTCCAGCGTGCGAACCACCAGTGGGCGCCCTTGAAGGTCGTCGAGCACGCGGCGGTATTCGGCTTCTTGCGTGGCTTCATCGGGCGCGGAACTGTGCGCCATGAAGAGTAATTCGGTGCGCAAAAGACCAATCCCCTCTGCGCCCTGCTCCACCGCCGCAGGCGTGCCGGCGCTGTCGCCGATGTTGGCGAACACTTCCACCGGATGGCCATCTTTGGTAATGGCCGGCTCCATGCGCAACGCCGCAGCAGCTTTCAGGCGTTGCTCGCGGGTGTCGCGGTCAAGCAGTGCGCGTTGCAGCGTCAGGTCATCCGGCGCAACGTCGAGACGGCCGCGTTGGCCATCGATCAACAGCAGCGTGCCTGACTTGATCAGCAGCACGGCATCGCCTGCACCGACCAGCGCGGGAATACCCAGCGCTCGGGCAACGATGGCGCTGTGCGCTGTCGCTCCGCCGCGCGCAGTCAGAATACCCGCAACGCGGGCCGGGTCCAGACGCGCCACATCGGACGGACCGACTTCGTCCATCACCAGGATGTAAGGTTCTTCAGGCTCAACCAGGTCGTCGACACCGCAGATCTGTGCCAATACCCGGCGGCCCACATCACGAAGGTCGGCGGCGCGTTCAGCCAGCAGTGCGTCCTTGAGTTGTTCCTGCTGCACGGCGGCAGCTTCGATCACGTTCATCCACGCGGCAGCGGCGCTCTCGCCTTGCTTCAGACGCAACGCGACGTCGTCGACCAGCTCGGGGTCGTCGAGCATTTCCTGATGCGTGATGAAAATCTCGCGAATGGCCTTGGCCGTGCTGCGCTGAATCAGCCCCTCGATGTCATCACGCACTTGCGCCAATGCGGCGTGCAGCCGTTGGTGCTCGGCCGTGTAGGATTCGCCTCGCAACGGGTATTCGAACACCGGCAATACGTGCACATGCGCGGGGCCGGTGGCGATCCCCGGTGCGGCCGGCACCGCTTGTATCTGTGAACCGGCAGCCGGTGCCGTCAGGGATTTTTCCAGTACGGTGGTGATGGGCGTCGGCGCGGTTTCGGTCGGCAGCGGCTCGATCTCCTCACCCAGGCCTTCCAGCACGGCAGCAATCAGCGCGGGCAACGCGTCAGCGGCCACGGCAGGCTCTGCGATGAACTCCAGCACTTGCCCACGGCGCACGCCCAGGCTCAGCAGTTTGCTCAGGCTTTTTACCGACACCGGGTTCTCGGTGGAATCGACAACGCGCACCCGCACATCGCCCTCGAAGCCCTTCGCCAACTGAGCGAGGATCTTGGCGGGACGTGCATGCAAGCCGTGAGCATTGGCCAGCGCCACACGCTCGCTCGGCCAGTCCGGCGGCACATCACCGCCGAGGGCCTGAAGCACGGTACGGCTGCTGGTGGCCTGGCCCAATTCATGGCCACGACCTTCGATCAGCAGCGCACAGAGCCGCTCAAGCAACGCTTGATGAGACTCGCCCAGGCTGGCCAGGCAGAACAGGCCGGTCAGCGGCTGCCCCAGATGACGCATGGGTTTGTCCGGGGTAACGAACGCGAGACCCGGTTTATTGACCATCTGCTCGCTGTGCAGCCACCAGAGTCCCTCGCCCAGTGGCAGCGGCTCGACCTGTTGCAGCACGGCGGCGAATCCGTTGTTCACGCAGTCCGCGCGACGCAACAGGCGCGCGCCCCGCCAGACCAGTTCCTCAAAATCATCCACCGAGGCGCCCAGGCTGATCATCTGAGCGTCCAGCGCAAGCTCCTGCGGCGCGCCTTGCAGCAGCTTGAGCAGCGCTTCGGGGTTCTTCGCCTGACGCAAGGCTTCGCCGAGGTCGGTTTCGCCCAGCGCGCGGGTCAGCAGTTGCAGCAAACGCAGGTGCTCGTCGGACTTCGCGGCGATGCCGATGGCCAGGTAGACCATCTGCCCATCGCCCCAATCCACGCCCTGCGGGAATTGCATCAGGCGCACGCCGGTGGCAAACACCTGATCGCGGGTTTGTGGTGTGCCATGCGGAATCGCGATGCCTTGTCCGAGGAAGGTCGAGCCCTGCTGTTCGCGCGCCTGCAAACCTTGCAGATAACCCGGCGCTACCAAGCCATCGGCCACCAGCAAGTCAGCGAGCAACTGCAATGCGGCGGATTTGTCGGCCGCCACCTGGTCCATGGAAATTTGCTCAACAGTCAGCTCGAGCATGCCGTTCTCCTGTGCAGCGCACGGTTGCGCCTGATTTTTTGTTGTAAGACCGCTTGTCTACGGTCGATTACCGCAACGAACGCCGGACTTCGACCGGCGTTTTTGCTCGATTACAGCCATAAACAGGCTTGCTGAATCGTTTAATCTAGATGGGCGGGCACGTTACTCGATAATCTCTGCGGATTGAAGCTCATCTGGTCGATTGCTGTAGGAAGCGTCCTAAAAAACCTCGGAGCTTCATTCATGCCCAGGGTCTGCTGTAATGATGACCGCGAATCGGTGAAAATCCTTCGCGCATCGATCCACTTCAATGACCTGCCCATAACAAAAGGAAGTTCGGCTTGAAACTCAGTGATATTGCGCGTCTGGCCGGTGTTTCAGTGACCACCGCCAGCTACGTGATCAACGGCAAGGCCGAACAGCAGCGCATCAGCAACGCGACGGTCGAGCGCGTCCGCGCCGTGGTCGAAGCCCACGGCTTCCGACCCAATCCACAGGCCGCCGGCTTGCGCAGCCGTCACACGCGCACGCTGGGTTTCATCCTCCCCGATCTGGAAAACCCCAGCTACGCCAGGATTGCCAAGCAACTGGAACAAGGTGCCCGGGCACGAGGCTACCAGTTGCTGATCGCCAGTTCCGACGACGATCCCATCAGCGAACTGCAATTGTTGCAGTTATTCCGCGCCCGACGCTGCGACGCGCTGTTCGTCGCCAGTTGCCTGCCCGCCAGCGATGACAGTTATCGCGCGCTGCAACAGCAAGGCATTCCCGTGATCGCCATCGACCGCGAGATGGACCCGGCGCACTTCTGCTCGGTGGTCAGCGACGACCACGATGCCAGCCAACAATTGACCCGCAGCCTGCTGGAAACCCGGCCGAAACACATTGCGCTGATCGGCGCCCGACCTGAGCTTAGCGTCAGTAAAGCGCGTGCCAGCGGTTTCGAGGACGCGCTGGAGGGCTTCAAGGGCTCGGTGATCGTTGAACACGGCGAATCCTTCAGTCGCGATTGTGGCCTGCAGATCGCCGGCGAAATGCTGGACCGTCTCGGGTATTTTCCGGACGCGCTGATCACCACGTCCTATGTGCTGCTGCAGGGCGTGTTCGACTTGCTGCATCAACGCCGCCTCAATCCGGATCAACTGCACCTGGGCACGTTCGGCGACACTCAACTGCTCGATTTCCTGCCGTTGCCGGTCAACGCCATGGCTCAGCAACACCCGTTGATCGCCGAGAAAGCCCTGTCGCTGGCGCTGTCTGCCATCGAACAGGACCAGTACGAGCCCGGTGTGCACGCCATCGTTCGGACCTTCAAACAGCGGATTCACGAGGCCTGACCGTGAGGCTGATCGACACCCACACGCACTTGGATTTCGACGATTTCGATGCGGATCGCCAAGCAGTGCTCAGCCACTGCCAACAGTTGGGCGTCGAGCGCGTGGTCGTATTGGGCGTCTATCAGCGCAATCTGCAACGCGTGTGGGATCTGGCGTTGAGTGAACCTCAGGTCTACGCCGCACTGGGCCTTCACCCGATCTACCTCGACGAGCATCTCCCGGAACATCTGCAGGAGTTGCGCGACCGGCTGGCAGCCGTGGCCGGCCATCCAAAGCTCTGCGCCGTGGGGGAAATCGGGCTGGATTACTACGTCGAGTCCCTGAACCGCGAACACCAGCAAACCGTGTTCGACAGTCAGTTGCAGCTGGCTGCCGACTTCAACCTTCCGGCGCTGCTTCACGTGCGTCGCAGCCACGCCGACACGATCGCCACCCTCAAGCGGTTCAAGCTCAAGCGCGGCGGTATCGTCCATGCGTTTGCCGGAAGCCGTGAAGAGGCGAAGGAATACATCAAGCTGGGTTTCAAACTGGGCCTCGGCGGTGCCGCGACCTGGCCGCAGGCGTTACGCATGCACCGGGTCATCGCCGAGTTGCCGCTCGACAGTGTGGTGCTGGAAACCGACTCGCCCGACATGGCGCCCGCGATGCATCCACAGGTGCGAAATAGCCCGGAGCACTTGCCGGACATCTGCACCGCCCTGTCTGCCCTGATGAACATTCCCGCCGAACGCCTGGCCCAAGCCAGTACGGATAACGCCAGTCAGCTCTTCGGCTGGAACTGACGCGCCGCTGGCGAGAATTCATTTTGTAAGAAGAAATTTCACAGCTCCACTGAGGTCCCTAGGTTATCTCTCTCGATCGCTAAGGACACCGGCAATGAAATTCTCCAAGTTCGCACAGGCGTTGTCGAAGTGGACGGGCAGCCCCCGGACCTTTCTTGTGGCTGTGCTGCTGATTTGCGTCTGGGCGGCGACCGGGCCGTTGTTCCACTACAACGACACCTGGCAGCTGATCATCAACACGTCGACCACCATCATCACCTTCCTCATGGTGTTCCTGATCCAGAACACCCAGAACCGCGACACTGATCAGCTGCACATCAAGATCGATGAATTGCTGCGCGTCACCAAGGATGCGCAGAACGCCGTGCTGAGCCTTGACAATCTGGACCAGAAAGAACTGCGTCAACTGCGCAAAAAATATAAGGCGATGGGCGATCAGGAAGAGACGGACCACACCCAGCCGTTTCCGAAATGTGACGCTGATGACGCGAGAGAAACGTCAGGCCAGCTTTCGCTCCCACAGTAGATTGCAGGCGCCACCGAACCTCGAGTGGCGCGTGTTCATGCCTGTGTGTGCGAATTCATTCGCGAAAGATGGGTCAGACCCAACAGATGCATTGCGAAACACCTCGGTCTCAACAGGGAGTTCGCCCATGAGCGGATCACGCAGCGCTGCAAAGTCTGAAGTCGTTCTGCTGGCTACTCACAAAAAACTGGCCACCCATGAAACGGTCGTCCAGCAAGCGCTGGGGGAGCGGATCGCCAAACTGCTCGGCGCCACATTCGTCGGTGCTTATGACCCGGCGCTGCATAAAGGCCATGCGCTTTACTACATCCCGTCCGACACGCTGATTGGCAAACAAGCAGGCGATGCGTTGGGCATTCTGAGCGTCGACGACTTCTTCGGCGGCCTGATCGATCACCCTTTCATGGCCACCAAAGCGATCTCCCACCCGCTACTCGACGGTGCCACGGCCAAACCCGCGGGTTGGTCGGACCGTTTCTTCGAGGATGCCGCCGATGCCGTGCTCTCAGGCTTCAGCGTATTCAACGAAGCCGATGCCCGGCGTGCGGGCCGACAGTTGCTCAAGAACGGACCGGTGCGGATCAAACCCGTGCTGGCAACGGCGGGTCGCGGTCAGGTGGTCGTCAGCACGGACGCCGACCTGGACAAGGCCATCGCGGAACAGGACATGGCCGAGGTCGAAGAATGGGGGCTGGTGCTGGAGGAGGACTTGAGCGATGTGATCACCTACAGCGTCGGGCAGGTTCAGGTCGCGGGCATCACGGTGAGCTATCACGGCACTCAGAGCCTGACCCAGGACAACAACGGCGAGACGGTCTACGGCGGCTCACAACTGTGGCTGGTGCGGGGCGGCTACGATGAACTGCTCACGCTTGATCTTGAGGACGACGTGCGCCGGTCCGTGACCCAGGCCATGCAATACGAAAAGGCCGCGCTGGCGTGTTTCCCTGACTTTCTCGCGTCGCGTCGCAATTACGACATCGCCCACGGCACCAATGCCCGTGGCCAAATCTGTTCCGGCGTGCTGGAGCAGTCCTGGCGCATTGGCGGCGCCAGCCCGGCAGAGGTCGAGGCATTGGTGGCGTTCGCTGCCGACCCTCAATTACGGCGGATCTGCGCCTCCAGCCACGAAATCTACGGGCCGACCACCTTGCCCGCCGATGCCCATGTTCTTTACGAAGGCGAAGACCCCGAGGTCGGCCTTATCAGTAAATTCACACAGGTCCAGCCTTATGACCGTACGCAGTGAAACCATCGACATCGCCGTCAGCGACGATCACATCTCCGGCACCATCCTGACACCCGGCGCGAAAATGCCGGGCATTCTCTTCGTTCACGGCTGGGGTGGTAGCCAGCAGCGCGATCTGGCGCGAGCGAAGAACATCACCGGCTTGGGCTGCGTGTGCCTGACGTTCGACCTTCGCGGTCATGAGCGCACCCATGAAATGCGCGCCTCGGTGTCACGGGAACACAGCATGGAAGACTTGCTGGCGGCGTACGACCGACTCGCCAGCCATCCGGCTGTGGATAACAACGCAATCGCGGTGATTGGCAGCAGCTACGGCGGGTATCTGGCGACCATTCTCAGCGGCATGCGCCCGGTGCGCTGGCTCGCGCTGCGCGTTCCGGCGCTGTATTGGGACGCTGACTGGGACATGCCGAAACAGGCGCTGGACCGCGACAAGCTGGCGCATTACCGGCGCTCCGCGGTAACCGCCGCCGACAACCGCGCGCTGGCGGCCTGCAAAGACTTCAAGGGTGACGTGCTGCTGGTGGAATCCGAGCAGGACGATTACGTGCCCCATGCGACCTTGATGAGCTATCGCACCGCGTTCGACCTGGCGCATTCGCTGACCTATCGCCTGCTGGACGGGGCGGACCATGGATTGAGCACCGACACCAGCCAGCATGCGTACACGACGCTGCTGACCAACTGGATCAGCGAGATGGTCATCGGCTCTCGGTTGGTGGATTACCCGCATCATTCGGCGGCGTATTCGTAAATGCCGCCACATACTCAACTCGGAGACTATTGAACCTTCTGTGGGAGCGAGCTTGGTCTGGGCGGCATTCCGACGAAGCATTGGCTCACGCTCTAGAGACTTTTCGGCCATACCGACCTCTCGCGAGCAAGCTCACTCCTACAGGTGACGTGTTGCGCTCACAGCATGCCGTTTGCTCACAGCACCGCACCGTTTGCCGACGCGTCCACCCGGCTGTCGAACCCCGGGGTGAGAATGATCTTGCGGCAGTCTTCTTCCTTCTTGTCGAAGATCGCATACCCGTCCGCGGCTTCTTCCAGCGACAAGCGATGGGTGATGATCGCTTCCGGCGCCAGCGCGCCTTCCTCGATCAACCTCAGCAACTCCGGCAGATAACGATGCACGTGGGTCTGCCCCATCTTGAAGGTCAGGCCCTTGTCGAAGGCATCGCCAAACATGAAGCCATGAATGAACCCCGAATACACGCCCGGCACGCTCACGGTCCCGCCGCGACGCACGGCGGCGATGCACTGTCGCAACGCCTTGCCGCTGCTGCCTTCGAGCTTGAGGGTGGCGAGGATGGTCTCGGTGGTACTGCCCTTGGCTTCGAAGCCCACGGCATCGATCACGGCATCTACACCACGCATGCCCGCGGTCTGGCGAATGATGGTATCGGCCGGATCGTCGTCGTTATCGAAGTTGATCGGGATCACGCCATACGTGAACTGCGCATACGCCAGACGATACGCATGGTGATCGACCATGAAGATCTTCTCGGCCCCCAGCATTTTTGCGCAGGCAGCGCTCAATAAGCCGACCGGCCCGGCGCCGTAGATGGCGACGCTGGATCCTTTGCCGACTCCGGCATTAAGCACCGCTTGCCAGGCCGTCGGCAGGATGTCGGACAAAAACAGCACCTTCTCGTCCGCGAGCGTTCCGGGCACTTTGAACGGGCCGACATTGCCTTTCGGGACGCGCACATATTCTGCTTGCCCACCCGGCACGCCACCGTACAAATGACTGAAACCGAACAGCGCCGCACCTGGCGCGATGGATTTTTTGTTGAGAATCGCACCTCGGCCGGTGTTGGTGGTTTCGCACGCCGCGAAGGCATCGATCTGACAGAAGAAGCAGTGGCCGCAGGCGATGACGAAAGGAATGACCACGCGGTCGCCGGGCTTGACGGCGGTGACCTGAGGGCCGACTTCTTCCACGATTCCCATGAACTCGTGGCCGAAGATATCGCCCTGTTCGGTAGCGGGAATCTTGCCGCGATACAGGTGCAGATCAGAACCACAGATGGCCGTCGCGGTGACCTTCAACAGCACATCGTCGGCTTCCTGAATGATGGGGTCTGCAACGGTCTCGACACGCACATCGTGAGCGCCGTGGTACGTCAGTGCACGCATGACCACCTCCTTGTCTTGCCGGCTAAACTGCCGAAGCAAACGGGTTCTGAGAACGCATGCAATAGGGATAGGTGCAAGCGGGTGAAGTTCAGAGCCACAGGTCGCAGGTGACCAGCGGACGCCTATGCGACCGTCCTCTGTGGGAGCGAATTCATTCGCGAAAAATGGCTCGAGCGACAAGCCGTGCCGGTTGCACTGACGCATCGCGAATGAATTCGCTCCCACAGAGATTGCGGTCATTGGCGATAAGGCGGGTTCAGGTCATATTGCTGACGACCGCCTTAACCTTTTCACGCTGATCTGGAGTCACCATGAGTTCTTCCCCCAAACGCATCTGCATCGCGGGTGCTGGCGCCATCGGATGTACGCTGGCGGCCCGCCTCGCGCTGACGGGGCGTGCGGTCAATGTGTTTGCTCGAGGTCGTACGCTGGCGGCCCTGCAGCGCAACGGTATCCATCTGCAGGATCTCAAGGGCCGGCATCACGTTCAGGTCAATGCCAGCGACAGCGCTGAACAACTGGGTGAACAAGACCTGCTGTTCCTCTGCACCAAAGCGCCTTCACTGAGCGGCCTGCTGCCAAACATCGGTCCGCTGATTGGACCCAATACAGTCGTGGTGCCGGTGATCAACGGCGTGCCATGGTGGTATTTCCACGGCGAAGGCGGCCGTTTCGACGGAAGTCGGGTCGAGACGGTCGACCCGGACGGGCGCATCACTGACACGCTGGACCTGCACAAGGTCATCGGCTGCGTGGTGTTCATCACGGCGCAAAGCTCGGCGCCGGCCGTGGTGAAGACCCACAACCCGTATCGCATCATCTTCGGCGAGCTGAACAACCAACTGACGCCGCGTCTCGAAAGCCTGCGTGCCTTGATCGAAAGCGCCGGCATCGAGGCTCAGGGCACTGACCGTATTCGCGATCAGCTGTGGACAAAAATCATCGCCAACCTGACGTCGAATCCTGTGTCCGTCGTGACGGGCGCGACGCTGGAACAGATATACGGCCTGCCGGACATGCGCGAACTGGCGTTGGCGACCTTCAATGAGGCGATGCAAGTGGCAAACGCTTATGACGCCAGGCTGAGCATGGAGCCGACCACGTTCATGCAATTCGGCGCCAGCATGGGGCCGGTGCGGACATCCATGCTGCAGGACTTCGACAAAGGGCTGCCGCTGGAACTGGCGGCGATTGGCGACGCGGTGCTGGAATTGGCGGCGAAGGTGAACATCCCGATGCCGATTACCCGAAGCGTGCTGACACTGGCGAGGTTTTGCGGGGAGCATCCGCACCATAAGGAGCATGGGCGGCATTGAGGCGAGGACGCGGAGCGCCGAACACGGCGTCATTCCCACGGGGACCGTGGGACGTGTGAGGGATTAAACATGACGAAGAGCATTGCCGAACACAGGCCCCTGTGGGAGCGAATTCATTCGCGATGGGTTGGTGAATCCGACAGATGTCCGTCGGATGTACCACTGCATCGCGAATGAATTCGCTCCCACGGTTTATATCGGCGCCTGCTTACGTAATCGGCGCCGGGTTGAACAGGGTAATGTCGTTGTGCAAACGGTAATGCTCGGTCCAGGTCTTCTTCTTGCCGCTGGCGACATCGAGATAGAAATGGAACAGCTCCCAACCCAGCTCTTCGATGCTGGCGCGACCGGTTGCGATACGGCCGGCATCGATGTCTATCAGGTCCGGCCAGCGCTGGGCCAGCTCGGTGCGGGTCGAGACCTTCACCACCGGTGACATCGCCAGACCGTAAGGCGTGCCGCGACCGGTGGTGAACACGTGCAGGTTCATACCGGCCGCCAGTTGCAGCGTGCCACAGACAAAATCACTGGCCGGTGTCGCGCAGAAGATCAGCCCTTTGCGGGTGACGCGCTCGCCAGGGCCAAGGACCCCGTTGATCGCGCTGTTGCCGGATTTGACGATGGACCCGAGGGACTTCTCGACGATGTTCGACAACCCGCCCTTCTTGTTGCCCGGCGTGGTGTTGGCGCTGCGGTCCGCTTCTCCTTTGGCCAGGTAACGGTCGTACCAGTCCATCTCGCGCACCAGTTCTTCTGCCACTTCAGTCGTTTCGGCACGGGAGGTCAGCAGGTAGATCGCATCACGGACTTCGGTCACTTCCGAGAACATTACCGTGGCGCCTGCGCGCAGCAGCAAGTCCGAGGCGTAACCCAGGGCCGGGTTGGCGGTAATGCCGGAAAACGCATCGCTGCCGCCGCACTGCATGCCCAGAATCAGCTCGGACGCCGGCACAGTTTCGCGGCGACGCTGATCGAGCTTCTTCAGGCGCACCTCGGCCAACTCCATGATCTGCTCGATCATTTCGTTGAAGCCGTGTTTGGAATCCTGCAGGCGATACATCCATTCATCGCTCAGATCGACCGAAGGGTCGTTCTGGTGCATCACCTGATCAGCCTGCAGTTTTTCGCAGCCCAGACCAATGACCAGTGCCTCGCCACCCAAGTTCGGGTTGCGCGCCAGGTTACGCACCGTACGGATCGGGATGTAAGCGTCCTTGGCCGTGATCGCCACGCCACAGCCGTAGGTGTGAGTGATGGCAACCACGTCATCGACGTTCGGGTACTTGGGCAGCAGCTCCTCACGGATGCGCTTGACCGCAAAATCCAGTACACCCGTGACGCATTGAACCGTGGTGGTGATGCCCAGAATGTTGCGCGTGCCGACGGTGCCGTCGGCGTTGCGGTAACCCTCGAATGTAAAGCCTTCCAGCGGCTCGCCCTTGCCCGGCACTTCCGTGGACAGCGGCAAGCTGTCCAGCGGCGGCGCGCTTGGCATGCGCAACTGATCTTCCTTGACCCAACTGCCACGGGGAATCGCTTGCAGGGCATAACCAATGGTCTGCCCGTAACGAATCACCGCCCCACCCTCGGGTATGTCCACGGTGTTGACCTTGTGGCTCTGTGGCACGTTATCGATGGTCACCAGACCGTTGTCGAATTCTGTCCCCGCCGGTACGCCCTGGTCATTGACCACGACGACGACGTTATCGCGCTCATGCAAGCGGATGTAACGCGGCGAGTCGGCATGTTGGATCAAGTTCATCACGGTTTTCCTCAGATTTTCGCTTCAGAAAGCTTGCCGGCTTCGCTGGCCGGCAAATCACCCTGCGTTGGGGTGTCTTTCAATTCCACACGTTTGATCTCGCCCACGATAAACACGTAGCTGATCACGGCCACCAGTGCATTGGCACCGACGAACACCAGCGCCCATTTGAACGAGCCGGTGGAGCTGATGATGTAACCGATGACGATCGGGGTGGTGATCGACGCGATGTTACCGAACATGTTGAACAGACCGCCGCTCAAGCCAGCGATTTGTTTCGGCGAAGCGTCGGACATGACCGCCCAGCCCAGTGCGCCCACGCCCTTGCCGAAGAAGGCCAGTGCCATGAAGCCCACCACGACCCATTCGATGTCGACGTAGTTGCAGGTCACGATGGAGGTCGACAGCAGCAGACCGCCGATGATAGGCGCCTTGCGGGCGAACGTCAGCGACTTGCCGCGACGCAGCAGATAGTCGGAAATGATGCCGCCGAGTACGCCACCGATAAAACCGCAGATCGCGGGCAGCGAGGCGATGAAGCCGGCCTTCAGGATCGTCATGCCGCGTTCCTGCACCAGGTACACCGGGAACCAGGTCAGGAAGAAGTAGGTGATGCCGTTGATGCAGTACTGCGCCAGATAGATGCCCAGCATCATGCGGTTGGTCAGCAGCTGCTTCACGTAGTCCCATTTCGGACCGCCGCTCTTGCCTTTGCCCTTGTCGCTATCCATATCGACCATGCCGCCGTTGTTGGCGATGTGATCGAGTTCTGCCTTGTTGATGCTCGGGTGGTTGCGCGGGCTGTGGATAACTTTCAGCCAGATCAGCGAGAACACGATGCCGATGCCGCCCATGACCACGAACACATGCTGCCAGCCGAACGTGAAGACGATCCAGCCCATGATCGGGGCGAACAGAACGGTGGCGAAGTATTGTGCCGAGTTGAAGATCGCCGAGGCCGTGCCACGCTCGGAAGTCGGGAACCAGGCCGCGACGATGCGCGCGTTGCCAGGGAAGGAAGGCGCTTCAGCCAGACCGACGAGGAAGCGCAGCATGAACAACGCAACGATGGCGGTGGAGAGACCGAATTCACCGACGTAGCCTTGCAGCACGGTGAACAGCGACCAGGTGAAGATGCTCAGTGCGTAGACCTTCTTCGAACCGAAGCGATCAAGCAGCCAGCCGCCAGGAATCTGACCGGCCACATAGGCCCAGCCAAAGGCGGAAAAGATATAACCCAGGGTGACGGCGTCGATGCCGAGGCTTTTTTGCAGACTGGAGCCAGCGATGGCGATGGTTGCACGGTCGGCGTAGTTGATCGTGGTCACCAGAAACAGCATGAGCAGGATCAAATAGCGGACGTGAGTCGGCTTGGTTTTTTGCATGTTCGAAAACTCCCACTAATTATTTTTTTGCGCGGGTTAAACGATCTTTTATGTGTGTGTGCTGCTCGCCTCTGCCCCTAAATCCAGATGCGATTGAAGCGGGTCCTGCCGGTATTGCCTGTAACGCCTAGGGCACACTCACGCGCGGGCAACCTTGCCAGCACGAACGTCTTGAAACGGAAAATACGCGGTCGCAGCGGCCTTCGAAAAACGACGTCCCGACGGCAAAAAACCGCTGATCACTCAGCGGTTTTGCGACAGGTCAGCGATTACTGCTGGCCTTGCTTGTCCATCAGTGCAGCCAGCATTTCGAACTCTTCTTTGGTCAGGTCGGTCAGTGGAGCGCGGACCGGACCTGCGTCGTAACCGGCGATTTTCGCGCCCGCTTTGACGATGCTCACCGCATAACCGGCTTTGCGGTTACGGATGTCCAGGTAAGGCAGGAAGAAGTCGTCGATCAGCTTGCCAACCGTGGCGTGGTCGTCTTTAGCGATCGCGTGGTAGAAGTCCATCGCCAGCTTCGGTACGAAGTTGAACACGGCCGAGGAGTAGACCGGCACGCCCAGTGCCTTGTAAGCAGCGGCGTAGACTTCAGCGGTCGGCAGACCACCCAGGTAAGAGAAACGGTCGCCCATGCGACGGCGGATGGAAACCATCAGCTCGATGTCGCCCAGGCCGTCTTTGTAACCGATCAGGTTCGGGCAACGCTCAGCCAGTTGCTCCAGCAGCGCAGGCGTCAGGCGGCAGACGTTACGGTTGTAGACGACAACGCCGATCTTGACCGACTTGCACACTTCTTCAACGTGACGGGCAACGCCGTCCTGGCTGGCTTCAGTCAGGTAGTGAGGCAGCAGCAGCAGGCCTTTGGCACCCAGACGCTCGGCTTCTTGAGCCATCGCGATGGCTTGACGGGTAGGACCACCCACGCCCGCCAGGATGGGTACCGACTTCTCGCAGGTGTCGACGGCAGTCTTGATGATTTCGGAGTATTCGTCGCTGGTCAGGGAGAAGAACTCACCTGTACCGCCAGCGGCGAACAGTGCGGAGGCGCCGTACGGAGCCAGCCACTCCAGACGTTTGATGTAACCAGCGCGGTGGAAATCGCCCTGGGCATTGAAGTCGGTAACCGGGAAGGACAGCAGACCGTGGGAAAGGATGGACTTCAGTTCTTGTGGATTCATTATTCGAACACCCTGGGAAGCTAATTGTATGAATGGATCACCAGACCTGCGCTGATGTCGTAAGTCATCGTACAACTAGGAATGAGATCACTCAATAGGGGTGTGGAATTATTTATCGGGCGAGGGATGAGCGGTGACCAATGAGTGGCCCAGCAGAGGGTCTCACTCGCGATGAAACGCGTTCGCCCGGCAAATACTCAACCTGTGGGAGTGAGCTTGCTCACGAAAGGGCCGGCACAACCGCAACGATCCAGGGGCTGGAATGCCGCCTTCGTGAGCAAGCTCACTCCCACAGGGGCATTCATTTGTCATCAGATCGGAGCACCTTGGCGAGCGCCCTCAGATCAGGTCATACGACATCAAGCCCGCTGCGACTCTGCCTCTTCATGGGCGTGACGCAACCGCTCGCGGCTGTTGGTCAGGTGCAGGCGCATCGCGGCACGGGCGGCATCGGAATCCTGACGGGCGATGGCGTCGTAGATTTCTTCGTGCTCGCGGCTCAGACGGCTCATGTAATGCTGATGATCGTCGTGCGCCAGCCGCGCCGAATTCAACCGGGTACGGGGAATGATGCTGGTGCCCAGGTGATTCATGATGTCGGTGAAATAGCGGTTGCCGGTGGACAGCGCAATTGCCATGTGGAACTGGAAATCCGCGCCGACCGCATCGCTGGCATGGGAGGCGCTTTCATTCAGTGCATCGAGGGCCGCGCGCATATCGGCCAGTTGCTCGGTGGATCTGCGCTGGGCAGCCAGACCGGCAGACTCGACTTCAAGGCTGATGCGCAGTTCGAGAATCGCCAGGACATCGCGCAAGGTGACGATTGTCGCCGGATCGATGCGGAAGCCACTCGGGCTCGGAGTGTCCAGCACGAAGGTGCCGATGCCGTGACGGGTTTCCACCAGACCTGACGCCTGCAGGCGTGAAATGGCTTCGCGCACGACCGTGCGGCTGACGCCCTGCTCTTCCATGATCGCGGATTCGGTGGGCAATTTATCGCCGCGCTTCAGCGCTCCGCTGCGAATGCGCTCGGAGAGTTCGGTGACGAGTTCCTGCGCGAGGCTGCGGTGCTTTCTACGTGCGCGAGGCGGAGCACTCTGATTTTCCATATCCAACATGCATCTCTAAATACGCTGAGGGGCTAATAATAGCTCACCGGGTTGTACGATCACATAACAAACCCGGCGAGTATGTAGGTTTTTGCGGCACTTTGGCGCCGTCGGCATCAAATGAGCGCGGTTACACCACCGCTTCCGGATGAGGCTGCTCCTGAAGCTGACCCCCTTCGATGCGCAAGTGACGACGATGGAAGCGTTTGAGGCTGCTGCGGTGACCGATGCTGAGCAGGGTCACGCCCGGCAACTCGTCTAGCAGGGCCTGATACAGCGCCGCTTCGTCCTCTTCGTCCATGGCCGAGGTGGCTTCGTCGAGGTAGAGCCAGTCCGGCGCATACAACAAGGCCCGGGCGAAGGCCACCCGCTGCTGCTCACCGGGTGAGAGCATGCGCTGCCAGTGATTGCTTTCGTCCAGGCGCGGCACCAGGTGACTCAGGCGGCAGGTTTCCAGCACTTGAGCGAACCGCTCGGCCGGGTAAACCTCGGGCGCCTGTGGATAACTGAGTGCTTCGCGTAGCGTGCCGATGGGCAGATAAGGCTTTTGCGGCAAGAAGAACGCACGCTTGGCCGGCAGCCGAACCGCGCCGTGCCCCTCGTTCCACAAGCCGCCCATCGCCCGCAGCAACGTGCTTTTGCCGCTGCCGGAACGACCGCTGAGCATGACTTTGTCGCCCGCCGCGATGTCGACATTGGCGTTGTTCAGTAATTGGCGCCCGCCCACCAGCGACAGCCCCAGACCTTGCAGGTGCAGTGCATTGCTTTCGTGGGTGACATTAATGGCCGGGACGCGCGCTTCGTTTTCGTCCATGGCCTGACGGAAACTGAGGAGACGATCACAGGTGGCGCGCCATGACGCCAACTGGGTGTACGCGTCGATGAACCAGCTGAAGTTCTCCTGCACGTTGCCGAACGCCGAGTTGATCTGCATCAGCTCGCCCAGTTCGATCTTGCCGGCAAAGTAGCGAGGCGCGGCGACCACGAAGGCGAAGACGATCGCGATCTGCGAGTAACCCGCAGTGAAGAACGTCAGACGCTTCTGCACCTTCATGATGGTCCAGAAGTTACTCCAGACCATGCCGAAGCGTGTGCTCAGCCGCTGATTTTCATTCGCCTCGCCCTCGGAAAGGGCAATGCTTTCGGCATTCTCACGCACCCGCACCAGCGCAAAACGCATGTCCGCTTCGTAGCGCTGTTGCTGGTTGCTCAGCACGATCAGGCGTCTACCGATCAGATGGGTGAGCCAACTGCCGACCGCAGCGTAAAGCAGCGCGGCCCAGAACATGTAGCCGGGAATGGTGATCCCGAACAGTTCGATGCTGCCGGACACGCCCCACAGGATCACCGAGAACGACACCAGGCTGACGACCGTACGCAGCAACCCGAGGCTCAGGCTCAGCGTGTCGGAGGTGAAGTTGTTGAGGTCTTCGGACAGACGCTGGTCAGGGTTATCGGTGTAACCGCCCTGCTCCAGCCGGTAGTAGTTCTTGTGAGCAAGCCATTTGGTGAAATGCTTTTCGGTGAGCCAGCGACGCCAGCGAATCGTCAGCATCTGCGTGAGATAAAGCCGGTACACCGCTCCCAGAATGGCGATGGCAGCGATGCCGCAGAAATACAGGATCAGGTGAGTGAAGGCGCCCAGATCTTTGTTCTGCAGGGCATTGTAAAAATCCCGGTACCAGCTGTTGACCAGCACGGAAATGAACACGCTGAACAGCGACAGTGCAATCACGGCGATGAGCAGAACCCAGGCCATGCCTTTTTCTTCACTGCGCCAGTAAGGCGTGACCAACTTCCAGACCCGGGAAAAAAAGCTCCCGTTCACAGCGTCATTGACCCTGGATTCATCAATATCAACATTCATGGTGATGGCTCGGCGGCAGGCATTTAAGGGCGTTGGCACCAATGTGCCAGACGCCACACGCGGTCTTCCATGAAGAAATCTTTAGGTGGCGTCCTGGCTTAACGGCGGACCGGTCGCTTTTGCAATTTGCGTTGAAGCGTTCTTCGATGCATCCCCAGCGCCCGTGCGGTCGCGGAAATGTTGCCCTCGTGCTCGGTCAGCACGCGCTGAATGTGTTCCCACTGCAGACGGTCCACCGACATCGGGTTTTCCGGCACCAGGGTGTCCAGATCGGCGTGCTCGGACAGCAGCGCTGCCAGTACGTCGTCGGCGTCGGCCGGTTTGCACAGGTAGTTGCAGGCGCCGCGCTTGATCGCCTCGACAGCGGTGGCGATGCTCGAATAACCGGTCAGTATCAGGACACGCATTTCCGGGTCCAGTTCCAGCAGCTTGGGCAACAGCACCAGCCCCGAGTCGCCTTCCATCTTGAGGTCGACCGTGGCGTAGTCCGGAATGTCCTGCTGGGCCAGCGTCAGGCCTTCTTCGGCAGAACTGGCGGTGCTGACGCGAAAGCCACGGCGAGCCATCGCACGCGCCATCACGCGAGTAAAGGTGGCGTCGTCGTCCACCAGCAACAGGTGCGGCAGTTCTTCGCCTTCGACCTGGATTTCGTCAGTCATGCTTCATCTCCTGTTGCGTTCCGGGGCAGGCGCAGCTCGGTGAGCGTGCCGCCTTCCTCGTGAGGATAGAGTTTCACCGAGCCGCCCGCGCGCGTCACGCTGGCCTTGCTCAAAAAAAGGCCCAGACCGAAGCCTTTGCCCTTGGTGGTAAAAAACGGTTTGCCGATCTGTTCGGCCACGGCCAGCGGCACACCTGCGCCGTGGTCGCGAATCGTGATGCTGATCTCCGCAGCGCTCCAGTCCAGGTTCACTTCCAGACCTTCGGCGCATGCGTCGGCGGCGTTGTTCAGCAAGTTCAGCAGGGCCTGCGTCAGATCGGGCGGTGGCGCGACCATCGGTACATCGCCCTGCCCCAGACGCTGAAAACGGTAGCTGGCTTCAGGGCGCATCAGGTGCCAGCGATTGAGCGCCTGATCGAGCCAATGCGTGACGGTTTGTTCCTGCACGGCCAACCGGCGATTGGCCTCGGCCGCGCGCACCAGCTGTTGCAGGGTTTCCTTGCACAGTTTGACCTGATCCTGCAGCACCGACAGGTCCTCCTGCAACGCAGGGTCCTTGTGGTCCTGCTGCATCTCCTTTAGCAGCACGCTCATGGTCGCCAATGGCGTACCCAGCTCGTGCGCGGCCCCGGCGGCTTCGGTGGCCACGGCCAACAGCTGTTGATCGCGGGCGCCCTCTTCCCGACGCAACGCGCGCATCTGCTCCTGACGGCGTAATTCTTCAGCCATCCGTGCAGCGAAGAAGGTAATGACGCCGGCAGCCAATGCGAAGCTCAGCCACATGCCGTAGATCTGCATCTTCTCGCGGGCGATGGCGAAGGCTTCGACCGGGTAGAAATTGGCCAGCATCAAGGTGTACAGCGCCAGCGCGATCCCGGACAGGATCAGAGAATAGCGCCACGGTAGGGTCACGGCGGCGATTGTCAGCGGCACCAGATAATAGGAAACGAACGGGTTGGTCGAACCACCGGAGAAATACAGCAGCGCGCTGTGGATAAACAGGTCGAACGCCAGCTGCACGGCGTACTCAAGCTCGGTCACCGGCCATGAGGTGCGCAGGCGGATAGCCGTCAGCAGGCAGACGATGGCGGAAAATCCGAGGGTGATGTCCAGCTGCAGCCAAGGCAGGTGCAACAGATCGAACAGATAGGCGAACCCGACCGAGCCGGCTTGGGCGGCCAGCACCAGAATGCGGATAAAGGTCAGCCGCCAGAGGTTCTGGCGAGTGGCGGACAGCAATTGTACGGGGGCGAGCATGAGCTCTCCTGATGAGCGCTCCAGGCGAATCGGAGCGAGTATAACCAATGCGACAGCGCTTTCCTTCGAAGTGCGTCAAAGCGCCACAGTTATGAGCGACACTCAGCATGCAGGTATCCCCTGTGAACACGCCGGCTTGCTGGCGAGCGCGGCGGGTTGGTGATGACGATGGTGAAGGCAGCCCGCGTTCGTCCGAAGTGCGGCCCAGACCCTCATAACCTCGGACGGCTCCTACAGGTACTGGATACGCCCGAGAACCTGCGGCAGCCATCGAACGGTGGAAGCCTGTCCGGAACAAGATCCCCGGTTGACAGTCTCATGGGCATCCGTTTGACGAGCGGTCTTCAATTCGCCGCAAACGGTTCGCCAAACAAGGAGTTTCTATGTTCAGCCTTCGTCCCACCTCGACACTTTTCGCTCTCAGCGCCGCCGCTCTGGCCAGCGTGCCCGCCATGGCCGATGACGTTCATTACAACCAGGTTTCAGTGCGCGCCGAGGTCAATCAGGAAGTCCAGCGCGACCTGATGACAGTCACCGTGTACACCGAATCGCAGAACGCTGACCCCGCCAAACTGGCCGCGGGTATCACAGAGACGCTGAACAAGGCCCTGGGTGAGGCGCGCAAGGTCAAGGAAGTGACCATTCGCCAAGGCAGCCGCAACAGTTACCCGATTTATGACGACAAGGGTCAGAAGATCACTGGCTGGCGCGAACGTGCCGAACTGCGACTGGAAAGCCCTGATTTCGCCGCACTGTCCAAACTGACCGGCGAACTGCTGGCCAGCGACATGAAAATGGGTGGTATGGACTTCTCCATCTCCAACCCGGCGCGCAAAGCCAGCGAAGACGCGCTGCTCAAGGACGCGGTGACCGCGTTCAAGGCGCGCGCGCAACTGGTCACCGAGGCCCTTGGCGGCAGCGCGTACAAACTGGTCAACCTGAACCTCAACACGTCAGGTTATCCACAGCCTTACCTGCGTGCGCCGGTCATGATGATGAAAGCCGAACGGGCAGACGCTGCGCCAACGCCTGAAGTCGAAGCCGGCACCAGCCAGGTCAGTGTCACGGCTGACGGCGTCATCGAAGTCACCCTGCCTTGACGCAAAACGGCGGCAGCCAAGGGTTGCCGCCGTTTCCTCCCCGCTCCGCTCCCGTTTTCCCTCTCCCGGTCGCAGCCTCCTCACAGTCCTGAATCCTCGGCCTACACCGCCCGGCGAGTCTGCTGATTTTCCCCGCCTCCCGAATCCATAGAATCAACGGCTCACCCCAAACGCTTACGCACACAAGCCACGCCGGTGATGAACGTCTGGCATCGGTCTGTGTGCTCTTTTTACTTCAAGGATGAAGATTTCAAATGGACAAAATAGTGTTCTACCGCCCGCAAACCCCGGCGGCCGGCGAATATTTCAAAAGCACGTTCGCGCTGGATTACCTCACCAACATCGCCAGGCTCAAGGATGAAGATGAATTCGACGCCCTGATGCGCCCGGTGTTCGGCAACGACATCCCAAGGCATACCTACGCGGCACTGAGAAACGCATTGCTGGCGGGCTTCATTCATCCGCCTCATATCGAGCCCGTCCAGGGCGGTCCGGTCATGGCCGACTACGACAACCGTGATCGCATCATTCGCATCAACTCCGGGATCATGGAAGCCATCATGTTCGCTCCGGACCCAGAGGCGGACCGAGACGTGTACCTGCTGGTGATCCTGCTGCACGAGTTCGGTCACCATATCGACAATGTTCTGCGCCAGGATCTGTGCGACAAGGATGAACACGGGATGCCAACCCTTGCACCTGACGCACCGCGTGAGGAAGGAGGCCGCTTCGCATTGAGCATGCTGGAAGTCTTCAAGCCCGAAGATCGACCGCAGATGGACGATTGGCTGTTCCATCCCGACAAGCCCGACGAACTGCTGCTGGGCTTCTACTCCGACCTGCTTTACAACGCCCGCCCTGAACCGCTCGGCGTCAGCTGGCAAAAAGCCCTGGCGCTGGGCGCGGACATCCATGGCCGCCCCTATCAGGAGATCAAGCTCGACAATCCCGATCGCGAAGCCTTCGAAGCAGGTCACGGTCACAACGACCACATGACGCACCGGCAGATCGAAAAAGCCCTGGAGGCCGCAGGGTTCAACTCGGAGGAGCGGGATAAAATCTACTTCGGCAACTGGCTGCGTGACTATTCACAGCTGCTGGACCCCAAGCTGGTTCGTGCGGCCAGCATGCCGAAAAACTTTCCCGATGTGCTCTCGCGTGAGGCGCTTACCCGTATCGTCGATGTGCTGTCGATCAAACCCTTCGGCCACTTGCGCAAAGCAGCGCCGGAGCACTTCAGGGTCACGCCGGAAATACTCGGCGTCTACCGCCCCTCGGAGCACATCGACAACCCGAAATCCAGCGGTTCGGCCACTTCGGACCCCAGACTGCGCGACCCCGACTTCGAGCCGTTGGTGCTCCCCGGCGATCCGCTGCTGGAGGTGGATTACGACACGTCGATGAAACGCTACCTGGCGCGCTCTGAACGCTTCATGGCGTCCGAACTGCACACGGCGATGAAGGCAGGCCCGACGCCCGAAGGCATGCGCGCGTTCGGCTCGGCGCTTCATGTGCTTGAAGACTTCTTCGCGCACTCCAACTTTGTCGAGTTGAGCCTGATCAAGAATGGCTACACCCAAGTGGTGCCCTGGACGTCACCGGCAAACTGCAAAGCTGGCCTGCCACTGGTGACCGGCATGTTCGGCCCCACCGATGTGATTGCCAGCCTCGCTGAACCGCTGGGCGAGGTCCTGTTCGGCCTCGACACCATCGCCTATCAACCCCTCAAGCCGGGAGATCGCAGTGAGCGAGAGCAGATTCTGTTGATTCTGCTTGAAGAACATAAAAACCCGCGTTACCTGGAAATCTACCAGGCGTTCCTCTCAGAACGCGATGCCTGGGTCGGTCTCCCCATGGTCGAATACCTGCAACGATGTGCGCACTACCTGAAGGGCGCCAATGCCGTCGTCGGCAACGCGGTCGGCATCATCCAGCACGACATGCTCAAGCTGCTGGGCAACCACGTTGATGACTGGCAAACCCGTTATGGCGAAGACCCGAATACCAACGGCTCCACCGATCCCACCCATTCGCAGTTGGCCAAGGATCATGCCGATCACCCTCTCCACCTTCTGGCGGCATTGCTGGCGGGCAACGCGGTACGCAGCGTGGGCTTCGCCATTAACCGGTACTGGCACGGCGATCACGAGATTGATCCGTCAGCGGTTGCGTTCAGCTACTTCCGACATCCGCTGGACAGTGACTGGCAGGACCCGGTCGTCTCAGGCTGGGCCGTGGACAATCAGCATGAAATCCGCAGAGCCGAGTCCAAGACCGAGCTGGCCACCATCAGCCAGCGCATGGCGCAAACCGCAGACAACGTAAAAGAACAGCTGAGAAAGGACAGCGTGGCTTACCTTGACTTCCTTCGGGGCGAGATGCTGGACAGCAATTCGCCGATCTGGCAAATGCAAAACTTCAAGCCCGGAGGCGCCACTGCACGCATGATCATGAAGATGCTGGGCCTGCTCCGCTGATGGCCCGCATGACCTTGTAAGCCGATACAACCGTGCGGCATTCTCCGCTGTCTATCATCGGTCGATGAATTCAGGCGCGAATGCCGCATTTGTATGAGGTTCACATGGAAAAAACCTTCAAGCCACTGCTGCTGGCCGCCGCTATGGCGCTCTGCGTGCCATCCGTTCAGGCTGCCAGCACACTGGTCTATTGCTCCGAAGCCAGCCCTGCCGGCTTCGATCCCAGTCAGTACACCAGCGGGACCGAGTTCGACGCGTCGGCGGAAACTGTCTTCAACCGGCTGACGCAGTTCAAGCGCGGAGGCACCGAAGTCGAGCCAGGTCTGGCAACGAAATGGGAAGTGTCCGATGACGGACTGACCTACACCTTCCACTTGCGTGAAAACGTGAAATTCCACACCACCGATTACTTCACGCCGACGCGCACCTTCAATGCCGACGACGTGCTGTTCACCTTCAATCGCCTGCTCAATGCTGACGATCCTTTTCGCAAGGCGTATCCGTCCGAGTCGCCCTACTTCACCGACATGGGCATGAACACGACGATCAAACAGGTCGAAAAAGTTGACGATCAAACCGTCCGGTTTCACCTGAACAACATCGATGCGGCGTTCATTCAGAATCTGGCCATGAGTTTCGCGTCCATTCAGTCAGCGGAATATGCCGCCCAATTGCTCAAGGAAGGCAAGGCCGGCGACATCAATCAGAAGCCGATCGGCACGGGACCGTTCGTGTTCAAGCGCTATCAGAAGGACGCGCAGATCCGGTATACCGGCAATAAGGACTACTGGAAGCCGGAAGACGTGAAGCTCGACAACCTGATCTTCTCGATCAACACGGACGCCGCCACCCGCTTGCAGAAGCTCAAGACCGGCGAATGCCAGGTCAGCGGCTATCCGCGCCCACAGGACATTGAAGAAGCGCAGAAGGACCCGAACCTCAAGGTACTGAGCCAGGCCGGCTTCAACCTGGGCTTTCTGGCCTACAACGTGACCCATCCGCCGCTTGACCAGCTCAAGGTCCGCCAGGCGCTGGACATGGCCATCGACAAGCCCGCCATCATCAAGGCGGTTTACCAGGGCGCGGGACAACTGGCGCAGAACGCATTGCCGCCCGCGCAATGGAGCTATGACCCCAACATCAAGGACGCGCCTCACGATCCGGAGAAAGCCCGGCAGTTGCTCAAGGAAGCAGGCGTCGCACCCGGCACGCAAATCAATCTGTGGGCGATGACCGTGCAGCGCGCCTCCAACCCGAACGCACGGATGTCGGCGCAGATGATTCAGTCCGACTGGGCAAAGATCGGCATCAAGGCGAACATCGTCAGCTACGAATGGGGCGAGTACATCAAGCGGGCCAAGGCTGGCGAACACGACGTGATGATCTATGGTTGGACAGGTGACAACGGCGACCCGGACAACTGGCTCGGCGTGCTCTACAGCTGTGCAGCGGTCAACGGCAGCAACTACGCCAAATGGTGCAACACCGGTTACGACAAGCTGGTGACCCAGGCCAAGCTGACCAGCGATCGCAACGAGCGGATCAAGCTGTATCAGCAGGCGCAGAACATTCTGAAAAACGACGTGCCGATCACTCCGATCGCCAACTCGAAAGTCTTTCAGCCCATGCGCAAGGAGGTGCAGGACTTCAAGCTCAGCCCGTTCGGCCTGACACCCTTCTACGGGGTAAGCCTGGCCAGATAGCACCACAGAAAACCAACAGTGAAGTAACACTTGTGGCTCAAGCGGGTGCATTCGCCACGTTGCGACGCACCCCAATAGTGCAACAAAGATGTCGATATGCGACACGCAAACGTTCAACAGCGTCAGAAATTATAGTTTTGCGACATTCGTGTACGTTCGTGCCACTCTTTGACACTCGATTGGCGCCAGTATCTTGCTTTGGGTATGGCGCCTGCATAAGTATCCGCGGGGTCGGCTCAAAAAGCCCGTACCCCTCAATCAAAAAATGACAACAACTGAGGCCACCATGCTCAAAAAAGCGGTCATTCCGTTTCTTCTCGGCGCAGGTTTGATCGCCAGCGCTCCCTTCGCTCAAGCAGCATCGAACCTGGTGTTCTGCTCCGAAGGCAGCCCCGCTGGTTTCGACCCAGGTCAATACACCACCGGTACCGACTTCGATGCTTCGGCCGAGACCGTCTTCAACCGCTTGAGCCAGTTCGAACGTGGCGGCACCGCCGTTATTCCAGGCCTGGCCACCAGCTGGGACGTTTCCCCGGACGGCCTGACCTACACCTTCCACCTGCGTGAAGGCGTCAAGTTCCACACCACGCCGTACTTCAAACCGACCCGTACCTTCAATGCCGATGACGTGCTGTTCACGTTCAACCGCATGATCAACAAGGACGATCCGTTCCGTAAGGCGTACCCGACCGAATTCCCGTACTTCACCGACATGGCGATGGACACCAACATCACCAAGATCGAGAAGATTGACGACCACACCGTCAAAATGACCCTGGCCACCGTTGACGCTGCGTTCATTCAGAACCTGGCGATGAGCTTCGCGTCCATTCAGTCCGCTGAATACGCCGCCCAGCTGCTCAAGGAAGGCAAGGCCGAAGACATCAACCAGAAGCCAATCGGCACTGGTCCGTTCGTGTTCAAGAGCTACCAGAAAGACTCCAACATCCGTTTCACCGGAAACAAGGACTACTGGAAGCCTGAAGACGTCAAAGTCGACAACCTGATTTTCGCCATCACCACCGACGCTTCGGTCCGCGCACAGAAGCTGAAGAAAGGCGAATGCCAGATCACCGCTTACCCACGTCCTGCGGACCTCGCTCCGCTGAAGGCTGACCCGGCGCTGAAGATGCCTGATCAGGCGGGCTTCAACCTGGGCTACATCGCCTACAACGTGATGCCGACCATCAAGGGCGAGACCAAGCCGAACCCGCTGGCCAAGCTGGAAGTTCGTCAGGCGCTGGACATGGCTGTCGACAAGAAAGCCATCATCGACGCGGTGTATCAGGGTGCAGGTCAGCTGGCCGTCAACGCCATGCCGCCGACCCAATGGTCGTATGACACCACCATCAAAGACGCTCCGTACGACGTCGCCAAGGCCAAAGAGCTGCTGAAAAAAGCAGGCGTGGCTGAAGGCACCGAAATCACCCTGTGGGCGATGCCGGTTCAGCGTCCGTACAACCCGAACGCCAAGCTGATGGCTGAGATGCTCCAGAACGACTGGAAGAAGATCGGCATCAACGCCAAGATCGTTTCCTACGAGTGGGGCGAATACATCAAGCGCGCCAAAGCGGGCGAAAACGGCGCGATGCTGATTGGCTGGAGCGGCGACAACGGTGACCCGGACAACTGGCTGGGCACGCTGTTCGGTTGCGACGCCGTCAACGGCAACAACTTCGCCAAGTGGTGCGACAAGCCTTTCGACACCTTGATCCACCAGGCCAAGGAAACCACTGACCAGGCCAAGCGCACCGAGCTGTACAAACAGGCTCAGCACTTGCTCAAGGACGCAGTCCCTATGACCCCGATTGCGCACTCGACTGTTTATCAGCCGATGCGTAAGGAAGTTCAGGACTTCAAGATCAGCCCATTCGGTCTGAACTCGTTCTACGGTGTGAGCGTCAGCGGTAAGTAATACCTCTATATGACTTCACGGTCGCGTTACCTTCGGGTAATGCGACCGTGTCGTTATGCGCGCGATTCATAATGAAATTGAATATCGTTAGATGAGTAATGTGCTGCGCAAAGAATTTGCCTACTAACGATATGCATTTTTCCTACAAACATTGAAGCACTCGGAACTATTTACTGTGCGGCTCGACGGACATACCTTCTCGAGTTCCCGCACCTTATATGTATCGTTTATCGGTCGGTCGGGTTCTCCCGTAGCCGTTGAAACTCCATTTGCGCAAACGATTGCCTGGGAGTTTCCCCCGCTATTGCTGGTTATTCACGTTCCAGACGATAAGGATTGTCATGCGAAAGAATATTGTTGTGTCGTCATTATTAATGACCGGGTTAGCTGCTGGGCTATTAGCCACTACTACGGTTACACAGGCCGCGACCAAGAGTCTGGTGTTTTGCTCTGAAGGCAGTCCCGCAGGCTTCGACATCGGTCAATACACCTCGGGCACCGATAACGACGCGGCCGAGCCGATCTACAACCGGTTGGCCGAGTTCGAGCGCGGCCAGACCAGCGTCGTGCCTGCGTTGGCGACGAGCTGGGACATCTCCGCTGACGGCTTGAGCTATACGTTTCACCTGCGTGAGGGCGTGAAATTCCACAGCAACAAGACGTTCACGCCGACCCGCGACTTCAACGCCGACGATGTGCTGTTCACATTCAATCGCATGCTGCACAAGGATCATCCGTTTCGCGTTGCCTACCCGACCGAGTTTCCGTACTTCACCAGCATGGGTCTGGACAAGAATATAAAATCGGTTGAAAAAACCGGCCCCATGACCGTTGTGTTTTCGTTGAACAAAGTGGATGCGGCATTCATCCAGAATATAGCGATGAACTTCGCGTCTATTCTTTCCGCTGAGTATGCTGACAAACTGATGGCATCGGGCAATGTTCGCGATATAAACCAATCGCCGATTGGTACCGGACCTTTTATCTTTCAGCGTTATCAGAAAGATTCGCAAATTCGTTATGTCGCCAACAAACAGTTCTGGGACCCGAGCAGGGTTAAAATTGACCAGCTGATCTTCGCCATCAATACCGATGCCTCGGTTCGCATCCAGAAACTCAAGAAGAACGAATGCCAGGTCACCCTCAATCCTCGTCCCGCCGACATTGAGTCGATCAAGGCCGACAAACACTTGAAGGTGATCGAGAAGCCCGGCTTCAACCTCGGTTACATCGCCTACAACGTGCGTCACGCGCCGTTGGACAATCTTCAGGTTCGACAGGCGCTGGACATGGCCGTCGACAAGAAAGCCATCATCGACGCGGTGTACCAGGGCGCGGGTCAACTGGCTCAGAACGCCATGCCGCCGACCCAATGGTCGTTCGACGACACCGTCAAGGACGCGCCATACAACCCCGAGAAAGCCAGGGAGTTGCTGCGTGCGGCGGGCGTCAAGGAAGGCACCGAACTGACCCTGTGGGCAATGCCCGTCCAACGCCCCTACAACCCGAACGCCAAGCTGATGGCGCAGATGCTTCAGGCTGACTGGGCCAAGGTCGGTATCAAGGCCACCATCGTCAGTTACGAGTGGGGCGAGTACCTCAAGCGCAGCAAGAACGGCGAGCACGATATCTCGCTGATCGGCTGGACCGGTGACAACGGTGACCCGGACAACTGGATGGGCACGCTTTACAGCTGCGCGTCGATTGGTGGCAACAACTACTCGATGTGGTGCGACGAGAAATACGACGCCTTGATCAAATCAGCCGTCTCCACTGCCGACAAAGATCAGCGCATCAGCCTGTACCAGCAGGCCCAGCATTACCTTAAAAGCCAGGTTCCGATCACACCGATAGCCCACTCGACGGTGATTCAGCCGCTGCGAGCCAACGTGAAAGGCTTTCTGGTCAGCCCGTTCAATCGCAACAACTTCTCAGGCGTGAGCATCGCCGATTAATCGTTAACCCATGCCAGAGGCGCGTCGCGTCTTTGGCAGCGCTTTATCCGCGATCCGCGGAATCGAGCAAAAAAGGCCCACAAGGCCGCACCACCAAAGCCGGCTAACCCATAAAAGCCGGCCTCTATAAAAGCAGTAATCGGGAGCTTCAAAACGTGAAAAAAGCCAGCACCGCTGTATTCGCCTTGTCCCTGATCGCAGTAAGCGTCGCGGCCCAGGCAGAGCCAACCAGTCAGGAATTCGTTCCGACCACACTGGCCACCACCAACGCCCAGAGCGAAGCCAAAGGCTTCCTCGAAGACTCGAAGATCACCGGTTCGACCAAGAACTGGTACGCCAACGAACTGCTGCGTCGCGGCGGCAATTTCACCCGTAGCGAGAACGGCGTCGTGGTCGATCGCGATCCACGCCGTATCAACTGGGTGCAAGGCACCATTGTCGACTACAGCTCGGGCTTCACTCAGGGCACTGTGGGCTTCGCTACTGAACTGGCGGTCTACAACGCCGTCGCGCTGGACCGTGACAAAGACGACCTGATGGGCGGCGCCAACCGCACGCTCACCAAAAACAACGGTGATGCGGTCGGCCAGTGGAGCAAACTGGGCCTGAGCAACATCAAGGCACGCATCTCCAACACCACGCTGACCGCTGGCCGTCAGTCGCTGAACACACCGGTGCTGGCTTACATCGGCAACCGTGCACTGCCGTCGAGCTTCGAAGGCGTGAGCATCCTGAGCGAAGAGTTCAACAACCTGTCGTTCACCGCCGGCAGCTTCGACCGCGTCTCCCCGCGTTCCGAGCAGAGCCTGACCAAGTTCCGCTCTGAGTACACTGCAAACCCGAACATCGAAGCGGATCGCGTCGATATCGCCGGCGTGGACTACAAGCCGTTCAAGAGCCTGACCACCAGCCTCTATGCCTCCAACGTCGAAGACTTCTGGCACCAGTACTACTTCGCGTTCACCCATGAAATGGGCGACACCGACGTACTGGGTCTGAGCACCAACCTGAACTACTACAAGACCAAAGATTCCGGTCAGGCCAAAATGGGCAAGATCGACAACGACACGTACAGCTTGTCGTTGACCGCTACCCACAAGGCGCACAGCTTCAGCATTGCGTATCAGGAAGTCGAGGGTGACACCTACTTTGACTACGTCCACGACAGCAACGCCATCTTCCTGGCCAACTCCCTGCTCTCTGACTTCAACGGACCGAACGAGAAGTCGGTTCAACTGAGCTACCTGCTGAACATGGCTGACTACGGCGTCCCTGGCCTGAAATTCAACATCTATCAGGCGCGCGGCTTCGACATCGACGGTACGCACTACAAAGGCACCGCTTATGACGTATCGAGAATGGACGGCGAAACCCATTACGAATACGGCATTGGTTCCTCGTACACCCTGCAGTCCGGCCCGCTGAAGGCCTCGACCGTTCGTGCGACTTACACCACCCACCGCGCGAGCGCAGAACAGGCTGACGGCAACATCAACGAGTTCCGTCTGGTCACCACCATCCCGTTCAACATCCTGTAATCACAGAAACCGGTGAGTGTTCCGGGCCGTGGGTTCGCACAGAACTTAATGGCCCGAAACACCCACTCATTATCGGGTTCATCACTTGCAGAGGGCGTTTACTTGAAATCGACATTCAAACTCGCAACATTGCGTAACGCAGTCGCACTGGCACTGTTCAGCGTCGCGGTCGGCGTTTCGGCCAAACCTCTGGTGGTCTGCACCGAAGCCAGCCCGGAAGGGTTCGACACGGCGCTGTACACCACCGCCGTCACTGCCGATGCGGCGGCGGAAACCATTTTCAACCGTCTGGTGGACTTCAAGCCCGGCACTACTGACATCCAGCCGGCTCTGGCAGAGTCCTGGGAGATCAGTGAAGACGGCCTGACTTACACGTTCCACCTGCGCAAAGGCGTCAAGTTCCACACCACCGAATACTTCAAGCCGACGCGCGACATGAACGCCGATGACGTGGTCTGGAGCTTCCAGCGTCAACTGGACCCGAACCACCCATGGCACAAGCAATCGACCGTCGGCTACCCGTACTTTGAAAGCATGGGCTTCAAAGAGCTGCTCAAAGGCGTCGAAAAGGTTGAAGACAACACCGTCAAGTTCACCCTGACCCGTCGCGAAGCGCCGTTCCTGGCCGACGTCGCCATGGCCTTCGCTTCGATCTACTCGGCTGAATACGCCGATCAGTTGCTCAAGGCCAACAAGACCGATGAGCTGAACAGCCACCCGGTCGGCACCGGACCTTTCGTTTTCCAGCGTTACGCCAAGGACGCTCAGGTGCGCTTCAAAGCCAACCCGGATTATTTCCGTGGCAAGCCACCGGCTGACGCACTGATTCTGGCCATCGCCACTGACAGCAACGTGCGCCTGCAGAAACTCAAGGCCAACGAATGCCAGATCGCGCTGTATCCAAAGCCTGATGACATTCCGAACATCAAAAAAGACCCTGCCCTCAAGATCGACGAACTGCAGGCGATGACCACCGCCTATGTCGCGATGAACACCACGCACAAATACATGAGCGATGTGCGGGTGCGTAAAGCCATCGATATCGCGTTCGACAAGCAAGCCTACGTTAACGCGCTGTTCGGCCCGGGCAATGCCAGCGTGGCGGTCAACCCGTACCCGCCTACCCTGCTGGGCTACAACAATCAGCTGAAAAACCCGGCCCATGACCTGGACAAGGCACGCGCCTTGCTCAAGGAAGCAGGCGTACCGGAAGGCACCGTGCTGACCCTGTTCACTCGCAACGGCGGCGGCGCAACCAACCCGAACCCCACCATGGGGGCACAAATGATGCAGGCCGATTTGGCGAAAGTCGGCATTAAGTTAGATATTCGCGTCATGGAATGGGGCGAAATGCTCAAACGAGCGAAAAACGGCGAACACGACATGGTGTCGGCGGGCTGGGCAGGCGACAATGGCGACCCTGATAACTTCCTGACCCCGAACCTGAGTTGCGAGGCCGCCAAAAACGGCGAAAACTACGCGCGCTGGTGCAATCAGAAGTTCCAGACGCTGATCGATCAGGCTCGGGAAAAAACCGACCCGGCCGAACGTGCTGCGCTCTATGAGCAGGCACAGGCGATCTTCAATCAGGATCTGCCATGGATCAGCATGGCGCACACCAAGATGTTCACTGCAATGCGCAAGAACGTAGAGGGCTATTACATTAGCCCGCTCACCACTAATAACTTCGCTACCACCCAAGTGAAGTAGAAGAAGAATCCGGCGGGCCCGCAACAACGGGCCCCGCCGGTACACGCCTAACCGGCAGATGAGGTACACGAGAAGATGTTTAGTTTTATCGCTCGCCGAGTGGGGTTGCTAATACCCACCTTCTTCGGCATCACCTTGCTGACCTTCGCATTGATTCGCCTGATCCCGGGCGACCCGGTCGAAGTGATGATGGGTGAACGCCGGGTCGATCCGGAAATGCACGCCCAAGCCATGGAACGTCTTGGCCTGAACAAACCCCTTTATGCGCAATACATCGACTACGTCGGCAAGCTCGCCCATGGCGACCTCGGCGAATCGCTGCGAACGCGCACGAGCGTGTGGACCGAATTCACCTCGCTGTTCCCGGCAACACTGGAACTGTCGATTGCGGCGCTGATATTCGCTGGCATCCTCGGCCTTCTGGCCGGTGTCATTGCAGCCCTCAGGCGAGGGTCCCTGTTCGACCATGGTGTGATGGGTATATCGCTCGCGGGATACTCGATGCCGATCTTCTGGTGGGGCCTGATCCTGATCATGTTCTTCTCGGTATCGCTGGGCTGGACCCCGGTATCGGGTCGTATCGACCTCTTGTACGACATTCCGCCTAAAACCGGCTTCATGCTGATCGACACCTTGCTCAGCGATGAAGAAGGCTCGTTCATCGACGCGCTGCGTCACCTGATTCTGCCGGCCATCGTGCTGGGCACCATCCCGCTGGCGGTGATCGCCCGGATGACCCGCTCTTCGATGCTCGAAGTCCTGCGTGAAGACTACGTGCGCACCGCACGGGCCAAAGGCCTGTCGCCCGCTCGCGTGGTGTTCGTCCACGGCCTGCGCAACGCCCTGATTCCGGTCCTGACCGTGTTCGGCCTGCAAGTGGGCACATTGCTCGCCGGCGCCGTACTGACCGAAACGATCTTCTCCTGGCCGGGTATCGGCAAATGGCTGATCGAAGCCATTGGCGCACGTGACTACCCTGTCGTGCAGAACGGCATCCTGTTAATCGCCTGCCTGGTGATTCTGGTCAACTTCGTGGTGGACATCCTCTACGGCTTTGCCAACCCACGCATTCGTCACCAGCGCTGAGATCACTTTTTATGAGCACACCTACTCCTGTAGTAGCAGTCGATCAAAGCCTGCTCTACCCGTCCGTATACAAAGAGTTCTGGCAGCATTTCGCCAAGAACAAAGGCGCAGTGGCCGGTCTGGCATTCATGCTGCTGATCGTTTTCTGCGCCATCTTCGCCCCGTGGGTCGCGCCGCATGACCCGAGCGAGCAATACCGCGACTTCCTGCTGACCCCGCCGGTCTGGCTCGAAGGCGGCCAATGGCAGTTCGTGCTGGGCACCGACGAACTGGGCCGCGACCTGCTGTCGCGTCTGATCCAGGGTTCGCGCCTGTCGCTGCTGATCGGTCTGTCGTCGGTGGTGATGTCGTTGATTCCGGGGATCCTCATGGGTCTGCTGGCCGGTTTCTTCCCGAAAATCCTCGGCCCGACCATCATGCGCCTGATGGACATCATGCTCGCGCTGCCTTCGCTGCTGCTGGCTGTGGCCATCGTCGCAATCCTCGGCCCTGGCCTGATCAACACCGTGATCGCCATCGCGATCGTGTCCTTGCCGTCCTATGTGCGCCTGACCCGCGCAGCCGTCATGGGCGAACTGAACCGCGACTACGTGACCGCTGCCCGTCTGGCTGGCGCCACGCTGCCCCGCCTGATGTTCATCACCGTGCTGCCGAACTGCATGGCGCCGCTGATCGTTCAGGCCACTTTGAGTTTCTCCTCGGCGATTCTCGACGCTGCGGCGTTGGGCTTCCTCGGTCTGGGTGTACAACCGCCAACGCCTGAGTGGGGCACCATGCTCGCTTCGGCCCGCGACTACATCGAACGCGCCTGGTGGGTGGTGAGCCTGCCTGGGCTGACCATTTTGCTCAGCGTGCTGGCAATCAACCTGATGGGCGACGGCCTGCGCGATGCGCTGGACCCGAAACTCAAGAACGCCGCCTGAGGACGTCCGAATGCCACTTTTAGAAATCAAAAACCTCAACGTTCGCTTCGGCGACGCCACCGCCACCCCGGTCGTCGATGGCCTGGACCTGGCCGTGGACAAGGGTGAAGTGCTGGCAATCGTCGGCGAATCGGGCTCGGGTAAATCCGTGACCATGATGGCGCTGATGGGCCTGATCGATCATCCCGGCATCGTTACCGCCGACTCCTTGATCTTCGACGGCAAGGACATGCTCAAGCTCAACCCGCGTCAGCGTCGCCAGATCGTCGGCAAGGACTTGTCGATGGTCTTCCAGGACCCGATGACCGCGTTGAACCCAAGCTACACCGTGGGTTTCCAGATCAAGGAAGTCCTCAAGCAGCACCTCGGCCTGTCGGGCAAAGCCGCTCACCAGCGCGCGCTGGAATTGCTGCAGAAGGTTGAAATCCCGGGCGCCGCACAGCGTCTGGACGCCTACCCGCACCAACTGTCCGGCGGTATGAGCCAGCGTGTTGCGATCGCCATGGCCATTGCCGGCGAGCCGAAACTGCTGATCGCCGACGAACCGACCACCGCACTGGACGTGACCATTCAGGCCCAGATCATGGACCTGCTGCTGGCCCTGCAGAAAGAGCAGGACATGGCGCTGGTGCTCATTACCCACGACCTCGCGGTCGTAGCGGAAACCGCTCAGCGCGTGTGCGTGATGTACGCCGGCCAAGCAGTGGAAGTCGGTCAGGTCCCAGGCCTGTTCAACGTCCCTGCGCACCCGTACAGCGAAGCCCTGCTGGCGGCGATTCCCGAGCACAGCATGGGCGCCGAGCGACTGTCGACACTGCCAGGTATCGTTCCCGGCCGTTACGACCGTCCGAGCGGCTGCCTACTGTCGCCGCGCTGCCCTTACGTTCAAGAAAAATGCCGCCAGCAGCGCCCTGCTCTGGACCCTAAAGCCCACAGCATCGTGCGCTGCTTCTATCCGCTGAATCAGGAGGTGGCGTAATGAGCGAAATCGTACTGACCGCCCGTGACCTCACCCGTCACTACGATGTATCCCGTGGTTTGTTCAAACCTCACGCCACCGTGCGCGCACTCAACGGTGTGTCGTTCGAACTGGAAGCCGGCAAGACCCTGGCGGTCGTCGGTGAGTCTGGCTGCGGCAAATCCACCCTCGCCCGCGCGCTGACCTTGATCGAGGAGCCGTCTTCGGGCTCGCTGAAAATCGCTGGCCAGGAAGTGGCCGGCGCGACCAAGGCGCAACGCAAGCAACTGCGCAAAGACGTGCAGATGGTGTTCCAGAGCCCGTATGCGTCGCTGAACCCTCGCCAGAAAATCGGTGATCAGCTGGGCGAACCGCTGCTGATCAACACCAGCCTGTCGGCGGCCGAACGTCGCGAGAAAGTGCAGGCGATGATGAAGCAGGTCGGTCTGCGTCCTGAGCACTATCAGCGCTATCCGCACATGTTCTCCGGTGGTCAGCGTCAGCGTATCGCGCTGGCTCGCGCAATGATGCTGCAACCGAAAGTGCTGGTGGCGGACGAACCGACCTCGGCGCTGGACGTGTCGATCCAGGCGCAGGTGTTGAACCTGTTCATGGATCTGCAGCAGGAGTTCAACACCGGCTATGTGTTCATTTCGCACAACCTGGCGGTGGTACGTCATGTCGCCGACACAGTGTTGGTGATGTACCTGGGCCGTCCGGCGGAAATGGGTCCGAAGGAGGAGATTTATAACCGTCCTCTGCACCCGTACACGCAGGCGTTGCTGTCGGCCACGCCGACGATTCACCCAGATCCGTCGAAGCCGAAGATCAAGATCGTGGGTGAATTGCCTAACCCGCTGAACCCGCCATCGGGTTGCGCGTTCCACAAGCGCTGCCCGTATGCGACAGAGCGCTGCAGTGCGGAGATTCCAGAACTGCGGACGGTGGATAACCGTCAGGTGGCGTGTCATTACGCGGAGCAGTTTGTGGCGTGATGTGTCGCTGATTGCTGAGTGAAGAAAGGCCGTTGCGTGTGAGCGTAACGGCCTTTTTTTATGGCTGGGGGTTTGGGAACGATCAGTAAGAGCAGAATTGATGACAGCCCTGTGATGATCGTTACCACGCTCTGCGCGGGAATGCCTGTCAGGACACTCTGCGTCCACCTTGACGCAGAGCGTCAATCACTGCATTACCACGCGGAGCGTGGGAACGATCAGTATCAAGCGGTTTCGGAGCTGCCGCACGGCTGCAGGTTAATGACGGATCTGTGGGAGACGTCGGAGGTTACGACGGCAGCGAATGCGTTGTGCCATCCGCCAATGAAGGCACTGACCTACCGCATTCGCGGCCGTCGCAACCTCCGACTGATCCCACAGCCACAGCGATACCGCCCGCGCTCGAGTCAGTAAACATCCCGCCCCTGCTCGATCAGCGCTTGTACGCCTTCCTCACCGATCAAGGCTTTCAATGTTTCATCGCCCCCCGCCGCCATTCCTTCCAGGCTGCCGCAGATATAAATGACCGCGCCGTCCGCCAGCCAACAATGCAACTCATGATGATCGTTCCCACGCTCTGCGTGGGAATGCCTGTCAGGACGCTCTGCGTCCAGCGTTGACGCAGAGCGTCAATCATCGCATTACCACGCGGAGCGTGGGAACGATCAGTATCAAGCGGTTTCGGAGCTGCCGCACGGCTGCAGGTTAATGACGGATCTGTGGGAGACGTCGGAGGTTACGACGGCAGCGAATGCGTTGTGTCATCCGCCAATGAAGGCACTGACCTACCGCGTTCGCGGCCGTCGTAACCTCCGACTGCTCCCACAGCCACAGCGATACCGCCCGCGCTCGAGTCAGTAAACGGCCCGCCCCTGCTCGATCAGCGCTTGTACGCTTTCTTCATAGATGATGATCGTTCCCACGCTCTGCGTGGGAATGCCTGTCAGGACGCTCTGCGTCCACCTTGACGCAGAGCGTCAATCACTGCATTACCACGCGGAGCGTGGGAACGATCAGTATCAAGCGGTTTCGGAGCTGCCGCACGGCTACAGGTTGATGACGGACCTGTGGGAGACCTCGGAGGTTACGACGGCAGCGAATGCGTTGTGCAATCCGCCAATGAAGGCACTGACCTACCGCGTTCGCGGCCGTCGTAACCTCCGACTGCTCCCACAGCCACAGCGATACCGCCCGCGCTCGAGTCAGTAAACGTCCCGGCGAAAGCGCCCCTGCTCGATCAGCGCTTGTGCGCCTTCCTCACCGATCAAGGCTTTCAATGTTTCATCGACCCCCGCCGCCATCCCTTCCAGGCTGCCGCAGATATAAATGACCGCGCCGTCCGCCAGCCAACGATGCAACTCATCGGCGGCCTCACGCAGGCGATCCTGCACGTAAATTTTCTCGGCCTGATCGCGAGAGAAAGCCAGATCCATCCTCGCCAGATCTCCACGCGCCAGCCAGCCCTTCAACTCATCACCACAATGGAAATCGTGTGCGGCGTTGCGCTCGCCGAACAGCAGCCAGTTACGCTGTTCGCCCTGAGCAACTCGCGCTTTGAGCAAACTGCGTAACCCCGCCAAACCTGTGCCATTACCGATGAGGATCATCGGCGCTGGCTCGCTCGGCAGGTGGAAACTGCTGTTGCGGCGAACCCGCAGACTGATCGAAGCGCCCAGCTCAGCGTGCTCGGTCAACCAGCCGGAACCCAGGCCAAGACTGCCATCCGGATGCACCTCCTGACGCACGATCAATTGCAACGAACCGTCCTCGGGAATCGACGCAATCGAATATTCACGCATCGCCAGCGGCACCAACGCGTCGACCAGCGCCTGCGCATGCAGGCCGACCAGATGGCTGCGATTAGCCGGCAACTGACGAGCAGTCAGGGCTTGGCCAAGCGTTTCATTCAAGCCGTCGACCTTGACCTGCGTTTCGGCCGCGATGCCCAATCCAGCCAGGAAATGCTCGACGGCGGATGGCGCATTACGTGGCAACACCTCGACCAAATCCCCGGCCTCCCAGCTCGTGCCGGAGCCCGACGTCAGGCCCAGCAAAAACACCTTCGACCCCACGCTACCTGGGTTCAGCAGGTCGCGCTGACTCAGCGTCCAGTTCTCGTAATCCGGCGCTTTCCATGCCGCTGCTGGCGTCGATCCGGTGAGTTCACCGAGCTGTTGCTGCCAGTGTTGCAGCGCGGTGCTGTCGCCGCTGTCCACCTCAACCGGTGCAAACAAGGTGCTGCCGCCGCGCTCGGCGAGCCAGCCATGCAGCCGCTGGGCGAAACCGCAGAAATGTTGATACTGCCGGTCACCCAGCCCCAGCACGGCGTAATTGAGGTTTTCCAGCGACAACGGCCGCCCCAGCAGCTTGCGCTCGAAACCACGGGCGCTGTCCGGTGCTTCGCCATCACCGAAGGTACTGACGACAAATAGCGCATTACGACTCTGATTCAGGTCCTGCTCGGTCATGTCTGACAGTCGCTGCACACGCACCGGCAATCCCGCCGATTGCAGCTGCCCGGCCGTCTGCCAGGCCAGTTGCTCGGCGAACCCGCTCTGGCTGGCAAATCCGATCAGCCACGCAGGCCCTTGACTGTCATAGCTACTCGGACTTGCTGACACTTCGCCACGGGCCGTGCGAATCTCACGCTTCTTGCGACGGCGATCCAGGTAGAGCAGCCAGCCAGTGATGAAAAACAGCGGCATCAGCAGCGCCGCGACCGTGATCACGATGCGGCCGGGAAGTCCCCAGTAGCTGCCGGTGTGCAACGAGTAGTTACTGACCAACAGTTGCGCGCCGTAGCTTTTATCCGCGTAGCGGGAAACGGCCTTGAGCTGTCCGTTGGCCGGGTCGAGGGTGATCTGGTTCAGCGCACGTGGATGCGGCGCGTCCTTGAGCACATAAAAAACGGTCGCCATTTGCCCCGGTCCCTGCGGCATGCGCAGGTTGTAGGCTTTGAGATCGGGGCCCGCGGTTTTCTGGATCGTGGCTGCGATCGCCGCGTAATCCGCCGCTGCGCTCTGAACGGGTGCAGCGTCTCTCGGGCCAGGGGCCGGGCGCGGGCCGCCACCACGCCGCTGTTCGCCGGCCACGGGCGGATCGCCAATCAGCTTGGTCACGCCGTTGTTGAACCAGTCGTAAGACCACATCAAGCCGGTGACGGCCAGCAACAGATAGACGATCAGGCACCAGGTGCCAAACACCGAATGCAGATCCCAATTGAAACTGCGTCCCTTCTTCGCCCAGTCCAGCGTCAGCCACACGCGCCAGTTCAGCGCCTGACGCGGCCAGCGCAGGTACAAACCCGACAGGCAGAAGAACACCAGAATCAGCGTACAGGCCGCCGTCACTTGCTTGCCATATTCACCCGCCGCCAGAAAGCGATGCAGGTTCAGAATGAAGCCAAAGAAGTCCTGCCCCACCGCGTCTTCGGTGAATGCGCCGGTGTAGGGGTTGAAGTTGTGCATCTCGCCACGACGCTGGCCCGGCGCCGGCTGAAACCAGACCTGAGCGATCCGGTTGCTGCCCGGCTCGATGCGGAACATGGACACTTTATCGTGGGCCTGAGCCTCGACCCTGGTGACCATTTCAGCCAGCGATAGATAAGCCCCCTGCGGTTGCACGAACAGCGTCTCGGGGTTGAGCGCATCGACGATTTCGTCCTCGAACGAATACAGCGCGCCCGTGATGCCCATCAAGGCCAACACTAGACCGGCGGTGATTCCGAAGAACCAATGCACTTGAAACAGGACTTTCTTCAACACCCTCGATTACCTCGATAACCCGTCGCGACGCGCATTATGCGCACAAACAGCAGTTATTCTCATCCGTATATGATTCTGTATTCGGTATCAAGTCAGACACACCCTAGGCGTGGTCGCACCTGACCGCCCTTCATACAAAAAGCCCCACTCACCAAAGCAAGCGGGGCTCAGTCGTTGCACGTGCGGTTAGAAGTGGAAGCTGGTGGTCAGCAAAGCGGTACGGCCAGCGGCCATGTGCGCATAGTGAGTAGTGAACACCTGATCGTAGTAACGCTTGTCGGTCAGGTTCTGCACGTTAAGTTGCAGGTCGACATTCTTGGTCAATGCATAGGTCGCCATAGCGTCGTAACGCCAGTAAGACGGTACTTCTACCGAATTGGCCTCGTTGCCAAAGCGCGAATCGACAAAGGTTGCACCGCCGCCGACTGTCAGCTTGGGCATCAGCTCGTAGGTGGACCAGAAGTTGAAGTTGTTACGCGGAGTGCTCGGCATGTGGTTGCCTTCATCGGCGGCACTACTGGCCTTGACGATTTCGCTCTCCATGTACGTGTAACCACCGTACACCTTCCACTTGCTGGTGATGTTGCCGCTGTAGGTCAACTCAAGACCGTCGACGCGCTGCTCACCATCAAGCACCTGGAAGGTCGCGTTGTCAGGATCGGTGATTCGGGCATTGGTCTTTTCGGTACGGAATAGGGCTGCAGTCAGCGACAGGTTGTCGTCGAAGAAGTCCCACTTGGTGCCGATCTCATAGTTGCGGTTCTTTTCTGGGTCAAGATCGGTGTTGTTCGCAGCCAGTTCCAGACCACCGTTACCACTGGTTTCACCCGATGGGTTGCTAGATGTCGACCAGGCCGCATAGATGCTGCCGTTAGGCAAAGGCTTGTAGGTCAGGCCGACCTGATAGTTCCAGAGCTGGCTGGTGTTCTCACGTTTGAACGTTCCGGCCACCGACCCACGTCCACCAGTACTGTACCCGCTCGACGTCACGTCGTAATCGTCATAGCGCAAGCCCAGGTTCAACGACCACTGATCATTGAATTTCAAGGTATCGAACACGTACGCCGCGCTGGTCTTGGTGTCGGTATCCGTGTACGCCAGGCTGTCGGTGATGGTGCCGTTCCAGGCGTCTTTTGGCGTCGGGTCGTAGAGACTCGTGCAGTCACCGGACCTCAACAAGGCCGCGTTACAGGTTGAACCAATGGTGCCGCCCGTGGCGCTCAGCACGTTGTAGCCACGGTTGTGCGTGTCCTGATACGAGAACTCGATCCCGGTGACCAGGCTGTGCTCGACAAAACCGGTGTTGAATTTCGCCTGAAGGTCGGTCTGGTTGACGAAGCCGCTGGAGGTGGAGTTACGGCTTTTGGCCGAACGCGACACCAGCCCATTGGCAACGTTGCCACGGCTGTCATCCGGGTTGGTAACGATGTAGTCCAGCGTCGAACGCGACATGCGGAAGCTGTTGGAAAGCGTCAAGCTGTCGTTCAGATCATGCTCGACCCGGAACGTGCCGCTGTCGTTCACGCTCTTGCGATAGTCGCGGTCGGTCAGGCCGTAAAAATTGTTCTCATTGACGTGAGCCGGTTTGTCGACGACGTATTTGCTGCGACCGGTGGTGTTGGTCAGCGGAATGCCGTAGTCAGGCATGTCATCGGTGGTCAGATGGTAGTAATCCACTTTCACGCGGGTATCGGTGCCCAGACCGAAGGCGAAGGACGGCGCGAAGCCCCAACGGCTCACATCAACGTCGTTACGCCCCGCCACATTGGCATCGTGTTTCATCAGGTTGAGGCGTACCGCGGAGGTATCGGTCATTTGCTGGTTGACGTCCAGCGTGTAGCGCTGGGTCTGGTCAGAACCGAAGGTGTAACCGCCATTGTAGGAATCACCCAGATGAGCGCCCTTGGTGACCAGGTTCAGGCTGCCACCGGTAGAACCGGCGCCCGTGAACGCGGAGCCCGGGCCCTTGCTCACCTCAACGGACTCAACGTTGAAAATCTCGCGGCTTTGAGCAGCCACATCACGCATGCCATCGATGAACACGTCGCTTTCGGCGTTGAAGCCTCGAATAATCGGGCGGTCTGCGTTCGGATTGCCACCCTCGCCTGCGCCGAATGTGATGCCGGGGGTCGTGCGCAATGCATCGGCGAGACTGGTAGCCGCTGTATCGCGAATCACTTGTTGTGGAATCACCGTGACGCTTTTTGGCGTCTCACGCAGCGGAGCGGTGTACTTCTTCGAAGCGGACTCTTCAGTCTTGTAACCGGTGTCCTGCTCACCATCGATGGTAGTGGCCCCGAGGTTCAGCGCTTTGTCCTGCGTGGTCTCGGCGGCTTGAGCCATATGGGCGGCAGACATTGCTGCAATGGCGACGCCCACTGCGCCTGCGATCGAGCGCTGAGACGATACGGATGTTGGTTGTGATTGGCGCGACATTTTCCTTCCCCAAGGAATACTGAGGCCGCGGAATATAGTTGGGAATCATTTGTATTCGCATAAAACTTACATTCTTTACATTTTCCCTTTACGTCTTTTTCACACTCGTCCGTCTACGCGCGCCCGCAGTGTTTTACACAGCCAATAAGAATCACTACCATTCGCTACCTTTTTGATTCTGAGTGGCGACGCCATGCTCCTACACATCCCAGGCCTGTTTACCCGTGAGGAAGTGCAGCGCATCCGCGAAGCCCTGGAGCAGACCGAGTGGGCGGACGGCAAGATCACCGCCGGCCATCAGTCGGCGAAAGCCAAACGCAACCTGCAATTGCCCGAAGGCCATCCGCTGGCCAAAGAGATCGGCACGGCGATGCTCGAGCGGCTGTGGCACAACCCGTTGTTCATGTCGGCCGCGCTGCCACACAAAGTGTTTCCACCCTTGGTGAACTGTTACACCGGCGGCGGCAGTTTCGACTTTCACATCGACAACGCCGTGAGGCAGGCCAAGGGCGGTGTCGAGCGCGTTCGGACTGACCTGTCCTCGACGTTGTTCTTCAGCGACCCGGACGATTACGATGGCGGCGAGCTGGTGATTCAGGACACTTTCGGCACCCGACAGGTCAAGCTGCCTGCGGGTGACCTGCTCCTCTACCCCGCCACCAGCCTGCACAAGGTCAATGCCGTGACGCGCGGCGCACGTTACGCCTCGTTTTTCTGGACTCAAAGCCTGGTGCGCGACGACGGCCATCGCACGCTGTTGTTCGAGATGGACACCGCGATTCAGCAACTGAGCCGCGACGTGCCCGATCATCCGTCGCTGATTCAACTCACCGGCACCTATCACAACCTGCTGCGCCAGTGGGTCGAGGTCTGATTGATGAGCTGGAATCTGCGACGTCAGGAAGTCCTCGATGGCGAACAGCTGCGCGCGATGCTGCAGGACAATCCTGCAAGCGCGGCGCGTGCGATCCTCATCGCTGCTCAGGAGAACATGCCCGACGCGCAAGCCTTGCTCGGGCAGATCCTGCTCGATGGCACCGGCATTGAGCAGGACGCCGCGCTGGCGCTGACCTGGTTCCAGATCGCTGCCCGCAGCGGCCACGCCATGGCGATCAACATGGCAGGACGTTGCCACGAACACGGATGGGGTTGTGAACCCGACGCCGCCAAGGCCGCCGAGTACTATCGGCAGGCGGCCGAAGCAGAACTCGATTGGGGCTTTTACAACTACGGGAACCTGCTGGCGACCGGTCGCGGCGTGAATAAGGATCAAGCGCGGGCGCTCGCCTGTTACCGCAAGGCCGCGCAGATGGGTCATGCGAAATCGATGAATCTACTGGGGCGTTACCTGGAGGAAGGCCTGTACTGTGAGCAGAATAAGCCCGCGGCGCAGGACTGGTACCGACGCTCCGCAGAGGGTGGCGATTTCCGCGGCCAGTTCAGCCACGCGTCCGTTCTGGCCGAGCAAGGACATACTGAAGAGGCCATCACCTGGTTTCGAAACGCGTTACGCATCGGCAACCTCAATTTTCTGCGGGTGAGCCGTGAGACGCTGATGTCGGCCGTTCAACCGGAAATACGTGCGCTGGCCATCGATTATTACCAACGGGCGTCGATGCTGGGTGACAAGCAGGATCAGAAGGCCCTGAAAGAAGTCTTGAAGAACAGAACCTGACCGATACACGGGCTGTTACTTTTCCGCAGGCCAGCCCACTCGCGGGGAAAAGTACTGGCACAGTAAAACAGTGAAATATCCAGACCAGACTCTACGTTTGACACACTTCAACCCCCCGCCCTACTCTTCTTAATAACAACTAAACAGTTGTTATATCGCATGCTTTATATCAAGCCAGGAAGGCTTGTTAATTACTCAGACAGGATAGCTGAACATGAACACCTCCACCCAACCCGACGTCATAGAAGAGACTATTACGGCGTCAGAGACGCTGATGCACGCTTCTTTGGGAACGTTGGAAAACAGTGTCCGCCCCAAAGGTTTGATTCTCACAAAAGATCAGATCATTGACCTCCATCGTTATGAAAAGAAAGCCCTCAACCTGCCCACCGAGATCAGCAAGGTTATTGCTTACCTGGGTTATAGCAGCGAGACCATCGCAGGCCCGGGATTGGCGCCTGCCGATTTCGCTCGCTGCTTTACTGTGGTTCGCAATCACGCACTGCGCTGGAACCCGCTGCAACAACGCGTAAAAAACGTGAGCGGTGAACTCAAAGTCTTTGCCGCGCAAATGCTGACGTACGGCGATTCTATACAAAGCGTTATTTCCGACATTAAAAGCGCACAGACATTGCGGCAGCTGGGCATCAAGACGCTGGAAGATTTAAAGCGTGTTCAGATCGAGATGGGCGACGCCTTCCCGGGCATTGAATTCGATGCAGACGACGCAGACGCAGCGATCGACTTCGGGCACCTCCTGGACAGGATCATTGCCAAGGTTGCCGATCACGAAGCCCGCACCAAACAGCTGAAGGACGATTTAGCGAGCTACGGCGACGACTTGTCGAATGAGGTTCGTCCTGCGATTGCGCTTCAATTGGTGGCCATCGAAAACTCTCCACTCAAGGCAAACATTGTAAGACTTCAGAAAGAAATCGATGATCTGAATAAGGAAATCGACGAAAAGAGTGCCGCATACAAGAAAACCGTCATGTCGTCGCTGGAATCTGCGGCCGGTCTGAACGTCGTAGGCCTGGGCATGGCGATCTATTTCGGGGTCGAAGCGGAAAAAATCCGCAAAGAGCGGAACGAGCTCAAAGTGAAGCGCGACCAGAAGATCAATGAAATGTACGAGATGGACATCATTCTCGGTCGTTTGGGCTATATCAAAGCCGATTTGCAAGACCTGGAAATGCTGACCATCGAAGCAGATTGTGCCACCAAAAACCTGATTACGCTCTGGAACAAGCTTCATACCTACGCCCTGCAATCCAGGGAAGAGTCGGAACGCATCGATGATGCCATGCGCGCCACTCTATTTGTGTATCACTTCGAACAAGTTGTCGCCCCTTGGAAGTTGATCGCGGAAGAAGCCGATCAACTGTTGAGCGTCTTCGCCGAGGCGGACGCGGAAATGGGCAAAGACTTAAAAAAATATTATTAATTAATCAGTGATTCAATCATGACTATTTATAACATCCACAGTGAAATAGAATTCTCTTATCCCGACGCCTCGATTCTGGACAACAGCTTGGCGCAGATGATCAAACTGGATGCGACTGCGCGGTATGCCTTCGGTATTACCTCTTTTCTTCCAGGCGTTCAGACCAAGTGGGAAAAACTGTACAAGACGGCTTCCCTGGGCCGCGCGAATATCCGGAGCCAGACGGAGACCGTGATCATCCACCTGACCAAGTCGCTGAAGCAGCTTAATAAACTGCGCAGTGAATACCCAAAGTTGACGGATGGCGAGGATCAGGACGATAACCTGCACATCCGCGAGCTTGAATTAAGTACGGTGGAGAAAAAATACAAAGACTACCTGGCCCAACTGCAAAAACAGATGTCCGAGCTACGGGGACTCACGCTGAACACCGAACAGCTCATCGCCTATACACCGGACCTGAAAGCGGAAGCTCAGGGCTTCGATGACGAAATCACGGCGATCGACACCCGCATGGCCAGCCTCGAAATCGACCGTAAGACGTTGACCGACGGCATGCTGCCGCTGGAAAAAACCGGGTTTACCGATATCGCCAAAGACGCACTGCTGTCGGCGGAAAGCGTGAACAACCTGGGTGTGAGTCCGCCAGAAGCAGAGCTGGTGAAACTCGCCATTGCGCACATGCAAAAGGTGCTGGAAGGCATTGGCCGAAACCTCAACTACCTCGAAATGTACAAGGAGCGGGAACGCGTCATTGCCAGGATTAAAGTCGAGGCAGAGGCACGTGGTCGCGTAGAAGCAAAGCAAACGGAAGCCGGGCACAAAATCGTGCTGGTCGACTCGGTTCTCAACCTGTATGCCGAGTACACCTCAGTCACCCAGGAACTGGTAAAAGTTGAGCACTCCGTCGAGCAATTCGATCGGTTGGTCTCGAACGAAAATGCAGAACATGATGACAAGGAAACCCGTTTCGTTAACGCGGCGCAGTCGCTGATCAGCTACTTAGAGACGGTGCGTTAACGCCCGCTCATGCTCCGGACAATGGCGGCTCAAGAGCCGTCATTGTTGTCGGTGTACATGGAAGCCCCCACCATGCAAGACGCACTCATTTCTTCCCGTCACTTCGACACCCTCAACCACTATCACGCAACGCTGGTTCAATTGCCGCAGCAAGCGGATCGGATAAAAAAACGCCTGGGTATCGATGCTGACCCACGTTTTTTGACGGTTTATCAACCTGCACTCAACCAGACGCTTTGGCTCGCGAGTAACCGTCTGGCTCAGTGGCCGGACCTCTCTGTGATCTACCCGCGCGCTTTCCATGAACAGCAACGGGTCAATGCGGATATCCGGCAATTCAGTGCAATCTTTGAAGCCACGATTGCGTCCATGCCTGCCGCACAACGTCGTGACTACCTTTCAAAGCTGGATTTACGCCAGTTACCGTTTCTATTGGAGGGCAAGCTGCTGGTGCTCAGGGCAGGTCCCGCCTGGCCATTCGCGCAGCAGATGAAAGCCATGGTGTCGCAGACCCTCATGGCGTTTCACACAGGCGCAGGAATCGTCAATCAGCTGCACCAGAACAATCGGGAAATCCTGCCGCGTTTCATGGATTTCATGCGCGGCGCGCTTGAAACGTATGTCCGCCACAAAAAGCCTGGCCAAAACGAAGGCGATGCGAATACCGCTGCCGTCAACGAAGAGATCAACCAGATGGGCCAACAGCAGCAGACGCTGATTCAAACCACCGAGCAACTGAGCGAGGGTTTCAATCGTTTGGTAAACGCGCAGAGCGTTGCCTTGACTGAGTTCAGGACGCTTCAGTCCACCGTCTCCAGTGCCGATTTCCAGCTGATGGTTGAACTTGCCATTCCGTCTCTGAACGAGGCTGAACAAACGGCGAGGCAGTGATATTCCAGACACAAAAAAGCCCGCGATCACTCGCGGGCTCTTTGCGTCACGGCATCACGCTTAGATGTAGAAGGACTTCAGCGGCGGGAAGCCGTTGAACTCTACGGCGCTGTAGCTGGTGGTGTACGCACCGGTGGACAGCCAGTACAGGCGATCACCGATGGCCAGATTCAGCGGCAGGCCGTACTTGTAGTTCTCGTACATGATGTCGGCGCTGTCGCAGGTTGGACCGGCAATCACGACTTCTTCGACTTCGCCTTTCTTCTCGGTCCAGATCGGGAACTTGATGGCTTCGTCCATGGTTTCGATCAGGCCGGAGAACTTGCCCACGTCGGTGTACACCCAACGCTCGACCGCAGTACGCGATTTGCGCGCAACCAGCACCACTTCGCTGACCAGAATACCGGCGTTGGCGATCAACGAACGGCCCGGCTCCAGAATGATTTCCGGCAGGTCATCACCGAAGTCTTCTTTCAGGAAGCGGATGATTTCTTCAGCGTAGGTTTCCAGGCTGTTGGTACGGGTGATGTAGTTGGCCGGGAAGCCGCCACCCATGTTGATCAGCTTGAGTTCGATGCCGTCTTCTTCTTTCAGACGCTCGAAGATCACCTTCACTTTGGCAATCGCGGCGTCCCACACACTGATATCGCGCTGTTGCGAACCGACGTGGAACGAGATGCCGTAAGGCACCAGACCCAGGTCACGGGCCAGGATCAGCAGGTCCATGGCCATGTCGGTCTGGCAACCGAATTTGCGCGACAAAGGCCAGTCAGCCGTCGTCGAGCCTTCGGTGAGGATACGCACGTAGACTTTCGAGCCCGGGGCGGCCTTGGCGATGTTACGCAGGTCGGCTTCGGAGTCGGTCGCGTACAGGCGCACGCCCTTCTCGTAGAAGTAGCGAATGTCCTTGGACTTCTTGATGGTGTTGCCGTAGCTGATGCGATCCGGGCCAACGCCACGGCCCATCACCTTGTCCAGCTCGTAGATCGAGGCGATGTCGAAGCTCGAACCTTTCTCTTTCAGAAGGTCGATGATTTCGACGGCCGGGTTGGCCTTGACCGCGTAGTAAACCTTGGCGAATTCGAAACCGGCGCGCAGGTCGTCATAGGCCTGGCTGATCATTGCGGTGTCGATGAGCACAAACGGGGTTTCTTGCTTGTCGGCAAACGCCTTCATTTTTTCGAAGGTGCTTTTCTCGAAATAGTCTTCGACCTGAATCGACATGCGGGGGACTCCTGTTGGCAAACGGTAAAAAACAATGGGTGTGAGGGCCTTGCCCTCTTGAACGTCCTCCGTATCCCCACTTTGGTTCGCCTACTTCCCAAGGCATGTCGCCGAAAGCAAAAAGGCCATGGGACGCGGGTTCCCTTGGCCTTGCTGTCTCGTCGTCAGTACTTGAGCCGGATGGATCGTTTCCAGCATGGACGTTCGGCGCGAACTTTAGGACCTGAGGGGTTCAAGATCAACAAAAAATGTCGCTTTTCTGCCCGTTTTTGCCAGACGGGCATTTCGCGTTTGTTTCATCACACTGTAGTAACCGACCGATGTGACAGGACGATGTTCCCGTGGATCAGAATAGGCGTTCTATCAGAGACGCACATTTCTGTGGGAGTGAGCTTGCTCACGAAGAGGCCAGTACATCCGAATCAGATGTATAGGTCTGACAACCAGCCTTCGTGAGCAAGCTCACTCCCACAGGGCCCGCTTCCTTCCGTCAGTTCAAACCGATGCCACCTGCTCCGCCACTTCCGCCGGCGAAACGATGCTCGTCTTCTTGCCCCGTGACTGCCCCGAACTCAGGTAGGCCGCAATCGACTCTTGCGTCACTTCACCCAGGAACACGTTCTCGGCGTCCAGCACCGGCAGCCATGAACGGTTGAACTCGTACATGCGCGACAGCAGGATGCGCAGGTGTTCGTCGTAGGCGGCGGTGGCGTTGAATGGGCGCAGGTATTGTTCGCACGTACCGCTCTGGCGGTGCAGGTCGCGGCGGCGTACATAACCCATGGCCTTGTTATCGCCGTCGGTGACCACCACGTAGCGGCGGTCCTGTTCGTCCATGATCTCCAGCGCATCGGCGACCGGGGTTTCCGGGCTAACGGACGGTGCGTTGTCCGCCGCGTCTTCGGCTTTCACCAGCAACAGGCGCTTGAGGGTGCTGTCCTGACCGACGAAGCTGCTGACGAAATCGTCGGCCGGGTGCGCCAGCAAGGTGTCCGGGTGATCGATTTGCAACAGTTTGCCAGCGCGGAAGATCGCGATCTTGTCGCCCAGCTTGATCGCCTCGTCGATGTCGTGGCTGACCATGATCACGGTCTTGTTCAGCGCGCGCTGCATCTCGAAAAACTCGTTCTGGATCATCTCGCGGTTGATCGGGTCGACGGCACCGAACGGCTCGTCCATCAGCAGCAACGGCGCGTCGGCCGCCAGCGCACGGATCACGCCGATCCGCTGTTGCTGACCACCCGACAGTTCACGCGGATAGCGATGCAGGTACTGCTTGGGTTCGAGCTTGATCATGCTCATCAATTCACGGGCGCGGTCGTGGCACTTCTGCTTGTCCCAGCCCAGCAGCTTGGGCACGACCACGATGTTTTCTTCGATGGTCATGTTGGGGAACAGACCGATCTGCTGGATCACGTAACCGATGTTGCGGCGCAACGTCACTTCATCGAGCTGAGTGGTGTCTTCGCCGTTGATCAGCACCTTGCCGGAGGTTGGCATGATGAGGCGGTTGATCATTTTCAGCGTCGTACTCTTGCCGCAGCCCGACGGGCCGAGGAACACGCAGATCTCGCCTTCGTTGACGGTCAGGCTCACGGAATCGACAGCCTTCACTTCCTTGCCGTTGCTCTGGAAGGTTTTGGAGAGGTTTTGAAGTTCGATCATGGTTTTGACAGTCATTTGAGCAATCCTTTTGGAGTCAGCGAGCGTTGCAGCCATTGCAGAAGCAGGTCAGCGAAGATGGCCAGAACACTGACCAGCACGGCGCCGACAATGAGCATCGACATGTCGCTGCGGCTGATGGAAGCGAGGATGAGTACGCCAAGGCCACCGGCACCGATGGTGGCGGCGATGGTCATGACGCCGATGTTCATGACCACGGCGGTGCGGACACCGGCGAGAATCACGGGCACGGCAATCGGCAGTTCGACCATGCGCAGGCGCTGGCCGAAGGTCATGCCGATGCCCTTCGCGGCTTCGCGAATGCCCGGCTCGACGCCGGTCAGCGCCAGGTAGGTGTTGCGCATGATCGGCAGCAGTGAATAAAGGAACACCGCCGTGATCGCCGGCATCGGCCCCAGGCCCTGACCGAACTTGGAGTAGAACGGCAGCAGCAGGCCGAACAAGGCAATCGACGGGATGGTCAGCAGCACCGTGGCGCTGGCCTGCAACGGGCCGGCGAGGGTCGGGAAGCGGGTCATCAGCACGCCCAGCGGCACGCCGACCACAATGGCCAGGGTGACTGCGATGCCGACGAGGGTGATGTGCTGCAGGGTCAGATGAAAGACCTGATTCCAGTCCAGATGAGAGAAAGCGCTCAGGAAGCTCATAGTTTCTTCTCCTGCTGCTCTACGGGCGTCTGTTTGATCGGCACGCTCTCGGCGGACGGGTTGATCGGGTGCGTGCGCAGGAAGTCAGCCGCCACGACAGTAGGACTTTCGTGATCGACGTCCACGCGCGCGTTCAGATCGATCATCGTCTGGTTATCCAGCAAGGCCGCCAGCGGCTTGAGTTGCTCGGCCAGTTGCGGGTGCTTGTCCAGGTATTCCTTGCGGATCACCGGCGCTGCGGTGTAGTCCGGGAAGTAGTGTTTGTCGTCGTCCAGCACCTTGAGTTTGAAGGCGTTCAGGCGACCGTCGGTGGTGTAGACGAGCCCGGCGAACACCTGACCGTTGCGCAGCGCGGTGTACACGAGACCGGCGTCCATCTGACGCGTGTTTTCACGGCTCAGGTTCATGTCGTAGTGCTTGACCATGCCCACCAGCCCGTCGGAGCGGTTGGCGAACTCGGTGTCGAGGGCAACGATGTGCCCCTTCTTGGCCTCATCCCTGAGCACCGTCGTCAGTTCGGAGACGTTGTTGATCTGCGGGTACTGTCGGGCGATCTTGTCCGGCAACGCCAGCGCGTAGGTGTTGTTGAACTTCGAGGGCGAGAGCCAGACCAGGCCTTTCTTCGCGTCGAGCTCTTTCACCCGTTGATAAGTCTGTTCGCTGTCGAGTTTTTCGTCGACGTGGTTGTAAGCCACGAGCGAAACCCCGGTGTATTCCCAGAGCATGTCGAGCTGGCCGCTTTCCTGCGCACTGCGCGCCAGGTTACTGCCCAGGCCGCCGGTGATCTGGACCTGATACCCCTTGTCCCGCAGGTATTGCGCCGTCAGCTCGGCGAGGATGGTCTGCTCGGTAAAGACCCGGGCGCCGATGCGCAAGACAGGCATTTCGGCCGCTTGGACGAATCCTGCCAACAGCAGGCCAGCGCCCACTATTAATGTGCATAACTTCTTCATTCAAATTCCTTTCACTGAGCGGGCTGCTTAACGAGCCAGGCCACGTTCAAGCCAGAGACGACTCGCCAATGTCACGGCGCCGTCGAGCAACAGGGCGAGCAACGCGGTACACGCGGCGCCCAGGACGAGTTGCGGCTGATTGTTCAGGGCGATACCGGGGAAGATCAGGCTGCCCAGGCTGTTGGCGCCGATCAGGAAGGCCAGCGGCGCGGTGCCGACGTTGATCGCCAGCGCGACCCGCACGCCGCCGATGATGATCGGCACGGCATTGGGCAGCTCGACGCGCCAAAGCACCTGACGCGGTGTCATGCCAATGCCGGTGGCGGCTTCTTTAAGGGAACCCTGAACGTTTTTCAGGCCTTCGTACGTGTTGCGCACGATGGGCAACAGCGAGGCGAGGAACAAAGCGAAGATGGCAGGTCCGCTGCCAATACCCAGGACACCCAGAGCAATGGCCAGAACCGCAAGAGGAGGAACGGTGTTACCGATGTTGAAGATCTGCATGAAGCGTTCGGCGCGGCCAACCATGTTCGGTCGGCTCAGAACAATGCCGGTCGGGATTCCGACCACCAGTGCCGCCAGCATCGATGCCAGCACGAGCATCACGTGAGCTTGCAGATAAAAAAGCAGATCGTCCTGATACTGCCTGATGGTACTGATGCCGATCCATTGGACCAGCAGGGCCAGGAGTGCAATGACAATCACACCTCCCAATAGCCCCTTGCCATAGCGATTAGCCACGGGCGGACTCCTTATTTCAGTCGGCGAACGCACAGCGCGTAACTGGCCTTTTCAGGCAGCGTGCGAGCGTTCGCGAAGAGCAGCGGGTGGGGTCGCCGGAAAGGGTTGAACCTCGGCGAAAACACAAGCCATGAGCGCAGCTTCGTCAAGCTAACTTGCTGATTTTGCAGCCCCTGCAACGTGTCGTTACGGGGGAATGGACGTCTCCGTGGTCTGAAAGGTTCCCACGGTGGACACTATTTAGCCACCCTTTATCGACTGAACGGTTCGGTTATTGCCGTTGTTTAGGCTATAATCCCGGCCCTTTTTTGAATCACCTCTCGGGCGATTTCCCATGACCAGACAGGCCGCCGAAGTCGCGAAACGCCGCACTTTCGCCATCATTTCCCACCCGGATGCGGGTAAGACGACCATCACCGAAAAGCTGTTGCTGATGGGCAAGGCCATTGCCGTCGCCGGTACGGTGAAGTCGCGCAAATCCGACCGCCATGCCACCTCCGACTGGATGGAGATGGAAAAGCAGCGTGGTATTTCCATCACCACGTCGGTCATGCAGTTCCCGTATCGTGAACACATGATCAACCTGCTCGACACCCCGGGCCACGAAGACTTCTCCGAAGACACCTATCGCACCCTGACTGCGGTGGACTCGGCACTGATGGTGCTCGACGGCGGTAAGGGCGTAGAGCCGCGGACCATTGCGCTGATGGACGTCTGCCGTCTGCGTGACACGCCGATCGTCAGCTTCATCAACAAGCTGGACCGCGACATTCGTGACCCGATCGAATTGCTCGACGAAATCGAAGCAGTCCTGAAGATCAAGGCCGCTCCGATCACCTGGCCGATCGGTTGCTACCGCGACTTCAAGGGCGTGTATCACCTGGCCGATGACTACATCATCGTCTACACCGCCGGTCACGGTCATGAACGCACCGAAACCAAGATCATCCAGAAGCTGGACTCCGACGAAGCCCGCGCCCATCTGGGTGACGAGTACGACCGTTTCGTCGAGCAGCTTGAGCTGGTGCAGGGCGCCTGCCACACCTTCGATCAGCAGGAGTTCCTCGACGGTCAGCTGACCCCGGTGTTCTTCGGCACTGCACTCGGCAACTTCGGCGTCGATCACGTGCTGGACGCGGTCGTCGACTGGGCGCCGCTGCCGCTGCCACGGGTCGCCAACGAGCGCACCGTCGAGCCGGTCGAGGAGAAATTCTCGGGCTTCGTGTTCAAGATCCAGGCGAACATGGACCCCAAACACCGCGACCGTATCGCGTTCATGCGCATCTGCTCGGGCAAGTACGACAAGGGCATGAAAATGCGCCACGTCCGCACCGGCAAGGACGTTCGCATCGGTGACGCGCTGACGTTCTTCTCCAGCGAGCGTGAACAGCTGGAAGAAGCCTACGCCGGCGACATCATCGGTCTGCACAACCACGGCACGATCCAGATCGGCGACACCTTCACCGAAGGCGAAGCGCTGGGCTTCACCGGTATTCCGCACTTCGCGCCGGAACTGTTCCGTCGCGTCCGCCTGAAGGACCCGCTGAAATCCAAGCAGTTGCGTCAGGGCCTGCAACAGCTGGCCGAAGAAGGCGCCACGCAGGTGTTCTTCCCGACCCGCAGCAACGACATCATCCTCGGCGCCGTCGGTGTGCTGCAGTTCGATGTGGTCGCCAGTCGCTTGAAGGAAGAGTACAAGGTCGAATGCGCCTACGAGCCAATCACCGTGTGGTCAGCCCGCTGGATCGACAGCAGCGACAAGAAGAAACTCGAGGAATTCGAGAACAAAGCCGTGGAAAACCTGGCACTGGACGGCGGCGGTCACCTGACCTACCTGGCGCCCACTCGGGTCAACCTGGCCTTGATGGAAGAGCGCTGGCCAGACATCAACTTCCGTGCGACGCGTGAGCATCACTAAGGCGTCATAAGGGTTCGCCGCAGATCGCGGCGAACATAAAACTGTCGGAGTGAGCTTGCTCACGAATGCTGAGTTTCAGCCGCAGAATATTTTGCGGATGTACCGGCCTCTTCGTGAGCAAGCTCACTCCCACAGTGGTTTTTGGGGCTCAAATGTTCAGCATCAGATACAAATCCTGTAGGAGCGCGCTTGCCCGCGAAGCTTGAGCACAGACGACAGATCTGCGTCGGATGTACCGGCCATTCGCGGGCAAGCGCGCTCCTACAAGGTTATTTGCCGCTGCCTGATCCGTGGCCGAACCCAAATCCTGTCTTGATCGTTCCCACGCTCCGCGTGGGCATGCAAACCGTGACGCTCCGCGTCGCCCCAACACGGACGCGGAGCGTCCAGGGATGCATTCCCACGCAGAGCGTGGGGACGATCAGAAACCTGTGGGAGTGAGCTTGCTCACGAATGCTGAGTTTCAGCCGCAGAATAGTTTGCGGATGTACCGGCCTCTTCGTGAGCAAGCTCACTCCCACAGTGGTTTTTGGGGCTCAATTGTTCAGCGTCAGATACAAATCCTGTAGGAGCGCGCTTGCCCGCGAAACTTGAGCACAGGCGACAAAGGTGCGTCGGATGTACCGGCCATTGGCGGGCAAGCGCGCTCCTACAATGTAATGCGGCGCTGCCTGATCCTGGCCAAACCCAAATCCTGTCTTGATCGTTCCCACGCTCCGCGTGGGCATGCAAACCGTGACGCTCCGCGTCACCCCAACACGGACGCGGAGCATCCAAGGATGCATTCCCACGCAGAGCGTGGGGACGATCAATGCGGCGTTATCTGATCGGAGGCCAAACGATCATCCCGACGCATTTACTTCACCACCCTCCCCACGCCCCTGCCTCGCGGGTCGGAGGCGGTTTCGACTTTCGTGCCGTCGATTTTGATCGCCTGCACATTGCCCATCGACCAGCCTTGGTCCTTGAGCGTATAGCCCATGGTCTGCAGCTCTTCGACCACCGGCGTGGGCAGCGGCGCGAATTTCTCGGTGAAGATTGTGTCCTTCGGCAGCAACTGATGATGCACGCGTGGCGCCGCCACCGCGTCTTTCAACGGCATGTGGAAATCGTAGAGGTTGTTCAGCACCTGAAAGACCGTGGTGAAGATCCGCGACCCGCCCGGCGTGCCCAGCACCAGCGTCACTGCACCGTCGCGTGTCACCAGGCTTGGGCTCATCGACGACAACATGCGCTTGCCCGGCTCGATGGCGTTGGCATCGCCGCCCACCACGCCGAAGGCATTGGCCACACCCGGTTTGGCGCTGAAGTCGTCCATCTCGTCGTTCATCAAAAAGCCCGCGCCCTTGACCACCACACCGCTGCCGTAATCCCAGTTCAGGGTGTAAGTGTTGCTGACCGCGTTGCCCTTGGCGTCGACGATGGAGAAGTGCGTGGTCTGGTGCGATTCAAGTCCGGCCTTGATGTGCTCGGTGGGAGAAATCGCGTTCGGGTTAACCTCATCGGCGCGCTGAACCAGATACACATGGTCGGTCAGCTGGCTCACCGGGGCCTGAGAGTAATCAGGGTCGCCCAAGTAGTTGGCGCGGTCGGCGAACACCCGCTTTTCGATTTCCGCCAACAGGTGAATGTAACGCGCAGAGTTGAGCGGCACGCCCTTGAAGTCGTCACTCAATTGCTGCTTGATGCCGATCAGTTGCGCCAATGCCACACCGCCCGAGCTGGGGAGTGGCGCAGTGTAGAGGGTGTTTCCGTCGAAGTTGACGCGCAGCGGCTTACGCCACACAGCCTTGTAATCGGCCAGGTCCTGCCTGGTGATCAACCCGTTGTCGTGCTGCATCTGCGCGACCAGCAGGTCGGCTGTCTCGCCCTGGTAGAACTCGTTCGCGCCTTTGTCCGCGATCCGCTCAAGCGTCTTGGCCAGCTCCGGCTGACGAAACGTTTCCCCCGCTTTCATGCCGCCGAAGTAGTCACCAAAGTTGGTCTTGCCCTCGAGCTGTTTGATCGCTGCTTCGCCGTAAAGGTATTGCTTGTCGGCCACTGTGAAACCGTTTTTCGCGTAGCCGATGGCGGGTGTCAGCAGCTCGGCCCACGGCAGCTTGCCGAACTTCTGATGCGCTTCCCACAGCCCCATCACCGTACCGGGCACGCCGGATGCGCGCGCGCCCACCAGGCTCATGCCGGGGATCACGTCGCCTTTCTCATCCAGGTACATATTGCGGCTGGCGGCTTTGGGCGCGGTTTCGCGGTAGTCAAGGAAGTAAGGCTTGCCCTTCATAAACAGGGTCATGAACCCGCCGCCGCCGATGTTGCCTGCTTCGGGGTAGGTCACGGCCAGTGTGAACGCCGTCGCCACTGCGGCATCGACGGCGTTGCCGCCTTTTTTCAGGATTTGCGCGGCGACGTCGGCGCCGTACTGGTCAGGTGCTGCAACGGCCCCACCTTCCAGCACGACGGCGTACACGGGCGAACTGACGGCAAAGATGACCGACAAGGCGAGGGTCTTGAGTGTCACGACTCGCATAGGGCTTCCTTAATGAGCGAAGGCGACAGCTTCGTACGCGCGTGCTGTATGGAAGCTGTCTGAACGCTGACGAGACTAAAGGTCCAGTCACTCATTAATGATGAAACTTCCCGTAAACGCAAACGGCCACCCTGAGGTAGCCGATTTCCACACGTCAATGTAGGAGCGCGCTTGCCCGCGATCGGCTGCGCAGCAGTCGCCAATCCTCTGGCCCGGTTGCCTCTGAAACATCGCGTTATCCGGTTTTACTGCCGCTGCGCGTCAGATCGCGGGCAAGCGCGCTCCTACAGGTCTGCGACTCAGGCTTTGAGCATGTCGTGCTTGATCCAGTCGAGCACTGAGGTGGTCTTTGGCGCCCAGCCCAGCAATTCACGAGCGTTCTTGCCGCGCACCCGGCTGTTGGAGCCCAGGCCGTAGTTGGCCATTTCGTAGCCCCACTCCGCTTCGGCATCCTTCAGCGGCCAGTCTTGCGCCTTGCCCAGATGCATCGCCTCTGCGATGGCGTTGCTCATGTCGAGGAACGAGGCTTCGCCGCTTTCGACGAAGTAGAAGGTGCCCGCCGGACTCTTTTCCAGCGCCAGCGCATACAGCTCGACCACGTCATTGATGTGCACGTTGGACCAGATGTTGCCGCCGGTGCCGACGTGGCGAACCACGCCACTTTTGCGTGCCTGCTTGACCAGACGCGGCAACTGCACGCTGTCACGGTTAACGCCCAGGCTGTGGCCGTAGATCAGCGTGTTGCAGAGCACCGCCGAACGCACGCCGTCTTTCGCTGCGGCAATCACCAGATCGTCAATGGCCACGCGGGCGGCCTTGTCCGGCGTTGCAGCGGGCAACTGACCTTCGTAGTAGATCTTGTCGGTACCTTTGCCGCCGGACGCATCGCCGACAATGCTCGACCCGCTGGTGTGCAGAAATGGCTTGTTCGAGCCCTTCAATCCTTCGATCAGCGCCTCGACCGCACCCCGGTGATCGCTGCTCGCCGCGTTGATCACGCCATCGGCTTTACGGGCTTGCTCGATCAGCAGCCTGGTGTCGTCCAGCGTGCCGATCACAGGGACGATGCCGAGGGCTTTGAGTTCTTCCGCCTGCTCGGCGCTGCGCACCAGCCCCGTGACGTGATGACCTTTCTTGACCAGGCCGGTTGCAATGGAGCCACCGATAAAACCTGCGGCGCCGGTAATCAAGATGTTCATGAGCTGACTCCTGCTGAGTAAGTGATGGACTCAGTATCGGCGCGTGATTCGTTGCGAAAAAGACAGGTCAGGCCAAATGACTATTGCCTGCAGATCACGAATCACCCTCAGATCTCTGAGCACCGCTAATCCTGTGGGAGCTGCCGGAGGTTACGACGGTGGCGAAAACGGGCTTTCTGACACACCGCATCCGCCACCGCAGCCACCTCCGACAGCGCTCACCGTGCTCATCGATCCGCCTGAAGAATCGGGGCTGGTATCACTCGCTCCCGCCGCAGATTCAGCGCCAGCACGCTGCTCAACACCACCAACGACCCCACGATCACCATCGCTGACGGCATTTCGCCCAGCAGCACCGAGGCGATGGCGATCGCCATCGGCGGGGTCAGGTACAGGCTCATGGAGGCACGGCTGACGTCCATGTGTTTCAGCACATACGCCCACGCCAGGTACGCCAGCGCACTGGGGAAAAATCCCAAAACGCCCACGGCGATGTTCACCCGCAGCGGGGCATTCACGATTTCGCCCACCAGCCCAGGCAGGTACACCAGTAGAAAAAACGTCCCCGCCCAGACCGTGTAACAAACCATGGTCAGGCCGTCATAACGGTGGCTGTAGCGCTTCTGCAGCGAGAAATACACGCTCCACGAAAACGCCGCGAGCAACACCAGCAGCCCGCGCACATCAATGTGCCCAAACCCACGATCACCGGTGATGACAATCGCGACGCCCACCAGCCCCCACGCCACGCATGTCCAGCGCCAGGCGCTGACGCGTTCCTTGAATACAAAGTGTGCAAGCAGTGCAGTGAACAGCGGCATTGATTGAATCAACACGCTGGACGCGCCCGCCGTGACGCCGGCCTGGCCGAAGTTCAGCGCAATGTGGTGCAGGCTGACCGCGAAGAAGCCGAGCACAGCCAGCAGCGGAAGGTCTCTAAGACGCGGCAGAGAGATGCGCAGTGAAGAGGCGATGATCGCCATGAAGACCGAAGCAATGATAAAGCGCAGCAGCGCCAGATGGCCGGGGTCGTACCCTTGCAAGCCGATGCGAATCCCGGTCGGCGAAAAACCCCAGCACGCCACCACGAAAAACGTCGCCAGGGCCACTTTGAGCCCCTGCCAGCGCACAGCCGACCCTTCAGAACCGCTTACGCCTGCAACCGGTTCACTCACCACGCTCATGTCGATGCTCCCGTCCGCGAGCCGTTTGCCCGCGCTTGGCTGCGAGTATCGAAACAACCTATGCTCACCACAACCGAACAATAATGACTCAACCGTTCACTTTAGGTGATGCATGGAACTGGCCCAGATTCGTATGTTCAAGACCGTCGCCGACACCGGCAGCATCGCGCGTGCCGCCGAGGTGTTGCATTGCGTGCCGTCGAACATCACCGCGCGCGTCAAGGCGCTGGAGAGCGAACTGGGGACCGAATTGTTTTTTCGCCATGGTCGAGGGCTGCGCATCAGCCCGGCGGGAGAGATCTTCCTGACCTATGCGGGCCGCATGCTCAGCCTCGCCGAAGAAGCCAAGCGTGCCGTACACCCGGACGCCACGCCGTCGGGGCCTCTGCGCATCGGCGCTATCGAATCCTCCGCCACGTCACGCTTGCCCCGATTGCTCGCACGCTTTCACGCGCGTTACCCGGACGTGTCCCTCGAATTGACCACCGGCACAGGCCCGCAATTGCTGGAGGCGACGTTGAACCACAAGCTCGACGGCGCGATTGTCGCCATCGACGTCAAACGGCCACGGTTGAAGCGAACGTCGATGTACCGGGAGGACCTGGTGTTGATTGCCGCCGAATCACTCGGCCCGATTCGCAGCGCGGCGGACCTGCAGGGCAAGTCGATTTTCATGTGGCCGGAAGGTTGCCCCTATCGCGCGGCGCTCGAGCGCTGGTTGCTGAACAACGGGCAGACCCAGCCGATCATCAGCATCGCCAGCTACGGCACCATCGTCGGTTGCGTCAGTGCTGGCGCAGGCGTCGCGCTGGTGCCCAAGGGCGTGTTCGAGCAATACCACAAAGGGTCGGGCTGGGTCGGCTATGAGTTTCCCGAACTGACCTCCATCGACAACCTGTTCTACTGGCACGAAAACGCCGAGCATCACCCGGCGCGGGAGGCGTTCGTGGAGATGTTGAAGGCGGAGTTCAGTGGAAGTCGAAGCGCATGACTGCCGGTTCAAGTCGCTCTGATGCAGACCTGTGGGAGCGAATTCATTCGCGAGATGGGCATGAAGTCGACAGAGACGTGTCGACTATACCGACCAATCGCGAATGAATTCGCTCCCACAGGATCGCGTTTGCCCCGCCCCTGCTCGACAGAACCTCACGCCGCATAATTCGCCAGCTTCTGCTGAATGAAATCCAGAAAACACTGGATCCTCAGCGCCAGTTGCGAGTTGCGGTAGTACACCGCGTGAATCGGCTGGCGATAGCCGCTGTTGGCCTGCGGCAGGATGACCTTCAGACGTCCCGAGCGGATGTCCTCGTGGGTCATGAAGTGCGACAGGCAGACGATGCCCTCGCCTGCCAACGCCAGCTGACGCAAGGTTTCGCCGCTGGACGCGGACACGGTCGGATGAATGAACAGGCGATCACCATCCGCATGGCGCAACGGCCAGTGGTTGAGTGTTTCCGTCTGCGTGAACCCCAACAAGGAATGCCCGCTCAACGCCTCAACGGTCTTGGGCGTCCCGTGTTCTTTCAGGTAATCGGGGCTGGCGAGGATGTTCAACGGGCTGGTACCCAGCGAGCGAGCGTGCAGGGTCGAGTCCGCCAACGCACCGATGCGAATCGCCACGTCCGTGCTTTGTTCAAGCAGGTCGATGATCAGGTCGTTGCTGTTCAGCTCCAGCTGAATGTCCGGGTACAACGACCGGAACTCAGCCACGTACGGGACGATGGAATGCAGCATGAACGGCGACGCGGCGTTGATCCGCAAACGCCCGGAGGGCGTCTGCTGCCGATGCGACATGCGCTCTTCCAGCTCTTCCATCTGCCCCAGAATCTGCTTGGCCCGCTCCAGGAAAAACTTGCCCTCTTCGGTCAGGTCCATACGGCGTGTCGTGCGGTTGATCAGCGTGGTGTCGAGCTTGGCTTCCAGTCTCGACAAAGTGCGACTGATGGCCGACGGCGTCTGGCCAATCTGCTCGGCAGCGGCCGATATCGACCCGCTTTCAATGACCGACACAAACACCTGTAACTCATCGGATCTGGCTTTCACTGTTGTCCTCCGCTCAAAACAGACTGCAGATTAGCCTCGTTTTTTGCAAAAGCTACATCACCACCGACGTCTCTCTCAATGCTCTGCATCCAAACCCGACATGCCAAAGCCCTCAAGGCAACAGGCCTGCTGTCCGGTATGCCTGGACGGTGGCATCAAAGACTCCGATGTCATCCCGTCCTCGTGCAACGAGTTGCGCGCCTTCCACAGCGGCATAGATCGCCAACGCCTGCTGCTGTTTTTCATCATCCGAAAGTTGAGGGCGGCAAATGGACAAGACGTCACTCAGCCAGCGCACGTTGACGTCGGTGAAGGCGTCCACTTCTGCCCGTACTTCTGGAGGCAAGTCGTCGTACTCGGCGGCCATGATTCCGCATAGGCACATGCGATTGTCGTTGACCAACGCCATACGAAATATCTCGGTGTAGCCCTTCATCCACAGATTGAGGTCGTCAGAATCCGCACGCAATCCCGTCAGGTACGCCAGACCGTCTTCGGTGTAGCGCTTGGCGAGGGCCTGCCCCAGGTCGCCCTTGGTGGGGAAATGGTAGTGAATGCTCGCGCTCTTGATGCCGACCTCTTTTGCCAGCTCACGAAAGCTCAAGCCGTTGTAGCCGCGGGTCTGCACCATTTTTCGGGCAGCCGCCATGATCGTTTCACGGGTATCCGTCGTCACAATTTACCTTCCTATCGATAGATAGACGTTGACAGTTCAAATCTTCTCGGCGCAGTGTATACCTACCGATAGATAGACAGCTATGGAGCTCGCATGAAAGTTTTCGATATTCCCGGTTTTCCCAATCCACTTCGCGTCCGGATCGCCCTTGCTGAAAAAGGCCTGGCGTCCAAAGTCGAATTCATCACAATTGATCTGCCTGCGGCGGAACACAAACAACCGGCGTTTCTAGCCATCAATCCCTTGGGCACCGTCCCCGTGTTGCAACTCGACGACGGCACCCATATCTCTGAATGCACCGCCATCACCGAATACCTCGACAACCAGGACGGCAACCCGATCCTCACCGGTAAAACACCGAAGGAAAAGGCCATCATCCACATGATGCAGCGGCGGGCAGAGTCCGAACTGGAAAACCCGATCGGCTTTTACTTCCACCATGCCACGCCTGGCTTGGGCGCAGCGCTGCAACCGTACAAGAGCCCCGATTGGGAAGGCCGTGTCGAGTGGGGCAATCGTCAGCGCGAGAAAGCCGTTGCGGGCATGAGGTACTTCGATGACGTGCTACGCAGCCAGCCTTATGTAGCAGGTGATCACTTCTCCATGGCCGACATCACCGTGTACGCCGGACTGGTGTTCGCGGGCTTTGCCGCCATCGCCATTCCCGAAGAATGCACCGCTCTGGTGGCCTGGCAAGCGAAGGTCCAAGAACGCCCAAGCGTAAAAAACCCGGCCTGATTGCATACAGCCCCGACCCAACCGGATCGGGGCTGTTCGTTCGACATCGAATACTTCAAACAACACTTTTTCCGGGACATCTCCATGATCGTTTTCAACTCCCGTCGGGCGTTGCGCCAGACCTTGGCCATCGCCGCGCTGACAGCTGCCTGCGCAACGCTGAATGCCCAGGCCGGCACTCCACCTCCTGCACCCAGCAACACCCACGGTTACACCCACCAAACCGCCCCGACACAGTTCATCGACGTCGATGGCGCTCATCTGGCCTACCGCCGGTTCGGCAAGACAGGCGGCGTGCCTTTGGTGTTCCTTCAGCATTTCGTCGGCAATCTGGACAGCTGGGACCCGAAAGTCATCGACGGCTTCGCCCGCGATCGCGAAGTCATCCTCTTCGACAACGCAGGCGTCGCCAGCTCAAGCGGTGAAGTGCCGAAGACCATCGAGGACATGGCCAGATTCGCCGCCGGGCTGCTCCAGGCGCTGGGCGTGAAAAAAGCGGACCTGCTCGGTTTCTCGATGGGCAGTCTGATCGCTCAGCAGGTCGCTCTCGATCATCCAGACGTCGTGCGCCGCCTGATTCTGGTCGGCTCATCGCCCCGTGGCGGTGTCGGTATGGCGTCGCTGACCCCGGAATTCCAAGGTTATCTGGCGAAGAAACGAGAGGTGCCTGACGAACTGTTGCTCGATGTCTTTTTCACGCCGAGCGCTGCAAGCCAGGCCGCAGGGCGAGAGTTCCTTACCCGGCTGCGAGCCCGCACCGTGAATCGCGATATAGATGTCAGCAGCCAGACGGCCCCGGCACAAGCAGCGGCCATTGCCGGCTGGGGCGCGCCATCCGAGCACGCAACTGACTACCTCAAAGCAATCAAGCAACCGACACTGGTGGTCGCAGGCAGCCACGACATCGTGTTCTACACCGTCAACGACGTCACCCTGCAGCACAACCTGCCGAACGCGCAGTTGGTGATCTATCCGGACTCCAACCATGGAGCGATCTACCAATACCCAGACCTGTTCGTCAGCCACGCCACACTGTTCCTTAACGGCGTGAAGTAAACCGTGGGCACGTCATCGGTTCACGCCGATGACGCCGCCTCGGATCAGCACCCGAAGACCGACGCCAGATGCGCCTCGTAGCGTTTCACGTCGGCTTCAATGTTCGGCACTTTCATCACGTCTACGGCAAGGAAAGTCGGCAGACCGGTCATGCCGAGGAACTGATTGGCCTTGTGGAACGGGAAGTAGACAGCGTCCACGCCCTTGGCTTCGAAGAAGTCGGTCGGGTCGTCGAACGCCTGCTGCGGTGCGTTCCAGGTCGCCGAAATCATGTATTGCTTGCCTTGCAGCAACCCACCGCTGCCGTACTTCTGCGAGTTGTCTGAGCGGGTGCGGCCATCGTTTGCGTACAGGCTGCCATAGCCTTCGGTGAACACCTCATCGATGTACTTTTTCACCGTCCACGGCGCGCCCATCCACCAGCCTGGCATCTGCCAGACAATGACGTCGGCCCAGAGAAACTTCTGCACTTCTTCGGCGACGTCGTAACCACCGTCGATGAAGGTCTGTTTCACATCGAAACCCGCGCGGTCGGTGAAGGCCAATGCAGCGTCGTGCAAGGTGGCGTTGTAACGACCTTCAGAGTGAGCGAATTGTTTGCCGCCATTGATGAACAGGATTTTTTTCATTTAAAGCCTCGTCGTGGCCCGACCGTCATCCTTCACGAAAGAGGACTGCGTTCGAGCGCGAGTAATAAGAAAGGGGAATTGGAATGGGCTGCAGGATATCGATTCGAATGGACCGAAATAAGCCGAAGTGAGGCAAAAAACATTTGCGCTGGACGCACGAATTGAAATGGCATTGTTGACTTGGAATGCCCTCCTTAACATTCAACCGCTGATCAACAGGTGCAGCCCCAACAGGGCCATTCCACTAAAGAAAACGCGCTTGAACAGCCACGCGCTGATGCGCTGGCGCAACCATTGACCGAGCATCATGCCGATCAGCGCAGGGATCACCGCCAGTAGCGAGGCGGTCATTTCGGCGCCACCCAGTGCGCCATTCCAGAACAGCCCGGCGCCCAACGCCAGGCTGGACACGGTGAAGGACAGGCCCAGCGCCTGCACCAGTTGATTGCGGTCCAGTCCCAGCCCTTGGATATAAGGCACGGCGGGAATCACGAACACACCGGTGGCCGAGGTGATGAGTCCGGTGATCAACCCGCACAGCGGGCCCAGCCAAGGCTCAGCTTGAGGCGGCACCTTGAGCGTGGGCAGAAACAAACCGCACAGCGCATAGACAAACAACGCGCCACCGAGCGCACGTCCCATCGAATGCGCACCGCCCATTCCCAATCCATAAGAACCCAATCCCGTCCCCACCGCGATCATGACCAGCAACGGCCACAGGCGCCTCAGTGAACTGCGCAAGTGCCCGCCTGCCGCCAGTTGCCAGACATTGGTAAAGGTCGAAGGAATCAACAGCAACGCGGCAGCCTGTGTCGGCAACATAGCCATGCCAAGTAACCCCATGGCGACGGTGGGCAGGCCCATGCCGATCACACCCTTGACGGTGCCCGCCAGCAGGAAGGCGAACAACACCAGAGCAGTCAGGCTCCAGCCGATGTTTTGGTACAGCGAGAAAAAGGTAGTCATCGGCGCATCCTGCGCGGGTCTGCCCGGTTTGAAAATCTGCGATATATTGATTCAGCCTTCGCTTTTAACAGAGCCTGATGTTGCACTGCGCCTTCGCGTGACGTTCAACCTGTGGGAGCAAACCCCATGCATTTCGACCTGATTGACCTGAAGCTTTTCCTCAACGTGACCGAGGCCGGCAACATCACGGCGGGTGCCGCGCACAGTCACCTGTCTCTGGCCTCGGCCAGCGCGCGGATTCGAGGGCTGGAATCTTCACTGGGCATCGCGCTGCTCGAACGTGGCAGGCGCGGGGTAACGCCGACCGCCGCCGGCAAGGCCCTGGCCCAACATGCACGGCTGATTCTGCAGCAGGTCGAACGCCTGCAAGCCGACCTCACCGACTACGCGCAAGGCTTCAAGGGTCAGATTCGCCTACTGTGCAACACGTCTGCGCTGAGTGAACACCTGCCCGAACGTCTGGCCGACTTTCTCGCCCGTCATCCCAACATCGACCTCCATCTGGAAGAACACCCCAGCCTGCGTATTCTGCATGCGGTGCGTCACGGCACGGCTGACATCGGCATCATTTCCGACGCGGTCGACGCCAGCGACCTGCAAACCGTACCGTTCTGCACTGACCCGCTGACGCTGATCATGCCGGCGAACCATCCACTGGCCGATCACGACAGCCTGCGCTTCAGTCAGACGCTGCACCACGAGTTCGTCGGGCTTGGGGTCAACAGTGCCATGGCGATTTACCTCGAAGAACAGGCGTTGCACCTGGGCCGTCGACTGAAAACCCGCGTGCGCGCGGAGAGCTTCGACGGGGTGATGCGCATGGTCGTGCGTGGCGCCGGCCTGGGTGTCGTGCCTCAAGCAGCCGTCGAGCGCTTTCAGCAAGCCGACCAACTGAAAAGCGTGCCGCTGAGCGACCGCTGGGCCGACCGTACACTGCTGCTGTGCGCGCCTGATTTCGGCCGACTGCCTGAATACATCAATGCGTTGCTGCGCCATTTGACCCCGGAAACTGCGTTTCTGGGCACACCGATGTCGAGCTCAGACAACTGACGCGGCAACGGCGCCCCTAAGGTGTGCGAGCGCAACTTTCGCCACCTTTCTGGAGCTGTCATGAGCAACCCGATCATCGTTCTTCGCGACACCACACCACTGCCCGTCGTCGACGCCTGCAAATGGGAACGCATCGGCGGCGACCCGCACACTGTCAACCTCAACGCCTACACCAGTGCCGACGGTGAAAAGATCATGGGCACCTGGATCTGCACGCCGGGCAAATGGTATGTGGAATACGTGAAGTGGGAATACTGCGACTTCCAGGAAGGCTATTGCATCATCACCCCGGAAGGGAAAGACCCGATTCACCTGAAAGCCGGTGACAAGTTCATCATCGAACCGGGCATGAAAGGCACGTGGGAAGTCGTTGAAACCGTGCGCAAGTATTTCGTGTTTGCGTGATCGGCTGAATCGTAAGGGTGACCGAACCACCTCGTTCGTCCGAAGTGCGGTCCAGTGTTATGGGCGGCATTTCGACGGATGTGATGGGTCAGCGCCATTGAGGGTGCCTGACCGACCGCATTCGTCCGAAGTGCGGCCCAGACCCTCGTAACCTCCGACTGCTCCTACAGGTTTCGCGTCGATCCGATACGTTGTGGATGACATAGAACCGGTGGGAGCGAGCTTGGTCTGGGCGGCATTCCGACGAAGGCGGCGGGTCAGCATCACCGGAAGTGACTGAGCCACCGCGTTTCAACGCATGACCTTGTCCAGATGCTCCAGCGGCAGCGCTCGCTGCATGTAATCCAGTCCGGTCAGTTGATCCAGCTCTGCCAACACCATCGAGATCTGCTTATAGGCCGCGCGAAAGAGCGAGCTGCCCAGGCTGACCCGTTGAATGCCGGCCGCCCGCAAACGGTCGATGGTCATGCGCGGTGCCGGCAGGACGTTGATCGGTTTGAACAACTCGCTCTGCACGGTCTTCAGGTCTTCCATGCTGCGCAACCCGGGCGCGAACAGGCAATCGGCGCCCGCCGCTTCAAAAGCCACCAGTCGCTTGATGACTTCACTCAATGAATAGTCGTTCTGCCCAAGCAGGTAATCAGTGCGTGCGGTCACGACGAAATGGGGATTGCGGGTGCGTACTGCCTCACACGCCGCGCCTACGCGCTCGCAGGCTTGCTCGACGCAATAGAAGACCGGCGCTTTCGGGTTGCTGTAATCGGCGATGTCCTCGATGGACGCACCGCCGCAGCCCATGTCCGAGATACGTCGAAAATTGCTTTCCACCCCTTCCGGCGTTCTTGCCAGACCGTTTTCAAGGTCTGCGCTCACAGGAATCTGGACCGCGCGCACGACGCGGTCCAGTGCCTCGAACTTCATTTCGTCGTCCATGGCGGGCGACGAGTCGCGGTACCCGCGCGTAAAGGCAATGCCCGCGCTGGTGGTCCCCACACTCGGATAACCCAGTTGCTCGATCAGACGCGCACTCCCCTCGCACCACGCGTTAGGCATCACGAAGAGTGGGCTGTCAGGCCGGTGTAAGTCGTTGAATCGTTTGCTCGCATTCATGGATGAATTCCCCCTGAACGCAAGATTAAGGGCCGGGCCGGTGATTACCCATTCAGAAAAAATTAATCCGTTTAAAAAAACGTGAACAGACAGGGGCCGGGGATCGTGAAAGTCTTGCCCCACCTAACGCCCTGGACGCCTTTCCATGAAACGGACTGCAACCGCTTTATTGCTTTCACTCGCCTGTACATTGACCTTTGCCGCACAAGTAGAACCCGTTAAAACATCCACTTCAGTCGCTACCGAAAGTTCGAAACTTCATACATTCAAACTGCCGGACTCGCCGATTAATATCGCGCTATGGGAAGACAAAGCCCGCGGCCCGAATCGCGCAATGATCAAAGAATCCCAAGTGGTTTTATTTGTTCACGGCGCCACGATTTCCGGCAAGTTGTCCGCCGGTTATCCCATAGATGGTTATTCCTGGTCTGGCGATGTTGCCAACTCCGGGCGCGACGCCTGGGTGGTGGATCTGCCCGGTTATGGCCGCTCCGACGACTACCCCGAAATGCGTAAGCCGGACGCCAGCACCACTAAGGATCCGGTGGGCAATGCCAAGAGCCTGGTGCCCGTGCTGGACGCCACGGTCGACTACATCCTCAAGCAGAGCGGCGCCCGGAAACTCACGATCATCGCCACCTCCCGAGGCGCGATTCCCGTGGGCTATTACGTCACGGAACACCCGGAAAAGCTGGACAAAGTGGTCTTCAACTCGCCCATCGTGCGCCGCGACGGCATCGACCCGGCGGTCATCAAAAGCCTGTTCGGCAGTGCTGACCGACCCAGCCTGAACTTCTATGAAATCCCCATGGACAAGCGCCTCGCCATGCTCACCGACGATCGCCCGCAAGGCACCGACGTGCAGCTGGAAGACGACTTCATCAAGCATTGGCCCAGCGACTCCCTGTCAGAGCGCGGCACCCGCCAAGGCACGATAAAAGTACCCGGCGGATTCGCTCAGGATATCTACGACGCCTGGCACGGTACTTATTGGGACCCGGCCAAAGTGACAGTGCCCGTATTAATTACACGCGGAGATTACGACCATGTTTTAACTCCGCGCGAAGACACCGACTGGTTATACAGCCACCTGACTAACGCCCCCAGTAAGCGCTCGGTGTTAATTGATAAAGGCACGCACGCCATGTTGTTTGAAAAGAAGCGTTTTGAACTGTATCGCGAAGTTCAAGTATTCCTCGACGGACCCTATACCCCGCTGGCACTGACCTGCAATTTCTGCGGCGGCCGCAATTAATCAAGGAGCAAGACCATGCTGAAGAAAGCACGCATCGTGACGCTGGAAGGCGTCCTCAACCAAAAAATCTACGACGAACGGGTGTCCCGCAGCGGCTGCTTCCTGGGCAACACCGTGCTTGAGCAGGTCGCCAATCAGGCCAAGTTGTCCAATGCGGTGGTCGGCGTGGCAGGCGCAGGCGGCATTGGCGGCGCCGTTGCGCTGGGGCTGGCCCGACTGGGCGTGCGCCATATCAAGATCGCCGACCCGGATTCTTTCGAGATCAGCAACATCAACCGCCAGTTCGGCGCCTCCGTGAACACCGTCGGCCGTAACAAGGCCTTGGTGGTGGCCGAGGAAGTCCACAAGCTGGCCGGCGACGTGACCATCGAAGTCTTTCCGGAAGGCATCCAGAAACACACCGCCGACGCCTTCGTGGAGAACTGCGACCTGGTGCTCGACCAGATGGATTTCTACAGCATCGGCGAACGGTATGCCCTGCACCGCGCCTACCGCAAATCGGAGAAGTGCAAAGGCATGCTCGCGTCGTCGGTGGTCGGCTGGGGCGCGAACATCTACAAGTTCGAAAAGGACGGGCTGACGCTGGAAGACTTCTACGGCATTCCCGAAGACGTGCAGATGACACCCGACCTCGTCGACAAGCTAGTGAAGTTGCAGGCGTCCTATCAGCCACGCTTCCCGAGCATCCCGGACATCTACGGCTGGATGCAGGACACCGGCAACGTGCCGATCCTGTCCATCGCACCCACCGCCTCCCACTACCTGATCCTCTGCCGCTCGACCCTGATGCTCTGCGACCTGGAAGGCGCGCCTTACAGCACACCGCTGCCCGCCATGCCCAAGTACTACTGGTTCGACGGTTCGACCTTCGACAACGGGGTCTACGAGTTCAACGGCGAGTGGGCCAACCCGGACGAACACCAGAAGCACTTCAACGTTGCCTGATGACAACGGCCCTCGTACGCGAGGGCCACACCGAGGTATGTGCCTTGAACGCGACAACCCGCCTTCACGAAACCCGCGACATCGGTCTGTTCCTGACAGGATCGGGCCTGTGGTTCATCTGCGTGGGCATTCAGAGCATCTTCCTGCCCTGGGTGCTGATCAGCGTTCTTCATGCCTCGCCCTTTCAATTCGGCGTGGCGCAGATGTGCCTGATGCTCCCGGTGCTGGCGCTGGTGATTTACGGCGGCTACCTGGCGGACCGTCACCCGCTGCGTCGCCTGCTGACGCGCCTCTACCTGATCGCCGCGATGGTCGCGTTGCTGTTCGCGGCCTGGTGCTTTCAAGGTTCGCTGAGCTATTCGATGGTGCTGATGTACTCGCTGCTGTTCGGCGTACTTTCCGCCTTCTGCGCACCGGCCCGGGAAGCCTGGCTCAACGTGCTCGGCCAGCGGCAGTTGCAGAAAATCGTCACGATCAATATCGGCATCGAGTTCGGCATTCAGGTGATGGGTTATGCCCTTGGCGGACTGGTGTCGTGGCTCGGCGTCAGCGTGATGTTCCTGCTGCTGGCGGTGCTGTTTCTGACCGCTTCCGTTTCAGTGGCACGGATCTCCACGACCACCTTGGCCAAGCCGCAGTCGGACCTGCTGACCGAAACCCGCGAGGCCTTTCGCTTCTCGATGAAACACCCGGTGATCTTTCCGGTGCTGTTGCTCAACGGGCTGATCGGGGTGTTTTTCCTGGGTTCGTACTTCGTCGTCATGCCGCTGCACCTGTCTCAACTTCCAGGCTACGACGCCTCTTTGCTGGCGACCGCGAACATCGTGTTCATGGTCGGACTGATCGCATCCATCGCCACGCTGGTGCTCGCCGGCGGCGTGCAGAACAAGCCACGCATGCTGATCGTGAGCTGCGTTTTGGCCTCGCTTGTCCTGATCGTCATGCCCTACGTGTTCAACCGCTGGCTGCTGCTCACGCTGCTGTCTGGATGGGGGTTTCTGGGCGGCATCGCACTGAGCATGGGCCAGACCCTGATTCAGGAAAACGCCCCCGCGCGCAACAAGGCGCAAGTGCTGGCGCTGCTGATGCTGTTCTTCATGGGCGGCAACCCGGTCGGATCGTTTCTGCTGGGCACGCTGCTCGAGTACTGGGAAGCCACTTCGGTGGGCGTCATCACCGCGACGGTCATGATCCTGGCCATCGCCGTCATCTCGTATACCTACAAACTCTGGGGTTCGCACTATGACCACATCAACGCTGCCACTTGATTTCCCGGTGCCGACGCGGCGCACCAATCAGGTCTATATCGCCAGCACCGAACCGGACCTGGCAAAAGTCCAGGCGATCTGGGAGGAAGTCTACAAAGAAGAACTGGGCTGGCTGGATGAAACCAACACCGACCCACGCAACGATCGCTTTCACGCCTCGTCTGTGTACCTGCTGGCCACCGGCAGCGAGGGCGAACCGGTCGGCGTCATGCGCATGGTGATCGACAGTGCGCAGGGCTTGCCGGTGGAGAATTTCATCGACATCACGCCACTGCGCCACGCCGCGCAAGGGTCGCTGGTGGAGTGCGCAAGGCTGATGGTCCCTGCGCGCTACCGCGATCAGAAGTTTGCCGCCTATCCCCACGGCGTCTTTGCCGCGCTGGTGAAAGCCGCCCTGCATCACTGCCTCAAGGAGAAGAACTACAACGTGCTCGCCAACTGCTTCCTCGACACCCGAACCACGCCCATCAAGGCGCTGGTGCAGATGGGCTTCAAGGACCTGAATATCCGCTTTCGCGATGAGCTCAAAGAGGCCTCCGAATGCACGGTCCTGCACCTGGACATCAAAGACATGCTGTCGATCTTTTATGGCCAGGAAAACGGGTTGGGCAACTACATCATGATGCGCAATGCAGGCTGACGCGCTGCACGGGACGGAACCTATGAACACCTCGACTTCCATCTACCAGCTTGAATCCAACGTGCGTTCCTATTGCCGGGACTGCGACGTGGTATTCGCCACCGGACGCGGCGCGACCCTCACCGACATCCAGGGCCTGAGCTATGTCGACTTCTTTGCCGGCGCGGGTTCCCTGAACTACGGGCACAACAACCCGCACCTGAAAAAACAGCTGCTCGCGTACATCGAACAGGACGGCGTGACCAACACGCTGGACTTTCACAGTGACGCAAAATCCCGGTTCATCGAGCGCTTCGAGCAGGTGATCCTCAAGCCTCGTGGCATGCACTACAAACTGCAATTCACTGGCCCGACCGGAACAAACGCAGTAGAAGCCGCGTTGAAGCTGGCGCGCAAAGCCACCGGACGATCCACTGTCGCGGCGTTTACCCATGCGTTTCACGGCGTCTCACTCGGCGCACTGGCCGCGACCGCCAACGCCGACAAGCGCGGTGCGGGCGGCGTCGAATTGTCGAACGTGGTGCGCCTGCCGTACGACGGTTTCTTCGGCCCGGACATCGACAGCGCCGACATCATCGCAACGCTCTACAGCACCGCTGGCAGCGGCTACGAAAAACCGGCGGCGATCATCCTCGAAACCGTTCAGGGCGAAGGAGGTTTGAACTGTGCCTCGACGCACTGGCTAAAACGGATCGAGCAACTGTGCAAAGACCTCGGCGCACTGCTGATCGTCGATGATATCCAGGCAGGCTGCGGGCGCACCGGCAGCTTTTTCAGCTTCGAGCCTGCGGGCATTTCGCCGGACATTGTCTGCCTGTCGAAATCCATCAGCGGTTACGGCCTGCCCATGTCGCTGGTGCTGATCAAACCCGAGCACGACTGCTGGGCGCCCGGCGAACACAACGGCACCTTTCGGGGCAGCAACCCGGCGTTCGTCACGGCTTGCGCGGCACTGGATTACTGGCAGGACACCCGGCTGCAAGACACCATCGGCGTGTACTCGCGGCTGATCCGCACGGCACTGGACACGCTGGTTGCGCAGACCTCGCCCGGCACGGCGCAGGTCGTGGGACGCGGCCTGTTCATGGGCCTGAAATTCAGTGACCCCGACATCGCCACCCGACTCGTCAGCGCCTGTCTCGAACACGGGCTGCTGGTGGAAACCTGCGGTCCGCAAAGCGAGGTGCTGAAGCTGATGCCACCTCTGACCATCGACGCAAACACCCTGACCCTGGGTCTGGAAAAACTGCAGCAAGCCTGCCTGAACGTCCTCTGCGTCCATACACCGACTGTCACCGCCCTGCGAGGGATCGCTTGATGAACAACATGACCCAACGCTTCGACATGCAGTACACCTATCAGAACGACAGCGACTTCATCCTTCAGGAACTCGCGCAACTGAAAGAGGAAATGATCGACCAGATCTCGAGGCATCCGTTTCTGATCGAATGCCGCAACGGGCTGGCGTCGCTCGACCGGCTGAAAGCCTTCATGGTGCAGCAGGGCAAGTACAGCCGGCATTTCACCCGCTACATCTGTCAGTTGATGGCCAACCTGGAGTCCAACGAAGACATTCTGCACCTGCTCGACAACCTGTTTGAGGAGATGGGCTTTGGCGAGGTCAGCGAACCGCCTCATTCACAGATTTACCGCGACATGCTGCTCAACTTCGACCTGCAACTGGACGCCTTCCCGACACGGCCTTCGACGCAGCGCCTGATCAACACGATGATGAATTTCTGCAAACAGCCCGAAGGCATCTATGGGCTGTCCGCGCTGTGCCTGGGCGCAGAAGCCATCGTGCCGTCGCTCTACAGCGACATCGTTGCCGGTCTGGTCAAACAGGGCGTCGCCCTCGAGGACTTGAAGTTCTTCACCCTGCACATCGAGTGCGACGACGGCCATGCCGACACGATGCTGGCTATTCTTTCGCGATTGATCATCGAAAAGCCGACGCTGTTTGAAGTGGTCAGGCACGCCGCGTTCCTGATGATTCAGGCGCGCCTCGAATTCCTCGACGACATGTGAGAGACGATCATGACCCAACACAGATTTCTCTCGAGCCCCATCCCGTCCAGTCTCGAATCTCTGGACCGGCATGAACGCCTGTTGCACGAGTCGGTACGCGAATCGGGACGGCTCAAGCTGTCCGCTTCCCGAATCAATTCGCGCAAACCGGAGGTGCACCCCGTCAGTCTGCCGGCCAGGACGATGAACATGAGCGTGGGCATCCTGCGCCCGTTGCAGGGTTCTGACCTGCAGCGCCACAACTACGAGACGCTGATGTACATCACTGCAGGATCGGGTTTTTCGCTGATCGGCGAGACCCACGTCGCCTGGACCGCGGGTGATGCGATCTACATTCCGGTCTGGCAATGGCACAAACACGTGAACACCAGTGAAACGGTGGAAGCGACCTACGTCGCGTGCGAAAACACCCCGCTGTTGCAGACGCTGGGCATCGCGTTGCGCGAGCAAGGTTGACCCTGTTTCAGTTGCTTCTCATTTGCACCGAACGGGCCGGTTTATCCGGCCCGTGCGGGCACACCGGAGCATTGTTCTTAAAAGGTATTTACGCGACGAATGTCATGTTTTCCAACCTTGCTAGCACTTGCACATCACCGGCTAATCGGCTCACCATGAGCGCGATTACAGACACGGCCAAACGCACGGCGCAGACCGACGCGATCATTCAAGCCACCACAAGAAAACGCGGGTAATGGACTGATTTCAACCGCCCGGGATCAGCCATTCCAGGAAAAACAGCATGTCTCGAATTTTCGATGTTGATACCAACCTCTGGCGCACCTTCAAATCAGTCAGCGAAACCCGCAGCATCACTCGGTCATCCGCTGCCCTTTGCAAGACGCCACCGGCCATCAGCATGCAAATCAAAAAGCTGGAAGAGCTGCTCGATCTGCAGCTTTTCGTGCGCGGCGATCACGGTTTCAGGCTGACGCCGATCGGCGAAGAAGTGCTGATGACCGCCGAAAAGATCCTGACCATGAACGACAACCTGTTCAGGCTCAAGGACAAGGTCAACGCCTACGAACTGCGTCTAGGCCTGCCCGACGACTACTCGCTGTTCTTTCTGCACGACATCATTCGTTCACTGAACTCGATGGAGCCGACCATTCACCTCAATGTGACCTGCAAGACCTCGCTGCTGCTGATGACCGACATCGAGCACGGCAATCTCGACATGGCAATCATTGCCACGCCGGAGGGCCAGCTCGTGGCCAACTCGGAACACATTCGCTACGAAGCATTGAGCTGGATCGGCGAGGAAGAGCTGATGCAACCGGGCCAGCCCTTGCCCCTGGTGCACTTCCCGGAAGGCTGCATCTGTCGCGAGATTTCGGTCAATGCGCTGAGGATGGCGGGCATCGAGGCGCGCGTGAGCTTTACCTCGGACTCCAACTTTTCAGTGTTCAATGCGATCAATGCCGGCGCGGGCATCGGCGTCAGCGAACGCTCGTTGATTCCCAAAAAAACGCCCGTGATCGACAGCTCGCTGTTGCCAGAACTGCCGCGCATTGAAATGAGCACCGTGGCGAACTACGAGCGCATCCCGAAACACACCCTGTCTCAGGTGTCCGCGAAGATCAAAGCGTGCATCAACGCCAGTTGCGATCAGTTGGTATTGAACAGGCAACACAGCGAACCGTTGATGAGACAGAGCCTGTTCTGATCCCGCAACGTACGGCTGATTTAGACGATCTGTTGCATAACGGCGACTTTCAGACGCCGAAAAGCAGGCTTCCGGGCATAACATGGGAACCATCGCGAGGGCCCAACCGATTGGCGGGCCCTTGTCCTTATCGCCCAAGGCTGTCGTCTACCAGCCGCCCCGGAGCTTACTGATCATGTCTAACGTCACTCTTTACACCACCAACACCTGCCCGTACTGCGCTGCCGCCAAGAGCCTGCTCAAGGCCAAGGGCGTGAGCTACAACGAGATCAGCGTACAGACCTCGGTGGAACAGCGCACCATCATGATGGAGCGCAGCGGTCGCCGTACCGTGCCGCAGATCTTCATCGGAGAGCGCCACATCGGCGGTTTCGACGACATGGCCCTGCTGCAACAACGAGGCGAGCTGGACGCGCTGCTGGCGGGTTGAATATCGTCACTTCAGACGCCTCAACACCCTGTGGGAGCGAATTCATTCGCGATCAATGGCACATCTGACGCTCCTTTGTTGCCTGAACCATTTTCGCGAATGAATTCGCTCCCACAGAGGTTCAACAGCATCGCGACTTCACGCAGGTTTCCATTTCTGCCAAGTCCACTTGCCATTTGAAACATTTCCCCTGCAGTCGGTTTTTCCTAGGATCCCTCGACGTCGTCGACGCCTGGTTCGCCAGTAATCCACGTATACGAAGGGAACTGCACATGTCTGATGCAACTGAGCGTCTGTGGGGGGCGCGTTTCAAATCCGGTCCAGCGCCAGCAATGGCTAACCTGTCACGCTCGCCTGCGATCTACTTCCGCATGACGCCCTATGACGTCGCAGGTTGCAAGGCACACGCCCATGAACTCGAGCGGGCGGGCCTGCTGGATGCCGACGAAACCCAACGCATCATCGCGGCGCTGCAATCGATCGATGAAGATTTTGCCGCAGGCAAAGTCCAGCCCATCCCGGCGGACGAAGACGTTCACACCTTTATCGAGCGCCTGCTAACCGAACGCCTGGGCGCATTGGGCGGCAAGCTGCGCGCCGGTCGTTCGCGCAACGATCAGACTGCCAACGACATGCGCCTGTTTCTGCGCGATCAGATCCGCGTCCTGACGCTGTCGATTCTCGATCTGCAAGAGGCCCTGGTGGGTCAGGCCGAGCAGCACATCAACACCGTCGCGCCGGGTTTCACGCACTTGCAACAGGCTCAGCCGATCGTCTTCGCCCATCACCTGATGGCGCACGCGCAAGCGATCCATCGCGACATTCAGCGTCTGCAGGACTGGGACAACCGCTTCAACCTGTCGCCGTTGGGCGCGGCGGCCATGGCTGGCTCGGCCATCGCGCGCGACCTGCAAAGCTCCGCCGCAGAACTGGGTTACGCCGGTCCGTGCGAAAACTCCATCGACGCCGTGGCCAGCCGCGATCACGTGGCCGAATTCCTGTTCTGCGCGAGCATGTTGGGCATCAACATTTCGCGCATGGCCGAAGAGTTCTGCCTGTGGACCTCACGCCAGTTCCGCTGGGTCGAACTTGATGACGCCTACGCCACTGGCAGCTCGATCATGCCGCAAAAGAAAAACCCGGACATCGCCGAGCTGGCACGGGGCAAGTCCGGTCGTTTGATCGGTTCGTTGACGGCGATCCTGTCGGTGCTCAAGGCGCAACCGCTGTCCTATAACCGCGACCTGAGCGAAGACAAACACGCCATTTTCGATGCGATGGACACGCTCAATCTGGTGCTGCCCGCCTTTGCCGGCATGGTCCGGACCATGACGGTGCGCACCGAAGAACTGCTGCGTCAGGCGCCGTTGGGTTTCACCCTCGCCACCGAAGTCGCCGACTGGCTGGCTGTGCGTGGCGTGCCGTTCAAGGAAGCCCATGAGATCACCGGGCAATTGGTGCAACTCTGTGAAGCGCAGGACATCGGGCTGGAAGAGCTGACACCGGCCATGCTCGCGCAGACGGACACGCGCTTGACGCCTGAGGTATTGGAAAGCCTGACACTGGACGCCGCACTGGCCGCCCGAAGCGGTTGGGGTGGGACCTCGCCTGCTCGCGTGGTCGAACAGATCGCGCGGTTCAAGCAGCAGATGGCGGCGCAAGAACGGTGGGCCAATGACTACAACGGCCCTCGGGGCTGAGGTTCAACCCGGACCTGTCTGTTGACACTGCACCCTGTGGGAGTGAGCTTGCTCACGAAAAGGCCTGAACATCCGCTACATCTCCAGCGGCTGGACATCAGTCTTCGCGAGCAAGCTCACTCCCACAGGTGTTGTGTTTAACGGGTAAGAAGATGCCCAACCCGGCCCGCAATGCCCCTCATTCCTTCTTCCGATACCCCTCAACCACTGCCGAGAAATCCTTGCCGCCGTCACCACGCAAACTCATCGCCTGATACAGCTGTTGCGCCACGGCGCCCATGACCACCGGCTGATGCGCCACCCGTGCGGCCTCGGTCGCCAGCCCCAGATCCTTGAGCATCAACTCGGCGCCGAACCCTCCGGTGTAACCTCGCGAAGCGGGTGCGGTTTCGACGATGCCCGGCCACGGGTTGTACATTTCCGAACTCCAGCAACGCCCGGTCGAGCTGTTGATGATGTTGGCCAGAATCGCCGTGTCGATTCCCAGGCGGTCACCCAGTGCCATGGCCTCGGCGACACCGATCATCGAGATGCCGAGCAGCATGTTGTTGCAGATCTTGGCGATCTGTCCCGTGCCGACATCACCGCAATGGACGATGTTGCGGCCCATCTGGGCGAGGATCGGCCTGAGCACCGTGAAATGCTCAAGGCTCGCGCCGACCATGAACGTCAGCGTCCCGGCCTGCGCGCCACCCGTTCCGCCAGACACCGGCGCGTCGCCAACCACCACGCCTTTTTTAGCCGCCGCTGCCGCCACGTCACGAATGGTCTGCGGGTCGATGGTGCTGCAATCCACCGCCGGCACGCCGGACGCAATCCCGGCCAGCACGCCGTCGTCATTCAGGTAAACCGCACGCACGTGCGCGGCGGCAGGCAACATGGTGATTACCAGTTCCGCGCCTTCGGCGGCGTGTTTGGGCGATTCGCTGATCCGGCTGCCGAGCTCAGCCAGCTCGGCGAGCACTTGGGTGTTGAGGTCAAACAGATGCAACTGATGACCGGCCCGGATCAGATTCCGCGCCATGGGCGCGCCCATATTGCCCAGGCCGATGAATGCGATTTTCATGGTGTTATTCCTTTTTCAGATTCAAACCACGGGGCCCTGAAAACAAGCGATGCCTTGTAGGCGCGACCGGAGTGACGGTCCACCTTGTCCGCGATGAGGTATCCAGACCCGCTGCATCTCTATCGCCTGTCATGTCCATTCGCGGGCAAGCGCGCTCCTACAGGAATTGCACGCGCGCGAAGTCTCATCAGCGCAAATTGATCGTCGTGTTCACCCCATCATTCACGCTGTCGTCATCGAACCAGCGGCTGGTGACCGTCTTGGTCTGAGTGTAGAACTGCACCACCTGTTTGCCGTACGGCCCCAGGTCGCCGAGCTTGGAGCCGCGCGAACCGGTGAAGCTGAAAAACGGAACCGGCACAGGAATCGGGATGTTGATGCCCACCTGACCGATGTCGATTTCGTTCTGGAATTTGCGCGCCGCGGCCCCGCTCTGGGTAAACAACCCCACGCCATTACCGAACGGGTTGGCGTTGACCAGTTCGATCGCCTGATCCAGCGTGTCCACCTCCAGCACCACCAGCACCGGCCCGAAGATTTCCTGAGTGTAGATCTGCATCTGGGTCGTGACGCCGGTAAACAGGGTCGGGCCGACAAAGTTGCCGTCCTCGTAACCCGCCACCTTGATCCCCCTCCCGTCCAGTTCGAGCGTTGCACCTTCTTTCACGCCGCTTTCGATCAGGTCGAGAATTCGCTGTTTGGCGCGCTTGGAAATGACCGGCCCGACATCGGTGCCAGGCTCATTGCCTGCGTTGACCGTGAGCTTCTGCGCCAACGCCTTCAATTCTGGAATCCACTGCTTCGATGCACCGACCATCACGACGACCGAGGTTGCCATGCAACGCTGACCGGCCGCGCCAAAACCGGCGCCGACCAAGGCATTCAATGTCTGCTCGCGATTGGCATCGGGCAGGACCACCGCGTGGTTCTTGGCGCCCATCATCGATTGCACGCGTTTGCCGTGCTTGCCGGCCAGGTCATAGACATGCGTGCCCACCGCCGTCGAACCGACGAAGGACACTGCCTTGATGTCCTTGTGGGTACAGATGGCATCGACCACTTCCTTGCCGCCGTGCACCACGTTCAGCACACCGGCGGGCACGCCCGCCTCGACGGCCAATTCAACCAGCAGCATCGTCGACATCGGGTCCTGTTCGGAGGGTTTGAGCACAAAGGTGTTGCCGCAGGCGATGGCCATCGGAAACATCCACAGCGGAATCATCGCCGGGAAGTTGAACGGCGTGATGCCCGCGCAGACGCCGATGGGCTGCCGCAGGGTGTAGGTGTCGACACCGCCCGCCACGTTCTCGGCGAACTCCCCCATTTGCAGCGTGCCGATGGAGCACGCGTGCTCGACCACTTCCAGACCTCGGAAAATATCGCCCTCAGCGTCGGCAAGGGTCTTGCCCTGCTCGGCACTGAGCACCACGGCAATGCGTTTGGAGTGCTCACGAATCAGCGCCTGCAGCTTGAGCATGATGCGCATGCGCGCGCCAATCGGGGTGTCGCGCCAGGTCTTGAAAGCCCTTTGAGCGGCGGCAACGGCGGCGTCGACTTCGGCGGTAGTGGCGAACGGGACCTTGGCCAGCACTTCCTGAGTCGCGGGGTTGACCACGTCCAGCCATTCGCGGGTCTGCGATTCAACCCACTCGCCATCAATCAGCAGTTTGACGTGGGCCACTGTGGTGTTGTTTTTGTTCAGTGAAACGTTCATTTCGATGTTCTCCATTCGAAGCGGCGCGGCTGCGAGCGAGCGCCGGGGATTCAATGTTCAGCCCGCGTGGTGTCTCGCCGGGTCTCGCTTCATCAGCGCCGTGCAGACCAATGCAATCAGTGCCATGCCGATCAGGTAAGCGATCACGTAATGCGGATTGCCGCCGCCCATGGCCAGCAGTTGCGTGGCGATCATCGGCGCGAAGCCACCGCCCAGCACACCCGCCAGTTGCACCGACACCGAGATACCGCTGTAGCGGATTTCCGCGGGGAATTGCCGAGCGAACAGCAGCGATTCGGGCGCATACAGAATCGGGAAGACCACGCCCACCGCGAGCACCATCGCCCACCAGACCAGGACCGGGTCGCGGGTGCCGAGCATGGCGAAGAAGGGATAAACGAACGCGCACAGCAGCAACAGGCCCATGAAATACAGGCGCTTCTGGCCGACCCGGTCAGAGATGTGCCCGCACAGCGGCATGGTCACCAGCGACAGAGCGGCGCCCGCCGTAATCGCCCCCAGCACATCGGCGCGCGGGATTTGCAACTGGTTGGCGGCATAGGCCAGGGCGAACGTCACCGACATGTAGAACCAGGCGTTCTCGGCCGTGCGGGCGCCGATGATCGTCAGGGTTTCTCTGGGATGATCGCGGAAGACTTTGAACAGCGGCACCTTGACCGCGATGTTGTCCTTCTTCAGCTTCTCGAAATCAGGTGACTCCGGGACTTTCAGGCGAATCAGCCAACCCACGCCGAGCAGCACGACGCTGGCCAGAAACGGAATGCGCCAGCCCCAGCTGAGCATGTCCTCTTCCGGCAGCTTGGCGACCATGGCCATCGCCAGCGATGCCAGCACCAACCCTGCGCCCACGCCGGTTTGCGGCAGGCTGCCGTAGAAGCCTTTCTTGCCTTCGGGCGCATGCTCGACCGCCATCAGCACCGCCCCGCCCCATTCGCCGCCGACGGCCATGCCCTGAAGAAAACGCATCGCCACCAGAATCACGGCGGCCCAATAACCGATCTGCTGATACGTGGGAATCAGGCCAATGATGATGGTCGGAATCCCCATCAACATGAGGGTGAACAACAGCATGGATTTGCGACCGATCTTGTCGCCAAAGTGCCCGAACAGAATCCCGCCCAATGGCCGACCGAGAAACCCCACGGCATAGGTGGCGAACGCCGCCAGCACGCCGATGATCGGGTCCAGCGCGGGAAAGAAGATTTTGTTGAAGATCAGGGCGGCAGCTGTGCCGTAGAGGAAAAAGTCGTACCACTCGATAGTCGTGCCCGCCATGCTCGCCGCACCGGCAAGCCGGTAGGACTTGGCGTTCCTGGCAGCGCTGGCATCGAGTGCACCGGCGTGCGCCGTTATAGCGTTCTTCATAAACTCCTCCGCTTATTTATTGTTGTGCAGGGTGTTATGCGATGTGGGGTGGTTCTAAATCGCGTTAGCCTCTCTTGAATGTTTTCACGATCCCGGTGGGAGCCGGCTTGCTGGCGAAAGCGTCATGTCAGATACATCGATGTTGACGGAGCCACCGCATTCGCCAGCAAGCCGGCTCCCACTGGTTATCCATCACGCTCGAAATTCTTGCAGTACGACACGTTGGATTGCGCCCTGCTTCGGAGTATAGATGTGCAAACTTCTAATAAGAACGCACATAAAAGCAGGTTCAACATGCAAAAAAACATCACATCCCTGAGCGCTTTGAACTGGGATGACCTGAAGTTTTTTCTCGAAGTAGCCCGCACTCGAAAGGCCAGTCTGGCGGCCAAGCGGCTGGCGGTGGATTACACCACCGTGTCCCGGCGGATCAGCTCGCTGGAGGCTTCCCTCGGCACGCTGCTGTTCGAAAAGTCGCGCAACAACGGCTTTGTGCTGACCGCCGAAGGTCAACGCCTGTTGGGCTCGGCCGAGTCCATCGAAAGCACATTACACATCGCTTGCGAGCAGGTGTCCGGCTCTGGCGTCGCGTTGTCCGGCCACGTGCGAATGGGCTGCACCGAAGGGTTCGGCAGCTTCTTCATCACCCCGCAACTGAGCCATTTCACCGACACCTACCCGGCCATCTCGGTGGACATCCTGCCACTGCCGCACTTCATCAGCCTGTCCAAGCGCGAAGCCGACATCGTCATCGCCCTGGAGCGACCGGAACATGGCCCGTACGTGTGCTGCAAACTGTGCGACTACAACCTGCGGCTGTACGCGACGCAGGAATACCTGGACAAGCATGCGCCGATCACACACGTCGACGATCTGGTCGATCATCCCTTCATCAGCTACGTCGACGACCTGGCGTTCAGCTCGGAGCTGCTGTACCTGAGCAACCTGCTCCCCGGCGCGCACGCGACGTTGCGTAGCACCAGCGTCATCGCCCAATACGTCGCCGCCCTGCAAGGCCGCGCACTGGCGATCCTGCCGTGCTTCCTCGCCGCTCAGGATTCACGGCTGCTGCCGGTACTGGAAAACGACGTGAACATCACGCGCCAGTTCTGGATGTACTGCCGCGAAGACCTGAGAAAGCTCAAGCGTATTACCCTGTTGTGGGATTACATCCGCGAAACGACGGAGGCCAATCAGGCGTTTTTGTTGGGTGAAAGCAAGGTGATGAGCTTTGTTGATTGAAGAACATTCGTAGTTACCGCCCAAATCCCTTGTGGGAGTGAGCTTGCTCACGAAGAGGCCCGTACATCCGCACTACCTTTAGTAATTGAGATGCAGCATTCGTGAGCAAGCTCACTCCCACAATGGCAGGGCAAACCCTCGCATCTGCGTCTAGCCAGCACCTCGCCACCATAGTTTAGAAATCTCTGAACTATGCATTTGAGGTTTCCTATTCTTTCCGTTCATCGGGCGAACCTAAGATCGGCCTCAATAAAGGAGCCCGTCCAGTAGAGACCCGGCCCGAAGATTGCCTTTTTCTGATGTGACTGCCGCTGTAACCCGTTTCGGCTCGCGCCGTGGCGAAGCTATGTCATGTGTCAGCCGCAAGACGCAATCTTTGAGGACGCTCGATGAAACTGGAAATCTTCCGCACGATGTGGGGCTACACCGCCAGCAAGGCGCAGGCACTGGATGAGCTGCTGGAAGCCGGGTTCGACGGCATGGAAGCGCGTCTGCCGCTGACGCCCGTCGAGCGCGCCGAGTTCGGCGCCTTCCTGCGGGCCAACCACCTGCCTTACATCGCCACGGTATTCACCGCCTACGACGTCCTGCCCGAACAATCGGCAACCACCGCCGAGCACCTCACCGATCTGGAAAAGAAACTTGCCTGGTCCACCGAACTGAACCCGCGTTTCGTCAACGTGCTGGCCGGCAATGACCGCTGGTTATTGCCGCAACAGGTCGATTTTTTCGGCCAGGCGCTGGAGCTGGCGCGCAAGCACGGGCAAATGGTGACCTTCGAAACCCACCGCGCCCGCTCCCTGTTCAACCCGTGGGTCACGCTGGAGCTGATTCGTCAGTTGCCGGACCTGCGTTTCACCAGCGACATCAGCCACTGGATCGTCACCTGCGAGCGCTTGCTCAATGACCCCGAAGACGACCTCAGCGCCTTCGTTGAACGCGTCCACCACATTCAGGCCCGTGTCGGTTACGACCAGGGCCCGCAAGTCCCGCACCCCGCCGGGCCCGAACGCGCCAGGGAGCTGGCCTTCCATCAGCAGCACTGGGAAGCCATCTGGCAATCGCAGCAGGCACGCGGTTACCAGGTCACCACCCTAACCCCGGAATTCGGCGCCGACGGCTATCTGCATCACCTCCCCTTCACCAACGTGCCCGTGGCCGATCTGTGGTCGCTGAACGTGTGGATGGGCAAGACCGAACGTGAACATTTTCAGCGCTTCACCCATACAACAAGCCGATAAGGAGCGTCTCGCCATGCCCGATCAGTCTCAAGCGGCGGCACCGAAAGTCGCCAACTTCAACAGCATTCCGGTGGTCGACATCGCCGGCCTGTTCAGCACCGACATCGCCCACCGTCAGGCCGTGGCCGACGAGCTGGGCAAAGCCGCGCGTGAAGTGGGTTTTCTGTACGTCAAGAACCACGGCATCGAGCAATCGCTGATCGACGGGCTGCGTCAGGCCGCCAAGGACCTGTTTGCGCAGTCCCTCGACTACAAGATGCAGCACTACATCGGCACCTCGCGCAGCCACAAAGGCTTCGTGCCCGAGGGCGAAGAGGTCTACGCCAAGGGCAAGCCGGATCACAAGGAAGCCTTCGACATCGGCTTCGAAGTGGGGGATGAAGACCCGCTGGTGATCGCCAAAACCCCGCTGATCGGCGCCAACGAATGGCCCGACCTGCCGGGTTTTCGTCCGGCGGTGGAAGCCTATTACGCCGCAGTGTTTGCGCTGGGTCGTCGCCTGTTCGACGGCTTCGCACTGGCCTTGGGCCTGGAAGAGGGTTATTTCGAGGCAATGGTCACTCGCCCGCCGTCCAAGCTGCGCTTGATCCACTATCCCTTCGATGGCGCCGCTCAGGACGCGCCCGGTATTGGTGCACACACCGATTACGAGTGCTTCACCATGCTGCTGGCCGACAAACCCGGCCTTGAGGTGATGAACGATCTGGGCCAATGGATCGATGCACCGCCGGTTGAAGGCGCATTCGTGGTGAACATCGGCGACATGCTGGAGGTCATGACCGCTGGTACGTTCGTTGCTACGGCTCACCGTGTGCGCACCGTCAGCGAAGAGCGTTACTCATTCCCCCTGTTCTTCGCCTGCGACTTCCACACCCAGATCAAGCCGCTTCCGCAGTTTGACAATGGCAGCAAGGAATACGAAGCGATCACCATCGGCGAACACATGTTCGGCCAGGCCTTGCAGACGTATCAGTACCTGCGGCGCAAGGTCGAGAGCGGAGAGCTCAAGCTGTACGAAAAGGCGCGCAAGCCATCGAGCTTCGGCCACTTGAAGAACCAGGCACAGGACCCGTCCTGATGCTCAAGAAGCTATTCAACCACACCGTGCCTTACCTTCCTGACGTGGAGTCACCGACGATGCGCAACACTTTGAACACTGCTGTCCGCTTGACCGTTCTTGCCGCCGCCGTGCTCGGCGCTACCTTTGCCCACGCCGCGGCCACCGTCACGCCCGGCCAGTTCAAGGTCGGCATGGAAATCACCTATCCACCGTTCGAATCCTATGACGAGAAGAAAAACGTCGTCGGTTCCGACCCGGATCTGTCGCGCCTGCTCGCCAAGCACATGGACCTGAAGGCCGAGTTCGTCGACACCAAGTTTTCCAGCCTGATCCTGAGCCTGAACGCCGGTCACTACGACGCGATCATCTCGGGCATGTACATCACCCCTGAGCGTCAGACCCAGGCCCAGACCATCGCCTATGCCAAGACGGGCGCGGCGATCATGGTCCTGAAGGACAGCACGATCAAACCCAAGGTGCCGGAAGACCTCTGCGGCCTGAAAGTCGGCCTGGAAAAAGGCACCACCTGGGTCGCCCAGTTCAACAAGCTGTCCACCGAATACTGTGTGCCGAACAACAAGGGCGCGATCTCGGTCAGCGAATTCCCGTCGGCCCCTGAAGTGACCCAGGCGCTGCTGTCCGGCAACGTTCAGGCACAAGTGGAAATCGACGGCGCTGCGGGCATGATCGCCGAGCGCACCAAAGGTCGCGTGGTAGTGAGTACCGAGCACTCGATCTACCAGCAGACCTTGGGCATCTACGTGAAGAAGGGTAACGACGAGCTGTATCAGGCGCTGCTCAAGGCCTTCGACGAAACCAAGAAATCCGGCGAGTACGCAGCGTTGCTGAAGAAGTACAACCTGGAAGAGCCGAGTAACTGATTGCATGAATGATGGGCGCCCTGACTCGACGCCCATTCCTGTAGGAGCGTGGCTTGTCCCGCGATCGGCTGCGAAGCAGTCGTAAGATCAGCCAGCGCCGCATGGCTGACACACCGCGTTCACCAGATTTACGACGACTGTGTCGCCGATCGCGGGACAAGCCACGCTCCTACAGGGGACCGCGCTGATAGAGGTTTGCCGCAGGGTTTCGCCCCGCTGAGGTATGTGTATGCAATTCGAATGGTCCTACTTTTTTTCTCTGTTTTCGGTCTCGGACTTCTGGGAATCGTGCATCACCGTGATCGAGCTCAGTGCGCTGGGCTGGTTCATCGGCATGTTGCTGGGCTTCCTGCTGGCCTCGGCCAAGCTCTCGACCGCGCGCTGGATCAGCGTGCCTGCGTCGATTTATATCTGGTTCTTCCGAAGCGTCCCGCTGCTGGTGCTGGTGGTCTTCACCTACAACCTGCCGCAGATGTTTCCGGTCACCCGTGACGTGCTGTCCAACCCCTTCTACTCCGGCCTGCTGGCGCTGGTCGTCACCGAAGCGGCCTACATGGCCGAGATTCACCGTGGCGGTCTGATTTCGGTCGCCAAAAGCCAGAAGGAAGCAGGCCGTGCGCTGGGCGTCGGGCTGATTGGCATGCAGCGTCTGATCGTGATTCCTCAGGCGTTTCGCATCTCGCTCCCGACCCTGATCAACGAGTACATCACCGTCGTCAAACTCACCTCGCTGGTGTCGGTGATCTCGCTGACCGAGCTGCTGACGGTCGGCCAGCGCCTGTACGCGCAAAACTTTCTGGTCATGGAAACGCTGTCCGCCGTGGCCGTGTACTACGTGATGATCGTCACCGTGTTCGGCTGGCTGTTCCACTGGCTCGAACAGCACCTGGAACTCAACAACCGCAAGCCGCAAACCCTGGATGACGGCGCACTGACCCGCTTGCGCTCCACGCTCGTGGCGCAGCCCTCGACCGCTCAACGTGCCGAGTCAGGCCCCGGCTCGGCACCCGCCCTGCAACTGCTCAACATTCACAAAAGCTACGGCCAGCATGAAGTGCTCAAGGGCATCAATCTGGACGTCAACGTGGGTCAGGTGATTTCCATCATCGGTCCGTCCGGCTCGGGGAAGACCTCGCTGATCCGCACCGTGAACAGCCTGGAAAGCATCGACAAGGGCGAGATCATTCTGTTCGGCGAAGGCTTTATCCACGCGGGCGACAGCCCGAATGCGCCGCAGATTCGTCGAGGCGTGCAGCGCATCGGCATGGTGTTCCAGAACTTCAATCTGTTCCCCCATCGCACCATTCTCGACAACGTGACCCTCGCCCCTCGTTACCACGGGCGCGACAAGGCCATCAGCGAACAGCGCGCCTATGCCTTGCTCGACAAGGTCGGCTTGCTGGCCCACGCGCATAAATACCCGCACCAACTGTCCGGTGGCCAGCAACAGCGCGTGGCCATCGCCCGGGCGTTGGCGATGGACCCGCAGATCATGCTGTTCGACGAACCGACCTCGGCGCTGGACCCGGAACTGGTCGGCGATGTGCTCAAGGTGATCGGCGATCTGGCCAAAGAAGGCATGACCATGCTGATCGTCACCCACGAAATGGACTTCGCGTTGTCGATTTCTGACCGGGTGATCTTCATGGAAAACGGTGTGGTGCAGGTGGATGCCTCGCCGCAGACCATTCTCGCTGACCAGTGTGGCGAGCGCGTGCGCAAGTTCATGGGCCTGGACCATGCGGTCACTCAGCAGGAGCCGGTGCGCAAAGAGGCCTGAGCGGCTATCGTGAAGCGACCCTAACCGTCGCTTTACCTCGCTCTGGAGTCAGAAATGGACCGTTATCAACCGCTCAATTGCGATCTCTACGACTACCTGGAGATCGCCTGCATGCACGGCTATCGATTGAAGGTGGAGCTGGTCGACGGCCAGACCTTCGAAGGCAAACCCCTCACCACCCGCACCGCGCCGAGCAAAGAAGAATTCCTGCAATTCGCCGATGGCATTGAGGATGTGCGAATGGATCAACTGGCCGCCATCACCCCGATCGATGAAGGCGCCAGTTTTGGGCGTGTGGAGTTGGGGAACTCGTTCTGCGCGACGTGAGTGACCAGGGCCGTGGAAGCCCAGACTCACACATCAGCGGCATCGCCCGCGGTCTGCTCTTGATTCTGGCCGGAGGCCGTGGGAGCGCAGCTTGCTCGCGATCTGCCGGGCACCGGCAGCAATCACTGGGAACCCGGTATGCCTGATGCCACCGAATCGTCTGATTTCGCTGCCGCTTCGCGCCAGATCGCGAGCAAGCTGCGCTCCTACGCCCTGCGGGCAGAAGCGCGATAACGATTCAGCCTCACAACTCCAGCATCAACCCACTCAGGCGTTTGACCTTGCGCCGCAGCGCCTCTTCGAACACGCCCTGACGCGGCTCGATCAGGCTGAACCAATGCTTGGCCCGGGTGATGCCGGTGTAGATCAACTCCTTGGTGAGCACTGGGTTCAGCGCTTCGGGCAGAATCAACGCGGTGTGCGCGAATTCGGAGCCCTGTGATTTGTGCACGGTCATGGCGTACACCGTTTCCACGTCATTGAGTCGGCTTGGCAGCACAAAACGCACCCCGCCGCTGCCATCATTGCGCGGGAACGCGACACGCAGGGCCTGGCGGTTTTCCTCAGGCGCGCCCTCCGGCAACCGCAGGGCAATGCCGATGTCGCCGTTCATCAAGCCCAGGCCGTAATCGTTGCGGGTCATCAAGACCGGACGACCTTCGTACCACTGTTGATCGCTCTCGATCAGTTGCGCGGCGAAGAGCGTCTGGGTCATGCGCTGGTTCAAGCCTTCAACGCCCCACGGACCTTTACGCACGGCACACAGCAGCTGGAATTCATCGAAGGCGTTCAACACCTTTCTCGCCCAGTCGATGCACCGTGGATCGTCGATGGACATCACATCCTGCGGCCGCTGCGCCCGCATCACGCCGAGATAATGCCGGTAGCCTTGAGGCCCGTTGCCGTGGCCGTCGAGCACAAGGCGCGATAAGGCACGGTCCTGCTCGCCCTTGAGCGACAACGCAAACAGATCCGGATACGTACGCGCCGCCAGCAACTCACGCGCTTCCCGATCCTGCTGCTGGTTGACCAGCTTCGCCAGTTGGCCAATGCCGCTGCCGGCTACGAAGCGTCGGGAATGACGCAACATCACCACCTGCTGCGCCAGCGCATGCTTTACGTTATCGCCTGGCCGCAAACCGCTCTTGCTCAAGTCCTCACCGCTGACCGACTCCAGCCAGGCCTGGGTCTGCGGGCTATACATCCCCGCCTCCGCATCACGACACAGATCACCCAGCACGGCACCGGCTTCCACCGACGCCAACTGATCCTTGTCGCCGAGCAACACCATGCGCGCATGGGGCGGCAGGGCATCCAGCAGGTTGGCCATCATTTCCAGGTCGATCATCGAGGCTTCGTCCACCACCAACACATCGAGCGGCAGTGGATTCCCCGCGTGATGACGAAAATGCCGAGTGCCCGGCCGGCTGCCCAGCAGACGGTGCACGGTGGTCACATCGCTGGGAATTTTCTGGCGAACGTCTTCAGGCACTTGCAGCGACTGCACCTGATGACTGATGGATTCGGTGAGCCTCGCCGCGGCTTTGCCCGTCGGTGCCGCCAGCCGAATGCGCAGCGGTTTGCCGCGCTCGACCGCAGGCGATTGCAGCAGCGCCAACAAGCGCACGACGGTGGTGGTCTTCCCCGTGCCCGGCCCACCCGTGATGATGCTGAACGCACCTCGTGTCGCCACCGCACAGGCGAGCTTCTGCCAATCGATCAGCGCATCCGGGCCCGCGCCGGCTGGACCGAACAGTGCTTCCAGACGCTCTGCCAGATCGCTTGGCGCTGCCTCGACCTGCGCCAGTCGACGATGCAGTGCGGCATCGATGCGGCGCTCGTAGGTCCAGTAACGACGCAGGTACAGGCGTCGGTCCGAAAGAACCAACGGCTTCTGCGCCGCCGCAGCGCTGTTGTCGCCCGCGTTGGCGACCAGCGTGCTGTCTGCCAGCGCCTTGCACCAGGCCCCGCCATCCAGCGCCTTGAGCAACGCGGAGGGCAGCAACATCGGGGTCGACAGCAGATCGCCCTCCGGTGGCAGCGACAAGGCGAAGTCCGGCTCTTTCAGGGTCTCATAGAGATCGAGACACACGTGGCCGTGACCGAGCTGATGGCTGGTCAGCGCGGCCGCGAGCAACACCAGTGAGTCAGCCGTGGGATCAAGGTCGGCCAGAAACCCCACGAAGGCCTTGTCCAGCGCGCGCAGCCAGCCGCGCTCGACCCACCGTTCGAGCAACAACAGCAGATCGCCCACGCGGCTGAGGGGCTTGAGCTCGGCGAGGCTTTCGGCGTCCAGCGGAGTAGGGAGCAAATGAGCAAAGGTGCGATTCATACCAGCTCTCCTGACAGCGCTTCTTCCTCGATCAACGGACGGCCCTGGAACAGCAAATCAAGACCTTCGATCAACGCGCGAGGCGGACGGGTGAACCACGCGCCCTGGCTCGCTGCGCGACCGCCACGCACAAACAGATACACCGCGCCGCCCATGTGCCGGTCGTAGTCGTAATCGACCAGACGCGCCTTGAGCTGGCGATGCAGCGCCAGCAGGTACAACACGTATTGCAGGTCGTAGCGGTTATCCAGAATCGCGTTTTCCATCGCTTGCTCGGTGTAGGCATCGTCGTCGACGCCCAGCCAGTTAGATTTGTAATCGGCCACGTAATAGCGACCCTCGTGCTCGAACGTCAGGTCGATGAAGCCCTTGAACATGCCGTTGAGCGAAACGGTTTCCGCGGCGGCTCGCGGTGCGCCGTTGTGCGTGTAGCGGCGAACCAGCGCGTCCATTTGCGCCACGTCGACTCTGGAGCAGGCGAACCAGAACTCCATCTCGACGCGGTATTGGTTCGGTTGATCCAGCGCGCTCAAGGCCACCGGTGTAACGTCAGCGCCGAGGCGTAACGGCATGACCAGCAGATGCTGAAGCCAGTCGGTCAGGGTGTTGATCCAGCCTTTCCAGTCACGACGGTTGCAGCGCTGGGCAACGACTTTTTCCAACGCCGCTGGCTCTCTCGACGCCAAGGCGAAGCCCTTCTCACCCGCCCACTCCAGCAGACCGTGAAGGAAGGTGCCGGGATTCGGCCCACGGGGAAACCGGTGGATGTCACCGCCGCTGGCCATGACTTCACGAGGCGCTTCAGGGTCGAGGCGCTCATCGTCGAACAGCTTTTGAGCTTGTGGACTGTCCGGTGACTGATCCCCGCTGTCGGTGATCGTGTCACCAATGCGCAGCGCGCTGTAGGAGGCGATCCACCAGTTTTCCCGAGCACTGCGCCGTGGCATGCGCGGTTTGCTCAACGCAGCCTCGCTGCGGGGCGCGGTGAACGTCTCGCCGGTCGGCACCGGCACGGTTTCCACGCTCAGCGCCGGCTGGTGTTCGGCCAACGAGCGCAGCCACTGGGTGAGCGCGGCCGAATCCGCCAACACCTCACCGCCGCCGAGCAGATAGCCCAACGCCGAGCGATGCAGAATCGACCCGTTGGTGTTGCCGCGCTTGAGGTCCGCCACGCCCAGCCAGCACGCATGTTGCGCACGAGTGAGGGCGACGTAGAGCAGACGCAGGTCCTCGGCCAGACGCTCGTCGTCGGCCTGTTCGACCAAGGCGGCAGTCGGTTTCAGACTGATCTGCGCATGGCCTTCAGCGTCGTGGAAGTGCAGCGGTAGACGGCTGCCATCCACGGGTTTCGTCGAGCAAATGAACGGCAGGAACACCAGCGGGTACTCAAGGCCTTTTGACTTGTGAATGGTCACGACTTTGACCAGTTGCTCATCGCTCTCCAGCCGCAGAATCTGCTCCTCGCCTGCCTGACCGGACAATGCGAGCTGCTCGCCCAGATGACGGATCAGGGCCTGCTCGCCATCGAGTTCGGCGGCGGCCTGTTGCATGAGTTCCGACAGGTGCAGCAGGTTGGTCAGCACCCGTTCGCCATCGCTACGCTGAATCAATGTCTGTGGCAGTTTGAAGTCATGCAACAGACGACGCAGCATCGGCAACACGCCCTGCGTACGCCACATGCGCCGATAGTCACGGAACTGCATGACGCGGTTTTCCCACGCCAGTTCGTCTTGATTGAGCCGCTCAAGCTCGGCCAGCGGCAAGTCGAGGGTGATGCAGGCCAGCGCGGCACGCAGCGTGCGCTCAGCATCCGGCTCGGCGCAGGCTTTGAGCCAGGCCAGCAGGTCGTGGGCTTCCTGTGCGGCGAACACCGAGTCCTTGTCCGAGAGGTACACACTGCGCACGCCACGGGCCGACAGCTCTGCGCGCACCGCTTGGGCTTCCTTGCCATCGCGCACCAGGATCGCGATGTCGGCGGGCAGCAATCCCTTGAGGGGCTCTCCGGGTTTGGCGAACCCGGCCCGGCCTTGCTGTCCCGCATTGAGCAACCTCACGATCTCGCTCGCACAACTCGCAGCCAACTGCTGACGATAGGTAGTGCCCGACACCGCTTGCTCGCTTTCCAATTGCCAGATGTTCAGTGCAGCGACGAGATCACCGTCGACCTGAAAGCGTTCCTTGCGGCCTTGTGAAGCCACAGCAACGAAGGGCACCGGGTTCTCGTCGGCGCTTCGGAACAAGAAGGCACCTCGGCCGGTTGTGCGGGTTTCGGCGCGCACGAACACATGGTTGACCGCCTCGACCATCGCGTGACTGGAACGGAAGTTGGTGCCCAACGTGTGCAGGCGTCCGGCCGTCGCGATGCGGGCGCGCAAGTAGGTGTAAATGTCGGCGCCGCGGAAAGCATAGATCGCCTGTTTGGGGTCGCCGATCAGAAACAGACCGGTGCTTTCGTCATTGGCTTCGAGGTGATAGATGCTGTCGAAAATCCGGTACTGCACCGGGTCCGTGTCCTGAAACTCGTCGATCAATGCGACCGGAAACTGCTCGCGAATCAGGGTTGCCAGCCGCTCCCCACCCGAGCCACGCAGCGCCGCATCCAGACGCAACAACATGTCGTCGAAGCCCATTTCCGCCCGGCGGCGCTTCTCTTCTTCAAAGCGTTCACCGACCCACTGCGCAGCGTGTTCGAGCACGGCAGCGTCGGGCGTTGGCAAAGTGTCGAGGGCGACCTTCAGCTCGACCATGGCTTCGAACGCCGGGTGTGAAGGCGGATTGTTTTTCCAGGCTTCGGCAATGCCATCGGGCGTCAGGCGTGTGAAACCGGTGCCCAGATCCAGCTGCTCCTGATCTTCATCGTTGGCCCATGCAATGAGCTTGTCGAACCAGGGCTTAAAGTAACGCTCCTGCATTTTTCGACCATCGACGACCTTGCACTTCACACCATCGAGGCAGATCGCATGCAGCTCGGCAGCCCAGTTTGCCCAAGGCGATTTAAGGGTTTTCAGCACTTCGCGGCGTTCATGGATCGACTGCTCGATCAGCTCGGTCGGGGCTTGCGTAACGGCTTTACGATCGCTGCCGAACAAGGCACGCACCCGTGGCAACAGCGCCGCCGGACCGCCCCAGTTTTCTCGAACCCAATTGAGCGCGTCACCGCTCATGGGATAACAGAACTTGCGCCAGTAATCGCGGAGCACCTCGCCGAGCAGGTCGCTGTGATCGGTTTCCAGGCTTTGGGTGAACAGACTGCCGCTGTCGAACGCATGCTCACGCAGCATGCGCTGACACCAACTGTGAATGGTCGAGACGGCGGCCTCGTCCATCCACTGCGCAGCGATGTCCAGACGACTCGCGCAGCCCGCCCATTGTTCACTGGCGAATTCTTCACGCAGATCGGCGATCAGTGCGTCGGGGGCTTCGATCTCCTGACGGAAGAAACGCGCGGCCTCGGCCAGCCGGGTGCGAATACGATCACGCAGCTCCTTGGTGGCCGCATCGGTGAAGGTCACGACGAGAATCTGCGGAGGCAGCAGTTCCTGGCCGAAACCGGAGCGTTCGTCGCCATGCCCGAGCACCAGGCGCAGGTAGAGCGCCGAGATCGTGAACGTCTTGCCCGTCCCTGCGCTGGCCTCGATCAGTTGGCTGCCTTTGAGGGGGAACCGCAGGGGCAATGGTTTCTGGACCAAAGACTGTAGGGCGTCACTCATGCTCCGGCCTCCTCGCTGGACAGGGATTGCCAGGGCGCTTCAAAAATCGGTTTGTACAGCGATTCGCACCAGCCGACGAACTCTTCGGTGTCAAGGAGCGCGTCGAAATCCGGGAACTGCCGAGCGAGTGCCGTGCTCTGTGCGCGTTCACCCTGTGTAGTCTGCCCATCGCCCTCATAGGCTTTGCGAGCCGCCGCCTCAGCCTTCACCTCGTCGCCCTGTCCCAGCCATGCGAATGCGGTTTGCACGGCGACCGGCAGCGGTCGTTGCATGCCGTGCTGCCATGCGAGCAGCAAATCATCGAGCGTGCGCGTGGCCGTGTCTTTATCCAGCGGCGACAACAGCAAGGTGTCATCGCTTGCGACCAGTGCAGTGGTCAGCGGCAAATCACATGCGCAGGCGACCAAGTGAATCACCCATGGTTTGGTCAAGCGATGCCACTTGCGAGACTTCTTGCCGCCAATGGCATTCGGAATCGCGGTGACCGCCAGCAATTGACCCTGTGCATTCTGATACAGCCCGTCGAGCCATCCATCGAGCTCGACACCCTGATGTCGGTAAGTCACCGGCAATGCGCTGTGCAAACGCTCAGGCCACTTGAACAGCAGCGCGTGATAGCGCTGCACCAGATCAGGCAAAGGCTCGATCAGCTCATCTTGCAAAAGCTCGCCGAACCCGGCCATCGGCAGCAGACCACTGGCTTGCAAGCGTATGGCCTCAGCCTTGAGCGACTGATCGGCGTTGTCGGGATCGGTCAGCGCGGCTTGCAGCAGGCTATCGCTCACGCCATAACGCTCAAGGGCGTCGAGTACGAAAGGCTCCTCATCCGCGAGCGGTGCTTCGGCGACCTCGAAGAAAATCTTCAAGCGCTGACTGAAGAAGTGTTTAACCGGGTTACGCAGGAAATCCTGAAGCTGCATCAGGCTCAGCGGCTCTTCCTGTTCGTGTCTTTCCAGTGCCTTGGCTTCAATGCTGTTCTCAACCGTTTCGTGCAGGACCTGCCACTCACGGGCAAAGCTGAAGAACTCCAGACTCTCCTGAAAATACTTGGCGCTGAACGGCTGTAAAGGGTGTTCGAGCGTGAGCTTATGCAGCAGCTGTTGGCCGGGGTCGCGCTTGTGTTCGTCTTCTGGTTCAACGGCGTCCGCGAGCCGCCAACCGCTGGCGAGGTGATCGCGTAACTGACCGATCAGCACAGACGCGGGACGCTCGGAGTTATCACGAATGCTGCGCCCAACCCAACTGATGTACAGCTGATCACGAGCGGACAGCAGCGCTTCGAGTAACAGGTAGCGATCGTCTTCACGACGAGAACGATCACCGGGCCGGTAATCGCTGCCCATCAAGTCGAAATCCAGCGGCGGCTGCGCGCGGGGGTAATCACCGTCATTCATGCCCAGCAGGCAGACGATCTTGAAGGGAATCGCACGCATCGGCATCAGTGTGCAGAAGTTGACTGAACCGGCCAGGAACCGCTGCGAGAGACGTCCTTGATCCAGTCCGGCGAGCCAGGCTTCGCGGACAACCGTCAGTGGCAGCTCTTCAAGCAAGCCCACGTTCTCGCAGGTTTCCAGCCAGGTTTCACGTAGCGTTTCCAGCTGACCCAAGAGGTAATCATCGTGCTCGCTGTCTGCTGCGAAGAACAACTGCATGAGCGCCTGCAGACGCATGCCCCACACCGGTGGCGTCGCAAGTTGCGAAAGTTCGTTGTGCGCGATCTGCAGCGCATCGATCAACGCCACCAGTGGACCGATCAGCGCTGCGTCCAGCCCGCCAATCTCGTCGTAGGGTTCGATGCCCTCATAAGCGACGCCTGACCCTACCGCGTATCCGAGCAGCATGCGGCGCAGACCGAAATGCCAACTGTTCTGCTCCAGCGCCTCTGGCAATCCCAGCCCTTCACGTTGTTTGGCGTTGAGACCCCAGCGCACGCCTGCACCCTCGATCCAGCGATGCAGGGTGGGCAGGTCGCGCTCATTAATGCCAAACCGGGCGCGCAACGCCGGGACGTCCAGAAGGTCGAGGATTTCGCTGACCGGGAAACGGCTGTCTGGAATCTTCAGCAGGTGCTCGACGGCGATCAGCAACGGATCGCGGCCACGCTGCCCCTGGTCCGCCAGCGTGAACGGGATGAAGCGACGATCATCACGATCCAGTTGACCGAACACGGCGCGAATGTGAGGCGCATAGCTGTCAATGTCCGGGACCATGACGATGACATCACGAGGACGCAAATCCGGGTCCTTGCTGAACCGCGCGAGCAACTGGTCGTGCAGCACTTCCACTTCGCGTTGTGCACTATGGGCTACATGGAAACGGATTGATCGGTCGGTCTTGATATCCACCGCCGGCCATCGCTCGCGGGTTTCTCCCAGCGGGCGCAATTCGAGGATGTCGTCCTGCAACTGATTGAGGATCGTGTACGGGTCGCTTTCGCTGAACAGATCGATCCGGCCATCGCGAAAAATAGAGCGATAACTGTTGGGGTCGTCGTGGCTGTCGAGCAAATTGATGTAATCGCGCCCCTGCTTGCCCCAGGCAGCGAGCAGCGGGTGTGCGTGCTGATGCAAGGCGTCAGGATTCAGCACAACGGGCATGCCGGCCTTGCGCGACTGACGTTTGTATTCGTGACGCAGCAGGTCTTTATCCGCGACGATGTCGGCCCAGTGATGGCGACACGGGTTGTGCACGCACAAAAGCACCTGGCTGAAGCGCGCCAGTCCTGCGAGGGCTTCCAATGCTTGAGCAGGGAGCGAGGAAATGCCGAATACGATGACACGAGCCGGCAGCCCGACAGGCGCCTCGGTCAGGCTGTTGATACGCTCGATATAGCGCTGATGAACGCCGGCACGACTCTGAGCCATCCCTTCGGCACCGACGTCATGCAACAGCGCACGCCATAACTCGGCCTGCCAGCAGTTCTCAGGCTTGAGTGCCTTGACTTCCCCCCGCACGCTCTTCAGTTGATGTCTGCCGGCAGCCCAGTCTTCCAGCCAGTCAGCGCGATAGACCTGGTATTGGTCGAACAGGTCTGCCAGTCGCTCGGAGAGTTGATAGCGCTTGCGCAGATCCGTGTCGGCCGTCAGAAAGCGCTGAAGGGGTTCGAAGTGAGGTTGGTTGATGAGCGCGGGCAAAAGCCGCATCAAGCGCCACGTCAGCGGGGCCTTGTCGAGCAGCGAGGTTTCCGGAATCTCATCCTTACCCAGGACCGCACGATAAAGCTGCCACATGAAGCTGCCGGGAAGCTGGACATCGATCGCTGCAGCGATACCGCAGCCGCCCGTATCGTCCTCCTCCGCGTCTTCAGCCAAGGCAAGCTTTAGCCATTGAGCGATGCCGTTGCTCTGCACGAGAGCGACCTCATTCTCCAGCGGTGTGAGCGGATAGCGCCGCATCCACGACACGACCAGGCTGCGCAGCTCATCCAGTCGATTGCCATGAACCACCATGAACCCGGGATTGAGGTTGGATGTCACCGGCATAGCTGCTTCCTTGGCGTTTGGAGAGGGAGAAGACTAACAGAGGGCGTCGCGCTGTTGCAGTTCGGCTTTTCCGCGCGCAAAAACAAAACCCCATCTGCATTCGCAGATGGGGTTTTGGAATTTAATCTTGACGATGACCTACTCTCACATGGGGAAACCCCACACTACCATCGGCGATGCATCGTTTCACTGCTGAGTTCGGGATGGGATCAGGTGGTTCCAACG